>Ga0207694_10000028_pt1 | contig 242395 bp, 222 predicted proteins | sample KBSC34metaG_FD_184353 | JGI IMG/M metagenome (GOLD analysis project Ga0207694, IMG submission 184353) | Corn rhizosphere microbial communities from Kellogg Biological Station, Michigan, USA - KBS C3-4 metaG (SPAdes) (version 2) | ecosystem: Host-associated > Plants > Roots > Rhizosphere >... | reverse complement strand
GAAAGCGGTGCAGAAGTGCAGGGGATGCGATCTCTACAAGAATGCGACGCAGGCGGTGTTCGGGGAGGTAGAGAACGGCGATGGTACGAAACCGAAAATCGCCATCATGATGATCGGCGAGCAGCCGGGTGACCAGGAGGACAAGCAGGGGCGTCCGTTTGTCGGCCCAGCAGGGAAGTTGCTGGACAAGGCACTGGAAGAGGCCGAGATCGATCGCGGAAAGGTGTACGTGACCAATGCAGTTAAGCATTTTAAGTGGGAGCCACGCGGAAAGTTGCGCATTCACAAGAAGCCGAGCATGAAGGAAATCAATGCGTGCCGGCCGTGGCTCGATGCGGAACTGGAGACGGTAAAGCCGAAGCTGATTGTGGCGTTGGGTGCTACGGCGGCGCAGGGGTTGCTTGGGTCAAGTTTCCGCATCACGCAGGCACATGGGAAGGTACAGGAGGTTGCAGGACTGCCGCCGATTATCGCAACTCTGCACCCTTCGGCGATTTTGCGGGCACAGACGGATGAGGATCGGCATGAGCAGTTGAGGACGCTTGTAGAAGATTTGCGTGAGGCGAAACGGGTGGCGGGACGTTGAGGGCGGCTATCACTTTTATCGTTCTGATTTCTCGCGAAGGTCCGCGAGTACTTTGAGATAAGCGCGGGCGGTTTCGGTGATTTTTTCCGGATTGCCTGCGTCGACGGCGGCGAGATTGACGAGATCACTTCCGACTCCGAGAGCGCGTGCTCCGGATTGAATAAAGCTCGCGGCCGTTTCGAGAGTGACTCCGCCGGTTGGGATCAGCTTGAGGAATGGGAATGGAGCGAGTAGAGCTTTCAAATACGGTGCTCCGCCCATCGCTGAGCAGGGAAAGATCTTGACATAGTCTGCGCCCGCGCGGTGCGCGGTGATGACTTCGGTTGGCGTGAGAGCGCCGGGAATGGAAAGCTTTCCGTTTGTTCTTGTGGTCTGGATAACCTCGGGATGGAGACTGGGGCTGACGACGAACTCTGCACCGGCATTGATGGTGGCCTGTGCTTCGGCGGCTGTTGTGACGGTTCCGGAGCCGAGGAGCAAGCGCGAGCCGTATTCCTGCTTCAATTCTTTGAGTACTTCGATAGCGCCGGGCACCGTCATGGTGACCTCGACCACGGTTACCCCGCCGGCGATCATGGCCTGGACAACGGCGTGGGCCTGGGCGGCGTTGCGGGCGCGGAGAACGGGAATAAGGCCGACGCGTTCGATAGTTTGGGCGGTTGTGCTGGACATGGGCTGCTGATTCCTAAGGTGAGTTGGCGGAGTTAGCCTCGTTTCCTGCCTGTTAGTGGAGCTAGAAAGTTCGGATCTAGCGGGCGATTCGTGCGGAGCCGCCTTTCATTGCGCGTTCGACTTCTGCGAGGGTGGCCATGCTGGTGTCACCGGCGGTGGTCATCGCAAGGGCGCCGTGGGCGACTCCGCAGCGAACCGCCCAGTCGATGGGCTTACCGGCAAGGAGTCCGTAGATGAGGCCGGAAGCGAAGCTGTCACCTCCGCCCACACGGTCGAGGATGTCAATCTCGATCTGGGGTATGTGAACGATCTGATCCTGATAAAGTGCTATAGCTCCCCAATGATTGCGGCTTGCGGTGCTGGCTGTGCGGAGGGTGCTGGCAATGAGCTTGAGATTCGGGTAGGCACCTGCAACTTCGCGAAGCATCTCTTCGTATGCGCCGACGGGCAACTCGGAGAAGTCTTCGGAGACACCTTTCAGCTCGACACCGAGCATGGTGGAGAAGTCCTCTTCGTTGCCGAGCAGGAGGTCTACTTTGCGCACCAGCTCGCGGTTGACTTCCTGAGCCTTGGCTTTGCCGCCGATTGAGCGCCACAGGGAGTCACGGTAGTTGAGGTCGTAAGAAACGAGTGTGCCGTGTGCGCGTGCAGCGTCCATGGCTTCGGCGGCGACGTCCGCGGTGGATGGGGAGAGAGCAGCAAAGATTCCGCCGGTATGCAGCCAGCGGGAGCCGTTCTCGGATCCGAAGACTTCAGACCAATTGAAATCGCCGGTCTTGACTTGGCTGATAGCGGTATGACCTCGATCGCTGCATCCTGCTGCGGCTCGGAGACCGAATCCACGCTCGGTGAAGTTGAGGCCGTTACGAACGGTGCGTCCGACGCCGTCGTACGGAATCCAGCGCAGCAGCGAAGTATCGACGCCGCCCTGCAGGATGAAATCTTCCACCAGGCGGCCCACGGCGTTGTCAGCAAGTGCTGTGGCGACGGCGGTACGGAGTCCAAAGCAGCGACGGAGACCGCGGGCGACGTTATATTCGCCACCACCTTCCCAGACGGTGAAATGGCGCGCGGTGTGGATGCGCCCTTCGCCGGGATCGAGGCGGAGCATGACTTCGCCGAGACTGACGCAGTCCCAGCGGCGATTTGCTTCAGGAATCTGAAGGGGCTCCATAGCGAAAAGTAGATCCATTGAAACTTTAACCCATACGATTGCCTGATCATGGGCTGCTCCCGTTTGTTGCGCCTGATGTGACTGAGAAACGGGGCGAGAGGGCGTGATAGATTTTGGGGGTCAGGTAAATGGGTTTCATTCGGCACGCAGAGAAGTACGAGTGCCTTGGAACTTCGCGAGGATCTAGATGAGCCAGAGTTTGTTTGACTTGAGCGGCAGAGTTGCGGTGGTGACGGGCGGCACGACGGGCATCGGTCATGCGATTGCTTTAGGACTGGCACAGTCCGGAGCGGATGTTGTGGCCAGTTCGCGGCGTTCGGAGCAGGTTGAGAAAGTTGCTGGCGAGATTGAGGGACTCGGACGCAAGACTCTGCGGATGACGAGCGATGTGCTCGACCGGAGTTCTCTGGAGAAGCTGCATGACGAGGTGATGAAGCGTTTTGGAAAGGTTGACATCCTGGTGAACGCCGCGGGAGTCACACATAAATCGCCCACCCTGGAAGAGACGGAAGCCGAGTGGTCGCGGGTGATGGAGACGAATCTGACGGGAACGCTGCGGGCATGCCAGATCTTCGGGAAGACAATGGTGAAGGCGGGGTACGGCAGAATCGTCAACATTGCTTCGCTGACGACCTTTGTCGCTTTTTACCAGGTTGGCGCTTACGCGGCGTCGAAAGCGGCGGTGGGTTCGCTGACGAAGATGCTGGCCGTGGAACTAGCGAAGACGGGCGTGAATGTAAACGCGATCGCGCCCGGGATGTTTCCCACGGAGTTGAATGCCAAGCTGATCACGGGAACACCGCGGGGCGAGGAACTAAGGATGCGCGTTCCGATGGATCGATGGGGAAAGGCGAGCGAATTGGCCGGTGCGGCCATATTTCTTGCCTCCGAGGCGGCCTCATACGTGACGGGAGAGATCATCGCGGTGGACGGCGGGTTCCTGGCGAGCGGAGTGAACCAGTAAAAGGCTGTGAGCAGGGAACCAGTGAGTAGCAAGCGATAGGCCGGGACGAGCTGAGGGGTTGGGGATTGTTTCCGGGATAGGAACGCGGCGTGAAGATAACGAATGCCTACGTCAATATCACTTCGCCGGGACGGAATTTCGTAACGCTGAAGATCGAGACCGACGAGGGGATATACGGGCTGGGCGATGGGACGCTGAACGGCCGTGAGCTGGCAGTCGCGAGCTATCTGACCGAGCATGTGATTCCATGCATCGTGGGACGCGATCCGTTTCAGACCGAGGACGTATGGCAATACCTGTATCGGGGAGCGTACTGGCGACGCGGGCCTGTGACGATGACGGCGATTGCGGCTGTCGATGTGGCTCTGTGGGACATCAAGGGAAAGGCGCTGAATACACCGGTGTACAACCTGCTCGGCGGAAAGAGCCGGGATGGTGTGCTGGTGTATGCGCACGCGAACGGGACTGATATCGATGCTGCTGTTGAGGATGTGGCCAGGCACAAGGAACTTGGATACAAAGCCATTCGCGTGCAGAGTGGGATTCCGGGATTGAAGAGTACTTATGGAGTTCCGAAGGGTGCGGGACGCTATGAGCCTGCGGAACGAGGGCTTCCGCACGAGTACGAATGGTCGACTGAGCTGTATTTGAGGCATGTGCCGAATCTGTTTGCGCGGGTGCGCGAGGAATTTGGAGAGGAACTTCACCTGCTGCACGACTGTCATCATCGGCTGAGCCCCATCGAAGCGGGGCGATTGGGGAAGGAACTGGAGCCATTTCATCTCTTCTGGATGGAGGACCCTGCGCCGGCAGAGCTGCAGGAGGGGTTCAGGGTCATTCGGGAGCATACGACAACCCCAATTGCAGTGGGCGAGGTGTTCAACTCAGTGTGGGACGCGCATGAGCTGATTCGCAATCAGTGGATCGATTATTTGCGGATGACGGTGGTTCATGGCGGCGGACTGACTCATTTGAAGAAGACGGCGGACTTCGCCGCGATGTATCACGTGCGAACGGGCTTTCATGGAGCGACCGATCTGTCGCCGGTAACGATGGCGGCGGCGCTCCATTTCGATCTGGCGATTCACAATTTCGGAATCCAGGAGCACATGCCGCACACTGAGGAGACGGATGCTGTGTTCCCGCACAGCTATACGTACAAGGATGGGATGATGTATCCGGGAGATAAATCCGGATTGGGCGTAGATCTCGACGAGAAGCTTGCTGCGAGGTATGAATACCAGCGAGCCTATTTGCCGGTAAACCGAAAACTGGACGGCACCCTGACAGACTGGTAGGACAATGGCGAATCCGGCAAAACCTGTGAACGAGCGCGAAGAGATTATCGACGTTGTCGACGAAGTGCCCGCGCTACAGGGGCGATGGACCATCTGTGCCATGTTGTTTGTGGCGACGACGATCAACTATGTCGATCGGCAGGTGTTGTCGATTCTGAAGCCGATCCTGCATGGGCAGACGATCCATCTGCAGCCACTGTTCTCGGGTTGGCCCTCCATCGAAACAACGATCAATGTTACGGATCGCGAGTACGGGTATGTGCTTGCGGCATTCCAGATCGCGTATGCGCTGGGCGTTGTATTTGCGGGACGGCTGGTGGACCGGCTCGGGTGCCGCAGAGGGTATCCGCTGGTCACCGGACTGTGGAGCCTGGCTGCCATGGCACATGCTCTCGTTCGCTCGGTGACGGGTTTTGGAATTGCGCGATTCTTCCTTGGACTTGGAGAGAGTGGGAACTTCCCGGCCGCGATCAAGGCGACGGCTGAATGGTTTCCTCCAAAGGAACGAGCTCTGGCAACCGGCATTTTTAATTCCGGTGCGGGCGTGGGTGCGATTATTGCTCCGCTGGTGGTGCCGTGGGTGGCGCTGCACTTTGGGTGGCGGGCGTCGTTTCTGGTGACCGGCATCTTCTCGGTGATGTGGATTGTGTGGTGGTCGATCCGGTATCGCAAGCCTCAGGAGTCAATGGATTGGACTCGCGGCCAAGTTGTGGTGGCTCCGGGAGCAGGATCCTTCTCCTGGTGGCGGCTGCTTCAGTACCGGCAGGCATGGGCGTTCATGGTCGGCAAGTTCATGACGGATGCGGTCTGGTGGTTCTTTCTCTTCTGGCTACCTCAGTATTTCCACTCGCGATTCGGGCTTGATCTGACCCACATTGGGCCACCACTGGTTGCGGTGTACGTGGTGTCGACGTTCGGCAGTGTATTTGGAGGATGGCTTCCAAAGGGCTATACGCGTCTGGGAATGAATCTGAAGAAGGCGCGTCTCGCGGCCATGCTGACTTGCGCTTGTTGCGTACTTCCCGTGGTGACAGTGGGCAGCCTTGACTCCGAGTGGCTTGCGGTGGGTCTGCTTTCGCTGGCGGCGGCAGCGCATCAAGGGTGGTCAGCCAACATCTTTACGACCGCATCGGACATGTTCCCGTCGGAACATGTCGGCACGGTGGTGAGCTTCGGGCAGGTCGCCGGCGCGCTCGGAGGAGCCATTTTCCAACCGATTGCCGGATCCGTCTTGCAGAGAGCGCAGGAGTTGCACACGCAGTCCGGGTTCGTGCCTTTGTTCATCTACTCGGGTTGCGCGTACCTGATTGCGCTGTTGCTGCTGCGAACGCTGGCACCAGGACTGAAGCGGGCGGAGCTGACTACGAATTGACGACGATCTTCGGAGACAAGAACTTCGAAGATTGTCTATCCTTCGGCTTTTGATTTACTCCCGGCTTCGATGGCCTGCTCGGATGCCGCATCCTGATCTGCCGCTGCTCCACTCTCCGCCGCGCCAAGTCCGAGGATCTTGCGATTCTTCTCCGCGTCCGCTCCCGATCCGGCGAAATCATCAAACGCTTTTTCCGTTACCTTGATGATCCACTCCTTGATCAGTTGCGCGCCTTCTGAGGCTCCAACCTTCGGGTGCTTGATGCAGCACTCCCACTCGAGCACTGCCCAGCCGGGATAGTCGTACTGCGCCATCTTGCTGAAGATCGCTTTGAAATCGATCTGGCCATCACCCAGGGAACGGAACCGTCCCGGCCGATCGATCCATGCCTGATACCCGCCGTAGACCCCCGCTTTGCCATTGGGGCGGAACTCCGCATCTTTCACGTGGAACGCGCGAATCCGGTCGTGGTAGAAGTCGATGAACTCGAGGTAGTCGAGCTGTTGCAGAATCATGTGGCTCGGGTCGTAGAGGATGTTGGCCCGCTTGTGATTGTTCACCGCGGCAAGGAAGCGTTCGAACGTCACGCCGTCGTGCAGGTCTTCTCCGGGATGCAGTTCGAAGCAGACGTCCACGCCAGCTTCATCAAAGAGATCGAGAATCGGCGTCCATCGTCTCCCCAATTCATCAAACGCCTCTTCGACCAATCCTGCCGGTCTTTGCGGCCAGGGGTAGAAGTAGGGCCACGCAAGCGCGCCGGAGAACGTGGCATGGGCATTCAGTCCGAGGTTGTTGCTCGCCTCGGCAGCCCATTTGAGTTGCTGCACCGCCCAGGCCTGCTGCTCCTTCGGCCGGCCCGCCATCTGTGCAGGCGCAAATCCGTCCAGAAGCGCATCGTACGCTGGATTGCTCGCCACGAGCTGCCCCTGAAGATGCGTCGACAACTCCGTCAGCTTCAGTCCCGCTGCGTCCAGGATCCCCAATACCTCTTCGCAATAATCCCGGCTCTCTGCCGCGAGTTTCAGGTTGAACAAGCGGCTGTCCCACGAAGGAATCTGAACGCCCACAAATCCCAATTGCGCAGCCCAACGCGCGATTCCGTCGAGTGAGTTGAATGGCGCCTGATCGTCCGCAAACTGGGCGAGGAATATCGCCGGTCCCAATATCGTTTTCATGATGTCGCTCCTATGAATCGCGTCTAGAACTCAACCCAGCTCTGCTTCTTGCTGCTCTCAACTGCTCTGTCGATGAAGCGCATTCCCCGCACGCCTGCTTCAATTCCCGGCAGGGTCGCGGGCAGCTTCACGGCCTGCTTCTGCTGTGATGCATTGAGCGCATCCGCAAACTCGCGGTATAGCACAGCGAAGGCCTCCAGATATCCCTCAGGATGTCCGCCCGGCAGCCGCGTTACCGCCCGCGCATCCTCACTCAGGTATCCGCCCGAAGCATGGCGGATCTCCTCCGGGGCATCGAGCCATTTCACGCTCAGCCGGTTGGGATCTTCCTGGTGCCATTCCAGCGATCCCTTCTCGCCATAGACTCGCAGGCGCATGTCGTTCCTCTCGCCGGCGGCGATCTGGGAGGTCATCAGTACATTTTGTGCGCCGTTATCCATGCGCAGGAGAGCTGTACAGTCGTCATCCAGCTTGCGCCCTGGGACCACCGACAGGAGCGAGGCGTTCACGCCCACCACTTTGAGCCCGGTGACGTATTCACTCAGGTGGAACGCATGTGTGCCGATGTCTCCGATGCACCCGCCTGCGCCGCTCTGTGCAGGATCCGAACGCCACGAGGCCTGCTTCTGCCCGCTCGTTTCAATTGGGTTTGAAAGCCACCCCTGGAGGTACTCGACAGCGATCTTGCGTATCTTGCCCAGCTTCCCGCTCGCACATATCTGCCGCATCTCGCGAACCATGGAGTATCCGGCGTAGGTGTGTGTCAATCCGTACGGCAGCCCACTCTTCGCAACGGCCTTTTCAAGTTCAACCGCCTCCGCGTAGGTCGCAGTTGCCGGCTTGTCGCTCATGACAGGGAAGCCTGCTTCCAGAGCAGCCTTCGCCACCGGGAAGTGCAGATGATTCGGAGTTACGATCGCGACGAAGTCGATTGCGTCTTCGCGTTTTTTCTCAGCGTCGATCATCGCTTTGTAGTCGGGATAGGCGCGCGACGGATCGATCTTGTACATCTCGCCGGCTTCACGCGAGCGCTCAGGCGATTGCGAGAATGCCCCTGCTACAAGCTCGATCTTGCCGTCCAGTTCTGCCGCGATCCGGTGCACCGGCCCGATGAAAGCGCCCGGTCCACCTCCGACCATTCCCATGCGCAACTTGCGCTGACCCGCCATCGAAGTTCCTCACCTTTCTTTTGTTGTCACAGAGCAGTCTCAGCCCCGCGGCGAGGCTGCGTCAAATCCCGGATCTCAGAAGGGAGATGTTTCCCATCTCACCCCGCAGAGCATCGGAGAGCTTTGGAGTTTTCCGTTCCCACCCTAACCACGATGAAGCCGTGGTTAGGATGGGGCACCCACGTTGTGATCGGGACAGGTTCCTTCTTCACGAGTTGATGCCGGCGGCCTTGTAGATCTGGGCGATGTATTGCATGTCGCGAAGACCTTCTTCGCCGGGAGACTGCGGCTCGAGATTGTTCTGGATGCAATGAGAAAAATGTTCGGCCTCGGCCTGAAACTGCGATGGGTCTTTGGAGGGGTTGGGCTCGTCGATTTCTTTGCCGGAAAGGTTGGCGTGCAGGTGGAGGCCTTGGTAGACGAAGGCGTTCTCCACATGGATATAGCCCTTCGAGCCGTAGACGTGGAAGTAGCCCGGCATGTTGGCGCCGTAGGTGGTGCTGCAACTGGCCACGATGCCTGAGGGAAAGTGCATGGTCCACGAGACGTTCTCTTCCACTTCGTTGAAGCGGCCATCGTGATCGATGGTGGAGGCGTAGGCAGCGATGTGATCCGGCTCTTCGCCGGTGAGGTAACGACAGGCGTTGAGCGAGTAGATGCCGACGTCATAGAGCGGACCGCCACCGGCGAGCGCTTTGCTGCAACGCCACTCGCCTTTGCCGATGTTGAAGCCGAAGGCGCTCTGGATGGTCTGCACCTGGCCGATGGCGCCGTCGCGAATGAGCTTGATGGCGCGGAGATTTGTCGGCTCGTAGTGGCAGCGATAGGCGATCATCAACTTTATGTTCGCGGCTTTGCAGGCGGCGATCATCTTCTCGCAGTCTTCGACGCTGGTGGCCATCGGCTTTTCGCAGAGGACATGCTTTCCGGCCTTGGCGGCGCGGATGGTGTACTCGGCGTGCATGGAGTTGGGGAGCGCAACATAGACGGCGTCGACGGCTGGGTTCTTCGCGATCTCGTCGAAGTTCTCGTAGCTGTAGATCGAGCCTGCGGGAATGTTGTACTGGGCGGCGATCTTCTCGGCCTTGTCGCGATGACCGCTCACGAGTGCGGTAATTTGCGAGTTGGTGGTGTTGCGCGTGCCGGGCATGAAGTGGCCGGCGATGCGGCCCAGGCCGATAACGGCGTAGCCGATTTTCTTCTGGTCGGACTGCGCGCGAACAGATGAGGGAACGAGCTGGGATGCGGCGCCGAGTGCGGCAAGGCGGGAAAAGTCTCTGCGGGTGAGGGTCATGTTGCCTCTTGGTGGTACGGGGATCTTGAGTACATAGCGATTGTAGGGGCGAGAGCTGACACGGTCCTTCGGAAACCCGCTGATCTCGAAAATTACCCTCCGATTCGACTCTTGATCAGTCCTCCATCGTTGATGATCAAATTTCGTCAAGCGGGGTTCAAGCTCCGCGACTCCTAACCGCCTCATTCCATTCCGAAAATTGTCCCTGTGTGTTTTGCAGTTTTCGAGGCCTCTTCGGCGCACACTTATCTTGTAGCTAAATTCTCATCTTCCCCGCGACATTTTTTTGGCTCAGTCACGTCCGCGCTAACGGCGAACGTGCGCGCAGGCGCACCGGATTCCGTTCGCATTGCCTTTTCACGAACCACAAAGCCACACAGGGGCACGGTTGTTCCTTTATCACCTTGTCCCCGTCGACAGGAGTCTTCATGTTCACGTCATGCACGCACACTCTCGAGTCCGGCAAAACCTGCCAGTCACCCGCCATCCATGGCACGGATCTGTGTTTTCACCACACTCCGCACGAAGAGATAAAACGTCACTTCCCCCACGAGAGCGAACCCTTCGAGCTGCCCAAAATGCATTCCAAATCTCAACTCGTGATCGCCATCTCCGAGGTCCTCGAACGCATGTCACTCCGCCGTATCAAGCGTTCCGACGCCAGAGTCTTTCTCCACGGTTTTGGTCTCTCCTTCCGCGTCATGACCGAGCTCGATCGGGAAGTTGCTGCGATGGCAGCACAGTCCGATCCGTTCGCAGAGTCAGAATCCGAGTCCGAAGCCATTCAGCAGACGCTCGATGAAATCGCCGCAGGCCTTGGCGTTGAAATGCCCACCCTCAAAGAAATGCAGAAACTTCAGGCCTCCATGCCCAACGGAACTCCTCAGAAGGCTCTCGACCACTGGATTTCGACCGGCAGAATTCGCCCCCGGCGGCCAGACAGCGTCAGCTCTCGCGCAAAGATGGCAGAGCATCACCCTGGCCGCGAGTGCCCGCATGCCGCCGCCTCAGCTGCTTCGTCATCGGTCCAGCCGATCCGGAACTAACTCCAGACCCGAGAGGAAATCGAAAAAACACGCGAGCAATTCGGCTTTCCTGTCGAGGAAAAGAAGGGCCTGCAGGCCTCTGAGTGAAGCCGGCTGCAATCGAAAAAATCGGCGTCATCCGCAGCGACAAACATCCGATCAGGAGATCCCTGCCGCGACCGGAAACTCATCACAATGGACGACGGTCTCGCTCTGCGCCGAGACGCTTTTCCGCGAACTTGCGAGTCGATCTCGCCTCTCAGCCGGCGTTGACTTGCTGTTTTTGTCAAAGAGACAGAGCGGCGATCACACATTACCTCAGAAAAAGACGAGATCCACCGCTAACTCCCCTCGCTGCAGGATTCTGCAAAAAATCATCGGTGCCGGCTGCGCTTCTTGCTCACGCTCGTCAGCTTGCCCAGTACATTCAGCCTGCGGTTCTCCACCGGTGAAGAGAGAACCAGACTGGTGACGGGATTGCCATAGGGAAGAAGCGCTTCGATCAGGGCCTCCAGGTCGGCCAGGTTGGTGGTGGTGACTTTGAGAAGAAAGTCGTCGCCGCCGGTGAGGTGGTGGCACTCGCGAACTTCTTCGAGCGACTGCACGTAGTCGAGGAAGCGATGGTAGTTCTGGCCGGGGCAGCTCATCCGGATGAAGGCGAGAACTTCTAGGCCGAGGGCTTCGCGATCGATCTCGATGGTGCAGGCGCGAAGGATGCCCGTCTCTTCCATCTGTTTGAGGCGTTCGCCGGTGGCGGTGGGAGAGAGGCCGATGCGGCGGGCCAATTCAGCCAGGCTGAGGCGGGCGTTGGACTGCAGTTCGTATAGCAGCTTTCGCCCGTGGATATCGAGAAGAGCCGTGGAATCCATTGCCATAGATCATAATCATAGTTGATTCAGCACTGCAGAGCGCGATCGTGTTGCGAAACCGGCTTCATCTTCAGGCTTCTCGCAGTTAAGATCGGCAGCATGGAAAAGCTTGTCTTGAATGGGCAGCCGCTGACGCTGGGAGAAATCGACGAAGTCGCAATGGCCGGAAAGCCGGTGAAGGTTGCTGCCGACGCTTTGCGGCGCGTCGGGGAGAGCCGCGGACTGATTGAAGAGATTCTCGCCGCGGGTCAGACGGTATACGGGGTGAACACCGGGTTCGGCAAGCTGGCGGATGTGCACGTCGCCGAGAACAAGCTTGCGGAGTTGCAGATCAATCTGGTGCGGAGCCATGCGGGCGGGGTGGGGCAGCCGCTGAGCGAGGCTGAAGCGCGGGCGATGTTGCTGCTGCGCGCGAATGTGCTGGCGAAGGGATTCAGCGGGGTGCGGCCAGAGCTGCTGGAGTTGCTGGTGGCAATGGTGAATGCGGGCGTGCATCCGGTGATTCCAGAGAAGGGGTCGGTGGGGGCGAGCGGCGATCTGGCTCCGCTGGCGCACCTGGCGTTGGTCACGGTTGGAGAGGGCGAGGCGTTCTATCGCGGTGAGCGGATCGCAGGGGGAGAGGCGCTGCGCAGGGCCGGGCTGAAGCCGGTGCAGTTGACGGCGAAGGAGGGGCTGGCGCTGCTGAATGGGACGCAGGCGATGACGGCAGTGGGCGCGCTGGCGGTGGAGCGGGCGCGGCGGGTTGTGGAGTTGTGCGACCTGGCAGGGGCGATGTCGCTGGATGCGTTGAAGGGGACTCCGGCGGCGTTCGATCCAAGGATTCAGAAGGCGAGGCCGCACGCGGGACAGATTGCAGCGGCGGAGCACCTGGTTCGATTGCTGGATGGTTCGCAGATTCGGGAGTCGCATCGAGAGGGTGACACGCGAGTGCAGGATGCGTATTGTCTGCGATGCATGCCGCAGGTGCATGGGGCTGTACGCGGCGCACTGGAGCATGTGGCGGGCGTGCTGGAGACGGAGGCGGGATCGGCTACGGATAATCCGCTGGTGTTTCCCGGGGCGGATGCTGCGGTGATTTCTGGCGGGAATTTTCATGGTGCGCCGCTGTCGTATGCGTTCGACTATGCGGCGATTGCGATGACAGATCTGGCGGGGATTACGGAGCGGCGCATTGACCGGCTGCTGAATCCGGACATCAACGAAGGGCTGCCGGCGTTTCTGGCTATGGATCCGGGATTGTCGTCGGGGTTCATGATTGCGCAGATTGTGGCGGCGGCGCTGATTAACGAGTGCCAGGTGCTGGCGCATCCCTCGTCGACGGGGAGTATTCCCACGGATGGCGGCAAGGAAGATCACGTGTCGATGGGGATGACAGGAGCGATCAAACTGCGGCAGATTGTGGAGCACGTGGAGCGGGTGTTGGGGATTGAGCTGATGTGCGCGGCGCAGGCACTGGAGTTCAGGCGGCCGCTGAAGTCGAGCAGGCGGATAGAGGAGGCGCATGCGGTGATTCGCGGAGTGGTGCCGCGGCTGGAGCGGGATCGGGTGCTGTCGGGGGATATTGAGTCGATGGCGGAGGCGATTCGGGGCGGGAAGCTGGATGAGTGGAGGAGATAGGTTTTTCGGATAGGGCTTTGTCGTTTCCCACCCTACCCGACGATGAGGCTGGCACCCGAGTGTGGAGTAAATGGCATGCGATCCCAGGTCTCAGAATCGAGACCTGGGGCACCCAGTTTTGATTGTGACGCGATCTCGCCAATGTAGGATGGAAGCGAATCAGTGGAGGGATCGTGAGACTGTTTCGCACTACGGGTGGAGTGTTTGTTGAAGAGGAAGAAGAGCACTATCTGATCGCGGATCAGAGCTGGGATTCGCTGCTGTCGCGGGATGATCTGCCGGAGTTTCTGGCGGAGTTCGTGGCGCGCGGCAAGTCGTTTGGACGATTCCATGAGGGGGAAGTGCTGGCGCCGATCGATGGACAGGAGGTCTGGGCTGCGGGGGTGACGTATTACCGGAGCCGCGGGGCGCGCATGGAGGAGTCGAAGGATGCGGGCGGTGGAGATTTCTACGACCGCGTCTATTCGGCGGAGCGGCCGGAACTCTTTTTTAAATCGATGGCGAGCAGGACCGTCGGTGCGGGCGGGACGGTGCGGATACGCACGGATGCGAAGTGGTCGGTGCCGGAGCCGGAGCTGACGCTGGTGGTGAGCCCGAGCGGACGGATCGTGGGATACACGATTGGGAACGACATGAGCTCGCGCGATATTGAGGGGGAGAATCCGCTCTATCTGCCGCAGGCGAAGGTCTACAGCGGGAGCTGCGCGCTGGGGCCGGGGATTCTGGTGACGGGAGATCCGCTGGCGAAGTCAACGGAGATCAAGCTGGAGATTTTACGGGATGATCGGATTGAGTTTGAGGGATCCGTGGCCCTGACGGAGTTGAAGCGCGATCCGAAGACGCTGGTGGAATTTCTGTTCCGGGATAACAGCTTTCCGGCTGGGGTTTTTCTGATGACGGGAACGGGGATTGTGCCGCCGAGTACGTTCACGCTGGAGAGGGGAGATCGGGTGAGGATTACGATCGAGCCGATCGGGGTGCTGGAGAATGTGGTGGGGTGAGGTCGAGTTCCCACTCATTTCGCGAAGAAGCTGCGAAATGAATGGGCACGGTTGGGGGACAGATTGAGGAAGAACTGCGAGTCCCTCGGCTCCCTGCGGTCGCTCGGGATGACAGTCGGCACTGAGCTGTGAAGCCTTATCGAGAAATTGGACAAGTTTGCGATCAGTGAGTTGCGGTCTGTTCTTTAAAAAATAGATCAACGTCGGCGCGGGTGGGCATGGAGGCCTGTGCGCCGCGGCGCGTGACGGAGATGGCGGAGGCTGCGCAGGCGAAGCGGGCGGCGTCGAGCGGGTCTTTTCCTTCGAGGAGTGCGACGGCGAAGGCGCCATTGAAGCAATCACCGGCGGCGACGGTGTCGATGGCTTCGACGGAATATGGTTTGGCCCAGCCGGAATTGCCCTCGGATGTGGCGATGTATGCGCCTTCGGAGCCCCGCTTTAGGACGATGGCGGTAAGGCCTCGATCGAGGAGATGTTTTGCGACGGACTCGGGCGCGGAGTTGTCGTCGAGGTAGAACCCTGCTTCCGTTTCGTTGGGCGTGAACCAAGCCACCTGTTTCCAGATCGAGTCGGGAAGTGCGGCGGCTGGCGCGGGATCGAGCATGACAGGAACGCCGAGCCCGGCACAGAGGGCGATGGTGTGCTCGGTGGTGCGCATGGGGAGCTCGAGCTGGCAGAGAACCATGCCGGCGTTGCGGATGACTTCGATGTGCTGGTCGATGTAGTCGGGTTCGACTTTGCCGTTGGCACCCGGGACAACGACGATGGCGTTCTGGCCGTCTTCAGCGAGGAAGATGGGAGCAAGGCCGGAGGAGCCGGAGACGGGTGTCAGTGATGAAGTGTCGACGCCGGCATTTCTGAGGTTCTGGATGAGGTTCGGGCCGTAGACATCGTCGCCTACATGACCTATGAACTGTACCGGGTATCCGAGACGGGCGGCGGCGACGGCCTGGTTAGCTCCTTTGCCGCCGGGAGTGGTGGAGAAGCTGGTGCCGATGACGGTCTGTCCGGTACGGGGGATCTGGGGTGTGCAGGTGACCATGTCCATGGTGACGCTGCCGACGACGACGATGGGTTTGCGGGATTCTGGCATGAGCTTGTCAGTAAAGTGGTGCAACAGCAACTGCAGTAAGGCCTAACAGGAAAAAGATAAACATAAAGACGAGGAGTTGGCGGGCGGCGCGTGGGGCTCCGGCGAACTCGTGCCAGATGAAGACGCCCCAGGCTGCGGAGATCATGGTCGCGCCCTGGCCGATGGAGTAGGAGACGGCCGGGCCGACGAGGTGCGCACCTGATGCTACGAAGTTGGCGATCGCGCCGAGGCACCAGATCGCTCCGCCGAGTATACCGGCGATGTGCCAGCCGATAGGGGCGCGGAAATATCCGGAGCCTTCAACGGGAGGTTTTCCGTCGAGGGGTTTAGCCATGAGCAGGAGGTTGGCGGGGATGGTGGAGATGAGAACTCCGATGGCGAAGAAGAAAGCGATGGCGTAAGGGCCGGGGGAGCCACCGGGCTCGACCGGACCGCGCATTGCGCGTGCGACGAGCGGATAAAAACTGCCCATGAGGAGGCCAGCAATCAGGCTGAGGACGATACCTCTGGTTGTGGTGGCTCGAGCGGTGCTTTCGCGTTTGCGGTAGGCGAGGGCGTCGAGGATGATGGCAATGGTGACGAGAGCGACTCCGGCGAAGAGGAGGAAGGGATTGGCAGCGGGGCTGACGAGATAGCTGGAAACGGCTCCGACAACGAGGGCGAGGCCGATGCCGACGGGGAAGGCTACGGCGAGGCCAGCGACGTCGATTGCGGCGACGAGGAGGAGGTTGGCGATGTTGAAGATGACTCCGCCGCAGAAGGCCCACAGGATGCGCTCTCGCGAGGTTTCAACGAGGGCGGCAATGAATGAGGGGCCGGTGTGGCCAGCGCTTCCGGCGGTGAGGCCGAGAAGAATCGATGCGAGGAGGAGACCGAAGGAGTAGTCCCAGTAGAAGAGTTGGAAGCGGTAGTTGGGGCAGAGCTTGAGAGTGTTGGCCCAAGATCCCCAGCACAGCATGCTGAGGATCATGAGGGCGAGGGTGAGTTGGTATGTTTCGGGCAGAAACATTGAAGGTGTCCGTAAGGATGTTTTGGTGCAACTGGGAACGATACGCGGAGGGGGTGGGGAGAGGCAAATGGTGTTGGATGGTCCCACTCATTTCGCGATGAAGCTGCGAAATGAATGGGGAACGGCTGTGCGATTCGGACGCCGTCGCTAACTCCCGGCTGTGAAAGGTATCGAGTCTCCCATGTCTCCTAAAGAAGGAGACATGGGACACCCGGAGTTGTGATTTGGGAAGACTACTGCCGTGCGGATTTGATGGCTTCGGTCAGGGCGGGAACTACTTCGAAGAGGTCGCCTACGATGCCGTAGTCGGCTACTTCGAAGATGGGGGCTTCGGCATCTTTGTTGATGGCGACGATGCACTGCGAGCCCTTCATCCCGACGAGATGCTGGATGGCTCCGGAGATTCCGACGGCGAGGTAGAGCTTGGGAGCTACTGTCTGGCCTGAGGATCCGACCTGACGTTCGATGGGGAGCCAGCCGTTGTCGCAAATGGGACGGGAGGCGGCGATCTCTGCGCCGAGGGATGCAGCGAGGTCCTGGACGAGCGAGAGATTGCTTTCTTCCTTAATACCGCGACCGACGGCGACGATCATGGGGGCTGACCCGAGGTCCACGGTTTGCGCCGTGCCGCGGAACGGCTCGCCAGGTTTGGTGCGGATCTGCGCAGCTTCGAGGGTCGGGGTGAAGGTGGTGATTTCGGCGGGGCTGGATTGGGCTTCTTCTGCGCGGAATGCTCCGGACTGAACGGAGATGAGCGTGGGAGTGCCGGCGGATTGGTAGGAGCCGCTGAGACGGCCTTGCATCAGAGAGCGCACGAAGACGGGGCCGTCGGCGATTTGCGTGACGTCGCCGATGAGGACGCGGCCGAGACGCGCTGCGAGTGCGGGTGCGTAGTCGCGGACCTGGTAGGTGTGCGGAAAGACGATGGTGTCGGGCGACTCGGCGGCGATGAATTGCTGAAGTGCCGCGGTGTAGCCGTCGGAAGTGTACGGCACGAGAAGCGGGTGCTCGATGCGAACGACTTTGCCGACGTTCCTAGTTGCGGCTTCGGTGGCGAGGGATTCCGTTTGCGCGCCGATGACGATGGCGGTGGGCTTTGAGCCGGATTGCGCGGCGACAATGTTGGCTGCCGCGATGGCTTCAAAGCTGATGCGTCCGAAGCGGCCGTTGCGATCTTCAAGAACTACGTAGACGCCGCTCATATGACTCGCACCTCGAATTTCAGTTTTTCGACCAGAGTGGCCGCGGCTTCTTTGGGAGAGCCGGGGATGATCTGGGTGGATTTTTGTTTCTGCGGCTGCGTGATTTTTTCCAGCGCTGCGGAAGGCGCGGAGGATTGTCCGAGATCGGCAGCGGAGACTTTCCGGAGTTCTTTGGTCTTCGCTTTCTTGATGCCCATGAGCGTGGCGTAGCGAAGTTTGGTGCCGCCGGACTGAATCATGAGAACGGCGGGGAGAGGAAGTTCGATGTTCTGGAACCAGCCTTCTTCGAGTTCGCGCTTCACGGTGATGCCGGAGTCAGTTTTCTCAACGTTGAGGATGAGCGAGGCCTGTGGGAGCCCCATGAGCTCGGCCATGATGACGCCGGTCTGGCCGTAGCCGAGATCATCGGACTGGAGACCGGTTAGGACGAGGTCGGGGCTTTCCTGTTTTGCGGCAGAGGCGAGGAGCTGGGCTACGCCGAGTGCGTCGAGTGTGTTGAGATTGTCGGATTCGACCTGGATGGCGCGATCGGCGCCTTTGGCGAGAGCTTCGCGAATGGTGGTTCCGGCGCGCTCGGGTCCGGCGGAGAGGACGACAACTTCGCCGCCGTGTTTTTCTTTCAGCTGAAGAGCTTCTTCGAGTGCGTAGGCGTCGGACTCGTTCATGGCGAACTGGATGTCGGATTCTTCGATCCATTTGCCGGAGCTATCGATGCGGACTTGAGCATCACGCTCCGGGACTTGTTTGATGCAGACGATGATTTTCATGATTGGATGCTCCGGTATTGATGCGAGAACTCAGGAGGAACTGCGGGTCCTTCGACTTCGCCGATCCTGACGGATTGGCTTCGCTCAGGATGACAGTCTTTGGTCATTGCTCAGGATGAGAGTCCTTAATCATTGCTCATAATGACAGTCTCTGTTGGTTGTCACGGCTTGTTGTCTAGCACGGGCAGGTTGCGGGCGGTGAGTTGGGCGATGTCTAGTAATTGCGGTGCGGCTTCGCCTTTTCCGGCGAGGGCGTCGCGGAACATGGAATTGCAGAAGGGGCAGGCGGTGCCGATGGTAGAGGCGCCGGTAGCGATGAGTTCGTTGGCGCGGGTGTGGCTGACGCGGTCGCCGGTTTCTTCGCCGAGGAAGACGAGGCCACCGCCGGCTCCGCAGCAGAAGCTGCGCTGATGCGAGCGTGGGGCTTCGACGACTTCGCCGGCGAGAGAGGCGACGGCACGGGGTTCGTCGTAGACGTCGCGGTAGCGGCCCAGGTAGCAGGGATCGTGGTAGACGATGGTTTCTTTGCTGGATGAAGTCGGGGGAGTCTCTGGTATCCCACCCATGTCGCGATGAGACTGCGCCATGGATGGAGCATCCAAATTTACTTGCCCATCATGCTTCGGAAGTCTGTTGGTGTACCGGGCGAGGAATTCGCTGTGGTGTTCGATTTCGGGTGGGGTACCGAATTCTTTCCAGTCTTCCTGGATGGTGCGGACGCAGTGGGGGCAGATGGTGACGATCTTTTTGACTTTGTTTTGCGCGAGGCTTTCGAGGTTGGACTCGGCGAGTTGCTGGAAGAGCAGATCGTTGCCGAGGCGACGGACGGGATCGCCGGTGCATTTTTCTTTGCGGAGAACCCCGTAGCTTGTGCCGAGGTAGTTCATGACGCGGGCGAAGTCGGCTACGATTTCTCGGCCTTTGGGATCGTAGCCGCCCATACAGCCGAGCCAGAGGCAATATTCCTGGCTGCCGTCGAAGATGGGGAATGCCTGCTTCTGGATGAATTTGTCGCGCTCACTGGTGCTCATGCCAAGTGCGTTTGAGCCGCGCTCGAGAGCGAGGAAGAGCTTTGCGCCGTGTTCGTCTTCCCAAGCGCCGGTGTTCACCGCGCCGCGGCGGAGGCCGATGATGATGGGGAGGTGTTCGATACCGACCGGGCACTGGTACTCGCATGCGCCGCAGGTGGTGCACTGGAAGTCGGCGGTGATGGAGTTGTATTTGCCGATGATGTTCTGTTCGGAGGAAGGGCCGTATTCGTTGAGGTAACCGCGGAGGCCGAGGATGATTTCTTTGGGGTTGAGTTCCTTGCCGGTGTTGTTGGCGGGGCAGTGCTCTGTGCAGCGGCCGCACTCGACGCAGGAGTAGGACTGAAGGCTGGTGAGCTGGGTGAGGTCTTTGCCTGTGACAAGGCCGAAATCTTCGTCGCCGACGAGCGGAGGGATTTTGCTGAAGCCTCCGCGAGAGAGAAAGATGGTGGCGGGGCTGAGCACGAGGTGGAGGTGTTTGGTGTGCGGAATGATGGGAAGGAAGACGAGGATGGAGAGGGAGTGAATCCACCAGAGGGCCATGGCGGCAGGGCCGGCGCTCTTCACCGCAAAGGCGGCGAGGTAGGTGACCATCAGGATGAAGATGAGAGCGGCAATGATGCCGGATTCGTACGAAACTTTCTGACCAAGCCATCGGGGGCGCACGAAGAAGCGACGGACAAAGAGGCCGAAGATGCCGATGGCGCAGGCGGCGGCGAATGTGGCCGCGAAGTAGGAGTAGAAGCGACCGAAGAAGCCGGCGGGATCGAGGAATCCCAAGCCGAGGCCGACAGCGAAGTGATTGAGGGTGACGAGAGCGAAGGCGCAGAATCCCCAGAAGACGAAGGCGTGGGCGAGGCCGGGGAGAGGGCGCTCGCGAATGACCTTGGCCTGGCAGAGGACTTCCCAGAAGAAGTCCCAGACGCGTTTACTGATGGGAGCGAGGCTGAAGTTCGGATCTTTTCTGGATTTGAGAATGCGATTGAGGATGGGGGCGAATCGGCGGAAAAAGAGAGCGGCTGAAGCGAAGATGAGGAACAGGAGGAGGAGCTTTTCCCACGTCGCGAAGCTTTGCGGTTCAGCCAGCGTGGCAGAGAGGAGGCTCATATACGAACCCACTCACGATACACGATCAGGGGCAAGCTGCGCCCGAGCAAGAGAGTAGAAACGGCGTGTCGAGATTGGTTGGGGGACATATTTTGGATTACACAGCAAAAGGGCGGGATCTCTTGCGAGACCTCGCCCAATGCTTCCGAATTTCGAAGATCTGGATCGGTTTCCAGATCACAACTCGGTTTTACAGATGAGGTAGTTCATTCGAGCTCAGCCCGAGTTTCCCTCCCTCGGCCTGTACAACCTTTGTTGATTGAGTTTTCAAATTGCCTTGTTCGATCATCGTTGCCGACTTTCTTAAAGGCCATAGGCTAACTCTCTCCTTTGAGGAAGATTTCTCTTCCGTTAGTGGGTTAGAGGCCCGGCCTGAGCGGGGAGTTTTCCGGGGGGTGTGGATATCGAATTCTGGCTGTCGCATTGTGGGAGGCGTCAGGAAGCTGAGTATCTGGAAGATGTGAGTGTGCATCTCAGGTGCCAAAACGGGGGACCCGGGGGAGAACCGCCGAAAAAGCTGCCTCGAACCGTCCTGCAGCGGCTAAAGCCGATAGGATCTGTGGCACCTTGCGGCACGACTGAAGTGGTGCCCTTTCAAAGTCCCTTGCGGGACTCGGCTTCGGCCAGCCAGCCGCGCCGTAGGTTTTCGGCGGGGATGCTGGACATGTAGGGCTTGATATCGAGGATGGGAGTGCCATCAAGCATGTCGAGGCCGCGGACGCGAAGTTCAGGTCCGTCGCGGCCGAGAAGCTCGAGAACAGTGAGGGCTATAGGGTTGGGTCGGCGAGGTGAGCGGGTGGCGAAGACGCCGTGCGGACGATTGTCGGCGGGAGAGGGGCCGAAAAGATCGAAGCCTTCGGAGCGGTCGAAGGCCCAGATGACGAAGATATGGGAGAAGCCTTCGATGTCGGTGAGGCCAAGCTCGAATTCGGGGAGGATTTCGAGGGTGCCTTCCACGTCATGTTTGACGCCGAGGCCTTTGGGGATGGACTTGGTTTCGGTGTAAGGACTGCGAACGTAGCCGATTGGTCTTGGGGTAAACACGATTTCGCTCCGCTGCGAAGGGATGAGGCGGCTTTGAAATTCAGCGGCCGCAATCTGATGGTACTGCGGATGACTGCTCGTCCGCTTCGTAGTCGAATTTGCGGAGATTGCGAAGACATTCGCTGAGGGCGCCGGCGAGAGTCTCGCTCCAGCCGCAGGGCTGGAATTTCATTGTCTTCTGGTTCAGCTCGACGTCGGCAGAAGCGAAGAAAGCCATATCGCTGGTTTTGAAGGTGACGAATTCCTTCACCGTGATTCGTGCTTCGATTATGCCGCCGGCGTATTTCTTCTTGACGGAGAAAAAGTGGAGACGGGCGAGATCCTCAGAAGGGTCGCGCTGAACAAGCTTCCATTCATTCACGGTAATGACCTCAAGGGAATTGGGTGGCTTGAGTGCCGATGGTAGCTGATGGAGGAAAGAAAGGACAGAGGATTTCTGTGATCGAATTCTGGGGAGACGGCAATCGCGCTGCGGTTGCTGTGGTCGCGCGATGAATCGAATACCATAGAGCTTCGGGCCAACTTGCGTTTTATCCGGTTTTGCGAAGGAGGTTGTGTTGGCGAAGTATCTGGTGACGGGTGCGGCGGGATTCATTGGGCGGTCGATTGCGGCGGCGTTGCTGAAGCGTGGGGACTCGGTGCGCGGGATCGATAACTTCATCACGGGGAAGCGAAGTAATCTTGCGGGCCTCGAGGGGGTGGAGTTTGTCGAGGGTGACCTGACAAATCCGGCGGACTGCGCGCGGGCATGCGAGGGCGTGGAAGTTGTGTTCCACGAGGCAGCACTGGCATCGGTACCAAGGTCGGTTGCGGATCCGGCCGGGACGAATCTGCACTGCGTTACGGCGACGTTGAATGTGCTGGTGGCGGCACGAGAGGCGGGAGTAAGAAGAGTGGTGTATGCGGGATCGTCTTCAGCCTATGGCGACACGCCGACTTTGCCGAAGGAAGAGACGATGCTGCCGAAGCCCATTTCGCCGTATGCAGTGGCGAAGCTGGCGGGCGAGCAGTATATGCAGGCTTTCACGCGCGTCTACGGGCTGGAGACGGTGACGCTGCGGTACTTCAATGTGTTTGGGCCGTTTCAGGATCCGACTTCACACTATTCGGGTGTGCTGGCGATTTTCTGCCGGAAGATGCTGGCGGGGGAACAGCCGACGATTTACGGAGATGGCGAGCAGAGCCGGGATTTTACGTATATCGATAATGTGGTGCATGGGAATCTGCTGGCGGCAGATGCGCCAGCGGAGAAGGTCGCGGGTCGCATGATGAATCTCGCGACGGGAACGCGAATCACGCTGAACGAGACGTTCCGGATTCTGCGCGATCTGACTGGATACTCGGGTGAGCCGGCGTATGCAGAGGCACGATCAGGAGATATCAAGGATTCCCTGGCGGATATCCGGCTCGCGGGGGAACTGCTGGGCTACAAGCCCGTGGTGAATTTCGGCGAGGGCCTGCGACGGACGGTAGAGTGGTATCGCGAGGGCAAGGCCAGCTAGGTCGACGCGGTAAACGCAGGGCGGTTTACGCGCTCCAATTCATATGTGATGTGTCTCACGAACACCGCACAACGAGATCAGTAACACTGTCTTGAGGTTCGAAAGCCGGGGACCGGTGTATCCGCAGCAACCGTGCGGGCTGCTCTGCAGCGGCGGTTTGCACTTCGGAGAAGACGAGCCGAGGATGCTGATCGTTGGCGGATAGAGTCGCAGTCGAAGATGAGCTGAGAGGCGCGGAGAGCAGCCGGATACGGTATCACAGCGCGAGGCATTCTTATACTTCGCTGTCTGACAGCTGGGCGATTGTGTGTCGGAACCGACGGCTTCTACTGGGCATGGTGGGAGCCTTCGCTGCGGCGTGCCTCCTCTATTGTCTGATCGCTCCGAACCGGTATGAAGCCACAGGCAAAGTTGAATTGAGAGGCGCGCCTGAGTCGGTGCTGTCCGTTGATGGACGGCAGGCCACAGCGTCTGGATCATTTGCGACCGGACAGATAAGGCTGGAGACGCTGGCGAATGTTCTGAGGAGCGAGCAGCTGGCGTGGGATGTAATTACGCGGCTGTCGCTTTACAGGGATCGCGGGTTCTCGCGGAATTTTCAGAGGAAGTTTGCCGGGTTCAGGCCGGAGACGGCGAGCGCAGATGCAAAGGAGTATCTGCTGAATGAGTTTCACGAGGACTTAACAGTTGAGAGCGTTCCGCACACGCTTGTGCTGGAGATCCGTTTCAGATCGGGGGATGGTGCGCTGTCGGCGGCGGTGGTGAATGCCCTCATTGAGGCTTATGCACGGCAAGAGATGAGTGCGAGGATGCAGGCCATGCGGCATGGGACCGCATGGCTGGATGCGCAGCTTCGGGAACTGAAAGACAAGTTGAGCCAGGATGAGCAAAGGCTGACGAAATTTCAACGTGAGCACGAGATCCTGGGCGACAGCTATGCGAGCAAAGATGGCGGATTTGGGGATGCCGATCACAATGCGACGCTGACGACAGTGGATGCACTGAGCCGTGAACTGGCGAATGCCACCACGGAACGGTTGCTGCGCGAAGCGGAGTATCGGATGGCGACGCGCAATCCTGAGCTGGTTTTCGGCGGCGATGCAAGGAGCGGCTCAGCGGGCAATCTTGAGACAGCACTGCTGCAACAGCTGAATGCGCGCAGAAGCGACCTGAAACAGGAAGAGTCACAACTCACGATCGAACATGGGCCGAACTTCCCGCGCCTGGTGGAGATTCGACGGCAGATTCAAGACGCAGATGAGCAGATCAAATCTGCGGACGCGAAGCTCATCGAGCGGCTCCGAAGCGCTTGGGAGACTTCGGTCGGCCGGGAGCAGTTGCTGAGAAGAAGCCTTGAGGAAGCAACCAGCGCGGGTCTGAAGGTGAGCGAGGCGGGATGGCAGTACCGGGCAATGTGGCAGGAGGCGAACGCGAATCGAGAAGTGTATCTGCGCATGATTCAGCAAGCAGAAGAGGCTGGGCTGGCAGCGGGCAGCGCCGGATCGGCTATGTCAGTGATCGATTACGCGAGGCCCCCGGTGAAGCCTGTATCGCCGAACCTGCCAATCGATATGGCGATCACTCTGTTTGTGGGTTTCTGGGCAGCGCTGGGCGTTGTGCTGGGAAAAGAGACACTCAAGCGACAACATATTCATGCAGTGGTGCTGGCGGGGTTTGTTGCGCTTGGGATTGGGATGAGCAGGGGGCAAGCGCCGACGCCGAGCACGTCGGGGCTGCCCACGGGCGTCGCGCGATTGCCTCAGAGTGGAGAGACCAAAAGCGCGCCCAATGCGAAAGAGGCACCCGTCGTGTGGGGTGGGCCGTCGCAATCGAAATGGACCGGCGCACCGGCGGGCACATCTAGGCTGACAGGGGCGATTGAAGCGCCGATTGGACCCGGGGACATGCTTGAGGTGACGGAGGCTCACGGGCCGGAACTGCGGGCTACGGTGCGGGTATCTGAAGGTGGCGCGGTGATACTGCCGCTTGCCGGTGAGGTGAAGATCGGCGGCATGGATGAGCAAGCTGCAGCTCACGCGATTGAAGCCTCATTGAAAGAGCGGGGGATGCTGCTGCGGCCGCAGGTGACAGTGCTGGTGACGGCGTATGCGGCACAGGATGTTTCAGTGCTGGGCGAGGTGGCGCGGCCCGGAGTGTACAGCTACAAAGCGCACCACAGGCTGCTTGATTTGATTTCGGCGGCGTCGGGGCTGAGCCAGACGGCGGGCAGACTGGTATCGATCACACATCGGGGCGATAACGAAACGGCGGAGACAGTGGTGCTCGACGCCGAGGGTAGGCACAATCCTGAGCTGTTGCCGGGAGATACGGTGCAGGTGAATCGGGCCGGGCTCGTTTACGTCGTGGGCGATGTGATTCGGCCAGGAGGATTTCCGGTAGAGCCCTCACAGACGACGACGGTGGTGCAGGCATTGTCGCTGGCGTGGGGACCAGCGCAGAATGCGTCGCTGAAGAAGGCGGTGCTGATTCGAAAGCAGGCGAGCGGGCGGACTGTGACTACGCTGAATTTGAACCGGATGCTGCGTGGGCTCGACCCGGACACGCCGGTGCAGGATGGGGACATTTTGTTTGTGCCCGACTCGATGGCGAAGAACCTGTGGAATCGCAGCCTGGAATCGGTGATCCAGTCAGCTGCGGGTGTGAGCATCTATTCGGGGCTCGTGTACTCGCAGAGGTTCTAGGGTATGCGCAAAGCAGCCTGGGTTTTGTTGGTTCTTCTGGTCTTCTCGATTCCGTGGGAGTACTCGCTGGACTTTGGCGCGCCGTGGGGGAATATCGCGCGGGTATTGGGATTGGCTGCGTTGTCCGTCGCGTTCATCGCGGTGTTGCAGGAGGGCGGATTTCGCCGACTCCATGAAGTGCACTGGGCTACGGTGGCGCTTTTCGGCTGGTTTTGCTGCACGTATTTCTGGACAGTGACACAACAGGAGACTCTGGCTCATCTGCGCGGATACGCGCAGGAGTTGATGCTGGTGTGGCTGGTGTGGGAACTCGCGGAAACCGGGGAGAGTGTGCGCGATCTGTTGAAAGCGTGGCTCGCCGGTTCGTGGGTGCTGGCAATTCTGACGATTGCGAGCTTTGTTTTGTTGAATGCGGGGGGAGCAGAGGCGGCGAGATTTGCGCCACCTGGGCAGGATCCGAATGATGTAGCGCGATATCTTGCCCTCGGAATTCCAATTGCGGCGATGGCAGGCGACGTGAAGCCGAAGGGGCTTTGGCGGGTGCTGTCGCTCGCCTACATGCCTGTGGGGTTTGCGGGAATTTTGGTGACGGCATCGCGAAGCGGATTGGTGGTGGCCCTGATTGCGCTGGCTGCTTGCGGCATTGCCGCTGTTCGCAGCTATCCGAAGCGGGTTGCGGCGGCAGGGTGTTCTGTTGCGGTGGCGGCAACATTGATCCTGACTGCGGCGCCGGCAGGGACTCTCAACCGGCTGAGCAGCATAGCGGAGTTGAAGCAGAGCGGCGACTTGAATCAGCGAGTGAATATCTGGTCGGCGGGGTGGAGAGCTTTCGAGTCAGCGCCTGTGGCGGGACATGGAGCGGGATCGTTTGCGACGGCAGCGGAATTGGCTCCAGAGGATACGGCGCACAATACGTTGCTTTCGATTGTGGTCGAAGGAGGATTGGTTGGGCTCGCTCTGGCAGCGGCGGTTGTTGCGATTTCGGTGCGGGCGATTGCGACAATGCGGGGTCAGTTGAGATATTGCTTGGCGGTGCTGATGATCGTTTGGACCGTTTCCTCGCTTGGAGGAACTGTGTGGGAGAGCCGGCTGACATGGCTCATGTTTGGAATTGCAGCCACCGGGCAAAGGCTCGCCAAGGACGATCGGGCAGGTGCGGAGATTGAACCCGAGACATGTGCAGGCGAGCAGATTGTGGAATGGACTTGATCGCCGCGATCGGCTGGGCTGTGTTGTTCCGGGAGCTATGGTTCCGTAGTGCTGGAGCAGATGGATGCTTTGAGGATGGCGCGAGAGTTTCTGCGAACGCGAGACGGCTGAGTATTCTCGGAAACCAGATGGCAATAGAGAATTTCGAGCCGATTGAGGACGGATTGCTGGTCGTAGCGGGCAGTGATTTGCAGCCGTGCGGCGTGACCGAGTCCGCGTCGCGTTGATGAGGGCAGATCCATGAGGGTTTGCATCGCATGGGCGAGAGCCGCCGGATCGCCTACACGAGCGATGGGTAATGGCGAGTTGGGGAGGAGTTCTCGAGAGCCGGCGGTTTCGGTGAAGACGGCGGGGAGTTCGCAGGCGCAGGCTTCCATCAGGGCGACTGGGAGGCCTTCCCAACGTGAACTGAGAACGAAGGCGTCGGCTCGTTGCAGGCAGGACCGCACGTCGGACTGAAAGCCGAGGAAACGAACTCGGTCCTGAATGCGGAGATGAGCGGCCTGGGCGCGAAGTGCCGGTTCCAGCGGTCCTGATCCTACGATGGTGAGGCGCGCGGCAAGTGGAAGAAGCTGGAAGGCGCGAAGCAGGGTGGCGTGGTCCTTGACGGGATCGAGCCTGCCGACTGCGAGCCAATGGAATTCGCTGCTCTTCTTTGGGGAGAGCGCAGAATTGGGATGTCTGGAGGGCGGCTTCCAATAATCGGTGTCGATGCAGTTCTGAAGCACAATCAATTCTCGATTTCCGACGGCGTGGGCACCGAGCCAGGGGCGGGCGGCTGACCGGCTGACGGCGGTAACGAGATTCGGCAGGTATGAAGTGAGGCGATAGCCGGTTCGGCGCGCGAGGGAGCCAGTGGCGGGGGAGTGAATGGTGTCGATGACGACGCGCATGGGTGTGATGAGCCTTATGGCACGGGCGAGCAGCGCGGCGTGGGGCAGATGTGCGTGAAGGATCTCAGGCTGTGCTGAGGCGATCCAGCGGCGGAGCCGGTTCCATCCGCGCGGATCGAGAAGGCCGTGGCGCATTTCGAGGCTGATAAAGGAGACGTCGTTCGCCGAGAGCTCGTCTGCAGCACCAATGCCGCTTCCGGACAGTGCGATGACCGTGACTCGCCAGCCGCGGCGGGCCATTCCGGTTGCGAGTAGGATGAGCTGGCGTTCGGCGCCGCCGATGCGGTCGAGGGTTGGGATCAGGTACGCGATATGCATCATGCACCGCTCCGCGCGATTGCGCAGTCGATTGCGTTCTCGTATGCGGGGATGGCGTGCGGGAGATCGTAAGGTTCGATCCACTGGTGGGAAAAGCGCTGACCGGGAAGAGTGACGGTGAGCGCGCGTTCAAGAGCGATTCGGAGCGAGGCTGCGGAGGCTTCAGATGCGAGCCACACTCCTTCGCGGTCTCGGAGAAGATCTGCAAGTCCGGGAGCGGCCGGGGTGGAGACGATGGGGAGTCCCGCGGCGGCTGCTTCGAGCAGGGCATTGGGGAGACCCTCGGTGCGGGAGGAGAGCACGAAGAGTGAGGCGTGTCGGAATCGGATCACGGGATCGGAAACGTGCCCGGCGAATTGGACCCTTTGGCGAATGCGAAGAGCAGATGCCTGCTGCTGGAGCGCGGCCAACTCGGGACCGGTTCCGGCGAGGAGGAGCCTGGATTGCGAGAGCGAAGGGGAGAGAGCAGCGAATGCTTCGAGGAGGAGGTCGAAGCCTTTCTCAGGGACGAGCCTGCCGATTGCGAGGATCGTGTGGCCATTGAGTCGCCGAGGTAGGTGCGGAGCGGCCCGCCGGATGAATTGAGAATCGGTGGGATTGGGAAGGACGAGAGACCGGAGAGGGCTCAGATGGAGTTCGCGCTGGAGTTCGAGCGCCATGGATTCGGTTTGAGAGATGACCATGTCAGCGCAACGGTAGGAGAGCGAATAGGCATTGCGCGCGAGGCGGCGCCGGCGATGGACGGCGAGCGTGGCGGAGAGCGCTCCATTCTGCCGGATCATGATTCTGGTTTGCGGAGGCAGGAGTGGGCGAAGAGAGAGAACCAGCAGATTAAGGTGTGCGATGCCGGAGAGGATAAGCCAAGGACGGAGCCGCCAGATCAGGCCAAGCAGTTTGAAGACGCTGCGATGCACGCGAGCGGCGCGAAGTTCGTGGATGGTGATGGACGCGGGCAAGGCGCGAGGGGTGTGTTGCGAGCGCGTGATGAGGGCGAGATGGATGTCGTACTTGTCGGGATTGAGGGAGCGGGCGAGGGTTTCGATGACTCGTTCGGATCCGCCGCCACCGAGGTGAGGGATCAAGAGAAGGATCCTTGGATGTGGTGGCGATGACATTAGCTCGGCAAAGGTACAAGGTAGCCAGAGGGTTGACCGAGAGTAAGTGATCACGCTCACAAACCCGGTTACCGATGGCTGCTAGAGTTGCGTTGATTCCGGAGACAGAAGGCCTTTCGTTCTGATGAGGACTTCAGGGACTGAGAACGGCGGGCTGTTGGATGGTGAGCGGCAGCGGCCTCATATCCTGGTGGGGGTGACGAGCGCTCAGACTTGTCTTGTGTTGGCAGCCCGGTTGTCGGCGCTGCGATGCGAGGGATTCCGCGTGTCGCTTGTCTGCGGGCCGGGCAAAATGTCTGGCCATGCTACACAGGTTCCCGGAGTAGCCGCGCATGTTCTGCCCGTGGGGAGAGGAATCGCGCTGCTGCGCGATGCGAAGGCGTTCTTGCGGATGCTGCTTCTGGTGGCGAGGCTCAGACCGGACATTGTCGAGTTCAGTACGCCGAAGGCCGGCCTGCTGGGAAGTATGGCGGCCTGGATTTGCAGGGTGCCGGTGAGGGTGTACTTTCTGCGGGGACTGAGGCTCGAAACGGTCACAGGTTTCAAGAAGCACCTGCTGCTCTGGTCGGAGCGGATTGCGGCGGGATGCGCGCATGTCGTCGTCGCGAATAGCAGGAGCCTGGTTGAGCGGGCAAGGGAGCATCGGGTTGGGGGAATGGCGAAGCTGGTGCTGCTGGGAGAGGGCAGCAGCAACGGGGTGGATGTGTCGCGGTTTTCGCCGGGGATGTCTTCCGGGCGCGAAGAGTTTGGGATTCCGGCGGATGCGCGGGTGATCGGGTTTGTGGGTCGGCTGACGGCGGACAAGGGAGTGCCGGAGCTGCTGGAGGCGTTCGCTCAGGTTTTGCGGGCAGAGCCGGAATCCTGCTTGCTGCTGGTGGGGTGGTTCGATGCGGCTGATGATGCGCTTGGACGCGCGGTGCGGGCGCGAATCGAGGGACATCCGAGGATTGTGTGCACGGGGTATGTTGCGGATGCGGCGCCTTACTACCGAGCGATGGATTTGATGATTCTGCCATCGTGGAGGGAAGGATTTCCGAATGCAGTTCTGGAGGCGGCGGCGTCGGGGGTTCCGGTGGTGGCGACGAGGTGCACCGGGTCGCGGGATGCGGTTGTGCCGGAGGTCACGGGGTTGCTGGTCGAGCCCGGAGATGCACGCGCGATTGCGGATGCGGTGTTGCGGATTCTGCGAGACAGCAAGCTGCGCAGACGCATGGCGGAGGCTTCACGCGGCTGGGCTGTGGAGCACTTTGACCAGACGATGGTCTTGGGCAGAACAGTGATGTTCTACCGGCAACTTCTCGAAGCAACGATCACCAAAGCAGAACCGGCAAGAGAGACAGCTACTGGTTACTCCGCATCACTGTAACTTCAGCCGGTGCTGAAGGCGAAGGCGGCGGGGTCTGGAGCGTGTGTGCGCCGGTTTCAGCGGCGTTGAGAGCGCCGCCCGGCACGATGCCGAGAGCAAGGGTTGCGATGGTGGCAAGGGCAAGAGCAGCGATGATGCCGAAGCCGACTGGAGCCAAGGGCAGGCGAGCCACCTGATCTTCGTCGTCGGGACGCTGAGCAACGGCAAAGGCGAGGCGCAAATAGTAGGCGGCGGCAAGGCCGGAGTTGAGGAGGCCGATGATGGCAAGGGTGATGGCTCCTCCGCCGACCGCGGCGGTGAAGGAGTAGAACTTGCCGAAGAAGCCGCCAGTGAAGGGGATGCCGATGAGTGAGATCAAGAAGAAGATGAGCAGGCTTCCGATGAGGGGAGACCGGTAGATGAGACCCTTGTAATCGGCGACAAGGGGACGCTCATCGTCGTAACCGCCGGCGATGGTAACGATGGCGAAGATGCCGACGTTCATGGCCGCGTATGCGGCGATGTAGAAGCTTGCGGCGGCGATTCCGGTTGAGCCGAATCCAGCGAAGGCGGCGAGGAGATAGCCCGCATGCGCGATGGCGGAGTAGGCGAGCATTCGCTTGACGTTCTGCTGGCGAAGAGCGGCGAGGTTTCCGACGGACATGGAGAGAACAGCGACAACCCACAGGACGGGCGCCCAGATATTGCGCAGGTGCGGAAACATCTCGTAGACGAGGCGCAGCAGGAAGGCGAAGGCCGCGGCCTTGGGGGCGGTAGACATGAGCGCGACTACTGGAGAGGGCGCGCCTTCGTAAACGTCGGGAGTCCAGAGATGGAAGGGCGCCGCAGAAACCTTGAAGAGGATTCCGACGAGCATCATGGCCAGGGCGCCTTCGACGAGGAGCTGGTTCTGGGCATTCGCGGCGCTGTGCGCGATGTCGTAGATCGAGGTGGTGCCGGTTGCGCCGAAGACGAGGGCGATTCCGTAAAGGAGAAATGCGGTGGCGAATGAGCCGAGGAGGAAGTACTTGATGGCGGCTTCAGGGCCTTTGCCGGTCTGTTTGCGATAGCCCGCGAGGATGTAAGTGGAGATGGAGGAGATTTCGAGTCCGATGAAGACGACGAGGAGCTCGGTGGCGGCGGTGAGGAGACACATGCCAACGGCGCCGAAGACCATGAGCGCGTAGTACTCGCCCTGATGATGGCTGTCTTCAGGGAGTGCGTCGAGCGAGAGCAGCAGAGTGACGATGACGATGCCGCAGATGAGGACGTGGAAGAAGACGGTGAATGGGCTGGTTTCAACGGTGCCGGAATAGCCGGTGCCCATGGGGAGGGAGAGTTGCCAGACGCTCGAGCAATAGGCCGCGGTAGTTCCGGTGGCAGCGAGCAGGCCGAGATTGCGCCGTGAGGTGAGGGGCGCCAGGGAGGCGTCGATGAGCATGACAAGGACGCCGGTGATCGTGAGGACGACTTCGGGGAGGATGCGGTAGATGTCGGGAACGGGATTCACCGCTGGGCCTCCTCTGCTACTGCGGAGACAGCGGGCTGATCCGCTGACTGTGCTCGCTGGAGCATGATGGGTTTTGGGGCTGTTTCGATGGTGCGGAGCCAGAGGTTTGGTGCGACTCCCATGATGAGAAGGAGGACGGCAATGGGCCAGAGGACGAGTTGCTCTCCGATATGGAGATCGTGTGCGGGCGAGTCGAGCGCGAGTTTGCTTTCGGTTCCGTAGAAGACGCGCTGAACCATTGAGAGCATGTATGCGGCGCTGAGGATGACGCCGAGAGTGGCGGCGATGGCCCAGCCGTGGCTGACGCCGGAAAAGGTGCTGGACAGAATGAGGAATTCGCCGACGAAGCCGTTCAACATGGGCAGGCCAATCATTGCAAGAGAGACGATGACGAAGAGAGTAGCGAGACGCGGAACGCGGCTGGCGAGACCGCCATATGCGGCGATCTGGCTGGTGGCGTAGCGGATTTCGAGGGCGCCGAGGAGAACGAAGAGGGCGGCGTCGATGAGTTCGTTGTTAAGGATCTGATAGGTTGCGCCGGTCCAGCCGGTGAGAGTGAATCCGTAGACACCGACGGTTATGAGGCCAAGATGGCTCATGGCAGCGAATGCGAGAAAGCGCCAGTAGTCGCGCTGAACGAGGGCGATGCAGGCTCCGTAGAGGATGCCGATGACACCGAGAGCGATGAGCAGCGGAGCGATGTTGCGGGCCTGTACCGGGAAGAGGCCAACGTGGAAACGGAGCATGGAGTAAAGGCCGAGTTTGCCGGCGACAACCATGGCCATGGCTACGGGAGCTTCAGAGAATGTGTCAGCGAGCCAGCCGTGGAGCGGGAAGACGGGGACCTTTACCGCGAAGGCGAAGAGGAAGGCAAGTGCTACCCAGAAGAGTGCGCCCGCGGGAACTGCGCCGATAGCGATGTCTGCGCGGAGATCGGGGAACTGGAATGTGCCAGTGCGGGCGTAGAGGTAGAGGATGGCAACGAGGAGAGGCGCCGAGGGAATAAAGGTGAAGAGGAAGAATTTGGTTGCGGCAGCGGGGCCGTTTTTGCGGCCGTACATGGCGATGAGGATGGCCATGGGAACGAGGGAGAGTTCCCAGAAGCCGTAGTAGACCATCAGGTCCAGCGAGATGAAGACGCCGATCATGGCGGTCTGCTGGAGGAGGAAGATCGAGTAGAAGATTTTTTCGCGGCGCTGGATGGCTTTCCAACTGGCGAGGACGCCGACGGGGCCGAGAAGGCCGACCAATACGACGAGCCAGAGGCTGAGGCCGTCGACGCCGACGTGGTAGGAGATGGCGGGGTTCTCGATCCAGGGCTTGTTGACGACGAACTGGAAGCCAGGATGCGCTGCGTCGTAGTGCGCGGGAAGGTGGAGCGTAAGGCCGAAGGTGACGAGGGTGGTGACGAGCGCGAGCCACGCGGGGATCTTGCTGCGGTCGGGCGGAAGCGCAACGAGAATGGCTCCGGCGAGCGGGGTGAGGAGGATCAGGGTGAGAATCATGCTGTCCATCAGTGACCCGCCATTCCGAGGTGAAGTGAGGGTGCTCCGAAGACGTGGGGAGCGAGAACGAAGTAGAGGAGAACGGCTGCACCCAGGGCAAGCCATGCGGCGTAGGAACGGATGTTTCCGGATTGCCAGCGCTGGAGGATTGCGCCGGAGAGTGACGCGATGCCGGCGAGAAGCCAGGCGAGGCCGCCGAGGATTGCGAAGTCGACAACCCACTCGAGGAAGTATTTGGAGAGCGCGAGTAAGGGCTTGACGATGATGAGGCCGTAGAACTCGTCGACGTAATACTTGTTCTGAAGGACGTTGTAGCCGGCCCGTGCGGGAGCTGCGAGTTGTGCGGCGGCGAAGCGTTGGTGGTACATGCGGTGGGCAATGAACCAGCCTATAGCGCCGGCGGCGACGGCAAGAAGCATCATGAACTTTTCGAGGGTGCCGGACATCTCTTCGGTTTTCGAGCCCAGTATGGGAGAGAGGATTGCGTCGAATCGGCCGGCGCCGATCCAACCGCCGCCGACGGAAAGAATGGCGAGGATAACAAGCGGGCCGAGCATGGACCAGGGGCTCTCGTGCGGATGCGAGTCGTGGCTGCGGGTTTCGCCGAAGAAGGTGAGATACCAGAGGCGGAACATGTAGAAGGCGGTGAGCGCGGCGGTGACGAGTCCGACGAACCAAAGGAGCTTGCCGAGACTGCCGGAAGCGAAGGCTGCGGCGAGGATGGCGTCCTTGGAGAAGAAGGCGGAGAGGCCAGGGAAGCCAGAGATGGCGAGGACTGCCGCGGTCATGGTCCAGAAGGTGATGGGAGTCTTGGTGCGGAGGCCGCCCATTTTGCGCATGTCCTGCTCACCACCCATGGCGTGAATGACGGAGCCTGCAGCGAGGAAGAGCAGGGCCTTGAAGAAGGCGTGCGTCATGAGGTGGAAGATTGCGGCGGAGTAGGCGGCTACGCCACAGCCGAGGAACATGTAGCCGAGTTGGGAGACGGTGGAGTAGGCGAGGACGCGCTTGATGTCGTTCTGGACGAGGCCGATGGTTGCGGCGAAGAGAGCGGTGGCCGCTCCGATGATGGCTACGACGCTGAGCGCGAGGGGCGAGCGGTCGAAGATGAAGTGCGTGCGGGCCACCATGTAGACGCCGGCGGTGACCATGGTGGCGGCGTGGATTAATGCGGAGACGGGCGTCGGGCCTTCCATGGCATCGGGTAGCCAGACGTAGAGCGGGAGCTGCGCGCTTTTGCCAGCGGCGCCGACGAAGAGGCAGAGAGCGATGGCGGTGAGGACGCCGCCGGTCATGGCGGGATTGGCGGCGATCTTGGCGGAGAGGTCGCTGAAGGTAAGAGTGCCGAAGTTGGCGAGGAGGAGGAAGAGGCCGATGAGGAAGCCGAAATCGCCGATGCGGTTGACGATGAATGCTTTTTTGCCGGCGTCGGCGGCGGACTTCTTCTGAAACCAGAAGCCGATGAGCAGGTAGGAGGCAAGACCGACGCCTTCCCATCCGACGAACATGAGGAGGGCATTGCCGGCGAGGACAAGCGTGGTCATGAAGAAGAGGAAGAGATTGAGGTAGGCGAAGTAGCGGTAGTAGCCGGGCTCGTCGTGCATGTAGCCGACGGAGTAAATGTGGATGAGGAAGCCTACGCCGGTGATGACGAAGAGCATCACGAGGGAGAGCTGATCGAGGACGAAGGTCAGGTCGATGTTTAAGGAGCCGGCGGTGATCCAGGTTCCGTAGGTTTCGGTGTGCGGCAAGGCAGCGCGCAATGCGAGCAGGACAATGAGTAATGATCCCAGGGGCGCGAGAAGCGCAATGGCGCTGACGACCGTTTTGGGTAGTCGACGGCCGAGCAGCCCGTTCAGGACGAATCCGATGAAGGGCAGGAGCGGGATCAGCCAGAGATGGAGAGATTCGTTCATAGTTTCATGAGGTCGATGCGATCAACCGCGAGGGTGGCGCGTGCGCGAAATACGGCGATGATGATGGCGAGGCCGACGGCGGCTTCAGCGGCGGCGACGACCATGACGAAGAAGACGAAGATCTGGCCTTTCACCTCGTGCCATTGATGGGCGAAGGTGACGAAGGAGAGATTCACGGCATTTAGCATGAGCTCGATGGACATGAAAACCGTGATGAGATTGCGCTTGATGAGGAATCCGAGGACGCCGAGACAGAAGAGAACGGCACTCAAGATCAGATACCAGACGAGAGGGACTTCGCTGGAGACGGCGTGGAGCGAGTTCATTTGGGCTCTCTCCCTTCTGCATCGCCTTTGCGGGCGAGGGCGACGGATCCGAGGATGGCGACGAGGATCAGGACTGAGGTGACTTCGAAGGGAAGCAGAAGTTTGGTGAAAAGGACTGTGCTGAGATCTGCGGTGCTGGTGATGTGGTCGTCCATGCGGGCATCGCCGAAGCCCTGGAGCTTGATGAAGCTGGTGGCGATGACGGCGAGGATGGCGGCGACTGCGGGGAATCCTACGGTGCGATAGGCGCGGCTACCGAGGGTACGTTCTTCACGGCCGGCATTGAGGAGCATGACGACGAAAGTGAAGAGCACCATAATGGCGCCCGCGTAGACGATGACCTGAGCAGCGGCGAGGAATTCTGCGCCGAGGAGAAGATAGAGCACTGCCAGCGAGGTCATCACGACCACGAGCGAGAGCGCGCTGCTAATGGGCTGCTTCTGGAACAGGAGATTGACGGCTCCGGTGAGGCAGAGTGCAGCGAAGATGATGAAGAGAACCAGGTGCATCTTTGAATTCACTTACGGAGGATCATGTTGGGGGAAGGTTGAAAATCCCTTCCGATTTTAACTGAGCAGTTGCGGTGGATCCGGTGATCAGTGAACGTGTTCCGGATCAACATTTGAGCTTTCCCAATTCTCCAACTGCGGCAGACATGGAGCACCCAGGTACTAGCGATAGGCGAGCCAGAGGCTCGTACCGACGATGTTGAGAATGGCAAGAGGCATGAGCCAACGCCATCCGTAGTTCATGAGCTGGTCATAACGGAAGCGAGGCAGCGTGCCACGCACCCAGACGTAGAGAAACAGGAAGCTGAAGACTTTGAATACAAACCAGAAGATAGGCAGAAGGGAGCGCAGGACGATGTTGTCCTGCGTGGGCAGAAGATTGCCGAAGGGGCTGGTCCAGCCGCCCAGAAAGAGCAGAGTGGCTACGCAGCCGACGGTGATCATGTTGGCGTACTCGGCCATGAAAAACATGGCGAACTTCATGGAGCTGTACTCGGTGTGATAGCCGGCGGTGAGTTCGCTTTCGGCTTCAGGGAGATCGAAAGGAGAGCGATTGGTTTCGGCGTAGGCCGCCATCAAGTAGATGAAGAAGGCGACGAACTGGAGTCCGCCGAAGAGGTTCCACGTGAGGAGGCCGTGCTTCGACTGGCTGTTGACGATGACGTCGAGATTGAGGGAGCCGGCACGGAGGACGACCCCGACGAGTGAGAGGCCGAGGGCAAGCTCGTAACTGACAAGCTGCGCGGAAGAGCGGAGCGAGCCGAGGAGCGAGTACTTGTTGTTGGAGGACCATCCGGCGAGCGCGATGCCGTAGACGCCGATGGAAGTGATGCCGAGGATGACGAGGAGGCCGATGTTGACGTCGGCGATCTGGAAGATGTGGAAGTTGCCGGGGCCGGTGATGCCGGGATCGCCAAAGGGAACCACACCAATGGAAATGAGTGCGCAGCTCAGGGCGATGATGGGGGCCAGCAGATAGAGAGGGCGGTACACGCCGGTCGGAATGATGTCTTCTTTGAGGAATGATTTCAGGCCGTCTACGAGCGGCTGAAGTAGACCGAAGGGACCGACGCGATTGGGCCCCCAGCGATTCTGGATGCGACCGACGAGCTTGCGCTCAAGGAGGACAGTGTAGGCGACGGAGAGAAGAAGCACCACCGTGACTACGATGACCTTAAGCAAGCTCCACAGGAAAAACTGCAAAATCGTCACGTTCCTAAAGCCTTTCGGAAATGTTCAACCTGCTACCGCTTCTTGTTTTACTTCCGCCTGATGGCGTTCGAGATCGATGAGGCCTTTGCTGTAGCGACCCAGCGTGCCGGAGGTGAAGAGGCCGTTGTGGGCGGGCTTTACGAGGTCGGGCCCGCTGGAAGTGAGTGCGGAGATCGGAACGAATCCGGGCTCGGTGCGTACTTCGTTTCCACCGAAGAGATTCAACCTGTCGAGTTTGTAGGCGGGGACGAGGCGTTCGATTTCGTCGAGGAGAGCGAGCGGATCGAATGGGCTGAGTTTTGGTTCGAGCCCGTTGGCGACGAGCCACACGGCGTGACGGTCTGCTTCCCCAGATTGCGCTCCGCGGGACTGGCCGAGGTCCGCCTTGATTCCGCCTTTGCCGAAGGGCACAAGTTTCTTAACGTCCGCGCCCATGCTGCTGGCGAGGCGGACGAGGATTTCGAAGTCTGGTTTTACGCCCGGCTTGTCGGCTGCCTTGCGGACGAGCTGGAGATCGCCGTAGGTGTTGGTGACGGTGCCGGTTTTCTCGTAGAGGCTTGCAACGGGGAAGACGACGTCGGCCACGGCGGCAGTTTCCGTGAGAAACATGTCCTGCACTACAACGAACTTGTTTTTGAGCGCAGCCAAGTCGATGGTGCCGAGTTCGAGCGGGTTGGCGCCGACGATGAGGAGGGCTGCCAGAGAACCACCTGCCGCAGACGACAACATCTGAGGCTGGGTCAACCCGATGGTGTGAGGCATTCCGGGGTATTCATCTGCGAATGCATCAATCGTGCTTACGGGTACGTAGCCGGGCAGCCGGTCGGGGAGGAGGCCCATATCGGCGGCGCCGCGAGAATTGGAATGATCGCCGAGGTACGCGAAGCGAACATTGCCGCGGCTGAGGCCCCAGGATACGAGTTCATCTACAGCTGCTCCGCGATACTCCTGACCGAAGATGACCAGGAGATTTTCTTCCTGAAGGAGCGCTTCACGGAAGTCGGAGTTGTTGATTTTGGTCTCTTTGCCGCTCAGGTATTTCGCGAGAGAGGCGTAGGTGCCTGCGGGGAGGCGAAGGGCCGCCCTGGCCTGGCGTTCAAGCTTGATCTGGCGCTCATTGACGATGTATAGACGAGCGCGATTGAGGCGGACGTTGGTGCGGATATTCCAGGCGAGGAGGGGATGCTCGTTGGTGGGATCGCCGCCGATGAGGAGGATCGCCGGCGCGTTTGCAATTTCGCGCAGGCCAGCGGTTTTGTCCTGATGTCCGGCGAGCGCTCGGGCGAAGGAGACGTAATCGGTTGTGCGCTCGTGGTCGATGTTGCTGGTGCGGAGGACGGTGCGCGCGAATTTCTGAAGCAGGTAGTTTTCTTCGTTGGTGGTGCGGTTGGAACCGATGACTCCGATGGCGGAGCCGCCGCGGGTGTCGCGGATTTCTTTGAGCTTTGTGGCGGCGACGCGGAAGGCGTGCTCCCAGCTGACGGGTTCGAGCTTGCCTTGTGCATTGCGAACGAGTGGAGCCGTGAGGCGTTCGGGGTTTTCGACAAAGTCGAAGCCGAAGCGGCCTTTTGCGCAAAGGAAATCGCCGTTGATGCCGCTCTTGTCGCGGTTGTCGGCGCGGATAATTTCGGCGCCTTCAGTGGATTGGCGGATACCAAGGGTGACTTTGCAGCCATCGGCGCAGTGGGTGCAGACGGTGGAGACGTGGTTCATCTCCCAGGGCCGGGTCTTGTAGCGATAGCTTCCGCTGGTGAGTGCGCCGACGGGGCAGATGTCGATGCACATGCCGCACTGTTCGCAATCGAGTTGATCGCCGCCATCGGGCGAGATGACGGAGGTGACGCCGCGGTTCTGGATACCGAGAGCCCAGACGTCCATGCCTTCGCCGCAGACGCGGGTGCAGCGATAACAGAGGATGCAGCGCGGGCGATCGTAGAAGACCGCGGGCGACCACTGCTGCTCGTCGCGATGGCGCTTGGCATCAACCATGAGGCTCTCGCCGGCGCCGTACTTGAAGGTCATGTCCTGCAATTCGCACTCGCCACCGGCGTCGCAGACGGGGCAATCGAGCGGATGGTTGCCGAGGAGAAGTTCGATGGTGGCTTTGCGCGCCTGGGCGATCTCGGGAGATTCGGTGGTGAAGACCTGGCCCTCGGCGACGGTGGTGGTGCAGGCGGTCTGGAGCTTGGGGACCTTTTCCTGGCGGACGACGCACATGCGACATGCGGCCTGGAGGCTGAGGCCGGGGTAGTAGCAGAAGGCGGGGATCTCGATGCCGGCTTTGCGGCAGGCTTCAATGAGCAGCGTCCCCGCGGGAGCGGTCAGCTTCTTTCCATCGACTGTGAATGTAACGTCTGCCATTGGTGGTTGTGTCCTGCCGTCCTTTGTCGCCGCAGGGGCTGAAGCCCCGGTCTATTATGTTTGCCTTTTCGGCACGACTAAAGTCGTGCCCTTTCAAAACCGATTTTGCCAAAAGTGGTCTACACGATTGTGAGTTCCGGCGCCCCGTGTTTTGCAAAGGGACAGGGCTTCCCGTCGAGGTGGTCTTCGAATTCTTTGCGGAATTTTTTGACGAAGCCCAATGTGGGCATGGCAGCTGCATCGCCGAGCGGGCAGAAGGTGCGGCCCATCATGTTTTCGGCGAGGTAGCGAATGTTGTCGATGTCCTTCGCGGTTCCGAATCCTGCATGGAAACGCGTGAGGGATTTCTTGAGCCAGTCAGTGCCTTCGCGGCAAGGGATGCACCATCCGCAGCTCTCGTGCTGGTAGAAGCTGATGGTGCGGAGGGCGAACTCGACGATGCAGGTCTGGTCGTCGATGACGACGACGCCGCCGGAGCCGAGCATGGAGCCGGCTTTGCCGACCTGGTCGAAGTCCATGCCGAGGTTTTCGATTTCTTCGGGAAGAAGAACGGGCGTGGATGATCCACCGGGGACGACAGCCTTGAGGTTGCGACCGCCTCGGACTCCGCCGCCGACTTCATAGATCATCTTTTTGAGGTTGTAGCCCATGGGGAGTTCGTAGACTCCGGGGCGCTCGACATGGCCGCTGATTCCGAAGAGACGGGTGCCGCCGTTGCGCGGGGAGCCGATTCCGGCGAAGGCTGCGCCGCCCATGCTGATGACGTGGGGGACAGTGGCGATGGTTTCGGCGTTGTTGATGACCGTGGGTCCGCCGTAGAGGCCGACGACAGCAGGAAACGGGGGCTTGATGCGGGGGACGCCGCGCTTGCCTTCGAGAGATTCCATGAGCGCGGATTCTTCGCCGACTTCATAGGCGCCAGCGCCGCTCTGGGTGATGATCTGGAATTCAGTTTCGGTGCCGAAGATGTTCTTGCCGAGGAAGCCTTTGGCGTAGGCGTCGGCTACGGCCTTCTCCATGATCTCGAGAAGATAGCGGTACTCGCCGCGAAGATAGATGAATCCCATCCTGGAGCCGATGGCGAGGCCGGCGATGATGGTGCCTTCAATGACTGAATGTGGATCGTGGAGGAATATCAGGTGATCTTTGCAGGTGCCGGGCTCGCTCTCGTCGCCGTTGATCAGGACGTACTTGGGCTTGGCGGATTGCTTGGGGACGAAGGACCACTTCATCCCGGTGGGGAATCCGGCGCCGCCGCGACCGCGGAGGTTCGAGGCCTTCATCTCCTCGATGACCCAGTCAGGGCCCTGCGCCAGGCATTTGCGGATGGCCTCATAGCCGCCGAGCTCGATGTACTTGTCGATGTCGGCCGCACCCTGGCCGAAGCGTTTGGAGACGACCTTTACTTCGTCGGGATGGGAGACGAGCCTAGGCATTGTTCTGGCCCTCGGATTTGTTTCGGTATTGGGCAAGGATGCCGGGTACGCTCTCGGGAGTTAGATCGTCGTGGAAGTCGTAGTTGACCTGGATGGCGGGGGCCCAGCAACAGGCGCCGATACACTCGACTTCTTCGAGGGAGAAGATACCATCGGAGGTCACGCCTTTATGACCGATGCCGAGCTCTTCCTGGAACTTCTCATAGACATCGTAGGCGCCGCGAAGCATGCAACTGATGTTGGTGCAGACCTGCACGTTGTATTTGCCAGCGGGCTTGAAGCGGAGCATCGAGTAGTAGGTGGCGACGTTGCGAACATCGAGTTCGGTGATGCCGATGCGGTGGGCGACTTCGGCAATGACTGCATCGGAGAGGTAGCCTATCTCGTCCTGGGCGTAGAGGAGCATGGGGACGAGGGCTGAGCGGCGAAGGGGGTACTTTTCGACGAGCGCGTCGAAGCGGGCCGCGAGATTCGGCGAGAAGATGCTCATGGTTTCGGCGCTCATCGCATCATCTCCCTTGCCCAGGCTTCTGCGACCATATCCATTTCTTCCTCGCCGGTTGTACTGCGGAGCTGTCCGGCTTCCGTAAACTCGAGCATCCCGTTCTGTCCGTTGTTGCGCGACCATGTTACGTGCGCGCCATTTCGTTTGAGGTCGAGCCACGAATTTCCGTGGCGGACTGTGATGTGATCTTCCCCTAGTTCGACTGTTGCCTGCCGGTTCCCATTGAGCCCGTGCGCCGCGGTGTAGCTGCGAATCAGGGAGGCAAGCGAGACCCAAAGCTCAACGTACAACTGCTGCTCGCCGGATATTTCCGTTCTGGCCTGCGCCAAATCTTCCCTCAGGGGCTAAAGCCCCAATTCTTCTATTCAATTTCAGCGGCACAACTAAAGTCGTGCCCTTTCAAAACCAATCTCCCGGAAGGAGCTGAAGCCCCCGGGCCTTACTTTCGACTTCTGCGGCACGACTGAAGTCGTGCCCTGATACAAGACGATGGTGATTGAGAATCGACATTAACGATCGATTTCTCCAAGGACGATGTCGATGGAGCCGATGACGGCGACGACGTCGGCCAGCATGCGGCCCTGACACATGGTTTCAAGAGCCTGCAAAGAGGCGAATCCCGGATAGCGCATGTGCACGCGATACGGTTTGGCTGTGCCGTCGGAGACGACGTAGTAGCCCATCTGGCCGTGGCCGGATTCGATGCCCTGATACACCTCGCCGGCGGGGACGTTGAAACCTTCGGTCACGATCTTGAAGTGATGGATCAAGGCTTCCATCTGTGTCTTCATTTTTTCGCGATCGGGAAGGATGATTTTCGGCGCGTCGGCCTTGACGGGGCCGCCGGGCATGCCGTCTAGGGCCTGCTGGATGATCTTGACGCTCTCGCGCATTTCTTCTAGACGGACTTCGTAACGGCCCCAGCAGTCGCAGCGGGTGGAGACGGGCACGCGGAACTGGAATTTCTCGTAGCTGGAGTAAGGCATGTCGCGGCGGAGATCGAAGTCGATGCCGGAGGCGCGCATGGTGGGGCCGGTGACGGCGAGTGCGATGGCGTCCTCGGGCGAGAGATGCCCGACGCCCATCAGACGATTGCGGAAGATGGGATTTCCAGTGAGCAGGTTCGAGTACTCATCGATTTTTTCAGGGAAGGTCTTGATGAACGCCTGAATGCGATCGAAGAGATCGAGGGGCGGCTCCATGGCGAGGCCGCCGATACGGAAGTAGCTGGTCATCATCCGCTGGCCGGAGACGGCTTCGAAGATGCGGAGGATTTCTTCGCGCTCACGGAAGGTGTAGAGGAAGACAGTGAGCGCACCGATGTCCATGGCGTGCGTGCCGAGCCAGATGAGGTGCGAGTTGAGGCGGGTGAGCTCGGTGAGGAGTACGCGGATCCAGACGGCGCGTTCGGGGATTTCGAGGCCGAGCAGTTTTTCGACGGCGAGACAGTAGCAGAGGTTGTTGGCCAGTGGGCCGAGATAGTCGACGCGATCGGTGAGGGGAACGACCTGTTGATAGAACTTGGATTCGCAGGTTTTCTCGATCCCGGTGTGAAGATAGCCGATTTCGGGATAGAGGCGGACGACAATTTCGCCGTCGATTTCGAGCACGAGACGTAGGACGCCGTGGGTGGACGGGTGCTGCGGTCCCATGTTGAGGACCATGTGCTGGTCTTTGGCGCCTTCAGCGGGCGAGGCCTGGAGAATTGGGGTGCCTACGTCGAGCATCAGCGGTAGCCCTCCACGGGGTAGTCCTTGCGGAGGGGATAGCCGACCCATTCTTCGGGCATCAAGATGCGGCGGAGATTGGGGTGGCCTTCGAAACGGATGCCGAAGAGATCGAAGACTTCACGCTCGTAGTAGTTGGCGCCCGGCCAGACGGAGGTGATCGACTCGATGGCGGGCTGATCGCCCGAGAGCCATGTCTTGATGCGGATGCGCTCCTTATATTGGTGGGAGACGATGTGGTAGCTGAGTTGGAAGCGCGGCTCGGAGGGGAGCCAGTCGACGGCGGTCATATCTTCGAAGGCGTTGTAGCCGGCATCTTTGATGACAGACAGGGCAGGGGCGATGTTGTCTGGGGCTACGGTGAGCGTCAGTTCGCCGCGATCGTAGAGGGCGCCGGTGAGACCCTCGGCGTTCCACGCAAGCAGGGCCTTGACCGCCGGGTGGTCGGGCATCTTCTCGAGCACTGACTGCTTTCCTGCGAGGGTTTCTTGAGGAGCTTCTGCCATTTACAGGTCCGCCTTGTCCATGCTCCAGTTCAGGATGCCTTTGCGAATGATGTAGTAGAGGCCAACAGCAACGAAGCCAAGGTAGACGATCATTTCCCAGAAGCCGAAGAGACGCTGACCAGTGATGTGAGGAAGCTGGCGGTAGATGACTGCCCAGGGCATCATGAAGACCGCTTCCACGTCGAAGAGGATGAAGAGCATTGCGACCATGTAGAAGCGAACGCTGAAGCGCGCTCTAGCATCGCCGACGGACTCGATACCGCATTCATACGCGGCGAGTTTGGTGGGGAGATTCCGATGACGTCCGATGAACCATGAGGCGAGCACCATGATGGCTGCAAGTGCAACGGCGAACAAAACTTGCAGCAGCAGCGACAGATATTGCCAGTGGTAGGGAATCATGGTCTTCCTATTTGCAATCTGCTCGAAATGAATAGTGTTCGGGCCGCGCCGGTGACACTCCACTGCGACAGGCCGCTGGTTTGAGCTTAGGTTCCAAAAGTGATCCCGTCAAGGCGAGGAACCCTCGTTCAATCTCACATTTAGAGCCGGCGATGATCGGGACCGATGGTTTGAAAAGGCGGCCACGCCGAACCGGTACAGCCTCACGTGTGAGAGATGTCACTTTTCTCACTCGGCTGTGTATACGTTGTTTCCGGATTTGGCATCTGTGAGAAGGATCACAGGATGCAGGCTCGGCTTCACTGAAGATCGATTCAAACCCTGGCGAGATCGGAAGATTAGAGAAATTGAAGAAACTCGTCGATAAGGGATACCAGGGAGAAGGCGCAGACGAATGGCAACGGCGATCGGTGTCGGGATGCGGGCGACCCCCCGGATGCTGCAGGGCGAAGCGGGCCTGGGACGGAATCGGCGAATCAGTCGAGAGGCTGGGCATGCGCTCGAAGTTCTTGGACATGCGATTGAATACCTGACGGACGAATATGTGCTCGAAGCAAGAGACCTGTCGGCCGAAGACCCGCGGGTTGCAGCGATTCAACTCTTGATGAGCTTGAACAGACAGGTCTACTTCGAATGTCCGCTTGTGCCGACGCTCACGGAGCGATTCTGCGCATTTTTGCGCGGCAGGCGAGTGTAGATCACGGCCGTGAAGCGAACGAAGTTGAGCGACTACAGTAGCTGACATCTGCTCTGTTACGCTGAATTTGTGTACCGATTCCCCCTCGAATTTCTCACGTTATCAGCCAGAACTGCGGTGGCGTGCGCTCTGATTTCAATTTGTGCCGCGGCCACTGCCGAACCTCCTGAAAAGATCGATATCAATCCGACTTTCACGATCTCGAAGTATGCGGCGGGATCTCCGATTCACATGGTCGGTTACGGGGATATGCGGTTTACGGACCCGTCGGTGAAGATTGGCACCAATCCGCGCGTGAGAAAGTGGCTTGCGGAACGGGTTGGAGAGGAAAACCCAGAAGTTCTGATGATCACAGGCGATATGCCTTACGCCGGTGGAAGAAAAGAGGACTGGCAGGTATATCGCGATGAGACTTCCTCGTGGACGGCCAAGCACATGCTGGTGCTGCCGACGATTGGCAATCACGAAGTACGCGGCGGGGTGGCGAAGGGAGTCGCGAACTACCTGGCGAATTACCCAGGGCTGAAGGGGCACCGGTACTATTCGGTGCTTATGGGCAGCGTCGAGGTGATTTCGCTGGATATGACATCGCCATCGGGCGGGACGAGCGCGCAGGCGACGTGGTTTGCAGCGCAGATGGATCACCTGCCAAAGCAGGTGGAGTTTCTGTTCATCATGTATCACACGCCTTGGGTGGTGGATCAGCAGTCGCAATTGTTCACGAATTTGCCGTCAAAGGAGGCGCTGACGCTTCGGCACTTGATGGAAATCCATCTTCACAAAATGCATGCAAAGGTCATTGTGCTGAGCGGGCATATCCACAACTATGAGCGATTTGAGCGGAACGGTGTGGAGTACCTGATTTCCGGGGGCGGTGGAGCGGAGCCGTATCCATTGCTTTTTCGAGGATCGGCGGACCTTTATCGGGACACGGCATTTCCGGTTTATCACTACCTGACCCTGGACTATGCCAAAGGCAAGTTGCACGGGGTGATGTGGAAGGTGAAGGATCCGGATGCGGAGACACTGAGCGTGGAGAAGAAGGACGAGTTCACGATCGTTGCCGAACCGGACAAGGCCGGAGTGTTCGTACCTTAGGAATTTCCAGCGGCTAGCGGAAGGAATTCCGTTGTCGTCACTGGCCGACGACGAGGACTGCAAAGAGAACCAGCCAGGCCAGGCCCATTGCGTGCCAATACCATGCTGTTGCATCGACTGCTATCTGGCGGAGCTCAACCCGTTTCAGTTTTTTAATGATTGCGAGCGCTACGGCAAGGGCGATCACACCCGCGATCAAGTGCGCGGCGTGCAATCCCGTGATGATGTAGAAGAAGTAGCTTGCGGGAGTGGAGGCGTGGTTGAATGAGAACCCCTGGGCTATGAGTTGGAGCCAGGCGACCCACTGTCCGGCGAGGAAAAGGAGGCCGAGAGCGAGGGTACCCGCCATCCACGGAAGGGTGCGTTGAAGGGCGGGGTGACCGAGACCCAACCACTCTTCGAGAACATCGATTTCGCGGAAGATGCTGCGGCGGGCGACTTCGATCATCAAGCTACTCAGAAGCAGGATGGCAGTATTAAGGAAGAGGATGGGGGGCAGCAGGACCGGGTGCCAGTCGCCGATCTGTTCGTGGGTGCGCGGATCCATATGAGTGCCGGCCTGACGCGCGAAGAAGAGCGCAACGAGGATGGCGAAGAACATCATGTCCGCGGCGAGGATTGAGAAGACGGAGAAACGAATTTTGTGCAGAAGTTCGCGCGGGCCACGACGTTCGTGCTGTCGATCGTCGTCTCCGCCCCCACCGCCACCGCCCGTAGGGCGCCGGTCTAGCGGTGGCTTGCCGCCAATTCCTGGCTCTTTCCGTTCCGTTTCCGCAGGGGAATGCGTAAAGGTAGCGGGCATCAATAGCCTCTGTGGAGATCAGACTATACCACTAGTCGTTGGACGCAGCCACTCCTGAAGGGGATGGCCTTTTTCTCCCACACCTTTAAGATGCTTTGCCTTTGCCGAGGTGACTGGAATTCACGAGATCAACAAAAGCTTTGTGAACGCGGCGATCATCGGGAGTGAGTTCGGGATGAAATGTCGCGGCCATCAAGTGCCCCTGACGCACAAGCGTGGGCTTTCCCTCGCGCTGTGCGAGGACTTCGACTTGAGGGCCAGTTTCAACGATGCGCGGAGCGCGGATGAAGACCATTTCGAGCTTTTCGCCCGGCAACTTGGTGTCGGAAAAGAGAATGGACGAATCGATCTGTCGACCGTAGGCGTTGCGTTCGATCACTGCGTCGAGGACTCCGAGGCTGGGTTGGGACGGATTACGAACCTCGCGTGCAAGGAGAATGGCTCCCGCGCAGGTGCCAAAGACGGGTTTCGACTGGCAAAAGCTTTTCAAGTCATCGAAAAGATGGCCGCGTTCAAGAAATTTCAGAATGGTGCTGGATTCGCCGCCGGGAATGATGAGGCCGTCCAGACCTTCTAGTTCCTCGCGCTTCCGAACTTCGACAGGGACCGCGCCGGCCTCGGCGAGGGCCTCGGCATGTGCAGCGTAGTCGCCCTGGATCGCGAGTACTCCGATACGGGGACGTGCCTGGTCCGAGTTCAATGGTGTTGTCTCCTGCCGCTCGGCGGGTGTGAGTGAGGTTCTGAAAAAATCCTAATCCTCGAATGAGGGATGGAAAAGCCGGAGGCGGTTGGGCCTCCGGCTCTGGGGTGGTCGGAGCTACCAGCCGCGCGTCTGGAGAAGCTGTGACTCTTCGATTGCGGCGGCCGCGAGGCCCTTCATGGTGCCGGTGACCTGCTCGCTGACTTCAGCGAGGACCTTAGGGTCGTTGTAATGGGTGGTGGCGATGACGATGGCCTTGGCGCGGGATACGGCTTCTTCGCGTTCGGCGGGGTTGTTTTCGACGTCGAGCGGAGTTGCGCGCTCCTTCATGAAGATTCCGGAACCGACGAAGATGGCTTCGGCGCCAAGTTGCATCATCAGAGCGGCATCGGCGGGGGTGGCAATGCCTCCGGCGGAGAAGTTGGGAACGGGAAGTTTGCCGGTGCGGGCGACCATGCGAATGAGTTCATAGGGCGCCTGGTGTTCCTTGGCTGCGGCGTAGAGCTCCTGTTCGGAGAGGACGGTGAGCGCCTTCATTTCCTTGACGATCTGGCGCATGTGCTGGACTGCATGCACAACGTCGCCGGTGCCAGCTTCGCCTTTGGTGCGGATCATGGCAGCGCCTTCCGCGATGCGGCGCAGGGCTTCGCCGAGGTTGCGCGCTCCGCAGACGAAGGGAGTTGTAAACGCGTGCTTGTCAATGTGATGGGTTTCGTCAGCGGGAGTGAGGACTTCACTCTCATCGATGAAGTCGACGCCGATCTCCTGGAGGATCTGGGCTTCGGCGAAATGGCCGATGCGAGCTTTGGCCATGACGGGGATGTTGACCGCCACCATGATCTGCTTGATGAGGCTGGGCTTTGCCATGCGGGCCACGCCACCTTCGGCGCGAATCATTGCGGGAACGCGCTCGAGAGCCATGACGGAGACGGCGCCTGCTTCTTCGGCGATGCGGGCCTGCTCGACGTTCATGACGTCCATGATGACGCCGCCTTTGAGCATCTCAGCGAGACCCACCTTCAGGCGGAGCCCGTTTCCAGGAACGTTTTTGTTTTCATTGTGTTGTGGCATTTTCTTGTGACCTCTGACTAGAGCCGCCGTTCACGAATCTCTCAGGCATTTGCTGCTTACAGTGTAGCAGTAAGTGGAGTCGAGAGCGGGTGGGCCAGGCGGACGGAGCCTTGCCAACTCTGAGAGTTTTCCAAGATTTCGTCTCTTCTTTTGGTCCCGTTTCTGCACGGAAGGTGTAGCGAATGGCGACAGAGCCACAATCCGGAACAAGGGCGAGTACGAATCTGCAAGGGCCCGCAAGTCCTGTGACACAGGAGATAGCGGCTGAAGCGGCAATCGGGGAGGAACTCGAACTAGATCTCAACGGCTCGAAACGGATGGCTCTGAATGCGGCCACCGCGAGAGTTCCCGTTGAGATTGATGTCGCGGTTCCCATACGCAATTTTCGGATGCGGAACCTGCTCACGCTGGCAACGGGGCAGGTGATTACGACGCAATGGGTCGAAGGCGAAGATATGCCGCTCGGAGCGAGGGGCGCACAGCTGGCATGGACAGAGTTCGAGGTTATTGATCAAAAGCTTGCTGTTCGGATTACACGACTGGTTTAGGGGGGACTCTTGGGAGATTTTGCAAACGCGCTGTCCATTGCGGCGGGTGTGAATCGATTGACTGGGGCAGGACGCAACTGGCATGGAGTGTGGAGATCGATCTCTGAACGCCTCCATCGCCGCTGCAGCGCGCCATCCAGGTTGGCTCTGGTGGAAAAGATCAGCGTTGCACCGAGACAGTCGATAGCGCTGATCGAGGTGGATGGGGAGAAGGTGCTGGTTGGATTGTCGCCCGCTGAATCGCCGCGGTTCTTTCAACTCAAGGCAGGACAGAGTCGGCTCAGCAAGGAGATGGATAGAAAGATACCTCTCGAAGGGACGGTTGCATGACTGCTCTTCTGATGGCGGCGCCGCCCGGGATCAGCCTGCCGGATTTGAATGCGCGGCTTCATCCGTCCGATTCGGCTCCCTGGACGATCGTATTTGCATTAACTCTCATTACGATCCTGCCAGCGATTCTGATGTGCATGACACCGCTGGTCAGGCTGCTGGTGGTGTTTCACTTTTTGCGGCAGGCGCTGGGGACACAAACCGCCCCTTCCAATCCCACGCTGCTGGGTCTGGGAGTGATGATGACCTGGTTTCTGATGGCGCCTGTCGTCGCGCTGGTGGATCAGCAGGCGGTGGAGCCTTATCGGGCGGAAAAGATCACGGGGTGGGAAGCGATCGAACGCGGGTCGCAACCGGTGAAGCAGTTTCTTCTGCGTTATGCGCGCGAGAAGGACCTTGCTCTGTTTGCAGCGGCAGGCCAGCTGCCACAGCCGAACTCTCCGGAAGATTTGCCGATGCGGGTAGTGATTCCGGCCTACATCCTTTCAGAACTGAAGGCGGGCTTCACGATTGGCGCGGTTCTGTTTCTACCCTTTCTGCTGATTGACATGGTGACGGCTGCGATCACGACATCGATCGGGATGTTTCAACTGCCGCCGGTTGTGGTTTCCACTCCGCTGAAAATTCTGCTGTTCGTGATGGTGGATGGATGGAATCTGCTTGCGCATTCGCTGCTGAAGAGCTTTTGAGAGAAACGCATGACCCCTGACCTGGTTTCGGAACTATTGCGGCAATTGATGAAGGAAGCCATGATCCTGACCGCGCCTGTGCTGATTGCGGCGGTCGTTCTCGGATTTGTACTCACGCTGCTGCAGACCTTGACAAGTCTTCAGGACCAGTCGCTGACATCGGTGCCGCGGCTGTGCGCTGTTGCAGTGATTCTGCTGGTTGGGATGCCCTGGTTTATCGCACGGTTAATGGCCTATACAGAGCATCTGATGAACGACTTCCGGCGTTATTTGGGTTGAGGCGGAGAGCGTGATGGGCGAATGGAACAAGTTTCTAAGCGCAATGCTGCTCGCGTTCGTCCGCATAGGCGGCATTGTGGTGTTTGCGCCATTCTTCTCATCCTCCGCACTGCCGGCCCGCGCCAAGGCGATGTTTGTGGGAGCGGTGGCCTTTCTGCTTGCTCCTCTGGTCGCATCTTTGCCGAATGCTCACCCGGAGATCGGCTTTGCATCTCTGACCGGCGAACTCGCGGTTGGATTGGTCTATGGGATCATTCTCGCGCTGCTGAACGAGATGCTGCTCTTTGCAGGTGAGATCGTCGGATTGCAATTCAGCCTTTCGGCAGTCAATCTGCTGGATCCCACGTCTTCGATTCAAACTCCGCTGATGAGCAATCTGTTTCAGTTGATGGGAACACTCGTCTTGATTGTGGCCGGACTGGACCGGGTGGTGCTGGCATCGCTGGTGAGGAGTTTTCAAGCTGTGCCGCTGGGGAGTTTTGCGTTGATGTCAAAGACCTCCGGCGCCATTGTGCAGGCGGGTGGAGGGATATTTCTGGCGGCAGTTGAATTGGCTGCGCCGGTTCTCGCCACAACGATGCTGGTGGAGATCGCAGTTGCATTGCTGAGCAGATTGAGCCCGCAGCTTCCGGTGATGTCGCTCACAGTTCCGATGAAAACTCTCTCTGGCTTTGCAGTTCTGATTGGATCGCTGGCTCTCTGGCCATCCTTCATTGGAGCGCGCTTTGCGAACTTGCTCGATCTTGCGGAACGGCTCCTGCAGGTTGCGACAGGTACGTCCGGATCGGGATTGGGTGGTTGACGATGGCGGGTGATCGGACGCAACAAGCCTCGCCGCACCGGCGCGAGAAGGCTCGCCGCGATGGCGACGTGCTGAGGAGTCGAGAACTGACTTCGGCAGCGGGAACACTGGCGGGTGTTCTTTTGCTCGGAGCGCTGGGTCCGAGGATTGTTGAGGGGTTTCGCTCCGTTCTCGCCGCGGTACTCAACGAGTGCACGAAAGAGGGATGGCGAGAAGGAGCGGTGCGGGATTCTGTTCTGAGGTTGCGGCAGCCAATTCTGGCCGCGGGCGTTCCCGTGTTCATTGCGATGGCGGCGATTGTCGGAGCATCGATGATGTGCGGCGTGGCGCAGAGCGGCGGCCTGCAGGTGAATGAAAAGGCGCTCGGGTTCAAGCTGGAGCGCGTTAACCCGCTGGCGAATGCGAAGAACATGTTCTCTCTTCGTGCTGTGTCCCGGCTTGGCAAGTCGCTGATACCCGCGGTGGCTCTTGGAGTATTTGCATTTCAGCGAATCGCGCGGGAGCTGGAGATTCCGCCGTTGTCGACAAAACGCATTGAGATGCTGGGCTCGGACGTGTATGGCCTGCTTTCTGCCACGGCGTGGTTGCTGCTCGGCTGGTCTCTGGTCGATTTCATTCTGGAATGGCGAAGCCGCGAATCGCGCCTGATGATGAGCCACGAAGAGATGAAGCAGGAATTCAAGGAGATGGAGGGGAGCCCGCAAACCAAGAGCCGAATCCGCGGATTGCAGCGACAGATGCGACGACACAAGGTAAAGGCAGACGTTGCGAAGGCAGCAGTGGTGCTGACGAATCCCACGCACTATGCGGTGGCGCTTGGTTTTGATTTCGCGACCATGGATGCACCCAAGGTGCTGGCAAAGGGAAGAAATCTTCTGGCTGAGGAGATCAAGATGGAGGCGCGCTGGGCCGGCGTGCCGATTGTGGAGAATCCGCCATTGGCGCGATCGCTCTATCGATGGGTGGAAGTGGGAGCGGCAATCCCAGCGGATCTCTATGCCGCGGTTGCAGCGATTCTTGCCTATCTGTACAGACAGCGCGTGGAAGAGGAAGTACGCGCGCGCCGGACCAGGCGAGAGAGTGTGGGCAAGAGCGGATTCGAGAATCGCACCGGGCCACATGAAAACGGTAGCTCGAGATCGAATGGGCCCACGAAATCGGAAGGCGGAGGGAAAGCATGAGCTCGGGTGCTGCTACGGCAGGAAATGTCTCTGCTCGGGGAATCCTCCAACAGCTCCGCGATTATCTGCTGCCCATCGCGGCAATCAGCGTGATCTTCGTAATGCTGATTCCCCTTCCGGCAGGGGTGCTCGACTTGTTGCTCGCGACCTCCATGGCGGCATCGGTAATCGTGTTTCTCTCGTCAGTGCAGATTCGCAGGGCAGTGGAGCTGTCGGTGTTCCCCACACTTCTGCTTCTGCTCACGCTGTTTCGACTGGCGCTGAATATCGCGTCGAGCCGCAGGATCCTGCTGCACGGTTCCGAGGGAACCGCGGCTGCCGGCAAGGTGATTGAGGCCTTCGGTCAGTTTGTGGTTGGCGGGAACTACATTGTGGGGTTTGTGTTGTTTCTCGCGCTGGTGGCGATTCAGTTCCTGGTGGTTTCTCACGGAGCGGTGCGCACGGCTGAGGTGACCGCGAGATTCACATTGGACGCATTGCCCGGCAAGCAGATGGCCATCGATGCGGACATGAATGCCGGGCTGATCGATGAAGCGGAGGCGAGGCGACGAAGGCTTGCCATTGCGCGCGAGGCAGAGTTCTACGGAGCGATGGACGGAGCAGCGCGTTTCAATCAACGCGACTCGATGGCAACCATCCTCATTACGGGAATCAACATTATCGCCGGATTGCTGATCGGAACACTGCAACAGGGAATCGAACTGGGTGAGGCGGCACGGACCTATACGGTACTGACGGTCGGGGATGGGCTGGTGACGCTCATTCCGTCTCTGCTGGTGTCGGTGGCGGGGGGAATCACTCTGACGCGTGCCAACTCGGCGGGTTTGCTGGGCGCGGAGATCCGGCAGCAACTGTTTACCCGACCGTCAACTCTCTACGTTGCGAGTGTCGTATGCCTTGCGATGTGCCTGATCCCCGGACTGCCGGGTCTGACTTTTCTGCTTGTCGCGGTGGGGCTGTCATGGATCGGGAGGAAGGTCCAGCAATCCTCATCTTCTTTGCCGGCGATGAGCGGTGAGGTGGTCGAAAAGAAGAAGGGAGAGCAGGCGCCCTCGGCGGATCTCGCGGGTCTCCTGCGGCTTGAGGAACTCTCGCTGGAAATTGGGTTTCAGCTTATTCCGCTGGTGGACGAGAAGCAGGGAGGAACCCTGCTGAACCGCGTTCGCGCATTGCGGCGGCATTTGTCGGCTGAGATGGGTTTTCTGGTTCCACCTGTCCACATCTCGGACAATCTGCGGCTTCATCCGCGGGAGTACGTCATTTTGCTGCGAGGAATCGAGATTGGGCGGTGGCAGCTTGATGGATCGCAGATGCTGGCGGTGTCAGGCGATCCGAATCGCCGGCCTCTGCCGGGCAGGGAGACACGGGAGCCGGCATTTGGTGTGCCGGCCATCTGGATTACTCCGGCACTCGAGGAGCAGGCGATCGCGGCGGGGTACTCGGTTGTGGATGGGGTCACGATCATTGCGACGCATCTCGGGGAGATGATCCGTCGACATGCACATGAGCTCCTCGGCAGAGCCGAAGCGAAGCGCTTGATGGACTCGCTGAACGAAAGTCATCCGAAGCTGCTCGAAGAACTGACACCGAAGCTGCTCACGCTGGGCGAGATTGGCCGTGTTCTAGAGCAGTTGCTTCGGGAGCGCGTTTCGATCCGGGACCTTGGCGCGATTCTGGAGGCGCTGCTGGAGACCGCGCCGGCCAATAAGAATCTTGTTGCGCTTGTGGAGAGTGCGCGACAGGCGCTTGGGCGGAGATTAATTGCGCCGCTACTTGATTCCGATGGGCAGTTGGGAGTGCTTCTGCTCGAGCCAGGGATCGAGGAAGAGATCCTGGAATCGGTGTCACCGGAGAGTTCGCAGCGTCTGCTGTCTGTTAAGTCGACTTCTGCGGTCCCACTCCTAAGGCGTCTGGCGGATTCTGTGAAATCTCTAATCGGGAACTCGACCTCTTCGGTCCTCCCCGTGCTCCTTTGTCCGAGTCCGGCCCGCTATCACGTGAAACGGTGGCTGGAACCGCTCATGCCGCGACTTGCCGTGGTTGCGGCGGCGGAGATTCCGCCGGAGATTCGGTTGAAGCCTGCCGGCACGGTGCGGTGATCAGAGCAAATGAGAGGAGGCGCCGTGACGCTGAATGCAGAAAAAGGCGCGGATCAAGTAAGAACAGGAATCGCTTCGAACCGGTATGCGCCTCCGATCGGGGATATGGTGACTGGCCAGCAGGAGCAGGTGCTCCTCGAACACTTGCCGATCGTTCGCTATCTGGCCCGGCGTATCCATGAGCGACTGCCTCAACACGTCGACCTGGAAGATCTCGTATCGGCAGGTGTGGTGGGCCTGATGGATGCGTTTGCGAAATTTGATCCGGAGAAGAAGGTGCAGTTCCGCAGCTACGCACAGTTTCGAATCCGGGGCGCGATTCTTGACAGCCTTCGAACGCTGGACTGGAGCCCGCGCGAACTGCGGCGAAAAGGGCGGGCGATTGAGGAAGTGATCGGGCTTCTTACGGGCCGGTTAGGTCGGGCTCCGACAGAGACAGAGATTGCGGAAGAACTGAGGTTGAGCCTCCACGAGTACCAATCGCTGCTGGGGGAGCTTAAGGGTCTCGAAATCGGAACGCTGAATACGGAGCGCAATGAGGACTCGGGTGAGGAGGAACTTGCCTATATCGCCGGTCGTCCCGATGAGGATCCACTCTTCTGCTGTCTTCGCGGCGAATTGAAGGAGAGACTCGCTGAGGCGATTGAAGAGCTTCCTGAGCGGGAAAGGCTGGTGATGACGCTTTACTACTACGAGGAGCTGACGATGCGGGAGATCGGACTGGCGCTGGGAGTGGTCGAGTCTCGTGTCTCTCAAATTCACTCTTCTGCAGTTGTACATCTGCGGGCCGGCCTGAGAGAGTTCGCGGGTCATGGATGGGCGAGACCGAAGCGGGCTGTTGACTGATTTGCAATGATCAGGCAGATCTGAAGGCGAGGAGCATGGAGAAGAGACTGAAGCAAGATGAAATCGATGCGCTGTTCCGCGCAGCGCATGCAGTGGCCGCTCCCAAATCAGCGGGAGAAGAGCAGCCACACATATCGAACGCGATGGCATACAACTTTGGACGCGCGGGACAGATCTCGAACGAGCAGCTGCGCGCGATCAGCTTGCTGAATGATCTCTTCGCACGAAATCTCACCCACAACCTTGCAGCATGGCTGCGCTGCCGGTTTCAAGTAAACCTGGTCTCCGCGGAACAGATCCCGTTCAGCGAGTTTCTGATGCGTATTCCGGAGATCAGCTACATTACGTCTGTGCGGCTTGACCCTCTAGGTGCTATTTCGGTTCTACAGCTTGATATGGCCCTGGTTCCGCCGATGATTGATCTCCTGCTGGGGGGCGACGGCAAGGAGGGGCCGTTGCGGGAGCTTACGGATATTGAAGAGGCGATTCTGGGCAGTGTGGTGGAGATGATCTGCCGGGAACTGACATCGGCGTGGGAGTCCGTAGGGTTGAGTTTCAGTTTCGAGCGCCGACAGATGCAGACTCAGGTAGCGCGGATCATGTCTGTGAATGAGAAGACGCTCTGCCTGACTTTCGAGATCCGTATGCCGCAGGGATCAGGGTTATTGCATCTTGCTTTCCCCGCTGTAGTCGCAAATACGATTCTGAGACGACTGACGTCGGATTGGGGAAAGCGTCATCGCCATGCGGAACAAACACGGGCCAAGCTTGAATCCGCAATGCGACGCATACAACTGGGCGGTTCGGTGCAGCTGCCACGTTTTCGAATGGCCGCCCGAAAGATCGAGTCGTTGCAGGCAGGCGACTTGTTGCGGCTTGATCTGTCTACTGCAGTTGCAGCGGAGTGGCGCGTTGGAGGACAACGGCTGGGGACAGTAGAAGTTCTGCAGCACGGAAATCGCCGGGCTGCCCGTCTGCAGCCATCGCCCAAGGCAGGCAAGGCATGAAGACGTACCTGGAATGTTGGATCGGCGTGGCAAAGTCCTTGCTGTCGCAGGCCCTTGCCGGCGAGCCGCGACTGGTTGAGGCAACGGAATCGAAGCAGGAACTGGCCTCAGGGTTTGCATTTGCGGCGACACTCACCGGCGATCTGAAGGGCAGGCTCACCGTTGTGCTTGACCCTGCGATTGAACAATCTCCGCTGATGGGGGAAGGAGCAGAACAACGTACGGCCTGGCATGAACTTCTTCGCGAGGTGGCTGAAGCAGCGGCGGGCGAATTCAACGCCGCCGGCGAAAAGAAATGCCGTGTCGATTCGCTTGAAGCGGGGAGCACTCCTCACGCGGATGCGGTCGCATTTCAGCTAGTCACCGCCGGGAGTCTGTGGGATATCGCGGTATTTGATGAAACGGAGGATGCGCAGTTTGCAGCCGCCTCCACGGCGATTGCACTGCCCCAGGATCGAAGCCAAGATAGAAGCGCAGATTCTTCGATGAGTGCGGGACTCCAGTTGCTGCTCGATGTGGAGCTTGAAGCAGCTCTTCGATTCGGCTGCTGCGAGATGTCTCTCGGGGAGATTCTCGAACTTGGTCCGGGGGATGTTATGGAACTGGACCGGCAGGTGTCCGATCCAGCCGACTTGATTGTGGGAGACAAGATTGTGGCCAGAGGAGACGTTGTGGTGATTAATGGAAACTTCGGCTTGCGCGTGACCGAAGTGGCGGAGCCGCAGAAGCGGCTGGAGAGTATTCGATGTCTCTTCTGAAGGGCATCGAGCTTAGGATGAATCACGGACTGTTGGGCCGACCTCCTGAGGAATCCGCGAAACCTGAGCAAGGGATAAATCATCTATCCCGCTCGGGACTGGTCAGAGAGCGTGCAAATCCAGAGTGCCGGTCCAGCTGGCTTCAGCTTTTCCGAAAACGAGGGCGCCCAATATTTGAGGGGACCTGGACGTGCTCCCCAGATTGCACGGAATCACAGGTAGGCGCGGCAATTCGCCGGGAACTGAGTGGATGGGCACCCGCCGAGCAAACCCATCAACACCGGATTCCTATTGGCCTGCTTATGCTGCAGAACGGCTGGATCACTTCCGACCAGTTGCGGCGAGCGGTTCAGGCGCAGAAGAAGGGAGGCGCTCTGCGTATTGGGGAATGGCTGATGAGACAGAACGCGGTAGATGAAGCCATCGTGTCTCGCGCTCTTTGCCTCCAATGGGGTTGTCCGCTTCTGTCGGTCGATGGCTTCCATAGTTCCGCTTCCTCAGCCTTAATGCCGCTCCTCTTTAATGAGCTATTTGGGGCATTACCGATTCGTGTGGCGGCGGAGAGGATTCTGTATCTGGGCTTTGAAGAGCGCATCGATCCTGTGCTCGCATTTGCGCTGCAGCGGATGACCGGTTTGCGGGTTGAAACTGGAATCGTGGCGTCGACGGCGTTCAAACAGGCTTCCACGCAGATTTCGGCAGTGAAATTCCCCTCGATCCAGTTTGTCGATGCTGTGTCCTCCTCAAGCGCTGCACACGTTCTGGCGAGATCGATTGAACGTTTTCAGCCGGCGGCGTCGCGACTTGAAAGAGTCCACCAGTTTCTATGGCTGCGCATGTTCTCCATTTTGCAGGGCTCGGCCGTTCCACAGGTGTCGTCTGTCTCGGATGTTGTCTGCAGAATCGGGAATCCCGATTAATGTCCGGATCGCGATCGACGATATACAGGAGGGAGGCCCAATGCGCGAGATTCGAGCCTTGATTGTTGATGATTCCTCTGTGATGCGAAAAATTGTGGAGCGATCGCTGCGTCAAGCCGGGGTTGATCCACTGGTAGTGCTGGAGGCCGGCTCCGGTGTAGAGGGGCTGGAGTTGTTGAAGTCTACGCACGTCGATTTGATTCTGTCGGACATCAACATGCCGGCGATGGATGGCCTGGAGTTCATCCGGCAGCTACGCGCCCGGGAATTGGCTGCTGGAGTGCCGGTCGTCATGATCACGACAGAGTCGAGCGAGGAGCATGTGAGGCAAGCAATCCTGGCTGGTGCGACAGGCTACATTCGCAAGCCATTCACGGCGGACCAGGTGAAACAGAGGGTGCTGTCGTTGTTGGCTTCGTCCTGACTTGAAGGCGGCGATGTTTGAACGAGGTTCCCAGGCTGGTGTCGGTAGCAGCAATATCTTCTGGTGGAAAGTAGAGGCGTGCGATGCAGTTGACTTTGCGGGATTCGGTACATCTCCTTTCAGATCCGGAGAATCTGAATGCCAGCGTATCCGAAGTGTTCGAGAGCATGCTCGGCATCAAGTGCGAACAGGTGCAGCTGGACGGAGTTCCGGAAAGCGCCATTGAAGCAGGTGAACTGGTGACCGCTGTCGTTGGTTTTGGCGGCATCCTCAGCGGAGCATGTGTCGTAACCTGCGATGGAGCTACTGCAAGACAGATTGCAGGGCTTATGACCGGAATGGAATTCCATGTGGTAGATGAAACCGTAAAGGATGGGATTGGCGAGCTGTGCAACATGCTGGCCGGTGCGTGGAAAAGCAAGATCCCCGGATTGGCAGCGAAGTGCGGCTTGTCACTGCCGGCGGTGATTACGGGCCGCGACTACAAACTTCACGTCCAAGCTCCGGAGTTCAGGATCCATCACTGCTACAGGTCGGGAGAAGCGAGGTTTCAACTGACGGTTGTTTGCGACGGAATTGCATGAAATTGCGATTGCCATGAGGGATGTGATTCGGCCATGAGGTCGATCGTTTCGGTTCCTCCACTTATGAGTCTTTTCCAATATCTCGCCGTCTCCTTTGGTCCTTCTTCTGCTCTTACAGCCACCGAGAGGGCAGGAGATGGACAGCGGGTATTACGCGGCGGTATCGGGTCTGGTGGCGCGCACGCAGGCGTTCGATACGGCTGCGGCGAACCTGGCTAACGGGCAGACGCCGGGCTATCGCGCCGAGCGCACGTACTTCCGCTCAGTCCTGCTCGATTCGGAATCGGAAGCGTCGCAGATCGGCCTCGCGGTAAATCAATACGGACTGCTCGGTGGCGATCGACTGAGTTCCGCCCAGGGACCGCTGCAGCGGACGGGCAACCCGCTTGACCTTGGAATTGAAGGCGAAGGATTTTTCGCAATCCAGACGAGGAATGGCATTCGATACACGCGTGCCGGGGACTTCCACCGTTCGCAAAGTGGACTGCTCGTTACACAAGCCGGCGAGCCAGTGCTCTCGCAGTCCAAGCAATCGATCAGCGCTCCCCCAGGGGAGATTGCAGTTGGAGCGAGTGGTGCGCTGTCGTTGGGCGGCGCGGTTTTTGCTGAGGTTGGGGTTTTTGAGTTCGCGAAGGACATACAGCTGAGGGCGGAAGGCGCCAATCGTTATGTCGCTCCGGATGGAGCGGTGAACTCGAAGCCGAAGGATTCTGTGATCCACCAGGGAGAGATTGAGGGAGCGAATGAGGATGTGATTCAAGCTTCGCTCGATCTGCTGATGATGCAGAGGCAGACGGAGATGATGCAGAGGGCGCTGACGGTTTTCCATACGGAGTTCAACAAGACGGCCAGCGAGGAGTTGCCGAGAGTCTAGATGAGCCCAAGGAGAAGGGGATGATTCGTGCACTGTACACAGCGGCCAGCGGGATGACCGCGCAGCAGATGAACCTGGATACCATTGCGAACAATCTGGCGAATTCATCGACGACGGGATTCCGGCAGTTGAGGCTTCAGTTCCAGGACATGATCTACCAGAACCTGGTGACGCCGGGCGCGGCTCAGAGCCAGTCAACCGTCTCCGCGGGTCTGCAGATCGGATTGGGAACGAAGTCTGCGGCGACCGAGGTGATCATGAGCCAGGGTGCTTTGAATCAGACCTCCAATCCCCTCGATCTGGCGATTGAGGGCGCGGGATTCTTCCAGATTCAGCGGCCGGATGGGACGATCGCGTACACGCGCGCCGGGCAATTTCACTTGAACAATCAGGGGACAATCGTGACGACCGATGGAGATCCCGTCGTGCCGAATATTACGATTCCCGCGAATGCTACGGCCGTGACGATTACGCAATACGGCGTGGTGAACGCGACGCTCTCAGGCCAGCAGAATCCTTCGCAGCTTGGGCAGCTTCAGCTTGCCACATTTCCTAATCCTGGAGGATTGGAGAGCATGGGCGCGAACCTGTTGAAAGCTACGTTGACTTCAGGCGATCCGGTGCTTGGCAATCCCGGCGGAACGGAAGGGATGGGCACGTTACAGCAGGGATACCTGGAGAACTCGAATGTGGATGTGGTTACCGAGTTCGTGCAAATGGTTCTTGCGCAGCGCGCCTACGAATCGAACTCGAAGGTGATCAAGGCAGCCGATGAGATGTACTCGCAGATCAACAACATGACACGTTAGGGGAGTCGATGCTCTGGAGACTGTTTACGTTCTTCGCAATTCTGCTGCCTGGGGGCTTGATTCTCGGCGCCGGTTCCGCGCAGCACCACGATGGTGCACGCGCGACGCGCGTGATCGAAGATCCCGGGACTCACCGGTGCTGGGCTGCGCGGCGGAATCGGGAGCACCCGGGATGGCCCCCGGTGCTGGTTGCGATCTCTGATGCGGAGTGCCTATCGTTCGCTTCGTCCCGCGTCACGGACTGGTCTGTAGCAGCAAGAGGCGTGCAGCAGGGCGCTCCGATTGTTCATCCGGGAGACCTTCTGGTGGTCGTGGATGACGGGAGGAGATGGCACTCCGAATTGCGCGCAGTGGCGTTGAGTGCCGGTAGAGCAGGGGACAGCATCTTTGTCCGGCTGCAAGTTGGCAGTAGGGTCGTGCGAGTACTGATTTCAGCATCGGGACGGGCAGTTCTAAAAGCGCAGAGAGGGGAGGGGCTTCAATGAACCTGCCCCCGGGGTTTCGGTCGAGGTTGTGCGTTGGGCTGTTCGTTGCCGGGACGCTGCTATTTTGCGGCGCAAAGAAGCACACAGCTGCACTGCCGAGCAAGACGCCTCCTGAGCAGGCGCTGCGGGCCTATATCGAACGAGTAAGGGCGCAGCACGCGGCGGAGGTGACGACGGCTGGTTCGATCTGGAGTCCGGAGGGCCGCCTGGTAAGGCTGGGGACGGATGCGAAGGCGGCTCGCATTCACGATGTCGTCTCCATCGTGGTGATCGAGAGCCTTGCGGCATCGACTGATGGACAGGTGAAGAACGTGCGGGCTTCAAACGCGAACTCCGGCGTCTCCTCACTGCTTGGAGCGTTGAAGGCTGCCAACAGCCTGCAGAACCTCGTCTCGCAGCATTCTTCTTCCGGCCTCACGGCGCAGGGACAGAGCACGACGAATTCCAGCGTTTCGACGACATTCGGCGGCGAAGTCGTGGATGTTCTGCCAAACGGAATGCTGGTGGTGCAGGCGACTCGACAGCTGACATTTTCGCAGCAGACTCAGCTGATGAAGCTGAGGGGTCTTGTACGGCCGGAGGATGTGAGCGCTCAAAACCAGGTGTTGTCGACGGCGATGACGGATCTGGAACTGGAAGTTACCGGAAGGGGAATCGTGACGGATTCGACATACCGCCAGAATCCAGTGGTGCGGTGGCTGGAGAAGATCCTTGTTTTTTAGCGGCAAAGGGGGAATGGAGCGAGCTATGAACTACACGATCGATTCTGAGGGCGGAATAAGGGTTGCGCATAGTGGGTCATTTCGGGTGCACCGCCGAACATGTCGGATGGACGAGGGAAGGCAGTGGGCATTGTTTGTGAGCTGGATCCTGGTGGCTGCGGCGATTGCGATTGCTGCAGGACTTGCGTACGGGGAGACGGGAAGATTTGCGCGCGTAAAGGATGTGGCAACGATCGAGGGGATTCGGGATAACCAGCTGGTCGGATACGGACTGGTGGTTGGATTGCGCGGGACGGGAGATAGCTCGCAGACGGTCTTTCCGGCTCAGACGCTGATCTCGGCTTTGGAGCGGATGGGAGTAACAGTTCCTCAGACGGGCTCGAACAGCGCCAGCAACATGCAGGTCAAGAATATGGCCGCAGTGTTTGTGGTGGCGACATTGCCGCCATTCGGGCGGCCGGGATTTCGGGTGGATGTGACAGCCTCGTCGGCAGGGGATGCCCGTTCGCTGGAAGGCGGGATTCTTCTGATGACTCCTCTGTACGGACCTGACGGGCAGATTTACGCGCAGGCGCAGGGTGCCCTGGTGCTCGGGGGGTACATGAGCAGTGCCGGAGGCAGCAGCCGACAGTTGAACCATCCGACCACGGCGAGGATTCCTGGAGGAGGAGTGGTGGAGCGGGCGGTCCCTTTTGAAGTCAAACAGCTGCGTACCGTGAATGTGATCCTGAACGACGCGGATTTTCACACAGCGACGATGATGGCGAGCGCCGTAAGCCAGACGATCGGCAAGAATCGCGCTCGTGCAATCGATAGCAGACGAGTGGAGATTGTGCCGGAAGGCAATGAGGATATTGCTTCATTGATCGATCGAATCGAGGAGGTCGAGGTTGAGGTGTATCCGCGGGCGCGGGTTGTGGTGAATGAGCGAACAGGAACAGTTGTGATCGGAGGCACGGTGCGGTTGCTTCCGGTAGCCATTCTGCATGGGGGCCTCGCGGTGAATTTGCAATCGGAGATCCAGGTGTCGCAGCCTGGACCGTTTTCGGCGGGGAGCACGCAGGTGATGGAGCAGAGCAGTGTTCAAGCGCAGGACAAGCCGGTGAACCGCATTGTGCTGGCGCCGGGAGCCACAGTGGAGGACCTGGTGCAGGAACTTCAGCGAATTGGAGCGGGAGCGCGCGATGTGATCGCGATTCTGCAGGCGATGAAGGATGCGGGCGCACTCGAGGCTGAGCTGGAGGTACTTTGATGTATGGAGTTGGCCTCGTTGACCGACAAAAGGCGGAGACAATGGCGCTTCCCGCGCCACGACTGGTGCGGGCAGCGCGCGAGTTTGAAGCGCAGATGCTGAAGGAATTGATGAAGCCTATGGCTCGCAGCGAAGAGGGCGACGATGAGAGTAAGAGCGGGGGAGCATTGGGAGATTTTGCGACGGAGGCATTGGGGCAAGCCCTGAGCAGGGCGGGAGGGTTCGGAATTGCGGATCGAATCATCTCGAGCGTTTCCCGGATTGAAACTTCCGGGCACACGATCCCGTAGCCGGAGAATTGCTGTGAAATTAGAATGTCGGGCGCTCATGGGATGATGCGAACGGTCGATAAGCTTGCTAAGGAGGATTGTGTATGGAGATCCGAAACAATGCTGAGGCGCTGAAAGCCTTTTTGGGGGTCTCGGAGACTGCATCATCGAAAAGTTTGGGGGCAGGCCGGACGGAAACGGGAGAAGCCCAAGCTGCGTTCTCGGAGGACGAAGCAACCTTTAGTCACCTGGGAACGGCTCTGAACGGCGCGGCGGCCCAGGAGGGCGTTCGTCTCGACAGAGTAGCGGCGGTGCAGGGGGCAATCGCGGCAGGAACCTACAACGTCCCGGCAGCGAAGGTGGCGGACAAGCTGATCGACGCCATGCTGATCACAGGGGCGGAGAAGTAGTGGAGCAGAGATCGAAAACATGACTTGTGGCCAGGACGTTCAGAATCTCCATCAAGCAGTATCACAAACCATCGATGCGCTGACGGTGCTCGATTGCGGCACATTGGAGGATATTGCCTTAAGGTGCGGCTGCTGGAGCAGCGAGGCAAATTCCCAAGGTTCTTCCGAGGCGAGTGAAGGATTGGGCTCGGACGAGGGGAAGCTTCAGGTCCTTGCAAAGGTGCTCGATCTGTCCAAGTCGAATTTGCTGCTCCTTCGCAGACTGCATCGTAGCAATGCAGTTCTTCCGGAGTATGTTTCCGGCTCAGGCGGTTTTGGGTCTGGAGCTCTTGACTGAGATGGCGACCATCAACGCTGCGTTTTATCTGATCACCGGGGCTCTTCAGGCTGACCAGTCGGCTTTGGATGTGGTTGCCAACAATGTGGCCAACGCGAATACGCCAGGTTACACGCGGGAGATAGCGAACTGGCGGGAGAATGCTCCTGCTGAGATTAACGGTGTTGCCTATGGAACGGGCGTAAGCCAGACTGGCCCGACTTCGGTTCGGGATCGGGTGCTGGAGGAGCGACTTGCGCAGCAGCAGCAAGAGGCCGCGGGGTCTTCGTCACGCCTTACAGCGCTCGACTCAGTGCAGGCTCTGTTTGCTCCTGCTTCGGGGACATCGAGTTCGCTGGCAGGTGACATTGGAAGCGACATTACGAGCTTTTTCAATTCCTTCGCGGCCCTGGAGACAAATCCTACGGATACGGCGCTGCGAGACCAGGTACTTGCGACTGCCCGCACTCTGGCGGGAGATATTTCGAATGCTGCAGCCAGCTTGAACGCGCAAGAGACCTCGCTTGACCAGCAGGCATCTAGCATCGTGGATCAGGTGAAGTCGCTGGCGGCATCGATCGCGAAGCTGAATGTGGAGATCCAGGCATCTTCGCCGGACAAAGACGCGGGAAGCCTGGAAGACGAACGGCAAGTCGAATTGAGCAAGCTGTCGCAGCTTGTTGGAATCAACCGCGTCCGGATTCAGAGCAACGGAATCTCGATAACAACGACCGCTGGCGGGATGCTGGTTTCAGAAGGAACAAGCTACCAGTTGCAGACGGCCGCGATCGGCGGAAAAACTCATTTCTTGCTGGGGGCGGAGGATATCACCGCCTCTCTGACTGCGGGAGGCGGAGAACTCGGCGGCTTGCTAATCGCGCGGGACCAGGACATCCCGGAGATTCTGGGCAAGCTCGATGAACTTGCTTACAGTGTGTCGACACAAGTGAATGCAGCGAACAGCAGCGGTTCTGATCTCAATGGAAACACAGGAACGCCTTTGAACCCGGCCGCTTTCTTCCGGCAACCCAGCGCAGTTGCCGGAAGTGCGTTGGGAATGAGTGTGATCATGACCGATGCATCGCAGATTGCCGCAGGAGCGCAGGGGGAAGGGCCAGGAGATAACGAGAACGCCCGTGTTCTCGCGGGTCTGGCAAATCAGAGGATAGTCGGTGGATTGACGCCATCGGGCTTTTATTCAAGGTTGATAACTGCGCTTGGAGCGATGGTCGCACAGGTTCAGATCGACAACACGGCAGAGAACGCCTCTGTAACGCAACTGCAGACGGTGCGGAATGCGCTTTCGAGCGTGAACCTGAACGATGAGGCGGCTCTGATGCAGCAGTTTGAGCGTAGTTATCAGGCGGCCTCACAAGTGTTCGCCGTCCTGAACAAGATTATGGGGTCGGCAATCAATCTGGGTGTGCAGACGAGTGTGTCTTGATGCTTGTGAATGAGTGAATAGATGCGAGTTGATCCAGGGTACATATCGAATCTGGTGGACGCGCTGGATGGAGCACAGAGCCGCGAACAGCAGCTGAGTAATCAACTGGCGAGCGGGGTGCGGATCAATGCGCTGAGCGACGATCCGGTTGCGGTCGGGAGGAATGTTCTGCTGTTGAATCAAATGCAACGGGACGACGCGTTTACGCAAAGCGCGAGCCTGGTGACCGGGCGGTTGCAGGTGGCGGACTCGGCACTTGGGAGCGTGGTAGCGCAGCTGAATCAGGCGATTTCATTAGCGACGAGCGCAAACAACGGCACGAAGAATGCGAGTGATCTGAAAGCGATTGCCAACCAACTCGCCGGGATTCTAGGTGAGGTGGAGTCGCTGGCGAATAGCAGCTACCAGGGGCAATACATCTTTGCCGGCGGGAAGAGCACGACTGTACCATTTTCTACTTCTACGTCGACGGGCACAACCACCTATGCCGGAGATGGGGATGTGAACTATGTGGAGACTCCGAATGGGCAAAAGGTTCAGCTGAATGTGCCTGGAGATCAAGTCTTCCTCGGATCGAGCAGTGTGTTTGGAGTATTGAACAGCCTGATCGCTGACTTCGCCACGGGTACCGTCGATTCGAGTCAAGCTGAACAGGATACGGAAGCGTTAAGCCGGGCATTGAAATATGTTTCGCAGCAACGAGTTCTGATTGACAACTCGATTACTCAGATGACCAGCGCCGAAGGAGCAGTCAAGACGGAGAGGACACAATTGGCAGCTGAGCAAGCGGAGCTGATGCAGGCGGACCTTGCGACGGTAGCTACTCAGCTTTCGCTGGCAAAGACCCAGCAAACGGCGCTGGAGTCCGTGATTGTGCAGCTTGGTTCGGGGAGCCTGTTCGACAAGTTGCAATAGGTGAGGCGGACCATTGATCCCTTTGACGGTTCCTATGCTCCGCGAGAGGGGCACCTTCGAAGCGATCTGCGGATGAGCGTCCGGGGCTTCGCCATGTATTCTTGTCGAGCCGAGTTTTGCGCTCGCAGACCCCAAAATGGCCTTCACCCGTATTCGACACCCACAAGTTCTATTTTCTTTGCTCATCCTGACGATTGCGCCTTGTTGTTCGGCCCAAGCCGGCACAGCGTGGCCTGTTTACAACGGGGGGCTGGATGGCGATCACTATTCGACCCTGACGCAAATCAACAGGGAAAACGTCAGCCACCTTGAAAAGGCCTGGACCTATGACACCGGGGAGCAGGGTAGCATTCAGACCAATCCGGTGGTTGTTGGGCGGACTATTTACGGCTACACGCCGAAAGACGAAGTCATCGCACTGGATGCAGTAACGGGCAAACTGAAATGGAAGTTCGACTCGGGTATCGTGGCGGGGCAGCCTGCTCGCGGTGTGGCGTACTGGAATGACGGTCAACACGGCCGCATCTATGCCGGAGTGATGAATTTTCTGTACTGCATCGACGCGGATACGGGGAACCTGATCAACAGCTTTGGTGAGAGCGGACACGTTGATCTGCGGAAGGGACTCGGGATCCCGGGGGCGAAGGGCGACTTCAGCGCTCTGTCGATTGCGCTCACGACGCCCGGCGTCATCTATAAGGACCTGATTATCGTCGGCGGGCGCAATCCTGAGGCGAAGCCTGCACCGCCGGGATACATCCAGGCGTTCGATCTGCGCAGCGGCCAACTTCGCTGGACGTTCCATACCATTCCTGTTCCGGGCGAGCCTGGATACGAGACCTGGCCCAAGGAGGCGTACAAAGACGCTGGCGCGGCCAACAACTGGTGCGGCATGGCACTGGATGCGGAGAAGGGGATTGTTTTCGTTCCGACCGGGTCAGCAGTTATGGACTTTTACGGCGGGGATCGATTGGGCGATAACCTGTACGCAAATACGCTGCTTGCTCTGGATGCGAACACAGGCAAGCGCATCTGGCATTTCCAGGGAGTTCATCACGACATCTGGGACCGAGATTTCCCATCTCCACCGGCGCTGTTTACGGTGGAACGGGATGGGAAGAGGATCGATGCTTTGGCACAGACGACCAAGCAGGGCTACCTTTACCTCTTCAATCGACTGACTGGCGAACCGCTTTTCCCGATTCATGAGCACCCTTATCCAAAGAGCGATGTGCCGGGAGAAGTGACAGCCCCGACACAGCCCAAGCCGGATGTGCCAGAACCGTACGCGCGGCAGGAGGTAAATGAAAACACGCTGACGACGCGCACTCCGGCGGCACATGACTGGGCTCTCAAGACGCTGCGGACTTTCCGGAATGGCGGGCAGTTCTATCCTTTCGCCGTCGGCAAACAGACTGTGATCTTTCCGGGGTTCGACGGCGGGGCGGAATGGGGCGGACCGGCAATCGATCCTGTTCACGGCGTGATCTATATCAATGAAACGGAGATGGTGTGGACCGGGGCGATCGCACCGAGCGGCGCTCATAGTCCCGGGGAGGCGCTGTATCAGAGCCAATGCGCGATGTGTCACGGGATCGATAGAGCGGGATCGCCTCCGGCGTTTCCAACACTGGTGAATGTAATGAACAGGCTGCCGCAGGAAAAGGTGGTGTCGACGATTCAGCACGGCACCGGGCGCATGCCATCGTTCCCGAATATTCAGGGCGATCACCTGGAGTCATTGCTTGGATACTTGCGTGCAGCGGGAGCGGCAGCTCCGCCTCGAGAGATGCAGGCGGCTCCAACGGCGCAACATGCGCAAACCGCGGCGGCGGATCCGGCCGGCGCGAAAGTCTACGCGCAACAGTGCGCTGCATGCCACGGAGAGAAGCTGGAGGGAGTTCAGCCGGCGCCCTCTCTAGTGGGGATCGGCGCGCGGATGAATGCGGCGCAAGTTTCAGAGGTAGTGCAGAAGGGCAAAGGCGACATGCCACCAGCAGATGCAAGGGGCGCGGATCTTGATGCATTGCTGAGGTTCCTGGAAGTTGGCACGACTGTGAAGAAGCAGGATGCCAATCCGGATGAGTTTTCGAATAGCTACATTTTCAGCGGATACAAGAAGTTTCTCGATCCGGACGGGTACCCGGCGATTTCGCCTCCCTGGGGAACACTGAATGCGATCGACCTGAAGACGGGGAAATATCTGTGGAAGGTTCCGCTGGGTGAGTATCCCGCGCTAGCGAAGCAGGGGTTGGGGAATACGGGCAGCGAGAACTACGGTGGGCCGGTGGTGACGGCGAGCGGAGTTCTGTTTATTGGTGCGACTGTGTACGATCACAAATTGCGGGCCTTCGACACGGCAACGGGGAAGATTCTTTGGGAAACGGAGCTTCCTTTCTCCGGAGTTGCAACGCCGGCCACGTACTCGGTGGATGGCAGGCAATATGTGGTGATCGCGGCTAGTGGCGCGCGAACTCCGAACGATCCGCAAGGGGGCATGTACGTTGCCTTCGCGCTGCCGGCAGCCGAGGCAAAGTAGCCGGGACTTTGAAGCTGACCATCGCGAATGGTCAGTGCTAGACTCGCAAACACTCGAATGATTCTGAAACAGTACTATCTCGGTTGCCTGGCCCATGCTTCTTACCTGCTCGGGGATGAAGAGAGCAAGACCGCTGTGGTCGTGGACCCGCAGCGGGACGTTCACCAGTACATTGTGGACGCGGAGAAATTTGGGCTGAAGATTCGTCACGTGTTCCTCACACACTTCCACGCGGATTTTCTGGCAGGTCATCTTGAGCTGCGAGATGCGTGCGGCGCGACAATTCATCTTGGATCGCGTGCAGAAGCGGAGTATGCGTTTCTGCCGATGGAAGACGGCGACGTGCTGACGTTTCCGGGAATGCGGTTGCAGGTGCTGCACACTCCGGGTCACACATTCGAGTCGATTTCGATTCTGGTTTTCGACCTCAAAAAGAGCAAGACGACACCCTATGCGGTTCTTACCGGGGACACGCTCTTTATCGGCGATGTGGGACGGCCGGACCTTAGGGCTTCGCTGGGGTGGACGGCAAATGAGCTTGGGGGATACCTCTACGACTCGCTTCACGCGAAGCTATTGAAGCTTCCAGATGAGGTTCTGGTGTACCCCGCACATGGAGCGGGGTCACTATGTGGCAAGAAGCTTTCGTCGGATACGGTTTCGACTCTCGGCGATCAGCGCCGCTTCAATTATGCGTTGAAGCCGATGGCGAAAGAGGAGTTCATTCGCCTGGTTACAGCGGACCAGCCGGATGCTCCACCGTACTTCACGTATGACGCAGTTCTGAATACGCGCGAGCGGGCCACCCTGGACAAGCGGCTGGAGGAGAATCTGAAGCCTGTCGAACTTGATGAGGTACTGTGTCTGGGCGATCGGGGGGCGCAACTTCTGGATGTTCGCGAAGCGGCGGAATATGCGAAGGGCCATCTCGCCGGCAGCATCAATATCGGGCTTGGCGGGCAATACGCTACGTGGGCCGGAACTGTTCTGGATCGCTCGAAGCCGATCATCATCATCTCTGAACCGGGTCGCGAATATGAGGCGGCGGTTAGGCTGGGAAGAATCGGCTTCGATCACATCATGGGTTATCTCAAGGGCGGCATGGCGGCGCTGGCGGAACGGGCGGACCTCGTGTGGCCCACGGAACGAGCTGGAGTATTGATCGCTGCTGAGGAACTGGAGTCTGCCGATCCGCCGTTTGTTCTTGATGTTCGCGCTCCGTTGGAATGGGAGGGGAAGCATATCCAAAGCAGCGTGAATATACCTCTGAACAGGCTGCAGGAGCGGATTGGCGAGGTTCCGTGTAACCGGCGGGTGGCCGTGCACTGTGCGGGAGGGTACCGTTCGTCGATTGCGGTGAGCATCCTCCATCAGCACGGGATTACCAATCTGATCGAGATTGCTGGCGGCCTGGCGGCGTGGGAGGCGGCGGGATTGCCGGTTGTATCCGGCGCTCACCAGCCTGCCTAGCGATCAGACGAATTATCGCTTTTTCTTCGCCTATTCCACAGAGAGATGGCGTATGCTGTCCATCGCAACAGGAGGTTGCACGATGGACATTCAAAAGGAACTTATTGCCGAATACGAGCGGGAGACGAGCAATACCCGAAGAATGCTTGAGGCTATTCCGGATGATGCCGATTTTGGATGGCAGCCGCACGGGAAATCGATGAAGCTTGGCAAGCTTGCCGGGCATGTCTCCGACACGAATGGCGACTGGGCACTGCATACGCTGACGCGGGACCGGCTGGAGTGGAACCCGGCGATGAATTCTGCGGAACCGACGAACAAAAAAGACCTGCTTGCCCGCTTTGAGAAGCAAGTTTCTGAGGTGACGCCCGCGCTGGCTGCAATGACTCCTGCGAAGTGGGATTCGAACTGGAAGTTTGTGGCGGGCGAACAGACCTGGATTGACGACAGCAAGTACAACGTGTGGCGGACCTGGGTGATGAATCATCTCGTGCATCATCGAGCGCAGCTCGGCGTTTATTTGCGCATGCTCGACAAAAAGATACCGGGAACCTACGGTCCGTCGGCGGACGAGATGTGAGGATGGAGGAGGGGAGCGATCGGAAAGTTGAGACCCGGTCACTCTTCACGTCCTCTTGTCTACGGCTCTCGCGGGTTTGTTTATGCTTGATGGGTGATATTTCAATTCCCAAAGGTGTATCCAATCCTCGATTCGTCGTTCATCCCGAAAGTGGGGAGGATCGAGTTCTTGCGCGCGCTTGGCACCTCGCTGACAAGCGCGGGCGTGACTCTGCTGGAGTATCGGAATAAAACTGGATCGGATGCGGAGATTCTGGCGGATGCTGCGGAGCTCCGCCGGTGTATGCCTAGTGAAAAAGTGAAGTTGATTCTAGATGACAGGGCTGATCTCGTTGAGTGCACGGCGTTTGATGGAGTACATGTGGATGCCGGTGATATGGTGCCTGCGCAGGCCCGAGGACTCGTAGGTCCGGATCGCATAGTGGGGACGTTCGGTGGGAGCGACGCGCTGCTGGCGGGGATCCTCGATGCCGGAGCGGATTATCTGGCGGTCGGTCCGGTGTTCGAAACGCGGACTAAGCGTACGGAGAAGAAGCCGATTGGGATTGATGGGGTTCGGCGGTTGCGCGAAGCAGCGGGGCCGAATGTGATTCTGAGCGCTGCGGCGGGCATCATGCTCGAGACTGCCGGGGCGGTTCTGGAGGCTGGGGCAACAATGGTGGCTGTTGCGGAAGCCATTTTCAAAAAGAGCGATCCTGCCGGGGAGTTTGCACGCTGGATGAGTGTGCTGGGCCAGGGGCGAGATTTGGCAAGACAATCGATCTGAATTCGGATAAAACAAGCGCAATGCCGACTCCCGAAATTGCCGCAGCAGAAGATCAAACTACGACTCACCGCGCACCAGCGATGGTGCCTACGCTTGGGCTCTTCAGTTCAACCGCTCTGGTTGCCGGTTCGATGATCGGCTCCGGGATCTTTCTCGTCGATGCCGACATTGCGCGAACCGCGAACTCTCCGGCGCTCGTGGTTGGAGCATGGATCGTCACCGGGATCCTGACGATGATCGGGGCGTTGAGCTATGGTGAGCTTGCGGCGATGATGCCGAAGGCGGGCGGGCAGTACGTCTACCTGAGAGAAGCTCTCGGACCGCTGTGGGGTTTCCTTTATGGATGGACGTTGTTCATGGTCATCCAGACGGGGACAATCGCCGCGGTGTGCGTGGCGTTCGGCAAGTTTCTGGGCGTTTTCTTTCCGGCCATTTCAACAACGCATTGGCTCTGGCACATTGCGCATGTGCCGCCGATTGCGATTGGCCCGATGGTTCTGGGCAACATGGATATCGGGGTGAACACGGCGAATCTGACGGGGATCATCATCGTCTTCCTGCTCGCGATCGTGAACATGTTCGGCGTGAAACTTGGTGCGCTGATTCAGAACATCTTTACTTCAGCCAAAGCGCTTTCGATGGCGGGGCTGGTGCTGCTCACGCTGACGATTGGCAGAAATGCAACCGCAGTGGCGGCGAACTTCGGTTCGAACATGAGTGAGTTCTGGAAGAACGCTGGCTGGCATGCAATGCATCCGGTTCAGGTGGGTATCGGCGGGCCCATTGTTCTGGTGAATCTGGTTGTTGTTCTCGCGGTTGTGCAGGTGGGCTCGTTGTTTTCATCGGATGCGTGGAACAACATCACGTTCACAGCGGGAGAAGTGAAGAACCCCCGGCGGAACATTCCGCTTTCGCTGGTGTTGGGTACGGGATTTGTCCTTACGATTTATGTTCTCGCGACGATTGGGTATCTGATGGTGTTGCCCATGCATGGAGACCCGCACGGGACGACAGCGCTGGCGCGCGGAGTCCAGTACGCGTCAGAGGATCGCGTGGCCACAGCGGCGCTGGAGGTTGTGTTTCAATCCGGAGGCGCCTATTTGATGGCGGCGGCAATCATGATTTCGACTTTCGGATGTGCGAATGGGTTGTCGCTGGCGGGTGCACGCGTTTACTACGCGATGAGCCAGGATGGATTGTTCTTCAAGTCTGTAGGCAAGCTGAACGCGAAGTACAAGACACCGGCAACGGGTCTGATTGTGCAGGCGTGCTGGACTTCGCTGCTCTGCATTTCCGGTTCATACAGCCAATTGCTCGATTACATTATTTTCGCCGCACTGGTCTTTTACATGCTGACGATTTTCGGACTGTTTGTGCTGCGGGTGAAGAGGCCTGATGTGAATCGACCTTATAAGGCTCTTGGATACCCGGTGCTGCCTGCGCTGTACATCGTGATGGCGAGCTGGATATGCATCGTGCTGCTGCGCTACAAGCCGCAATACACGTGGCCAGGCCTGGGGATTGTGGTGCTTGGGATACCGGTGTACTGGTTGTGGTCGCGAAACGCAGCTGATGTGACGCATTGACGGGATGCACAAATGAAAGCGGCCTCCTTGCGGAGGCCGACTACTCGAGAATCTGGAACAGCCCTATGCCGTGGTCTTGGCGCAGAACTCGTCGAAGGCACGGATCAGTTCGCCGGCGATCTGCTGTGCCGTCGCCTGTTCAATGACGAAGCGCTGCATGAGGTAGACCAGTTTTCCATCGCGCAGAATGGCTATGGCAGGCGAGGTGGGCGGATTGCCTTCGAAGTAGCTGCGCGCTCGCTCAGTAGCGTCGCGATCCTGTCCGGCGAAGACTGTGATTTTGCGATCGGGCTGATTGGGCGAGTTGGTCAGAGCGAGTCGCACTCCGGGGCGCATTTTGCCCGCGGCACAACCACAGATCGAGTTAACCACAAGAAGGGTCGTTCCGGGCTGGGATACGGCGGCATCCACCTCGTCGGCAGAGCGAGCTTCTGTGATTCCGGCGCGCACGAGTTCTTCACGCATGGGAATGACCATCAGTTCTGGGTACATGTAACCTCCGGCAAAGGTAGTTTCCGGTTTGCCTGTAGCTATTCTACCGAAAAGTTGTGATGTACCCCTGGTGTAGGCTTGGTTCAGTGCGTATTGAAGAAAACAAGGAGCTTGCACCGCTGACGACGTTCGGCGTGGGCGGCCCGGCACGGTGGTTTGTCGAAGCAGAGACCGAGGCAGATGTAGTGGACGCCGTCGCGTGGGCAATGGCGCATGAAGTGCCGTTGTTTGTCCTTGGGGGCGGTAGCAATCTGCTGGTGGCCGACAACGGATTTCCGGGATTGGTTGTCCGTGTGTCCCTCCAAGGAATCCAACCGACAGAATCTAAGGGGCAGGCTGGAGAACGCCGGTACGAGGTTGCTGCCGGAGAAGACTGGGATGGATTCGTGCAGCGAACGGTTGAGGAGAACTGCGCAGGGCTGGAGTGCCTGGCGGGTATCCCAGGGACGGTGGGAGGAACCCCGGTTCAAAACGTGGGCGCTTATGGACAGGAAGTTGCAAGCACAATCGTCCGTGTTCGGGCCTTCGACCGGCGCGGAAACTCGATGGTGGAGTTGAGTGCGGAAGAGTGCGGCTTCAGCTACCGTCGCAGTCGATTCAATACGGTGGACAGGGAACGTTACATCATTGTCGCCGTGGAATTTCGCCTTGCGCCAGATGGCGCGCCTTCCCTGGAATACTCGGACCTGCAGCGTGCATTTCCCGCGGGATCAGATCCATCTCTGGCGCAAGTAGCGCAGGCCGTGCGGAAGATCCGGCGATCGAAAGGAATGCTGATTGTCGAAGGCGATCCGGATTGCCGAAGCGCCGGAAGCTTCTTCAAGAACCCGGTTGTCGGGAGGGAACAGGCGGCATCTATTTCGCGAGTTGCAGGAGCAGAGGCACCTCAATTCAAAGCCGGGGCGGACAGTGACTATGTGAAGATATCGGCTGCCTGGCTGATTGAGAGGGCCGGTTTCGCCAAGGGCTATCGACAGGGCCGCGCTGCCATTTCTTCAAAGCACACTCTGGCGCTGGTGAACCTTGGGGGCGCGACGGCAGCAGAGATTGTTGGATTGGCTGAGCAGATCAGATCCAGGGTGCTCGACCGCTTCTCGACCGAACTTCAGATGGAGCCTGTAATGCTCGGCTTTTGAATTTCCCAAGGCTAAGTTGTTGCCACTTTAGCGCGATAGAGCGAACTCTGGTGCTCTGTTACGCTAAAGCCAAGGCATGAACGACAATTTGCACACTTTGCTATGTTTTGGATGCGGTGCGCGCATTGCCGGCCCGCAGGCTCGGCCTGACTTCCGTTGTGCGCAGTGCGGCGACCTTTTTGAGGTTGAATACGCGGGTTGGGGTCATCGCCAAGGGCACGATCGACCGAATCCGGGAGCATTGAAGTGGCTGTGGCGTGAACGACGCAGTTCGAGTGAGGGACTTGACCAGAGCGGCGTCTGGCGTTTTCGCGAACTCCTTCCAATTCTTGACAACTTCGGCAACGCGATTAGCCTCCATGAAGGCAACACCCCACTGTACAAGCTGAGGAATACAGCCAAAGCGCTCGGTATCGACCAGCTATTCGCAAAGCACCAGGGCATGAATCCGACGGGGTCCTTCAAAGATACCGGCATGACGGCGGCACTGAGCGTGGCGCGCGAGCGCGGGTTCGAGTGGGTGGCTTGTGCTTCGACCGGCAACACGTCGGCGGCGATGGCAGCCTATGCAGCGCGCGCCGGGCTACGCAGTCTAGTCCTAATCCCAGAAGGCAAGATTGCCTGGGGGAAGTTGTCGCAGGCGATGGATTATGGCGCGGTGACATGTCAGATCAAGTCAGATTTTGATGGTTGCGTGCGTGTTCTGACGCAAATTGTGAACCAAGCGCCGATCTACTTGTTGAACTCGGTCAATCCATACAGGCTGGAAGGGCAGAAGACGCCTGCGTTTGAAATTGCCGAGGCATTCGACTGGGCAGTTCCCGATCACGTCATCGTTCCTGGCGGAAACCTTGCAAACAGCTCGGCTTTGGGAAAGGGATTCCGTGAGCTTCGGGAACTGGGGCTTGTCGCACGCATGCCGAGGATTTCGGTGATCCAGGCCGAGGGTGCGAACCCACTGGTGCGCGCGTTTACGGAAAGCGATGGCGAAGTCATGCATCCCCTGGAAGCCCAGACAAGAGCGACTGCCATTCGCATTGGCAATCCTGCGTCGTGGCGAAAAGCGGCAAAGGTGATACGCGATACCGGTGGATGGTGTCTCGATGTTTCAGAAGCAGAAATTGCAATTGCAAAGGCGGAAATCGGAGCAGAGGGCTTGGGCTGCGAACCGGCTTCGGCAGTGACTCTGGCCGGCCTGAAGAAGCTTTGCCTACAGGGCAGGGTATCGTCGACTGATTCGGTTGTGCTTCTGTTGACCGGACATACGCTCAAGGACGCTGATTACACGATCAATTTTCACCGGGGCTCGCTTTTGACGCCGAGCGAGACGGCTGGCCGGGAGATGGCTATTGCGGGTCTGAAACGAAATGCGATTGTCGTCGAGCCGACGCCCGATGCTGTGCTGGCAACGTTGAAGGGAATTACCGGATGAGCGAAAGTGTGTTCCGGATGCAGCTGCCTGCGACGTCCGCAAACCTAGGTTCGGGGTTCGATACGGCGGCTGTTGCGCTCAGTTTTTCGCTCGAGATTGAGGCTGCGCCGTCGGACGAGTTTTCGATCGATGCGACTGGCAGCGACGCCCAAATGTGTGCGCAGCTCGAAAATAACCTGATTTTGAAAACGTACTGCGACGTTCTCAGCAAGCATGGCGCACCGATACGTCCCCTGGCGATCCGGATGCACAATGGAATTCCTCTGGGTATGGGCTGCGGCTCGTCGGCAGCAGGGAGGCTTGCGTCGATAGCGATGGCCGTCCACTTTGGAAATCTCAAGTGGAGCAACGACCAGATTCTCGAAGAAGCTTGCGCTCAGGAAGGGCATCCGGATAACGCTGCAGCATGCTGGCTGGGAGGATTTGTTGCAGCTGCCCAGGATGGAAAGTCGATTCAAGTGGCTCGCGTGGAGCCACCCGCTGAGTGGCGAGTGATCATCGTCCACCCTGCGGAGGCGCTCCCGACCAGCACGGCGCGAGCGGTTTTGCCTACCAGCTATTCGAGCGCTGAAGTGGTCACTAACCTGCAATCGGTTTCGATGCTGGGATTAGCGTTCGCTCAGAAGCGCGGCGACCTGCTTCGCACGGCAATGCGAGACCGGATCCATCAGCCATATCGTTCGGAGATTTGCCCCCTGCTTCCTCGACTGCTGCCCCTCGCGGGAAGGGAGGGCATTCTAGGCGTCGCTTTGAGCGGAGCCGGACCGGCGGTATTAGTCATTGTCCGCAGCGAGGACGAGGTGGGTTCAGCCGGGCAACTTATCAAATCAGCTGTTTCAGGGATCTGTACGCCTCGGTTACTCGAATGCCGGTTTGAAGAGCGGGGGGCTATGGATTTTCTAATGGCTTCACAGCTTTCAGAGGCATGATTGTTACGTCGAGCGGTGGACTAGGGCGAAGCTGACAGTTCACTCGGCAGTTACTTTGTGCGCTTGCGTGATAACGGTGAGGTAAATCACCGAATGAAGATTACCCGATCGATTACCTAAGTTTCCTTGATCTTGCATTCAAGACAACCTAAATTCGCAGCGTGGGCAGTTCTGGGGGAGGGCTGCTCTAGCGCCCGTGATCCGTAAAGGATCCGGGCGCTTCTATTTTGGAGTGAGGTAAAGCGATTGGGCTGGATTCCTGAGAATTCGTTCAACCCGGCACTCCCGCAGATATGGCTCGTATGCGAGATCCGGCGGTTGCGACCAATTTGTTTGCTCAGGCATCTTATAGAGGCGCAGATTTCAGCTAGTCTGAGGTAGTGCGCTGGCACGATAAGGAGAATCATGGCGGGTGCGGGAGTTTTGGAAGTAAGCGACGCGACGTTCGAACAAGAGGTGCTGAAAAGCGAGCAGCCAGTCCTGGTGGATTTCTGGGCAGTGTGGTGCGGTCCCTGTAGGGCAATTGCCCCGATCGTTGATGGTGTCGCCCAGACCTACGCAGGCAAGCTCAAGGTAGCAAAGGTGGATGTGGACCATAACGCCGCGACTCCCTCGCGGTACGGAATCCGTGGGATTCCGGCACTCTTGTTTTTCAAGGGGGGCAAGGTCGCGGATCAGGTGGTTGGTTACGCTCCGCAAAATGTCATCGAGGAGAAAGTTCAGCGTCTTCTGGCATAGAAGATGAGTGCTGATTGAAATTGAAAAGCCCGGCATTCGCCCGGGCTTTTTGCTGAGCCTGACTTCTGACTGAAAGACCTAGTGATATTTACGGAGAACACCGAGCACCCGGCCCTGAATCGATACGTGGACTGCCGGTACATAGATCGGTTCCATCTCAGTGTTTGCGGGTTGGAGGCGAACCATCTGGCCTTCAGAGTAGAAGCGCTTGAGCGTAGTCTCAGACCCGTGCACGAGAGCTACGACGATTTCACCCTGACGGGCGGTCCTGGCGCGCTCAACCAAAACGTAGTCACCGTTGATGATGTGCTCATCGCGCATTGAATCCCCACGCACTTCCAAAGCGAAAACATCGCGATTTCCGACGACATCATGCAGGGAGATGGTTTCCACATTCTCAGCAGTTTCCACCGGCATGCCAGCGGCAATTCTGCCCGCCAGCGGGAGGCGATCGCTGGAGCGGTTGCGCGTGCCGGGAGGCAGTATGTCGATGGATCGGCTCCGATTGTGAACGCGACCCAGCAAGCCCTTCTTTTCGAGGTTGGTGATGTGCTTGTGGACGGTGGCCAGGCTCTTGAGCCCCATTCCCCGGGCAATCTCTTCAAAAGAGGGGGAATAGCCGTTGCGCGACACGAATGTTTCCAGGAAGTCGATGATTTCTTTTTGCCTTCGTGTGACAGCCATGGGCGGATTATAGCGAACAAAAAGCGAATTGCAACTGTTTCTTTTTGCCTTTCCTTCTCCGCTGTTCCAAGTTGGTGAACGTAGTGGGAGCGGGTTTTCTGAGGATTTCCGGCTAAAGACACTCAGATCGACTATTGATCCTTCGCCCGCTGCCGATGATGTTTTCAGGCGAACATCCGGGTGCGAACAGCATGATCTCGTTGAAGCGGTATCTCGATCAAGGAAGCTCTGATGGAGCGGGGACAAGACAGGTTGATCGCTCCCCTTGTCTGACGGTTCTCGAGGCTTACAAAGCCAGCCTTTTGCACATGAGTGAATGCGGAGTGGACGCTTGTCCTGACCTAGGGCCAGACCTTACGCGCGGATTGAGACGCATCACTGAATCGCTCGGCAATGTGCCAAGTGCGGATTCTATTGCGGGATCGGAGAGCGCAGTTCGGGAGGTTCTGCGAGACTGGGGAAGGCAAGTCGCAGCTCACTATGACAAGAAGGCGAGCGATGTCAGGGATCTGCTTCTCGTCATGTCGCGAACGGCCGAATCCCTTGCACATAAAGACGATCGCATTGCGCGGCATCTCGATACTGTAACGGCACAACTCACATCCATCGCGAGCCTGGACGATGTGAGCCGGCTTCGTTCATCCATCGAGGCGAGCGCCCGGGAACTGCGGGATTCACTCGGACAAATGGCAGCGGAAGGCAAAGCGCTGATCGAGCACCTGCGGGCAGAAGTTTCGACATACCAGACAAAGCTTGAGAAAGAAGAGCGCGCGTCTTCGTGCGACGTGCTGACCGGACTGGGAAGCCGCCGCTGGGTGGAACGCTGCGTCCAAGAGAGGATCGATTCGGGCACCGAATTTTCGGTTGTATTGATTGATATCGACGATTTCCATGATGTCGTGAAGAGTTCCGGAAATCTGGTTGGTGATTTGCTGCTGAAGGAATTTGCGAAGGAGCTGCGCTCGGCCTGCAGGTTTACGGATATTGTGGGGCGATGGGGAAGCGACGAGTTCATGATTCTTTTCGATGGCAGGGGGGATTGGGTTCGATCCCAGCTTGCTCGTTTATGCGAATCAATCTCGAAGCCATATCACGTTCCTGGGCGGACCGGATATGTAAATGTCCCGCTCTCAGCATCGATCGGCGTGGCTGAACACCACGCCGGAGACGATGTGCAGGTGCTTCTGGAACGTGCGGATGCCGAACTGTACCGCCAGCGAATGAGTGAAGCGAAGCAGAAGACTGCATAGGACCTTCCGCGAAATCGTCTGATGTTGTGACATCCGTTCGACTGCTGTGTTCGCGGTCACGGTCTCCCGTTCACTGCTCCGATTCAGGAATCCACTCCCTTTCTCGCACCATTTTCAAATCCAATCGAAAATCTGCAGCTCCTCGATGTTGAGTTTCCGCTCGCTTCGCGCGAATGTGGAGAAAGCCGCAATTGAAGGAGACGTCGAATTGAAGCCATCGGGCGAAGCTTCAGCAGGGACAGGGGATTGGCGGACCGAAATGAGGATCCTGATCGCCGAAGACGATAGGGCTTTAAGGCTGTTTTTGCAGCGCGGTCTCGAGTCGGACGGACATCGGATGATCGCCGTCGAGGACGGCGAACAGGCGGTTGAAGCATTCAGTGCCGAGTGGCCGGATCTGACAATCCTCGATCTAAATATGCCGCGCAAAGATGGCGAGTGCGTACTTGATGAGGTGCGCCGAATGGACGCCGAACTGCCTGTGCTGATTCTGACTGGCCGGCAAGATCTGGAGACGAGGGTGCGCTGTCTCGAACATGGCGCCGATGACTTGATGTTAAAACCGTTCAGTCTTGCTGAGCTTCGCGCACGTTGCCGCGCACTGATGCGTCGCAAGATTCAAGTAAAGACACTTCTGCGAGTTCGCAATCTGGAAGTGAACCGGATAGACCGATCTGTAAAGCGCGACGGGCGGAGCGTGACGTTGACAAACACGGAATTTGCGTTGCTGGAGCAGCTGATGCTGCATCGGGGGAACTGTCTTTCCCGTTCAGAACTTCTACGGCGCGTGTGGAAGGTTGGATCGACCCAAACGACCAACATTGTTGACGTGTATATCAACTATCTTCGCCGCAAGCTGGACGATTCCCGATCAGAATCGATCATCCGAACGTTACATGGCAAAGGGTACATGATTCCGTTCGTGGTTGGGGCGGAAACAGCGTCTGCTGCAGCGAATTGATGAACCGCGGGAGATAGGAGACTACGGGGATGGCAACAGCAACCGCACCACAACCGAAAGAAATCAAGCCGCGCACGGCCGTAGTTGCAAGTGCGGACAGCTGCTTCCGGCAACGACTCAGCAATGTGCTGAGCGGCCTTCGGTGGCAGGTTCGGGAGGCGCAAGGCGGGGCGCAGGCCTGGGGCGAAGCCATGGATATCCAGCCGCAGATTATGGTGGTCGATTCCTGGCTTCCTGATCTGGATGTCCGTGAGTTTCTACGGGAGTTTCATACCTCTTTTCCGAAGACCGATATCGTCACGAATGATGTTGGACCCTATGAAGATTCGCTTGCGAGTCCGTTTCGTCAGGAAGTGTTATACGCGCTGCGCCGCAGCGAACAAACGGATGGCGCCTCATGGAACAGCGCTCCTTCATTGGGGGAAGAGGGACGCAGCCACAAGCGGGAGCTCTCAGGGCTGAGCGCCTCTCCGGCCGAAACCATTGGAGCCGGGGCGGCAAGGCAAATTGTGTCGAAAGCAAGCTGTGGTGATCCGGGATCGGCATGCAAAACAGCGCACACCCTGGGCCGTATCCCGGAGCTTATCGGCGATTCAGCAGTCATGCTCGAGGTGAGTGGTCGCATTCGCCGAGTCGCTCCGCTTGACACTTCCGTGTTGATCGAGGGACCAACCGGCTCGGGCAAAGAAGTCGTGGCCAGGGCAATCCACCAATTGTCATCGAGGAGCCGCAAACCGTTTGTCGCGATCAACTGCGCAGCGATTCCGGAGGCATTGCTCGAAGCAGAGCTATTTGGCCATACGCGCGGGGCTTTCACAGGGGCCGTACAAGGACGAGCCGGACGGATCGAAGCTGCCAATGGGGGAACGCTGTTTCTCGATGAGATTGGCGAAATGCCTCTCGCTCTTCAGGCGAAGCTTCTGCGCTTCGTTGAAAGCGGCGAGTTACAGCGGGTGGGAGATAACGAGACAAGCAAGGTCGACGTCCGCATTGTTACGGCAACGCACCAGCGATTGAGACATCTTTCGCAGTTGGGAGGCTTTCGTGCGGACCTCTACTACCGGCTTGCGGTGTTTTTGATCCGCACCCCGGCCTTGTCGGAGCGGCTGGAGGATCTTCCGGCACTTGTGAATCATTTTCTCGAAAAGCTGGGCCGCAAGATGCCGGTCAAAGACATCGATGAACGTGCGATGGATCTTCTTCAAGGACACACGTGGCCTGGGAACGTGCGTGAACTTGGGCATGTGCTCGAGCGCGCAGTGATTCTGGCAGGAGATGAACCAACGCTGACTTGCGCGGAGATCGATTTCGGTGACTCGGACGACCATACCACGAATGTGAACTTGGTTCACTGAAGGATTGTTGCGATGCAGATTGAAACCAGATTAGGCGAACAGCTGGGACGATATCTAGATCTTTCTGTTAGTGAAGCCAAGGTGACGGCCTCTAACGTTGCGAATATTGATACTCCCGGATATCGAGTCCGAGGGTTTGACTTCGAATCCGAGATGAGCAGAGCGATTTCCGGGATTGAAAACGGACGAAGTTCTCCGATTCATTTACATGAGATCGACGGGCTGGTTGGGCGCCCTGATGGCAACAACGTTTCGATGGATCGGGAAAGCTTGCACCTGGCAGAAGCGCAACTGAAATTCCGGACAGGTGTTGCTCTGCTCCGCCTTGAAAATCAGCGCATCATGGATGCCATTCATGCCGACAGGTAGGCAGGCATAGAAAGTTGCTGTATGAATCTCTTCGGTCTCATGGAAACGTCGGGATCGGCAATGCAGGCGGAAAGAATGCGTGCCGAGGTTGTTGCCGCAAACATGGCGAATGCAGAAACCACTCGCACCGAGTCTGGAGGCCCGTACAAGCGACATCATGTAGTCTTTGCGAGCAATGAATCAAAGCCGACGTTTCAAGACGAGATGAACGGAGCGCAATTCAAACTCCTGGATTCATTCCGGAAGGCGGAGCCGGAAGGAGGTGTGCACATCGCAGAGGTCTTTGAGGAGACCTCGCCGGCGTTGAAACGTTACGATCCTGGACATCCGGACGCAGGGCCCGATGGTTATGTCGCGTATCCGGATATCAATCCGCTGACAGAGATGGTGGACCTGATGGGGGCGACGCGCGGATACGGTCTGAACAGTTCGGCAGTGCAGGCGGAGAAGGGAATGATCTTGTCAGCCCTTGATGTCGCAAAAACGTCATAAAACGAGGCACCCAATGAGCTCTGAGATGCAAATTGCGGGCGGAGTTTCCACCCATTCAGTTGAGAACGCTGGTTTGTCTGCTAAGCCGTCGACCGGCTGGCCTGTGCATCCGACGGGAAGCAATGCAGATTTCGGCAATCTTCTCAGTACCGCGATCGGGAACGTCGATGCGCTTGAACAAAAAGCGAAAGTGGCGGTGGATGGTCTCATGAGAGGTAATGGAGTCGATGTGCACCAGGCAATGATCGCGGCAGAAAAGGCGAACGCCGCCTTCGAACTGGCTCTCGCAATGCGTAACAAAGCGGTTCAGTGCTACCAGAGCGTAATGAGCATGCAGTTCTAAACAGTTTGCGGCGCAAGGACGCGAACCCCATCCGGTTAGAGCCCGCGCATTGAACCGCGCGGAACATCAGAAGCGGATATACATATGGCCTCTCAGGAGGTTCAACTCGAAAAGCGTGGGCCCGCAGCTGAAGGGAAGGCATTGCAGGGTTTGCCAATTGTTGTGTGGATGCGGCTGCGAAGCGCCTGGCTGGCGATGTCGAGCAAGCAGCGCAAATCTTCAACCGCTGCAGGGTTATTGCTTGCCCTTATGCTAGGCGTTTCATGCTGGTACTGCATTCGAACGGATTGGCGAACGTTGTATTCGGGTCTGGACGGGGAGGATGCGCGTCAAGTTGGAATTCTCCTGACCCAGGCACAGATTCCATTTGAACTTACCGATAACGGATTGACCTTGCGCGTGCCATCAACGCAACTGGACAAGGCGAGGTTGGCCACGTCCGGTAAGGCTTTGAAGAGCGGCCGCATGGGATTCGAACTTTTTGATAAGCCGAACTGGATGGGGTCTGAGTTTGACGAGCAGGTGAACTATCAGCGAGCACTCGAGGGTGAGCTCGAGCACACGATCTCTTCGTTATCGGATGTGGAAGTGGCGAGAGTGCATCTGGTGATGCTGCATGATTCTCTTTTTCGAGATCAACAACGACCGGCAAAGGCATCTGTTGTATTGAGGCTGCGGCGCGCATCCCTCGGCGAAGGAGAGGCGGACTCAATTCGCAATCTGGTGGCCTCGGCAGTCGACGGATTGTCTGCGGAGCACGTTGTGCTGGTGGATGCATCGGGCCGGCTTCGGCTAGGTCCCAAAACAGCGGATGCGCTGAGGCTTGAGGCCGAACAGGCTCTGGAAGAGAAGTTGATTGCGACGCTGGAGCCAGTGACGGGAGCTGGAAATGTGCGCGCATCGGTGTCTCTCGACTACGATCCGGATTCTCGGGAAGAAACGAGCGAGAGCTACGATCCGACACAGTCCGCCACTCTTTCGATGGAGCGTACGGAACAGACGAATGGAGGAACGCCTGTTGCATCCGGTGTCCCCGGCACGGCTTCGAACGCTCCGAATGCTCAGGCGTTGCCGGTGTATCCCAAGCAGGTGACCGCGCCTCAGAGCTCCAAGACGGAGTCAGGCACGTATGGCGTGTCCAAGACGGTACGACACAAAATGGAGAATCCTGGCAAGATTCGAAGGCTCACGGTGGCAGTTGTGGTGAACGATCGAATGATCACCGAGGCGGCGAAAGGAAATTCCTCGAAGTGGCAGTCACGATCAACCGACGAGCTTCGGAATCTGACGATGCTGGCGCAAGCGGCAGTGGGATTCGACGGCTCTCGCGGTGACCTGGTCACCGTTCAGAACATGTCGTTTGATGACAATCGCGGGCGAGTGCCAGTGAGTATGCCCGCGCAGCTGCTGTCAAAGATTCAGACTTCTCCGGAGCTCGTGAAGTATGGGTGTTTGCTGCTTGGGACGGTGATTCTGGTATTTTTCGGAGTGCGTCCAGCGCTTCGGCAACTTCTCTCAAGCGCGAAGGGGGCGGAAAAATCGTTCGGGCAAAGGGCAGACGCGGTGCAGGAATTGGTCCAGCCGACAAGTGTGACTCTGCCTGATCCAGGCAGGATGAGAAACCAAGAGATATTCGAGAGGGTGAGTCGCCAAGTGAAAGATGAGCCGACACAAAGCTCTCGCTTGTTGCAAAGTTGGATACACTCCGAGTGAATTAGAGCGGTGAGACGTCATCAGATTTGAAGCAATGATTGGAATGAATTGATCGTGAGCAGTTCCTATGAATAGCGAAGCCATCACCAGATCGAAGCACGGTCAGATATCACATTTGACTGGAGCGCGAAAGGCAGCAGTCCTGTTGATGGCTATCGGAGAAGACCTGGCAAAAGAGATTCTCCGCGCCCTTCCGGAGGCGGATGTTGAACGGCTGACGGGAGAGCTGGCAGATCTGCGGACCGTTTCTCCGGAAGTATCGGCTGCGGTGATGGAGGAATTCTGCGCGCTACTTGAGACGCAGGGCTTCATGGTTAATGGAGGTGTGGATTACGCGAGCAGATTGCTTACCGATACATTTGGAAAGCAGCGTGCGGAAGACTTGATGGTGCAGATCAGGCGTGCCCAGGAGCTGGAACAAGGCAATCTGGCGCAACTCCAGCGAACGGATCCACAGCAGCTAGGCAAGCTGCTGGATGCAGAGCATCCTCAGACGATTGCGCTCGTCCTCGCACATCTTGACCCCAAACGAGCATCTTCAGTGCTGAGCAACCTGACAGAAGAGCATCGCGTCGCGTCTCTTCAGCGGCTGGCGGAACTCAGGCAGTTCTCTCCGGAAATGGCGCAGAAGGTCGCCTATGTACTCCACCGAAGACTGGCGAGGGTGGAGGACGCACAGAGGAAGAGCTATTCGGGATTCAAGGCCGTAGCGGACCTCATGAATCGGCTGAGCGGGGAGGAGTCAAAGCGCATTCTGGAAACCATTGAGGAGGCGCAGCCGGAACTGTCACTAAGCATCCGCAACCTGATGTTCACCTTTGAGGACCTTGTTACGGTTCCTCCCGCGGCGATTCGGGAGATTATCGCCGGAGTGGAAAAAAAGCAACTTGCAATGGCAATGCGGGGAGCTAAGGATGATTTGCGGGCTGCGATTTTCAAATCCATGAGCGCGCGTGCCGCAGAGATGCTGAAGGAAGACATGGAGGTGCTTGGCCCGGTACGTTCCCGCGAAGTGGCACAGGCGCAACAAGAAGTGCTGAATTTTGCCCGCCGACTAGAAGCGGAGGGCCGCATCATTCTGAAGCTTGAAACAGGAGACGAGATGCTGGCTTGAACATCAAGCGGAACGTGCGAACGAGAGCTATCGATGCAGAATGAACCTACGGTGTCTGTTGAGGAGTTCCAGTACCCACCAAGCGGATTGCCCATTCAGTCTACCTGGCGGAATAGTGCGTCATTCGAACCGGTGCCATTCTTTGAGCCACTGCCTGTTGCGGCGGCGGGAGGCGTCGAGGATCCGACAGTTGCCGATCTTGAGAGAGCCGTTGCAGAGGGACGACGAGAGGGAATCGAAGAGGGGCGGCGCCTGGAGCGGCTCGAATCAGCAAGCAGGCTGGAGCGGCACGAAGCCCAGAGAATCGAGCACGCAGCCAAACTGAATGAACAATTTGCTTTTGAGCACGAGCGCTTCCTCCAGGTGATCGAGCCCGAGGTTGTGAAGCTGGCTCTTGCGGTGGCTTCGCGGATTCTGCGCCGGGAGGTACAATTCGACCCACTTGTTTTAACCGGAGCGGTTCGGGCGGCGCTTGCTCAGCTTGCGGACAAAACTGCTGTTCGCATCCGGGTTCCTGCGCATGATGCGGAGCTGTGGACCGAAACCATCACCCGTCTGCCCGGTCTTCGGGTGAAGCCTGTGGTGGTAGAGGATGAAAAGCTTCACTCCGGAGAGTGCCAGCTCGAATCAGACTTAGGCTCCGTTGACCTCAGCCTGCATAGCCAACTCCGCGAGATTGGCAGTAGTTTTTTCAGCGATGGGGCGACTGAATCGAAGCCAAGCCACTCGGAGAGAGCGTTGGAACAGGAGAGGCCATTGTGAGTCCGATGCTTGGCAGCTATTTCGATCGCCTTGCACTGAAACAGCCATGGCGGTGGAGTGGACGGGTGATTCAGTCGTTGGGGAACACAATCGAGTCTGCGGGCCCCCTGATTTCGATCGGAGAGTGTTGTGAGATTGAAGATTCTTTAGGAATGACCCACGCCGCAGAGGTAATCGGATTCCGCGGAGCGCATGTCGTCTCCATGCCACTCGTCAGGGCCGATGGAGTCCGGTTTGGGGATACTGTGTTCGCATCGAACGCCCGTCCCCACGTGGAGGTGGGCTGTGGTCTGCTGGGGCGAATCTTGACCGCACAAGGTGTTCCGATTGACGGCGGCAAAGTACAAGGTCAAACAGTCCGGGTTCCGCTAGAAAGCGAGCCGCACAATCCTCTCGATCGGCCGCCAATTCGAGATCCATTGGGGACTGGAATTCGAGCGATCGATGCACTGCTCAGTGTGGGGCGAGGTCAGCGCGTAGGAATTTTCGGCGGGTCGGGTGTGGGGAAGAGCACGCTCATTGGAATGATGACCCGGAATACAGAAGCGGACGTTACGGTGATTGCTCTTGTTGGCGAGCGAGGACGCGAGGTGCCGGAGTTTGTTGAGAGTGCGCTGGGAGAAGAGGGCATGGCTCGAGCGGTCCTGGTTGTATCGACGTCCGATCAATCGCCACTTTTGCGGATGCGGGCAGCGCTGGCCGCCACTACGATTGCTGAACACTTCTCGGGCCAGGGAAAGAATGTGCTGCTCGTATTGGATTCACTGACCCGTTTCGCGATGGCGGCACGAGAGATTGGTTTGGCAGCTGGAGAACCTCCGACAGCGAAGGGCTACACTCCGTCGGTGTTTGACCGGCTGGCGAAGCTTGTGGAGCGTGCGGGGCGATTTCGCACTGGCTCGATCACCGCGTTTTATACGGTACTTATGGAAGGCGACGATCAGCAGGATCCATTAGTCGATGGCGTGCGATCTCTGCTAGATGGGCACATCATACTCTCGCGACAAATTGCATCGGAGGGACAGTATCCGCCAATCGCTCTGCTGGACTCAATCAGCAGACTGATGCCCGCCGTCACGGAAGAGAGCCATCGACAGAACGCCGCTCTTTTTCGGAGATTGAAGGGAATATGTTCCCGTTCGGAGGATCTTGTCCGCATTGGCGCGTATAAATCGGGGTCTGATCCAGAACTGGACCGGGCACTTGCTGCGCAGGAGTTGATGAGTTCGTTTATGCGTCAAGGCAGCCTGGAGCGAATCAACTACGCGGACTCTGTTCGTGCGCTCGCTGCGCTTGCTGGTGAACTCTAGGTGGCTAGAACCGATCGATTACGCAACCTGTTCCAACTGCGACAAATTGAAGAAGAGAACAGTGCATCGCTGCTCGAGAGAGCTTCGTCCGAACTGAGGCGACTGGATGATACATTGACTGTGACGCGTGTCCGGGAGACGGCGGGACGCAGCCTTGTTGAGGAAAGCATCCGAACTGGAGAGACGCAAGATCGATTGGCAGGCTTTGCGGAGGTTAACAGTGCGGCCCGCGTCCGCACTGTCGTGACCAGGCGGAAGCGCCAGGCCGAGGAGAATCTCGAACGAATCCGTCAACAGTACCTTGCAAAACGAATGGAGAGTCGCCAAGTGGAGACTCTTCTGCGCGCCGCAGCGGAACTCGAAGCGCATGAGCAGCAACGAAGGAGTCAGTCTGCACTTGACGAGTGGCATCGGATGTCGCAGAGGCGACAAGCGGGCGAGACGAAGGACATTCAATCGCACGAAGAGAAATATTAGAGCTCTGGCGAGTGGTCGATCTGAAACGGGAGATAGAGACCCATTCTGATATCTTTCTAATCCTTCTGATGTACTTTGGCATGCGATCTGCTAAAGATGCAGACATGAACGGCATCACCCAGTCAGGTCCCGGAGTTGGATGCGACGATCGCGCTCTCTGCTCGATTGGAGCGAGCAGCTTTGGACCCATCCGCAGTGGCCGAGATTCCGTTTTCAAACCTGGTGATCTGGCTCTTCGATGGCGAGCACTGATTGACTTGGAGGGGCTGCCGTCCGGGCAGGAAGATGAAGTAAGCCAAGCCAGGAACGGGTTTGGTTCTGACGTCAGGACCGACTTGCCAATATTGAACGAAGATGAGACGACTCCATCAAATCTGGCAGGAAAGTTGCTGGTTCGATGCGCTCCGACTCTCTCCGATTCTAAAGTTAGAGGCCTAGAGAACCTTTCGTCTCGTCAGGCCAACGGGTTTGTGCGTCCGTCGCGGGTGATGGCTGCTGCCGTTCCGGACTTGGGGCATATTGCGGAGCCGACGACTTCGCAAACTCAGCGCTCTCTTGTCAAACGCTTGCCTCGTAAGGTCAAACCCGAGACGGAGTCGAAGCAGACTTTGGAGCGGCGTCGAGGCGTCTCGAGCAGCGATGGTGTGAGTTCGCTTTTTCCGGGCGCAGCTTATATCCAAGCTTCGTGGCTGCCGCCGCTTGATCGCGCTCAGAAGCGAGAGCCAAAGGTCGTAGATCAGCTGATGCCCACTGGTGTGGGTGTAATGATCGCGAATTCCAGAGCAAAGATTGAGCTATCAGATCCGGATGAGATAAGGAGGCTGGCAAACTGCGCCATGGACCCGAACAATCCCTCACAAGATGCGCCGGTGCTTAAAGAGATTGATGCTGATCCTGGAGCTGCAAGCATCCGGGCGGATTCGGCAAGCAGTTCTGCCCGAGACGTTGTCAATCGACCCCCTCAGCAGCTATCGAACCTGCCGCACCTCGACTCGGACTCGCGAACCGCTTCTGGTTCAACACCGTCAGATGGCGAACGACGAAACAGGGGGCCACTGAGGATTCCGAAGTCGTATCCGCAGAATTCGACCCGACGTGCCGATCAAGCTACCTTCTCTGTATCTTCAACGCATCGCAAACAGCAACCAGACTCTGACTGCGCTGCGACCGGTGTGCCCGGACTGGCCTCCGGACAACGCCACATTCCGATATCGTCTCACGGGATTGGCCCGAGTGATTCTTCCACGGCTTCCGCCCAGCTGCCCTCTCGTACTCTCGAAAGACCTGGAAACTTGAGGAACGAAGCCCAGTACGCGACGGCGACCTTCGCTGAAAGTCCGAAGCTGCATTGGATTCACACGGGCTCGCATCGGGCGGAAGCGGGATTCGAAGATCCTTCGTTCGGCTGGATAGGCGTACGAGCTGAACGGGATTCAGGGGGATTGCGCGCGGTGCTGGTCCCCAGTTCGAACGATGCGGAAGAAGCGCTGAGCGCGCATCTCAGCGGCCTGAACGTTCACCTTGCGAGCAATCACATCCAGATGCTTCCCGTCACGGTCTCTTCCACACATGGTGGAAGTTTTGATTCCAGCTTCAATTCGAATGCGCAACACGGGAACGATCGACAGCGGGGCCATGCGGATGGGGCCACTCCTCAAGAATGCGTTGTACGGGGAGACTCGGGTGCGGACGGGCCGCGCGATTCAGAACAGAACTTGACATTTTTCGCAACGGGCGACCGTGCCTCGAGCGGATCGTACGTTTCCCTGGTGGCTTGATTGGGAACGAAGCCGCGAGATGAGAGCGGCATTGGAGAAAGGATCGACGATGACAGGATGGCTCGTAGCAAAATCGACTCAACCCTCGCCTGCGATGGCGAGTACACGCATAGCAACCATGGCGACCGGGTCTGATGAAGGAGCGACAGCTGATAGCAACTCGGCGTCAATCGCCGCGAACGATTTCCTGACGCTGCTGGTTACAGAGATGAAAAACCAGGATCCTACAGCAACGACGGATCCCAACGAGTATGTGAATCAGCTCGTTCAGGTGAACAGCCTGCAGCAGCTCATCTCGATCAACGAAACGCTCAAGGGCGCATTGTCGACTACAGCGATGGCGGATGCGGCATCGTCCACGAGTAATGTTGTCGACTTACGTTCCGCGAAGAGCTCGAGCACTTCATCGACCCGCGCTCCGGAAGTGGATCGTGCAGTCGGCGGGAATCTTGGTTTTTCGGCGAAGGGCCCGGGACGTCGCGCGTAGCAATGGCGCCGGCTGGAAGGTAACTCAACGGAAGACGAACGCACGCATCTGTTGTGCGAGGGGGAAAGGCAATGGCAAGTTTCTATATTCCGCTCACGGGTTTGAATGCGGATTCGACAGCACTCAATACGATCGCGAACAACCTGGCGAACATGAACACAACGGGCTACAAGTCGAAGTCGGTAAGTTTCTCTGACCTGTTTTACCAGCAGATCGGCGAAGGTGGGTCAGGTGATCCAATTCAGCGCGGGTCCGGCACTCAGGTGGCGGCGATCGAGACAGACTTCTCGAATGGATCACCGAATTCGACCGGGGTGGACACTAACGTTGCGTTGCAGGGGAACGGCTTTTTCGTGGTGAGTGATGGCGGAAACACACTGCTCACCCGCGCCGGTGACTTTTCGCTGGATCAGAACGGAAGCCTGATTACCGCAGATGGGCTGAGTGTGATGGGCTTTCCTGCGATCAATGGAAAGGTCGATACGACCGCGCCGCTGACGGCCATACACATTCCGGTTGGCGAAGTTGAGCTACCCAGCGCAACCACGAGTTTTGGGATGGCTGCCACACTGAATTCTTCCGCACAGGTCGGCGACAGTCTGCCGGGGACAGTGCAGGTGTATGACTCACTCGGCCGGTCATATCAAGCCACTGTGAAGTACACAAAGACCGGCACAAACAACTGGTCTTACGACATCACTCTTCCAGACCGCCTGCCCGCCAGCGTTAATCCTTCAACGGGAGATATTACATTCAACTTCGGTTCCAGCGGGGCTACGCCTGCGACCGTCAATCCAACGACGAATCTGACGATCACGGGATTGAACGCATCTGGAGTGTCCAGCACGATTAATGCACCCGCCATCTCAAGAGGAGAGTCGATCGGCACTTATGCAACGGCGCTTCAGAATGCATTGGATGCGGCAGGGATCACGGCCACCGTGAACGCCAGTGGTTCTCAACTTACAATTAGCGGATCGAACCTGACTACTACGGGTGACGTGGTGCAGGACCCCGTGACTTCTTCGGCCGCGACAGGTTCGCTGACATTTGACTCGAACGGGAATCTCGTCAGTCCGTCGACCAACATCGCAGGCATCAACTTCTCAGGGCTTTCAGACGGCGCATCCAACATGGATCTGACCTGGGAGCTGTACGGAGCCGATGGTTCAGCGAATCTATCTCAAGTGGACCAGACATCGGCGGTTTCTTCGACGTCTCAAAACGGATTTGCCAGCGGGATCTATCGCGGCTTTTCGATCGGTGCCGATGGCACGGTGACCGCAACGTTCAAGAACGGCCAGAAGCTGAACGTAGGACAGCTGGCGCTGGGAAATGTTGTGAACCTGCAGGGCCTTAAGGCATTAGGAAATGGCGAGTTCGAAACTACCCTGGCCAGCGGATCGGCAACAGTTGGGATCTCCGGGACGTCGGGCCTAGGTACGATGCAGGGCGGGGCACTGGAGGGCTCGAACGTGAACATCTCGGCAGAATTTTCGAAGCTCATCATTGCGCAGCGCGCTTTCGAAGCGAATTCCAAGGCCATAACGACTTTCGACACTGTGACTCAGGAGACCATCAACATGATCCACTGATCCTGTTCACGGCCCGCACACTCGCAGGTGTAAAAGATCGTTGGATCTAAAAGGGCATGTTGGTCTGCAATCCATAGCGGAAGTCTGCCACGAGTGTGGGGTAGACTTGTGCGATGAATCCGTTTTGGATTTGCTTGACGGAGGCTTGATGAAACTTACCGCCCTGGTCTGGAGCGCGATGGTGGTAGCTGTGCCGTCTGCGCTGGCCCAGAACGTGCCGGCTGCGATTTATACCGATCCGGCCGTTGATCATGCGCATCCGGCCGCCATGGAAGTTCTGCACATCCCGACACATGGTGTCTCGATAAACGGAATCATCTATACTCCGTCGGGCCAAGGACCGCATCCGACGGTTGTGATTTGCCATGGCTTTCCGGGAAACGAGAAGAATCTGGATCTCGCGCAAGCGATTCGTCGCGCGGGCTGGAATGCGGTGACGTTCAATTATCGGGGTGCATGGGGTAGTCCAGGCGCATTTCATTTTGCTCAGAATCCCGAAGATGCAGATGCTGTTCTGGCATACCTCCGTGATCCGGCGAACGCGGCGAAACTCGGAATCGATATGAAGAAGATTGTGCTTGCCGGCCACAGCATGGGCGGGTGGGTGACCGTGTTGACGGCGGCACATGACCATGGACTTGCAGGTGTGATTCTGATCAGCGCCGCGGATATGGGCCTGATGGGCACCATGGAACACGACAAACTGCTAGCCGAGACTACAGACAGCATGGAAGGGCTGGCAGGCACTCACCCGGGGGCATTGGCTGAGGAACTTGCGCGAAGTGCGAAGAACCTTCAGTTTTCGAACGCAATAGATGGGTTAGCTCGCACTCGAATGCTCGTGCTGTCTGCAAACGACGGTCTTGCACCGCAAACGGATGCATTGGTGAAGGCCCTGGAGGCGAAGGGTAACAAGATGGTTAAGTCGATCCATGCAGAGACAGATCACAGCTGGTCTGATCACCGGATCTTTCTCGAGAGCGCGATCATTGAGTGGCTCTCGGCGTTTCGGCGTTGAAGTAGATTCATGGATTCGAGGATGGCCTGGATGGACGGACTTCGATGAAGACGCCTTTTCCATGAGCGAGGATTGTCGAGTCGGCGTCGTAAATGTTCGCTTCGACGAAGTGTTTTCGACCTTCGTCGCGAACGATCCGGCCTTCGAGGCGGATGGGCGTACAGGAAGGAACGGGACGGCGGTAGTCCACTTCGAGGTGGCGGGTCATTGCGGTGAGGCCACGCGCGCGGACTGCTTTACTCATCGTTTCGTCGAGCAGGGTTGCGATGATCCCGCCGTGCAGGAAACCCGGGTGGCCTTCGAAGCGATCAGGAATGCTGACCGGGCAAACGACTGTACCATCCTGAGCTAGCAGGAATTCAAGCTGCAGGCCATGCTGGTTTGCCTCGCCGCAGCCGAAGCAACGATTCTGAGCAGCGTGAGAGAGGGGAGTCAGATTATCGAAGTGTGGTTTCATTTTGCCGGCTCTCCCGCGAGCACGGAGATGAATACAGACGCGTCGACATTGCCACCGGTGAGGACGAGTCCGATGCGTTTGCCGCGATTGGTATCCTTCTCTTTCATCGCCGCGGCCAGGGAGGCGGCAGCGGCTCCCTCGGCAACATTGTGCGTGTCCTGAAAGAGTGCTCGCATGGAAAACGCGATTTCATCGTCGCTGACTTCCGCGATTCGAGCCACATACTGCCAGATGATTTCCACCGCATCCCGGTTGGGCGTACGGCACGCGAGGCCATCAGCCAGCGCAGTCCCTGCGGACGCTTCGACGATTCTGCGCTGTGCAAAGCTCAGAGAGTATGAGGGCGAGGCGGCCGCGACTACGCCGACAATTTCAGTCCTCAAGCCGAGGGCATTTCGAACTGCGGCGACTCCGCTGATTGACGAGCCCAATCCAATGGGCACGTACACGATGGCGAGCTCGGGTGCCTTTTCAAAAAACTCCAGCGCGTAGGTAGCCGTACCCAACACCAACTTCTCGTGGAAGGATGGGACCATCGAATATCCGCGCTGGGCTGCGAACTCCTGGGCGAACTCGAGGGATTCCTGGAAGTCGCTTCCATGTTCCACCAGATCAGCTCCCTGAGCAATCATGGCGCGATTCTTCTCAACGCTGTTGCCACGTGGCACGACAATGGTGCATTTCATCCCGCTGAGGCGGGCAGACATTGCAACACCCTGGCCGTGATTGCCGCGGGTGGCGGCCACAACCCCATTCACTTCGGGCTGCAATTGACGCAGCCAATCGATGTAGAGGAGCGCCCCACGAACCTTGAAGGCCCCAACCGGCGTGTGGTTCTCGTGTTTGATCCATGCCTCACAGCCGAGCCGCTCATTGATGAGAGGCCAAGAGTACTGCGGAGTGGGCGGCAGGAATCGATACACAAGGGACTGAGCCTCGCGAATCTGCTCCAGAGATGGAAGCGTCATGGCTCCAGAATACATAAGCGGCTGACGCTTAGAATTGAGGTGTGATCGCTCGTCGCTTGTTCGTTGCGCATTGTTGGCTTGGCGCGGTTTTTGGTTTGGCGCTTTCCATAGCTGAGGTAGTAGTCCTGGGCTGCCACGAGGCCCCAAAACTCACCGGGCATGAGATGGAAGGGAAGCATCTTTACCAAGGCCGGTGCGCACATTGCCATGAGGATAACGACCTTGCGCTGAAAAAGGCGCCTCCCGACCTGCATGGCGTCTTCAAAGGATCGACTCTACCCAGTGGCGCTGCTGCAACGGACGCGGAGGTGCGCCGCGTCGTGCTTTCAGGGAAAGGCATGATGCCCGCATTTGCGGGCAGGTTCGATGAGAAGCAGATGTCGGCGTTGCTCTCCTACCTTCACACCGGCCTGCGCTAACGAGCGTTCGAAAGGAATTACTCGCAACGAATTGCGGTCATCGGATCTACGCCCGCCGCACGCCACGCGGGGAATATGCATGCGAGGGTCGCAACGACCGAAAGGACCAGGGTCGCACCAAGTATCAGCAGCGGGTCCCGGACGCTCTCAGCCGACCAGGTAGCCATCACACGGTTGAGAGCAACAGTGAGGATCACTCCAGCCACGATGCCAACGCCGACGCTGGTCACTGTTGACCGGAATACGAGGCCGAGAACGTGGCCGCGCTCTGCTCCGAGTGCGATTCGTATCCCGAATTCATTCGTGCGCTGAACGACGGTATAGGCAACAACGCTATAGAGTCCTACCGAAGCCAACGCGAGCGCCAGCACCGCAAATGCGCCGAAGAGCCACGCCACCAATTGGCCGCGCGCGTACTCGGGTAGACGCGAGATCCAGTGCTCGAGGTCGCGAACATCGTTGTTTGTCTGCTGGTCAGGATCGACGGAGTTGATGGCAACGCGAATGGCATGCAAGAGGCTGAGAGGAGGGACGTCTGAGCGCACAAGAATCTGTGTGTACATTCCCATCACCATGGTATAGGGCACAAAGGTTTCCGGCAGAACTGGCTTGGCCAGCCCATCGTCCAGCTTGTCTGCGATGATGCCGATAATCTGGATTCCATTTTCTGCGCCCGGAGCGATGAGGAGATATGGCGGCTGGGGTTTCAGTTCTGTCACCTTCACGGTCTTGCCAATGGCATCGCCGTCCGGGAAGTACTTTTTCGCGAATGTTTGATTCACCACCATAAGAGCCGCGCCGCGGTGTGTCTCGGCTTCATCCCAGATGCGGCCTTTGGCGAGAGGTACCCGGAGAGCAGGGAAGTAATCCTTGCTCACCATGTTGAAACGGAAGGGCTGATCGGCGTTGGTTGGTCTGCCCACAATCTGGAGGTGGGCAGTGAAGCCGTTTTCCGGCGGTGTGGCATTGCTAGAGACTGCAGCAATCTTTACACCCGGAACGGATGCGACCTTGTCGTACATCTTCTCGAAGAATGCGGATCTCTCAGGCCATGTTTTGTACGTGCCGTCGTGGATGGGAATTCCTACTGACATGATATTGTGCGGGTCGTAACCGAGGGTCACGTGCGAAACCTTCAGAAACCCTTCAATAGCTGCGCCGGCCCCAGCCATCATCAGCAGCGTGAGAGCGATCTGTCCGCCAATGAGCGTTGCATGAAGTTTGCGTCCCTGCACATCTCCTGTGGCCTTGCGAGTGTTGGCCTTCATGACCTGGCTGACTTCAGGGCGTGAGAGCTGCAGCGCAGGCCACAGTCCAAACAGCACGCCGGTGGAGACCGCAATCATGACGCAGAAGATCAGCACAGGAAGATTGACGTGAATGGCCGCCTCGTGCGGGAAGGAGAACTCAGGAAGGTTCAACACGATGAAGTCAACGGTCTTGTAGGCCAATGCCAGTCCCAGAGCGGCGCCTGTAAGTGAGAGCAAAAGGGCTTCCGTCAGCAGTTGGCGGATGATCCGGCTCTGGCTGGCGCCGATGGCTGAGCGGAGAGCAAATTCGTGTTGGCGCGCGGTGGCTCGGGCCAGCAACAAGATGGAAACATTGCCACAGCCGATGAGGAGGAGAAGAGCGACGGCACCGAAGAGCAGGTACAACGTCCCGCCAAGCTGCTTCACGAAGTCTTCATTGAGTCCGACAACATGGAGGCGGACGAAGCTGGGTGGGAAGTGTTTTGGATTGTCTTTGGCGAATTGCCTGATCAGGGGTTCGAGCGCGGAATTCGCCTGAGCGTGGGCAACTCCGGGCTTGAGGCGCAGACCGGCGTAGAAGCCCTTGATCTGATCGCCAGTGACCTTGAGAGGCAGATAGACATCTCCATCGCCCCAGGTGAATCGCGGGTTTGCGATTCCGACGACGGTGTAGTTTTTCCGCATCAGCTGAATGGTCTTGCCGATGACTGAGCCGTCTCCTCCATAGTGCCGCGTCCAGAACTTGTAGCCGAGCACGACAACTGGCGCGGGGTCCTGGCCGTCGATGGCATCGGAGGGCTGCAGCCCTCGCCCGAATGCTGCCGGGACGCCGAAGAAGTTGAAGGCGTTTGAGGTGAGGTAGACACCCTGAACGTCTTCGGGGAGATCAGTGCCTGTGACCGTGAGGCTCCAGTCGTCTTCCATGAATGTGTCTTCAACTACCGGCGATTTGCGGAGTTCCTGCCATTGCGTTCCGGTGACGCCAAAGCCATTGAGGTCGCCGGAAGGCATTGTCAGGCGCATATGGACCATCCGATCTGAATCCTTGTATGGATAGGGATCAAGCAGGATGGCGTAGACGACGCTGAAGACGGCAGTGGTGGCTCCGATTCCGAGGGCCAAGGAGACGATTGCCGTGAAGGAGAAGCCAGGCATCTTGATGAGCTGGCGAATGCCGAAACGGATGTCCTGGAACAGAGCCTTCATGAATCGCTCCTTCAGCTTGGGGATTAGTTCAGGCAAACCACTGGAAACAGATACCGAAACCGTCCGGATCTTTAAGGTACAGCTGCTTCATGCCGTACCAAGCAGTCTTTGGGGGATCGAGTTGCAATCCCTTCGAGACGAGTTGCTGATAAGTTCCTTCAACATTGGGACAGGCGAAATACAAGCAGGTGTCCTGATGTCCCGACCATCGCGCCGCATCAGGCTCGGCGGGCACTTCTTCGGGATCATAAGCAGTGTTGAGCATGATGGTGGCGTTCGAGAGTTGCAGCATGGCCCAGTCCACGTCGTCCTGGTCGCGCGATTTCTCCTTTGATTTGCCGGTGACCTTGAAGCCAAGAAGATCTCGATAGAAGTGGATTGACCGCGGCATATCAAATACCTGGACAAGAGGCGCAACTCCCTGGACCTCGATCGCCATTGAAACTGCTCCGATGAGCCAACTTCAAAAATGAGAGCCCGGCCCACCTTGTACAAAGCACGTTTCGGCCCAGTGGGGTGGGAACGCAAGTTGTTGATTCGACGAAGTCGAAATGTCGGGTGGAAGCGGCTGACTGTGCGATTCTGCCGGTTGTTGTTCGCAAACGGACGAATGCGCGGGATGGTCTGAATCCGGGCCGGAGCAGGGGACTGCTGATTCTGGAATGCTCTATACTCAGGGTTGATATGGCACCTGAAAAAACCTTCTTCCTTGAGACATTCGGGTGCCAGATGAATGCCCATGATTCTGAGAAGGTCATTGGCACATTGCTGCGTGAGGGCTATCGAAAGGTCGAGACCGAGGAAGAAGCGGGTCTGATCCTCTACAACACCTGTTCGATCCGCGACAAGGCAGAGCAAAAGGTCTTTCACCGGCTGAACGATTACAAGAAACTCTTCAAAGCAGGCAAGCGTTTCGGTGTGCTCGGCTGCGTGGCTCAACAGGAAGGCGAGAAGATCTTCGAACGTGCGCCGTATGTGTCGCTGGTTTCAGGTTCGGCTTCGTATCGGAAACTCCCTGAGATGCTGGGCAGACTGGAATCCGGAGAACATCGGATTACAGGATTGGATGATCGGCAAACGGACGAGACCTTCGAAACAGAGTTCACGGCGAGGCAAAACCCGTATCGCGGTTACATCACCATCATTGAGGGCTGCGACAAGTTCTGCGCCTATTGCGTTGTACCGTACACACGAGGCAAGGAGCGAAGCCGCACATCCACGTCGGTGCTGGACGAGGCGCGGCGGATTGCTGATCAGGGCTTTACGGAGATCCAGCTCCTAGGGCAGAACGTCAACAGTTATCGAGACCCGGAAGGGAAGTTGAGCTTCGCGGAACTCCTTGCTGCCGTCGGACAGGTTGCAGGAATTCGGCGAGTTCGTTTTACGACCAGCCACCCCCGGGACTTTACGCGAGACATTGTGGAGGCGATTGATGCCTATCCAAGTCTCTGCGACCATGTCCATCTTCCGGTTCAATCAGGTTCTTCGCGTGTGCTGAAAATGATGGCTCGGGAATACACGGCGGACTGGTACCTGGAACGAATCAGCTGGATAAAAGCAGCGAAGCGGAAGATCTCACTTTCAACGGATATCATCGTTGGTTTTCCTGGAGAAACAGTGGATGACTTCATCGGGACGATGGACCTGCTTCAGGAAGTGCAGTACGATTGCGTCTTCGGATTCAAGTACTCCGGGAGACCAAATACTCCGGCTCTAACGATGATCGACTCGGTGAGCGAAGCTGAGAAAGCGAACCGGCTGCAGGTGGTTTTGGACCGTCAGCGCGAGATCCAAAGGGCGAATTACGCCAAGCACTTAGGGGAAGAGATGGAAGTGATGGTCGAGGGGACAAATCCAACTCGGGGTCAGATCACCGGACGGAGTTCCCAGAATAAGTCGGTAAACTTTACGACGTCACTTCCGATTGCGCCGGCCCCCGGCTCTTATATCAGGGTGAGAATCGTCGGTACGCATCCGAACAGTCTGGTTGGTGAGGCCGTCTAACCCGGAAGCGGAGAGGCAGAACCCATGGATATCGAAGTTCGAATTCGTGGCTTGATGATGGATCCAGCCACCAACATGCCCATTGTTGTCCTGAAGGACGTTGGATCGGACACCGTGATGCCGATCTGGGTGGGGATCTTCGAGGCGAATGCTATTGCGATTGAGATTGAAAAGGTGGCTCCGCCGCGCCCGATGACGCACGATCTAGCCAGGAACCTCATGCGTCACATGAACGCTCGGCTGGAAAAAATAGTGATTACAGAACTTAGAGATGACACGTTCTTTGCTGTCCTGTGGCTTCGCCAGGATGGAGAACTGATTACTCTTGATGCGAGGCCCAGCGACGCCATTGCGCTTGCGCTTCGGGCTGACTGTCCGATCTACGTTTCGGAACACGTGATGCAATCGGCCAAGTTGAACATGTCGGGCCCGCCAGAGGGGCCCACGGCCGAGGAGCTGCGCGGATGGCTTGAGGGCCTGAACGATGAAGACCTGGGCCGGTACAAGATGTAGTTCGAAAACCTTCCAGCGCTTGTAAGTCCCAGTCGGCATTTGAAGGGAAGTGGCGTTTTCAGCGGAAGAGGAAGCTAATGGCGTCGTTAGCTTTAACTATCCCCAGCGCTAGTGTACAGAATATCTGTTATCGGACATCCTGGTAATGATTCAGCTGTTGCGTTCCTGGGCTAATCTTCTGCAACAGCACCTAACTTGCCCACAATCAAGAGCATCATCTCGTTCTCTTTGAACTTTTGGCCGGCGCTTAAGAAGATTCTGCACCAGCGAAGCGCCTCTGTCGGGCGAGCCACTTTGCCTCCAAGTAGTCCGCGGTTAAAAGTCGTTGATCCAGGAACTCCGCCTGAATCGGAGGAGCTTCAGGATCTAGGATTTCCTCAATGCTGTCGCGTGAAAACACATTCACCTAGTCGCCGTGGCTGTGGGAATGTGAAAATCGGCTTCATCGATTTTCAAGGTCTTGTGGGAAGGGCGGAAAACAGTTCTATCGTTTTCCGCGCTTTCCATGAGACCGGCATTTCCATAGCCTGCTTTTCGTGTAATTAAGAAATTGAACCTGTGTTGCGCGTTGCGAGCAAATCTACGCAACAAAAGCGCCGCTTTCAGCGGCGCAACAGCAAGCAGACATGGAACGAATATAAATAGGCTTAAAAAAGGAAGTTAGGGTGCACAACGGTGCCCATATCTACCAAGAATCGGCCATGTTGAGGCAGGCGGGATTTAGGTTCTCGGTTGTCGCAACAACGCAGTTTCCGGCATTGATGTAGGTGGTTGGCCGCGCGTCGGTCTGCTCGAGCCTTCGGCGACTCTCGTCCCCGTCGCCTTCGGTGTGGCAGCTCTCTTTCAAGCCGGTAGCAATAGCTCAAGTTCTAGGTGTTTGTTTGTGGTTCTTTCAAGACCGATCCAGTGTCGATCAATAGCCGCAGTGTGGAAATCCGTGCCAAATGCGAAATACGGCATCGAGTAAGCTCGAAGGTGGTTTCAATTCAAATCCACCAACCCCCACCGAGGTGTCCTTGACGATTAGCCCTCAAGATCTTCATGATTCCAACTCTTCACTGCCGTCCCTCGGTGCGGGCGAACGCGCATTAGCAGCAGCGAAGGGTTCTGCAAAGCGCCTTATCGACATCTGGTTTTCATCCAAATGTGCCGTTCTCCGAGGCCTAGGAATCATCGACTTCTCACTACCGCCGAACCATATTCTTCGTCGGACTTCCAGCCACACGATTCGGCACTACTATGAGTCAGGCCTGACGAGTTTTCTTCCTATTGCTACTGCGGCCATCGCCGATGGAGTCAATCTGGATGAATCGGTGAGCGTGCTGGATTTCGCCTGTGGCGCTGGTCGCCAGCTTCTGCACTTAACTCGCCTGTATCCGAACGTCAAGGCGCACGCATGCGATATACGAGCGGATGCGATCAAGTACCTGCGGGGAGCCTATCCGACCGCGGAGGTTTACGCCAACAAGTTTGATCCGCCCCTGAAGTATCCTGATGCGACCTTCGATCTTATCTACTCAGTTTCGGTCTTCTCGCACATCTCCGTTCAAGATGCCCAACTGTGGCTTGCTGAGCTGCGTCGGGTTGCAAAACCTGGGGCTACTCTTTGCCTTACGTTCAACAGCTATACCTCTCTTGAGCGGTATCACGAATCTGGAAAACATTCGGAGCTGAGTGCCGAGAAACTCAAGGAAATGGAATTTTTCTTTGACGCTGAAGATGAGGCTGGCTACGCGCGTCGAATGGCCCGTGAGGTTGCGCTAGGATTCGGGCACCCAGGCATGCTCCGCCCGACCGGCGATATTTTTTACTCGGCCGAGAAGGCGCGGTCATTGATGGAAGCGGCTGGGTTTGAGCTAAAGAAAATCCTGCCCGGGGTAATCGATCGAATGCAGGACTTAGCCGTGTTGCGAAGGCCGAATCAGTAAGTACTCACTCTGACACTCTCGGATTCAGTTGCGGATTTCTGCGAGGAGAGTTTCTATCTCCTGTTTTTCTTCCGCGCGCAACGGGAGTAAGGGCTGACGAGGATAGCCGCCGAAGTAGCCATTGAAATCGCAGGCGTACTTGACACCGGCAATTCCGAGCTCGGCCGTTATGCGCTGATTCACTTTGGCGATGCGGGCCTGCTTCTCTGCCGCGAGCTTTGGATCGCGATCTTTCCATGCGAAGTAGACCTCATAGCAGGCTTCGGGTGCGCAGGCGCCGAATCCAAGGATCGCCCCTGACGCTCCGGCTTCGAGAGATGGCAGGATGATGGATGCGGAGCCGGTGAGGACTTGGAAGCCGACTTCCCTGCTGCGCGTCTTGATTGGCGCCACAGGAGGCGCAACCGCTAACGCCTGGCCACCGGACAGGTCGAGGGCGGGAACAAACGTGGCGGGCTGGGTGGTCGGCTGTTTCAGCATTCGGCCAGTCACTGCTTCGAACACGGGCGTGACGGTCACTGTGCGCTTGGATACATTGCGAGTTGCTTCAACAATTCCCTTGATGCGCTCGAGGCCGCCGCTGGAGTCTTTGATGGCAATGATGTTGGGGTGATGGGCGAGTTCAGCAACCATCTCCACCGGGATTTGATACGGAACGCAGCGCGGAATGTTGTAGAGAACGACGGGTAAGGGCGAACGATCGGCGACGGCGCGGAAGTAGTTCGCGACTACGTCTGGAAGCATCTGCGTGGAGTAGTAGGTGGGAGTTCGGACCAGCACCGCATCGTATTGAGACTTGGCGGCTATCTCGGCAAGTTCGAGAACAGAATGAAGACTTTCCCGGTTCAGGCCGGCGATGAGCACCTTCTCGGGGGATGCTGCCTGTGCTGCGATGCGAAGAACCTCTTCCGTTTCCGCATCGTCGAGCGCCGGCGCTTCTCCGGTGGAACCAAGCACGACCATTCCGGCAAGCTGGCTGCGCGAATATCGGGCGACATTCGCTTCGAGCTTGCGATAGTAGACACGCTCGTCGGGGTAGAACGGCGTGGTGACGGCCGCGAAGACGCCTTCTATCAGCATGGTTCTATTTTAGGCGAGGCGACCGACTTCCCTTTCCGTGGGTTGCTCTTCGCCCCGAGCGGCATGCAGGCTCTGCAACGCGTAGACCGAGATGTTTTGCCGCTGCATTGCCGCGATGCCGTCTGCCGCGGCCTGCGCTGCCGCGATCGTCGTGATTGTTGGAACGCGAGCAAGGACGGCCGCTCGCCGAATGGCTTTCTCGTCAAAGAACGTGTCCTGGCCTCTCGGGGTGTTCACGATCAGCTGGATGCGATCGCCCTTGATGAGATCGACAACGTTCGGCCTGCCTTCCTTGACCTTGAATACGCGTTCTACGGTGAGTCCTGCACGTTCGAGGGCGTTGGCAGTGCCCTCGGTAGCGATGAGTTGAAAGCCGAGATGAACGAAGCGGCGCGCCAGTTCAATTGCTGCCGGCTTGTCGTGATCGTTGACAGTAAAGAAGACGGTGCCGCGCGCTGGAAGGATCTGGCCTGCGGATAACTGCGCCTTTGCGAACGCCTCGCCGAAGGTGTCTGCAACACCCATCACCTCGCCAGTAGATTTCATCTCCGGGCCGAGGACGGTGTCGACTCCGGCAAATTTGCCCCATGGGAAGACCGGAGACTTCACGAAATAGTGAGATCCGACTTCGAGGTCCTTGCCGGATGCAAGTTGATCGGGCAGAAGTTCGCGAAGTTTGCGACCGGTCATGAGGCGCGATCCGATCTTCGCCAGGGGGACACCGGTGGCCTTCGATACATATGGAACAGTCCGGGATGCCCGCGGGTTTACCTCGATTACGTAGACGTGATCGAGGCCGTCAGCATCGCGCTGGATTGCAAACTGGAGGTTCACAAGTCCGATGACTTTGAGGGCCAAGGCCAATTTGCGGGTGTACTCGCGAATGGTATTCAGGGTTTCTTCGCGGATGCTCACCGCGGGCAGCACGCAGGACGAGTCTCCGGAATGGATGCCGGCTTCTTCGATATGCTGCATGATGCCGGCGATGATGACGTCTTGGGAATCGCACAAGGCGTCGACGTCGACTTCCAAAGCGTTCTCGAGGAAGTGATCGACAAGGACGGGGCGCTCCTGGGAGTATTCAACGGCCTGCTTCATGTATGCGGAGACAGCTTGCGCGTCATAAGCGATGACCATTGCGCGACCGCCGAGCACGTAGCTAGGACGTACAAGGACCGGATAGCCAATGCGCTCAGCTACTGCGAGAGCCTCTTCGACACTTGTAGCGGTGCCGCCCGCTGGCTGTGGAATCTGAAGGTGTTCCAAAAGCTTTCCGAAACGCTTGCGGTCTTCAGCGAGATCGATGGAGTCGGGTGAGGTGCCGATGATGGGCACGCCGGCGGCAAGCAGGCGCTGAGCGAGGTTGAGAGGCGTCTGACCTCCGAATTGGACAATCATGCCGATCTTCGCGCCGGATTGAGCTTCGTGGTTGTAAACGGCGAGCACGTCTTCGAGGACGAGCGGCTCGAAGTAGAGGCGGTCGCTCGTGTCGTAGTCGGTCGATACCGTCTCAGGATTGCAGTTGACCATAATCGTTTCATAGCCATCGTCTTTCAACGCAAACGCCGCATGGCAACAGCAGTAATCGAACTCGATTCCCTGCCCGATGCGATTTGGGCCGGAGCCGAGGATGATGATCTTCCGCTTATCGGTTGGGGGCGCCTCGTCTTCTTCGTCGTAGGTCGAGTAGAGATATGGCGTCATCGATTCAAATTCAGCAGCGCACGTGTCGACGAGTTTGAAGACGGGGCGAATGCCTTTTTGCTCGCGCAGTTCCCTAACCTTCTTTACGCCTTCGTGACCATCGAGCTTCCACTCTGTCGCAATGCGCTCGTCGCTAAGGCCGTACCGTTTTAGCCTTCGGAGTTGTTCGGCTGAGATCGCTTCCGGGCTAACGTCGTGCAGCGATTGCTGTGCGAGCGTCACTTCGCGGATCTGGTGGAGGAACCAAGGGTCCATGCCGGTGAGGCGCGCAACTTCGCGGACGCTCATGCCGCGCTCGAAGGCAAAGCGTATGTAGCCGAGGCGCTCCGGCCGAGGCGTGACCAGCATCTGTGTCAGACGGCGAGGCTCCAACACTTCAGTGCCGGTTTTCTTCCCGGTTTCGAGAGCTCGCCACGCTTTCATTAATGCTTCTTTGAAGGTGCGGCCCATGGCCATGACTTCGCCGACCGACTTCATCTGAGGGCCCAGGGTGTCGTCGGCGCCGGGGAACTTCTCGAACTGCCACTTAGGAATCTTGACCACTACGTAGTCGATAGTTGGCTCGAAGCAGGCCGGAGTTTTGCGAGTGATGTCATTTGGGACTTCGTCGAGGGTATAGCCGACGGCGAGTTTGGCTGCGATCTTGGCGATCGGGAAGCCTGTCGCCTTGGAGGCCAAAGCAGACGAACGTGAAACTCGCGGATTCATTTCTATGACGATCATGCGGCCGTTGGCGGGATTGATCGCGAACTGAACATTCGATCCGCCGGTTTCGACGCCAATCTCGCGCATGACTGCAATGGCTGCGTCACGCATCTTCTGGTATTCGCGATCTGTGAGGGTCTGGGCTGGTGCGACGGTGATGGAATCGCCGGTGTGCACGCCCATGGGATCGAAGTTCTCAATGGAGCAGATGATTATGACGTTATCCGCCAAGTCGCGGATGACCTCGAGTTCGTATTCCTTCCAGCCGAGGATGCTTTCTTCGATGAGGCACTCGTGGACTGGGGAGAGGTCGAGGCCGCGAGCGAGGATTTCCATCAGTTCTTCGCGGTTGTAGGCGATACCTCCGCCGGAACCTCCAAGTGTGAAGCTTGGACGGATGAGTACGGGAAATCCGATTTTGCCGGCGAAGTCGAGTCCGTCGCGAAGATTGTTGACCAGCGCCGATTTGGCAACTTCAAGGCCGATGCGAATCATCGCGTCTTTGAAGAGCAGGCGGTCTTCGGCTTTCTTAATCGGCTCGAGCTTTGCGCCGATGAGTTCGACGCTGTAGCGATCGAGGACGCCGGCATCGGCGAGATCAACGGCGAGGTTAAGCGCGGTCTGTCCGCCGACTGTGGGGAGGAGCGCGAACTTGCCGGAGCCCGGGCCGAGCATCTCGGTTTCGATGCGGATGATTTCTTCCACGTATTGGCGAGTGAGGGGCTCGATGTAGGTTCGGTCGGCAAGTTCCGGATCGGTCATGATGGTGGCCGGGTTCGAGTTCACCAGCACGACTTCATAGCCCTCCTGCTTGAGAGCTTTGCAAGCCTGGGTGCCGGAATAGTCGAACTCGGCGGATTGGCCGATGACGATCGGGCCGGAGCCGATCACGAGAATCTTCTGGATGTCATTTCTGCGTGGCATTGTTCTCGATGCTTCCTAACTCAATGTCTGTTGTTTTTGCGAATGGTACGATCGAAGTCGCGCTTGCTGGTGAGTACTGCCGAGCACTCGTCCTGGCATGCACCGGGACCGAGGATGATGTAAAGCCTTTTGCGCTCCAGGTGGGTGACGATTTCGTCTGTGACAACAATGTCGCGAGCTGCGGGAGCGAATTGTGATCGCTGGACCCGAAGCAGGTAAGGACCAGTCGAGACGCGCTCAAACTCGAATTCGCCGGACTGGTCGGTTTGCGTCTTAGCGACGGTCTTGTCATCGCGCAGCAACTTCACCAATAGATTCGCCGCTGGGTGACCGTCGGGGTTCACTACGATTCCTTGAACGTGAGTCAGTCGTTCTGGCTTCGGAATGTCCAGTTGCCCAGAGGAAGTATTCGCCGCGAGCAGCATCAAAAATGCTCCATTCAAAAAACAGCGGAGCCAAAAGCCCCGCCGTTTATGAATGCCGAAATCTCTGCTGCTAACTGGCTTCATCCCTTCCACTCCTCCATCAGATTGCGAAAGTCCCGGAAGAGGTAGTGAGAGTCGTGCGGGCCAGGAGCAGCTTCTGGGTGGTACTGCACGCTGAACAGAGGAAGCGATTTGTGGCGAAGGCCTTCGAGAGTGTTGTCGTTGAGATCCACGTGAGTGAGTTCGACATCATTGGCGTTGATGGAGTCGGGATCTACCGCGAAGTTGTGGTTGTGCGCAGTGATCTCAACTTTTCCGGTCGCGTTGTTGCGAACGGGATGATTGCCGCCGTGGTGTCCGAACTTGAGTTTGTAGGTTTTGCCGCCAAGGGCGAGGCCGCACAACTGGTGGCCGAGGCAGATGCCGAAGACCGGCACGCGGCCGATCATGTTGCGAATGGCTCGGACGGCGTAGTCGACCGGCTCCGGATCGCCGGGACCGTTGGAGAGAAACACGCCATCGGGCTTGAGTGCCATCACATCGGCAGCGCTTGTTTCCGCGGGGACCACAGTCACGTTGCAGCACTCGCGGGTGAGCATGCGCAGAATGTTCTGCTTGATGCCAAAGTCATACGCGACAACGTGGAGTTGAGGCTTCTCTTCACAGCCGGGCAGGAGCGGATCGCCGGTTTGATTGCGGCTATCGTCTGCGTTGAAGCCGTATGCGGCTTTCGTCGAGACGACTTTGGCGAGGTCGGTTCCGTCCATTTTGCGAATAGATCTTGCGCGCTGAACGAGCTTGTCAATATCCGTTTCTGTCGTGGAGATTACGCCGCGCATCACGCCGTGAGAACGCAGATGCCGAACCAAGGCGCGAGTGTCGATCTCGGCCAATACCGGAACGGCATAGCGCTCCATGTACTCGTCCGTGACCTGCTCTGAGCGCCAATTGGAACTAATCGAAGAGAACTCGCGGACGATCAGGCCCTCGATGTAAGGCTTAGCGGCTTCGTTGTCGGCCTGATTGGTGCCGTAGTTGCCGATCTGAGGATTTGTAAGAACGACGATTTGACCAGCATAGGAGGGATCGGTGGCGATTTCCTGATAGCCGGTTAGGGAAGTATTGAAGACCACTTCGCCCTGGCATTCGCCCGGGTGTCCGTAGCCTTCGCCGCGGAAGATGCGCCCGTCTTCGAGCGCAAGGATCGCCTGCATCGCCTCTCCGAGGAGTGGATTCAATAGATTTTAGCAGGTTTGGCTGGGCGATTGTATGACGTGGAAAAGACAACCCTATTTCATTTCACTTCGCCCACATCGCGAGCCGGCCAATAGACAAATACGGCCTTGCCGTAGATGAGGTCGCGCTCGACAGTGCCGAATTCCCTGCTGTCTCGGGAGATCGACCGATGATCGCCCATGACGAAGTAGGAATCGTCTGGAATCACGGTTTCGCCGTAAGAGCGCGTATCGCGGTACATTTCAGGGACGTAGCCCTCGGTGAGGGCTTTCCCGTTGACCCAAACCTGGCCACGATCAATGCGGAGTGTGTCGCCGGGCAGGGCGATGACACGCTTGATGTAGCTTTCTTCCGGGTTGCGAGGATAGTGAAAGACCACCACGTCTCCACGCTCGATGGAGGTGATGTGGTAGACGAACTTGTTAATGAACAGCCGGTCGTGATCTTCGAGCCGCGGAAGCATGCTGGTGCCTTCGACTCGCACGGGCTGGTAGAGGAACAGAATGATCAGAATGGATACGGCAGCCGAGATGAGGAGATCGCGAACCCACAACCCAAGCCCTCCGTCGACCACCGGAGGATGCGACGGAGTGCTCTCCACAACGGGGGTGACCTGCGATGGGGAAGATGTTTCAGTTAGAACAGGCTCTTCAGGATCTGCGGACATCTCTTTCTCGAATTATCAAAGGTGAAACTTGTTAACTGCAACCCAAACCTCCTGGAGGGCAAAGAATCACCGGTTTCCCCGGCTTCCCCAGGCGTCTGGGCTGATCCGCTGAGGGGACCATTGCCGGAGCTGCGCCGGGGGCAACGCCTTCGCTCAGGTTCACTTCCTCCAGGATCAAAGGTCTTTGGAACACCATCTCAACCTGACTTCCCGCCTCAATGTTTACGTCGGCGCCTCGCGTGAAGAGCGATACGAGGCCGACTGCCGCGAGACCGGCTCCCACACCTCCGAATCCGCCGGCAACCGCATGACCCGAACCGAGGCCAGCGACAGAGCCGATCGTTCCGCCGGTGGGCACGGCGATTTCCGCGGTCTTGCCTGCATTACGTGTTTTGTCCTTATTTTGTTCGATGGTTCCTTCGCCATTCTTGACTTGCTGTTTGCTGGCGCCCGGGAGCCCATTTACAACTCCCGGTATTTCTACAACTGAACCGTTGGGAAAGATCATGGATGTGAAGTGCATGTCCAACTGAGCTTTGCCTTTGACGTGACCGGCTCGTGCAACACGATCGACTACGCCCTGGACGAAAACACCAGCTGGGATCAGTACCCGGTTTCCGACTACGACTGGGAAGGTGGAGGAGAGATAGACGCCATCGCCCGGTCTCGCACTTTTGGTGTTCACTGAGCTTCGGAGTTGCAATAGGACCTTTGTGCCTGCGGGTACGGTATAGGTTTTTCTAGTCGATGCCGCCGGCACGTCTGAGCCCGGAGTGGCGGCGTTTCCAACTGCAACTGGTTGAGATGTGGCGTCGGGTGCGGGAGACGTCTGCTCTGGATTTACCGACGGAGCCTGAGTGAGCGCCCAACAGCCTTGGACGGCAACAAACGACGCTGCCGCAGTCATGACAATCAAAGGCTTCGCCAAGCGCATCCCGGTCCTCCACTATCCCTAATTCAAATAGACGGAAAGTTTTGCAGCAAAGATAGCTGCTCATTCTATTTTCCCGAGTCTTGATTCAGGGTACGCTACAGTATCCGAGGTTCGGAGCCGCTATACATGGATGCCACCAGATCTGAGACGAGTCCGGAAGGAGTGAAGTCTGCCAAGGCGGGGCAGTTTGCCGACGTTTATCGAGTGTTGCAGGATGCGATTGATTCCCGTGCTTTTCCCGGTTGCGCATTTGGAGTTCTGGCTGGCGAAGATGTAGTCGTGGCCGATGCGCTCGGAAGCTTCACATACGGGGCGGATACGCAAGCTGTTGAACTTGAGACAGTGTTCGACATTGCGAGCCTTACCAAGGTGGTCTCGACCGCGGCGATCGCGATGGTTCTCAGCAAGCGTGGCATTCTTGATCTGGATACGCCGGTTGGAGACTTGCTGCCTGGGTTCGTGATCGGGCGGGCCAGTTCCGAATTGGCGCGCCGGGTCACGCTGCGGCACCTGCTTGCACACAACTCCGGACTGCCGGGTTATGTTGAGTTGTTCAGGACGGAAACTACAGCTTCTGCGCTCTTTCGTGCGTGCCTGGGTCTGCCCATACAGGCTGCGCCGGGGGAGCGGAGTGAATACTCGGATCCCGGGTTCATTCTGCTTGGGAAGGCGCTGGAGATCCTGGTTCGCGACTCGCTTTCCGCCACGGCAAGGAAGGAGATCTTCGAGCCGCTGGGAATGTCTGGGACGTGCTATCGTCCTCCGCGGCCGCGGTGGAGTCAGATTCCGCCGACTGAAGTTGATGAGGCGTTTCGGCACCGGACGATTCAGGGTGAGGTGCAGGACGAGAATGCCTGGGTGCTTGACGGGGTCGCTGGGCATGCCGGGTTGTTCTCGAACGTTCCGGATCTGCTCAGGTTTGCATCAGCGGTGTTGGAAGGATCCGGCAGAAGCTCTGGCATCTTCGATCGCGAAACAATTGAGCTGTTTGCGGAACGGCAATCGCCGGCGGGAAGTTCGCGAGCGCTCGGATGGGATACGCCTTCGGGAGAATCTTCGGCCGGGAGATACTTCTCGAAGCGGTCGATTGGGCATCTTGGATATAGCGGTTGTTCCCTATGGATTGACCTGGAGGCCTCAATTGCGGCGGTTCTGCTCACGAATCGGACTTGGCCTGATCGAAAGAACCAGGCGATCAGGCAGGTTCGTCCGGCGTTCCATGATGCTGTTCGGGAATCCCTCTAACTGGTTTGGTGCCATCACATTAAAGTGACATCGTGGTTCAGCAGAATTCTGAACCCCTTGCCGAGATTGCAGATACAATAGATTGTGGGGACAGACTTTGATGTTAACGAGTACGACGACGCACGAAGGCGCCGGCGCCCACGGAAAAGAGGAAGCTAAAACGGACCCGGCTTCCCTCCTCCAGCACCTCACTACTGAAAGCCAGAATGAAGCATCCCAAGGCTTTGACACGAAGTCGGCGCTGGAGATTGCCCGCATCATCAACCACGAGGATGCCAAGGTAGCGGCGGCGGTTAAGAAGGCTCTTGGCGAGGTTGCCGAGGTTATTGACCACGTCGCGCGTTCGCTCCGTGATGGTGGACGTCTGATCTACATAGGAGCGGGCTCGAGCGGTCGAATTGCCGCTCTTGATGCTTCTGAGTGTCCCCCGACTTACTCCACGGCTCCCGGCCAGGTGCAGTACATCATGGCGGGAGGTCCGAAGGCTCTGGCCTCGGCCGTCGAGGTGAATGAGGATTCCGAGGAGCTTGGGCAGCGGGATATTGCGCGTCGCCGACCGACGCGGAAAGACGTGGTCATCGGTGTTTCTGCATCGGGGCGCACTCCGTACGTTGTGGCGGCGACTGCTTACGCCCGGGCACGCGGAGCCTTTACGGCGGCCGTTACCTGCAACCAGGGAACTCCTATTGCCGCCGCAGCAGACATTGCGATCGTCGCCGAGGTCGGCCCGGAGGTTATTTCAGGGTCTACCCGGATGAAGGCGGCCAGCGCGCAGAAGATGATTCTGAACATGATCACGACTGGGGCGATGACGCGGCTTGGTTATGTGTACGAGAACCTGATGGTCAATGTGCACATGCAGAACTCAAAGCTGGTTGAGCGCGGGATCCGGATTCTGATGCGGGCTTGCAACATCGATCGCGAGACTGCGGTGCAGACGATCAAGAGCGCGGGCCGCAGCGTGCCAGTTGCGCTGGTGATGCTGAAGGCCAAAGTCGACAAGCCGGAAGCGGTTCGGCGACTAGCCAAGTCGGACGGCAACGTGAGGCTGGCGATCGAGGATAACGTACTCGAGCTTTAGATCTCCCCTCCCCTCATGGTTGATGGATAGCTGAAGTCCCCTAGCCTAGGTTCCTCTTGTAGAGCTCAGCTCTCTCTTTCCATGCGCGCTCCGCGCCTGCTTCGTTGTAGACCTGACTGCCGCGTACGGTCCAACCGTGATTGCATCCCTCAAACACTTCGACGGTCGCCTTCAGGTGAGCCGCGGCGAACGCTTCTTTCAGCTTGTCCTTCGCAGCCGGATCCCGCTGATCGTCATTGGCTGCCACGCAGCAAAGCACCTCGGCTTTCATTTGGGGTATCAGGAGGTGTGGGCTATCCGGTTTATCTGTGACTAGTCCTCCGCCGTGGAAGGTTGCGGCAGCGCCAATGCGATTGGCCACGGTGGCGGCAGTGCGGAAGGTCAGTGGTCCTCCCATGCAGTAGCCCTGAACTCCCATCTTCTTGCTTTTGTCGGTCTGAGATTGCTGATCAAGGAATGTGGTATACGCCTTTGCATCGCTGATGTTCGCATCTGCCGTTAGAGCTGCAGCCATTGGCATCACCTTGGCGCGATCTTCTGGTTTCGAGAAGTCGAACGAGCCATCGACCACTGGAGCTTTGCTGTTGCGATAGAAGGGATTCGGAACCAACACCACGTAGCCTTCGGTCGCCAGTCTGCGACCCATCTCACGGAATACCGGGCGCAGACCCAGTATGTCTGTCCACACCAGGACGGCAGGCCAACTTCCTTTGCCTTCTGGGTAAAAAAGCGCCGAGTCAGAGACTCCCGACGCCATCGGCACATTGACGTCTTTTTCGACAACATTGGCCTGCGCAGCCGATGCGTGCGAGGTGAGTACAACGGCAGCTGCGGAATTGACCACGAATGACCTTCTGGAGACTGTAGGATCATGCGTCAGGCCCTGGTGAATGAAGTCATCGCACATTGTCTTCTCCTCTGATTCTCTATCCGAACAAGCATGACCAATGGACGGGCAAGCTGTCGAGCTGGATTCATCCGAATTTCAGATGCGACGGATCCTTGACCAGTTCTGTCGCAATTTTGACTCTTTGAGAGTCAGTTATCCACCATCGACTGGCAACGCAACCCGAAACTCTGTGCGCCCAGGTTGAGAGTCGAACTCAATGACGCCATCGTTATGGAGAACCAGCCGGCGCGCGATGTCGAGCCCCAACCCTGTACCCTGTCCGGGTGGTTTGGTGGTGAAGAAAGGATCGAAGATTCGTGCAGAGATCTCCGCAGGAATGCCGGGGCCGTTGTCGATGATGCGAATGAGAGCGCGGTCGTCCTGCTTACATGCGATGACATCAACGCAACCGCCGTGGGGAACTGCGTCGAGGGCATTCTCGATTAGATTTCCCCATATCTGATTCAGTTCGCCGACGAAGCCGCGTGCTCTTGGCAGATCGGCGTCAAGATTGATGGAAACCGCCACGCCCTTCTCTCGGGCCTTTGCGCGCAGCACTTTTACGGTATCGCTCAGCCCCAATCCGAGGTCCACAGATTCGGCAGCCAGGGGATGGCCCATGTGCGTGAAGCCTTTTACTGCCGCCACGAGGCCCGAGATGCGCATCGCCGAATCCTGAATTCCCGATGCCAGGCTGCGCACGGCGCATCCGGCTGCCACCCAGCGAATAACTGCATTCAAGGCCCTACCGCGGACCACAGCAGCAAGTCGATCGAGGTCGTCGAGGGTTACATCTGTATCAGCAAGTGCGTATGCCGCTCGACCGTCGAGTCCATGTGTGCTGAGCCAATCGAGGATTGAATCTTCGCGCGCGACCTGATCGATCGGCGAAAGCACCCCGGACGCCTGCTTGCCTACGCAGGATGCACAGATAGCTCGAACAGCTTCGAGCTGAGCATCGCTGAGCCGTGCTTCACCCAGAGCCAACGTGGCTGCCTCCGCAGCATCCAAATGGCCCTCCAGCTGCGCCGCGCTACGTTCGATGGCCGACGCCGGATTGTTAAGCTCGTGGGCCAGACCGGCTGCTAATTTACCGAGTGAAATCATCTTCTCGTTCAGCAAGTCGCTTGAGGTGAAGAGGCGCGCGCGGTCAAGCATCGCGCGTACGAGGATTGACGTGATCTCGTAGCACTTGTTTGTAAGTTCGGGAAGCAGGGCGCGGTCGAGACTCAGAACTTCCGTCGGTTCCTGCGCAATCGAGTTTCCCGGCGGCGTCACGAGGCGCGAGTAAGGCAACACTCCTGTGACCTCACCCCCACGCCATTCGATCACCTTCACCGGCCCAGCGCCGCGGTCAACCCAATGAATCACGTGGCCGGACAAGAGCACATGCAGGCCGTCCACGGGGACACCTTTCGTCGAAAGGAACTCGCTAACGCCAAGAGTGAGAAGTTTTCCATGAGCGGCAAGCCAGGCCAGTTCCTCACGCGGAGCTGCGCCAAGAGTTTTATGCTCAGTCAATCGCTCGAGCAGGTCGTTCTCAGTCATTGGCGCACCGTCTCAAAAGAGAAGGTACCAGAAGGAGCCTAGAGATACATTGCTAGACGCTCGAGGCACGTCATCAAAAACGGAAAGCGTGGGCACCAAGACTGGATGCCAGCTTAATGTACCGGCTTTAAAGATCCAGATGCCTGGGGGAATTCAAGCTGGGTATCCCGATCACCTTGCGGGGGCGAGCGACCTGGGGCAGGGTCTATGAGTTGGATGTTGATCTTGCGCCTGTGGACCCGGGTTTTGAGGCTTGTGGATACCCATGACGTGGCTGGACAGGGTGACCGAGACAAAAAGCAGGACGAATTTCATCGGGGAGCCTCCGGCTAGTTCATTCTAGCCGGGAGGCGGGGCGGAAGCGTCGCGGGAAGTGACGAACAGCGGATAGAGGGAGCCAGTCATGAAAAGTCTTACTCGGTTCTGAGGGTGGTCATGGGATCGGTGGCTGCTGCTCTTCGCGCAGGGATGTAGGAGGCGAGGAGCGCGATAAAGAGGACGAGGAGGACAACGGCTGTCATGATGACGGGATCGGTGGGGCTAACCTGATACACCAATCCGCGGACTACACGACCAAGGCTCATTGCGAGGATCACGCCGATAATAGTGCCTGGGATTGCCAGCTTGGCACTCTGTGCGAGCACCATTCGCAGTAGATCACCACGCTTGGCGCCGAGAGCAACGCGCAGTCCAAATTCAGGCGCGCGCTGGCCGACGGTGTAGGAGATGACTCCGTATGCGCCAATGGCGGCAAGGATAATGGCGAGTGCGGCAAAGAGCCCGACCAATGCGAACGTGAAACGCGGAGTTGAGACTGCTGAATCGGCTATCTGATCCATGAGCTTGATGTCGGCCACAGCCAGCTCTGGGTCGAGTTGCCGCACGGCCTGGCGCAAGCCGTCGACCGCCTGACGGGGATCGGAACTTGTACGAACAGCGATAGACATGTCGGCCTGCGGTGCCTGGTTCTCAGGCCACCAGAATGCCGGTTCTGCTGCAGGACTTTTCGGCTGGTCCTTAACATCACCAACGACACCGACGACCCTCAGCCAGTCGGAATCTTTCTGTGGATTGTCGTCGAAGGACATTCGTTTGCCAACGGCACCTTGCCCGGGCCAATACTTCTCAGCCATGGCGTGATTGATGATGACGGCGGGGAACGATCCATCTCGATCGGCGGCCGTGAAGAAACGGCCTTGCAGCAGCGGAATACCCATGGCCTTGAAGTAGCCGGGGGTAGCCATGTGGTATCGCGCGTGAAAACCCTCCCCGGGATCAGGCTTCCGGCCTTCGATGGTGAGCCCGCTGTTTTCGTCGTAACCCGTCCAGGGGAGGTCACTGCCGGCACCGGCGCTTTCTACTCCGGGCAAAGCACTGAGTGACGTGGTGAGGCGCTCGTACAAGTCTGCGACTTGCTCTCCTTTCTTGTACTGCGCGTGAGGCAGGGAGAGCGTTGCCGTGAGAAGGTGATCCTGCTTAAAGCCGGGATCAAGGTGGATCAGGTTGAGAAAAGTACGGAACATTAGACCCGCGCCAATCAAAAGGACGGAGGCGAGGCCGACTTCAGCCATGACGAGTGCGCTGCGAAGCCGGTTCTGATGCTTCCCTGCTGTTGTGCCGCGCGAGGCTTTCTGCAGGCCTTCTTTAGGATCAGTGCGCGAGGCCTGCAGCGCGGGCGCGAGTCCAAAGAGTATGCCTGTGGCCATGCTGATCCCGAGAGTGAAAAGGAGCACGGGCCAGCTTACGTGAATATCGTTGGACCGCGGGAAATCTGCGGGGAGCAAGAACACAAGGGCGCGGACGCCAGCGAACGCGAGCAGCAGACCCAGCGCACCGCCCAGGCATGAGAGAAGTAGACTCTCGGTGAGCAATTGGCGAACGACACGAAGGCGTGGCGCGCCCATGGCAAGACGGACTGAGATTTCGCGTTGTCTGGCAGAGGCCCGGGCCATGAGGAGATTTGCGGCGTTGGCGCAGGCAATGAGGAGGACGATGCCTACGGCACCGAGCAAGACCAGCAGCATTTGCCGGGTGGCTCCGACCACTTCAGAGTAGAGCGGAATTACCAGAACTCTCCAGCCTGAGTCGCCATTGGGATGCTCGCGCGCGAGCTCGGCCATGATTGCATTCATCTCGGCGAGTGCACGTTCGGAAGTCACTCCAGGCTTCAAGCGGCCAATGCCTTCGATGTAGTGAGAACCGCGCTGACTGGAGTTTCCTGCAAATGAGAAGGGCCACCATACATCGACGCTCTCGCCGTATGCGACGGAGTGGTACTCGTTGCCGGGGTGTTCTGTTCCAGCCGGCATGACACCGATGACGGTGAAGGGCTGCATGTTCATGGTGAGCTTGCCGCCGATAATGCCGGGGTCCGCGCCGAAGCGAGTGCGCCATAAACGATCGCTGATGATGACCTGCAGGCCGTTGCCGGGAATTTCGGACTGGAAGTCGAATTCGCGGCCGATCTGGGGACGCAAACCGAGGACGCGGAAGTAGCCGGAGGTGATGCCGAAGCCGTTGAGCTTGACGGGCTCGCCCTCGCCGGAGAGCTGGACGTCTCCGCGGGTGAAGGCGGCGATGGCCTCGAAGGAATGATTGCGTGCGCGGAAGTCGAGGAAGTCCCAGGGATTGAGCGGAAATTTCGGGAATTCGTGGCTCGAGAGAAAGATCCTGACTAATCGGTCGGGCTCAGGGTATGGAAGACGCTTAAGCAGGACGCCGTTGATGACGCTGAAGATTGCGCTGTTGGCGCCGATACTGAGGGCCAGCGTGAGGATCATGACGATGGAGAAGGTTGGATTGCCAATGAGCTGGCGGATAGCGTATTTCGCGTCGTCGAGGGTGAGTTCGATGAAGCTGGTACCGCGCGCTTCGCGACAGTCCTCTTTCGCCTGTTCGTGTGCACCGAATGCCATTCTGGCTGTTCTCCTGGCTTCTTGTTCTGACATTCCACGAGCGATGTACTTCTGGACCTCGCGGTCGAAATGGAAACGCAACTCTTCGTCAAGTTCGCTTTCAACTTCGCTGTGATGGAAGAGGGCGCGGACGCGAAATTTCAGGTCGTCGAGCACTGCGTTACGCTCCTTCGAGCACCTGTTCAACGGCTATGGAGAGCTTGCGCCATGCTTCTGCTTCGGTTTCGAGCTGTTTGTGTCCGCTGCGCGTGAGCTCGTAGTACTTGGCCCGACGGTTGTTGTCGGAAGATCCCCATTTGGCTTTGATCCACCCGCGGCGCTCGAGACGGTGAAGGGCTGGATAGAGGGAGCCCTGCCGGATGCTTAGAACTTCACTGGAGACTTGCTGGACACGCTCAGAGATGGCCCAGCCGTGTTGAGGGCCTGTCATAAGGGTGCGGAGGATCAGAAGGTCGACGGTTCCCTGAGGCAGTTCGATGCGGCCAGTCAATGTATGCGCTCTCCCCTGTTACTTCGACACGAGAATATGCCCTGTTGTTGTCGAAGTGCAAGGTAAGGAGAAGGATTTGTGACGAGCGGTTTTCGATGGAGGGAATCAGGCGATTGTGATGGCGGCTACTTCGTAATCTCTGATCGATGGCACAGTGAATTGAAGTGTCTGATCATGGACCGCGAACGTGATGGTTCGTTCTGCCTGGAGGAGTTCGACGGATTTGACGCGGACGCCGGCGGGTAGCTTCATGCTGACGGTCTGAGGACTGAGCGGATAGACGGATCGCAGCCAGCCTTGATGCGCGTTCGGGTTGGTGTAGTTGAGCAGGTGAACGGCGTAACCGGGGTTTGTTTCCCAGCAGAACATTTCAATGAGGCCCTCGCCGGCGACGTCGATGACGCGCTCATCCTGCGTGAGCCAGTTGATGGTGTTGTGCATTAGACGCAGCAGGTCGCCGTGGCCAGTGAGCCAGTAAGTGCGTTCGATGTCGCCGGAGAAATAGGCTGTGCGGCTTTTGCCGTTGTCGTGCAGGACGATTGCGGGCTCGTCCGTGTGAGAGGAGGGAGGATAGGCGAGTTCGGGGGGATAGCGCACGAAGCCGGGGACGACGGTGAGTACGGGATCGTTGACCGGCTTCAGGGGAATGCGATTCTGAGATCCGGGGATCCAGTTGGTATCTACGAATCCGTTGAGTATGGGATGGAGTTGCGGGGCCTTTGGATTTTCGATTCGGGCGTAGTAGGCGTTGCCGTTGGTGCCGATTGCCTCGCCGGCTTTGCTGACGCCGAGGAGATCAGCGAGTCCGAAGTCGGAGCGTGGATTGAGATTCTCGTCATAGAGGCAGGTTTCAAGGCTTGCCATGAGCGAGCCGCCGGAGTTGACGAAGTCGCGGAGCTGCTGGCATTGACGATCGCTGAGCATAGCGATGTTGGGCAAAATCAGTAAACGGTATTTGGAGAGGCGATCTGCGTCGAAGCGATCTTCGTGCACGTAGTCGAAGGCAAAGCGACCCTGAAGCAGTGCATCGTAGATGCCCTGGGTTGTCTCTTGCATGTAGGCCCGTGAATGGGCAGTGGCGGGACCGCGGTACAGGAGCTGCGTGCTTTGTCCGATGACTACGCCGATGTTGGCGATGGAGCGACAGGTGCGCAAATGGGTGTCGTGCTTTGCGGCCCAGCGGAAGTAGTCTTCGCCGACTTTCTGCCAGCGGCGGTCTTCGCAGAAGCCATTCTCTGATCCGACGAAGTGGAAGTAAGGACGCATGCCGCTGGCGGAGGTCTGGGCCAGCCAGATGCGGGCTTCTTCTGCGCTCTTCGAGGCGTTACGCCATCCGGGGGAGCCGGTGGAGTAGGCGGCGGTGACGTTGGCGGCGACCTTGCCGTCGAGTACGGCGTTGCAGACGCGCCCCTGCAGGCTGCATCCCCAGATGGAAGGCTCGTCGTAGGTGCGGCCCTGGTTGTCGGCTTGGAACCATTGAACGATTTTGCCGAGGCGATCGAGATTCGGGCCTCCGCGCACGTTTCCGCCTGAGTTGGCGAAGAAGAAGCTTTCTGGCTTTTTCTCCTTGGCGATTGTGTCGTACTTTTGCCATATCTCGAATACGCGATCGTTGAAGGCGCGCCAATAGGCTGGGGTGCCGCTCGGGGGCAGTTTGCTGCAGATGGCGCAGTGGCACTCGGGCAGACTGCCGAGCGGCGGCCAGCCATTGGCATAGAAGCAGTCTACGTCGTAGCGGGAGTTGATCTCGCGAATGATTGCCGGCATGTAGTCGTCCATGTAGGTAGAGAACATGCAGGTCTTGAAGAGGCGCGGCTCTTCACCACTGAATTGGGGTGAACCGTCTTTGTGGCGCATGGCCCACTCGGGATGAGCGTCGAGAGCGTCGCCCCAATTGAGGTCGGGGCTCATGCGGGCGACGACGCGCATGCCGCGCTTGCGGGCAGCGGATACGCACTCGCCGAAGAAGTCGCGGCCGTTCAGGAATTTTCCGTGCCGGTGAAACGGGACCTTTGATGGATAGAAGGCGAGGATACCGGTGACGCTGATGAAGACGATGTCGGCCTGGGCGCGATGCCAGTAGTCGGCCCACTCCTCGATGTTCATGACTGCGGGATCGTGCTCGGTCATGTTGCTCTGGCCGACACGGCGAACTTGCTGCTGCCATGGCTGGGTTGACGGGTCGACCGGGGCCAGTCTCTTTGGCAGAGAGATGAGATTGGGGACTGCGCCAACCATGCCGGCATCGACGAGACCTGCCGCTGAAGAAGTCTCCAGGGCGTCGAGCTTGTGGATTGCTGCGGAGACTGGAATGACTGCGGCGCCGGTCTTCAGGCCAGTCTTGAGGAAGGTGCGACGGTTCAGCATGAGGGCTCCCGTGATAACTCTTCGTGAGGAAGTGTAATCGTTAGGGATCGATGGAACCGAATTGGAACTTGCAGGACTGAACGCGCGGATGCCGGGAGTGGGATTAGAACGTGGTTAGCTTCACCTTGAGAAGCACATTCTCATCGGACTTCAGGTTCAGACCGTAATCGGTTTGATCGCCGTTCCAGATTCGGGCCATCTTCCAGTTCCCTGCTGCGTCGAAGCTGCCTTCTTCAACTTTGAGCCAGAGGCGCTTTTTACCGGGAGCAAAAACAGGCGCGAAATCGACACGCGCATGATGTCCAGCGACGAGATACTCGTCGGGACCGAGTTCGATGACCACGACGCCTCCGTCGGAAGGTGAATTCCCTTTCGGCTGCATCCCGTTGCCAAACGACGGCATGCCGTAGCTGACAATGACTTCCCACCTTCCGGCAGGAATCCGCTGCGTGTGGTTCTCCGGATCCTCGCTGAGGCCAACCAGCTTGCCGTCGAAGTTGGCCTTTGCGATTTGGGAGGCGATCGGAGCCAGCAGCGCGTACTGTTCGGCAACGGGCTTCAGGGCACTTGCCTCCATCGCTTCGGGCCCGGCGGGAAGATTGCTGTAACGCGTTAGGTCCAAGCCGAAGGGAGACCAGCCGATGGCTCCGTGGCCGAGGGCCGCAAAGACGTAACGCGCATAGGCGGATGCGTTGCCTGTCTCGGGGATGAGGAGCGCGTTGTCCTTCGTGCCGTAGAGATCCATCACCTTTGTGTATTTCGGGTACTCGGGCAGATAGATGTCAGGCGCAATGACATCGATGGAAGGCGAGGCGATTTTCCAGAGCGCGATATTGTTGTCGGTTGGCGCACCTGACTCGTAGCTGGGTGCTTTGCCCGGGTGGATCGGGTCACGCAGTGCGGTATTTACGTAAAGAGGAAGAGGGTATTCAGCTTTCCCGGCCGCTGCTACCTCTTCGATGTAGGCGGCGGTGTACCAAGCTTCAAACGCTTCGTCGGCGTCATCACCGAATACCCGCTGCCAGGTGCCGGATGGCTTACCGAGAGCTTTTGCGAGTTTCTCCGGAACTTCGGATGCGAATGCCTTTTGAGCTTCAACTCCGTAATCGCGGACGCCGCCCCAAACACCGGGCTCATTCTCGACCTGGACCATGATGACGGTTCGCTGCGGATCGGTTTGCTTGAGGTGGCGCATCAGTGCGCGGAATGCGGCCTTGTCGGAGGCCAGAAATGCCTGCGAGAAGGGAGACGGAGAGTCAACTGTTTCGTCCTTCTCGTTGCGAAGGAATGGATATTTTTGTTGATCGAGCTTGATCCACTCCGGGGTGTAATGCGAGCTGCCGTTTTTCCAGGTGCCGAACCATAAGAGGATGAGGCGCACATGGTGCTCGCGGGCCTGCTTGAGAAGAAGGTCGACAACGCTGAAGTCGAACTTGCCTTCCGTAGACTCCATCTGCTCCCAATAGACCGGCAACTCCACTGTGTTGGCATGAAGGGTCTGAGCCGCGGGCCAGACTTTGTCGAGGTAGGACGGCCACGCGCTGGAGTTATTCGCCTGAACCCCGAGGATAAGATAGGGTGCTCCATCGACGATCAGAGCGTAGCGGCCGTCGTTCTGCACAACGCGCGGAATGGGATGCTGGGAAGGGTTGGGATTGTTCTGCGGCTGGCCCATCGAAGCCGAAGCGAGTGTAAAGATCCCCAGACCAACAATCAGAAGTGCCCGACAAATAACCTGCGTTGGCACGCAGCGAACCTGTCTCATCTCTCTCCTCGATTGCATTCGGAAGCAATGGCAAGTATACCGCTCGACAACTTCCCGATCTCGCATTCGCAATTACACTGAAAGAACACGGAGCCTCATTCTTCATGGATAAATTTGTTATTCGTGGCGGGAATCCGCTGGTCGGTACGGTTCGCGTTTCGGGCGCCAAGAACTCCGCACTTCCCTGCATGGCAGCGGCGATTCTCACAGAGGAAGAAGTCACGCTGGAGAACATTCCTGCCGTTCGCGACATTGAGACAGAGCGCAAACTTCTTGTGGCGATGGGCGCAGAGGTTGAGCTTGGGACCGGCAGCGCCGATCATCGAACGCGTATCAACTTTCGCACGTTGTCGAGTCCGGAGGCAAAGTACGAGATCGTCAAGACGATGCGCGCGAGTTCGCTGGTTCTGGGGCCACTGGTTGCGCGGGCGGGAATGGCGCGGGTAGCCATGCCGGGGGGATGCGCGATTGGCGGACGGCCTATCGACCTGCACATCAAGGGGTTGGAGAAGATGGGCGCGACGATCGCGCAGGAGCACGGATATCTGGAGGCACGAGCTGACAAACTGAAGGGCGCGCACATTGTTTTTGACAAGATCACAGTGACGGGGACCGAGGATCTGCTGATGGCGGCGGTGCTGGCCGAGGGCGAAACCCTGATGGAGAACTGCGCACGTGAGCCGGAAGTTTGTGACCTGGCGGCGCTGCTGACGGCGATGGGCGCAAAGATCGAAGGGGCGGGGACGTCGACGATTCGAGTGCAGGGCGTGACGAGCCTTGGAGCTGCTCATTATCGGATCAATCCGGATCGGATCGAGGCCGGGACGTTTCTCATCGCGGGGGCGATTACGGGCGGCGATATCACTGTCAACGATTGCAATCCGGAGCATCTCGGAGCGGTGATTTCGAAACTGGGTGAGGCTGGCGCGCGTGTGGAGATTCAAGGTGCGGATTCCGTCCGCGTGCGAAGCGACGGCAAGCTGAACGCGGCAGATATCTCCACGGAAGAATATCCTGGGTTCCCGACAGATATGCAGGCGCAGTACATGGCGCTGGCCACGCAGGCCGATGGCGTGAGCGTTATCAAGGAGAACATTTTTGAGAATCGCTTCATGCATGTGCAGGAACTGGTTCGCATGGGGGCAAATATCAAGGTGGATGGGCGAACCGCGACGGTGCGCGGTGCAGCATCACTTTCGGCGGCTGCTGTGATGTGCTCTGACCTGCGTGCGTCGGCTTCACTTGTATTGGCAGCGCTGGTTGCGGACGGCGAATCGATTCTCGATCGCGTGTACCACATGGATCGCGGATATGAGCGCATCGAAGAGAAGCTGGAGGGTGTGGGAGCACAGATTCGGCGGATGGGGAATGTCTTCGGTTGAAGCCAGATCCGTTTTGGAGGCACCGTTCGGAGTAGTGGGCTTGCCCTGATTCTTGTAATGCAAAAGAAACGAACATTTGAGCTGCGTGCCCTGGGCGGGCACATCACGGAACCGCCTCTACTTCAGTCGAAATGACGTGTTGAAAAGCCCTCACCGCCGGTTGTGACTCGGGTCACGGCCATGTTGGAACGCTGGCGCTACCATCCTCGGCTAACGTGCGGGTTGCTGCGCCCTGCTCCTTCTCCTCCGCACTTTCAGATCGGTGAACGGATTGAAGGGAGGTTCCCCATGAAAAGCAACGGCAAGAAGATCGTCATTATTGGCGGAGGGATTGCAGGGCTCAGCGCGGCAGTGTACGCGCTGAAATGCGGCTACAAAGTTGAGGTGCTCGAGATGCACGACATGGCGGGCGGGCTTGCCATGAGCTGGCACCGCGGTCCGTACACTTTCGAGACTTGCCTTCATTGGCTGATTGGGTCAAAACCGGGTGGCGAATTCAACCAGGTGTGGAAGGAACTCGTCGATCTCGACAAGCTCACTTTTGTGAACCCACATGAGTTCGTCAGGATTGAGACAGAAGACGGCGATACTCTTCGGGTCTATACCAACGCCGACATGCTCGAAGCGGAGTTGCTGCGACGCGCTCCTGATGACATCGCTGCTATACGTGACTTCATTCATGCGATTCGGACATTTGGTAAGTTCCGGATGATCGATCCGTCAGGCGGGCTGGCAGAAAACTGGCTTAACATGCTCCGGGACATACCGGTCATGCCGCTGCTGATGAAGGTGGGGAAGATGAGTGGCAAGGAATACGGAGCCAGATTCGCCGATCCCCTCCTGCGCGCGCTCTTCTCGACGGGGGACATGGGCAAGCTTACCGCGCTGGCGATGGCGCTCTCGCTTGCGTGGATGAATGAGCAGGATGCGGGCTACTGCGTTGGTGGCTCTCAGGCGTTGATTCGACTGTTCACGGAGAGAATCGCGGAACTCGGGGGCGTGATTCGGGTCAATGCAAGGGTAGAGCGAATTCTTGTGGAGCATGACCGTGCTATCGGAGTTCAACTGAGCGGAGGTGAGGCGATACCAGCGGACTGGGTGATCTCTGCTGCCGACGGCCATGCGACGATTTACGAGATGCTGGGAGGACGGTATGTTGATGATGCCGTGAGGAAGATCTATGCGGAGTCGGAGACGTTCGCTTCCTACCTACAGGTTTCTCTGGGTATCGCGCAAGATTTGAGTGATCAGCCTCCGATGCTGACGCGGGTCCTTCGGACGCCGATCGAAGTCGATCCGGAGACGGAGCTTGCGAATGTGGCCTTCCGCTTCTTCCATTTCGATCCGACGTTTGCGCCCGCGGGGAAGACGGCCGTGACATCGATTCTGCCTACGCGCAATTATCAGTACTGGAAGAATCTGAGGGATCAGGATGCACAGCGCTATCGAGCGGAGAAGGCGCGGGTGGCCGAAGCGATTGTCGGTGTTCTCGAGGGGCACGTGCCGGGAGTTCGCGAGAGGATCGAGGTCCACGCCTGCTTCGGTTATCCGGTACACGGGAAACTGGAAGGGCTCGCAGGAAGGCTGGCTGATGCGGCCTGGCGCGGGGTTCAGGCCGTTTCCAAATACCCTTCCGAGTCTCGATCGGTTTTACCTGATTGGTCAGTGGATCATGCCTGGCGGAGGTCTTCCGTCGGGGCCGATGACGGCGCGACCGGTGGTCAAAGCCATCTGCAAGAGGGATCATGTGCCTTTTGAGATCGAGCCGGAGGTGCATATGGAGGAGTTAACCGCTAGCTCCTAGATGCCAGCTGTTAGCGGGCAGTCGATAGCACCGGTTGGGAACAGCGGAGAACCCCAAGAAGCCAGAAACCGGGAACAATTCCGCGCTGGGCGACGTAGAGATTTGCATGAGAGTTCTTGTTCCATTGGCGGGTGCGGCTTTGTGCTGCGCTGTCGCCGGCTCTGCGCAGACAACTGTCACGTGCGATCAGACTTTGACGGCGCCATTGCACGCCAGATCGCTGCTTGGTATCGAGTCACGCCCTGCGGGCCTGGAGATTGTTGGAACAGACGAAGAGACGATCAAGGTCACTTGCGGCACTCGCAACAGCGATGAGGGGAACGCCAGTCGCATACGTCTGCGGTTCTCGCCCAACGCGACCGGAGGCAAACTCAAGATTGAGGGCGAGCATCTGAGACACGGGAACGGCGCGCAGATCCGGATCGAAGTTCCGAAGAGAACGAGCCTAATGATCCGGATGCCGGCGGGCGAAGTCAAGGTCGAGCAGGTATCCGGCGACAAAGACATCGCGGTTTGGGCGGGGCAGATCACGATATCGAATCACAACTGGGACTACCACACAGTGGACGCGTCGGTGAGTATCGGGCAGGTGAATGCGCCTATGTATGGCGCAAACAAGGGTGGCTTTTTTCGTGGTGTGGAGAAATCAACACAGGACGGAGAGTATCGGCTGCACGCGCACGTGACGACCGGGCAGATCGACCTGAAAGGCAAGAGGACCTCTCCCGGGAGCGCTCCAAAACCGGATTGAATTCAGGGCAGTCACATGGTCGGGAATCGGATTGGCCGCGCCACTCGGTTAGCGCCAGCTAACTGCCAGGTGCCAGCGGAGGTGGTACTTCTCAGTCTTCGCAAGAACGGTTTCGTATTCGCGCAACTCGAGAAGGATGGGCTGGGTTTCGGATCCGAACGAAGCGGGCGATTCAGTGAGGAACTGGATGATGGCACGAACGGTGACCAGGCCCAGGGCGGCGTCGTACCACTGGGGTTCAGGAAGGTGGTGGGCCCAGTCTGGATCGCCGGCGCCTTGCTCGAGGAGTACACACATGGAGTTCTCATCGGCAGAAAAGAACTGCAGCAGGGGAGCTACTCCCAGGGATTCGGCGAGCCTTTCCAGTGCGTCTTCATTCCGCGCAAGGGCGTGGCCGTTGACGAAGATGTCAAAGCCGGGGTCTTCCCCCTCCACCACGATGTACAAGCTTGCCGCCATAAATTAAGACTCAGTTTCCCTCAGGTTTTCCAAAGGTTCAATCATTTCCTTGCATATGCAAGATTACGCAAGTTTGATATGAACCCAGTTCGCTATACAACAAAAGGGTGAGCATCCGGAGTCAAAATCAGAAACGCAACTAGAATAAAAGACACCATCTAGTTGTGTTGAGGATGACTCGTGGTTGATTGGAGCAAGTTACCGGACCTGGCGGCAGTTGCTGCACTTACGTGCGCATTTGCCTCTGTGGCACGCCAGGGCCAGACCTCTACCTCCCGGCATTGGCTGACGGGGTGGGTCTTGATTGCTGTCCATTTCGCCGCCTTCATCTTCCAGGGCAGTTCCGGTTTTTGGGGCATTTTGAGTGCGGACATCGGTATCGCCAGCCTGGCGGCGGCCGGTGTGATATTCATGTGGGCTTCGGTGCCGTATCGCGTGGAGCGTTCAAGCCAGTGGATGCTGGGGCTGCTTCTGGCTACGAATACCTTGTACGTGGTTTTGCTTGGACTGGACCATCCACCTTCATGGGCACTTGACTCCGCCGCCATTCTCTTCGGCGCAGGGCCGCTTGCGATTGCCTTGGGCGCGCGGAGCAATTTCACGCATGTGCTGCGCTGGATGGTTGTTGGTCTGTATTGCCTTCTGTCTGTCTTCCTGCTCACGTTTCAGCATCGCCCGGGCATCGGCCTGACTCTGGCTGTCAATGGAGTTCTGTTCACGGTGTATTTCGGATGCTGCATTCATGTCTGGTACAGCTATCGCGGGCGAGGCAGTGCCGGTTCTCTCATCAGCATCGTTGGGTTTCTAGGATGGGCCGCTGTGTTCGTCCTCGGGCCGTTTGCCGGCGCGTTTGCACCAGGCGCGCGCATCGACACCGAGGTCTGGAATCTGCCCAAGTATGTGGTGGCGGTGGGTATGATCCTGTTACTGCTTGAAGACCAGATTGAGCACAATCGATATCTTGCCCTGCACGACGAACTGACTGGACTGCCCAACCGAAGGCTCTTCCTTGATCGCCTGGCAATATCACTAGAGCGAGCCCGGCGCATGGAATCGAAGGCCGCGCTGCTCGTGATTGACTTGAACCATTTCAAGCAAGTGAATGACAGTCTTGGACATCATGCGGGTGATCTGTTGCTGAGGAAGGTGAGCGAGATTTTCTCAAGCAGGGTTCGGCGTTCCGACACGGTGGCTCGGACAGGCGGGGATGAGTTCTCTCTGATTCTGGAAGAGCCGACAAATCGCTCAAATGCGAAACTCGTAGCCAAGTCACTTATGGAGATGCTGCGGGAACCAATGCAGATTGGCGATCATACCGTACAAGTGGGCGCCAGCATTGGTGTGGCGGTGTTTCCCGATGACGCCGCGGACATTGAGTCTCTGTGCATTGCTGCGGATCTGCGGATGTACGACACGAAGAATGAATCTCGTGAGGCGGCAATCGAGCGGCTGCCGGTCAGGTCGGAGCGGGCGCCTGAGTCGCGGGGCGGCGAGAGCGCCGGCTTCAAGATGGCTGCGCACGCGCCCAAGCCGTGAACTGGCTGTCCTCTTTATCCAATTAAAGAGGACAGCACGAACTGCAGATCCCTCGACTCCCGCCGGTCGCCTCGGGATGACAACAGGTGTTGGCAGAAGATAGAAACGCCCGGGAACGAGCCCGGGCGTTTGTGTTGTGATCAGGATTGAAGCTGAGGCTTGGAGTTAGCCTCTGCCAGCACCGCCGCCCTGACCGGGGCGACCACCACGGCGACGGCGACGCCTTCTGTTGTTGTTTCCAGCGGCGCCACCGGCGGCTCCTCCCGGACGAGGTCCGGTTCCCTGCCCTGCAACTGCGGGCGCGCCATCGGCACGGTTGAAATTCGGCTCGTTTTCCTCGTCGAATTCCTCGCCGCCCTCTTCGTCGTCGAAGTCCTCACCGCCCTCAATCAGAATCGTGCTCTGGTTGGAGCGGGGCTGACGCTCGTCGAACTCGTTGCGCGGACGGGAAGGCCTTGGCTGCTGAGGCGCCTCTTCAGAAGCGCCACCGCCTTGACTCTCCTCTGCCGGCGTTCCCGAAGCTGCGGCAAGTTTCGCTTTCTGCTCGCGGATCAGGGCTTTGCGGCTGAGCTTGATGCGATTGCCTTCGATAGCGAGAACCTTGACCATGACCTGATCGCCCTCGCGCAGTTCGTCTTTCACTTCCTTAACGCGGTGCTCGGCGATCTCGGAGATATGCAGGAGGCCATCTGTTCCCGGGAAGAGCTCGACGAAAGCGCCGAACTCAGCCAGCCGGACAACCTTGCCGAGATAGATTTTGCCGACCTCGGGCACGGCAGTGATGTTGCCGATCATCTCCAGAGCGCGCTTGAGGCCGTCTGCGTCGCTGGATGCAACACTGACCTTGCCTGTGTCGTCGACATCGATCTTGGCGCCGGTCTGCTCGACGATGCCACGGATTGTGGCGCCGCCCTTACCGATCAGGTCGCGGATCTTGTCGGTTGGGATCATGAGGGTCTCGATGCGCGGTGCGTACTGCGAGCGCTCGGTACGAGGACCGCTCAGTTCGGCGTCCATCTTGTCGAGGAGGAAGAGCCGGCCGCGCTTTGCTTGCTCCATGGCTTCCTGGAGGATCTGGCGCGTAAGACCGCCAATCTTAATGTCCATCTGAAGGGCTGTGATTCCCTTGCGGGTTCCAGCAACCTTGAAGTCCATGTCGCCGTAGTGATCTTCGGCTCCTGCGATGTCGGTAAGGATGGCGTAATCGTCGCCTTCCTTGACGAGGCCCATTGCAACGCCTGCGACTGCGCCGGATAGTGCGATTCCTGCGTCGAACAAGGCCAGGCTGGCACCGCAAACCGATGCCATCGAGGACGATCCGTTGGACTCAAGAATGTCAGAGACGATGCGGATAGTGTAGGGCTGGTCCGCCCCTTCCGGAAGAACAGCGGTAATCGCCCGTTCCGCCAGTGCTCCATGGCCGACTTCACGACGCCCCACGCCGGTCATACGTCCAGTCTCACCAACGCTGAACGGTGGGAAGTTGTAGTGAAGCATGAAGTTCTTCTTCTTCTCGCCTTCGAAGCTCTCGAGGCGCTGACCTTCATCGGCGGTACCGAGGGTGGCGGTCACGAGTGCCTGAGTTTCGCCGCGGGTAAAGAGAGCCGAGCCGTGGGTGCGGGGTAGGACCTTGGTCTCGATCGAGATGGGCCGGATCTCATCGAATGCGCGGCGATCGGGACGAATGCGATCCTTGGTTACCTGCTCGCGGAAGGTGCGCTCGCGCAAGGTCTCGTAGTAATGAGCTAGCTTCTTTTTTGCATCGGGATCGTCGGCAGGCAGTCCGGCGGCTAGCTCGTCTTTGATCTGTTTGATCAACGAGTAGCTTTCGATCTTGCTGTGCGTCTTGGTATCGAGAGCGTCCTTGAGGCGATCGCCGACCTTAGCGACGAGACCGTTGTAGTACTCATCGTCGAAGACCGGAGCATTGAATGTGCGCTTCTGCTTGCCTGCCTTCGAGACAAGCTCTTCGATAGCGGCACAGATCTTCTTGATTTCTCCGTGACCGAACTCGATGGCTTCGAGGATGACCTCTTCGGTCTCCTCCTTGGCGCCGGACTCGATCATCACGATGCCGTCTTTGTGGCCGACGACCATGATGTTCACGGTGGTGTTGGCGCGCTCTTCGTAGGTGGGGTTGATGACGAACTCGCCGTTGACGCGACCGACACGAACAGCACCGACGGTGGCGCTGAACGGGATGTCGGACAAGGCGAGTGCCGCGGCTGCGGCGTTGATGCCGATGACATCGGGATCGTTCTGTTTATCTGCGGAGAAGACCAGCGCGATGACCTGGGTCTCGTTACGGAAACCTTCAGGAAAGAGAGGGCGGATGGGCCGATCAATCTGACGGGCGGTCAGGATTTCTTTCTCGCTGGGGCGGCCTTCGCGCTTGATGAAGCCGCCGGGAATGCGGCCGCCAGCGTAGGTGTACTCGCGGTAGTCCACAGTAAGGGGGAAGAAATCGATGCCTTCACGCTGGTCAGGAGATGCGACCGCGGTGGCTAAAACCACGGTCTCGCCCGTGGTGACCAGTGCTGCGCCGGAAGCTTGCTTGGCCATGCGTCCGGTCTCAAAGACCAGCCGCTTGCCGCCAGCGAGTTCGACTGTCACTTCTTGTTTAGACATAGTGTCCTCGTTTCGTGTTTTCACTTGGGAAACTTTTCAGGTGAGCTGTACCGGAGATGGCGGGAACTCAAATCACGTAAAAACGCCGTCTCGAGCGAGTGCTTCGAGGCGGCGTCTGTCAGGGTCGTAAGCCGGATAGCCGGTTGAATAGAGCCGACAATCCCTCGCATGACCCGGCGTGCTTCGAAATCAGCCAGGTACACCATTGCCCCAGTCTCAGAATGTGACGGGGCCATGACCAAGTTCCGGTCTGGGTGCTTCCGGTTCAACGTTTGCTTTCTGATTTACTTGCGGATACCGAGCTTGGTGATTACGTCGCGGTAGCGATCGGAATCATGTGTCTTCAGGTAGTCCAGCAGGCGGCGGCGTTTGCTCACGAGCATCAACAGACCACGGCGGGATGCATGATCTTTCTTATGAGTCTTGAAGTGCTCGGTAAGTTCGCCGATCCGCTCACTCAGAATCGCGATCTGGACTTCGGGGGAACCGGTGTCCGTTTCGTGGGTGCGGAAGCGTTCGATTAATGAGGTTTTCTTTGCAGTCGCCAGCACGGCGTAGGTTACTCCTCTTGCGTTCTCAGTCCACTCTCAAGTGTCTACAGAGAGATTAACATGAATGACTTGCAGGACGAAACCAGCGGCGCCTCCCCGCAAGTGACATTATCTGGAGGGCCGTTCGGGCTTCGCGGCATTCACCCTTCAAAAAAACCTAGATAATGGGGTTAATGCCCTTTACCCTCTCCCACGCGGCCGCTGCGATTCCCTTTCGACGCACGGGCCTGGTTATGTCCGCGCTGGTGTTCGGGTGTTTTGCGCCCGACCTTGAGTACTTTCTCTGGCTTCGGCCTCATGGGCATTTTGGGCACACCTTGTCTGGGATGTTCATCTTCGATCTTCCGGCGGCCCTGGTGTGTTTGTTCCTGTTCGACCGCTACGCCAGAGAACCGTTGGTTGCCTGCATGCCAATCCATCTGCGCGAACGGATCCGAAGCAAGGCTAATGTCTCGCTCCGGTCGATTTCGGGCTTTGCGCTCGTGTGCGTGTCGATCCTGGCAGGAACAGCAACACACCTTTTGTGGGACGCGTGCACGCACTCCGATTACTGGCTTGGCCAGCATTGGACGTTCCTGAGAACAAACGTTCATGTGCCTTTGTTCGGGGCCCGACCTTGGGCCGGGGTGTTCCAGTATCTGAGTTCGGTGCTGGGGATCGTGGCGATTCTGGTCTGGTTCATCCGGTGGTATCGAGACACTCCGCCAACTCACTTTGAAACGGATGGGCAGATCTTTTCTCTGGACCGCATCGTTGTGGGGTGTGCATTCGTTTGCGCGCTTGTTGCTGGTCTGGTGCGCGCAGCGATCGGAGGTCTGCCCAATGGAGTTCATGGAGGGCAGCGCTTCATGACGGACGCGGCGATCACCGGGATCACTGCGTTCTGTATTGAGATTCTTTTCTATGGGTTTCTTCAAAATCGATTGCGGGGCGGTTCGAAGAGAGTTGTGTGAGATTCACGGCCTCGCGGCCGGATCGGAATGGCAAGCGATCAGATTCAGCACGGGATGCGATAACATGCGGACCAAGGCTGGTCTGATACATCCAGGTGAAACGGTCAACACTGACGGTCGGAATTCGGGCGAGTTTCTCGTTTGTGCTGCTGATTGCTCTTGCGCCTGAGTTGTTGGCGCAGAAAGCAAAAGATACACATCCGATCCGCTTCCGGGACGTTTCCCACGAAGCCGGCCTGACTACGTCTCCCGCCGCATCCCTTCAGAAGAAGTACCTGGTCGAAACAATGGGCGGAGGCATCGCGCTATTCGATTGCGATAACGATGGAAAGCTCGACATTGTCGTGACCAATGAGTCCAGCGTGGATCGTTATCTAAAGGGCGGTGATTTAATGGTCACCCTCTACCACCAGGACTCTTCATTTCACTTCTCTGATGCGACCGCGGGGTCCGGTCTCACTAGCAAGGGGTGGGGTATGGGCATCGCAATCGCCGATTACGATAACGACGGCTTGCCGGACATTTATGTGACTGGCTACGGGCACAACGTGCTCTATCGCAACCTGGGCGGATGCAAGTTTGAGGATGTCACGGCGAAGGCGCATCTCGCGGGTGGGGGATTTTCAGTGGGCGCTGCGTGGGCTGACTACGATGGCGATGGACAGGCGGATTTGTTTGTGTCGCGTTATGTGTACACGGATCTCGACCATCTGCCGGGGCCGGGGTCAAAGGGATTTGGGTATCGTGATGTGCAGATTGAGCAGCCTGTGGCACACGATGGATACACCGATCTGCTGTATCGCAATCGCGGAGACGGGACGTTTGAAGAGGTGGCTGCGAAGGCTGGTGTCGGCAACGCAGAGCATCGCCTGGGAATGGGGGTAGTCTGGGCGGACTACGACAACGATGGTTGGCCGGATCTGTTTGTCGCGAATGATATGTCGGCGAACTACGTCTTCCACAATAAACACGACGGAACGTTTGAGGATCTCGGGGTTTCGGCCGTTGTGGCGCTGGGAGAGCGCGGCGAGACCCAGGGGAATATGGCTGCTGATTTCGGCGACGTGGCGCACGATGGGACTCTGGGTGTGCTGATTACGCGCTATGCTCACCAGCCGTTGAGCCTGTATCACTACAGCGCCGGTGAGGGGTTCGTGGATGATACGTACGTGTCGGGCCTGGGGCGCGTCGATCGCAACATGACGCGGTGGGGCGGCGGGTTTGCGGATTTTGATAACGATGGGTGGAATGACATTCTCGTGGCGAATGGGAATTTCTCTCCGCTGATCGATGCGATCCCGACGGATCCCCGGTATGTGGAACCGATGCTGCTCTTTCGCAATAGCGGCAAAGGGAAATTTGTGGATTTTAGCGATGGGTCAGGTTTGAATGAGTTGCCATTGCGATCGCGCCGCGGGACGGCGTTTGGTGATGTGAATAACGACGGCAATGTGGATGTTGTGACCTATAACGCGGGAGCGCCCCCATCGTTATTTTTGAATGTGACGGAGAGTACGGATCATCGGGTTGAGTTTCGGCTGGTCGGAACGAAGGGCAATAAGGCTGCCATCGGGGCACGAGTGACGGTGTCGACCGACTCAGGCTCGGGCCTCGTGCAAAGTATCGATGAAGTGCGCGGGGGCGGGAGCTACTTGTCGAGCAACGATCAGCGATTGCATTTCGGGCTGGGGACCGCGATCGTCATGAAGCGCGTTCAGATTCTGTGGCAAGGCGGAAGGGTTGAGGAGTTGAAAGATCTGCCGGCTGATGCGATCTATACGGTGGTTGAAGGGCAAGGAATCAAGAGCACAATCAAGCTCTCACCTCCGTCGAAGTGATGAACTTTTCCAAATTGTGACCACGGAATCTCAGTCTTGACCACGCCAGTAGTTGGCGCGAGCGATGATTTTGGCGCCGTAATCGTCTACAGTCCGCACGCGGATGGTATGGAGGCCGGGGCTTGGATCGGTCGGGCTGAAGGTGATGAGGTAGCGATTCCGGATTTCTTTTGCTGCTTCCATCACTCGCTCTTCGAATCGGTGGTCACCGACGAAGGTCATGTACTCGCCGCCGCTCATAATCGCGATTTGCTTGGCCACGTTTTTCTTGAAGGCCTGCACGGCCATGACGAGCGTTGAGACCATGCTCATCATGCGATCTTCGCCGGAGTCTTTGAGGTCGTGGGCGAACTCGGCCTTGGAAGGCGAATAGGAGACGCTCACGACAAGGACATCGGAGCGGCCGATCTTGGCTACGAGTTGTGCGGGCTTGGTGTGTTTGCTTCCGTGGTCGCGCTGTTCACTAATGAGCAGGAGCACGCGCCGGAACTGCTTCGGCTGGTCTTCAAGCAGATCGACTCCGTAGCTAATGGTGTCGAGGATCGCTGCTCCGCCATCGCCGGGCTCGAGCTGCTGAAGGCTCTGGGAGAGTTCGTCTTGAGAGTGCGTGTAGTCGTTGATGAGGCGCGGGACCGAGCTGAAACCAACTAGAGCGGCCTGGCTGCGCGGATCGGAGAGAAACATGTCGAGGAGGGGGCCCATTTTGCCGTACTTTTTAAATTCGAGCCAGCCGGAACGGCCTTCCTCCATCGCGATGACCAGGGCGATGGGTGCGGTGTCGAGCTCTTCCTGAACGTGGATCTTCTGCGGGACGCCGTTGTCTTCGACGATGAAGTCCGATTGCTTAAGGCCGTAGACGATGCCGCCGCCGTGAGGCTTTTCAACGAGGGTGGGGACGAGGACTTCGTTGGTGGTGACGCGGATTGTGGGGCCGGCGGTCTGCGAGCCGGGCATTGGCCTGGGAGGTTCTACCGGGGGTAGCTGGGGCTGCTGTGCTCCGGCAGCATTGGCGGCGCTGAGGAGAAGTGCCGCGAACAGAAGTCGAAACATCCGGGTTATCCCGAATCTCATCTCGTCAGTGACCCCACTTTCGATGATAGGCGATCATGCTGAAGGCTCTTTGGTCGCAGAATCGGCAAGACTATGACTTGAATCACGATATCGTCGGCAACATTCCCCGCGATCTCGTTTCTCAGAGGGAAACATGGGGTCTGAGGTAACCGGAAAGTCCTAATTCATTGCACCCTCGGGGGATAGAGGCAGTTACGACTGAGCGTTATGTTTGGTCACGGGAGTAAGGAGAAAGTCCCATGGTTCGAGCCAGTATTGACGAGACGTATCTCAGCGCATTCAACGCGGCCATAATGCAGCGCGAGCAGATCTTCGAAGAATTCGAAAGACTGAAGAATCGAAGGATTCTGGTAGAAGCAGCAGCGAGAGCTCTTGAGCCGGTTGTCTATCCAGACGAGTATCTGAAGGATCGTTCAGAGCAGGCCTCGTCACCGGTTGTTGAACTTCCCCGGCCTACGCCGAACGTTGAGATCTGGAATCCGACAGCGCCTGTCGAGCCTGGGCCAGTGGTTCCTGTCGTGGAAAATATCGAGAAGACTGCGCCTGTACAGGCGGTCACGCAAGTATACGTTCGAGGCGATGGTGAGCCGGATGAAGAGATCCAGCGGCGCATCAGTATCGCGATCGGGCGGTCAGCGGCGGACTGAGCGGCAGCCAACAAGCTTCCGCGAAGTGGATGGCCTCGGTACGCCGAGGCCATCGCCATTTCTGCGACGGAGCAAAGGCTCTCAAGCGCGCACCCAGATCCGGTAGCGGTAAGTCACGACTTTTTCCTGCCCGGGCGCCAGCGTGATGTCCCACGTGAGCCGGGACTTTGGGTTGTCACTCTCAATTCCCTCGCCCAGCTGCACAGTCTTTCCCAGATCGGATTGAGTTTCTGTTTTGCCGCGAAGAGTTTTGCCGATGGCGAGGTGGACCGGCTTGGTTTTGTAGTTCTTGACCTTGAGCTTGCCCTCGACGGTGACAAGGTCGTAGTTGTAGTTGCGGCGATGGTTGATGTCGGGCTGGCGAGCGACTTCCCGTTCTTCGTGGCTGGCGCGAATGTCTGTGGCGACTGTGACGCGGAGCGTCGAGGCTGCGCCCTTTTGTGTGTAGGTGAGGGTGTCCTGCGAGACGGGCTTGTCTCCGGAGACGACAAGGGCAGGGGCGCTGGTCCAGGGAAATTTGGTGGAGTTCGTCAGCCGGATTGAATGCCAGACGCTATCAGCACGGGCGGCGTCCTGCGGGTACTGGCTGGGGTTGATGACATTTCCGTATGCATCGACGCGAGGCTGATCTTCGACCTCCCAGTTGTAGAGATGTTCATAGCCGATGTTGCCGGAGAAGACGTTGTAGCTTGCGCGTTCTCCTTTGGCCAGCGTCACGTCGGAGCGGCTGTAAAGGAAGAGATCCTCTTCGGATGCGCTGGACATTTCGTCTACGCCATTCACGAGAGAAATCGGTGCGATCTCCTTCTCATCGGCCATCAGAGCCTGGCCGTTGATTGCATTGGAAAGCGCGCCGTAGGATTTCTTCCGGCTATCGTCGCGCTCAGCATCTTTCATGAAGTCGACGAGGGACTGTTGAAGGCTCATTGGAGAGAGGGTGTTCGAGTAAGCGAAGTTCGGCACGCCAACGACGAAGAAAAGGTCGGCATTCTGAAGGTCTTCCGCGTCGTCGGTGACGACGGCTTGCATGGTGATTTGAGCATTGGTGTCGTCGTTGAGCGAGATGAGATAGGAGGGAGTCCAGCCGAGACCATGCTCAAGATAGCCCATGGAAAGCTTCTCTTTCGTTGAGCCACCTTTGATCTTGAGGCGGAGTGCCTGGTTTGTGTTCAGCACAGTTTCGTGGAGGACGGCGTCGTCGGGCAGGTTAGCCATGGAGATGCCGCCGAGGGGAAAGGCCATGAGGCGCTTGTCGACGCGGAGGAGGAGGTAGTCTTCTCTCGGCTGCGGCGCGTAGCGGGCGTCGGCAGACGCGATTTGGTTGATGACAGATCCGAGGGCGCCGTTCTGGAGGCCGACGACTTCGCCGGTGTACTCCTTCATCTGATACGTGATGGTGACAATCTTGCCGCCGTTGACGCGGAGGATTTCGGCAATGGATTGAATGGGGCGCTGAGCAGCGGTGGTATAGCGGTAGGCCACGATCTCGTCGATCCTCGCTTCCGGGCTGACAGGCGCGAGCCAGAGGGTGCCGAGGGTGGCGTTAGGGATGGGGGCCAGGCGAGCGGTCCCGCCAGATAGCGGGATTTCGCCCTGGCGCAGCACGAACGCGAGACCGTTTTTGAAGGCGGCGATGGCCACGGTCTTCGGCAAGGGGCTGGGGTCGTCGGCTGTTTCCCCGGCGAAGAGGGCCGGGGTAATTAAGACAAAAGCGAGACGCAGAGCTTTCGGAGCGAGACGCATCGTTCATCCTCCAGGGTTCTAACCGGAGAACGCGGGGAGGGCGCGGGCTTGCAGCAATTTTGTGGTCGGGGGGGGAAGGCTCTTCTCATTGGGTCGGGATTCAGGACGGCGCTTGCCCGGGATGTCGGATACAGGCAGCGAAACGAGCACGAACTGCAGGTCTCTGCTCACTTCCGTTACGGGCGGCGGCGGGCTTCTTTTTGCACCTGGCCGGTCCAGAGAAGAAAACTGAGGAGCTCCCATTTCGAGTTCCACATGAAAGCGAGAATGTCGCGGGCACGGAGGGTCTCGGCAGGCTTGCTAGAGTAGGTTTCGACTCGCCAGCGGAGGTACTCGCTGCGCCAGGGGGCGAGGCGATGGCCACGCGTGGCATTCCAGATGAATCTGAGGGCGCCGATCATCTTTGTAGAGGATAACAGCGGCGGGGCGTTGACTTGGCCTAAACACCCGCCAGAGTTGTCTCGTTTGCTGAGTCGAGATGAGCGATCAACTCATCGGAAGAGGTGGAAAGATCATCGATCCGTTGCGGCGCAAAAGCAGCGTTTGGTGGGCTGAGGTAGTAGCGCATGGGGCGAAAGATCTCGGAAGGGACTTGTGAAGAAACTTCGACTACTGGGTGTGATGGCTCATCCCGATGATGAATCGTTGGGGTTCGGAGGGGCGCTGGCAAAGTATGTAGCGGAGGGAGTGGAGACTTTTCTCGTTACGGCGACGCGCGGTGAGGCGGGGCGCTTCTTCGCCGCTGGGAAGGGGCACGATCCGGCGGAGGTTGGGCGCGTGCGTGAGACGGAGCTGCGGTCGGCGGCGAAGGTGCTGGGGGTGAGCGAGGTTTCGGTTCTGGGGTGGCCGGATGGCGGGGTGGATCGGGTTAAGTCAGTGGTTGCGATCGCCGAAATTGCGTCGCATATCCGACGAATACGGCCGGATATAGTGGTGACGTTCGGGCCGGAGGGTGGATACGGGCATCCCGATCACATTGCCATCTCACAGTTCGCGACGGCAGCGGTGGTGTGCGCGGCTGACGCGGAGTATCGCGTTGATGATGCTGCTCCGCACCGGGTGGCGAAGTTCTATTACATGGCTTGGGGCGCGGCGAAGTGGGCGGCATACCAGAGGGCTTTCAAGAAGTTGACAATCACGGTCGATGGAGTGGAGCGGCAGGCTACTCCGTGGGCGGATTGGGCGATGACGACTTCGATCGATACGCGGGCGGTGTGGCAGACAGTGTGGGATGCGGTGTGCCGGCATGAGACGCAGATGTCGATCTACGAGAAGCTGGGTGAGCTCTCGGAGGGAGAGCAGATGGCGCTGTGGGGATCGCAGGATTTCTATCGGGTGTTCTCGAGCGTGAATGGCGGGCGAGAGGTGGAGAGGGATTTGTTTGAGGGGTTAAGGTGAGCGGGAGTTGAGTGCGCCCGAGGAGATAGATTTCGCTGAATGACGGCGTGGAGGCCGTCCTCAAGGATATTGACCTGGCTTGCTGCCAGATGGCTATCGTCTTTGTAGATGGAAACTCCATCGATTTGTGTAAGGCACTCGCCCTTTTGACAGAGGCTCGCTCGAGGGTCGAATACATCGGCTCCAGCGCTGATCGCAGTAGCTCGAATTTGCTCGCGCAGTGCAGGTGAAGTAATGTCGATGGGTCTCAGTTGCATCCCAAACCTGGCAAGAATGGCACTGCCTATTTCCACGTCCGGTATTGGCTTGTTGTAGATCGGGAACGGAAGACAGACGATCACAGCTTTTCCGTTACTTCTTAGGACACGAATCTCTTCAGCAAGGTCATTCAGCAAGCGTCGCTTGAGGGCTGCTTTCGAGAGCGTGGTTACGCACCTTCCATCTACCGACACACATGTTGCATTTTGTCGACGGGTAAGCTTGGTGCTGAAGCCGATGAATACAAGATCAACATCTTTCCATTCCGCTCTCTCTTCCGAGTATCTGGCAAATGCATCGCAGTGGTATCCTCTGCCATTCGTATTGAGATGGTAATCGGGAAGACAGCCGCTTCCAATGGCTAAGACAACTCCTCGATTCTGCAGGTCTCCTCTGCGATATAAGTTCTGGATTGCCGGATATAGTTGCTCGACGTGAGAGTCGCCCCAAAACATGATCTTTTGTGCGGAGGCATCGCCAAGATGGCAGAAATTGATGTCGCCAATTCCCCTAACCTCTGTCCTCCAGTTACTGCACGAGCTGTAAAAGTCGTCCGTTCGGGCATTATTTTTGGCAATCAGCGAGAGGGTGTGGCCGTCAAATCGTTGCGGGAGACCACGGGTGTGGTACGCGATTCGACCACATAAGGCGACAAGAATACTCGCTGCAAAGCCGAAGGCGAACACCTGGCGTCTGGTAAAATCGGGAACCGCTTCCGCGAAAGGGGCGCTCAATGAATTCGAACGACAAGAACGCGGCCAGGACAGAAAACAGAATTACAAATGCGATCTCGCCGTTTTCGTCAAAGTTGAGAGGTGATCGTTGACTGAACACGATCACAGGCCAATGCCAGAGATAGAGTGAATAGGAGATGACGCCGATGAAGACAACCGGCTTGAGGCTCAGGATTCTCGCTACGAACGACGGACCGGTTTCGCCGGCATAGATGACGAGCGCTGTTCCAATGCAAGGAAGCAAGGCGATGTAGCCGGGAAACGCCAAGCCTCCAAGTGGCAGCCAGACCGAGGTCACAACCATGCCGATCCCGAGCAGGGCCAGGATCTCGCGGATCGTCCGGCTTTGGATGAGCGGCACGGCCTTCATCGCCAGCAACGCTCCCAATAGCAACTCCCAGGCCCTCGGCATCAGCCAGTAGAAAGCCGCGACTGGTCGGTGCTGCGTCGCCCAGAGATTGAGCACGAAGGATAGGGCACAGAAGATGAACAGGTATTTGTTGATCCTCTTTCGCGCCCATCGAAAGAGAAAATACAGGGTCACTGGGAATAGGAGATAGAACTGCTCCTCGACCGCCAGAGACCAAGTATGCAACAGCGGCTGAGGTGCGACGGAAGTGTCGAAGTACCCGGCGGGACGAGCACTGTGCCAGAAATACAAATTGCTGACGAAGAACGTGGTCGCGAGAAGCGATTTGCCGAATCTCGTCAGTTCCTCGGGATAGAAGAGAATGGAGGCTGCCAGTATGCAGAAGAACAGGACCGTGAAAAGGGCAGGAAAGATGCGGCGGGTACGGCGCTCGTAGAAGGTGACGATGGAAAACCGGCCCGCAGCGAGATCCTTGCTAATAAGCGAAGTGATCAGATAGCCGGAGATGACGTAGAAGACGTCGACTCCCATGAAGCCGTTGCGGAATGAGCTGATTCCCAGGTGATACGAGACCACCGACAAGACAGCGACAGCGCGGAGGCCGTCGATGTCAGAGCGGTACTTCGAGGAATGGCTGGCAACCGATTCGAAAACGAATCGTGGGGTGCGGATGGAACTCGGCTGGATGCCCTCTTCGAGGGCTTCTTGAGTTTGCATGGGATCGCCGGCCAGATCCTTTCGCGGAGTAGCTCCTTTTTAAAACCCAGAACGGGCAACTCCGCGCGAGGTAATGAGTGAGTCGTTAGCCGCGAATGAGAGTAGAGAACCTTTCGCGATCGGGAATTCCTTCAGAGAACATCTTGAAGAATTCGTCGAATCGGGTCTGCATCTTCTCAACGTTCCAGTTATCCGAGTAACGGCGTACCAGTCCTGCTACGAAGAGCTTGAAGAGTGCCGACACTTTTGGATCGACGCAGAAGCAGTTTGCGCACAGAGACTTCTCAGGGATCCGGTTCTCGAGATGTTGGCGGCGCAGTTCGAGAACGTTGTCGCAGTTGAGAAGTTCTTTCGGGCTTTTCTCCTTGATATTGCCGTAGGTGAGATCGCCGTTGTAGTCGCGGCAGCACGCGGTGGCGCGGCCATCGTTCAGAATGTGCAGCGAACTGCCGAACAGCATGTAGCAAGGAGGCCACGGGACGATGTGGTTTTTCAGGATGCTGCGCGTAAGGAAGTAGGAGTTGTCGGGCGAGAGGCCGCTGACCAGATTCAGATCTATATGTTCCATCGGAGCATAGCGGCTCCAGAATTTGAGGTGATAGCCCATTTCATGCTGGACGTCCTGGCTGACGATGGAACCGATCTTGACCCGCCGGAAGGCAGTTCCCTCATGGCTTCTTTCGCGGAACTCTTCCATGTTGGTGATCAGTCGCTCCCAGTTGCCGCCGCGACGGATGAGCTCATAGGTCTCCTTGGAGGCGCCATCGATAGAGAACCTGACCTCCTCAATGATGTCGGTGTACTGGAGGATGAGGTCGAGTCTTTTGTGGAGGATCAGAGCGTTGGTAGACAGCTTGATATGGACGTCGTGCTTGCGCAGAATTTCGAGATATTGAGGCAGGTTGTTATTCATTAACGGCTCGCCGATGGTGTGGAGAGCTGTTATACCTTTGGCCTGGCTCTTGGTCAATTTCACGATGTGTTCAAAGAGCTCGAGGTCCATGTTGAATTGAGGGCGCTGAGACAGAGAGGTATTGCACATCACGCAGTTGATGTTGCAATTGCGGTTGATCTCGATCTCCGCGATGTCCAACTCCTCGACGGGCTGAATGAGCTTGGGATCGTAAACGCTGCCGACGATATCGTCGTACCGAAGGGCGAAGGCTTTGGCATCGCGCCAATTCTTCACTACCGGGAGTTTTTTGACGGTTGATTTGACACTCCGCGGTACAACTGCACTGAGCAGGCTCATCGGTTTCCTCGTTTCAAATCGCCTATGAATGCCGCTGACGAAGCCGGTTTTCGAGCTGAATCTTCAAACCAAAGCATGAGAGCTAGCGAACGTTGCGCTCGCGCTCAAGGGAATCTACCCGGGCACCCGGGTCGGTTTTTGGTCAGCGCATGAGCAGCATAGGCCGGATGAGAAGCAAAAGGCAATAACACGTAGTGAGTGATGCGAGCAGACTTTCAGTAACCTATCTGGAGTTACCTGAGTTCGGGAAGAGGCGGCGGATACACTCCTGAATAAGGATAAAACAATGGATGTTTATGAGTTCAGGGCGGTTGGGCACGCCGTGGTGGAGCGGCTGGCGGAGTACTTCGAGAGCATCGAGTCGAAGGCGGTGTTTCCGGATGTGGATCCGAAGACGATTGCGGGACTCTTTGATGAGCCGTTGCCGGAGAGGCCTGAGGCGATGGAGGGTGTGCTGGCGGAGCTTGAGGAAAAGCTGCTTCCATACTGCACGCATGTGGGGCATCCGGGATACATGGGGCCGATTACGCCGTCGCCGAATCCGGTGGGAGTGATTGGGGACTTTATCTGTTCAGCGCTGAACCAGAACCTGGGCGTGTATTCAATCGGGCCGTCGGCGGTGGCGATGGAGCGTCGAGTGGTGCGGTGGTTGACGGAGATGGTCGGGTATGGCGCGAAGGCCGGCGGGAACCTGACGAGTGGCGGAATGATGGCGAACTTTATCGGCCTGAAGCTTGCCAGGGACTGGGCTTCGAAGGACCGGGCGCAGGTTGAGGGCGTTCGCGATAGGTGGGCGGTGTATGTATCGGACCAGAGACATGTGTCGGTGGACAAGGCTGTGGACGCGATTGGACTGGGGCGAGAGGCGCTGCGGGCTCTGCCGACGGACGCGGAGTTTCGTCTGCGGATCGATGCGCTGGAGGAGGCGATCGCGAAGGACAAGAGCGATGGCGTGAAGCCGATGTGCGTGGTGGGGATCTTCGGCACGACGAATACGGGAGCGGTGGACGATCAGTATGCGCTAAGGAGAATTGCTGATCGCGAGGGGATGTGGCTCCATGCGGATGCGGCGTATGGCGGGGGGATGCTGCTGTCGCATGCGTTTGCGCTGAAGGATGCAGGGTTGCAACTGGCGGACTCAGTGACCATCGATCCGCACAAGTGGTTCTACGCGCCGCTGGATGCAGGAGCGGTACTGGTGAAGGATGAGACGCGATTGACGAAGTCGTTCGGGATGAAGCCGGCGTATCTGACAGATGAGATGGAAGGGGCGGAGGAGCGATACCAGTACTACGTACACGGGTTCGAGCAGTCGCGGCGGTTCCGAAGTTTGAAGGTGTGGATGAGTTTCAAGCGCTATGGCTCGGCGCAGATTGGCGAGTGGATCGATAACAACGTGCGGCAGGCGCGGCATATGTTTGAACTGGTCGAGAAGGACGCGGAGTTCGAGGCGGCGAGCCTGCCGCCCATGTCGGCGATTTGTATTCGGTACGTGGGGCCCGGTGCGGAGAAGGCGGATGAGAAGCGGCTTCATGCGGAGGTGGCGGATCGGGTGGAGCGGAGCGGGAAGTTCTGGATTGGGACGACGGAGTTGAAGGGGAAGATGTGGTTCCGGATCAATCCGGTGAACTTTCGGACTCGGCAGGAGCACATGGAGGGGTTGCTGGAGTTGTTGCGAGAGGAGTGTCGGGAGGTGGTGTCTGGTTCACTTCCCGGAGGTGTGGCTGGTTAGTGAAAAAGTGCAACTGCGAGTCCCTCGACTCCCATTGATCGCTCGGGATGACAGTCGCTCTCTAGATGCGGACCGTTGGAGTCGCTGCTTCCTCCGGGTGTTCTCGTCGGAGGTTTTCATTCCCGCCCAAGCAAAGCTTGGATGGGGTCACCCAGGTGTCGTGACAAGGCGAAAAAAGAGCAACTGCGGGTCCCCTCGGCTCCCGTTGGTCGCTCGGGATGACAGTCTCTTTAGACGCGGTCGTTTGCGCACGCGCGAATTGCGGCAATTTTTGAGGTTATGCGCGGCGGGCCAGGAAGCGTTCCATGAATTTGGTGTCGAATTCGCCGGCGCGGAATTCTGGGTCGGCAAAGATTTCCTGATGCATCGGGATCGAAGTGTCGATGCCCTGCACGATGAATTGGGAGAGGGCGCGTTCCATTTTGGCGATGGCCGCATCGCGATCGACGCCGTGGACGATGAGCTTGGCGATGAGGGAGTCGTAGTAGGGCGGGACGACTCCTTCGGCGTACTGCGCGGTGTCGACGCGGACGCCGTTACCGCCGGGGACGTTGAAGGCGGTGATCTTTCCGGCCGAGGGCGTGAACTTGACCGGGTGCTCGGCGTTGATGCGGCACTCGATGGCGTGGCCTCGGATTTCAATCTTGTCGGGAAGGATGTCAGAGAGGCGCTCGCCGGAAGCGATGCGGAGTTGCGCCTTGACGAGGTCGACGCCGGTGATCGCTTCGGTGACGGGGTGCTCGACCTGGATTCGCGTGTTCATCTCGATGAAGTAGAGCTTTTTATCTTCATCCATGAGGAACTCAACTGTGCCGGCGTTCTGGTATCCGATCTCGGTGAGACAGCGGCAGAGGGTTTTGCCAATCTCTTCCCGTAGCCTGGGCGTGACCTGAAGCGATGGTGCCTCTTCGATGAGCTTCTGATGGCGGCGCTGGATGGAGCACTCGCGTTCGAAAAGTGTGGTGACGTGACCGTGCTCATCGGCAAGAACCTGGAACTCGATGTGACGCGGCTGCTCGATGAATTTCTCCATGTAGAGCTCGCCGTTGCCAAAGGCATTTGCGGCTTCAGTAGAGGCGGAGTGGTAGAGGTTGGGCAACTCGTCGGAGGTGCGCACAATTCGCATGCCGCGACCACCGCCGCCGGCTTTGGCTTTGAGGATGACGGGGTAGCCGATCTGGGAGGCGACATCCTGGGCTTCTTCAGTGGATGCAATGACGCCGTCGGAGCCGGGAAGAATGGGGACCCTGGCGGCCTTCATGGCCTGACGCGCTTTTTCTTTTTCGCCCATGAGGCGGGTGACTTCGGGCGGAGGTCCGATGAACTTGATGTTGGAGGCGCGACAAACTTCGGCGAAGTTGGCGTTCTCGCTGAGGAGACCGTAGCCGGGATGGATGCCATCTACATTGGCGATTTCGGCAGCGGAAATGACGGCGGGGACGTTGAGGTAGCTATCAGCGGGGCGGGGCGGGCCGATGCAGATAGCTTCGTCGGCGAATTTGACGTGCAGCGAGTTGCGGTCCGCCTCGCTGTAAACGGCGACGGTACGGACTCCGAGTTCGCGGCAGGCATTGATGACGCGAAGTGCAATTTCACCGCGGTTTGCAACCAAGACCTTACGAAACATTCGTGACCTTTAGGGACGGCGGTGCTAGCGGGGTTGGCGGAGCTAGCGGAGTTAGGGTGCTACTTATGAACTTGCGGACGTCAATCATCCCAATGTCGATCATCCGACGCGGATGGAAAAGAGCGGCTGGCCGAATTCGATGGGCTGGCCGTTCGTGATCATGCATTTCACAACTTCGCCGGAGGCGTCGGACTCGATTTCATTCATCAATTTCATAGCTTCGACGATGCAGATGACCTGGCCTTTTTCAACGTGATCACCGGGAGAGACGAAGGGGGCGGCACCGGGCGACGGAGATCCGTAGAAGGTACCGACAATCGGCGATTTAACGATGTGCAGATTGGCGTCGGGATCAGCTGCAGGCGCGGGTACAGAGGGCTGTGCAGCAGCGGTTTGTACGGGTGCTGCAATGGGCGCGACCGGGGCGGCGGTGACGAGTTTGGCGATGTCTGCGATGCCAGAAGATGGGGCGGCGGGCTGAGAGAATTTCAGTCGGATCTTCGTGTCGCCGCGATCGAGGTCGAACTCTGCGACCTGGTATTCCTTGAGGAACTCGATCAGTTCCCTGAGATCCTTCATGTCCTGTGGTTTCATTCGTTCCCTAACTTTCTCGCGCCGGCGAGGTCAATCAAAGTTCGGTCAAAGTTCAATGAGAGCCTTAGGGGCGGGCGTCAGCACCTGGCCTCCGGTTTTGGTGACGGCCACCATGTCTTCGATGCGCAGGCCGAACTTTCCCGGCCAGTAAACTCCGGGTTCAATGGTAACAACCATGCCCGGCTGGAGCCTTGTTTTCTGTCCCGCTCCAAGGCGGGGGTGTTCGTGGATCTCGAGGCCGACGCCGTGGCCTGTTGAGTGTGAAAAGGCATCCGCCATACCGGACTTTCGAAGGACGCTGCGGGCAGCTTCGTCGACTTCACCGCAGCTTATGCCCGCGGACACAGCTTCGACGGCAGCCTGTTGAGCTTCCAGTACGGCTTCGTACGCTTTTCGTTCTTCAGACCTCGGGGCGCCCAGACAGACAGTTCGCGTCATGTCGGAGCAGTAGCCCTCCCGGATTATACCGAAGTCGAGTGTCACGAATCCTTTGCGGGGCAGCGGCGCTGTGGAGGCTTTCCCGTGAGGTAATGCGGAGCGCTCGCCGGAGGCAACGATGGTTTCGAAGCTCATGCCTTCTGCTCCGTGAAGGCGGGCCTTGTATTCAAGTTCAGCGGCAACTTCTATCTCGCGGATGCCGGGGCGGATGACGGTGAGTATGTAATCGAAGAGACGGCAGCCAATGAGAGCATTCTCGCGGATGATGGCGAGTTCTCCGTCATCCTTAATGAGTCGCAGGGGCTCGACAAGCGGGGCTGCCAGAGGCGTGAGGAAAGTGCGGCGGAGTTTTGAGGGGAGCTCGGAGCGGAGGCGGGTGAGTTCGGCGACGGTGGTGTGGGCGGGATCGAATCCGGCGATGGTGGAGGCAGGCTGCGCGGCAAGCCATTGGACCGCGGAGATGGCAGGAGGACCGGAGACGATTTCGACCTGTGCGCCTTTGACCTGCTGAGCGGCCTGGGCGGTGTAACGGCCGTCAGTGAAGAGGCGGGCGCCGCGTCGAGTGACGGCCAGAGCAGCGCTGGAGCCGGTGAAGCCGACGAGGTAACGGATGTCGATGAGTTGAGTGACGAGAAGGCCGGTGAGCCCGGCTTTTGAGATGCGGCGGCGTAGCTGGCTTAATCGACGAACATGATCCATCCGAATCGTTTTATCACGCTGGGCGAGCAATCTGCGGGTCAGCTTTCAATTGCCGAGTGTGCTGTATGAATCTCATAAGTGCACTTCTCAGGACCGTTGATTGAACGGAGACGCTCTGCTTCTCTTTCAGCAGCATCAGGATCATCAGTAACCTTCAACAGCTTGAAAGATTGCTCCGGATCTATAGGGAAATCCAAACGCACGATTACGAAGAGGTGTTCACCGGAGCCATACGAATCGCCGTCAACTTGCTACATCGCGGGCTTGACGGGCTTTTTCATCTCTGGGTTGACTTCGGCGGCTGTGGCGTCGGACTGGCGGTCCATCCACTCGTCGAGGCGGGAGCGCTTGAAGCGCCAGCGATTGCCGAGTTTGAAGGCGGGGACGAAGCCTTCGGAGGCGTACTTGTAAAGGGTGTCAGGAGAAATACCGAGGTAGTCGGAGGCCTGGCGGATATCCATGACCTCGCGAATTTCAGGGACAAGAAGATTGGAGCGGAGGGCGGAGTTGCGCATGATGGATACCCCAGGCAGGATTCCGGCGACGGTTCACCCCAAGCCGGTGATCCTGTTTATAACTCTGTTTCGGCGGGGATTTCAAGGTATTTTGGGGAGTTCTGCCGGAATCCCGGGTGCCTTCCCTGCTCTAAGCATCGCTGATGATGGTGTTTACCGCTCCGAAGCGCAATCTGTTGGGGTTTGAAGCTGGGGCTAGCGCAAGAGCTGGGATTGTTGAAGCGAATGGTGCAGGGACGCGTTCCCAGATCATTGATTGATGAGGTGGCATGTATTTGTGACGAGTGCAGAGACCAGCACGTGCAACCGACAGTACACTAGGGCCTAAATTCCGCGGTGTGGACCCTGATGGCCATTGTTAACGAAAAGGACTCGATTCAGACAGAACCTCGCAAGCTGCGCCTGATCCCTTTCCTGGGAAGCTTTCTCGCCGTGGCGTTGTTGTTCGCGGTGCAGCAATATCTTGGCGCACGCATGTGGTATCCGAAGGCGCATGTGAGATTGCCGCTGATTGTGGCCGCGTGGGAGGTTCAATACTTCCTTTGGGGAGTGTTCTGCTGGGCGCTGTGGCGGTGGCACGGAGACAAACTGCGGCGCGCAGGGTGGCGCTATCTCCTGTTCGTGATCGTCCCTGTAAGTATCGTAATGGGAATCGCCGTCGAGATGACGTTGGTGGGAGCGTTCCCGCAACTCACGATGTCTCGAGAGCTTCGCACGTACTGGCAGAGACTGGACTTTTCTCTGACGGAAGAATTTCTGGAGAACATCGCTATTTTCTGGGCAGCCTACGCGATTCTGCGAGGAACGGGACATTACAGGGAGCTTCGGCAGCGAGAGCGCGCAATGTCAGAGCTTGCAGTGGAACTGTCGGAAGCGCGGATGCTGGCGCTGCGCATGCAGATCAATCCACATTTCTTGTTCAACACGATGAACGCCATCTCGAGCCTGATGTACACCGATGTTCATGCGGCGGACAGGATGATGGAGCAATTGAGCAACATGCTTCGCGTCTCGCTGGCCCGGGGATCGAAGCAGATGATCAGCCTGCAGGAGGAGATGGAATTCATCGAGATGTACCTGACGCTGCAGGATATTCGTTCATCAGGAAGGGTTCGACAGGAGATTGAGATCGATCCGCATCTTCATGACGCGCTCATTCCGGCCATGCTGCTGCAGCCAATCGTCGAGAATGCGTACGTTCACGGATTGTCGAAATTGAGCGACGGCGGATTCATCGAGATCGCTGCGAAGCCTGTCCGCGACATGATTGAGATCGCGGTTCGGAATAGCGGGGTCGGGCTTGGGACACTTGGTGAGAATGGAACGCCCGGAGCGGGGATCGGACTGAACAACGTCAAGAGCCGGTTACGGCTGCACTACGGAGATCAGGCACATCTCGAGATGAAGGAAGCGGCGCCGGACCTGGTGGAAGTTACATTGCGATTCCCGCTGGCTTTTGCGCCATCGAGCGAGCTCGGTATTCTGCCGGGCGGCGATTCCGGCGTTCTATACGAGCCAGAGCAGGCTGCGACGACTGAGCTCACGCGGCAAGCGAAGGCAAGCTAAGCGGAACGAGATTTCAGTTGGTGCGGGAGCTTGCCTCAAGAGCGGGACGGTTGCGGCGATCCGCATAGAGCATGTGAATGTTTTTGGTTGCGGCCTCGAAACCCCTCTGATCACCGCTATCACGATATACGGGCAGCGCCTGGTTATAGCACTCTAGAGCGCGAGCGGCTTCGCCGAGATGCGCATAGGCAAGACCCATATTGTTGAGAGTGTTCGCCTGAGCTCTCCGATCGTCAATCTGCTTGAAGATTGGAAGGGCTGTAGCAAATAGCTCGATAGCTTTGCGGCGATCTCCAAACTGGTTGTAGACTCCGCCGATGTTGTTGAGGGAGGTGGCTTCACCCAGTTTGTTGCCGAGAGAGCGATAGATCGTGATCGCCTGGTCGAAGTAATCGAGCGACTTTTTTCTGTCGTGCCGGGCGAAGTAGACAAGACCGATGTTGTTGAGGACCGCTGCCTGGCCAGCGCGGTTCCCTGCCTGGACCTGGAGCGGCAGCGACTGAAGATCGAAGCGGAGGGCTTCATCAGTGTCGTTGAGAGCACGAAAGACTTCTGCGATGTCGCCGAGGGTAGCGGCTTCGTGATCTTTGTTGCCGGCGATCCGCCAGAGTGGGAGGGCTTGCTTGTAGGCGTCGAGAGCTTCTTCAGCGTGTCCCAGCGCGAAGTGTGAGGCACCGACGTCACTGAGGGCTGTTGCTTCTGCCGCGGGCTGCTTGAACTTGCGAACGAGGGCCAGTGTTTGATTGAAAGCCGGCAGTGCGTCCACCGCGTCGGCGTGAGCGTAGTAGAGGGCACCGATGTGATTTAGGACGACGGCTTGCCGGTGGGCGTCCTTTGCCAGTACGGCTTCGGCGAGGATCTGGCGGAGATCGGCAATCCTGGATTGGATCTCGGGGGCAAGATGCACGGTCGGGGGAGGTGAATCCGGAAGGGGGGAGCTTTGTCCGGAAAGCTGCGGAGCAAAGGCGAACGACAACAAGATCAGGGTTGAGGCAAACTTGATGGCCGCAACGAAAGGACGAGAGAGCATGGCGCGACCTCGACTGCGAGAGACTCGGCGCCCGTAAGTGGGGGATGCCAGGGGCGATCTACCAGGGAATTGTGGGCAATGTACTCCAGATCGTATGCAGGTGCAACAAGAATCAATGCGAAAATCGCGAATCTTGCGGGAAGGGCGGATAAACAGAAACGCCGCTCGAGGTGAGCGGCGTTTTCTACGGTGCCGCAGGCGCACCGTTCGTGGAAGGCTCTACTGGTTCTGGTCGTCGCGACGGTGAAGGGTTGGACGGTCGTCGCCGTCTTTTCCCTGCCCTGCCTGGCCGTTCTTGTCGTCGGTAGTGCTGGCGCGGCGGAGAGACGGCTTGTTCTTGTCCTTGGTATCGAGCAGGCGACGCTTGTTCTCAATGCGAGCGAGGCGTGCCTTTACGTCATCGAACTCGGAGGTCGTGACCGTGTACTCGTCGCGTGCCGGGAGTATTTTGGCGATCTCGTCCTGTGAGTGAAGGATGCGGTCGGGCGTCTGAGGGTGATCAGAGAACGCCTTGGCGACAAGGCCGGGCTTCCGCTTATCAAGAGCCTGCACCTTTTCAAAGAAGCTGATGAAGGCCTGAGGATCGTAGCCGGATCGATACATGTACTGGATTCCCAGGTAGTCGGCCTGCGCTTCGAAATCTCGCGAGAACTTCAAGAAAGTCAACGGCACTGCGAACTGCGTAGCTTCATAGATGCCGTAGCCGGTCCAGCTATAGCCGGTCATCATAATCAGCGGAATAGTGCCGAGCTGGGCGTAGTTCATACGTGTCTGCTCGCGAACCGCGTGATGCGCGCAGACGTGAGCTGTTTCGTGAGCCATGACGCCAGCGAGTTCGGCCTCTTCATCGGCGTTAAGAATGAGACCGGAGTTGACGTAGAAGAAGCCGCCGGGGAGGGCCATGGCGTTGATCTCGTCGGAATCGATGACCTTGATGGTAAACGGGACTTTGCAGTCGGAGTTCTTGACGATGTTCTGCCCGATGCGGTTCACATATTCCGTGACGACCGGATCGGTGATGAAGCGGGTGCTCTTCTCGATCTCGGTGGCGTACATCTTGCCCATCTTGATTTCGGTGTCCGTGGAGTACCAGTTACCGAGGCCCCGGCCCCCGATGTCGCGATTGCCGACGGCGCTGACATCTTGAATGCTGCCGGGCTTGACGTTTTCCTTCTGGCTGCCGACTTCGACGATCTTCAAGGGATCGACCTTGCTGCTGGCTGCGATATCACCTGAAACCGGCTCGGTGCCTGCAGGGCAAGGATTGTTCTTCTCCGTCTTGTCCTTATCTTTGTCTTTCTTCTTGTGCTTGTCTTTCTTATCCCCGTCTTTGTCGTTGTCGACGACGACGCAGTCGGGAGTATCGGCCGAGGCGGAATCTTTCTTGTCTTTGTCGCTATCGGAGGCCTTCGGAGGAGTGTCGCCGGTCACAGGGACTGTCCCTGGAGGAACGGGCTGGGCCGAGGGCGGGGTCGATTGCGGAGCGGACTGCACGGAGGGATCCGTCGGAGAGGTCGGCTGCGGGGTGGACTGGGACCACGCGAAAGTGGAGACGGCCAACGCCAATGCCGCCAAAATCGCCGCCTTGGATGTATTGAATGCTGCTGTCATGACCTCACCTCTGGTCTGCTTGTAGCCTGCGATGCAACTGCCGACAGTTGTGCCGCTTTGCTGCACTTATTAGACGCTAGTATGGCGCGGGTGGGAGCGGAAGTTTGGAGGATTTCCGCTGGGATGTGGAATCTGGCTATCCCAGTGCCCCTGGACAGGTTGCACCCATTTCGGCAAGAGCCCTTTCTCTTGGATAGAGACGCCGGGTGAATTAGAGTGGTGAGCACGGCAGCAAATTGCGGAGGAAACGTGCGTCGGGCATCGTTGTGGGCCATTGCCGTTCTTGTGCTTTTTGCGGTGCAAGGCATTGCGCTGCAATCGCATCCGCATTCCCGATCGGGCGGACATGAAGTCAAGCCAGAGATAAAGCGGGACAAGCCGGAAGGGCCTGTCGTCGATGCCACAGGGATCGGCTCCCCTATCGTTTTGAACAAGGGCTGGCGGGTGGGAGTCACGTCCGATCCGGCGGCGGGTAGTCCGGGATTCGACGATTCAGGATGGGCTGTTCGGGACGCGAATGGGACAATTCCAGACGTGTCGGAGAGCGAAGACCCGGATCCGAATTCCAAGGGACATGACGACAAGTACGCCTGGTTCCGGCTGCACATACGACTGGCGCAAAACCACGGGCCGGTTGCTCTGTTGATCGAACTGCCTGTGACACAGAGTACCTCGATGAATCTCACCTATGCGGGTCCGGCACCTGAGGTTTTCGTCAATGGAAAGCTGACCCTTCCCGAGGGACCGCATCCGGACGATCAATCGGAGTACCAGCAGATTTCACGCCTGTATCGCCTTGAAATTCCTGCAAACGAGACATCCCTCGTTCTTGCGGTGAGGACCTGGTACGCGCCGCTAGGTTTCAGAGGTTATACGAATTTCTTCGACCGCCGGACGATCCGGCTTGGAAGCCCTGGGGATCTGCAAGAGAGCCTTCAGATGTGGTCGGTGCGAACGCTGTTTGAGCGGCTTCCACGGCTGATTGTTGCCATTCTCCTGCTTTTCCTGTCCGCCTTTTTGTTGACGCTGTATTTCACGCAGAAAGGGCACACAGAGTATCTGTGGCTGGCGCTTCATGAGTTAGTGCAGGTACCAATCAGCATGATCGACCAGGCCGGAAGTTCGGCGCGGTTGGACAACATCTGGTACGGTGCGCTGCTGATGGAGTTCTTGTTTCTTTCGGCCTATCTGTATTTCGAGTTTCTCAATTCATTCCTTGCCTTGAAACGGCGCTGGTACATCAAGGGACTGCGCTATACGGCTCCTATTCTGGCGTTCCTCGGGCCGATGATTCTGTTGGCGGGGCACAACAGGGCAATCAGAATTGTTCTGATTTTTGTGGTGGTCTGCTCTCTGATCTGGATTGTGTGCTGGGCCATTTTTGTCTTTCTGACTCTGATTGTGGCCACCATCAAGCGCAATTATGAGGCGGGGATGCTGCTGATCCCGCTGATCCTGACCATGGTCGGGATTTTGGAGCCGCTACTTACGGGCGGCCTGAACGACTTCGGAGGCACCTATCAGTCTCCGCTGACGGTTTCGGCTGGTCCGATCCCGATCCATTTTGCGGCAATTGCGGACTTTGCCAGTTTGCTGGCGATCGTCGTGATCATCTTTGTGCGGTTTCTAAGAATTCATCATGAGCAGGAAAGAGCGCTCGGCGAACTTGAGGCTGCGCGCAGCGTGCAGGAGCTGATGATTCCGCGAGAGAAAGTGGATACACCGGGGTACGAGGTCGATTCGGTTTACAAGCCTGCGGCTGAAGTTGGCGGCGACTTCTTCCACCTGGAGACAACGCCGGACGGTGGGTTGCTGGTGATTCTGGGAGATGTAGCGGGCCACGGGATGCAGGCGGCGATGAATGTGTCGATGCTGATGGGCGTGCTGCGCTACACGCAGGAGAAGAGGCCGGCACGCGTACTCGAATCGCTGAACCGTGTGCTGCAAGGGAGCGAGAGCTTCACGACCTGCCAGGCGGTGTGGTTCGGGCCGGAAGGCGAGGTGGTGATTGCGAATGCTGGACACTTGCCGCCTTATCTCAATACTCAAGAGGTCAGACTGCCGGGGGGCTTGCCGCTGGGAGTGGTGCCGGAAGTGAAGTATGACGAGGTGCGGCTGTATCTGCATCCGGGCGACAGGCTGCTGATGATGTCGGATGGAGTGGTGGAGGCGCGACAGGGGTCGGGCGAGTTGTTTGGGTTTGATCGCGTGCACAATTTGAGCAACCAAACCGCGTTTTACATCGCTGATGCGGCGAAGGCGTTCGGGCAAGAGGATGACATTACTGTGCTGACGATACGCAGGCAAGCGAAGGCGATGGCGGCGTAGTCGCTGATGCGCGAAGTGCTTGAAGTGGCGGCGAGGGCGGGAAAACTTGGCACGAACTGCGGGTTCCTCGATTGCGCTGCGCTCCGCTCGGGATGACAGTCGTCCTTGCAAAGCGGAATTTCGAGCCCGAGAAAGTCTTAGCGAACCTGGACGAAGTTAGAGCAATGGGTCTCCATCGATACGCGATCTACACACAACGAGTGGTAACTTCCCAGCATCGTAGAGGTTAATGAGCCGAACGCTGCTTCCGGGAAAGCCCTACCCTTTAGGTTCCACGGCATATAAAAAAGGCACAAACTTCGCGCTGTTCTCAGAGTATGCAGCGCGGGTGGATGTGTGTTTCTATGACGCCGAAGGGAACGAGACAGACTGCATCACGCTGCTGGAACGCACTGCGTTTGTGTGGCATGGATTTGTGAACAACATCAAACCGGGACAGCTATATAACTTTCGCGTGCATGGGCCATGGGATCCAGCGAATGGCATGCGGTTCAATGCGGCGAAGTCTCTGGTTGACCCGTATGCGAAGGCGATTTCAGGAGACGTTGATTGGAAAGCCCCGATCTTTTCGTATGACGTGGCATCGGGCGACCCCATAAAGAAGGACGAGCAGGACAGCGCGCGCGGCGTACCGAAGTCAGTAGTGATACACGATACGTTTGACTGGTCGGACGATTGCCCGCCCGAGATCCCGCTGCCCGATTCGGTGATCTACGAAACGCATGTGAAGGGGTTCAGCTATCGAAATCCGGATGTGCCGGAGAATCTGCGCGGGACCTATGCGGGGCTGGCCCATCCGTCGAGCATCGAGTACTTCAAGAATCTCGGTATCACGGCAGTAGAACTAATGCCGGTGCACCATTTCATCGATGAGGGAAATCTCGTTGATAAAGGGCTGCGGGACTACTGGGGATACAACACGCTCGGATATTTTGCGCCGATGGCGCGGTATTGCTCGTCGGGAGACCAGGGCGAGCAGGTGCGCGAGTTCAAGGAGATGGTGAAAGCGCTGCACAAGGCCGGGATCGAGGTGATTCTGGACGTTGTGTACAACCATACTTGCGAGGGGAATCACATGGGACCCACGCTGAGTTGGAAGGGCGTGGACAACCCGACGTACTACCGGCTGGTGCAGGATGATCCGCAGTTCTACATGGATTACACAGGGACGGGAAATTCGCTGAACGTGCGGAATCCGCAGGTGCTGAAGATGATCATGGATTCGCTTCGGTACTGGGTGACTCACATGCACGTGGATGGATTCCGATTCGATCTGGCAGCGACGCTGGCGCGAGAGTTGCATGATGTGAGCAAGCTGTCGTCGTTCTTCGACACGATTCATCAGGATCCAACCCTGGCGGAGAAGAAGCTGATTGCGGAACCGTGGGATGTTGGGGAGGGCGGATATCAGGTGGGGCAGTTCCCTGTTTTATGGGCGGAGTGGAACGGGAAATATCGCGATACGGTGCGGCGGTTCTGGAAGGGCGATGGTGGAATGCTGTCGGACTTTGCGTATAGGCTGACGGGTTCGAGCGATCTATACCAGTTCGACGGAAGGAAGCCATACGCGAGCATCAATTTCGTGACTGCACATGATGGGTTCTCGCTGTGCGACCTAGTGAGCTACAACAGCAAGCATAACGAGGCGAACGGAGAAGATAATCGCGACGGATCAGACAACAACGACTCCTGGAATATGGGTGCGGAGGGCCCGACCGACGATCCTAAGATCAATGAGGCACGCGAGCGGCAGATGCGAAATTTTCTGGCGACGTTGATGCTGTCGCAGGGCGTTCCGATGCTGACAATGGGCGATGAGATCGCGCGTTCGCAGATGGGGAATAACAACACCTATTGCCAGGACAGCGAACTGAGCTGGATGGATTGGAATCTGGATGAACGCCGGAAGCGGCTGCGAGAGTTCACCTGCAAGATCATCCGCTTGAGGCTGGAGCACCCGAATCTACACCGGAGGAAGTTCTTCCAGGATCGCGAGATTCGCAGACGCAGAGATGGAACGCTGGTGTTGGTGGAGAAGGATGCGGACTGGTTCAATCCAGACGGCAACGAAGTCTCAGACGAGGCATGGAATGCGGAGTGGACGCGCGCGGTTGCTCTGCTGCTGAACGGGTGCACTCTGCAGGTAACCGACGAGGATGGCAACTGGATTGTCGATGATAGTTTTCTGATGTTGATTAACGCTGCCGATCAGGGTGTCGAGTTTACGCTGCCGCCTTCTCCGCGGGGTAAGCCGTGGCGGCAGATTATGAACACCGAGAACATCGACAATCCCTTCGTGGTGAAGAACGTGGGTGAGAAAGTGATTGTCGGCGGGAGGGCGCTGAAGCTGCTTAGCGACGGGGCAGAGAGTTCGGAAGCTAAGGCAGCAGACTGATTCGAGCCCCATGCATTGTGCTGGACGGGATTCTCATCTATTTGGGCGTTGGAGATTCAGCGGCCGTCGCTTCTGGTTTTTGTGACTCCTTGTCGTCCGGCGGCTTGGTAAGGTGCAGTTTGCGGATGTCCTTGGCGCCTACTCCAGGATCAACCGGCGTGACCTTGATCATGGTTGCCATGGCGCCGGAAGTCCACTTGAGGTAGTAGGTCTTCCCTGCCTCTGCTTCAAACCTTGCGCGCTCATTCTCCTTCTGTCTTGCCTGGTTGAGAGCGGCGCCAACGGACATGACTGCACTGCCGTAATACATTTTGGGCAGCCCGGCGATGATGACGGTGCCTGGTTCCACTTCTGTGAAGGCGTATTCGCTGTTGAGGAGTTTGCCGACGTGTGTGTCGTTGATGAAAACCTCATCATGCGCTGCGGAGCCGGTGAATCTGTAGGTTCGATAGATGCAGACGATGGCTTTGCCGGCTGAAGGCGTGGGAAGTACGACGGGTGTCTTCGAGTCTTGTGCGGCCGTGACCGAACACGTGAAGAGAAACGCCGCGGCGCTGAAGATCAGGAAGAGAATCGCGAGAGCTCTGCCGATCCCTCTAAGATGCGAGGCGGCGAGGGTTCGAGGACCTGTGTTGTGCATTGGTTTGCTCCTGATCATCCGGAGCGGGATCGAGCGCACAGGACAGAAGCCCCGAATGCATGTGTGAAGATAGTCGGCTGGCAAATTTCTTCTGTGCGAACGATCACATGCGGGCGTGATCATTTCGGCTGTCGCGTGATGAATGGCGTGGATGTTTATTCCGAGGAAAGCCGCTGCCATCTCTCCGGAGCGCGTGAGGAGGGGATGCGTACGCAAGCAAACAGAAGCGTTCTGCCACCGACTTGAAGTCTTGGAGACCTGCGCCGTTAGTGAATGATGCCTGTGGTGATGGTGCTCGCAATCGAGATGAAGGTGTGATTGACCTGCTGGGCAACGGCGGATTCGCCCGCGACCGTGCCGAGCGCAATCACAGTAAATGCCAACGCATACTCTGTGAGGCCCTGGCCCTCATCGCGGCTCAGCAAGGACTGTGCGGCCGAGTAAAGCTTGATTAAGAGGCTGTTCATGATGGCTTCTCCCGCTCTGAGATGTGCCGCCGGGCAAATTCAACAGCGGCGCTACTCCCCTGCTCTCAGTTATTACTAAACCGCAGTTTGGTAACGTGCGGGTAGATGCCAGGGGTCTATGGACGTTGGTGCGGCACGGAAGGACATGGGACGTATTGGACCACCGGAGTTAACTGGTGCCGAAGGAGAAGAATCGGTTGAATTCCCTCGGTCGGGCTTCGGGTATATGCCGGATGTTATTCATTCAAAGACCAGAAGTTTTCGAATGCCTGTTGAAATGGGGACTGAATAAAGACGGATAGCGGAAGAATCAGCGTGCAGGGAGCAATGAGGAGCTCTCCAATGTTCTGGTTTGCTCTAAGCGTAAGCATCATCAATCTAGTCTTTGGCGGAGCTCTATATCTTCGTTCGCCGAAAGATGTTCAGATCGAACCATTCTTCTTAGCTATGTTCTGGAATGTGGCACAGTGGGTGATCTTTTTGAAGTACCGGCATTGGTTTAAAGAACGCGATGCTTCCGACCTTGGCGAGGATGGACTCTTGTCAACATCTCCGTATTTGAAGGGCGCATTGGTCGAATTTGTGATTTTGAACAACATTTTCATAATCGCTATGCTCAGGTACCTTGCTTAAACCAAGAGCCCCATCACAGGGATGGGGCTCCGGTGACTTTGGAACGATTTGCTAGAACCTAGTCATAGTACTCGAGGCCGAGGTGGGTGATGAGGTCGGCGCCCATAATGTGGCGGAGTGTGTTCTTGAGCTTCATCGATTGAATGAAGAGATCGTGCTCAGGGTAGAGACCTTCGCGGGTCTGCGGAGATTTGAGATAGAAGCTCAGCCACTCCTGGATGCCGATGTTTTTGAGTGAGGATGTGCGCTGGGCGAGGTCAAGGAAGAGCACCAGGTCGAGCGCGATGGGCGCGGCAAGGATGGAGTCGCGACAGAGGAAGTCGACCTTGATCTGCATCGGGTAGCCGAGCCATCCGAAGATGTCGATATTGTCCCAGCCCTCTTTGTTGTCGCCACGCGGCGGATAGTAGTTGATGCGGACTTTATGGAAGATGTCCTTGTATAGGTCGGGATAGAGCTCAGGCTGAAAAATATATTCAAGAGACCCGAGCTTGGATTCTTCCTTGGTTTTGAAGGACTCCGGATCGTCAAGGACTTCTCCGTCGCGATTGCCGAGGATGTTGGTGGAGTACCATCCGGACACCCCGAGGAGGCGGGCTTTGAAGGCCGGCGCGAGGACGGTCTTCATGAAGGTCTGGCCGGTTTTGAAATCCTTGCCGCAGATGGGAGCACTATTCTTCTTGGAAAGCTCGATCATTGCCGGGCAATCAACAGTGAGGTTCGGAGCGCCATTGGCGAAGGGTACGCCTTCAGTGAGTGCGGCGTAGGCGTAGATCTGAGAGGGCGCGATGCCGGGGTCGTTGGACTCGAGGCCCTTTTCGAAAGCGGCGATGGACTGGTGGACGGCAGTTGGCTCAAGGAAGATTTCAGTGGAGCCGCACCAGATCATGACGACGCGGTCGACGGTTTTGCGGAAGTTCTGGATGTCGGCGCGGACTTGGTCGGCAAGATCTTTCTTGTTCTTGCCTTTTTTGACGTGGGTACCGTGGAGGCGCTTGACGTAGTACTGATCGAAGACGGCGGGAAGAGGCTTGATGGTCTCGAGGTAAGGCTTGAGCTGCTCGAGTGTTTCTTTCTCGAGGACCTTGGCGTGCGCGGCGCTCTCGTAGACGTTGTCTTCGAAAATGTCCCAGCCGGTGAAGACGATGTCATTCAGGTCGGCGAGCGGAACGAAGTCTTTTACCAGAGGCGATTTGTTGTCGGTTCGCTTGCCGAGGCGAATGGTGCCCATTTGAGTCAGCGAACCAATTGGCTTTGCAAGACCGCGTCGGACAGCTTCAACGCCGGCAATCATCGTGGTAGCAACTGCGCCAAGTCCGACGACCATGATGCCTAGCTTGCCTGTTGCTGGAGAGGGCTTTTCAGCTTTTGCGGTCTGTGAGCCGCTTTGTTCCGTGGTGCTCATTCTTCTTTTCCAACCTTCCTTGATGAAGTAATTCAGAGTTGAACTGGGCAGACGAATCAGTGTACGCCCGGCGACCGGGTCATATCTTGTGACAGAGCATCAAGCTTCGCTGGCCCGACGAACGCGCTTGATGTGTGTCCAGAGGAACCAGATAATGGCAATCAGAAGTCCGAGTTCGACGACGAGATGGAAACGATGGAACCACTCGTGGAAGCGCGGGTCTGTATGCCACGCTTCGCCCAGGCGCATGCCCACATAGGCAAGGGCATAGCACCATGGCCAGGAACCGATGAACGTGTAGACGTGGAAGCGCAACTGCGGCATTCTGGCAACGCCAGCCGGGAATGCGATGAAGGTGCGAACCACGGGAAGAAGACGGCCGAGAAGGACCGTGATACCTCCGTACTTCTCGAAGAAGCGCGTTATGCGATCGAGGTCGTGCGGGCTCATCAGGACCCAGCGCCCATAGCGGAGAACAAGAGGACGGCCACCCCATGCGCCGATCCAGTAGGCAATGACTGAGCCGAGATTGCAGCCGATGGCGCCCGCAGTGGCTGCCCAAAAGAGATTGAAATGGCCGGTGTACACAAGGTATCCGGCGAAGGGCATGATGATTTCGGAGGGGAGCGGGATGCAGGCGGATTCGATGCCCATGAGGGCTGCGATGCCGGCGTATCCAAGTGAGCCGATGACGTGGGTTACAAACTGGATGATGAGCGGCAGAATGCGTTCGGTCATGGGCTTGAACAGTATATAGGTTGGGAGCCGCTCGGCTCGGGCTGTAGGATTGAGATGATTCATCCCGATGGGCGAGGTGTTTGAAATTGGCTGAGTTTCCTCCTGTTCCGTTGACGCTTGAAGGGTCTGCTGTATTGCATCAGTTCTTCCGCTTTGACTGGAAGGCCTGGAGGGCGACAGCGGGTTCAGAACGAGAGCGAATTGCCGAAGAGTTCATGACGCTGATCCAGAAGCTGGAGCGCTTGTCAGTGACCGAGGGAATGGAAATGGGCAAGGGCGCTCAGCACTGGCCGGTGCGAACAGCCCTCTTCTCGCAACTGGGCCATAAGGGCGATCTGATCCTGGTGCACTTTCGCGATTCGTTTGAGGCGCTGAACCAGGTGGAACTGGATTTGGCACAGACACGGATGTCGGATTTTCTGGCGCCGGCTCACTCCTATGTTTCGGTGGTTGAACTGGGGCTTTACGAGTCAACACGGAAGACGTATGAAGCTGCGGCGTCAAAGGGAGCGGAGCCGTTTTCACCGGAGTGGAACACGGAGGTTGAGGCATCGATGAAGCGCGGAGCAGAGGCGATGAAGACGCGACTCTTCCCTTCTGTTCCGGATACGAAGTACATGTGCTTTTATCCCATGGATCGCAAGCGCGGCGAACAGGTGAACTGGTACACGGTTCCGTTTGCAGACAGACAGAGGATGATGCACGAACATGGGATGATCGGCCGGCGTTATGGAAACGTGGTGAAACAGATCATCTCCGGATCGATTGGCATGGACGATTGGGAGTGGGGTGTGGACTTGTTCGCCGATGACCCGGTGGTGTTCAAAAAGCTGATCTACGAAATGCGATTCGATGAGGTGAGCGCGGTGTATGCGCTGTTTGGGCAGTTCTACCTTGCGCTGCGGCTGCCGGTGGAGAAGCTGGGGAGTTGGCTGGGTGGGAAGCTCTAGCGTCAGCGCGGCGTGAAGCGTTTCATGCTGTACGCGATGGGCAGGCCGACGACGATCATATGCGTGACTAAACCCTTGAGCAGGTCCTTGAGCTCGTAGGGGCCGTGGCTATGAAGTGCGGACAAGGGCAGGACGATGAGCCGCATGACGGTATCGACTGCAGCGCCGAAGAAGAGACCACAAATAAGCCAGCTCTCTTTCATGTAAGTCAATCGGCGGCTCGCAGCGTAGTAAATTGCGGCGGCTGAGATGGCGATGAAATAGTGCAGGGCCACACCGAGGACGTAGGTTCCGGCGCCGCCATTGAATGCCTTCCTGCCCAGCAGGCCGCCGGCGATTACGAGAGGAATATCCCATCCGAAGTAAATGCACGCCTGCAACAAATCGAGCGTGCCTGCGACAAGGCCGCCAATGCCGACGGCCTGTATTGCGGTTCTTTTGACTACCGCTTCGGGTGATAGAACATCGGTCACTTGTCCCTCTTCCTGTGCTCGGACCGGAAGTCGCAGGCCGTGAGCTTGCGTTGAACCGAAGCACTTTGCCGACCGTACTTGAACTGCCCGCAGAAGTCCTGAATTCCTCCTGAATCTGCCTGAAAAGTTCTGAAAAAGAAGGCGACGGTGTCTCGATAATGCTGCGTTGCTACAATCTGGATTGCCTGTCACCTTGGAAAGGCGTCGAGGGACGATGGAACCTCAAACCACAACGAAGCTGCGCATCGGTGAGTGGTGTGTAGAGCCCGAGCGAGGCACGATGACGCGGAATGGTGCGACCACCCGGCTCGAATTACGCTCAATGCGGCTCCTGATGTGTCTTGCCGAACGTCCCGGGCAGGTGGTCAACGTTGAGGAACTCATCAGTCGTGTCTGGGGCGAAGTGTCGGTGTCGCCGGATTCCGTTTACCAGGCGATCACGGTGCTTCGCAGACAGCTCGGCGATGATTCCCGTAAACCTGCTTATATCGAAACGGTGCCGCGGCTCGGGTACAGGCTGATTTCGGAGACAGCGCCATGGCTGAATGAGGAATCCAGGGATGCGATCGATCTGCCGGACGCACGGATAGTGACATTCGAAGCTGATGCGGGCACGCGACGTTTCATGGCGAGAAGGATTATCTGGGCGATGGCCGTTCTAGCCACACTGACCGGGTTTGCCTTCGTTCTGCACGAGAGGCTTGCGGATGGAAAGCGATCAGCCATTTCTTCCTTTACGAGACCTGTGGCATCCGTGGGCGTCTTGCCTTTCCTGGATCTGACTGAAGGAATGCATAACGAAGAATTTGCAGATGGCATGACGGAAGAGGTGATTGACAAGCTCAGCAAGGTTTCCGGCGTGCAGGTACCCTCCGCGACGGCTTCGTTCTACTACAAGGGAAAGAATCTTCCTGTCTCCGAAATAGCACGAGGACTGAAAGTGACGTACCTGCTGGATGGCAGTGTGCGAAAGTCGAACGGTCGGGTGCGTATCGCTGCACGGCTCGTCAGGGCAGATAACAGTTACGTGATCTGGACGAACACATATGAACGGCCGGTGAGCGATTTGATCATGGTGCAGGATGACATTGCGGGTGAGGTGGTGAAGGCCCTGCTGACAACTGTGAATCCTGCGCAAACGCCCAACTAGTTTGATTGAGGAGTGATTGTCGAATGCCTGCAGCAAAGGGAAAACAGATCAAGAAGACCGTCAGCAAGGCCGTGAAGGGCCGCCAATCTACTGCGAAGGTCCGTACGAAGCAGTTGGGCGGGGATTTGGCGCCGGCGCGGGTAGAAGCGATTCTCAAGGGGCTGGATGAGGCGTATCCGGAGGCGGTTTGTGCTCTGACGCATCGCACGCCGTGGGAGTTGCTGGTGGCAACGATCTTGTCGGCCCAGTGTACGGATGTTCGGGTGAACATGGTTACGCCAGAGCTGTTCAGACGCTTCCCTACTCCGCAGGCGATGGCGAAGGCGAAAATACCGGAGCTTATCGACCTTATCCGAACGACGGGTTTCTTCAACAACAAGGCGAAGTCGATCAAGGGTGCGGCGCAAGCAATTGTGGAGCGATTCGGCGGCAAGGTTCCGGAGACTCTTGCGGAGCTGATCACGGTTCCGGGAGCAGCGCGCAAGACAGCAAACGTGGTGCTGGGTGTGAGCTACGGAAAAGCTGAGGGCGTGGTGGTGGATACGCACGTGTTCCGGATTTCGCGGCGCCTGGACCTCACCAAATCCGACACGGCGGAGAAGGTGGAGCAGGATCTGATGAAGATTCTGCCGCGGGACCGGTGGATCCGCTTTTCGCACCAGGTGATTCATCATGGTCGGCAGGTGTGCATTGCACGCGCACCGAAGTGCAAGGAGTGCAATCTGGAAACACTTTGCAAGTCGGAAGATAAGACGTGGTGGAGCTGAGAGAAGCAGGCACTAAGGGACCGAGGGACCGGTTCATTTGTCTCGCGGATGGATGTAGTAGATGAGGCCGAGGTAGTCGTCGCTCAAGAGGAAGGTGTCAGGGGCGAGGCGGAGGATAGCGCAGGGCCGGCCATGAACCGTGGGCCTGCCGTTCTTGGTTGTGAGGAAGCCAGTGATGAAGTCGCTTAGCTTGCGATCTGCCGGAGCGAAGCGCACAACTTTGTAGCCTGTGCCGATGTGAGGATGGCTCGCGCCGTGAAGAGCGACTAGGAAGCTCTCGGCGAGAGCTGAATCCTGTTTACCGAAATATGCGAAACCGAGCGGTGAACTATGGGCCGCGAATGTGGCGTAGACGGGAGGGACCTTGTCGCAGGAGTTGAGGGGCCCGAGGGCTTTGCCCAGGTCGGCGTTGGGATCAGCGGCATGGTGGCCCCCACCAGCTGCAAGGTTGGTGCCTGCGGTAGCTACACCTTTTTGTTCTCCGTAGACGGAAACATTTGCTGACGCCTCAGGGGATGTCGGCTTGGGCGCAGTCTTCCCAGCTGTGCGGGCGTCGTCGAGAGTGGGAAGCGGAGTTTTGTCGAGTACAGGCTTGCCGCCGGCGAAGTAACAAGCAGGCCATCCGTAGTTGGGTACGGGGCCCGCATTGACCGCGATTTGGAAGAATGTGTCCTCCGGAAGTTTGTCGCCAAGGTGGTCATCACCCATGTTGGTGGCGAGGATGGCTCGGTTGTCGAGTTCGGGGATTTGCTGAATGTCTACAGCGTTGCGAAGGCCTTGGGCTTCCAGCCGCTGGTTGCGGCCATCGGGGTCCATGCTGATGATGGAGGCGCGGAGGACTTCGTCTTCCTGGCAGTAATTGCAGGACGAGCCAACGGCGACGAAGACGCGCGGCTTGCCGTTGGTGTTTGCGATGGTCACGGTGCGGGTGAGGTGCCAGCCTCCGTATTTGTAGTGGAGTCCGTAGTCGGGAAAACGGATGAGGGTTTCAGGCGCGGAGGTTGGGGCGTTGTCGCCCGGTTTGTATTTGTAGCGGACGAGGCGGTCGGTAAGGGGAAGATAGAGCCAGGACTGATGGGTAGCGGGATCGGTGTAGAAAGCGAGGTTGTTAGGATTGCGCAGGCGCGAGAGGTAGCGCGTGATGTGGGTAAAACGGCGAGACGGATTGTCCCAGCCCTCGAGTATATAGACGCTGCCGAGGCGGTTGTCGCTGAGGTCGTGCATGGACGTGACAAAGATGCGGCGGTCGGGAGATTTGCCGAAGAAGCGGACACGCTTGAGGCTGGTCGCGGCGATGTTGATATCGAAGGAGTCGGGGAGCTTGAGGGTGATCTGCTTTCCGGGGGCGTAGGTCAGGGTGCGGGGGGTCTGGGCTAGAGCGACGGTACATGAGAAGAGAATCAGGAGCGCGGACAGCAATGCGCGGGGGAAGGCTCGCTGCATAGTTCGAGTTTAAAAGAGTTCAGAACTGGGAGATGGCGGCTGCAATCAGGGCGGGAATGTCGTGGGGATCGGCTTCGGCAGCGGGAGACCAGCCGTATTCGCGAAGAGTGGCGCTGGTGATGGGGCCGATCGATATGGCTTTGACTCCGGCAAATGGGAACGCGATGCCGCCGGCGCGGGCGACTTCGGCAAGGTGGGTCACGCTGGAGGAACTGGTGAAGGTGGCGGCATCGATGCGGGAGGCGAGGGCGGCACGGAGCTTGTCTGGGGCATCCTGCGGGATGGCGTTCTGGTAGGCGTCGACTACGTCGACGATGGCGCCAGTGTCGCGGAGGGTGTCGGGAATGAGATCGCGCGCGCTGGCAGCGCGGGCGAGGAGGATGCGCTGGCCTTCGATTCCAGACAGGGATTCGAGCAGGCTTTCGGCAACGTATTCCTTTGGGGTGAAAGCGACGGTGAACCCGGCCTGGCGAGCAGCTTCGGCCGTCGCCTTCCCTACGGCGGCGATCTCGGTTTTGATTCTGTTACCCGGCACGATGCCACATGCAGCGAAGCGCTCGATCAACGCGCGGACTGCATTGGCGCTGGTGAAGATGAGCCAGTCATAGGAGGTGAAGTTGCGGAGGGCGGTGTCGAGAGGATCGTAGCTGACTGGCGGGACGATTTCCAGGACCGGGACCTCGACTGGGTCGGCTCCTGCGGCACGGAGACCTTCGCTGAGCTTGCCCGCCTGGTGGGCGGCGCGGGTGACGAGGATGCGCTTGTTGGCGAGAGGTCGGGAGATCATGCGCTAGTTCGCTTCATTCGGCACGCGAGCGAAAAGCAACTGCGGGTCCTTCGACTCCGCTGCGCTCCGCTCAGGATGACAGCCTTCGTTCAGTTGCACTGCTTTCGGATCGAAGATGACTGGTCGGTAAACGCCAGCTTTTCTTCAACACAGATTCTATGCGGAGGCGCCGGTCGGAGGTTGTGCGGCGGCTTCGAGCAGCTGGGCGGCCCCTGCTTTCATGAGTTTGTTGGCGATGAGCTGACCTAACGCGAGAGGGCCCATGTCGGCGCGACGGGTTTCGTGGTGAGCGCGTATGGCTTTGCCGGTAGTGGGGTCGGCAACAACGCCGAAGATTTCCTGCCATTCGCCGGATTCGTTTTGCGGGGCGACGCGGCAGTGGATGCCGATGGGAACCTGGCAACCTCCACCTAATGCGGCGAGGGCGGCGCGTTCGGCTGTCACAGCGTAGCAGGTGGCGGCATCGTCGAGAAAGGCGATGGCGGCAAGGGTGGCGTGGTCTTCTTTGCGGGTTTCGATCCCGAGGGATCCCTGGCCCGCAGCCGGGCAGAAATGATGCGGCTCGAAACGCTCACGGACCCATTCGGCTTTCTCGAGGCGATCGAGGCCGGCCGCGGCGAGCAGGATGGCATCGACCTGACCTTCTTCAAGTTTGCGAAGGCGCGTGTCGACGTTGCCGCGGAATTCGACGGGCTTAATGTCCGGCCGGATGGCGAGTAACTGTGCGCGGCGACGCTGGCTGCTGGTACCGACGACGGCGCCGCGAGGGAGTGCGTGGAGCGAGTGGTATCTCACAGAGACAAGGACATCGCGAGGATCGACGCGCTTGGGTGTGGCGGCGAGACGAAAGGGCGCGGGAAGTTCTGTGGGCAAATCCTTGAGAGAGTGAACGGCAAGATCGACGCGGCTTTCGAGGAGGGCGTCCTCGATTTCCTTGGTGAAGATTCCCTTGGAGCCGACCTGAGCGAAGGTGACTTCCTGAAGGCGGTCCCCGGTGGTCTTGATAATCTCGATCTGGGCGCTGTGGCCGTGGGTGCGCAGCAGCGCCGCGATATGGTTGGCCTGCCAAAGAGCGAGTTGCGATCCGCGACTACCGATGCGCAGATTCATTTGCCTCCTACGGCACTGGTTTCGCTCTCGCGAGGGGAATTTATGGAAGTCTTGTTTTCGGGCTGGGCGATTGGTATGACGGAGTTCTGGGACTTCTCTTCGGGCTCGGTGGAGGAAGGAAGAGACCACGTTTCGCAGAGCGCTTCGACGCGGATGGAGTCGTTCTCACGAGCGGCTTGCTTGAGGGCCTGCATGGGCGGATGAAGGAACTTATTGACGAGGCCGCGGGTAAGCGCTTCGACAGCGGCGAGTTGCTCCGCATTGAGCGTACCGAGTTTTGCCTGCATGCGCTTGAGTTCGTTGGCGCGAATCTCTTCGGCCTGGCGCTGTAGGCTGACGATGGCCGGAGCAACATTCACTGCACGGCGGCGCTGGTGGAAGCGGTCGACTTCAGCTTCGACGAGAGCTTCGGCGTCGCCAGCCTGCGTTTTGCGCTCGGCTATATGGGCGGCAGCGACCTGCTGGAGATCGTCGATGTCGTAGACGAAGATGCCTTCGATCTTGTTCATCGCCGGATCGACATCGCGTGGGACAGCGATATCGATAAAGAACATGGGGCGGTTGCGGCGGCGATGCATGAACTGCTGACCGTGCTCGGGGCGGAAGATGTGGTGTGGCGCGCCCGTAGAGCTGATGACGATGTCGGCTTCGGTGGTGGTCTCGTAAAGCTTGTCGAATGGGATGACGCGTCCGTTGAAGGGCTCGGCGAGCTGGCGTGCGCGATCGAGGGTGCGATTGGTGACGAGGATGGCGCCTGCTCCCTGCTGCATGAGGTGGCGGGCGGCCAGTTCGCTCATCTTTCCGGCACCGACGAGGAAGACGGTGCGGCCGTTGAGAGAGCCGAAGATCTTGCGGGCGAGTTCTACCGCAACGGAGGCGATGGAGACAGAGTTGGAACCGATCGAAGTCTCGGTACGGATCTTCTTAGCCGCGGCGAACGCCGATTGGAGGAGATGCTCGAGCTCGCCTGAGATGGTACCGGCGGCGCGAGCTGCAGCGTAAGCTTCTTTAACCTGGCCGAGGATTTGCGGCTCGCCAACAACCATCGAATCCAGACTGGATGCGACCCGGAAGAGGTGCCGAACCGCCTGCTGGTCGCGGTGCTCGTAGATGTGCGGGGCGAGCTCGGACCGTTCGACTCCGAATTGGGTGTAGAGGAAGTTCTTAACATCGGTTTCAGCTGAGTCGAGAGACGCGAGTATTTCGACACGATTGCAAGTGGAGACAATCATGCACTCAGTGACGCCCGGCAGTGCGGCGAGGCCGCGAAGGGTCTCCGGCAGTTCGTCGCGCGAGATAGCGATGCGTTCGCGCAACGCGATGGGCGCGGTTTTGTGGTTGACCCCGATGAGGACGAGCTGGCTCATGGGGCACCGAACCGATGGACGCGGCTGACGATGTTGGCTGCCCAGACGCAGATCATGAAAATGAGCACGGCCCCTGAGAAGTAGGCGGCTTTGCGCCCACGCAGGCCAGCAGACCAGCGAAGGAAGATGAGGAGGACGTAGAGTCCCCACATGACGAAAGAAGCGAGGACCTTGGGATCAAGGAAGTAGGCGGCGCCGAGGGAAGTTTCCTGGACGAGTACGGCACCGAGGACGAGGCCGACGGTCATGCAGGGAAAGCCAAAGAGGAGCATCGCATTGGCGATGCGTTCGAGGGTGTCGAGTGGCGGGAGCCAGTCGGCGGCGGAGCGACGGGTGTCCTTAAAGTTCTTGAGTTTGGACTTGAGACGGTTTTCGAGTACCAGGTAGAGGAGGGATGCCAGGAGGCTGAATCCCAGGGCGGCATAGGCGCAGAGCAGAGCGGCGATGTGAGCAACGAGCCAGCTGGTGCGGACCCCCTGCGAGGGGAAGGCGTAGCCCTGAACTCCAAGAGAAGGTACGAAGACGAGGAAGAATGTGATGGGGAGGGCGAAGACGCCGAGCGACATCGCATCGTAGAGCCACCAGGCGAGAAAGTAGAGGCCTACTATGGCAAAACCCAGCAAAGATTGAACTTCACGAGCTCCCACGGGGAGCAGGCGGTGGGCCTGGACGAGCATTTCTACGGCGGAGACGAGGTGGAAAAAGAAGGCCATGCCACCGAGGTGCACACACCAGCGCCGCGCCCGCTCTGAGGAATTGAGCACGGCGGGGAAAATGGTGACACTTGCAGCCGCGTATAGAATCGTCGCGACTCGGAGCCAGAGGAGATGCATGCCGAACTCAAATCTAAGGCCTTAGTACTCAGTATACTGTGATCCAAATCACCACTCGGCGAACGAAGGTCGGGGCCGGAGAGGGTCCCAAGATATGGACCTAGAGAAGCTTAAGGAAGATTGGGAGTCCCTGGCGAAGTCGGATGCGCTTGGGGCCATCCTGACCGATCAGAGCAAGGCGGGCGGTAAATGGCAACTCGATGAGTTCATGGCGACCGGGGAAGCCGAGGTGGTCACCGTCATGGAGCACCTGCGACATATCGGCCATGAACCGGACTTCAGGGGAGCTGCGCTGGATTTCGGGTGTGGAGTGGGGCGGCTGACGCAGGCGCTGGCTCGGCGCTTTGCAAGGTGCGTGGGGGTGGACATCTCGCAGGAAATGGTGGACCAGGCAGAGCAATTGAACAAGTATGGGCATTGCCGTTACGTAATGAATGCGGATCAGCAGCTTCCTTTTCGCGAGGGCCAGTTTGCGTTTATCTACTGCAACATCGTGCTGCAGCATGTGCCCCGGCGCTTTGCGGAGGAGTACTTGAGGGAGTTCGTGCGGATACTCGGGGCGGGCGGCGTTCTGGTGTTCGGAGTGCAGAATTCCTTTGCCATGCCGGATCTGGGTTCTCGGGTGACACGAATTCGGCAGATCCTGCGCATTCGTTCGAGGATCAAGCGTGCGCTCGGGAGCAGTGAGGGGGAGATGCTAATGCACTGCCTGCCGGAGGATGCGGTTCGCCGGGCCTTGGGTGATGCAGCGAAAGTAGTGGACGTTCAGTGGACGAATACGGCAGCGAAGGACTTCAATGGCAAGCTCGTCTATTTGGACCAGCCACTTCGATCAGGTTATGTGGGCAAGCAGTATTGCGTGCTGAAAACGGGATGACGCTTTACTGAGAGTCGGAAGCGAACGCCGTTCGCCAGAATACCCAAAGATAGAAGACTCCCATCGTGAGCAGCGTGATCGGGGCGAGCAGGACAGGAAAATTGGGAATGAAAGACTGCATCCAGCCACCGATGTGGTTTCGGTTCAGCACGGTGTGAGAGAGGTCACCGGTGACGATGAGGGCGGCAAATGTGAGAGCCAGAGCCAGCCAGCGTTGGTGAGATTGGCGGGACCAGAGCAGCGCGAATCCCGGTATACACAACAAGAGAAGCTTGGTGTCGTAAAAGTGGTGGTAGACGGGCAAAAGGGAGAGAGGGATCACCGCAGCCAGACTCAAGAATTGCGACCCCCGGGTGCGAGGCATCCGCACAGCGATGAAGCCCCATACCAATAGCAGTGGACCGCCGACCAGATAGCTTAGCGAATTGTAGAAATTCGGTAGGTCTTTGATGCGGCTGAAGACGACCTGAAGATCGACAAGTTCGGAGTCGGGGTCGAGAGGGCCAGGATCCGCCGGACCGCCAGGCGCGGATAGCACCGCGTAATTCGCGTGCAGTTGAGCCGACCAGTGCGGGGAGAGGTGCCAAACCCAAAGAAGCATCGGAATTGAGAGCGCCACGGCGAGGATGGCGATTTGGATTGAGCGCTTGCGAAGATTTGGACCCGCTAGCAGGAAGAAACACCAGATGACGGCGGCATCCTGCGGCTTGAGACAGAGACTGAGCGCAAAGAGGCTGACGCCGATCCAGGGGAAGCGGCTCTTGAGGATGCACCAAGTCGCGATTACAGCCAGACTGATGGCAAGAGCGGAGGGGTTGGAAAGGACGACCACGACTTCGCTGTTGGCGAGCAAATAAGCGATGAGAAGTGCGCTCGCGGTTGGGGCCAGATCACGGCAGAGATCCCACGTGAGAAACGATGCGAGGATGAGGCCGAGGGTGCCGGTAGCCATCCAGAGAACGGAAGCGGCGCGCAAGGGCAGGAGAGCAAAGGGTACGGTCACGGCGAAGGCGGTTGGAGGATAGACGTACCGGGCCTGAATTTTCCGACTGATTGGCTCGGCGACGGAGGCGTCTTCGCCAGCCTGGTGGACTGTTTGAAGCACGTGATCGGGATTGTAGGGATCGAGGCCGGCGAGCAGGGTTCGTGCCGGAAAGTAAACGACACGGAAATCTTTTGCTGTGCTCTCGGAGGGATGGATTATCAACGTCAGAGCCAGCAGCAGGATGATGCTGGCGCCGAGAAAGATCAGGTAGACCCCATCGTTTGTCGAAGGTCGACGGGGTATTGAGGTGCAAATTCCCTGCTCTTCCACTGGATTGGCGGGCATGACTTCTCTACTTTTACAGGAGCGGCAAGCGTTCCGAAACAGGAATGGTATCGGAATGATTACGGTGGCGTAGCTATGAGGATTTGAACCGGGTTCTGCACAGTCAGGGGCGGTGCGGAGCACGGTAATCTGTAGGCAATCGTGCAACCCGCTGATCTCCAATCCGCGGCGGCGCCGCCGTCTTCCCTGTCTCCTGAGTTGGCAGAACCTGAAATCGTCACTCCAGCGAATGGGAAGGACGAAAAGGTCCAAGAGCTTACCCCTTTCATGCGCCAGTGGACAGCGGCGAAGCGGGAGAATCCCGATGCCCTGCTTTTCTTTCGCATGGGAGATTTCTATGAGCTCTTTTATGACGATGCGGTGACGGCGAGCCGCGAGTTGCAGCTGACGTTGACGGCACGGGATCGGGAGCGGCAGGTTCCGATGTGCGGGGTGCCGCACCACTCGGTGGAAACGTACCTCACGCGGTTGTTGCGGCGCGGTTACCGGATCGCGATCTGCGAGCAGATGGAAGATCCGAAGCTCACGAAGAAGATCGTGAAGCGCGAGGTGATCCGTGTGCTGTCGCCGGGTACGGCGATGGATTCAGCTCTGGGTCAGGAGCAGAACAATTTTCTTGCGGCATATTTTGAGAGCGGACTGGAAAAACAGCCGATTTGCGCCGTGGCGTTGCTGGATGTTTCGACGGGCGAGTTCAGGACGGCGGAGTTTCAGGGCGCAAAGGCACGGCAACAGGCGCTGGATGCGTTGCTGCTCGCGGGGCCAAGCGAGGTCCTGATGCCGACGAGCGCAGAAATCCCGGGAGCGCTTGAAAAGATTGCGGCTCGGACGCGGGTTGAGGACTGGGTGTTCACGCGGGACTTTGCCGTTCCGCTAGTTGAGCGGCAGTTGCAGGTGCGATCGCTTGAGGGATTCGGGTTGATTGGACACGAGGCTGCGGCGATTGCGGCTGGAGTTTTGCTGCACTATGTGCGTAGCACGCAGAAGAACGAGGCGCTGCACATCGATTCGCTGAAGTTCCAGGAGCACTCGACGTCGCTGGAGCTTGATCAGGTGACGGTGCGGAATCTGGAGCTCGTCGAGCCGCTTTTTGCGGGTCAGGATGATCGAGCGACGCTGTTTCACTCTCTGGATTGCTGCCAGACGCCGATGGGAAAACGCCTATTGCGGGCGACGATTTTGCGGCCGTTGATTGGTCCCGATGTTTTGAATGCGCGGTACGCAGCTGTCGAAGAGGCCTGTGATGACCTTGTCAAACGCGAGGAAGTGCGGCGTGCGTTTGAAGGGATTCTCGATCTGGAGCGGCTGCTGGCGCGTTTGAGTCTCGACTCGGCGGGGCCGCGGGATGTGCGGGCTCTGGCAGCGAGTCTGGCCAGGCTGCCGGGGTTGGAAGCTGCGGTTCGATCGATGGAGGCTCCGCTGTGGCGTGAACTGGTGCTGCGCCTGGACACCCTCAGAGATGTAACGGCTCGGATAGCAGCAACCCTGGTCGAGGAGCCTCCGCTGACGATGGCGGATGGAGGGGCAGTTGCACCGGGGGTGGATGCGGAGCTCGACGATCTGAGGTCCATTTCATCGACGGGGCGGCAGTCGATCGCGGCGATCGAGGAAAGGGAGCGGGCGCGGACGGGCATCGGATCGCTAAAGGTGCGTTACAACTCCGTCTTTGGGTACTACATCGAGATTACGAAGGCGAATCTTGCGATGGCGCCGGCTCACTATGAGCGGAAGCAGACGCTGGTGAATGCGGAACGGTTCACAACTCCGGAGTTGAAGGAGTATGAGGTCAAAATCCTTACGGCGCATGATCGCTGCATTGAGATCGAGAAGAGGATCTTCGGCGAACTGCGGCGGGCGGTGCTGGAGGCAGCGGGACGGATCAGGCGGGCTTCAGCGGCGGTAGCGGAGGCAGATCTGCTTACAAACTTCGCGCAGCTTGCATCGCTGCGACGGTACGTGCGTCCGGTGTTGACGGAAGAGTTGGTGCTGGAGGCAGTGGCGGCGAGGCATCCGGTAATTGAGCAGTGGATGGAGGAGACGCGCGAGGGGCGGTTCATTGCGAACGATCTCTACCTGAGCGCGACGGAAGACGGACCGAGCCTCCTGTTAATTACGGGGCCCAATATGGGAGGCAAGAGCACTTATTTGCGGCAAGCAGCGATGCTAGTGCTGATGGCTCAGATGGGGAGCTTTGTTCCAGCGCAGAGTTTGCGGCTGGGGCTGGTCGACCGGATCTACACGCGCATTGGAGCAAGTGACAATGTCGCGCGGGGGCGATCGACGTTCATGGTGGAGATGACGGAGACGGCGACGATTCTGAACACTGCGACGAATCGCTCGCTGATTCTGCTCGACGAGATGGGACGCGGCACTGCGACGTTCGATGGATTGTCGCTGGCGTGGGCGACCGTTGAGTACCTTCATGCAGAGACGGGAGCACGAACACTGTTTGCGACGCACTATCACGAACTGACGATGCTTGCTGAGAAGCTGAAGCGGGTTCGGAATCTGCGAGTGGGCGTGAAAGAGGGCTCAAGCGGCATTGTGTTTCTGCACACGATTGAACCGGGCGCAGCGAGCAAGAGTTACGGCATCGAGGTGGCGAAGCTGGCGGGGTTGCCGACGGCGGTGATCGAACGTGCAAAGCATGTACTGAAACAACATGAGAAGCAGGAGCGGCAGAGCGTGCAGGTAGAAACTGCTCCGGAGCCGATGCAGCTGACAATCTTCACGCCTCTGTCACAGAGGATTGTGGACCGAATCGAGCAGGTGGATGTGAATTCGCTGACGCCGCTGCAAGCTCTGAATCTGCTGGAGGAGTTGCAGCAGGAACTCAAGGGACCGAGGGACTAGGGACGTAGGAACTGAGGAGAGGCGATGGCAGTAACGATCAGGGAGGCGGCCGGGAGCCTGCTAGTGGTTGGGCTGGCGGGGACGGAGCTGACAGCTCTGGAGCGAGCCTGGCTCAAGCTGGTGCGCCCTGGGGGAGTGATTCTGTTTCGCCGCAACATTGTGAACGTGGGGCAGACGCGGGCCCTGCTGAATGAAGCTACTGGATTGGGCGCACGGCATGCGGTGCGGTGTGTCGATGTGGAGGGCGGCACTGTGAACCGCCTGCGGGACGCGCTAGCTCCGATTGCTTCGGCACAGGCTGTAGCGGCGGCCGACCGAAATCTCAAAAAGAAGTCATCTCTCTGCAGGCAGCATGGAGAGCTCATTGGTCGCGCGGTAAGAGCATTCGGCTTCAACACCACCCTGGCGCCGGTGGTGGATTTGACATTGCCGGAGGCGACCGATGTTCTGGGATCGCGGACGACGGGAGCGACTGCGGCTGATGTGATCGAATATGCGCGGGAGTTTGTGGCCGGAGTTGCCGGGGAGGGCGTGGTCGGTTGCGGTAAGCATTTTCCGGGACTGGGTGGAGCATCGGGCGATACGCACTTCGTTACTCCGGCAATTGAGCGAAGCTGGGAACAGCTTTGGAGCGAGGACGCGGTTCCCTATCGCGAACTGCACAAGCAGATGCCGATGATTATGATGAACCATGCGGCCTATCCGCGAACGCCGGGAAAGAATGTGCCGGCGAGCGCTTCGCGGTTCTGGATCACGGAGACGCTGCGGAAAAAGATTGGATATAAGGGAATTGTTCTTTCCGACGATCTGGAAATGGGAGGCATTCTGAAGTTTCTTCCCGTAGAGCAGGCGGCGGTAGAGGCGATCCGCGCGGGATCAGATTTGCTGGAAATATGTCACAGCGCGGAGCTGATTCTCCGTTCGTATGAAGCGTTGATCTCGGAAGCAGAGAAGTCGACGGCATTCCGGAAAGTACTGCTGAACGCGGCGCTGGATTCGGGCCGAAAAAGGGCGCGGCTGTACGGGAAATTCGTGTCGAAGCCGCCAACCCCGAAGGCACTTGATTCGCTGAAGACCAAAATCCTCGCATTCAACGAGAAGGTTGCGGCGCAGGCCAACGCCGCCGCGGACGTTGCACCGCGCGCGGCGGCTCCGGCGGAAGCGTCATGACCAACAAGCCGATGATCGTTGCCGGCGTGATGAGCGGAACATCGGCTGACGGAATCGATGTGGCGATTGTGCGAATCGCGCGCGGGAATCGCATCAGTCTGAAGCTACTCGCGCATGAGGCGTTTCCCTACCCTGCTGCGCTGCGGCGAGCGGTGTTGGCGGCAATGAACGCAAAAGCGACTTCCACGGCTGAACTCGGAAGACTGAACTGGCGGTTGGGGTTGGCGTATGCAGATGCAGTGAGCGCGACAGCGGAGCGGCACAAGGTGAAGATCGACCTCGTGGGTTGTCACGGCCAGACGCTTTATCACCAAGGACGGGCGGAGCGGTACGCGGGAAAGAGCTTCGGATGTACGTGGCAGGCGGGAGAGGCTGCGCTGCTCGCGGCTGAACTTAAGGTGCCGGTGGTCTCGAATTTTCGTCCAGCAGATATGGCGGCTGGTGGACAAGGGGCGCCGCTGGTTCCGCTGTTCGATCAGGTCTATTTCGGGGATGCGAAGCGTGGGCGGGTGCTGCAGAACATCGGAGGCATCGCGAACCTGACGGCGATTGCCGCGGGATCCGAGGTGGATGAGCTGGTCGCGTTCGATACGGGGCCCGGAAACATGGTGATCGATGCGCTGGTCCAGACGCTGTTTGGAAAAACGTACGATCGCAATGGGGTCATTGCGGCGAAGGGACGAGTGCTTGAGCCCGTGCTTGAAAGGATGCTGCGGAATACGTATTTCAGCTTGAAGCCTCCACGGAGCGCGGGCCGCGAGGAGTTCGGGCGGGAGTACTCGGCGAAGTTTCTATCTGCATGCCGGAAGGTAAGCCGCGAGCCTGAAGACGCGGTGGCGACGGCAACGGCCCTGACGGCTGAGAGCATCGCGCGGAGCTTCGAGCAATTTGTCTGGCCGTCGATGGAGGGCACCCCTATTGACTACGTCGTGTCGGGCGGGGGCGCGAAGAACTCTATGCTGGTGAGTATGCTTTCGAAATCGCTGGCGCCCTTCGGGTGCGCGTTGACCACGACTGAACGATTTGGAATGCCCGCGGAAGCGAAAGAGGCGGCGGCATTCGCTCTGCTTGCGTGGGCGACCTGGAATCGGCTGCCGGGGAACGTGCCGAGCGCAACCGGAGCAAAGCGATTCGCGGTCCTGGGGCAGATCGCATTTTCGTAAGCCGACGAGAGATAGAAACCTTAAAGCTTCCTTAATATAATGCCAATTCTGGCAAACACATACAACAGGATCCTGAAGCTTATATACAGGGTTCACACTTTGACACCTTTTCTCAACCTTTTGTTCGGCTTGCTCGTCTACCGAAACAGATAACGATTACAGCCGTACCGCCGTCGGTATGTGCGAGAGCAGGTTTATGAAGAAGGCCGAGAAAAGCGTAGCTGCGATGGTGGCGGTGTTTGTACTCCAGATCGCTCTGGCTGTTTATTCCCCGAGGCTGGCGGCGCAGGCTGTAGCGCAGAGATTTGTCGGGACGATCACATCGATCTCCGGCGACACATTGACAGTAAAGACGGATTCGGGCGAGGCGCACCAGGTACAAGTGCCTGGCAGTGCCGTACTGAAGCGGATCGCGCCGGGGCAGAAGGACCTGAGCACGGCGGAGGCGATCAAGCTGAGCGATTTGGCGACAGGTGATCGCGTCCTCGTAAAGCTTGATCCCGATGCAAGTGGAGGGACTCCGCAGGCGCTGCAGATTGTCGCGGTGAAGCAAACAGACATTGCGCAGAAACAGCAGCAGGAGATGGCGGACTGGCAGCGAAATGGAGTCGGCGGACTGGTAAAGAGCATCGACACCAACAGCGGAGTTGTTGTCGTGGCTAGCGGAGCAGGGCCGACCGCAAAAACGGTGACTGTGCACATTGCGAAGGACACGGTGTTGAAGCGTTACCCCCCCAACTCTGTCCGTTTTGCGGATGCGCAACCCGCGCCGCTGAATGCAGTGAAAGCCGGCGATCAATTTCGTGCGCGCGGAAAGAAGAATGCGGATGGAACAGAAATTGACGCAACCGAAGCGGTATCGGGAAGCTTCAGGAACATCTCGGGGACGGTTACGTCGATCGACTCGGCGAGTTCCACGGTGACGGTCAAGGATCTGGTGACGAAGAAAAACGTGACCGTGAAGGTGACGCCGGATGCTGAGATGCGAAGGCTGCCTGACATGATGGCGCGCATGATTGCGGCACGCCTGAAGGGAACGTTGCCTACGAATGGGGGCGGTGCGCCGATGGCAGCGGCTCGCCCGCAGGGTGGACCGGCACAGGCGACTGCTCCGGGGGGCGGAGCAGGGGCGCAGGGCGCACCGGGGCCGGGCGGTTTTGCAGCGGGTCGTCGCGGTAACGGGGACATGGAACAGGTGCTGCAGCGTGCGCCAGCGATCACGGTCGGCGATCTGCAGAAGGGCGAGGCGGTGATGCTGGTGTCGACCGAGGGCGCTAATGAGGTGACTGCAATCAAGTTGCTGGCCGGGGTCGAGCCGCTGCTGGAAAGCCCGGAGGCATCGCGCAATCTGCTGGCCAATTGGAGCATGGGCGGCGGAGGCGGCGAAGAGGGCGGCGGCGGAGCGCAGTAGTTTCATATTTTTCTCTATTTGCGATTGGATTTGCGAGGAATACGTGTATTCAAGAATTGATGGGCATTTTCGTTTTTTGACTGCGGTTGTACTTGGTTTCTGTGCATTCATGGTCCTTCCCTGGTCAGCGTCAGCACAGACCCAGGCAGCGACGACCGCGACGATACACGGGCATATCGCGGATCAAACGGGTGCGCTGATTCCTGGCGCGAAGGTCACGGTATCGACTCCGGACGGAAAGATCGTTGGGACGTCTGCGGCCGATGCAAGCGGAGCCTATTCTGTCACCGGGCTCGAGCCTGGCAGTTACGTCGTGAACGCAACATTCGCTGGGTTTGCGGACTTTCAATCGCAGCCGATTCCGGTGGCGGCAGGACAGGCCAAGCGCGTTGATGTGGCGATGGCGATCGAGGTGGAACAGCAAAATGTCGTTGTGAGCGATGAAACACCGACGGTGAGCATTGAGGCTGGTGGCAACGCAAACTCGCTTGTGCTGAAGGACAAGGATCTGGATGCACTGTCCGATGATCCGGATGAATTGTCCAATGAACTGCAGGCTCTGGCTGGACCTTCTGCGGGTCCGAATGGCGGGCAGATTTATATCGATGGGTTCACCGGCGGGCAACTGCCGCCGAAGTCGGCGATCCGCGAGATTCGTGTGAATCAAAATCCGTTCTCGGCGGAGTTTGATCGGCTGGGATACGGAAGGATCGAGATTCTTACCAAGCCGGGCACGGACAAGCTGCACGGGCAAGTGTTTGTGATGGGTAACGACAGCGCGACGAACACAGGCAGCCCTTTCCTGCCGAGTGTGCCGCCATACTATCGCATTCAGTACAACGCGTCGGTGAGCGGGGCCCTGAGCAAAAAGGCGTCATTCTTTCTAAGTGTGGAGCAGCGGGATAATCACGACGAGGCGATCTACAACTACACGCCTGCGGTGCTTGATCCGAACACAGGCTTCTATTCGATTTCTCCGACGCGGGCTTCTGGCGCGCTTTCAAATCCACACAATCACATCAATATTTCTCCGCGACTCGATCTTCAACTGGGCAAGAACGACACGATGACGCTGCGGTACCAGTGGTTCTATGACTCGGAGACGGGGGACATCGGGTCGACGGAACTGCCTTCGCAATCGGTGACGACGACGAGCAAGGAGAACACGATCCAGCTGAGCGATTCGCACATCATCAACGACCGAATGGTGAACGAGACCCGCTTCGAGTATCGGCGCGCTCAGGAGTCGACTACTCCTTTGAGTACTGCTCCGACGTTGTCGGTGAGTGGCGACTTTACAGGTGGCGGAGCATCGGAGCAGTCTTCAAACGATCATACGGATCACTTCGAACTGCAGAACTACACCACGATGAGCCTGGGCAGTCACACGGTTAAGTTTGGAGCGTGGATGCGGGATAACCGCGATGCGAATTCATCGTTCTCAAATCGGAATGGTTCGGTCGTTTTCACGGAGCGGGGATACGTCGATGCACTGAATGCCTTGTCCCATGGACAATCGCTTTCAACTCTGCCTGCGGGGGATTTTGTAAGCCTGAGCGTAACGGCCGGGCGGACATCTTATCAGACAAACGTGTTCGATGGTGCGCTGTATTTGCAGGACGACTGGAAAGTGAATCCGCGGCTGACAGTGTCGGGCGGATTGCGGTGGGAAACCCAGAACCATATCCGCGATCACAACGACTGGGCGCCCCGCGTTGCATTTGCGTATGCATTGGATGCCAAGGGAAAGCAGCCGGCGAAGACGGTGGTGCGCGCGGGATATGGGATTTTTTACGACCGTCTGCCGATCGGGAGTCTACTGGCTGCGACACGGCGCGGATTCGATTCCGGACAGGTGCAGACGACCTTGTTCTCGCCCTCATGTCTGAGCGGGACCGACATCAACAATCTAGATTTTTCGGGCTGCATGCCGGCTGCGCCTTACACGCCGACCCCGCAGACGACTCTGGTGCAGATTTCGCCGACATATCACTCGCCCTATACACAGCAATTGGGCGCCAGCCTTGAGCGGCAGCTGACGAAGACTGTGACGGTGACGGGCACTTACCTGCACTCGTTCGGCGTGCACCAGATGGTGACTCGCGATGCGAACCCGTTCACGCCGGTCCCCGGTACGACGTACTACAACCAGTCGACTGGACCGCGGTTGAATCCGAATCTTGGGATCATTCAGGAGTACTACCCGGAAGCGGTGTTCAAGCAGAACCAGATGATTCTGAATGTAAACGCGCGCGTGTCTCCGAAGCTGGGGTTCTTCGGGTTCTACAACTTGTCCTTTGCGAACACAAACGGTGCGGGCGGGTTTGGCGGCGGAAGCTTCGCCTCAAACTCGTATAACCTGAGCCAGGATTACGGGCGCGCGGCTTTTGTGAACCGCAACATGCTATTTCTCATGGGCAACTACACGGGGCCGTGGGCGATTCGATTCAATCCGTTTTTGATTGCCCGGTCGGGACGTCCATACAACATTGTGTCGGGGACCGATCTGACGGGCGATAACTTCGTGAACGACAGACCATCGTATGCGGATGCTTCGCTGTGCGCATCGAATCCCGATCAGTATTTCCAGACGCAGTTTGGATGTCTCAATTCCCTTCCCGGGCCCGGGGACACGCTGATTCCTATGAACCTCGGAAATGGGCCAGCAAGCGTGGCAATGAACCTTCGCTTGAGCAAGACAATAGGTGTCGGACCCAAGGTGGAATCATCGAGTGGCGTCAGCGGCGGAGGATTCGGTGGACCTGGCGGCCCACGTGGCGGACGCGGAGGGGGGCCGGGAGGGGGGCTCGGTCCTGGCGGGCTGGGCGGCGGAGGCAGTCGCGGCGGTCCGGGTGGAATGATGGGACCTGCCAGCACAGGGCATCGGTACAATCTGACGTTCAGTATCGAAGCAAACAACGTGTTCAACAACGTCAACTATGGGACGCCGATCGGCACGCTGGGGTCGAGTTCGTTTGGCAGATCGACGAGCCTTGCGAACGGACCGTTCTCGGGACCGGGCGGATCGACTTCGCGGCGCATCTTTTTTCAGACGGTGTTTGCGTTCTGAGTTGGCGTGAAGTGGGAAGAGCCGGAATCTTGCACTGCCGCTTTCCTGTTTTGCTGTCGTCCGTTCAGAAAAATTGCTAGCCGTGACTGCGGAGTAGGCGAGTGTAGAGTGACTCCCACTCGTCTGCTTTGGCATCCATATCAAACTTCTGAACGATTCGCCGGCGAGCGGCTTTGCCGATTTCGGTCCGCTCGTTTTCCGGTGTTCGAATGATTCGCAGCATGGCTTGTGCCAAGGCTGCTGAATTTCTTGATGACACGATCAGACCGGTTTCGCCGAGCAGTTCGCGAACGCCGCCTACATCGAAAGCTACTACCGGTTTTTCCATAGCCATTGCTTCGCCGATGACCAGCGGCATGCCTTCCCATGCAGAACTGAGAACGAAGGCATCGCAGGCCGCCAGCGTGCGAGGCATGTCATCGGAGATTCCGAGCCATTCCACTCCGGCGCCAGTCGTATCGGCCCGTTGAGCGGATGGTTTTCCGGCAATCCGGAGCTGTGCCTCTGGAGCAGCGGCCCGAACCACTTGAAATGCTACGAGTAGGGTGTCAAAGTCCTTGGCAGGGACGTCACGGCCGGCGGCAAGCCAAACAAATTCATCATGTGGAGACGGCGTTTTAGAGGGCAATGCCGGGTCGAAGATTTCGGTGTCAATTCCATTCGTCAGAACGGAGATCTTTCCCCGCGGAGTTGCTTTGATCTGGATGTAGCGGTCTCCGATCGGCTGGCTGACCGCGGTGGTGTGAAAGCTGAAGGGATCAGTGACTCGGTAAGCGAACGTACGGTGGGAGCCGCCTTCCCAGGTATTGTGAATTGTTGACAAGATGAGAGGCGCGGCACCGGTGGCTCGAAGCAACCGAGCCATCATATTGGCGGGAAAAGTGTGGCTGTGCACAAGGTCAGGCTTGAATGAGCGCAGGATGCGGCGAGCGCGGAACATTCCACTTACTATGCTCGGAATTGTCTTCCTGATGCCGAGGCGGTGGACCTGGAGGTTCGTCGGCCACTCGTGTTGTTCAGGTGGTCGCAGGACGAGGAGCATCGCTTCATGACCGCGAGCAGCCATGCGCTCGGCGATGGCGATGGCCTGCTTTTCGGCACCGCCGATACCGAGCGAGGTGAGCATGTAGGCGATGCGCATGGAGCCGGGCCCTTACTGGATGAGTAAGGGCGAGGATAGCGGAATGCGATCAGGCCATGATGTGTGCCCGCTCACGCTCGTCGATGAAGCGGCGCCGGATCAGCGTGTCGATGGCGAAGATGCCGGGGCCCAGGATGAGAATCAGGAGCGCGGCGAACCAGTAGGTGTAGGGAGAGGCAGCATAAAAGTCTTCGGGCTTGGAGAAGATGTGCGAGAAGTTGACGCGATCGTCGGGAACACTGAGATATGCCATCGTCATGTTGACGAAGAGAACGAGCGAAGTCAGACGCGAGGCGATTCCGAGCGCGAAAAGGATTCCGCCACCGAACTCTACCAGAGCGACGAGGAGTGCCGTCATATGCGGAGCGGGCAGGCTCAGGCTGGCGAAGAACTCAGTGACTTTGTCGAGGTGCGTGAGCTTTCCCCAGCCGTCCTGCACGAATTGGAACCCCCAGTAGAGACGGATAGCCAAGAGCAGAGGGCTTTGCAGGCGGCTGAGCGCTGAGGTCACTATGTCATAGACGTTCACGAGCTTGTTCATGCGTTCCTTTCAATATCCGCATCATCGATCTGAGATGAGCTGATCGGAGTTCCTTTAAAGACGGTCACGCCGGAGCCTTCGGCGAGGAATGCGGAATCGGGCGCGCGCTCCAGCAACCTTCCGAAATCGGATCCGTAGTACTTGAGGCCATCTCCGGAAAACTGCGCGTTCTCGACTTCCCTCACCTGCCATTGGGGATGGTCGACCTGATACTCGACTGTATGGCCGTTGCGGATGGCGTATCCCCAGTAATGCTCGGTAATGAATTCGCTCAGTGATCCTTGAGCAGGCAGAAAGGCTCGCTTACTGGTGGTCCCTGACATGGAACAGCGCGCCGCACCTGAGCCCCAGGAGTATTCGGCGAACAACTCGCCAGATAAAGACTCGAGGCGATGCGACATCGGCACACAGGAGTAGTTTTCGCCATAAGCGAGTCTCGCGACAGCGGTGACTGCGACTTTGGGAACCAGTTCGCGAATGAAGACTACACCACGCCGTGTTCCCCGGCGGACGTAGAAGCGGAGGTTCACTTCTTCGAACGACTGATGAAAGGGCACTGCACGGCCGAGGATGTGGGTCTTGTTGAACTGGAATCCGATGAGACTTGCGTAGGTGAGGCCTTCGTGCGAATCGAGTTCCGTACCTGCGGGTACGAATGACCGCAGGAGATCGGGCTCGACGGCATAGTTCAGCATGAGCAGATTCTTCCATTCGGCGGTGAGGAAGGTCCGTTGCTGAAAAGGCGAGGTCACATTGATTGGATTGTTTGAAGGAGTGCGGGTTACGCAATCCGCTTGACTCAGGTGGTGCGTACGAGTTTGTCGAGGTCAGGCGCGCAGATCCAGCCGAGTTCGGCCCACGCTGTGAACCACTGGCGGACGAGTTGGGGTCTGCGAGCAGCAGGCACGCGAGCTGTGGTGACGCCGGCTTCAATAGCTTCTGCGAGTGGTTGCCCGGCGCGAATAGCACGGAGCGTATGGAATTCGCCACGCTTCAGACGGAGATAAAAGACCGAGTAGTCGACACGATGGGCCGCCAGCCACGTTGGTTTACGCCGAAGCGCCGGAAGCTTTGCGGGGGCGTGGTTCTCTTCGTCGTGTTGGAGACTGGCTTCGGTCGTCTGGCGTTTCTCCTGTTTGTGCAGGTTCAAGACCAGGTCGTCGACAGGGTATTCCAATTCGACGAGTTGAAGATGGGGCTGCAGTGCCAGATAAGAGCCGCCCTCGAGGGTTGCGATCTGCTCAAGGGTAAGGGGCTCGTGCTCAGCCGAATCGAAGGCTTCGACAAAGGCCCATTCGATTCGGGCGACGTCTACGGCCAGGCTGGCGCGACGGCCGGCGAAATGAGGATTTGCGACCAGCCAATCGGAAAGTTGTGAACCGAGGTTGCGCAGAGTGAACGACCGGTTAGGATGCGCCTCGAGATACGCGACGGACATGGCGTCGAAGGCGCGGCTGCCAATGACGGAACGGAGAGCGGGAAAATCTTCGGCGAGCGCGCCAAGAACTCGATACCAGTATTGGCGATTGTAAATTTCAAGGCGTTCGAAGGAGGAGAGCTTGCTATTCGGCGCGATGATGGATGCGGCGACTCGCTCCATCGATCGACCGTCCCTCGATTCCTTGCGCATATCCTCATCAGGAGTAAGCGGTGTCATGACGGCATGCGCCATCTCACGCTGGATCTGCTCGAGGGACATGGGCGGCGTCATGGTGTTGTTCCCGCATGGGTTTTTTCCCACACCTCGGAATCGAGATGAGGGGCAGCCGCCGTAGCCTGGTTCAGATAACGCTCAGCCTTTTTCGCTTCGGCGTGGACCTCGTCGAAGCTGGGAATGTGGTCGTCCCACTCGAGAAGAGTAGGAGTCGCGCCGCAACGCTCGATCGCGCGGGCGTACAGACTCCAGACGGGGTCGATGACGGGGTGGTCGTGTGTGTCCAGGATGTACTTCTCGTAGCGCGAGTGGCCGGCGATATGAATCTGCGCGACGCGTTCAGCAGGAACGGCGTTGACGTAGACCATTGGGTCGAATTCGTGATTCACCGAGGAGACGTAGATGTTGTTCACATCGAGGAGAATGCCGCAGTCGGCGCGCTCGACAACTTCATTGAGGAATTCCCATTCAGTCATCTGCGATGCGGTGAAGGCAGCGTAGGAGCTGACGTTCTCGACGGCTACCGGGATTTCGAGGTAGTCCTGCACCATGCGAACCCGCTCAACAGTACGAGCGACAGCTTCCCAAGTGTATGGCAGCGGGAGCAGGTCGTGCGTGTAGGTGCCGTCGATGGAGCCCCAGCAGAGGTGATCGCTGAGCCAAGGGGTGCCTGTGCGGCGAACGAGGGTTTTGAGGCGCCTGAGATGCTCGGGATCGGGTTCGGTTACGGAACCGAAATACATCGACACGCCATGCTGGACGACCCGGTAGTGTTCGAGGATGCGATCGAGGGTATGCAGCGGACGGCCGCCGTCGATCATGAAATTTTCAGAGATGATTTCGAACCAGTCGACCACGGGCTTACGCGAGAAGATGTGCTCGTAATGCGGAATGCGGAGGCCGATTCCGATGCCGTGATTCGAGAATGCATTGAAGCGATTGCCAGACATGAGATCCAGGGATCAGTGGTCAGGGATCAGGGATCAGGCTCGGAAACGGAACCCTGACCACTGATCACTGACGACTGGGTTTTGGTTAGATGGCCTTCGGCATCTTGGAGCCGTCGGTTGCACAGCCGCCCTTGCCTTTGCAGCTGTTCTTGCCCTTGCACCCGTTGTCGCTGGATTTGCAGCCACCAGTGCCCTTACAGTCGTTCTTCCCTTTACAGGAGTGCTTTGCAGGCTTGTCGGCATTGACGTATTGCAGACCGGCCTTGGCAGCCTTGACGGTGGTCTTGGAGGCGCCGGTCGCGGCAGCATGTGCAACCGTGGTTCCGCCAATCAGGCCGGAGAGAGCAGCCGTCAACAACATTGCATTGAGTTGGTTCTTCATGAGTGATGACCTCGCTGGGGGTTTGAGGCGGGAACCCGCCGGTTTTCACGATGCGTTTGCCGGCCCAATGCCGGCCTGACGCACAAACAGGAGCACGCACTTCTGAGTGCGCGCATGCGCGAAAGGTTACAAGGAAAGGGGGCAAGCTGAAAATGAATTTCTTTGCACCGGCTCTCCTATGTGATGAACGGGCAACGGGGAAATTTGGATTGGTAAGGCCGGGTGGCTGCTTTACTCTGGGACTGGCTTGCGTCTGAAAAGGTGCAAATACTGCCCCACTGAGAGAGACTTTGCAGCTAAGAGATAAGCTCGACGAGCATCGGCTTGAGAACGCTGACACTTTGGTGACGAGCAGCGATTCAAAGCCTATGCAAGCCCTTGTCTGGGGCAGCGTGCTCGTGGCCTTGCTTCAGAGCCTGTGTGCCGCGGTTTTGACGATCAGCGGGATCCGCGTGGCAATCGGGCTATCTGCGCTGGCGGCAGCCAGCGGGATCTACGCGCCGGCGAAGGGTTGGCACCAGGATGCGATCCGGATACCGATGTTAATCGTGGCGACGATTGGCGCAGTTTTGAACCTTGCGGTCATCGGATGGATTCGTCATCTGCGAAATCGCCCGGCAGCGCGATGGCGGAGGCGGGAACGAACAGCCAAAGAAAAGCGCTCTGAACGACTGCAGATCATTCTAGCAATGGTCACGCTGATCCTGGTTGGGCTGGAGACGTGGACGCACCCGATGGTGCACCGGACGGGTGCGCCCCCACCGTGCCGGATTGCCGGCAATTGCTAATGTTGAGGAGTCCCGTCTTCCCTGGGCTTCTCAAGTTCCCTGTCGATGCGGGCGTGGAGACGCTCGCTATAACCCGCGGGGAGTTCAAAGACTCGGTCGTCTGCCATCAGAATCACGACATTCCGGGTGGAATCGAGCACAGCTGAGCAGATCTCGCAGGTCTCCAGATGCCGGTCGATTTCGGCGCGGAGTTGCGGGTCTACGTCATTCTCGATGTAAGCCGAGATGTGCTCCCAGACGTGTTTGCAGTCGATTCTCATGCATGGCCCCCAAACCATCGGCGCTTTACAGGGGCAAATCCCTTCAATTGCGGAGCCAGATTGCGCTGGAGCAAGGCTCGGGCCCGATGCAGGCGGACCTTTACCGAGGCTTCGGAGATTCCAAGCACCGCAGCGCTCTCCCGGATATCCAATTCTTCGATGTCCCTGAGCAGCACGACGTTACGGTATATCTCGGGAAGGCCTTCGATGGCTTTTCTGAGGAGGCTTCCGAGTTCTTTTTGTTCGAGAGCTTCTGCCGGGATTTCGCGCCAACTGGTTAGGATTGCAGGCGTGTAATCCCCGGTTTGTTCGTCGGTTTCTGCGTCGAGGGAGTCTTCGCGGCGGTTCGTGATTTTGCGAAGCCGGCCGAGGCCCTCGTTGCGGGCGATCGACAAAACCCAGGTTCGGAACTGAGAATCACCACGGAATTTATCGAGATTCTGATAAACCTTAATGACCGTTTCCTGGGCGACGTCTTCCGCTTCGGCCTCATTTTTAAGGAGGGAATAAAGCAAGAAGTAGATGGAGCGCTCACAAGGGCGGATCAGATCGTGAAATAGATGCTTTTCGCCGGCAAGGATGCGACGAATGCAATCTGCTTCGAATTCCGAATTGGGAGCGGTCATCCGTCGGGTGGTAGTTCGCGAACTCTATGTGAGTTACTAGAGGGCCTGAAGGTTACAAGCCTATGCTGGCTAAAACGTTTTAACATCCACGTAAACTTCTTGGGGTCAAGAAGATTCTTATATTAAATTTACCTGCCTCTATGTACAATCAGCGCGAGGACACCCATGGCCGGAGATATGCAACTTACGTGCAGTGATTGTGGACAGGAATTTACGTTCACCTCTGCGGATCAGGCGTTTTTTCAGGAACGCGGTTATTCGACCCCCAAGCGCTGCAAGCCTTGCCGTATGGCAAAGAAGAGCGACCAAGGTGGGGGAGGCTCCGGTTATCGGCAGGCTTCTTCCCATGGCACACCTGTGATCTGCTCCGGCTGCGGCCAGCCAACGACTGTTCCATTTGAACCGCGCGGTGATCGCCCGGTATTTTGCCGGGACTGCTACCAGGCACGTAAAGGCAGCAGTGCAGGTGCGCGCAGCGGTCGCTATTAGAGAGACAATCGTTCTCAAGCTCAGTTTCTCCTGACGCACGACAATCCAGCTGACCACAATCAAAAAAGGAATCGGCCACATGGCCGCTTTCTTTTTTGGTATCGGATTGTTGCGCTCATACATTGAACTCGAAGTTCGTCTAATCTGGGATGAAATCCGCTCAAATCCTAGCTCTCATGTTCATTGCCTCCGGCGTCTGCGGAAGTACGGGATCGCAGAGCAGGGCCGCTGCAAACGGGTGCTCACTTCGAATTCATGTGGATGGCTTGCGCAATTCAACGGGCGTCGTAGGAGCGGCAATCTTCAAGACACGCGACGGCTGGCCCGAGAATATGAGCAAAACCGTGAATCACTGGCCGACGCCGATTGGGTCGGGCGCGCATGAGGCGACGGCGGTGATGGACAATTTGCCGCCGGGTGACTACGGGGTGGTTGCGATTCACGACGAGAACAAGAATCGCAAGCTGGACCGGAACTTCATTGGGATCCCGAAAGAGGGTTTCGGGTTTGCGAACAATCCGCATGTTGGACTGAGCGCTCCGCCCTTCAGCGCAGCTTTGGTTCACGTCACCTGTCCTGTGACGGACATCAATATTCACCTGATCTACAAGTGAAGCGAGTTGCCGCTTATGGTTTTTCGTTAGCGGTGAACTGTGTCCACGGTTCGGCCTTCATGTCTCTGAGAATGGGCTTGAGATAGCTGAATTCCGCATGTTTGGCGAGGAAGGGACCTGCCAGGAAATCTTCGCCGCACGGATGCCCGGCGCGCGCGATGAGCGACATGTTTCCCGCGAGATCTGAGTCCGTAACCTTGCCCGTAACTGCGCCCTCGGGATCGTAGGGAGCATCGCCCCATTCGGGAACGCCCTTCGGGTCAGCATCGGTGTGTCCACAGAGCGTACGCGTGCTCGGGGCGGTCTTCCCGGTAAAGCTGTCTTCGTGATTGCCGAGGAAAGCTTGAGCGAGATTCACGTCGATCTGCCCTTTGTTCTCGGCCATCTTCCGCTCCCAAGTGATGTGCCGAGCATTCATGGAACTCGAGGTGTTCGCCGTGTCGAAGCCTTCGGTTTCGTTTTTGATCAATGCGGGGTCGCGGGGGAAGTTGGAGCTGATGAAGTATCCGTCCTTTGTTCGCCACAGGGGCGTATTTTTCAAGCCCAACTCGAGGTAGGCAATCTCGCCGGTATTGCGATCACCGATGAGCCAGTCGTTGGCATATCCGCCGTTGTTTCCTTCCTTGATGATGGCAACGTAGTCGTCGATCGAGTTTGCATATTGCATCGCTTTGCGACTACGGACGAACTCCGGTTTGCCGTCGGGGTTCCAGCCGATGAATTGCGTAATGGTGGTCTCCGTAATGATGAGGCCGGCATCCGTTTCGCCAAAATCATCCTGGCTGGTAATGACGCCGGGCTCGCCGTCCATAATCATGCGGTGGCCGTGTTCGGGTTTGATGTCAAACATTACAGTCCAGCGTTCGCCGTCGGCATAGCCGGACCAGTTGTTATGTGCGGCGACGATCTTGGCGCCCTTTGTGTAGCTACCTGTGGCGATGAATGCGGAGCAGTGGCCTTCGGGAAGGATGTGTGGTGCGTTCATCGCCTTCTCGCGCTTATTGAGCCAAGGAACGTAGTAGGACGGAAGTTCGATTGAGCCGTTGAGCGCGACAATATCCCACACATCCAGTTTCGCGCCTTTGGATTGCGCGCCTTTGGCGATTCCATCCAGTTCCCGCTGATATTCAGGGTCGATGTGGGGCCAGAACATTTTGCGTCCGGTCTCGATAGAAGTTCCAGTCACGCTTGGTGTCGTGCTTCGTCTCAAGCTTCATGACGTTCAAAAGGTCGGCGATCTCTGCAGACAGAAGCTGACCGTGCTGGAACCCGATTTCTGCGGCCGTGCCTTCGAGATGCACGAACATCCAGCCGCCTCGATCAAAGCGATAGCCTGCTCCGCTGGTGTTTGCCTGCTGTGTCGCAGGCGCAAGTCGTTTTGCGTGCGAAAGGTCCGTGAAACCGAAGAGCACGAGAAGGCATGCAAAAGAAATGCGAGGAATGTTCCGAAGCATTGCAGGTTCTCCGGCAGATGGAATTGGAGGGAGGATAGCACCTGAACGGTGAGGGCCAGAAAAGATTCTGGCCCTCACTTCAATCAACGCTTTTTGCCGACCTTGGGAGGTGCTTTCTTGGTGGCGTGCTTCGCGGTCGCGTGCGGCTTGGACTTAGCGGGAGCCGCGGGCTTTTTTGACGGGACCGCCTTGTGCGCGGGCTTGGCGTGAGCTTTGACCTGCGCGGCTTTCACCGGGTTTTTCGGGGCAGGCTTGGATGCGGATTTCGCACCGGGCGCGTGCTTGACTGGAGGCGCGGGCGCGGCCTTCTTTACAGGGGCTGAAGGAGCGGGCTTCTTTTCCGGCTTTGCAGGTTCCGCTTTGGCCTTGGCCGCCGGCGCAGCCTTCTGAGGAGGAGTTTTCTCCGCGGCGTGTTTTGATTCTTTCGACGGCTTCGCCTCCGGTTTGACAACCTTTGGCTCAATGGGTTGTTTGCCGCGGCGGGGTGCCGGCTTCTCTTCTTCGTCCTCGTCCTCGGATTCTTCTTCCTCGCCATCGTCTTGTTCGCCGAGTTCTTCGTCGAGTTCGACGTTCTTCGGAAGCTTGAGATCGAGGATCTCATCGTCATCGTCTCCGCCACCACCGATGTCATCGAGGTCCTCTTCGTCTTCCCCGCCGTCCTCGGACTCTTCTTCGTCGTCAAACGATTTCTCTTTAATCTTTTCTGCACGCTTTGCGCGCGAGCGCTTGATCGTGATCTGAGGCGGAGGAGCAGGCGGAGAATACGGCTCAAGGAAGGCTTTCGTCTCCTCGGGAGTGTTCAGTTTGCCGTCAATCAACTGCAGAAAGATCTGATGAATGATCTCGTTATAGTTCGCCAGCTCCGGCGTGATACGCATTTCCTGCATTTGCGCATATGGAATGCGCTGCCGGACTTCAGGCCAGGTCTTGAGAAAAAGTTCGTACTTTGCCTTGACCGCACTGTCTTTGCTGGTGAAGCCGAGCCACAGTACGGCTTCGGGATCGTGCGTGGTGAACAGCTTGTAGGTGACAGAAGGCGTGGCGTTGGCTTTGTTCAGAAGGACCTTGGCGAACCCGCTGGCGAGGGAGTCAAGACTGTTCCACTCTTCAACAAACCCGGGACGCAGGAGCTGCTTCTTGAGCGAAGAAAGATCCTTGGGTGCAAGCTTCGCGGTGAGCAACTGCATCTGAGCGGCGGACATGTCGGGGTGAACGCCCTGCATCTGTAGCTGCACGCGCAAGTCGTGTAGCGCATTGAGCTTTTCTTCGTCGGCTTTGTTCGAGGTCCATGCCGCACAGAGAACCTTCATCCAGCCTTCGGCTTCGAGCGCGCGCAGGACCTTGAGGCCATCGTCCTCGTGACCAATCTGCTCTAACTCATAGCTCTGGTCGTGCGGGGAGAGTGACTCGATGATGTTTTCGGCTTTGGCATTTTCGTAGCGCTGCTGTGTGCGCAGATCAAGTTCCCAGCCGAGACGCGCCTTGTAGCGGATCGCGCGGATCATCAGCGACGGTTCTTCTAAAAAGCCGTAGTTGGAAACGAGGCGGAGAGTTCGACCCTCGATGTCGGCTGCTCCGTTGAGAGGGTCCATGAGGAGACCATAGGAGCCCTCATTGAGCGAGATTGCCATGGCGTTCGCGGTGAAATCGCGCCGGCGAAGATCTTCCTGGATGGAAGCGGCGTGGAAGGCCGGTTTTCCTGGTTTCGGATAGTCGCGACGATGCGTGCTGACAAGGTCAACGCGAATGGTGCCCGGAAAGCAGAGGTACAAGGTTTTGGAGGCGTCATCCTCTCCCCAGATTTGCCCGCCAAGTTTTTCGATGGGCTTCTTGAGCTTCAGGGCATTCGCCTGAACCGAGACTTCGATGTCACGAACCGCGTGGCCGCTCGTGAGGTCCCGGACAGCGTCTCCGGTTAGGAAGAGGAGAGAGCCCGCCTCGCGAGCAACTTCGCGCAACTGCCGCAGGGCATTCTGCTGATCGGCTGAGAGCCGGTTCTCAAGAAGGTAAATGTAGTCGGGCATTCCGTTCCTGCTTCTGCTTCCAAAACGACAGGCAAGTGTCTGATGCAACTGTGGTTACGGGACACTTTGCCAATGCGTGCAAAGCAGTACCTTATCATAGTCTGACCCCGTTGACCAGCATGATCAGCACCAGTTTTGCGACTTTCCAACCTTGAGAGGTGCTCCAGCGTGCGAAAATCCATCCCATGGGATCCACTCGTAAGCCAGTGATTGTGCGCAAGTTCTCACGCGAGTGGCACGCAGGCTATGCCGGAGCGGCATTCGGGCAGGAATCGTCCGCTCTGGAGGTTCTGGACCAGAGCGGCAAGGTGCTCACGATTGGGTGGGAGACGGTGAAGTGGGTTTGCTATGTACGAGATTTCTCGTCTACGGCAGACGCCTCGAATCCGGAGCGGCTTCTGCAGAAAAGGTTTGCGGTTCGTCCGAGGACATCTGGGTTGTGGATCCGGATGACTCTGAACGACGGGGATGAGCTGGAGGGGATTGCGGCCAATGACCGATCGTTGGTGATGGGTGCCGGACTGCTGGTAACACCACCGGACACCCGATCGAATACGCAAAGGGTGTACGTGCCCCGACAGGCGATTCAGAGCCTGGAAGTCGTCAGCCTGATTGGAGCGGGTGGGCACCGGAAGCGGACAGAGCCTCAGCCGGAGCTCTTCCCTGCTGACCCTGAGCCATAGCCTGGGGGGTGAACCGATCTGGGCAGAACCGATCAGGCGGGTCCGATACAATTTCCCCGATGAAGCTTGGTGAGTTAGCAAGCCGGCTAGGCGCCGAACTGCGCGGGATTCCCGACCTGGAAGTCACCGGTGTGAAGGGGATTGAGGAGGCGGGGCCTTCGGAGATCACCTTTGTGGCGAATCCCAAGTACGCCGGACTAGCCAGGAAGACGAAGGCAGCGGCGGTTCTGGTAGAGCCGGAGTTTCCTGAGATTGAGGCGGCGACGATTCGGGTCAAAAACCCCTATCACGCATTCTCGCGGGCGCTGGGGATGTTCTATCAGGCACCGGCTTACGCACCGGGAATTCACGCGACCGCTGTAGTGGACCCGTCGGCAGAGGTCGGCGATGGATCCCATATTGGAGCCTACGTGGTGATCGGGCCGAATGTCAGGCTCGGACCCGGGGCAACGCTGTTGCCGCACGTGGTTTTGTATCCGGGAGTAAAAGCCGGGAAGCGGCTGTTTGCGCACGCGCATGCGGTGGTGCGTGAGAACTGTGAGCTCGGCGACGACGTCACTCTGGAGAATGGAGCGATTGTCGGGGCGGATGGGTTTGGATTTTCGAAGAATGAGCACGGGCATTGGGTCAAGATTCCGCAGTCAGGGCCTGTAAGGCTGGGAGATCGAGTGGACGTCCAGGCGAATGCCTGCGTGGACCGTGCGACGGTTGGCTCGACCGAGATTGGGGACGGAAGCAAGATCGATAATCTTGTCCAGATCGGACACGGGTCGAGGGTCGGGAAAGATACGCTGATCTGCGCACAAACCGGGTTGGCGGGGTCCTCTGTAATTGGCAACAACGTGATTCTGGCGGGACAGGCGGGGATTGCGGGACATTGCACAGTGGGTGATGGAGTGATCCTGACGGCGCAATCGGCGGTGAGTCATGATGTTCCCGCCGGGAAGATGATTTCGGGATCTCCTGGATTCGATAACCGGGTGTGGCTGCGGGCGGTGGCGATCTTTCAGCGTCTGCCTGAGTTGCTTAAGAGGATCGACCGGATGGAGAAGCGGCTTGCGGATGTTGAGTCCGGGGAAGACCAGGCGGAAACAGGAAGATGAAGACTTGGAAAGGGACTGCCTTCCAGATCGGATTGCTCGTTCTCTCGGCGAGCGCGGCCACGTTGAGCGCATGCCACTCGTACCACATCGAAGCCACAGTGAAGAATGATACTGGCGGGCCGATTTCACTGTTGGAAGTCGACTATCCCAGCGCGAGTTTCGGAGCGGATGCGGTTATAGCTGGGGGTGAATTCCATCATCGGATTCAGACGAGAGGAAGCGGACCGCTGAAGGTGCAATATACCGACGGGAACGGGAAACAGATTCAGATTACTGGTCCGACGCTCTACGAGGATCAGGAAGGTCATATCGAAGTCGACCTGCAGCCGAGGGGCAAGGCGGATTTTCACCCGGCATTGAACCCTGCGCACTAGCTCATCTCGAGATCGGAACCATCCCACGCATTCCTCATCTCTCCTTGTGCGAGCGTGCTGATGCAAAAGGCAGATGAAGCACTCTATGCTGCGAAACGCGGAGGGCGGAACCGGGTTTCGAGTTCCGAGGAATCTGCGAATGAGTTGGCTCTGGTTGCGAGTTGATTTGAGCAAAAAGCAAATGGGAGCCGAAGCTCCCATTCTCTGGATCGTAAGAACGAAATGGTTAGCGGACCATGCTTTGAAACAGAGACGAATTCAAGAGAGTGTTGAAGTCATTGTCGGATGTGGCGAAGTGGATGTTGAGCAGGCCGGAATTGGAACTGATGTCTGTGGCAGCGAGAGCTGCCTTTTCTGTTTCGTTGCCGCTCATCTTTTTGTAGATTACCGCTGCCGAGAGCAGCGAAGAGACTGTGGCCGCCGCGAAGGAGTCGCCCGTGGAGATGGTGAGGTTGAATTTCACACCGTGCTGAAAGTCCATGCCATACCAAGAGGATTCCAGACGCTTGCGAACGGATTCGTAGTCGGCGACTGAACCGGCCTCGCCGAGCACCTGCTTCATCATGATCTGAGTTCCGCTTTTGTCCAGAACGCTCCAGAGCGGTTGCGAATCGACGGAGCGCATTGCATCCATGATGCCGCCGTTCGTGAGCATGCCGGGCTTGAGGCCGTCACGAACATCGAGCGCTGCCTTCACAGCTTCGGGGCTGCCAAACACCATGGTCGAGGGGTCTACAAAGCAGAGGACCATCCCGGTGCGCGAAAGAGGATAGGTCTTGTTGGTGCGAACCATCTTGGGCACGATCTTCTGTTTTTTGAAGTTGGCCATAACGCTATCCATGTCGAACTGGCCCTGCGCGATGCCCACTGTTTCGAGAGAGTCAGCCGAGTTGCCTATCCGGAAGAGCGCGAAAGCGAGTTGGTCGACGTCGTGGTTGTCATTGAGGCCGGATTTGCGAAGTGCTTCCTCAAACTGCTTCAGATCGGGAGGCATGACACGATCGCGCAGCTGCATGGCCGTATTTGAGTTCTGCATCGCCCTGTAGTCGATCACAACCAACTGCTGAACGTCATGAGGGATGGCCGCACGGGCATCACCGGAGAGCTGTGCGGCTTGCACCGATACTGCAGCGGCGACAAGCATGGCCGGCACCGAAAACTTAGCTATATTCTTTGGCACTTTCATCCTCCGGAAGCCGACACGGCATCCAGTAAACGGCGTTAGGGGAGCAGGAGAAATCCAAGATCCTGCACAACTATTTTACCCCTGTACTGATTGTTAGACGCGGACGGTCTACGTATTGGTACTGTTACCTTCACCGGGCCATGCAAGAGGCGCATCAAGGCGGCGCTCAAGGATCTTTGTCTGATCATCGAAGTCAACTAACTGACGCATCCATTCACTTTCCCGCTCACAAGCAGCGTCGGGGATGAGACCGATAACCTCTCCTTCGACGAGGGCGGTCTTGTGGCGCGTGGTGAAACGAGACACAGCGCTATAGACCTGGGAAAGGGGTGTGGCTTTGAAGTCTGTGATGTTCATGGAGAGCTGTGCTCGTCCGTGGACCAGAAGACCCATGGCTTTGACCCCGTGGAGACCGCCGAAGGCAGCGCGAACTTCTCGGGCGATTGCGCGGGCTACACCGACGTCCGTCGAATCGAGATAGAGATTGTAAGTGACCAGAAATTTGCGCGCGCCGACTACACATGCGCCAGCGGTGGGATGGAGGCTCGGACCACCTAAGTCGGGCCGGCGAGCAGCTTCCTTTCGTACGGCGTCGCGAAGCCCTTCAAACTGGCCCCGCCGTACGTCGTCGAGATTTGCACGGTCAGGACGCGATGCTGCCGCTTCGTAGAAATACACGGGAACGCCAAAACGACGCCAGATTTCGAGTCCAGCCTGACGAGCAAGCATGACACACTGTTCGAGTTTGATCCCTGTGAGCGGAACAAACGGAATCACATCGGCGGCCCCGATCCGAGGATGCTGGCCTTCCTGGCTGGTGAGGTCGATGAGTTCAACCGCCTTGCCGGCTCCGCGCAAGGCGGACTCAAGAACGGCATTGGGATCTCCTGCGATCGTGACTACAGAGCGGTTATGATCCGCATCCATCGACCAGTCGAGCAGTCGCACGCCATCAATGCGCATGGCTGTGATGATGGATTCGACACGCCGAGCGTCCCTACCCTCAGAGAAGTTTGGAACGCACTCGACTACCGGATCCTTCATCATCTTCTTTCAATCCCACTCGTGCGGGACGGAACACAACCGGCAGATCTATTTCCAGTATGTGTAGCCGAGTTGTATCTGCCATAAAGCGTTCACGCCGGGGTTACGGTCTCCGAGAGAAGCCGACGAGATGTGCACTGCATTGAAGCCCAAGTCAATGGAACGTCTGGAACGCGTAAAGCAGTGAACACCGATTCCGCCTTGCGGCGAAAAATTCCAGACCGAGGTTCCACCCGGGATTCCCTTGGGAACGAGAATGTCAGGCGGAAACTTGTGGGTTGTGTAAATGAGGCCGCCAGCGCCCTGGAACCATGGCTGAATGCGCGGTGAGTGGGTCAGGAAGTTCCATCGGAAAATGACGGGAGTGATGCTTGCGCCTGTGTAGGTTCCGCCGCCGACAGGGTAAGAGTATGTCTGTCCCTGGAACTCGAACGTCTGATCGTGCGCCGCGGGTGTGTAGGCTTGCCAGAATGGCATGATGTTTCCCGCGAGTTCAAACTGGCCGCTCAAGATGCCGGCGTGAATCGGGGGTGTGAGAATTTTGCCGACTTGTGCACCCGCGGCAAAGAACCAGAACTGCGAGCGATTGCCGCCGATGCCATTGCCAAAATTAAGGAAGGGGCCGTACTCCCAGCTTCGATCGCTTCGAACCTGAGCAACGGGAGAATCTTGTGTCGGTTTTGTCTGGGATGAAGCAGCAGCACATGCGCCAAGGCCCAGAATTGTCATCATCAGAAACTTCGCTGTTCGCGTCAACGTTTTATCTTTCTTGTCTTGAGAATCTGGACCGCACGAAAAAGGCCGCCATGTTCAGGCGGCCTTTGGATTGCCAGCCTGTAAATGTTATCCCGCCACCTGTTCCATCTGTTCGGCACTCATATCGAAGTTCGAATAGACGTTCTGAGTGTCGTCAAAATCTTCGAGCGCCTCAAGCAGTCGGATCATTGCATTGGCCTGCTGCCCTTCAAGCTTGGTATAGGTTGAGGCGAGCATCGTGACTTCGCTGGAGGCCACTGGGATGTTCGCAGCCTTTACGGCAGCGACAACCGCTTCGAAGGCATTCGGCTCAGTCACGATCTCCCAGACGTCGCCTTCATCGCGCAGGTCTTCGCCGCCGTGCTCAAGGACGATGTCCATCAGCTTTTCTTCGTTCGCTGCGGATTTCTCAATGGCGATGACACCCTTCTTCGAGAACATGTGCAGAACTGAACCCGTTGACCCGAGGTTGCCGCCGTTTTTAGAAAATGCGTGACGAATTTCGCTCACGGTCCTGTTGCGATTATCGGTCAGGACTTCAACGATGATGGCAACGCCCCCTGGGCCGTAGCCCTCGAACGTGATCTCCTCGTAATTGACGCCTTCCAGTTCGCCGGTGCCGCGCTGCACGGCTCGCTTGATGTTGTCGGCGGGCATGTTCTCGGCTTTGGCGGCGAGAATCGCGGTGCGAAGTCGCGGGTTACCATCCGGATCGCCGCCGCCGTTCTTGGCGGCGATGGTGATTTCCTTGATCAGGCGAGTGAATATCTTGCCGCGCTTGGCATCAAGCGCGCCTTTTTTGTGCTTGATTGTCGCCCATTTCGAATGGCCGGACATGGGAACCTCTATGAGACGTAGAAATGCGGACGCGAACCTAACCCAATCTCTAAGGAAGAAGAGGGGCGCGCTGCCCTTGTGAGTATATCACTGGGCCGTTGGAGTTAAGTAGCAGCTGCGGACGGGCCAATGTGCAGCCCAAGCCGAGTGTTTCTAGTGGTTTCTGGATTCCAGATCTCAAGCCGGAATGAGCCTAAAACCCTCCCCCATCATCCATTCCACCGCCGTTGTCATCGAAGCTGGCGGAATCGTCAAAACCGGAGCTGTCATCGAGATTCTGGTCGTCCAAGACGGACTGGTCGTCAAAGTTGGCCTGATCGGCAAACGCAGATACATCGTTCGCAGCGTTCGATCCGAGATCGCTGCCAGCACCCGGGGTTTGAGTGCCAAATCCCCGGAGGTTATCACCAGGGTCGTTATTGCGGGGATCATAGCCGCCGTCGTTTAATCCACGGTGCTCGGAATGCTCACAGCCGCGGCCGGGCTCATCGTAGTAGCTATTGATGACCTCGACGGGGCGATCGCCGAAGCCACCGCCGGGGCCGCCCCAACCGAATCCACCGTGGCCTAACCCGTGGAACATGGATTCGATGGTCTCGAATGCGAGCGCACCGGCCGCTACTCCTGCGGCCGTCTGGAATGCGCCTCGGAGGAAGCTTGGCTGACCGGCGGGTGCGTAAGAGATCGGCTGATACTGCGGAGCACCGTAGGGCGGCTGTGGTGGAGCGTACTGAGGCGGAACCTGCTGATAACCGGGCGCAGGAGCCTGCTGCCTAGTATTCGGAGAGTATGGCTGTTCGTCGCGTTCGCCGAGCAGACGGCCGAGGAAGCTAGTGGTGTGCGCCGGTTGCGGGCGCTGCTGCTGCAACTGGCTGATCTGGGCCTTCGCCTGATCGAGTGCGATGTTCTGAACCAGAACTGTCTGGGCAAGCATGTAGAGGGCGTCGGGATTCCCGGCAAGGCGCTGGTTCAAGAGGGCCTCGGCATCTGGGTCCTTTTCCTCGAGGGAGGTCTGGTTGAGGCGATCGATGAGGGAGTTAAGAAGCTGTTCTTCCTGGGGAGTCACGAATCTAACCTCCGGCGGAGCAGCACTGTGCGAGCAGTCCGCTCTCGTGATTGAGACGCGATGCAGCGCGCGAAGTTGCTCCGTCACGGTTGAGTACGCATCCGAGGAGCTGGGGGTTCCGGGAAGGCTGAATCAGATACGGTAGCGGCATTTGCGCAGCTTGCCGCCGAACTTGCGAATGCCACAGGTTGGGGGAACGTCGACGATCTCCACGAACTCAGCGCCGGCTATTTCGAGGCTGCGACGAGAGGCCGTGTTTTCAGGGTCACAGGTGATCCAGACGGGATCGATACCGAGTTGGCGGGCCAGCGGAAGAAGCAGGACCACGGAACGCGCTGCATAGTGGTGTCCGCGGTGTGCGCGATGCACGCCATAGCCGATATGGCCTGCGTAGCGCTCGAGGTGGGGGTTTGATCCGATGCGGAGATTGATCTGTCCCAACTCTTCTGAGGACGCCTGGCTGAACATGCGGAAGGAGTAAGTGGGGACTCGATGGAACGAATGAACGGAATAGTCGGAGAGCCGCAGCTCAAGGTCGCCGTGGCGCAGATCGAGCGACCGCAAGACCTCGACGGCAGCGTCGATATTCAAAGTGGGCATCAGCTTTTGACGTCAGTTTCGAGCGACAAGTTCCATGGCGCGAATTTCTTCTTTGCGAACCGTGAGTTTGTCTACGAGATCCGTGCGAACCTCGTATCCACGGCCCGGAGAATCGGGCACAAAAATTTCACCATCCGAGCTTACTGTGACCTCGGGTTCGATAATGTCCTCGGTCCAGTAGCGAGCAGAAGCCGAAACGTCCCCGGGCAGGCGGAAGTTCTCGAGTGTTGACAAGGCGATGTTGTGAGCGCGACCGACACCGGCCTCGAGCATGCCGCCACACCAGACCGGAATACCTTTCTCCTGGGCAGCATTGTGGACCGCGATGGCTTCTGAGAATCCGCCGACGCGGCCGAGCTTGATATTGATGATTTTGCAGGATTCCATTTCGATGGCTGCCAGGGCGTCACGACGGTTACGGATGGATTCGTCAAGGCAGATCGGCGTCGCCATGCGCTTCTGCAGCATTGAGTGGTAATAGAAATCGTCGTGCCAGAGGGGCTGCTCGACCATGAGCAGATCGAACTGGTCGAAGGTGGCAAGGTGGTCGGCGTCACGCAGCTTGTAGGCAGAGTTGGCGTCGCACGAAAGCAGAATATCGGGCCACTGGTTGCGAACCTTTTCGAAAACTTCCACGTCCCAGCCCGGCTTGCACTTGAGCTTGATGCGCTGATATCCGGCGGCCAGTTCCCTTTCGATGATGTCGGTTAATTCAGAGATGGATTTCTGAATGCCGAGTGATACGCCGCAGGGGATTTTTTCGCGAACGCCCCCAATGAGCCGCGAAAGAGATATGCCTTCGCGTTGCGCTTCGATGTCCCAGATCGCGTTTTCGAGCGCGGCTTTGGCCATGGGATGCCCACGAACAATGTCGAAGAGTTTGGGGCAGCTTCCTCCGTGGTCGGGATGAGCACCGGCGAGCATGGGCCCCAACTCGTCGACGATGACCTGCCATGCCGTGTCGGTTGACTCGCTGGAGAAGTGGGGCCGTTCGCCGGCAGTGCACTCGCCCCAACCAATCAGTCCTTCCGATCGAACTTCAGCCAGGAGGACTCTGCGGTTCTTCGTGATTCCAAAACTTGTCTGGAATGGGCGCACAAGGGGCATGCGCAGTTCGCGGAGAATGATTCCATCGATTCTCATACAGTGTCGTTCCTTAGAAGTAGTGAGGCGGATAATGAGGCCCGGCCTTCAGAGTTCGGTGCGTGAATCCCGTTCAAACGATTGTCGGTTGAGTCCAGCATTCCAGTTCGAAGACCCCGTTACCTTGCTCGTCTCTGTTGAATGCGACGACAGCCAAACCTTTTGAGAATGAATCCTGAAACTTGCGACGGTTCTCGGCTTGCAGTGCCAACGCTCGTTCCCGGTCCTGGGGAGAAGCCTTCCATTGATAAATGGCGGCAGGGACCTGGATACGTTCTTCAATACTTTGCACGGTGGGGTTCTGGCCTTCGAGCGCCTGCTTGACCCGGTCTGAGTCGAGGTACCACTCGGCGACAAGGCGATCAGTGGGCAGCCCACCCTGCAGTCGAGATGAGGATACACCATAGAAATTCACCAAATATGAACGGACAACCGCGCCAAGCTTGTGGATGTTGAGATGCGCATTTTTGATTTCAAGCGGATCGAAGGTCCACTCCATGAGGCGGATTCCGCGCGAAAGTGCCTCTCGGCGTTGCTCCAGCTTGAGTTGTGCGCCGACTCCCCGATCGCGGTATCGCTCTCGCACAGCAAGCATATGGGAATGGAGGTAAGCCTGCGGCTTTCCGTTTCCAGAGTGGATGCCGGTCTTCATGCCGGGAAAAGAGATAGCGAAACCGACAATGGATTCCGGCGTTCCATGAGCACCGGCTCCGGGCAGATCGGTATCGAATGCGCCGATGACCTGCCCGCCGATCTTCTGAGCGACAAGGAATGCCTTACGGGGAATGACATCGGTTTCATCGTAGCCCCAGGTTTCAATCTGGAGTTGTACGCATGCCTCGAGTTCGTCGTGTCCGTAGCAGGAGCGGATGAGGATCATCGAGACTCCTTCGGGTTTGAACTCGCGAGCGCAAGAATGCGTTTTGCTTCGACCCAGAGGGCCTCGAGTTGCTCGGGATTCAGCTCTTCGAGAGGACGCTCGGAGAGCCGCTCCATCGTGTTGAAGCGCTGGCGAAATCGTAGATTGCAGCCACGAAGGGCCATTTCAGCGTCGACGCCGAGATGACGACCAAGGTTTACAACAGTGAATAGCAAGTCGCCCAGTTCTTCTTCTACCCGAGCCTGATCAGCTGGATCCTTCGAGATCTCGACCTGTGCAGCTTCGGCTTCCAGTTCGGCGGTCTCCTCGACGAGTTTCGGAAGCAGGTCGCGCCAGTGAGGCCAGTCGAACCCGGACTTGGCGGCTTTCGATCCGAGCTTCGCCGCTTCCGCAAGAGCAGGCATCGCGCGCTGGACAGAATCCAGACGAGATCTGGCGGAGTCCGGGACGGAGGGCTTCCCTGCCTGTTCGGCGGCTTTGATTTCTTCCCAGTTACGCAGCACCCGGGCGGCTGAGCCCTCAACGGCGGTATCTACGGCAGCTTCGTTTCCCGCGGCGCGGGAGGCTTCTTCGCCGAAGACGTGGGGATGCCGGCGGATCAGTTTGCGATTGAGGTGATCAAGGACATCGGCGATGGTGAAGTGGCCCTCGTTGGCGGCCATCTCGGCATAGAAAAGCACCTGGAGGAGGAGATCGCCGAGTTCTTCTGCGAGGTGCGGGAAGTCGCGACGCTCGATTGCGTCGAAGACTTCATAAGCCTCTTCCAGTGTGTATTTGCGTATGGTATCGAACGATTGTTCACGATCCCACGGGCAGCCGCCGGGCGCACGCAACCGCGCCATGATGCTGGCGGATTGCTCAAAAAGAGTTGCCGCCTGCTTCGGGTCGGTCAGTAAGGTCTCCGCAAAGTCTTTTGGCATTGGACTGGCTGGCGGGAAGTCCATCTGACTTCATTTTAACTGGCGCATTTCGCTGATCTGCAAGACCATTATGCAGCGCAAAATGTCTCTACTTTCCGCGGACCAGCGGAGCGCCGGGGACATTGAGACGTATGCGATAGATACTGCTGCTGGCCGTTATGTAAAGCGTTCTGCGATCGGCACCGCCCCAGGCTACATTTGCGGACTTCTCGGGCATGACGATTGTGCCGAGCGGCTTGCCTTCTGGGGTGAAGATCCAGACACCCCCGGGACCGGTGCTGTAGACGTTGCCCTTTACATCCACCTTCATGCCGTCGGGGGCGCCGGGACGTTGATCGGAGGTTGCATCATAGAAGAGCTTCGCCTCCGTGAGGGTGCCGTCAGGCTGGACGCGATAGCGCATCCAGATCTTCTTCGGCTCCGAGTTGTTTACATAGAGATATTTCTCGTCCGGCGAGAAGGTGATGCCGTTTGGCCGAGTCAAATCGGAAACAAGGAGTTGAAGTTCCGCTGAATTTGGCTTGGTACCTGCCTGCTGGCTGAGGGCGCCGGGAATGCGATACACACCGTTGACGTTCAACTGCTTTTCAGGATCTTTGTCGGACTGCGTGCGCAGGCCGTATGGAGGGTCGGTGAAATAGATCGAACCGTCGGAGCGATACACAAGGTCGTTGGGACTGTTGAGCTCCTTGCCGCGGTATCTGTTTGCGAGGATCGTCGCTTGTCCCGTAGAGCTTAGCGTTTCGAGACGGTACACATCGCGTTGTGCATGGCCGGCCACAGTGAGCCGTCCATGGACGTCCGCAGTCATTCCATTCGATCCCGGCTCGGGGCCTCCATACGGAGTGTGGCCTTCATAACCGCTGGGAGTGATGAACATCGAAACTTCGCCGTCTTCAGGCGTCCATCTGCGAATGCTGTCGCTTGGGATCTCGGCGAAGTAGAGGGAGTTGTTGAGCCAGATGGGACCTTCGACCCACTTGAAACCGGTGGCGATGCGGTCGAGCTTGGCGTCTTTGGGAACGATCTGGTCGATTGCAGGGTCGAGTCGATCGACTTTGGCCTGTGTGGAGTCGAGAGCGGCCGACTCCTGGGTTTCCTGCTGGCTTGGTGCGGCGGCAAGCAGAATGAGGCTCAGGGTCGCAGAAGCGAATGCCGAAACAGCAAGCGAGGAACGTTTCATCCGGTGATGACCTCTTGAATGAGACGAGCGATAGAGGACGCTCACTCGTCGAGCTTTGTGACGGCATTCATTCTTTCGTCTAGCGGCCGGTTGCGCAAGAGTAGATTCGGGTGTTTTGAAGTGGAGGCGCTCACGGGCCGTATACTCGACCTTCCCGGTGATCTTTTCATGATCCGCATTGTTGGCACAGTTTTGGCGGGGCTGCTGGGGCTTGCCTTCGGCAGCTTTCTGAATGTTTGCCTGAGCCGGTGGCCTGAGGGCGAGAGCGTGGTGAAGCCGCGCTCGCATTGCCGGAAGTGTGGGCGAACGCTGGCGTGGTGGGAGAATGTGCCGGTGGTGAGCTGGGTGGCGCTGCGGGGACGGTGCCGGACCTGTGGGGTTCGGATCGGTTGGCGATATCCGGCGGTGGAGTTAACCGTTGGAGTGCTATGGGCTTTCACGATATGGCGCGTCCTGCCAGAAATGTTGTCGCCGAATCTATCTCTAACTCAAGCTCCAATGATCTACCTCTACGAGAGTGGACTCGACTTGGCGCTTGGGCGAATGATCCTGTATTGGTCGCTGATAGCGCTCGCGGTTCTGGATGCTGAACATCTCTGGCTGCCGAACTGGATAACTTTACCCGGAATTGGCTTTGGAATTCTGCTGAACTCTTCTCATTTCGTTCTCGCGGACTGCCTTGCCGAAGGTCCCAACATTGGGGTGGCGGGGACGTTCACAGTGAGCATCCTGGGAGAGATTGGCCCTCCGCTGGTTGCGGGTGGCCTCATACTGCTCATCCGCTGGATCTACTGGCTCGTTCGTCGCCGTGAAGGGATTGGCCTTGGCGATGCGAAGCTTATGGCAATGCTCGGCGCGTGGCTCGGATTTTCAGGCGCGCTGCTGTCATTTGGAATTGGAGTGGTGGCAGGTGCTCTATTTGCGCTGATGATGCTGGCAATCCCTGAGACACGGCGCGAATCAGCTGCGTGGCTTGCTGCGAAGCTGCCACTCGGGACCTTTCTGTGTATTGGGGGAATCATCAGCGCCTTCTGGGGACAACCGATGATCGACGCCTATAAGCACTGGGCAGGATTCTAGTCCGCTATTGTTGCGGAGGTTGATTGCTCGACACAGCAGGCGCATTTGCAATCTTCGGATTTCTGAGCAGCTTCTTCGCTTCTTTGCAGTGCCTGCTTTCGGGGTCGTCGTAGTCGACTACCTTCTGGTAGTTTGCTTTGGCTTCGGCGTAGTTGCCGAGGCCGCGCTGAGATTCGGCGATTCCCCAATAGACATCAGGATTCTCGGAGTCGGTGACGAGGGCTGACTGATAACGAGAGAGCGCCGCTTTGTAGTTTTTGCGGCCGAGTTCGAACTCACCGACGTCTTCATTCTCCTTGGCTGTGACCTGTTTGACTGCAGGTTGCTGCTGCCCGCGGCGGTGCTTTTCGGGGCGGTCTTCATCCGGAATGTTGACATCTCCGCTGCCGGCAAGACTGGAACTGAAGCCATCTGCACCGGTGTCGCTCGCAACGGGGTCGTCTGGGCTGCGGGCTGGATCGCTGTCTCCCTTGAGGAGGCTAGTAGTCTCGGAACTGGTGTTCTCAGGAGTGCTCGCTGGTGGAGGTACTACAGGCTGGGCTGTTGTTGGAACGACTGGCACCTTGCTGGTGTCTTCAGGGAACGGATTCGAATCTGCAGGTTTCTGAGCCGGCTGTTGAACTGTTGGCTTCTGCGGTTGTGGAGAGGGCGCAGGCTGTGCGAGCAGACCAACGACCGAGATCAAGCTGCATCCGACCGTAAGCGCAATGTAAGTTCTAAGCTTCATTTTTGTTTGTGCGCCGTTCGTTGCTCTCACTTCAATGTTACGATGCGTTGGATAGCGTAGTTCAACTTACACAGGAAATTTGCTTCCCAATGGCGCTTCTCATCCGTTCCTCATCCATACACGCTGCCGGATGCTACACAACAACTTCGGTCCGCAAGGGCGCACGTGTTGCCGAATACACTGGGCCTCGCATGACCAAGGACGAGGCCGACGCGGCGAACGAGGAGTCGCCGATCACCTATCTCTTTGGACTCGGCGACGGCTCAGTGGTCATCGACGGCCACTGCATGGCGATGTTTATCAATCACAGTTGCGACCCGAACTGCGAAACGGAAGAGGTGAAGGGACGCGTCTGGATACGGGCCATTCGGAAAATAGAGGCAGGAGAAGAGATTACCTACGACTACTGCCTCTATGACGGCGGCGAAGACGATGCGACGTGCAACTGCGGCGCGGAAAACTGCCGAGGCACGATGTACTCGCCGAAAGAGGTTCGGCGACGCAAGATCGCGGCGAAGAAGGCTACCAGGAAAAAGCAAGACCGGCGGCGGGTACGGGTGCGACCGACAGAGATTCCGGTTTCTCGCCCAGCGGAAATCGAAGAAGAGAATGCCGCTTAGGGCAATACGGCTGGCCATGAAGAAGCAGCGCAGTGGAAGGGCGAAGCGCTAGCATGAGGCAATGAAGCTGGAGCCCGAGCAGAGTCCGCTTTCCGATGAGCAGATGGAAGTGCTACGGCGCTATGCCTTGTTCGAAGTTGGGCTCCATGAGATGTTGCAGGCTCTGAAAGGCGCGTTTGACATCGACTTTGAGGAGACCCGGGAGGGTAGCCCGAGTACGACACAGAGGCGCTCCGCTAACAACCGTTTCCCAATCCCTGAGCCGGGGATCGTCATTACCAGGGAGCACATTTCCAATGCACTGGAACGGAAGCGGTTCGAGCTGGTCTCTGAGCGGGACCTTGTGTACTGGGCGACGGTGCTGCTGCTGAATGATGCGTATGTATTTGATCCCGGCGATGAAGACTTAATTGCTGAGTGGCTGAACGACATCAGCTTTAATCTCGACGCGAGTTGATTGACACAAGAGGGCGGCTGCGATGTTTTCCACCCCGCACCTATCAGCCCTGAAACGATACAATCCAACCTAGCGCTCGAAGCGAAATCGCACGCAGTTGGGAGCAGTTGATCGCATGGGTTATCAGGTTCTGGCTCGAAAATATCGTCCGCAACGGTTTGCCGACGTCGCCGGCCAGGATCACGTAACGCGGACGCTGATGAACGCTCTAGCCCAGAACCGGATCGCGCACGGATACATCTTCTCAGGCCATCGCGGGATCGGAAAGACGACGATTGCGCGCATTCTGGCGATGGCGCTCAACTGCCGGACCGAGGTGGGGAGCGCGGATCGGCCGACTCACGAGCCGTGTCTCAAATGTGTTTCGTGTCGCGAGATCTCGTCTGGCGGCAATGCGGACGGGGGCGAGCTGGCCACGCACTCGTTCGACTTCATTGAAATCGACGCGGCTTCGAATCGGGGCATCGACGATGTGCGATCGATTCGTACGCAGGCTTCCGTGCAGCCAGCGCGGGACAGGTACAAGATCTTCCTCCTGGATGAGGCACACCAGATCACGGATGCTGCGTTCAACGCGATCTTGAAGACTCTGGAGGAGCCGCCAGAGTGGACCATCTTCATGATGGCGACAACCGAGCCGGAGAACATTCCGCAAACTATCCGGTCGCGGTGCCAGCATTTCAGCTTCCATGCGGTGAAGTTCGACGACATTCTCGGGCAATTGAAAATGATCGCGAAGCAGGAGAATGTCGTTGCCGAAGATGCCTGCCTGGCGCTGCTGGCTGAGGCGGGCGACGGGTCGATGCGCGACGCTCTGAGCATCATGGACCAGGCAATTGCGTCGGCGCCGTGCGATGGCCACAATCGTCCGGTGCTGGAGTCGCAGCAGATTCGCGACTTGATGGGGTCGGTACCCAACACGGTGTTCGAGAAACTGCTGGAGTCTGTTGCCGCCGGCGAGAGCGCGGCGGTGATGAGACAGCTGAATGACCTTTTGGGCGCTGGGCACAGCCCGCAGTCTCTTGCACGGCAGGTGGTGCGATATCTCAGGAACACGCTGATGGCGAAGCTGGGGGGCGAGCAAACGGAGTTGCTGCAGATATCGGGCGACGAGCGAGCGCGGGCAGCGCGAACGGCAATGCTGTTCAGCGAAGAGGAGATCACGCGAAACCTGAATGTGATGCTGCGAACATTCGACGACCTGAACTACCGGCAGGAACAGCGATTCCATCTCGAACTCGGGTTGATGAAGCTGGTGCATGCACAGCGACTGCTCCCGCTGGAGGAGTTGCTAAGCGGAGTAGCAAGTGGATCGCCTGTGAGAAGCAGCGGTTCTGGGACGCCTACTCCTCCTAGAATGCCTGCAGGACCGCCAAGAGCATCTTCGAGCGGCCCGCGTTCATCGTCGACCGTATCGTCAAGCACGCCTCCGCCAACTCGTTCTCCATTTGGATCGGGCTCGCTGATGCAGGCGGGGCCGGTGGCTGAAAGCCTTGGATTGAACGGATCGACGGCGCTTGCCGCGCAGCCCGCACAGGCGGAACCCGCTGGCGAGGTGATCCCCTTCCCGACCGCAGCGCCGAAGCACGAGATCAAGTCTGAACCGGTGATGGTCAGTGCGCCCGCAAGACTTCCCGAGCCCGATCCGGTTTCGGAGCCAGCACCGGCCGCCGCAATTCCGGCTGGTGCGCTGGATGCGGAGGATGCGAAACAAGCTATCGTTGCCGCTCTTTCTCTGCAGGGTCATGCTTCGGCGTCGCGGTTAATCTCCACGGGACGGTTCACGCTTGAAGCAGCGAGCCTTCGCATCGAAGTTCCCGGAATTGGAAAGAAAATGTTGGCGCTGACTGTAAATTCAGCAGCCGAGAAGATCGTCAAACAGGAGTTGCAGCGTCTCGGCGGGCCAGCACGATTCATGGTGATTCCTGGAGAAGGCGTGGCAGCAACGACTCCCGTGGCTGCGCCAGTGGCCGGGAGTATCCAGCAGGCCGCACTGGAACATCCGATGGTTCAGCGCGCGAAAGAGATTTTCAATGCCGAGGTTCGCAGCGTCGTGGATCTCCGCACCAAGTAGTTGCAAGCCAAGACAGACAGGAGGGCCGAGATCGATGTTCAATCCCCTCAAAATGGCTGAGATGCTCCAGCAGGCAAACACCATGCAGGAGGAGATGCAGCGCAAGTTGAGCCAGACCGTGGTGGAAGGCACCAGCGGAGCCGGAGCTGTGACAGCGACGATGAATGGCAAGAAGGAATTGATACGAATCAAGATTGATCCTTCGGCGGTCGCCAGTCTGACGGGCAGCAACCCCGATGTGGAGATGCTTGAGACCCTGATCGTGGGAGCGGTGAATGACGCCGGACATAAGGCAGATGAGGCAATCCAGTCGAGCCTCAAGGGCGCGCTCGGTGGGCTGAACCTCAATATCCCGGGTCTGGGTTGAACCCGTACAATCGCATTCTGGCATTGCATGCGTTGTTGTGGACTTAAGGAGGTCACGATGGCTGCCGGGTTAAATCGCAGGAGTTTCCTTCAACTGGGAATTGCGGCGGGAGCCGCAGCTGCGGCGCAGCGTCTTGGACTTTCACAAACGGCCCAGGCGGCTGCACCTGCTGATCGAGTGGCTCAGATGCGCGCTGCGGGTGCTTCGACTCCGATCAAGACTGCCAAGCTCTACGACAACATCTGGCTTCTACAGGGAGCAGGCGGGAACATGGCTGTGCAAACGGGCAAGGATGGAATCATCCTGATCGACTCAAGTTTCGCAACCGCGGTGCCGCACATCAAAGAAGCCATTGCCGGCGTAGGGAGCGATGCACCACATGCACTGATCAACACGCACTGGCACATCGACCATGTCGACGGGAATGACGGCATGCATGCTGCCGGTTATAAGGTGATCGCGCATGACAAAACGAAGACGCGGATGTCAGAGCCGGCGGAGATGAAGCTGTTTCATATGACGATTCCGCCGTACCCGGCCGGAGCGATTCCCTCGACGACGTTTCCGGACACTCTGAAGCACGATCACAACGGGGATACAGTGGAACTTGTTCACTACGATCCGGCGCACACTGACACGGACATCTACATTCACTTTCAGAATGGGGATGTGCTGCACCTTGGGGACATCTTCTTCAACAAGTCTTATCCGTTTATTGATGAAGGTTCAGGAGGCTCGATCGGGGGCACGATCAGTGCTGCTCAGAAGTCGCTCGCACTTGCGGGGGATAAGACGAAGGTCATCCCCGGTCACGGTCCGTTAGGAGATAAGGCGGATCTGAAGGCGTATATCGACATGCTTTCGGCGGTACGAGATAAGGTTGCGGCGCTGAAGAAAGCCGGAGCGAGCGAGCAGGAAGTGATCGGGAAGAAACCGACGGCCGATCTGGACTCTGCCTGGGCGCATGGGGGCTCGCCGGACATGTTCGTCGGAATTGTCTATCGAACTGTATAGGAGGATGCGCTGTGGCACGCTATGCCGAGCCCATGGCCCGGCTCATCGACGAGTTGAAGAAGCTTCCCGGGGTGGGAACCAAAACTGCCCAGCGCTTTGCCTTCCACATTCTGCGATCGAGCGACGATGATGCTTCGGCTCTGGCTGATGCCGTGCAGGGATTGAAGGCCAGCCTTCGGCTTTGCTCGATCTGCAACAACATCACCGATGTTGATCCGTGCCTCTACTGCACGAGCCCCACGCGGAATCAGAGGCTTGTCTGTGTCGTTGAAGAGCCGACCAACATCGACGCAGTCGAGAGGAGCCGGTATTCAGGTGTTTATCACGTCCTGCACGGGACTCTGTCGCCGCTTCACGGGGTTGGACCGGACCAGTTGCGGACACGATCGCTCGTGCAGCGAGTCGAGCGGGGCGAAGTGGATGAGGTAATCCTGGCCACAAGTCCTACGCTGGAGGGCGAAGCAACGGCTAACTGGCTTGCAAGCGCTCTCAGGCAATTCAGTGTTCGCCTGACCCGCATTGCAACGGGTGTTCCAGCGGGAAGTGATATCGAATATGCCGATGAGGTCACCATGGCGCACGCACTCGAGGGGCGCCATGAAGTGAAGCTGTGAGGGATTAAGGTCTAGCCGCGCAGCCGCGCGAGCAGATCCTGCGGATGGACAGGCTTGGCCAGAATCTCAAATTCATAACCCTGGGCCCGCGCCTTCTCCAACAGATCTGCCGTAGCGGCCTGACCTGAAAAGAGCAGAATCTTGATCTTCGGCAGCAGCGCGCGAATCTGGATCGCCGCGTCGATGCCGTTCAAGTCCTGCATGATGACGTCGGCAATGAGCATGTCAGGCTTGTACGTTGATGCGGTTTCGAGCGCAGCTTCGCCGGAGTAGACTGCCGTTGCCTGGAACCCGCTTTGGTTCAGGATCATCGCCAGCGTGTCGGCGATGACGCGTTCATCGTCTACTACTAGAACCTTGGGCTTAACGTGATTATCGGGCATACACTCCTGAACGCCGAACAGGGATGGCGCAAAGCCTTTCAGTCGAACGCGCCGCAAAGCGAAGCCGAAAGACACCGCGAGCGGTATGTTCAGCCTAGGTACGTTTGCAGGATATCATCCTGCGGCTGGCGAACGAGCAGCTTGTCGGCCAGCCCCGCTAGTCTAAGGTTGGTTTCGGCATTGCGAAAGAAAGTACTTTTCCCCCCGCGCTCCCAAAAAGCTTGGACGCAGGAATATGGGAGGAGAGATGCCGGTGAGGTTTGAATATTTCTTTCAACGGTTACTTCCCGGCCAGCGGTAATCGGTAAACCAGAACTGCGATACTCTGAAGTTACGGCGCTCTCGGCACATCCCCGATTCATCCGAGCGCAACGCGTCCCTCATAAGCTTGAAATGATCTGCTTAACCGCTGTCGGGAGAGGTTTGCATGCAATCAGCAGGCACTCAAAACGCTGTGCAAGTCCCTGCCTCCCAGGCGGGTGAGGCGATTATCCGTGCGGAGAAGATCGAGAAGTACTATGCTCAGCCGAGCCAGAATCGGATCCAGGTCTTTTCCGCAACTGACCTGAGTATTGTGCCGGGCGAGATTGTGGCGCTTCTCGGGCCGTCGGGTTCGGGCAAGTCGACGATGCTGCGCATGCTTTCAGGACTTTCCAAGCCATCGGCCGGGCAGGTTTATTGGCACGAAAAGCCCATCGGCGAGACGGAGATCAATGTTTCGATTGTCTTTCAGAGTTTCGCACTGTTTCCGTGGCTCACGGTGCTGGAGAACGTAGAGGCACCGCTGCAGGCTCGGGGTGTTGGCCCTGAGGAACGGCGGGCTCGCAGCATGCGGATGCTGGACACAGTCGGGTTGGACGGGTTTGAGTCGGCCTATCCCAAGGAGTTGTCCGGAGGGATGAAGCAACGGGTAGGATTCGCCCGGGCGCTGGTGGTGGAACCGGAAGTGCTCTTCATGGATGAGCCTTTCTCGGCGCTGGACGTGCTCACGGCCGAGAACCTGCGCAGTGAACTGCTCGAGCTCTGGGCCAAAAAGACCATGCCGACCCGGTGCGTCTTCATCGTGACGCACAACATTGAAGAGGCTGTCCTGCTGGCTGACCGGATCATCGTGCTGGGGAGGAATCCGGGGCACATTCGGACAGATTTCCGGGTGCAGATTCCACAGCCGCGCGATCGGAAGTCCGAAGCGTTCACGCAGCTAGTGGACTTCATCTACAAGGTTCTGACACGGCCTGACGTCGCTCCTGCAGAGGCGCCGACTGGTCCACGCGTCCGGGATCAGCGGCAAATGAAGTACCAGATGCTGCCCCATGCACGTCCAGGCGGGGTCGCAGGTCTGCTTGAATTGTTGATCGACAAGAACGGGCGGGATGACATCTACCGCCTCGCCGATGATCTGGCTTTTGAGATCGACGACCTGCTGCCCATCGTAGATGCTGCGCAGTTGCTCGGGTTTCTCAGGGTGGAGGAGGGCGACGCGAGCATCACGGAGCAGGGTGCCGAGTATGCGAACTCCGAGATCCTTCGGCAAAAGGAAATCTTCCGGGATGCGGCGCTCGAAAACGTGCTGTTGCTTCGGCAAATTCGTCGCGCGCTGGATGCGAAGAGCGATCATACAGTACCCGAGGAGTTCTTTCTCGACATGCTCGACGAGCAGTTTAGCAATGAAGAATCGCAACGCCAGATTGAGACCGCGGTGACCTGGGGGCGCTATGGCGAGATCTTCGACTTCGATGCCGCACGGCGCCGCTTCGTGATGCCCGACGTGTTGCAGGAAGAGGCTGACGGGGGCGGGACGTGAGTCTGCAACGGACATTGACGCGATCGCTGGTCATGGTGCGTACATGGCCGGTGGTGATCGACATGGGGGTAGGCCTGTGCGCTCTGGCTCTCTTCATAGCCATAGTCCATCTGGCAGCTTACTGGATGGGGTCGGCCGTTCCCGTCTCGCGCGTGTCGGAGAGCGCGCAGTCGCTACCCCTGTATGCGTTCTACTCGGTAATGCGCATCGGCATTGCTTACGTTCTGAGCCTGGTGTTTGCGATTGCATACGGGTACATCGCTGCACGGAACGTTCGCGCTGAAGCGTGGATGATTGCGGTGCTGGATATTTTGCAGTCGATCCCGGTTCTCAGCTTTCTGCCCCCAGTACTGCTGGCAGTGATGGCTCTGATTCCTCGCCGCCAGCTTGGGATCGAGTTGGGCGTGATCCTCCTGATTTTCACGGGACAAGTTTGGAATCTGGCGTTCAGCTTTTACTCATCCATGAAGGCGATCCCAAAGGAGATGTTGGAGGCTTCGCGAATCTATCGCTACTCCGGGTGGCAGCGTTTCTGGCAGCTTGAAATGCCCTACGCAACCATTGGGTTGGTGTGGAACTCAATCATCTCGGTCGCCAACGGCTGGTTCGCGCTGATGGCCTGCGAGATGTTTCAGTTGAAGAACAGGAATTTCGAGCTTCCCGGGCTTGGCAGCTATATCCAGAACGCCACTTACGATGGCGATGTGCGCGCCATTCTGGGCGGAATCGCGACTATCGTTCTGATCGTTGTAGCGACCGATCAGCTGATCTGGCGTCCCTTGATTGCCTGGAGTGAGAAATTCAAGTTCGAGCAGGTGGAAGCGCTCGACCACATTTCATCGCCAATTCTGAGCCTGCTACAGCGGTCCAGACTGGTGGGGGCGATTACTGGTAGTCTCTGGGCGAAGTTAGAAGAGCCGGTCTATCGCAGGCTCGCCCGTTCGCAGGAGTCTCGAGTGATTCGACCCGTCGAGGCGGATCAAGAGCGGCGGGGCCCGTCCACTGCGTACTGGATCGCGGGGATTACCTTCGGACTCGTCATCACCTGGGGAGCGATGCAGTGCGCCTTGATGCTGCGGCAAGTGCATTGGGCAGATTTGCGGTTGCTTCTTGCCGGTGCGGCAGCTACCTTTCTTCGCGTGAATGCTTCCCTGCTGCTGTCTGCGCTATGGACAGTGCCGGTGGGTGTGGCGATCGGATTTAGTCCGAAGTTGGCGCGTGTAGTCCAGCCAATTGCACAGGTTCTGGCGTCAGTTCCCGCCACGGCCTTCTTCCCAATTCTGCTGATTGGACTGCTAAAGATTGGCGGCGGACTCGGGATCGGATCGATCGCACTGATGTTGCTGGGGACACAGTGGTACATCCTTTTCAACGTGATTGCGGGAGCGATGTCGATTCCATCCGATCTAAGGGAGGCTGCGTCTCTTTGCAAGTTCACAAAGCTGCAACGATGGACCACACTGATATTGCCGGGAATCTTTCCCTATCTGATCACCGGCATGGTGACGGCTTCGGGCGGTGCGTGGAACGCTTCAGTGTTTGCGGAGTATGCAAACATCCAGAATCGGACTATCCAGACGATCGGACTGGGGGCCCAGATCGATACGGCGACAGCGGATGGAAACTTCGCGATCCTGCTGCTTGCAACGATCCTGGTGGCTCTGATGGTGGTCACGATGAACCGACTGGTGTGGAGGCGACTCTATCGCCTCGCCGAAACGCGGTATAAACTCGAAGGCTAAATAAGCGAGATGACTGATCGCGATCGGGAGGCAGGGATGATTCGCGTTGGACTGGTGGGTTTTGGAATGGCGGGCCGTGTTTTCCATGCTCCGCTAATTTCTTCTGTTGAAGGCCTTGAACTCGCGGCAGTCGTGGAGCGCCACTCCGATAATGCTGCGGGACGCTATCCCGGCGTAAAAACCTATCGATCCGTCGATGAACTCCTTGCAGATGCCTCGATCAAATTGGTGGTTGTGGCAACGCCAAATGCCTCGCACTGCCAGATCGCTATGCAGGCGCTGGAGGCGGCCAAGAACGTCGTGGTGGATAAACCCATGGCGCTTAGCTCAGCAGAGATTCGACAGCTTGCGGAACTGGCCGGAGGCATTGGACTCCATCTCTTCCCCTTCCATAACAGACGATTTGACAGCGACTTTCAGACACTTCGAAAAGTAATGGATGATCACTTGGTCGGGCGGCACGTCCACGTCGAATCAAATTTCGATCGGTGGCGACCGGGGCTCTCCACTCGCGCATGGAAAGAGGAATGGGATCAGGGCGGTCTGCTTTTCGACATCGGAACGCACCTCGTAGATCAGACCCTCGTTTTGTTTGGGCTGCCAGGGGCGGTCAGCGCGGAGGTTCGGCGGGAACGGGATGGCGATGGATCAAACGATTCATTCACGATTCGGCTGCACTATCTGACCGGCTTTTCTGTCACCCTGGGCTCCAATTTGCTTTCGTCTTTGGCGAAGCCGAGATATCACCTGCGCGGCACTCGAGGGAACTTTTGGAAATGGGGTCTGGATCCGCAGGAAGAAGCGCTCGGCAAGATTACGAAGATAGATGACGGCGAATGGGGCAAGGAAGCTCAGGAATGCTGGGGCACCCTGAGCATCGGTGTGGACAGTGATCCCGTTTGTACGCCTGTGCCATCGGAGATTGGCGACTATCGACGGTTCTACGCTGGTGTACGCGATGCCCTGCTTGGGGGCGCGTCGAAGGAGCTTGCAACAGCTACCGATGCATGGCGGGGAGCGCGCATTCTGGAGTGGGCGAAGCAAAGCTCAGAAGAACATCGCGAGATCGAGTGCGACTGGAGTGGGGAGCCGGCCTGATTAGCGGATGAGTTCTTCCGGATCTTTCTCGACCAAGGGCACCCAAAAGCGAAAGGTGCTGCCGTTTTCGGGGCTGCTTTCAACCGTCAAGTCGCCTCCGTGGGCTCGGACGATCGCCCGAGCAATTGCCAATCCCATTCCGGTTCCCTTGCCAATCACTCGTCCCTTCTTGCCGCGGTAAAACTTCTCGAAGATATGAGGGAGGTCGGCTTTGTCGATGCCGGGGCCGTTATCCTCCACTTCGAATTCGAGCCTGCCTTCTACGCGGCGGACTCGTAACACAATGCGGCTTTCTGGCGGAGAATAGCGTGCGGCATTCTCGATGAGGTGACGGAAGACGCGCCCGAGCAGTTGCGCGTCGAAATACGCGGGCCGGTCGGGCTCCTGCACCATAAGGACTATCTGGTGGCGTCCGAGGGACACACGTGACTCCGCAACCACCTGATCGAGGAGCGTTCGAGTATGCCTGGGAGAAGCCTGCACGCGAACGACGTTCGCATCGATCTCGGCCATTTCCACAGCTTCGCCAATGAGCGCGTCGAGGCGAGCGGACTCCTCATCAACGACGGTGGCAAGCTCTCTTCGCAGCGGATCGTCTAAGCCCTGATCCTGCGTGAGCGTGGTTGCTGCTGCGCGAATAGCAGTCAAGGGCGTACGAAGCTCGTGAGTCAACGAGTCAATGAGAGCGGCACGGAGACGGTCACCCTCCCGGGAGGCCTCGAGACGTGCGCTGGCTTCGATGGCCATCGCGCGCGTTAGCGCGATACCAATCTGGGTGCTAACGGCGGTGGCGACCACGTGGGACAGATTCGCAGGACGCCACGCGAGGGCTCCTACTGGACGCAATCCTAAAAGGAGAGCATGGGCTTCGAAGCCATCCAAATCGCTTTCATTCGACTCAACGCTGGCAATATCGCGAAGGTTTGCCTTAAGCAACTCGGGGAGGTCTGGGTCGGTAGATGCATACTCGTCGCGATCCTGTACATAGAGTGCAACGTCTGCGAGCGAGAATATCCGTTTCAGGAGATGTGGCAGATCCCCGATGAGGCTGGCGGCATCCTGATGGAGGATCATCTCCTGGCTGATCTGAAATAGCCGCTCCACATCCTCGCGGCGCTGTTCCGCTTCATCTTTCTGTTTCCGAGCGCGTTCGGCGACGCGGCCCGCAACGAGCGAACTGATCGCGAACGTGAACATCGAAACCCACTCCTGCGGTCCCGCGAGGATGAAGGTGTGGAAGGGTGGAAGGAAGAAGTAGTCAAACGCGAGCGCGCATAGGACAGCGCTATAGAGAGAAATGAAAAGCCCGGCCTGTGTGGCAGTCACAACGACCACCACCAGGAAAATCATTCCTGCAGTTGCCGGATGCGCTTGTGCAAGGCCTAGCCCTACCGTGGTAAGGATTGCGGCGAGCGTGGCCACGAGCCACTGCAGGTAGTCATGCGGTTTGGGTTTCAGCTGCACGCGAGTCTGAGTGAGATGATACTCGCGCAGCGAGATGATGTAAGCTTTGCGATGAAAGAAGAAGAGAATGCCGGGAAGAATTCTTGTCATCGACGATGAACCGCAAATCACCCGCGTGCTGCGCGCATCGCTATCAGCTCAAGCCTTCGACGTTCGCACGGCAAACGATCCGGAGGAAGGATTGCGACTCTTCTCTGAATGGCTACCTGATCTCGTGATTACGGACCTGATGATGCCGGGACTGAGCGGGGTTGACTTGTGCCGCGCGATACGCTCAACGTCTTCAACGCCAATCCTGGTGCTGTCCGTTCGCGATCACGAGAGGTCGAAGATCGAGGCGCTCGATTCCGGCGCGGACGATTATGTGACGAAGCCCTTCAGCATTCAGGAACTGCTTGCTCGGGTCCGAGCGCATCTGAGGCGTGCTCCAGAGAGAACGGAATCTGCCATAAGCGCCGGCGATTTCGTGATCGATGCAGCAGCCCACAGCGCCCAGGTGATGGGAAAAGCTCTGCACCTGACGCCCAAGGAGTTTGAGCTGCTGGTCCATCTCGCGCGGCATGCGGGGAAGGTCATCACGCATCGAGCTCTTCTTACATCAGTGTGGGGAGCGCAATCTGTCCACCAACCTGAATATCTGCGCGTGTTTGTCGGACAGTTGCGAAAAAAGCTGGAAGGCGAAACCGGCAAACAGTACATTCAGACCGAGCCATGGATTGGATATCGGTTTGTTCCTGAGGGTTTGAGCGCGAGCGACGAGCAAGGATCCTAGAGTTCTCTTCAGCATGAAAGCGCTGCAACCCCTGGCGGCGTCTTTATCTTTCCTTTAGCTTTCCCTTCCACTAAATCAACGCATCGACGCTCAGAATCATTTCTGGATTCGGGCAGCGCAGCGGCTCGAATCGAGGGAGAGCGATGCAAGATTTGACCATGCTGTTCTACACCGCTGTCTTCTTCAGTGTGGCCTTTCTCTATGTGAAGGCCTGCGGGAAGCTGAGGTAGCCATGAGCCTAGTGACTTTGCTTGCGCTTCTCTGCTCTGTTTTGTTGCTCATCTATCTGACGGTCTCGCTGCTCTATCCGGAGAGGTTCTGAAATGTCGGCGAATGGGTGGCTACAGTTTGTCGTTTACTCGGTGGTGCTGGGCCTGACCGTGAAGCCAGTCGGCATCTATCTGGCTTGCGTGCTCGAAGGAAAGCGAACCTGGCTAGATCCGGTTCTTCGTCCGGTTGAACGTCTCACCTACAAAATCTGCGGAGTTAAAGCCGAGCGCGAGATGCACTGGCGCGAATATACGTTCGCGCTGCTCGGCTTCTCCGCTGTCACCATGGTGCTGACGTACATCATCGAACGCTGTCAGGCCGTGCTCCCGTGGAATCCGCAACATCTGCCGAACGTTGGCCCAGACCTGGCGTGGAATACGGCGGCGAGCTTCACCACCAATACAAATTGGCAGTTTTACAGCGGCGAGAGCACGATGAGCTACCTCACGCAAATGGCAGGCCTCGCCACGCATAATTTCTTTTCGGCGGCCGTAGGTATCGTGGTGGCGATTGCTCTCGTGCGCGCGATTAAGCGGACGCAGTCCGCTACCGTCGGCAATTTCTGGGTTGATACAACGCGAACGTTGCTGTACATTCTGCTGCCCGGGTCGGGCATCTACGCGCTGCTGCTGGTGGCGCAAGGAGTGCCGCAGAACCTGCACGCGTACACAGTTGCGCACACGCTGGAGGGCCAGTCGCAGACGATTGCGCAGGGGCCGGTGGCATCACAGGAAGCCATAAAGATGCTTGGAACCAACGGGGGCGGTTTCTTCAATGCGAACAGCGCCCACCCTTTCGAGAACCCGACGCCCTTTTCAAACTTCCAGCAGATTCTTTCGATCTTCATCATCCCGGCTGGTCTGACGTATACGTTGGGCCGCATGACAGGTTCGCCTGGCCATGGCTGGGCCGTGTTTGCGGCCATGTATGTTCTGTTTGCTGCAGGGTTCGCGGCGCTATATTGGGCGGAAGCCCATCCTCACCCATTGATTCATGGAGTCTCTCAGACCACGACCGCGATGTCACCCGGCGGCAACATGGAAGGCAAAGAGGTGCGCAACGGAATCGCGGAGAGCGCGCTGTTTGCCACGATCACCACGGATGCGAGTTGTGGGGCCGTGAATGGCATGCATGACAGCTTCACACCGCTGGGCGGCCTGGTTCCGCTGACGAACATCATGCTGGGCGAGTTGATCTTTGGAGGGGTCGGCGCGGGGCTCTACGGCATGCTGATCTTCGTGGTGCAGGCAGTATTCATCGCGGGCCTCATGGTGGGCCGCACGCCCGAGTATCTGGGGAAGAAGATCGAGTCCTATGACGTGAAGATGGCGATGCTGTACGTGCTGATCTTCCCGCTGATCATTCTTTCGCTGACTGCGATCTTCGTGCTCATGCCAAACGCAGGGCTGGGCACCACAAACAATGCAGGGCCGCACGGATTGAGCGAGGTGCTATACGCCTTTACCTCGGGGGCGGGCAACAACGGCTCGGCATTCGCCGGACTAGGGCCGAACCGGTGGTACAACGTCACGATCGGCTGGGACATGCTCATCGGACGCTTCCTCATGATGGTTCCGGTTCTGGCCCTGGCTGGAAACCTGGCGCAAAAGAGGAGCGTACCGCCTTCGCCCGGAACGTTCCCGGTCAACACACCTCTGTTTTCCGTGCTGCTTGTTGGTGTGGTTCTGATTCTTGGCGCACTCACCTTCTTCCCTGCTCTAAGTCTTGGGCCAATTCTTGAACACCTGCTGTTGAAAGCCGGCCAGCTCTTCTGAGGAGACCTGATTCATGAGTTCCTATAACGATTTCAGCTTTGCGGCCCAAGCGGAAGTACCGTCAAGCTCGTCAGGCCCAGATTCGCAGGTCCCGATTCCCCCTTCCGCCCTCTTGCCGCCTGAGCATCGTGGACACCGGAAGAGGAAGACGACCGCGGGCGGATTGGAGCAGAAGAGTCTGTGGAATGCGCAGATCGTTCGCCAGGCAGCGATTTACTCATTGAAAAAACTGAACCCCCGCTGGATGATCAAGAACCCGGTGATGTTCGTTGTCGAAGTGGGCAGCCTACTAACGACGTCGTTGCTCATAACTGACGCAATTCACAATCGGCAGGGGTTCGGATTCAATCTGCAGATCACGCTCTGGCTTTGGTTCACCGTCCTGTTTGCGAACTTCGCTGAAGCCATGGCTGAAGGCCGAGGCAAAGCCCAGGCAGACACGCTGCGTAAGGCGAAGGGGGAGACCATCGCTCAGCGCTACACAGTGTCTGGAGCGCTGGAACAGGTGACAAGCGGACAGCTCCGTGCCGGCGACGTGATCTACGTTCCTGCAGGACACTACATCGCGGGGGACGGCGAGGTCACGGAAGGTGTCGCTTCAGTGGATGAATCTGCGATTACCGGCGAATCGGCGCCTGTAATACGCGAAGGAGGCGGAGATCGATCGGCTGTCACTGGCGGAACGAAAGTGCTCTCCGACTGGATCAAAGTTCGGATTACGTCGAATCCGGGTGAGACGTTCCTCGATCGCATGATCGCCCTGGTCGAAGGAGCGACGAGGCAAAAGACACCGAATGAGATTGCGCTATCGATTTTGCTGTCAGGGCTGACAATCGTTTTTCTTCTGGCGGTGGTCACGCTGCAGCCGTTTGCGATCTATTCCAAGGCTCCGCAGACAATTTTTGTGCTCGTGTCGCTGCTCGTATGCCTGATTCCGACAACGATCGGAGGGTTGTTATCGGCAATCGGCATTGCAGGTATGGACCGGCTGGTGCAATACAACGTGCTGGCAATGAGCGGACGAGCCGTGGAAGCGGCGGGCGATGTGAACACGCTTTTGCTGGACAAGACCGGCACGATCACGCTGGGAAACCGACAGGCGACCGAGTTTATTCCTGCACCCGATGTGACGGCCGAGCGGCTAGCCGATGCGGCTCAGTTTGCTTCTTTGTCGGACGAAACGCCGGAGGGCCGCTCCATCGTTGTGCTAGCCAAGGAGAAGTACAACTTGCGCGGACGGGATCTCGGAGGTGTCCATGCGGAGTTCGTCCCCTTCTCTGCACAAACGCGGATGAGTGGCGTCAATTTGCCCGGAATGCGAATAAGGAAGGGTTCCGCTGCGGCGATTGCACGGTTTTTGGAGGACCAGGGATCGGCGCTTCCCAAGAAAGTTCGCGAGGCAGTAGAGGAGATATCCAGGGCTGGAGGAACACCCCTCGTTGTTGCTGAAAACTCGACCGCTCTGGGTGTGATCTATCTAAAGGACATTGTGAAGGGGGGACTGAAGGAGCGCCTGGCCCGCCTTCGAGCGATGGGAATCCGAACTGTGATGATCACCGGCGACAATCCACTGACAGCGGCAGTGATTGCACGCGAGGCTGGAGTTGATGATTTCCTTGCCGAGGCAAAGCCGAAGGACAAGATGGACTTGATCAAGCGGGAGCAGGCGAAAGGCAAACTGGTCGCGATGACGGGCGACGGCACAAACGACGCTCCTGCATTGGCGCAGGCAGATGTTGGCGTGGCGATGAACTCGGGCACGCAGGCCGCCAAGGAAGCCGGCAACATGGTCGATCTCGATTCGAACCCCACGAAGCTGATCGAAATTGTGGAGATAGGAAAGCAACTGCTGATGACGCGAGGGGCGCTGACCACGTTTTCTATTGCGAACGACGTCGCGAAATACTTCGCGATCATACCGGCGATGTTTGCCGGGGCATTTCCGGTACTGAACGCTCTGAATATCATGCATCTCGCGACGCCCCAGTCGGCGATTCTGTCGGCAGTAATCTTCAATGCGATCATCATCATCGCCTTGATACCGCTGGCTCTTCGCGGCGTTAAATATGAGCCGAAAGCAGCCGAGGCGTTGCTGCGGCAGAACCTGCTCATCTATGGCGTGGGCGGGGTCATTATTCCTTTTATCGGAATCAAAGCCATTGACGTCTTGCTGGTAGCGGCGCACCTGGCATGAACCTGCCGTTTGAACAAACGAGGAACGAACCGTGAATACTTCAGAAATTCTCTCACCGGCTGTGCACACACAGGATCTTCAGACGTCGCACTCCGTGTGGCGTACGTCGATCTTCTTTACGCTACTTATGACCGTGCTGTTCGGACTTGCTTACCCGCTGGCGCTCACTGCGATCTCCGGCGCCCTTTTTCCGCATAAAGCAGCGGGCAGCCTGATCGAGCGAAACGGCCAGATCATTGGGTCGGAACTGCTGGCTCAGGGCTTCGCTTCAGACCGGTACTTCCATCCGCGCCCGTCAGCCGCCGGAAACGGCTACGACGCAACCTCATCGGGCGGGTCGAACCTTGCACAATCGAACGCCAGGCTTGTGCAACGCTTGCAGGGCGACATCGATAAGCTCTCTGCAGAGAACCCGGGCCATCCGGTGCCGATCGATGCCGTGACGACGTCGGGGTCTGGTCTAGACCCGGACATCACGCCTGATAACGCCTACTTTCAGGCACTCCGTGTGGCCAAGGCGCGAAGAATGACCGTGCAGCAGATAGATGAACTCATCGGACTGCACACGGAGGGCCGGACCGTTGGGCTTTTTGGCGAGCCTCGCGTTAATGTTCTGAAACTGAATCTCGCGCTGGACGAAGCTACGAAATGATCGTGGCTTTCTGCTGAGTTAGCCGGAAGGAGCCTATATTGTGTCTTCCTTCCCGACGCTCAATTGCTATGTATTCGCTTGAGCGGACTCCCGCGTGAGTTGGATCATAGACGCGTTGCGGCACTATCGCATATTCTTCCCTTTCATGCCGGGCTGCCGTTTGGCTGGCATCAAACGATGCGCGCTTCGCTCTTCATCACCTGCTATAACGACACACTTTTTCCCGAGACGGGACGTGCAGTGGTGCGACTTCTGGAGCGGCTGGGAGTGGATGTCGATTTCCTGCCGGCGCAGACCTGCTGCGGCCAGATGCACGCCAACACGGGATTCCGGGGAGAAGCGTATTCGCAAGCGAAGCGATTCGTACAGTTGTACCGGGATACAGAATGCGTAGTGATCCCATCGTCGTCGTGCGTTGCGATGATCCGCGATCAATATGCTGGGCTGTTCGAGGAACTTGGAAATGAGGAACTGCGAAGTCAATTCGCCGACCTGCTTCCCAGGGTCTTTGAACTGAGCGAGTTCTTAATAGACAAGCTTGGGATTGAAGATGTCGGCGCGTATTTTCCGCACCGGGTTGCGTATCACGCGAGTTGCCATGGACTGCGCAGTCTGCATGTCGCCGAGCGCCCTTTCAAACTGCTCAGCAAAGTACGCGAGCTGAAGCTGGTACCGGCCGCGAATCTCGATCGTTGCTGTGGATTCGGCGGGACATTCTCGGTGAAGAATGCCGAGGTGTCCACCGCAATGCTCGATGCAAAGCTCACGGACCTGCTGGCTACGAATGCGGAGTATTGCACCGCTCTGGATAACAGTTGCCTGATGCACGTGGGCGGGGCCCTGCATCGGCGCAATGAGACTATGAGGCCGATTCATTTGGCTGAAATTCTTGCGAGCACCAAAGAAAGCACGCAGGAGAGTGCCCGGTGAGTGGTCCGGTGATGGATCCGCGCATTGCACCTCCGTTTCCGGATGCCGCGCTGCCAATCCTGCAAAACACGCAACTGCGCAAGAACGTCGCGCACGCGACTGACGTTATCCAGGCGAAACGCAATCGGCTGGTGGCCGAGAAGCAGGACTGGCAGGAGTTGCGCACCTCAGGCGCGGCCATCCGAGCGCATGTACTAGCGAACCTTGCAAGCTATCTTGAGGAGTTTGAAAAGAACTGCACTGCAGCAGGCGGCGTGGTTCATTGGGCGAAAGATGCCGCAGAGGCAAGACAGATCATCCTCGGCATATTGCGCGAAGAGAAGGCCAGTGAGGTCATCAAGATCAAGACGATGACTTCTGCCGAGATCCAGCTCAACCCTGAACTGGAGAAGGCGGGGATCGCGGCAATCGAAACTGACCTGGCGGAACTGATATTGCAGCTTGGTGAGGACGAGGGATCTCACATCGTGGTGCCCGCACTTCATGTGAACCGGCAACAGGTCCGCGAAGTTTTTGCGAGGCGGATGGGGTTGCCGGAACTCCCCGACGATCCAGAGGCACTCACAGCAGCGGCTCGTGCGTATTTGCGGAAGAAGTTTCTCAGCGTTCCAACTGCAATCAGCGGGGCGAACTTCCTCATTGCCGAAACTGGATCAGTTGCGATTGTGGAGTCGGAAGGCAATGGGCGCATGTGCCTGACCCTGCCACAGACATTGATCGCTCTGGCCGGCATTGAAAAGGTGCTGCCCAGGTTCGGCGATCTTGAAGTGCTGTTACAGGTGCTTGCGCGCTCGGCAACGGGCGAGCGTCTGAATCCGTACAACTCGCTGTGGTCTGGAGTAGTGCCAGGCGATGGTCCGCAGCGATTTCACGTCGTCTTGCTTGACAATGGTCGATCTGAGATTCTGGGCCGCAAGGTAGAGCGGCAAACGCTGCAGTGCATCCGCTGCGCCGCGTGTTTGAATACCTGTCCCGTGTACCGGCAAACCGGGGGCCACGCATACGGATCGCCCTATGCTGGTCCGATTGGGGCGATTCTAACCCCGCAGCTCGAGCATATGCGGCATGGGCAGTCATTGCCTTACGCGTCGTCACTGTGTGGCGCTTGTTATGAGGTGTGCCCCGTAAAGATCAACATCCCTGAGGTACTGATTGATCTTCGGGCAAAGGTTGTAGATCAGGAGCGGGCGGAAACAAAGCGCTGGTTCGATCCCATGTACGTTGGGATGAAGGCGGCAAACTTCGCTTTTGCTAGTGCTGCGCGGTTCCGCTTTGCGCAAAGGTTCGGCCGATTTGGGCTTCGATTCTTTACTGATAAGGATGGTTGGGTCCGGAAGCTGCCTAATCTGGGTGCGCGCTGGACGCTGTCGCGTGACCTGCCAGGGATGCCCGACCAGACGTTTCGGCAGTGGTGGGCCGAACGCGAAACCGGACGGGGCAAGGAGGCGAGATGACCAGAAGTTCCCGCCAGACAATCCTTGATGCCGTTCGCGCGGCGACCAGTTCCGATATAGATCAGTATGAAGCCATTCCTCGCGGCTATGTTCGAGTTGGGGCGCTCGATCAGCAAGGACGTGTTCAACTCATGACCGAGCGTCTGCATGAATATGGAGCAGAGGTTGTGGAGAGTGCGCCGGCGGATCTGCCCCACATTGTCGTGCGCCAGTTGCAACACAGCGGGACGCATCATTTTGTAGTTCCGGCCGGAATTCCACAGGAGTGGATGGGCACCGGCATCACCTGGCTCGTCGACCAGAACCTGAGCCACGATGAGATCGAGCGATGCGGCGGGGTGGTCACAGCAGCGTCGGCCGGTGTCGCGGATTCCGGAACAATCGTGCTGCATCATGGGCCTGCAGAAGGCAGGCGCGTGATTTCGCTCTTGCCCGACTTCCACCTGTGCGTGCTTCGCGCTTTTCAGATTGTGGAGACGCTACCGGAGTACTTTGCCCGCTTCATCGAACCCCCGCGGCTCGCAACCTACATCTCCGGCCCCTCGGCGACAGCGGACATTGAAATGACGCGGATCAAGGGTGTGCATGGACCGCGCTTTCTCAGCGTAATCATCGTTCGGGACGACGCCTGAGACGCTCTCCAAGGCCCGCGTCTTCAAGTTTGTTCCGGGTTTTCTGGCTTTACAATCGAAGTCTGAGAATTTCTCTGGATCGGTGGTGCATCATGTCGCAAGCTACTCTTTCGAATACAGCGCTTCGATTCCTTGAAGATCGATGGGACGCTAATGTTGCAGCCGGTCTCGACGAGCCTGAGTCTCTTCGCTATCGCTCGAACCTGCTTGGATCGGATCTCCGCATCACGAACTTTGCGGGCGGTAACACCAGTTCCAAAGTGAAGGAGATCGATCCACTCACCGGTGAAGAGGTTGAGGTGCTATGGGTGAAGGGTTCAGGCGGCGACCTCGGCAGCATCAAGCGCACAGGATTCGCGACCCTTTACCTGGACAAGCTGCTGGCACTCGAGAAGATCTACAAAGGTGTGGATTTCGAAGACGATATGGTGGCGATGTACAGGGTTTGCACCTTCGGGGATAATCCCGTTGCCGCATCGATCGACACACCGCTGCATGGTTTCCTTCCATTCCGGCATGTCGATCACCTGCACCCTGATTGGGGCATCGCGATGGCTGCTTCTGCAAACGGCAAGCAGAAAATGGAGGAATTCAATCGCGAATTCAATCACTCGCTGATCTGGGTACCTTGGCTGCGACCCGGCTTCGAATTGGGGCTGATGATGCGCAAGGCCGTCGAAATGAACCCGGGATGCGATGGAATCGTGCTGGGGGGCCATGGCCTGTTCACCTGGGGCGAGACACAGCGCGAATGCTATCTAAACACCATCACCATCATCGATCAGATCGGACAATTCATTGCACGGCACGGCGAGGCAGTTGGCCCGAAGCGGTTTGGAGGCGAAGCGGTGCCATCGCGGGCAGATCGGAAGGCGCTAGCAACCGAGATCGTGCCTTATCTGCGCGGCCGGCTGAGTGCGCAGAATCGATTGATCGCAAGTTTCAGCGACGCTGCGGACGTTTTGCAGTTCGTGAACTCTGAGCACGCGGAACAGCTTGCCTATCTGGGCACCAGTTGCCCGGATCACTTTATCCGGACGAAGATCCGGCCGATGTTTGTGCCGTGGGAAAAGGATGGGAGCGTTGATGAGCTAAAGTCGCAGATCGACCGCACTCTCGCTGAATATAAAGAGCAATACTTTGCTTACTATCACTATTTCGTAAAGCCGGATTCGCCGCCACTGCGCGATCCAAGCCCTGCGATCGTGCTGATCCCAGGATTGGGTATGTTCAGCTTCGGAAAGAGTAAGACCGAGGCGCGCATTACAGGCGAGTTCTATACGAACGCGATACACGTGATGGAGGGCGCCAGCCTGCTAGCGGGAACAAAGGACGTGAAGGGTTCGCTTCCACAATGCGGTGAGGGGATGGACCCGGAGAGCTTCAAGAGCTTCAGCAACTATGTCGCGCTGCCACCTATCGAGGCATTCCGGATCGAATACTGGACGATGGAAGAGGCGAAGTTGCGCCGACAACCGCCGGAGAAGGAGCTGAGCCGTCGTATCGCGCTTGTTGTAGGCGGCGGAAGCGGGATCGGACGCGAGGTGGCGCACATCGCTGCGGCCCGAGGCGCGCATGTGATGATTGCCGATCGTGATGAATCAGCTGCCAAGTGTGTTGCAGATGAACTTGCGAAGATATCGCACAAGGAACTGGTTGGTTCGACAACAGTCGACATCAGGAGACGCGATGCGGTCCGTGAAGCCATTCGCGCGACGGTGGCAGCATTCGGTGGCATCGATATTCTGATCAACACGGCGGCGCTATTTCCTTCTTCGCCGGATGGGCATATCTCAGATGAACTGTGGGCGACCACGCTCGACATCAACGTGACGGCGAACTACATTCTGGCTGATGAAGCCGCGAAGGTTTTCGGCGAACAGAATCTTGATGGCAGCATCGTGTTCACCAGTTCGGCGAATGCAGTAGTGGCCAAGCGAGGCAGCGAAGCCTACGACGTGAGCAAGGCGGCACTGTCGCACCTTGTCCGCGAACTGGCTGTTTCGCTCTCGCCGAAGGTTCGCGTAAACGCAGTGAGTCCGGCGACTGTCGTCAAGGGAAGCACGATGTTTCCGCGCGATCGCGTCAAGGCCTCGCTGACCAAGTACAACATTCCATTCGATGAGTCGAAGTCGGACGAGGAGTTGCGCGGAGTTCTGGCTGGTTTTTACGCGAAGCGCACCTTGACGCATCAGCCTATCGATCCGGCAGACTGTGCTGAAGCGATCCTGTTCCTGGCCAGTCCGAAGACGCGGTGCACTTCCGGACACATCTTCCCGGTGGATGGTGGGCTTACGGAGGCTTTCCTGCGCTAGCCTCAGAGAAAGTACAACATTAATAACTGGCACGAAGTCATTGAGTGGCAAATAGTTGCTTCGAACGACAGGCAGGGGCCACTTTCGTGTTATGGGCTTTTTATGCAAACCGCCCTACTGTGGGTCCAATTACCTTTCTTGAGATCAAGGCAGCCAGATTCGGGGAGCTTCAGGGCTCGACCGGGACGGCTGCCATTTTTGTTCTAGGAAATAGGCTGAACGGTTCCCTTCCCGGTTAGCTCTTCGACACGCTCGACCCAGCAGCGGTCTGCCGCGACGCTCATCTGTTCCGGCTCCAAGATCACCTGGAACTCACCTCTCTTCTCGAGAAAGATCATCACCTTGCCCGGACCGGGAGCCGCCTCTGCCGCGCTTTTGAGGTTAGCGAACATTTCATCCGTCGCGCGATCGAGGCTGATGCGAATGCGGACAGCATTCGGAAGCTTGACCTTCACGTCCTCGAGCGGCTGTATCCCGCTGACTGAAATCTTGGGAGCAGAATCTTCTTCGCCCATGAGCATGCCGCGAATTACAACGGGGGCCTGGATCTTCCACTGCTCCGTTAAGCGCTCGTAGTCGCGCGCAAAGCTAATGAGCTCGATCTTGCCGGTAGCGTCTTCGAGCGATCCCACAGCGTAAAGCTTTCCATCGCGCTTGCTCTTCTGGACTCTAAAGCCATGGATGATACCGGCAACCTGGATTTCGTCAGCCGGGTCCGCATCTTTGCCCCAGCGCCGTTCGGGGGGCTTTCGCTCAAGCGCCTCGGCGGTGGAAATAATTCCTGCAAGATTCTTGATCTTGTCCGCGTACTTGTCGAGGGGGTGACCTGACACAAAGAATCCGAGGACTTCTTTCTCGTTTGCTAGACGCTCGCCCTCTTCCCAATCGGGGACCTTCGGCAAGTCATGGCCGTTCTTCGCATGTGCAGGACCTTCGTCGAACAGACCGAAGAGACCAGCCTGGCCCTGGGCGGCGTCCTTCTGCGCTTTTTGCGCGCTCTCCATTGCCTTGTCTATACCAGCAAAGAGCGGACCGCGCAGCCCGAAAGAATCGAGCGCGCCCGCCTTGATCAACGACTCGATCACGCGCTTATTCATCACGCGTAGGTCGACTTTCTCGCAGAATTCCCAGAGGTCCTTGAAGCGGCCTCCGGCTTCAGTTCGGCCCTTGATGATGGACTCGATGGCGTTGCCGCCGACATTCTTCACCGCGGCCAGGCCGAAGCGAATGGCGTCGCCATGGGGCGTGAACTGAGCGCCCGAGACCTGCACGTCGGGCGGTTCGACGGCAATATTCATTTCCCTGCACTCGCCAATGTACTTGACGACGTTTTCGGGCTTTGAGGTTTCTGACGTCAGTAGTCCGGCCATGAACTCAACGGGATAATGGGTCTTCAGATACGCGGTCTGATAGGCAAGGAGTGCATAGGCGGCGGAGTGCGACTTGTTAAATCCGTAGCCAGCGAACTTCTCCATTTGATCGAAAAGCTCACCTGCGGTGTTCTTGTTGATCCCGTTGGCGGCGGCGCCGCTCATGAAGCGCTCACGCTGTTTGGCCATCTCCTCGGCATTCTTTTTGCCCATGGCTCGGCGCAGCAGATCAGCTTCACCAAGCGAGTAGCTGGCGACAACGTTGGCGATCTGCATCACCTGTTCCTGGTAGACGATGACGCCAAGCGTCTCTTTCAGGATGCCTTCGAGTTGCGGGAGCATGTATTCGACTTTTCGGCGGCCCCACTTGCGCTCAATGAAGTCGTCGATCATTCCGCCCTGGATCGGACCGGGCCGGTACAGCGCATTAAGCGCAGTCAGGTCCTCCACCGTTTCCGGCTTGTAGCGGCGAAGTACGTCGCGCATGCCGCCCGATTCGAACTGGAATACGCCGGAAGTGAGTGCGGAGTGGAAGACCTTTTTGTAGGTTTCTTCATCCTTCAGCGGGATGGTCTCAATGTCGATCTTGACGCCGCGATTCTTCTCGATGAGAGCAAGACAGTCGGTGATGACGGTGAGAGTCGTCAGGCCGAGGAAGTCCATCTTGAGAAGTCCCATCTTCTCGACGGCCTTCATATCGTACGCGGTGACGATTTCATCGTTCTTTGTGCGCGCTACAGGAACGAGTTCCGTGAGGGCACGCGGAGCGATCACAACGCCGGCCGCGTGAACACCCTGACCGCGGACCAGACCTTCAAGCTTTTTGGCGGTGTCGATCAGTTCGCGAATCTGTTTGTCGTTGTCATAGACCTTGCGTAGATCGGGTGATTCCTCAAGAGCCTTGTCGAGAGTCATGCCGATGGTAGGGGGCACTAGCTTCGCGACGCGATCCACGTCTCCGTATGGCATATCGAGGGCTCGACCACAGTCTTTTATGGCAGCTTTGGCAGCCATGGTATTGAAGGTAATGATCTGCGCGACCTGCTCGCGGCCGTATTTGCGCGTGACGTAATCGATCACTTCGCCGCGACGATTCATGCAGAAGTCGACGTCGATATCAGGCATCGATACACGCTCAGGGTTCAGGAAGCGCTCAAAGAGGAGCACGTTCTGGAGCGGGTCAATGTTCGTGATCTCCATGACATAGGCGACAAGCGATCCAGCAGCCGACCCGCGACCGGGACCGACCGGAATGCCATGATCTTTTGCGTACTTGATGAAGTCCCAGACGATGAGGAAGTAGCCTGCGTACTTCATCTGCTTGATACAGTCGATCTCGCGTTCGAGACGCGCATCGTAGTCGTGAATGGGTTGCCGCAACAGGCCTTGCGTATCCAGATGATGGATCGCTGTCTCCAGGCGTTTTTTGTAGCCCTCGCGGCAGACTTGCTCGAAGTAGCTGTCGATGGTGTGGCCGGAGGGGACAGCGAATTCTGGAAATGGGTTCTCGACCGGATGCAATTTGAAATTGCAGCGCTCGGCGATTTCCATGGTTCGATCCATGACGCCGGGGGAATCCGGAAAGATGCGAGCCATTTCGTCTGCGGATTTGACGAAGAATTGATCCGAGTCGAATCGGAAGCGGTCCGCATCGTGGATTTTCGCGCCGGTCTGCACGCATAGCATCACATCATGCGCGTGAGAGTCTTCGCCGCACAAGTAGTGTGAGTCGTTGGTCAGGACGAGAGGAATGTTCAGGTCCTTCTCAAGTTGGAAAAGACCAGACTGAATCTTTTTTTCTGCTTCGAGGCCCTGATCCTGAATTTCGAGATAGAAGTTGCCACGGCCGAAGATGTCCTGATATTGCGAAGCGACGGCTTTCGCCCTCTCGTACTTCCCTGCTGTGAGTTCCTCGCAGAGCTCGCCACTGAGGCAGCCGGAGAAGCCGACCAGCCCCTTGGAATTCTCTGCTAGAAATTTTTTGCTGACGCGGGGCTTGCGATAGAACCCATGCAGGCTAGCTTCGCTGGTAAGCCGGATCAGGTTGCGGTAGCCTTCTTCGCTCTCGGCGAGAACGAGAAGATGGTTGTACTGATCGTTCGGAGTTTCGGCTCGATGGTCTTCGGCCTTGCAGATGTAGAGCTCGCAACCCAGGATCGGCTTGATGCCCTTGGCCTTAGCAGCGTTGAAGAAGTGCACGGCGCCGTAAATGTTGCCGTGATCAGTCATGGCAACGGACTTCTGACCCAACGCTGCCACGCGATCAATGAGTTTGTGAACGTCGCATGCGCCGTCGAGCAGAGAATATTCGGTGTGCAGGTGGAGATGAGTGAATTCAGCCATGAGCCTGTGTCTATTTTACGAGCCGGCAAAAATACTTGCGATCAGTTGAAAACGAGGTCGAAACTGCAGGTGTGGCAATGACACAAGGTGCGCAAATCCAGACACTTCAGACAGTGCGCGATTCCCTTCTGTCACGTTACCCCAGAGAAACCTGCCGCGACTTTTAACGGGAATTGCTATCTAATTGTTTGTAGAGTTCTAAATTAAAGCTACTTCTAGAGGACTGTATATGCGCAAATCCCCCTGGCTGGCTTTCGGGCTGGCTGCTCTATCACTCTCATTTTCAGGTGCTTTGGCTGTTGCGCAGAGAGTTCCTGTGAGCGTTTTGTACCGTCAGGACAGCGACATTGTCTACCACGCCGTCATTCCAGGATATTCCGGCCCGAATGCTGACGTTACTGGAGCCTGTACGCTCGATCCCGATCCAGCCAACTGCCCTGATCCGAACCAAGGCGCAGATGTGAAGGGGATCCCTTCTTACCTGCTCTCTGGAACAACCTTGTCCCTTGGATTGCCAGACGGACGTATCGCTCTCGTTAATTGCGTGAGCCGCCACTCTGCAAACGGAAACTACATCAACCGGCATAGCTGTGGAATGCCGCTTACCGAGCGAGCGGATGCAGAATTTACGGGTCAGAGCGCCAAGCTGAGCTGGAATGTCGGGCCCGATGGCAGGAAGACCGAGGTTGAAACATACCGGGTGATTGCTCTACTCGCCAAGCCAGGCGAAAACAATGAGGTGGCGTCAAACAAAGCACCGAACCGAGTTGCCGTCGGCCATTGATTCATCTTGCGGTTTGGTTCACCTTTTTGACTCCGATAACGGCGTGCGCTAACCTTCAGCTTTCCTCTCACGCCGCAAGCGGAGGCCACTCAAAATGCGCAAAAATCGGTCTGTTCCCCCTTGCCCTGTAATTCCCGTTCTCATTTATCCAGATCCCAGTGCTGCAGCGGAATGGCTGGCGAAGGCTTTCGGTTTCACAGTGCGGCTTCGCATTGCGAATCACCGCATCCAGATGCGCGCCGGCGATGGCTGCTTCACCGTTGCCGAGGGTGAAGTGAAGCCAAACCGCTCGTGCATCGTCCAGGTGCGCATTGAGGATGCCCTGGCGCACTGTGAGCGGGCGCGGCAGAATGGCGCTGTCATCCTGACCGAACCGAAGGATCACATGTACGGCGAACGCCAGTACAATGCGCAGGACTTCAACGGGCACTATTGGGACTTCACAGAAACCCTTGCCGATGTTGAGCCGGAGAGCTACGGAGCAGTCTCAGTGAATCTGTGAGCCGCACAGACCGCACTGACTCGTAAAGTACCTAGGTGTTACCCGGCTCCCGGTAGGTTGTATTTACGACTGACACGCTTACAGCGCTTACTGGATCGAATTAGCTGGAGTTCGAGTGACCTTAAAGTTTCTCAGGCCTCAGGTCACCGGCTCGATCGAAGCGCAAGTGGAGGAGGTCGAAAGTTGAAGCCAAGAATCATTTTTCACGTTGTTGCCGTGGTCGTGCTGGCTGCTGCAGTGGCAGTAGCGCAGTCGCCAAAAGACAAGCAGAAGCCGACTCAGTCAACCGAATCGCAGACTCGCGAGTCGAGCAGCCCATCCGCATCTGAGCGGGAGGTGGGCACAGGAATGGCCTCTGGACGACGCCAGCATCAGCCGGTAACTGTCACTGCCCGCGAGACCGGCAGCGGTATGGCTACGGGGCGCGTGGGTAATGCTCCGAAAGAACAGTCCGCTTTCGAATCCGGGGTTGTAACAGCACGTGAAACAGGCAGCGGCATGGCTACCGGCAGAGAATCGTACAACTCAGGCCCGGTAACGCCGCGAGAAACGGGAACCGGGATGGCAACGGGCAAGATTGTTTCGGGTGATCCGCACGAATACCTCAACTCACGCAATTCGGCGCATGCCTCAGAGTCGCTTGATGGGGGATCGAAAGACGCTGGCAAGATGTCGCAGGCGCAATCGAATCCGTTGTACAAGGACGGCGGCCTGCAAGGGACGAATCCCCTTTATCAAGGCAAGGACAGGACAGCCGCGCCGCCCGCTAGCAGCGGATCGAAACCCGCAGAGTATAAGGACGGAGAAGATGGGACCACTCACAGCCGTCCTGGGAACCACAAGCCGGCGAAATAACTTTCGCCTCGGAGTGAGACCGGCCCTCAACCAGGGGCCGGTCTTTCAATTTGAGATCCCCCCACCTTTGTGGTAGTGTCCCGCTCCCATGTTGTATGTACAGTAACTTTTGCAAGCGATGTACTGGTTACGACGGAGCAGGACGACACAGATAACCTGCCAGTCTGGGCCACCCTTTCTGACGGAGTTGTTCTTCATGAAAGCGCGCATCGCCTTCTATTTTGCTGTTGTAGTTGCCTTGGTTCTCTTCCTTGCCGCCGCGATCCCTTCGCATGCCACACAACATCGCGATCCCGCAATGACCCCTGACAATATGCAGAAGGCCACAGCTGCTCCCAGCACGAAACCGAACGCGTCTGCCTCCGGTTCGGAAGCGAATTCGGCAAAGGCACGGTCCACTTCCGGGAAACCGAAAAAGCAATCTTCGGGATCGCGCAGACCGAGCGGGAAGCCGGGCCGTTAGTCAGTTCCGGCCCATCTCACGCACATTTCACCTAGTATCGCCAGCTTGTGAGGTCGGCGCCGGACGGTGCTGTCTTCTTGATCTGCTCCAGGATCTTGGGCAGATATTGGGTGTTGTAGTGCAGGCGTGAATAGGCGTTCGGAAGGTTTGGGTCTCCATTCCAGCAGTGTTCGGCTCGCGGGCCGTATGTCACTTCCCCTCCGTAAGCAGGACTTCTGGTCTTGTTCAGGAATTCCTCCATGCGATACACAGCGTCATTGAGGAAGTAGGTGTCGTCGGACCCTACATAGATGTGGATCTTTCCGGCTAGCTTCGGGCCGAGCGTCTGCCAGTCGCGTTCCAGGATCGCTTCCATGTCGTAGTGTTGACGCCAGTACTCGGCGACGGCGTGATCGATTTCACCAGTTTCCTTGTCGAAGATTGGCTTCGGATAGCCATCCTCCCCGAGCGGGGAGTAGACCGCTTGCCAGATGTCGAACTGCTCTCCACTTCGGCCGTGATCGCCGAGCGCGAGCTCGTATTGATTGATCTCCTGAGTGGTGATGAATGTGTGGCCGAGGTAGTCGCGCATAGCGGGCTGAGCCACTCGCTTGTGAGCGCCTTCGAGAAAGAATGCGTTCTTGTCGTCGTAGAGATTGATGTTGGTGAAGGCATGGAAGTCTATGGGATCGGGACATGCAGCAAAGGCACCGTTGTAGTGGTCCGGATAGAAGACCTGCACAGCGAGCGATTCCCATCCGCCGGTTGAACCGCCGTAGACAAATCGAGCCCAGCCCTGGCCGAGCCCGCGGAACTGCTTTTCGATTGCAGGAATGAGTTCGCTCTCGATGGCATCGCCATAAGGTCCGACGTTGGCGGAGTTCACGGCGTACGAATCGTCATAGTACGGGTTCGCGTGCTGAATTTTGACGATCAGCACGCGCGGGAAGTTGGGCGAAGTCCATTGCTGATAGAACTTGTAAGCCTCTTCCTGCTGGATGCGGTTGTATGCGGCGAGATGAAAGCGTTCGCTGTAGCCGGGTTTCAGATTTGGATCGGGCGGCGTGGTGCGGAATCCATCGAAGTCATCGACGAAGTGGTCGTGAAAGATGATGAGCGGGAAGTGTGCGCTGGGGTGCTCGTCGAAGCCGTCGGGGACGAGAATCGCCGCGCCGATAAACATGGGCCGTCCCCAAAATTTCGTGAGGACGTCGCTCTGGATGCGGATGTAACGGATGTATTTCGTATCCTTCGGCGGCTGGATCGCCGGTATGACATCGGTCAGCTCAACGGTGATCGGAGCGGCGTTGTGTCCGACGGTGATTTTCTTCGGCTTGGAGTAGAGGTTGCCGGGCGAGATGTTCCAATGCTGGCCTTCGCCCATGTCGGGGTGCAGTTTGATGGTCTTGCCGTCACTCCGGTGGAAGGTCTCGTACTTGTTGAGGACGGCTTGGACGGTGTATTCCCCCGGAGGGACATCTCTGAGACTGCGAATCGGATACCCATGCGCTGAGGCGTCTACTACGTTCGGCTGTCCAGCGGCCCACCCGTCGACAGTCATGCCAAACATGAGTTGAGAACGAGGGGAGTCATCGATCTGGAATCGCGGTTCGGCGCTCGCGTCCGTGGAGAGCAGGAGGAGAAGGCGCCCATCGAGCGGTTGGTCGCTGAGACTTCTCTGGAAAGTGACGGAAAAGGTCTGTGCGGGCAGAGAGCAGGAAGCAAGCGCAACAACGAGAGAGATGCCCAAACCGAAACGTTTGTTCATGCTGGCAATATACAGGCGTAATCAAGGATTGAGGAATTCCTTCTGAAACTGATCGGGGAGAGCGCTATGATGGAGCCACTTTCCCTGTCTTTTCCGCGGAGTGATCGTGCTCGACCGATGGAGATTCGCGATTGTCCTTGGCCTGTTCGGGTTTCTGGCGAGCGCTGCACTCATTGTGAACGATTCGATGGGCAACTACTCAGATCTAGTGTCACGCTTAGGCTGGGCCACCAATGTGGCCTGTCCCGCGCATCTGCTCATCACACGGTATTTCCCCTACGTGAACAGCGGGACGCCGACCATGTTGCTCCTATTGATCGCCCAGACAGCCGCGAATACAGCAATCTGGTTCTGCGCGGGGGCTTTGCTGACTCGACTTACCGGGCGCTGAGATCCACGCCGAGATTAGAAGACCTATTTTTGCGTCTTGTCGTAGGGCTGCCTGTCAGTAATTCTGGGGCGATTCTCGGCCTGAAGCTGCTTGCTAACCTGCTCTACTTCGCGGAAGACACGCAGCAGGTTGCCGCCGAGAATCTTGCGGCAATCTTCAGCAGAGTAGCCCCGCTGCAGCAGCGCCTCGGTGATCTTGGGAAGGCCCGCGGGCGAGTCGAGCCCTTCAGGCAACTGACCGCTGACACCATCGAAGTCTGAACCGAGCCCCACGTGGTCGACGCCTGCGACCTTGGCGATGTGGTCGATGTGATCGATGAGCACGGAGAGAGGCGGCTTTGGGATGCGATCGGCATACTGGCGCTGCAGGTTCTCGATCTCCTTTGACGGCGCTTCTTTGCCTTCGGCCTTGTATTTGTCTTTCAGCGCCTGAACAGCCTTATCGACCTCGGGCTGCATTGCTTTCTGCGCGTCGCGATACTGCTGCGAGATAAACCCGGAGTAGAAGTTGACTTGGATGACGCCGCCCTTGGAACCAGGGCCGCCCGAATTGGCCACGGCGCGAAGCATGTCGTCTGTCATGTTGCGAGGTACATCGCAGAGCGCTCGGGCCGCAGAATGGGATGCGATTACGGGAGCACGAGAGATGACGAGCGTTCGATAGAAGGTGCGGTCGGAGACGTGCGATATGTCGACCATGATGCCTAGGCGGTTCATTTCATAGACAACATCTTTTCCGAACTCGCTCAAACCTTCTTTGGTATGCGGAACATTGGTGTCGTTGATATCTCCTGATGAGTCGGCCCAACCGTTTGAATTGGACCAGGTGAGCGTCATGTAACGGACGCCCAGCGCGTAGAACTGCCGCAGGAGAGGGATGGAGTCTTCGATGGAGTGACCACCTTCGATGCCCATGAGTGTCGCAAGTTTGTGTTCGCGATGAGCGAGTTCAATACCCTCAGGCGTGGTGACAAAAATCATCTTGTCAGGATGCTTAGCCACCTGCTGCTTCACTGCGTCGATCAGCTCGAGCGTGCGGTGGGCATAGTGCCCTTTGTTAGCCTCGGGATCCACCCAGATGGAAAAGAACTCGGCGCCGAGGTTTCCCTTCTGGGCGGATTCCAAGTTCCAGTTGCCCCCGTTCAGCGGATCGGCGAGATCGAAGTTGTCATCTGCAATCCGCTGCGGCGTATCGGCGTGGGTGTCGATCACGATAGAGGAGCGCTGAACCTGTTCTGGAGTAAGTTTTCTAGTCATGTTTGGGGAATGTCTGGCGGGATTCTGCGCGCACAGCGAGGCCGATACCGCGACCAGCAGGGGAGCAAGCAACGTATGAGTCCGCATAGGCTTGGGATGAGTATAAAGGCAGGCCCCAGGCAAGAAAGGAGTTCCATGAACGGTGGCCGCCTGCTGAGACGGCCTCCGTTCAGGATTCGGTCTTGCTTCAGCGGCGGTCGTGACGGTTGTCGGCGAGAGCCGCGGCCTTCAACTCACGACTGGCTTGCTCCAGCAATGCTTTTGCTTTTGCCGCATGTCCTTTCATATCCCATTGATTGGCGCGTTGCGCCTCGGAGACTCGGTCATATGCCTGGTCGCACAGTCGTTGAGCGTCCGCGAGAATCGGGTGGCGATGAGGATCGATGTTGCGTTCAGGTCCTTGCGCGATTGTGGAGCCGGTGATGACCAGGCTGAGGGCCAGAAGAGTGAGAGCTAACCGGTTGCGATTCTTGTTCATTGGGGAAGTCCTCCGCTAGACAAGGTATCAAATCAAAATGAACACAGAACAACGAAAAACTTTCATATGCTGCACAACCGGCCAAGCTGACGGCCAACCTCGCGACCAAGGGCTGAATCAATGGGTCTGAGCAAGCGGCACGAACCTACTTAGTGACTGCAGGAGCAGTGAAGATGACACTATCGAAAACGACACGGGACCACGATGAGATTCGTAAATGGGCCGAAAGCCGGGGCGCTGTCCCGGCCGAAGTGGCGAGTACAGAGAAGAACGGCGAACCGGGAATACTGCGCTTTGAGTTCGCGAAGGCGCCGAACCATAACGACTCGAAGTTGAAGGAGATTTCATGGGACGACTTCTTCGAGAAGTTCGATGAAAGCAATCTTGAACTCGTGTATCAGGAGAAGACGGCAGACGGGGAGAAGAGCAACTTCAACAAGCTGGTGCATCCGTCGAGCGAAGAGTACGCATCACGAAGCAAGTCGCACTCGGGATCTTCTTCGAACACTGGGCGCAGCAATAAGTCAGACAGTGAAAACAGCAATGAGTCTCGGACTGGTTCTCGGGGTTCGAAGTCACACTCATCATCATCGGGGAGCGGCAGCAGCCAGAGTGCGTCCGGCAGCAAGGCGAGCGCTAGCCGTGATACCGACATGGAAGATGAAGATATCGATGACGATGAAAATGCCGATGATTACGAAGAGGCTGCCGGAACCGATGATCTAGATGATGATGGCGAGCCCAGGAAATCATCTGAAAGCTCGCCCAGCAAGTCGGGTAAGGCGAGCGGATCGTCGTCTTCGAACAGTTCGTCGTCAAAAAGCGCTGGAAACAAGTCGAGTTCATCGAATGCGAGCGGCAGTAAATCGAGCAGCTCGAAGAAGAAGTAGGTCCGCAGCTTGCGGCTCCGGGCCAATGCATCCTTGGCCCGGAGGTTTCCGCTTCTTAGATTGGCATCCTTCCGCCCGTGGCCCCGTAGATTTCTCCGTTGACGTAGCTTGCGTCATCGCTTGCAAGAAAGACGAATATCGCGGCCTGCTCAACCGGCATTGCTGGGCGCTTGAACGTTGTGTTCTGGCCGAAGATCTTCACGTGCTCCGGTTCCATGGTAGACGGAATGAGAGGAGTCCAGACCGGACCGGGAGCCACGCCATTGACTCGTACGCCGCGCTCTTCCATAGCGAGCTTCGCGATACTCTTCGTCAGACTCGCAAGAGCGGCCTTGGTGGCAGCATAAGGAGCGAGGGACGCTTCGGGGGTGAAGGTCTCGATGGAGCAAGTGTTGATGATTACTCCTCCGGGATTCATGCGGGGCAGAGCTGCCTGCGAGAGGAAGAACGTTCCATAGACATTGGTGCGAAAGGTAGAGTCGAATTCGTCCTCAGGAATGTCTTCGAGCTTCTCATAGGTGCGTTGGTAGGCAGCGTTATTGACGAGAATGTCGAGGCGGCCGAACTGAGACAAAGTCTGGTCGACGAGTTTCCTGCAGAAGTCGCGCTTGCGGATGTCGCCCGGCACGGCGATTGCGCTGCGGCCAACTGACTCAACGAGCCGGATTGTCTCATCAGCATCTTCTTTCTCTTCTTTCAGGTGAGCGAACAGAAGGTCGGCTCCTTCCTTTGCATAGCAGAGGGCGACAGCACGCCCGATTCCGCTATCTGCTCCGGTGATGAGAGCGACGCGGCCCTGGAGGCGTCCGTGCCCGGTGTAGGTGTTTTCGCCGTAGTCCGCCGGCGGCTTGAGGTCTTTGGAGCTGCCCGGCGTGGGCTGCTGATGCTTCGGAAATGGCGGTTTGGGAAAGCGTTCGCGGGGATCAGTGGGACCCACAACGGAAGGGTTCGGTTCAGGGGCGGACTTTGGGGTTCTGGGCATCAGGCAAAATCTCCTCGTTTCGTCATTGATGCAAGACCGATTGGTAACGTCGGATGGGCGGGCAAGGCTGGATTTTTGTTCTGGCTGAGAAGTGGAAGTGCTAGAATTCAGGGCAAATCGATCCTCTGATTGCACTCAAAAGGAGTCATCCGGTGATGCGCTTTCCTCGCCATCTTCCTGTGTTTGTTGCTCTTGCTGGACTCGCGCTTGGTTCGTCGTTCCTGAGCGCTCAGAGCGCTGATCTGCCGGACACAGCTCCGATTGCAACGATCGGGGCCGGCTCGACGGTCGCGGTGAATGTGGACATTCTTCTGCCCGCGAACCAGGGGACAATCTATTTCCAGGGTGGCTCGATCACTACGTGGGAGCAGATTGATAAGAAAGCTCCCAGCTGCCGGTTGAATGCGGTGGAAAGCCCCGTTGTGCGGCGACTGGTTCCAGGACGGAAGCTCGTGATTACCGGGACGACCCAGAACAATGGCAGCGTGTTCTTCTATGGCGATGTCCTTCAGTTTGAGGAGGACGCCACGGTGAGTCAGTTCCAGTGCTCGCCCGGACATAAGGGTGCGATGACGATCGGCGAACTGAAGCAGGTATTCGGCGGCATGTTCTCGCTGATCCAGGCGCCGGCGGTTGTCGGCGAGTAGAGCTGATTCCAAATCTCAGTTCCCAGTTTGATCTTCGATTCCGGAAGTAATTGGCTGATTGGAAAGAAGCTGTGGTGTGTCACAGCCCCGCTCGGGCTTTTGGGGCTACACTCGGCGGCGGCTGGAATGGCGGCCGGGTGGAGCTTTGGAGACGTTCTACGAGCTGGTGGAAGTTAGGATCACCGACAAGGTCGGTGAGATCACACTTAACAATCCTGCAAAACATAATGCACTGAGCACAGTGCTTATTGATGAGCTGTGTGCGGCTTTGGAAGAAATGCTCCTCGGTCAAGTCCGTGTAGTCGTGCTGCGTGCACCGGCAGGATCGAAGGTGTTCTCGGCGGGTGCTGACGTTGGAGAGATGCCGACGAACGGGCGCGATCCGCTGACGTATGA
>Ga0207694_10000027_pt1 | contig 248544 bp, 235 predicted proteins | sample KBSC34metaG_FD_184353 | JGI IMG/M metagenome (GOLD analysis project Ga0207694, IMG submission 184353) | Corn rhizosphere microbial communities from Kellogg Biological Station, Michigan, USA - KBS C3-4 metaG (SPAdes) (version 2) | ecosystem: Host-associated > Plants > Roots > Rhizosphere >... | reverse complement strand
ACTGGCTGTTCCGGATGCCGGCGAAGCTGACCTCGCATGCGCGCAAGCAGTACGTGCAGATCACGCGCGGCGAGCCGCTCGGGGAGATGCTGCTTCGAGCGCTGCGGCGACTGGAGGCGCTCGGACCACCGCTGCCGGCATAGGCAGGGGGTCCAAGCGGGACAGCAGGGCTTCGAACCGGCTCGCCAGGAGCGCGGTTGTGGCGGAGCCATGGGAACCCGCGAGAAAACCTGCGGAAAGCGGCCCTCCAAAGCTGCGAACCTGGTCCGGAATACGCCTGCAGCGTCTTCGTGAGCACCTCCTGAGTGCGCATCGAAGCCCTTGAAGAGTCCCGAACCGCTGCCGCGGGCCTGAGAGCCCCTACATCGCAGGATTCAGGTTCTATAGGTGAGAAGTTTCCGCGGGCGTGCGTTGGGGTGCATCACCTTTGCTTGGACAAGCAAGGGGAGCCATTGGTCGCTCTCGCTCCCCAATAGCCAAAGCCAGTCTGCACCGGTACGGCTCCCCTCCTGCGTACGGGTGAACTTGCGCGTTCGCACGTGTTGCGGGTTGCGATTGGCTATGCGAACGAGTGCGAAGTCGGTGAGAGACTCTTCACCGATGTATATGCCTGCCTGATATCCCTGTCGCAACACGGTGCGCGTCCACTCCGCCAATCCAATGAAGGTGGTGCACAGTCGGTGACGCGACATGGCTGGTCAGAAGCTAGGGGAAAGAGTCAGTTGCCTCACCCGAATCCCGGCGGTACGCGCTTGTGGAAGTCGGTGCGCTGCTGGTACTGGTGGGCGAGGGCGATCAGCAGCTGCTCGTCCCACGCGCGGCCGGTGAGGGAGAGCGAGGTCGGCAGGTTCTCGCGGCCAAAGCCGTTGGGAACGGCGATGCCGGGGAGGCCCAGGAGGTTCGCCGCGCCGCTGATCGGCTCGCCGCCGCCGGTGAGGTCCTTGTAGGCCTCGCTGAACGGCTTGCCGATCGGGTACGCCACCGTCGGCCGCGTGGGGTGCGCGAGCGCGTCGAAGCCGCCGTCGGCGAGGAACCGGTCCATCGCCACCGCGGCCGGGGTGCGGATGCGCAGGGCGCGCAGGTAGTCCTTCGCCAGCACCACCTGCCCGGAGTAGCCGCCGATGCGGTCCTCGGGCGCGGTGAGCTGGTGCACCCGCCCGCTGTCCACCAGCTCCTCGAAGATGCTCGCCGCCTCGGCGTCGATGATCACCCCCGCCGCCGAGCCGTACGGGAACTTCGGCAGCGTCACGTCGCGCACGATCTCCGCGAAGCCGGCCAGCACCTCGACCGACCGCTCGAAGTTCTGCTTCACCTCCGCCTGCGAGCCCTCCGCCAGCCCCTTCAGCACGCCGATCCGCGGCCTGCGCCGCGCCGGCAGGGCGACGGAGGCGCGGTAGGGCCGGTCCGCCGCGTTCGCGTCGGCGAGGTCGGGGCCGGCGATCGCCTGCAGGATCAGCCCCGCGTCCTCGGCGGTGCGGCAGAGGGGGCCGAGCTTGTCCATCGTCCACGAGAGCGCCATCGCCCCCGCGCGGCTGACGCGCCCGTACGTGGGCCGGAGTCCCGTGACGCCCGAGAAGGCGGCGGGGGTGATGATGGAGCCCCACGTCTCCGAGCCGATGGCGAACGGCACCAGCCCCGCGGCGACCGCCGCGCCGGGGCCGCTGGACGAGCCGCCGCTCCAGTACTCCGGGTTCCACGGCGTCTTCCCCGGCCCGGTGAACGACGCGTCGGCCTGCTCGTAGCCCATCCCCCCCGCCAGCTCCACCGAGGCGAGCTTCGCCACCAGCACCGCGCCCGCCGCCTTGAGCTTCGCCACCACCGTCGCGTCGGGGAAGCGCTGCTCGCGGTATGGCTGCGCGCCCCAGGTGGTGGGGTAGCCCGCCGCGGCGATCAGGTCCTTGGCGCCGTAGGGAACGCCGTGCAGCGGCCCGCGGTAGCGCCCGGCCGCGATCTCGGCGCGGGCGGCGCGCGCCTCCTGCAGCGCGCGGTCGCGGGTGACGGTGACCACCGCGTTCAGCCGCGGCCCGAGTTGCTCCAGCCGCTGCAGCGCGGCCTCGGCGAGCTCCACCGGGTCCAGCCGCCGCGTGCGGATCATCTCCGCCAGGCGCGGGAGCGGCAGGTAGAAGGTCTCCGCCGGGATCATCGCGCGCCCCCGCGGTAGGCGCGGAAGACGAAGGCGGGCTCCGCCTGGATCGGCAGCTCGAAGCTGCGCAGCGCCCGCGCGGCGCGGAGGTTCCCCTCGATGCCCTTCCGCACCTCGTCCCACTGTGCCTCCGTCAGCCGGTCCCGGTACTTCGCCTTGAGCGCCTCGGTCAGGTGCAGCGCAACCGGATCGCGCTCCTGCTCGCCCTGCCGCTGCGGCGGCGCGGAGGGCGCCACGGGAGACGCGGGCGCGGCCACCGGCGCTGCCGCCGCCGCGGGCGCGGGGGACGGCGCGGGGGCAGGAGCGGACGAGCACGCGGCCAGCGGCGCGAGCACCGGCACCGCCACGGCGGCGAGCGCGGTCTTCGTGAACTCGCGGCGGCTGGTGGACGGCTGCGAGGCGGAGGATTCCTCGGGCATGTGCGGCTTTCCTGCAGAGGCTGCGGTTGGGACGGGGGGACGCAACCTGCGCACGGCTTCGCGGAGCCGCAAGCGCAGTTGTCGTTCGTGGTAAAGGACGCTCAGCAGGAAGCCGTCTGTTCGCGAGAAGAGATTGCGGCGTGGTGCGGAAGCGGGTTCAACCAGATCCAGCTCGTGACCAGAACGGTGAGGTCGCGAAACGTGAGACGGCTGCGGTCCAGGCGAAGGTCGTGGCAGCTCCGGGCGAACTGCCGGCGGAACTCGCGGTACCGCTCGATCACGGTGCGGCCACCCGGGAGCACCGTATCGCGTTCGACATGCGCGGACAGGAAGTCGCGCAGCTGCAGGATGACCGCCCGCGCGCTGCAGCGGTGCTCGCGGACGTCCTGCCCGGCAATGTCGGAGATGAACTTCTGGTAACGGTAGCGATCGGTGTCGAAGACGATGCACGCCTTCCGCCGGTGCTCGGGGGCACCGAAGGTCTTCGCACCCACGAAGATCCCGAATTCGAACGGCATGTTGAACCGCGGCAGGCGGTTCACCGCGTCGAGCTCCGTCCGCGAGATGTCATGGACGGCGAGACGACACTCCGCAATGATCGAGGTGATCTTTTCAATGCGCACCTGGCTGCCATCGTCCACCTCCAGCGCGCTGCGCGGGAAGAACCCGCAGTCATACACCGCAAAAGTAACGGCCTCGAAGAGAGGCCGGTACGTCGCGTCGAATGGGCAGTTCAGGAATACGCTGTTGTCGTAGGTCTTGGGGATCATGGCTGTGGAGGAGCCGAATCTTTCCGCGCACGGTACGCGGCGCGCCGCGCGGCATTCCGGCGCAGGCGCCGTTGCCGGTCTTCCTCTGCGACCTTCTTCCACGCCGCTACAGCCTGTTCGAACGTGATGCTCGCACCGGGATGGGACGGCATCACGTTGCCCACCTGCGGCTCCATCGGTCTCCCCCCGGAACGAGTGGGCTGCGCGCCAATGTGATCATAGGTGCGCACATCAGGCCTCGGCTGGACCGCTGCTTTCTGCGCGCGGCAGGCGGCGCGCCTCGCGGCGTTCCTGCGCAGGCGCCGTTGCCGATCCTCCTCAGCGATCTTCTTCCACACCGCGACGGCCTCGTCGTAGTCGATGCTCGAGCCCGGGTGCGGCGGCATCACCTTCCGGATCTGTGGCTCCATCTTCCCCTCCCGTTCCACACGTTGCACAGGCGCCCGCGTTGAGCCGTAAGATAATGGACAAGCTGTGCGGTTCGCAAGGTTTTTGTACGTGCCGTCCAATTGTGGTGATATCTACAATCCATACTCCTTGAGCTTCTGCCAGAGGGTGGTGCGGCCCATGCCGAGGGCGGCGGCGGCGCGGGTGCGGTTGCCGTTCGCCTCCTCCAGCGCGGCCCTGATCGCCTCGCGCTCGGCGTTGGCGTCGGGGGCCTGGTAGCGCTTCGGCTCGGCGCGCGCCTCGCCCTTCTTCGCGTCGCCGTTGGCGCCGGGCTGGGCGGGCTGCGGGCCCTCGCGCACCTCCTCGGGGAGGTGGCAGGCCAGGATGCGCTTGCCGTCGCAGACGATGCAGGCGTACTCCACCGAGGTCATCAGCTCGCGCACGTTCCCCGGCCAGTCGTAGGCCTGCATCACCTCCAGCGCCTCGTCGCTGATCCCGCCGATGCGGCGCGAGGGCTCCACCTTCTCGTTCCAGCGCGCCAGCGCCGCCGCGGCAAGCTGCGGGATGTCCTCCACGCGGTCCTTCAGCTCGGGAACGCGGATCTGGAAGACCTTCAGGCGGAAGTAGAGGTCCTTCCGGAAGCGCCCGTCCTCCACCATCGCCTCCAGGTCGCGGTGCGTGGCCGCGACCACCCGCACGTCCACCGGCACCGAGCGCGAGGTGCCCACGCGCACGATCTCGCGCTCCTGCAGCACGCGCAGCAGCCGCGCCTGCATGCCCGGCGACACGTCGCCCACCTCGTCCAGGAAGAGCGTTCCCCCGTTCGCCTCCTCGAACATCCCCTTGCGGTCGCCGACCGCGCCGGTGAAGGCGCCGCGCGCGTGGCCGAAGAGCTCGCTCTCCAGCAGCCCCTCGGCGAGCGCGGAGCAGTTGACGGCGATGAAGGGCCGGGAGCGGCGCGGGCTCTCCTCGTGGATGGCGCGGGCGATGACCTCCTTCCCCGTGCCCGTGGCGCCGCGCAGGAGCACGGTACTCTCGGTGGAGGCCACGCGGGCGATGGCCCGCAGCACGTCCTTCATGCGGGTGGTCGTGCCCACCACCCGGGCGGCGCCGGCGCCCAGCACCGGCTCGCGGCGGGCGAGCACCGCGCGGATCTTGCCGCGCAGCACCGCGTTGTCGCAGGGCTTGGTGATGTAGTCGTCGGCGCCGAGCTTGAGGGCCTGCACGGCGCTGTCCACCGTGGCGAAGCCGGTGAGCATGAGCACCGGCACGTCGTTGCCGGAGCCGCGCAGCTCCTCCAGCACGGAGAGGCCGGTGCGCCCCTGCATCTTCAGGTCGAGCAGCACCATGTCGTAGCGCTCGCGGCGCAGGCGGTCGAGCCCCTGGTCGCCGCCGGGCTCGGCGTCCACGTCGTAGCCCTCGTCGGCCAGCAGCGCCCCCGTCCCCACGCGAAAGGCGCGGTCGTCGTCGATGATCAGGATGCGCGGCTTCTCTGCAGCGGACATCACGGAATTCGATTCCTCGGCGTTGTCGTCATCATCCAGTAAACCTCGGAACTGCGAAACCACGGAACTGCGAACTACCGGTGCGCGCCGCGGCTGGGCCCCTCACCCGAAAAAAGGCGATCATAACTGCCGATCGCCTTTTTTCGACCTCTCCCAACTGCGGGAGAGGTAAAGGGCAACGGCGGAGGATCCGCGCGGTTGCAAGCGCAGCGCTTCACCCTCCCCTCGTGGGAGGGTCGGAAATCGCGGACATGCAGTTCCGTCCGCGATTTCCGGGGAGGGGGATGCCGGCCGCCCCTTCACCCCACCGCCGCGGGGACCGGCTCCGTGCCGGAGGCCGGCTCGCGCATCGCCTCGTCCAGCGTCTCGCGGGGGAGGCGGACGGTGAAGCGGCTCCCGTGGCCCACGGTGCTCTCCACCGAGAGCCGCCCGCGGTGCCCGCGGATGATCCCCTCCGACACGAAGAGCCCCAGGCCGATCCCCGCCACCCCCGGCTTGGTGGTGTAGAACGCCTCGAAGATGTGGGGGAGGTCGGCCTCGGCGATCCCCGTCCCGGTATCCTCCACCACCACCTCCACCGCGTCGGCGTCGGAGCGGGTGAAGAGGCGCAGGGTGCCGCCGCGGGGCATGGCGTCGCAGGCGTTGTTCACCAGGTTCGCCAGCACCTGCTGGATTCCTTCGGGGTGCACCACCACCAGCGGCAGGCCCCGCTCCAGCCGCGACTCCACCCGGATCTCGCGCGAGGTCAGGTCGTCGCGCGCCAGGGTGAGCACCCGCTGCGCCACCGCGTTCAGGCTCACCGGCTGCGCCGCGTCGGACTGGGGGCGGCTCTGGTCCAGGAGCTGGCGGGTGAGCGTGGCCATCCGCCCGAGCTCCTCCTGCGCCAGGGTGAGGAACTCGCGGTTGGGATCCGCCGGGTTGCCGCGGCGCTCCAGCACCTCCAGGCAGTTCTGGATGTTGTAGATCGGGTTGTTGATCTCGTGCGAGAGCTGCGCCACCAGCCGGCCCATGGCCGCCAGCTTCTCGCGGTGGATCATCTCCGCCTGGGCGCTGCGCAGCCGCCGCTCGCGCTCGGCGATGGCCGCGCGCATCTCGCCGAAGGCGCGCGCCAGCTGCCCGATCTCGTCGCCCGAGTCGCGCGGGAGGGGGGCCGCGTAGTCGCCGCGCGCCAGCCGCTGCGACGCCTCGGCCAGCGCCTGCGCGGGGCGGGCCACGATGCGGGCCACCACGAACGCCAGCACCAGCGCCAGCACCAGCGCCGCGAAGCCGATGCCGAAGAGCGACTGCTTGATCCCGCTGGCGATGGCCAGCTCGTCGGTCACCCGGCGGAAGAGCACCACGGTGGCCGGCACGCCCCCCATGGGGAGGCGGTAGCGGCTGGAGAGGTAGGTCTGCCCCCCGAAGCTGGGCTTCTGCGCCTGCCCCCCGCCGCGCATGTAGGCGCGCACCTCGGGCGCCACGCTGTCGCCGAAGGTGGTGCCGATCAGCGAGTCGCCCACCACCAGCGCCACCTCGGTCGCCGCGGTGCCGGGGCGGGGGCGGGCGATGTCGCCGCGGATCGTGGCCGCGGTGAGGCGCGTGCCCAGCCCCAGGTACCCCACCGGGATGGTGTCGCGCACCACCCCCAGCGAATCGGTCACCCGCTCGGTGTCGCGCGAGACCCGCGCCACCGCCATCAGCAGCGGCGCGCCGGTGTCCGGGAGCGCCACCACCGGCCCCTGCCGCGCCGCCTCCGCCAGCGCCGCGGGCGACACCGAGGGACCCAGGATGCGGGCGAAGGCGGTGTCGGTGGCCACCACCACCTCGCGGTCGTCGTCGAGCCCCTCGCGCACCGCCGCGTCCAGCCGCGTCGGCCGGACGGACGACCACGCCTGCTGCACGTGGACGTCGGCGGCGCGGAGCTGCGCGTCCTTCAGCAGGTTGTCGGCGCGCTGCGGCCAGTTGGACTCGAGCTGCAGCACCACCCCTTCCAGCGTTTCCGTGGCCGTGCCGTACGCCTGCTTCTCCACCGCGTTGGCGATGAGCAGCAGCGCCGGCACCACGATCAGCAGCGCGGCGCCCGCGAAGAGGAAGAAGACCTTGGTGCGGAGGGAAAGCCCCTTCATGGCTCCTGTTCGTGCCCGGCCCCGCCGGGCATCGGCGTGTTCACTGAACGCTCCACGGATGTTCACTGAACGCCGCGCAGCCCTGCCGCGGGCGGCGAACACGCCCCGCGCAGCCGGGGCCGGATGGGTGAAACGTAAGGCGCGGCGCGGGTTTTCGCCACTCACCCCGCCCCGGGTGGGGGCAGGCACACCCTGTGCCCATTGCAGGGTACACCGCGGCACGAGATCCGGAGCCGTGGATGACGTGAAACGGACACTTGCAAGGAGATCCGCAGATGAAGATCCGTACCCTCGGCATCCTGGCCATCGCCGCGATCGCCGCGACCGGCTGCAAGAAGAGCGACACCTCCGACGGCACCGAGACGACCACGGCCGACAGCGCGGTGGTCCCGGGCACCGACACCCAGCAGGTGAACGTGGCCGTGCCGACGCAGGACACGGTGGTCACCACCACCACGCAGGAGACCGACACCGTGCACGGCAACGCGCCCGACACCACCATGCACGACACCACCAAGAAGATGTAAGCTCGCCTCGGCGGGCACGACCGGGCTCCGCGCACGCCGCGCGGAGCCCCCCGTACTTCTACGGAAAGAGACCGACCGATGAACAAGCTCGCGATCGTCGCCCTTGCGGCCGTGGCCACGCTGGCCGCCTGCAAGAAGGACAGCGACAACACCACCGTGAACGACAGCACCGCCGTGGTGACCGACACCACCGGCGCCATGCCGGCCCCGATGGCCGCCCCGGCGACCCCGGCCGACACCACCATGGCCCCGATGACCGACTCGACCGGCGGGATGACGGACACCACCGCGACCGACACCACCAAGAAGATGTAATCCGGACCGGGGGCCGCGCCGAGCGCGGCCCCCGCTTCGTTCCACCGCAGTTCGTTCCAGCAGGAGACGCAGGATGACGTACCGCACCCTCGCCGCGGCCGCCCTGGCGCTCGCCGCCTGCGGCACCAGCGGCCAGAAGGAAGGCGGCGCCGACACCACCGCGGTGCAGGCCGCGCCCGTGACCGCCCCCGCGACCACCCCCGCCGTCCCGCCCTCGGCCCCCACGGGCGCCGACAGCGAAATGGCCGGGCACAACATGGGCTCCGACACCACGACGCACGACTCGATGAAGAAGGACAGCACCGGGATGTGAGGGTGCCGCTCCGGTCGTGTCGGTGCGCGGCGGGCCTGGGAATCGTTCCCGGGCCCGCTATTCTTTTGAGCCCCACGGCCACCCAACGACCGTCTCACGCAGAGACGCAGAGGCGCGGAGAGAGAACGGATGAACACTCGGGTGATGGTGGCCGGGCTCGTCCTGGCGGCGGCGTGCGGGGGGCCTGACGCGGCGAGTCGGGCGCCCGTGCAGCGCGCGGCGGCACCGTCGAGCGACGGCGCCACGAAAGGGGACGGCGCCGCGGCACGGCCGGCGACGCCTCGCATTCCGCGGCCGGACTCGCTGCGCGCGCTGTACGTGAACGCGTGGGCGGCCGGGTCGCGCTCGCGCATGCGCGACCTGATCGCCATCGCCGACAGCACGGAGATCAACGCCTTCGTGATCGACGTCAAGGAGTCCGACACCTACCTGACGTACGATTCCACCGCCATCGCGCTGGCGAAGGAGATCGGGGCGGACCAGCGGCCGGGGTCGAAGTGGCTCCCCGCGCTCCTCGACACCCTGCGCGCACACCGCATCTACCCCATCGCCCGCATCGTGGTGTTCAAGGACCGCATGCTGGCGCAGAAGAAGCCCGAGCTCTCCATCCGCAGCGCGGCGGGCGGCGTCTGGGGCGACCGCGACGGCAAGCCCTGGGTGAACCCGTACGACCGGCGGGTGTGGGACTACAACCTGGCCATCGCGCGCGAGGCGCTGGAGATGGGGTTCCAGGAGGTGCAGTGGGACTACGTGCGCTTTCCCGACGTGACGCCGGCCGTGCGCGCCGGGATGGTCTTCCCCGGCGCGAACGGGAAGACGCGGTGGGACAACATCCGCGACTTCATCCTCTACTCCCGCCGGGAGCTCGCCCGCTACGGCGCCCCCGTCTCCGCCGACATCTTCGGGGTGATGACGAACGTGGAGGACGACATGGGGATCGGGCAGCGGTGGGAAGAGGTGGTGCGCGCCGCCGACCAGGTGCACCCCATGGTCTACCCGTCGCACTACCGCGCCGGCTACTACGGCTTCAGCCTCCCCGACGCGAATCCCTACGAGGTGGTGCGCCTGGCGCTGGAGGACGGGGTGGTGCGTGCCGGCTACGTGCGCGCGCCGGGGACGCGGGTGGCCGCCATCGAGCCCTGGCTGCAGGCCTTCACCGCCGACTACCTGCACGACGGCATCACCTACGACGCCGCCCGCCTCCGCGCGCAGATCCAGGCGACCTACGACGCGGGGCTGAAGGGGTGGATCCTGTGGAACCCCGGCTCCAACTTCGCGCCCTACCGCGCGGCGCTGCGGCCGGAGCGGGGCGGCCCCTCGGCGCTCGAGCGCGGCGGATGGCGCGCGCCGCGCTGGCCCGTGCCGCGCGACCGCCTGAGCCGCGTCGTCCTCCGCCGCGAGGCCGCCCGGCGCCGCGCCGCCACCCCGGACTCGGCGCCACCGGGCCGAGAGTCGCCATGACACTCCGTACCGCTGCGTCTCCGCGTGGTGGAAATCCCGCCAAACCCAATGAACTCACACGGAGTCAACGGAGTTAACGGAGAACGACTCCGCTGACTCCGTTGACTCCGTGTGAGGCATTCGGTTTGGAGGACGCGATCGTGATCGGAGCACGCTGCCTTTCGTTTCTTCCATGGACTCCGTTCAGCGGTGCTCAGTGACGCCGACCTGGCGGCAGTAGTCGAGGACGGGGCAGGTGGAGCACTTCGGCAGGCGGCCGGTGCAGACGTGCTTGCCGAAGGGCACCAGCCGCTCGTTGATCTCCACGTGGTACCTGCGCGGGAGAACCCCCTCCAGCGCCTTCATCGTCGCCTCGGGGGTGGGCGCGGCCACGTAGCCCCAACGGTTGGTCACGCGGTGCACGTGCACGTCCACGCCGATGCGCGGCGCGCCGCAGGCGATCCCCATCACCAGGTTCGTGCACTTCGGGCCCACCCCGCCGAAGCCGAGCATCACCGCCTCGTCGCAGGGGAGCTCGCCCCCGTGCTCGTCCACGCACCGCCGCGCGATGGCGTGGATCTGCCGCGCCTTGGCCTCGTGGAAGGCGCAGGTGCCGATCAGCTCGTCGAGCTCATCCACGGATAGCTTCGCCACCTGCGCCGGCGTGCGCGCCCGCTCGAACAGCCGGCGCGCGGTGGGGAGCGTCACCTCGTCGAGCGTGCGGATGGAGATCATGCAGGCGGCGAGCTGCTCGAAGGCGCTGGAGAACCCCTCGTCGCGCAGCTCGAACAGCGCCGCACGGGGATACGGCTTCACCGCCTTCCGGATCAGCCGCATCACCGCGTCGATGTCGAAGGGCCGCTTCTTCTCCACGTCCTTCACAGGTCGGAAAGCACCGGGGTGGATTGCACCGGAGTGGAAAGCACCGGGTTGGAAAGCACCGGGTTGGAAACCCGGGCTACAACCACACGAAGTCCGCCTTCGCGGACTGCTCGCGAGCCAGGGCGCGAGCAGGCGGGCGTTCACTTCGTACACATGGACACAGTATGCGCGGAGGCGCCCTCCCCGAAAGAGCCGGGGAGGGCGCGTTTCATCGCCGGGCTTCACGTGCGCGCGGCACCGCGGGAACCGGGCCGGGGCGAGGCGAATCGACCGCCGCTCGTTGTGCTCCCGGCCTGAACGCGCGATGTTTGGGTCAGTTGGCCCCCTCAACCCCTCCCCCGATGCACCCCTCCATCCGGCTTCGCCCCTGGCTGGCCGCCGTCGGCGCCGCCCTGGTGCTGGCCGCCTGCGACTCGCCGTCCGCCACCACGCCCGTGCCCCCGCCGTCCCCGGTGAGCGTGCGCCTGGACTGCAGCGCGGACCTGCGCGCGGGCACCGTCAGCTGCACCCCGCCAGGGGACGCCGCCGGGGTGCGCGCCGACAGGATCGTGGGGGGCCAGGGAGTGAACGTACGCACCGTGACGGGCAACGTCGCCGTGAACGCCGACACCTTCGCGTTCGACCTGGCGGTCACCAACCTGCTCCCCGCGCCCATCGGGACCACCGACGGGATGGAGGATCCCGACGGGGTGAAGGTGTTCTTCGTCGACGGGGTGCACACCACCGGGGGGACGGGGGTGGTGAGCGTGGCGAACGCGGACGGCGTGGCCGCCTTCACCGCCGCGAACCAGGCGTTCTTCGCCTATCACGAGATCGTTCCCACCGGCCAGACGTCGGCGTCGAGGCGGTGGAAGCTCCAGTTCGACGCCGGGGTGCTGCAGTTCGCGTTTTCACTCCTGGTCAGCGCGCCCTACCCGCCGGGGAGCGGCTCGGTGTTCCTCACCATCGAGCAGCCGACGAACGGCCAGGAGGCGGTCGACAGCGTCGTGGTGGTCGCCCGCATCGACTCGGCATCCGCGGGCGTCGTCTCGGTCGTGGCGATCCTCGGGTCCACCCTCGTGCCCATGACCCTCCAGGCGAACGGGAAGCGCGCGGGCACGCTGCGCCTCGTCGGGCACGAGTTCGGGCCCCTGACCGTCGCGGTGCGCGCCACCACGGAGTCCGGCGACGCCGGCGTGCAGGCGGTCGACATCACCCGCGTCCCCCCTCCGGGGTTCTTCATCGTCACCGCGCCCCGCCGGTAAAAGTGGCGAGCGTAGCAAAAGCGTCTCGCGCGGAGACGCGGAGTCACGGAGAGGCCGGGCGGTTCTCTGCGTGTCTCCGCGTCTCCGCGTGAGGCGGTCTTTGCCCGGATCTGGTATCACGCCCGATCCGCGGGTATACTGGACAGAAGCGACTCTCCTCCCCGCGTTTCCCTCCCGGGTGTGATGACGCCCGCCGCCGCCGAAGCCCTGCTCCCCTACGTCGTCTCCGTCGCACTCTCCGCCGCGGTGGGGGTGGTGTGCTGGCGCCGCCGCGCGCGGCCGGGCGCCGGCGCGTACGCCGTGGTGGCGCTGTGCCAGGCGGCCACCACGCTGGGGCTGGTACTGGAAACGGCCACCCCCGGGCTGGCCGGCAAGGTCTTCTGGGACAACGTCCAGTTCCTCACCCTCGCGCCGCTCCCCGGCGCGCTGATGGTGTTCGCCTGGCGGCTGCGGGCGCGGACCCCCGCGCGGCCGACGCGCGCGGGGGTGCTGCTGACGCTCCCGCTGGTGGCGGCCGCGGCGCTCTCCTTCGTCGGTCCCCTGCACCCCCTGGTGCGCCAGGCGCCCCGGCTGGTGCCCGGGGATCCCTTCCCGCTCCTGCTGTACGGCTACACGCCGGCGATGCTGGCGTGGTGCCTGTACGTGATCGTGGTCTGGCTGGCCGCCTGCCTGCTGCTCGCCGCGCCGTGGATCTACACGCACCCGCTCTACCGCGCCCAGGCGCGCCTGGTGCTGCTCGGCGTCGCCGCGCCGGCGGTGGGCGCGGTGCTCACCCTCACCCTGCTGCGCGACTCGCCGCGGCGCGACGTCACCCCCATCGCCTTCGCGCTCGGCAACGTGCTGGTGGCGTGGGCGCTCTTCCGCCGCCGTCTCTTCGACGTGGTCCCCGTCGCGCGGCACCTGGTGGTGCAGAGCCTGGGCGACGCGGTGTACGTGATCGACGCCGAGGGGTGCCTGGTGGACCTGAACCCCGCCGCGCGCCGGGCGAGCGGCGGCGCCGGCGAGCCGGTGGGACGGCCGGCCGCGGAGGTGCTCCCCTTCGCCGTGCCGCCGCCGGGCGCCCCGGTGGAGGTGGAGCTCGGCGAGGGGCCGGCGCGGCGCTACGCGGAGGTCACCGCGCACCCGCTGCTGGGCCCGCGCGGCGAGGAGGGTGGCCGGGTGGTGGTGGCGCGCGACGTGACCGACCGCCGCCGCGCCGAAGACGCGCTGCATGCCGCGCACGGCGAGCTGGAGGCGCGCGTCCGCAGGCGCACCGCCGAGCTGGAGGCCGCCAACGCCGCGCTCCGCGAGGGCGAGGAGCGCTTCCGGACGATGGTCGAGAGCCTGAGCGAGGCCATCGTGCGCACCGACGCCGACGGCATCGTGGTGTACGCCTCGCCGCGCATCGAGGAGATCACCGGCTACACGCCGGCGGAGATGGTGGGCCGCCGCGCCGGCACCATCCTGCTCTCGGACGTGGAGCTGCGCGCGGCCGACGACCGGCTGGAGGCGCGCCGGCGCGGCGAGTCGGGCGGCTGGGAGGTGCCCATCACGCGCAAGGACGGCGGCACGGGGTGGGTGGAGGTGATCGGCACCGCCCTGCGCGACGCGGACGGCAGGGTATTGGGCGGGCTCGACGCCGTCACCGACGTCACCGAGCGGCACCAGGCGGCCGGCGAGCTGCGCGCCGCGCAGGAGCGCTTCCGCCTGGTGGTGGAGACGGTGCGCGACTACGCCATCGTGGCGCTGGACGCCGAGGGCTACGTGGTGAGCTGGAACGCGGGCGCCGAGCGCATCTCCGGCTACGCCGCCGAGCAGATCCTGGGTCGCCACGTCTCCGTGTTCTACCCGCCCGACCTGATCGCCGCCGGCGAGGTGCGGCAGACGCTGGAGGAGACGCTGCGCGAGGGGTCGTGCGAGATGGAGGGATGGCGCCTGCGCCGCGACGGCTCGCGCTACTGGGCCCACACGGTGCTCACCCTGCTGCGCGACGACGGGGGCCGCCCCGCCGGGTTCGCCACCATCACCCGCGACCTCACCGACCGCCGCGAGGCCGAGGAGGCGCTGCGCCGCAGCGAGGAGCAGCTCCGCCATTCGCAGAAGATGGAGGCCGTCGGGCGCCTGGCGGGCGGCATCGCCCACGACTTCAACAACCTGCTGATGGCCATCGGCGGGCACGCGCAGCTCCTCCTGCGCCGCGCCGACGACGGCGATCCGCGCCGTGCCAGCCTGGAGGAGATCCGCAAGGCCGCCGACCGCGCGGCCGCGCTCACCCGCCAGCTGCTGGCCTTCAGCCGCCGCCAGCTGCTGGCGCCGCGGGTGCTGGAGCTGGGGCAGACGGTGCTGGAGATGCAGCGGATGCTGGAGCGGCTGATGGGGCCCGAGGTGGAGCTCGCGCTCCGCATCGATCCCGACACGCCGCGGGTGCTGGCCGACGCGAGCCAGGTGGAGCAGGTGGTGATGAACCTGGTGGTGAACGCCCACGACGCCATGCCCGGCGGCGGCACCATCCATCTCTCCACCGGCGTGGCCGTGCTCGGCGGCGACGCGGTGCGCCGCAACCCCTTCCTCCGCCCCGGGCGCTACGCCGAGCTCGCCGTCTCCGACGCGGGGACGGGGATGGACGAGGCCACGCTGGAGCGCATCTTCGAGCCCTTCTTCACCACCAAGGAGGAGGGGAAGGGCACCGGGCTGGGGCTCAGCACCGTCTACGGCATCGTCAAGCAGAGCGGCGGCTACGTGCTGGCCGAGAGCGCGCCCGGCGCCGGCTCCACCTTCCGCGTCTACCTCCCGCCGGTGGAGGAGCCCGCCGCCGCGCCCGCGCGCCCCGCGCCGGGGCCCACGCCGCGCGGATGGGAGACGGTGCTGCTGGTGGACGACGAAGACGCCGTCCGCGGCGTCGTCCGCGAGGCGCTCAGGCTCTCGGGGTACGAGGTGCTGGAGGCGCGGGGCGGCGCGCAGGCGGTGGAGCTGGCGCGCGCGCACCAGGCCGCCATCCACCTGGTGCTCACCGACGTGGTGATGCCGGGGCTCGGCGGGCCCGAGACCGCGCGGCGGGTGCTGGCGCTGCACCCCGAGGCGCGGGTGCTCTTCCTGTCCGGCCATCCCCGCGTGGACGGGGACCCGGGCCGGGACGCCCCGCTGCTGCAGAAGCCCGTCTCGCCCGACGCGCTCGCGCGGCGGGTGCGCGAGGTGCTCGACGCCGCGCCCGCGGAGGCGGCGCGATGAGCCCGGCCGCGCGCGTGCTGGTGGTGGAGGACCAGGCCGCGGTGCGCGCCCTGGTAGTGGAGGTGATGCGCGACGAGGGCCACGCCGCCGACGCGGTGGAGACGGGCGAGGAGGCGCTCCGCCGCCTGGAGCGCGAGCTGTACGACGTGGTGCTGCTGGACCTGGCGCTCCCCGGCCTGGGCGGGATGGAGGTGCTGGCCGCCGGCCGGTCGCTCCAGACCGACGCGCAGTTCGTGATGATGACCGGCCACGGCTCCGTGGCCAGCGCGGTCGAGGCGCTGCGGCTGGGGGCGTTCGACTACCTGGCGAAGCCGGTGGACGTGGACGAGCTGGCGCTGGTGGTGGAGCGCGCCTTCCGCGAGACGGAGCTGCGGCGCGAGCTGGCGCGGCTGCGCGCCGACGCGGGCGCGGGCGCGCGGGCGCGGCTCATCGGCCGCTCGCAGCCGATGCGGCGGCTCTTCGAGCTGGTGGAGCGCGTGGCCCCCACCCGCGCCACCGTGCTGGTCACCGGCGAGACGGGAACGGGGAAGGAGCTGGTCGCCCGCGCGGTGCACGACCTGTCGGACCGCGCGCGGCGGCCGTTCGTGGCGGTGAACTGCTCGGCGCTCCCGGAAACGCTGCTGGAGTCCGAGCTGTTCGGCCACGTGAAGGGCGCCTTCACCGGCGCGGTGGCGCCGCGGCGGGGGCTGTTCGAGGAGGCGGCGGGGGGCACCCTCTTCCTGGACGAGATCGCGACCGTATCCCCCGCCATCCAGGTGAAGCTCCTGCGGGTGCTGCAGGAGCGGAAGATCCAGCGCGTGGGCGGCGGCTCGGCCGTCACCGTCGACTTCCGCCTGATCGCCGCCTGCAACGTGCGGCTGGAAGACGAGGTGGAGGGCGGGCGCTTCCGCGAGGACCTCTTCTACCGGCTGAACGTCTTCCCCATCCAGGTGCCGCCGCTGCGCGAGCGCGCGGGCGACGTCCCCCTCCTCGCCGAGCACTTCCGCCGCCGGGTGGCGCGCGAGCACGGGGTGGAGCCGCCGGAGATCTCGCCGCAGGCGCTGGCGCGGATGATGGAGTACGGCTGGCCGGGGAACGTGCGCGAGCTGGAGAACTTCGTGGAGCGCGCCGCCATCCTGCACGCGGGCGCCGCCACGCTCCCGTTCGAGCCGCCCCCCGGCGCCCGCGCCGAGCCCGGGCGCGACCTGGCCGGCCGCGCCCGCCGCGAACGGTGGACGCTGGAGCGGCTGGAGCGCGAGCACGTGCTGCAGGTGCTGGAAGACACCGGCGGCAACCAGGTGCGCGCCGCCGAGGTGCTGGGCATCGACCGGCGTACGCTGCACCGCAAGCTCAAGCAGTACCGCGAGGAGGATCCCGAAACCGGCTGGAGGACACGAGAGTGAGCAGACGCAGTCACGCCCTGGTGGGGATGGCGGACGGCGCCGGTGTCCTGGGTGCCGTGTTTGCCGCGCTATGCTGCGCTGGCACTCCTCTCGTCGTCACTGCGCTTGCCGCCCTCGGCCTGGGCTTCCTCCGGTCCGACCGCATCCTCTGGCCGTTGATGCTCGCATCGCTGCTCGTCGCGCTGTGGGGCTTCCGGAAAGGCATGCAGATGCACGGATCTGCGGCCCCTCTGCTGGTCGGTCTGCTCGGGGCCTCGGCGCTGACCGCGGGTGTGATCTTCGTGCATGGCTTCCCGGCAAAGGAGCTGATCGGGGTCGGTGCCGCGAGCCTGATCGCCGCGACCCTCTGGAACATCGCCGCTCGCCGGAACTGCGCGGCGCGAAAGGGGGTGCCATGACGGCGCTCGTCTCCGTTCTCACCTGCCCCGCATGCGGGGCGAAGGCCGAAGAAACGATGCCGGAGGACGCCTGCCAGTTCTTCTACGAGTGCACCGCGTGCAAGACGCTCATCCGTCCGAAGCCAGGCGACTGCTGCGTGTTCTGCTCGTACGGCTCGATCCCCTGTCCCCCGGTGCAGAAATCCGGAAAATGCTGCGGATGATCTGATCCCCGATCCACCTGCACACCGATACCGTTTCTCCCGAATGATTGTGCATTCGTCAGCCGTCGAAACTGAAATGGCTCTCACAGAGATTGGTTTGACCCTGCTCGTCGAATGCACAGTTGATCGGCCGAATGGGTATGACACGCCTGGCTGTGTGTGATGGCATGCACTCTCTGGACAGGCCACCCGCTGTTCCGGTCGACCGAAAAGTGGTTCTTTGAATGCGCGGGTGAGCTTCGCAGGTCGGAGCCTCGGGAAGATTGACCTTGGCGCCTGCTTTTCATCGATACCCCGAGAATGTGTACCCCCGATGATGCACGACGACGACGGGATCCTCAGGATCGTGATGCCCGCCACCCTCACCCCGGCGGAGCTGGACGGCATCGTCGACGCGCTCACCGAGATCGAGCGCTCCGCCGCGGTCACGCCGCACCGGTTGGTGGACATGAGCGGCGTCACGCGCTTCGAGGTGGGGTGGGAGGAGATGTTCGCGCTGGCCGAGCTGCGGCGCGCCCACCCGCCCGCCAACCCCATCCGCTCCGCCTGGGTGGCCGCCGCCCCCGTGCAGGTCGGCTTCGCGCGGATGATCCAGACGCTGAACGACCACCCGCTCGTCACCCTCCGCATCTTCCCCGACGTCGATGCCGCGCTCGCCTGGCTGAGGGAGGGCCGCGACGATGCGTGACCCGATCGCGGACGACGGCGGCATCCTGCGGATCGTGATGCCCGCCACGCTCACCCCCGCGGAGCTGCACGGCATCAACGACGCGCTCGGCGAGGTCGAGCGCGCCGCCGCCCCCATCCCCCGCCGCCTGGTCGACATCACCGGCGTCACGCGCTTCGAGCTGGGGTTCGAGGAAATGTTCGCGATGACGCGGCAGCGCCGCGTCCAGCGGCCCGCCTACCCCATCCGCACCGCCGTGGCGGCCGCCACCCCCGTGCAGGTCGGCTTCGCGCGGATGTTCCAGACGCTGAACGACGACCCGCTCGTCACCGTCCGCATCTTCCCCGACCCCGACGCCGCCCTCGCGTGGTTGAAGGAGGGCTGATCACACCGGTCGGCAGGTAACCGTCGGGCCGAGTTGGCAGGGCGCCGGGAGCCAACGAAAATCCAGGGCGGAGCCGAAGCATCCATCCTGGATGCCGCGCCGTCCCCGAAGCGCGATGTGACAGCGCAACGGACGGCAAGGCCGGGTGGGGAATCAAATCCGGAGGGCCACGGTCCGTCGGGACGCGACTCAAAAACATTCCCGGCCCCGGAGAGGCGGCCTACATTGTAAAAGCGCACAATACGGGCTCGGGAAGCAGTTCCTGCCAAGGCCCCCGTCTCGTATTCTCACGCACCGCGTATGCCCGGCCGATCGTCCGCAAGCGGAGAGGCGGGTGGTGCTGATCGCGCTCCAATGAACATCCCCGATCCTGCCTCTGACATCGCGAAGATCACTCTGGCGCGCGGAACTCATTCGACCGTCGTTTTGCCTTAAAAGTCGGAACGGCGGGCCTCGGGGGGGGGACAAGCCCCACTCGCCCCGCCGCATCGGCCTTCCCTGAAATGAGCCGAGGAGAACCCATGGAACTACCCAACGACTTCGGTCCGGGACAGGAATATGAGGCCCTAAGGACAGAACTCCAGGAATCGAGAAGCTACGTCTTCGAGCGCCCGCTGCTCATCCTCGGCGCCGTGGCAGGGGTGGCCGCGTTCGGGGCCGAGAAGATGACGGTGGACTACAAAGAGTACATGGCGATCCTCCCGCCACTGGTCACCGCCCTGATGATCTACAACCTCTGGTCTACAGCCTGGCGTCAGAGCACCAGTTCCCGAATTGTCGCCTACATACAGATTGCTTTCGAAAAGCGGACCGTAGATCACGGCCACTGGTGGGGCTGGGAGACCTGTCTGAGGAAGTACAGGGAGAAGCACGAGGAGGTGGAAGCCTGTCTGAGGGCCAAAATGAAGGAGAACTGTAACGCCAGGTCGGATCCGCTCATGTACTGGAAGGCGCTTTGGTTTCTGCACATCGGAATCGTAACCGTGGCGGTGCTCATGAGCTTCGCGCTCAAATTCCATCGTGAGGACGTCTCTCCCGACCTGGTGGGCTTGGTGGTGAACGGGTGCTTGGCCATGGGGTTTGCCTACGTTTGCTGGCAAAACCGCCCCAGGAAGATGGGGTTTCAAATCGAATGCGACCGCAAAATGTGGAAAAAAATCCTCGACCACCTCGATGAGGGGTTCGCGTAGCAGGAGTTGCAGGAACGCGCCCCGTTTCCCCTGAGCCCGGACCCTCGACAACAGCCGGCCAACGAGCGGAGAGAATCTCGTACCTGATGAATCTTTGAACCTGAGCCGTACACCGCTGCCCGAACCGATTCCGTTCCACGCCGGGTCCGCCGACCGCCCGATTGCGGCCGTGCATCTGAGTCGCCAGACGCGGCGACGTCATACACCGCCACCCTGCCCGTCCAATCCCTCGCAAACTGCGCGAGGCTGATCGGCACAATACCATCGATCCCCTCTTCTCGCGGCGCCGGTGCCACTCGCACGGGCGCCGCGTTGCATTTCCATCACAAATCCGTCACGCAGAATCGCCCCACAGGTGAGGCGAAATGTCTCACCCACCCTCCGGCGGATTTCTCGCCGTATCTCCTAATCCGTTGTATTCCAACGTGTTGTCAGGCTGCCCGCGAGCGGCCTGGACGCGGCACGGAATCGGCCATTACACGGGGCCAGTCGGAGCGCCGGCAGACGGGCCGCGCGCCGCCTCACCCGCACGCACCCGGAAAATGACGCCACCCGCCGAGCCCGCCGCGACGCCCCTGCGCAGGAAGATCCTGCTCGTGGACGACTCCGCGACCACGCACATGTGGATCGGGATGATCCTGAACAAGAGCGAGTACGAGATGGTGTCCGCCCGCGACGGCGAGGAGGGGGTGGAGCGCGCGCTGGCCGAGCTCCCCGACCTGATCCTGATGGACGTGGTGATGCCCCGGATGGACGGCTTCGAGGCCTGCCGCCGGCTCCGCGCCCACCGCGCCACCCGCGCCACCCCCATCGTGATGGTCACCACCCGCGCCGAGGCGAAGAACGTCGAGGCCGGCTTCACCAGCGGGTGCAGCGACTACATCACCAAACCCATCGACGGCCTGGAGCTCCTCTCCAAGGTCAGGAGCTTCCTGGGCGAATGAGGCACGAGACCCCCGCGCGCCCCGCCTCGGCCGCCGAGCGGCTGGACCGCTGCCAGGCCGAGCTGGTGATGCTGCGCCGCCGCCTGGAGAGCGCCGAGACCGCCAACCAGCGCCTGGCCCGCGAGCACGCCCTGCTCGACGAGCGCGTCTCCGTGCTCACGCGGCTCTGGGTGGCCGCCACCGCCCTGCACGAGGCCGAGAACGAGGCGTCGGCGCTGCGGGCGCTGGAGGAGGTGATGATCAACCTGGCCGGCACCGAGGAGTTCGGCGTCTACGAGGTGGAGGGAAGCACGCTGGAGCCGGTGCTCACCTTCGGCGTCACGGGCGCCCGCAGGCGGCGGCACCGGGCCGCCGGCCTGGTGGCGAGCACGCTGCTGACGGGCCAGAGCTGGCGCGCCGCGTCGCCGCGCGAGGAGACGGGGGACCAGCCGACCGCGTGCATCCCCCTGCGGCTGGGAAAGCGGGTGGCGGCGGTAATCGTGGTCTGGCGCTTCCTGCCGCAGAAGCTCGCCTTCGAGCCGTTCGACGCGGAGCTCTTCGCGCTGCTGGCCGCGCGCGCCGCCCCCGCGCTCCGCGCCGCGCGCCTGCTGGGGGCCGCCGGATGAGCACGCGCGCCCTCCGCGCCCGCGCGGCCGAGCCCGCCACGCGCTACCTCCACCCCGGCGAGCTCGCGGCTTCGGCCACGCCGCTGGCGCTCAGCACCGTGCTGGGCTCGTGCGTGGGCGTCTGCCTGTTCGACGCCGGGCGCGGGGTGGGCGGGATGAACCACTTCCTCCTCCCCGACTCCGCCGGCCACGCCCGCCCCGGCGCGCGCTTCGGCGATCGGGCGATGGCGCGGCTCCTGGCCGAGGTGCTCGCGGCGGGCGCGGGCCGCGGCGGGCTGTCCGCGCGCGTGTTCGGCGGCGCCTGCGTGCTCTCCGCCTTCTGCGCCGGGAGCAGCCACCTGGGCGAGCGCAACGTGCAGGCGGCGCTCGGCTTCCTGGAGGCGCACGGCATTCCCGTGCTGGAGTGCGACACCGGCGGGCGGCGCGGGCGGCGGCTCCTCTTCCACACCCACACCGGCGCCGTGCAGGCGCGGAGGATCTAGCGGTGGTGGACATCGACCTGGCCGCCGTGCTCCCCGTGTTCCTGGCCGAGGCGGAGGAGAACCTGGCCGAGCTGGAGGATGCGCTCCTCTCCCTGGAGCGCCGCCCCGGCGACGCGGAGACGCTGAACACCGTGTTCCGCGCGGCGCACACGCTGAAGGGGAACGCCGCCAACCTGGGCCTCGCGCCCATCGCCGAGCTCACCCACGGGGTGGAGGACGTGCTCGACCGCCTGCGCGAGGGCGAGGTGCGGCTCACCGCGCCGCTGGCCGGGGTGCTGCTGCGCGCGGTCGACGCGCTGCGGGCGCTGGTCCCCGCCGCCGTGGCCGGGCGCGACGAGCTCACCCCCGCCGAGCGGGCGCTGCTGGCGCGCATCGGCGACTGCGCCGGCGGCCGCGGCTGCGGTGGGGACGCGGACGACGCCCTCCCCGCGCTGGCCACGCCCGCGGCCGAGGCGCGCCGCGCCACGCTCCGCGTGCGCGTCGAGAGCCTGGACCGCGCGCTGGACCTGGTGGGCGAGATCGGCATCGCGCGGGGGCGGATGGGGCAGCTCCTGGCCGAGGGCGCCTCGCGCGAGGCGCTGGCCGAGGCGCACGACGACGGAGAGCGGCTGCACCAGGCGCTGCAGGAGAGCGTGATGCGGCTGCGCATGGTGCCGCTGGGGCCGGTGCTGCGCCCCTACCTGCGCACCGTGCGCGACCTGGCCCATGCCCACGGCAGGCTCTGCCGCGTGGCGCTGGAGGGCGAGGAGGTGGAGGTCGACACCTCGGTGGTCGAGTCGCTCCGCGACGCGCTCACGCACCTGGTGCGCAACGCGGTGGACCACGGCATCGAGGCCCCCGACGCGCGCCGCCGCGCGGGGAAGGACCCCTGCGGCACCGTCACCCTGGCCGCGCGCCACGAGGGCGGCAGCATCGTCCTCCGCGTGGCCGACGACGGCGCGGGGCTCGACCGCGCGCGCATCGCCGCGCGGGCGCGGGAGCGGGAGCCGGCCGCCGAGCCCGAGCGGCTGGGCGACGCGGAGCTCCTCCGCCTCCTGTCCGAGCCCGGCTTCTCCACCGCGCCCGAGGTCACCGACCTCTCCGGGCGCGGCGTGGGGCTCGACGTGGTCCGCCGCCGGGTGGAGGCGCTGCGGGGGTCGCTCGCCATCGAGAGCGCGGCGGGACACGGCGCCGCCTTCACCCTCCGCCTCCCGCTCTCGCTGGCGCTGGTGGACGGCTTCGCCTTCGACGCCGCGGGGGAGACCTTCATCGTCCCCCTGGAAGCGGTGGTCGAGTGCATGGAGCTCCCGCGCGCGCGCCACGAGGGGGTGGGCGAGGGGGTCGCCAGCCTGCGCGGCGCGCCGCTCCCCTACCTCCGCATCCGCGACGCGCTCGGCCTGCCGGGCGAGCCGCCGCGGCGCGAGAGCATGGTGGTGGTCCGCCACGAGCGCGGCCCGGCCGGCATCGTGGTCGACACCCTGCTGGGCGCCACGCAGCGCGTGGTCAAGCCGCTGGGCCCGGCGCTGGACGGCGTCGCCGGCTTCTCGGGCTCCACCATCCTGGGCAACGGCCGGGTGGGGCTGATCCTGGACGTGGCCGTGCTGGTGCGCCGCGCGCTGGAGCGCGCCGCCCGCCCCGATCATCCCGCATCCCCCTCTCCCGACGAGGCCGTTCGATGAACCGCTCTGCCGCGCGCGCCGCCGTGGCGCTCGCGCTCCTCTGCCTGTGCGCCGCCGCGCGGCCGGCCCCCGCGGCCGCCGCCCGGGCCGCGCCCGCCGACACCTTCAAGCTGGAGGTGAGCGCGCGGCTGCAGACGCTCTACCAGTACACGCGCCCCGACCCCGACGCCGACGCCAAGACGTACGGCGCCGCCACCGGCACCCGCGCGCTCCCGCAGTCCACCAGCCTGCTGCGCATCCGCCGCGGCCGGCTGGTGATGGAGGGCTTCGCCTGGGACCCGGGGCTGGAGTACAACCTCCAGCTCGAGCTGGCGGGGCCGGGCGTCACCCTCAAGCGCGCCTTCGTGAACTGGCGCGCGGCCGGGACCGGCGTGCAGCTCCGCGCGGGGAAGTTCAAGGTGCCCTTCGGCCGGCAGCAGCTCACCTCGTCGGCCCAGCAGCAGCTCAGCGACCGCTCCGCCGCCTCCGACGAGTTCGCCCGGGGCGACGACGACGGGGTGATGGTGTGGGGGCTCCCCGCCGGCGGGCGCGTGGAGTACTACGCCGGCGTCTTCAACGGCGAGGGGAACAACCGCAACAGCCAGCAGGACGCGCGCGACCAGCTCGCCGCGCGCCTGGTGGTCGCGCCGCTCGGCGCCCTCCCCTACTCCGGCCCCGCGCTGGGCGGCCCGCGCGGCCTGCGCGTGGCCCTGGGGGTGAACGCCACGCTGAACGGCGGGTGGCTGCAGGAGGTGAACGGCGTGGCCGGGCTGCAGGCGCCCTCGCGCAGCTGCACCGCGGCGGGGTGCAGCGACGACCAGGGCGACGACGCGCGCATCGCCACCCTCGGCGCCGACGCCGCGCTCCGCTGGCGCGGGCTCTCGGCCAGCGCCGAGCTCTTCCGCCGCACCGCCGCGCCGCGCCAGCCCGGCCTGGCCGACCGCACGGCGGAAGGGTGGTACGCGCAGGGCGGCGCCTTCGTCTTCCCCGCGCGGCTCGAGGCAGGGGTCCGCGTGGGCGGGCTCGACCTCGACCGCTCGCGGCCGATGGACGGCACGCGCGAGGTGACGCCCTTCGTGAACGGCTACCTGCACGGGCACGACCTGAAGCTCCAGGCCGACTACGGCTTCCTCTCCACGGAGGTCCCCGACGCGCGCGCCGGGGGCACGCGCGCCGCCCGGCTCGCCGAGCGCCGCCTGCGGGTGCAGCTCCAGCTCCATTTCCAGCCGCCGCCGCACTGACGCGGCGCGGCGACATCGAAGAGAGACCGTGCGCGGAGCGCGGCGGGCGCCTGGGGGGGCGTCCCGCCAGGCGGGGTGCGTCCGCACCCCGCCCCGCGCGCCAAACCACACGACCAACGCCCCAGGAGGGGACATGCTCGCGAACCTGAAGATCGGCGCCCGGCTGTTCGGGCTGGTGGGACTGGTGGCCCTGCTGGTGGGGATCTACGCCGCGGCCAACGCGCGCTCGCTGGCCACGGGGATGGCGCAGCACCGCGCCAGCCTGGCCACGGCCCGGCAGCTCCGCCAGACCGTGGACGACGCCCGCGCGGCGCAGGTGCAGTTCAAGGTGCAGGTGCAGGAGTGGAAGAACATCCTGCTGCGCGGCTCCGACCCGGCCGAGCGCGCCAAGTACACCGAGGCCTTCGACACGCAGGAGAAGGAGGTGCAGGCCCGGCTCGACTCGCTGCGCGCCCTCCTCTCCCAGCAGGGGCTGCCCTCCTCCGACGTCGCCGAGCTGGCCGCCAGCCACGCGGAGCTCGGCCGGCGCTACCACGCGGCGCTCGACCGCTTCGACGGCACGGCGGCCTCCGCGCAGGTGGTCGACTCGCTGGTGCGCGGCATCGACCGCGACCCCACCGCGCGCTTCGACGCCATCGTGGACCGGGTGGAGAAGCACGCCGACGTCACCGCCGACACGCTGGCCGACCGCGCGGTGGCGTCCTACCACCAGGCGCGCAACCTGGGGCTGGCGATCACGCTCACGCTCATCGCCCTCACCCTCCTCGCCTCGGCGGTGATCATCCGCAGCATCACCCGGCCGCTGGGGCACGCGGTGCAGGTGGTGGAGCGCATCTCCCGCGGCGACACCGCGGTGGAGATCGGCCAGGCCACGCGCGACGAGACCGGGCGGCTGCTGGGGGCCATGCGGGAGATGGTGGGCTCGCAGCGCGAGATGGCGCAGGCGGCCGAGCGCATCGCCGCGGGCGACGTGTCGGTGCAGGTGGCGCCGCGCTCCGCGGCCGACACGCTGGGCAACGCCTTCGCCGAGATGGTGCGCTCGCAGCGGCACATCGCCGTGGCGGCCGAGCGCATCGCCGGGGGCGACCTGACGGTGCAGGTGGAGCCGCGCGGCGACGCCGACGTGCTGGGGAGCGCCTTCGCCGAGATGGTGCGCCGCCTCTCGCACACCATCGCCGAGGTGCGCTCCGGGGCCAGCGCGCTCTCCGCCGCCTCGGAGCAGGTGAGCGCCACCGCCAGCTCGCTCTCGCAGGGCACCAGCGAGCTCGCCGCCTCGGTCGAGGAGACCTCCGCCTCGCTGGAGGAGATGGGCGCCACCATCGGCCAGAACGCCGACAACTCCAGGCGCATGGAGCAGATGGCGGTGCAGGGCGCGCGCGACGCCGACGAGAGCGGCCGCACCGTGCAGGAAACGGTGGCCGCCATGCAGACCATCGCCGAGAAGATCGACATCGTCGAGGAGATCGCCTACCAGACCAACCTGCTGGCGCTGAACGCGGCCATCGAGGCGGCCCGCGCGGGCGAGCACGGGAAGGGCTTCGCCGTGGTCGCCACCGAGGTGCGCAAGCTGGCGGAGCGCAGCCAGGCGGCGGCGAAGGAGATCGGCGGGCTGGCGGGGAGGAGCGTGGCGGTGGCCGAGCGCTCGGGGCGGCTCCTCACCGAGCTGGTGCCGGCGATCCGCGGCACCACCGAGCTGGTGCAGGAGGTGGCCGCCGCCAGCGCCGAGCAGGCCGCCGGCGTCACCCAGATCAACCGCGCGGTGTCGGCGATGGACCAGGTGACGCAGCGCAGCGCCTCGAGTGCCGAGGAGCTGGCCAGCACCGCCGAGGAGCTCTCGTCGCAGGCCGGCGCGCTGCAGCAGCTCACCGCCTTCTTCCGGGTGGACGGCGCGCCCGAGCCGGTGCGCGCCCCGCGCCGGCAGGTGGCGGTCCCGCACGTGGGCAACGGCCGCGGCGCCTACGCGGCGGCCGTGGGCCCCGACTTCACCCGCTTCTAGGGGAGGAGGCGACGATGTCTATCGCAACCGAGTCCAGCGCGGCCGGGGCGGCCGCGGCGGGGCAGTACCTCACCTTCCAGCTCGCGGGCGAGGAGTACGCCGTCGAGGTGCTGCGGGTGCGCGAGATCCTGCGCTACGCCCAGGTCACCCGCGTGCCCACCGCGCCGCCCTCCATCCGCGGCGTGCTGAACCTGCGCGGGAGCGTGGTGCCGGTGGTGGACCTGGCGGTGAAGCTCGCCCTGCCGGACACGCCGGTGACCGCCCGCACCTGCATCGTGATCGTGGAGGGGGCGCCCGGGGGGGAGCGCGCGGTGATGGGGGTGATCGCCGAGTCGGTGAGCCAGGTGATCGACCTCCTGCCCGGCGAGGTGGAGCCGCCCCCGGCGTTCGGCCCGCGCGCCCGGGTGGAGTTCCTGCGCGGGATGGCGCGGCTGGGCGAGCGCTTCGCCCTGCTGCTGGACCTGGACCTCCTCCTCGCCACCGAGCACGCCGCGGTGGAGAGCGGCGAGGCCGCGGGTGGGAACGGCGCGCCGGGGGCGGACGGGGCCGGCGCCTCCGCGGAGGGGGGCGCGTGAGCCCGGCGCCGGCGCGGGTGCGGATCGCCCCCCGCCGCGCGGCGGGGGTGCGCCCCGCGGTGGTGGCGCTGCTGCTGGTGCTCGCGGCCGCCGCCGGGTGGTACTCGGCGGGCGCGGGGGCCCGGTGAGCGCCGCCGCCCTCCCGCCCCGGGCCGCGGACCGCGCGCCGGCGCTGGGGCCCAGCGAGTTCGCGCGCTTCCAGGCGCTCATCTACCGCGAGGCGGGGATCCGCCTCTCCGACTGCAAGCAGGCGCTGCTGGTCGGCCGGCTCTCGCGGCGGCTGCGGGAGCTGGGGGTGCGCTCGTTCGGGGCGTACTGGCGCCTCGTGGCCGACGGCGGCGACCCCGCCGAGCGCCAGCGGATGCTCGAGGCCGTCTGCACCCACGAGACGCGCTTCTTCCGCGAGCCGCAGCACTGGCGGTTCCTGGAGGACGAGCTCTTCCCCCGCTGGCGCGCCGAGGCCGCCGCGCGCCGGCGCCCGCGCCGGGTGCGGGCCTGGAGCGCGGGGTGCTCCAGCGGCGAGGAGCCGTACTCGCTGGCCATGGCGATGCTCCAGGCGTTCCCCCCGGCCGAGGGGTGGAGCCTGGAGGTGGTGGCCACCGACCTCTCCACCCGCGTGCTGGCGCGCGCGGCGGCGGGCGTCTGGCCGATGGCGCGCGCCGGCGAGATCCCCGAGCCCTGGCTCAGGCGCTACATGCTGCGCGGCCGGCGGTCGCAGGAAGGGATGCTGGCCGCGGGGCCGGCGCTGCGGAAGGTGGTGCGCTTCCAGCGCCTCAACCTGAACGACGCCGAGTACGACCTGGCGGGGCGCTTCGACCTGGTGTTCTGCCGCAACGTGCTGATCTACTTCGACGACGCCTCGCGCGCCGCCGCGGTGGGGCGGCTGCTGGACCGCCTGGAGCCGGGCGGGCACCTCTTCCTGGGGCACGCCGAGAGCCTGGCCCGGGTCACCGGGCGGGCCGCGCACGTGCTCCCGACCGTATACACGCGCGCCGACGAGGCGCCGGCAGGGAGTGGGAGATGATCAGGATGGAGATCGAGCGCCCCCGCGGGGCGCCGGCGCCCCGCCGCGGCCCCGCGGGGCTGTCGACGGCGAAGGCGTTCGCGTCGACGCTGGCCACGCGGCTCCGGCGCGCGCGCGGCGGCGGACCCGGGTTCGCGGTGCTGCGCCTGGCGCTGGACCAGGCCGACGCGGTGAGCGAGGCGCTGGGGCCGCTCTGGCGCGAGGCGCTGCTGGAGGTGGCCGCCGGCCGCGTGGCCGCCTCCCTGCGCCCGGGCGACGCCGCCGCCGCGATGGACGGCGGGTTCGCGGTGCTGGTGGACCGCGCGGAGGGCGACGCCGCGGCCGTGGAGGCGGCCACGCGCATCCAGCGGCGGCTGGGCGTGCCCATCGCGCTGGGCGGGCAGGAGGTGTTCGCCACCGCCAGCGTGGGGATCGCGCTGGGCGACGGCGGCTGCCCGCACGCGCAGGACCTGCTGCGCGACGCGCACGCCGCCATGGGCGCCGCGCGGGCGCGCGGCCCCGGCCTCTGGTGCACGTTCAGGCCGGCCATGCGGGCGCAGGCGATGGACCGCCTGAAGCTGGAGGCGGCGCTCCGGCGCGCGCTGGAGCGGCGCGAGTTCGAGCTCTGCTACCAGCCCCTGGTGAGCCTGGAGACCGGCCGCCCCTGCGGCTTCGAGGCGCTGCTCCGCTGGCGGCACCCGGAGCGCGGCCTGCTGGCCCCCGCCGAGTTCCTGGCCGAGGCCGACGCCTGCGGGGTGATGGTGCCGGTGGGCCGCTGGGCGCTGGCCGAGGCCTGCCGCCAGCTGCGTGCGTGGGAGGCGCTCCACCCCGGGGCCGCGCCCGCCACGGTCGCCGTGAACCTCTCCGCGCGCCAGCTCCGCCACCCCGGCATCGCGGCCGACGTGGAAGACGCGCTCGACGCCGCGGAGCTCCGCGGCAGCCGCCTGCACCTGGAGATCACCGAGGGCGCGGTGATGGAGAACGGCCGCGGCGCGGTCGAGACCCTCTGCCGCCTCAAGGCGCTGGGGGTGCGGCTCTCCATCGACGACTTCGGCGTGGGCTACTCCAGCCTCTCGTACCTCCACCGCTTCCCGGTCGACGTGCTGAAGGTCGACCGCTCCTTCGTGGCCGGGCTGGGGCGCGTGGGCGCCTGCGGCGACATCGTGCGCGCGATCGTGGGGATGGCGCACGGGCTGGGGCTCGACGTGGTGGCGGAGGGGGTGGAGACGGCCGAGCACCTGGCCCAGGTGCGCGCGCTCGGCTGCGATTTCGCGCAGGGCTACTTCTTCTCCCACCCCGTCACCGGCGACGAGGCGGGCGCGCTGCTCGGCCGGGAGACGGCCTGGTGAGCCGGTCCGCGCCCCCGGGCACGGCGCGCGCGCGGCTGGACGTGCTGGTGGTGGACGACTCCGCCGTGGTGCGGCAGCTCGTCACCACGCTGCTGGCGCGGCAGCCGGGGGTGGACGTCCGCGCCGCGCCGGACCCGGTGGTGGCGCTGGAGAAGATGCGCGGCCGCCGCCCCGACGTGGTGCTGCTGGACCTGGAGATGCCGCGGATGAACGGCCTGGCCTTCCTGCGCGCGGTGATGGACGCCGACCCCCTCCCGGTGGTGGTCTTCTCCGGCCTCACCCGGCGCGGCACCGAGAGCGCGCTGGAGGCGCTGCGGCTGGGCGCGGTGGAGGTGCTGGCCAAGCCCGGCGCGGACGAGGGGTTCGCGGGCGCGGCCGTGCACCTGGTGCGCGCGGTGCGCGAGGCGGCCGCGGCGCGGCCACGGCGCGTGGTGGACGCGGAACGGCAGGGGACAGGGGACAGGGGACAGGGGACAGCCGGCACGCGAGCGCCGGCCGCCGCGCCCGGGCCGGCGGGATCGCCGCGGCTGGTGGTGGTCGGCGCGTCGATGGGCGGGCCCGAGGCGCTGCACACGCTGCTCGCCGGGCTGCCGGAGGAGTCGCCGGGGATGGTGGTCGCGCAGCACATGCCGGAGGGCTTCACCGCCGCCTTCGCGCGCAGCCTGGACGCGCGCTGCCGCCTGGAGGTGCGCGAGGCGGTGGACGGCGACGCGGTGTGTCCCGGCGTGGTGCTGGTGGTGCCGGGCTCCGGCCACGTGCGGATCCGCGGCGCGCCCGGGCGGTGGACGGTGGCGGTGGAGCGGGGGGCGCACCTCTCCGGCTGCCGCCCGAGCGTCGACGTCCTCTTCCACTCCGCGGCCGCCGCGGCGGGGAGCGGCGCGCTGGGCGTGCTGCTCACGGGGATGGGGAGCGACGGCGCGCAGGGGCTGCTGGCGCTGCACCACGCCGGCGCCGTCACCCTCGCCCAGGACGAGGCGACCAGCGTGGTCTACGGGATGCCCGCCGCGGCCGCCGCGCTCGGCGCCGCGGGCGAGATCCTCCCGCTCCAGCAGATCGCCCCCGCCATCCTCCGCCACGCCGGCCGTCCTCCGCGCCTCCGGTCCGTGGCTCCGTGACCTCCCGGCGTCATACCCCGGTGCAAAGCTTCGATCAGGATCAAGTAGCCTAAAACCGAATGTCTCACACGGAGTCAACGGACTCAGCGGAGTCGTTCTCCGTTGACTCCGTGTGAGGCTCTTCAGTTGAAGCCGGGAACCAGAACGATCCCCTGCAACGTGGGATCAGTCCGTCCGCGTGCCGCCGACGGCGGGATCGCCCTTGGACTCGCCGCCGCGCTCCTTGATCACCCCCATGCGGGTGTCGGGGCGCTGGCTGCTGGGGGTGTTCGGCTCGTGCTGCCGGGCCGCGGGGACGCCGGCCACCTTCTGCCCGCCGCCGCCGGGGCGGCGCTCGATCTCGTCCACCAGCTCCGGCGCGGTGAGGTCGGGCCCACCTCCCGGCGCATCCTCGAAGCCGCGCTCGGCGAACTCCCGCTCGCCCAGCGGGTCCGCCGCCTCCATCTCCTCCCGGTCCAGGCCGGGGTCTTCGCTCCGCTCCGCCATCATCCCTCCCGCTCGAAAGGTACGCACTACCGCAAGATGTTGTCGCGCAACCGGTTGACCCGTATCGCGGCCACCCGGACGGTGGGGTGCTCGTCGCAAGGAGCGTGCGTGCGGCGCCGGAACGGGTGTTGCACCTCTCCGGCACGGACCGCTAATCGGGAGATGGAGCCCGGATGCTCTGGATCGGATTCGTTCTGCTGGTCGCCGTCGTGGCGGCGGCGCCCTGGGTGGTGACGCGCTACCAGGAGCGGCTGCCGTACGCGCCCGAGTGCCCGCACTGCCGCTCGGTAACCGGGCAGCGCCCCGCGCACGGCGCCTTCGAGCGGACGTACGAGGCGCTCACCGCCAGCGCGGTGCGCACCTGCACCCGCTGCGGCTGGGCGGGGCGGATGCGCTGGCGGCTGGCCCCCGAGCGCGTGAGCGACCGCCGGTAGCGCCGCCGCCCGCGGGCGGGTGAATCCCATCCGAACCCACCGTTTTCCCACGCCGATCACCTCCGGCGGCAGGCACGCCGACCGCCTTCGGGTACTGGTTGCGAGCCGTCTCCCGCCGGTCTAAGTTCTCCCCCTCCCAAGCCCGTCACCGCTCCCGGCAAGACCCCGATCGAGCAAGTCCGTTGACGACCAGGAACACCGCCGACCCCGCCGCCGCGCAGGCGTTCGTGGAACAGCGCCGGTCCCGCATCTTCGGGATCCTGGGCCGTATCCCCACGCGCGTGGGCGGCGACGCGGTGCCGCTCTCGGCGGACCGCCTGGCGTACCTCCGCCGCGAGGGCGAGGAGCTGTACTGGAACGAGCTGGTGTGGGAGGAGCTCACCGACGAGGAGGCGATCACCGGGGGCCATCTCACGGAGATGGTGTTTCCCGCCTTCCTGGCCTACGTGGACGGGCTGCTGGTGGACCGCGTGCCGGCGGACTCGAGCGCCCCGGCCAGCCCGCACCCCGACGCGGTGGAGGAGATCCTCACCTTCCTGGGGGAGCGCTACGCCGAGGCCACGCTGGACCTGGAGAACGGCTGCGACTCGCAGAAGGTGGTGTGGGCGCGGCTGATGGCGCGGCAGCTCATCGACCTGGTCCTCTGCCGGCTCTACCGCCTGGGCTCCGCCGAGCAGGAGCTGCTGGCGCGCGCCTGAGCCCGGCGTCCGCGCCGCCCGTTCTTCCATCCCCCCGAAAATCGTGCCCCTCTCCCGCATCTTCCGCCGCGGCGAGTCTCGCCCGGGGCACCGCTACCTGGCCGGCGCGCCGCTGCTGATCGCGCACCGCGGCGGGTCGAAGCTCGCCCCCGAGAACACCCTCTACGCCTTCCGCCGCGCCGTCGCCTGGTGGCGCGCCGACCTGCTGGAGATCGACGTGCAGCCCACCCGCGACGGCGACGCGCTGGTGACGCACGACCCCGTCGTCGACCGCACCACCGACGGGTCCGGCCCGGTCGCGTCGTTCACCGTGGCGGAGCTGAAGCAGCTCGACGCGGCCCACCGCTTCACCCCTGACGGCGGCGCGAGCTTTCCGCTCCGCGGCACGGGGGTGCGGCTCTCCACCCTGCGCGAGGTGCTGACCGAGCTCCCCGACGCGCGCGTGAACGTGGAGATCAAGGACGCGCGCGCGCAGCAGGCGGTGTGGGACACCGTGCACGACCTCCACGCCGTGCACCGCGTGCTGATCGCGGCGGGCGACCGGAAGAACCGCGCGCGCTTCCATGATTATCCCGGGCCGGTGAGCGCGGGGCAGCAGGACGCGCTCGCCTTCTACGGGCTGCACCTGGCGCGCGCGGGACGGCTCTGGAGGCCCACGGTCGACGCCTTCCAGATCCCCGAGGTCTTCGGCGGGCGGCAGGTGCTCGACCGGCGGATGGTGGACGCGCTGCACGCCCACAACGTGGCGGTGCACGTCTGGACGGTCGACGAGGAGGCGGACCTGCGGCGCCTGCTGGGGTGGGGGGTGGACGGGATCGTGACCGACCGCCCGGACCGGCTCGCGCGGGTGCTGCACCAGGCGTACGGCCGGCCCCTCCCGCCGGGTCCGCCCCCGGGTGAGGCGGAGCCCTGGCTGGAACGCTTGTTGCGCGCCGGGTGAGGCTTCCGGCGCGCCGCGTCTTCCGCGGCCGCGCCGCGGCGACACGGCGATCCGGGGAGGCGGACGATGGCGCGGTACGACGGCGGGTTCAGGGGCGGGCGCGGCGCGGAGTACGACCGGGAGGCCGCGGCGCGCGAGGCGTACACCCCCGGCGGCTTCGGGCCGGAGTGGCAGCGGCGCGGCGGCTCCCGCTACGACGGCGACTTCCGCCCGCCGCGCGGCCGCGGCGGCGGCGAGGCCGACGTGGGCCGGCGCGGCGAGGGCCCGCCCTGGACCGAGCAGACGATGAACGGGCCCGCGCGCTACGGCCTGGGCCCCTACCACCGCCGCCTGGACCAGCGCCGCCGCCCCGACGAGGAGCTGAAGCACGACGTGGAAGAGGCGCTCTTCTACGACACCTGGGTCGATGCCGAGGCGATCACGGTGGAGGTGCGCGACGGCGTGGTCACGCTGCGCGGCGAGCTCCCCGACCACGACGAGGTGCGCTACGCCACCGACGACGCCTGGGACGTGGAGGGGGTGCGCGGCGTGCGCTCCGAGCTGCGCGTGAACTCGGCCCGCCGCAAGCCACTGGATCGCACCGGCCGTGCTGCCGCACAAGGGAACAAGGAAGGCCACGGCTGACGCACGGGCTCGACCAGCAAGAACGCCGCACCCGGACTTCAGGGTGCGGCGTTTCGTCGTTGCATGCAGATGATTTTATTACCGGATCGCACCGTCAATGCGCATTCCGCGCACACCCCGCCGACGTCATCCTGAGGCCGGCCTCGTTGCATCTCAATTCGGCAAAGACCTGGCAGGCCGAAGGATCTATCGCCAGTCGACTCAAATTCGCCAGCGGAATGCACGGGTGATCTCTCGATCTGGGATTACTTACGCTTCGCCGCTCAGCAGCGTAAGGCTGTCGCAGGCGGCAAGAGCGAGAAGCGCCGAAGTATCCGCGACGACCAGCATCAGGACACGTGGCGCCTCAGCCCTGCGAGCTCACCCCCCAGGTCTTCCGGCGGATAGTCGATCATCGGAATGCTGTAGCGCTGGCATTCGGCCGCGAACGTGAATCGGTCGGCATCCGCGAACTCCGCAGCGCCGCCAGCGGACATCTCACCGGACCGGAACATCAGCAGCGCCGCGAGAAGTTTGATGCGCTGACCCAGCTCCGCAGGGCTACGGTCGACCAGGTATTGCTCGGGAACGTTCACCGTGATCTGCATGATCACCCCTTTGTGGTGCGTGCTCGCGCAGCGTGCTCGTCCCCGAATCTAGCGTCGTCCCGACAAGCGAGATCCTTGTACCAGAGTAACTGGATCTCGTCCGAAAGCTCGGGATAGGCGGACCGGTTCGCCGCGCCGAGCACGCATCCCTGCGCCGCATAGAACCTGCACGCGGGCACGTTGATGTTCTGCGTCTCGATCTTCAGCCGGGTGCAGCCCCGCGCCCGCGCCCACGCCTCGGCGGCGCGGAAGAGCGCGGAGCCGACGCCCTGCCCGCGTGCGTCCGGGGCAACGCGGAGGTCCCACAGCACCGCCAGGTCGCGCCGGCCCTCCAGCATGTCCACGCCGGGCGTGGCGAAGGCGACGGCCGCCGCGCCCACGAGGGTGCCATCCACCCGCGCGGAGAGGAATCCCCACCTGGAGATGTCGAAGCGGTGCGCCCAGCGCGTCGGTCCCTCGCCGCCGATCGCGTCGTAGTCCTTCACCCAGGGGACGTCGAGGCTGCGCTCGGTCAGGACGAATGCACCCGCATCATCCGCCACGTCCAGGACGGAACGGACCTCGAATGAGATCGGGATGCGGGCGAAGTCCGGGAGCGCCGCCGCCGGCTCCTCCCTGACGTCGACGATCACGTTCAGCTCGAAGGCCGACGCGCGAGGGTACGCTCCCGCAGCGCGAGGAAGAGGGGGAGCGTGCCGGCCAGGCCGAGCGTCGAGGTGAGCAGCCAGAATACCCAGACCCTGCGCATGCCGAGGCGCCGCGACTCGTGCGTCATCCAGACGAGCGCGACCACGACGGTGCCGAGGAAGTCGAGCGCGAAGGCGGTGCTGGTGCGGTTGACGAAGAGCTCGGCGAGGGTGCGGCCGGGCTGCGTCCAGAAGCCGATGTTGCCGGTCTCGATCGACTCCCGCACCATCGGCACGCCGGGGAGGATGTAGCCGATCACCGCCAGCACGAAGTACACGTGCTCCATCCGCAGACCGCGCGTTTCGCGCTCCATGCCCGCCTCCAGGGTGGGAGTCAGCTGCTGAAGGTACCCTCGGTGACATCCGGTTCATGATGGCGCCGCCAGAGCACGAGCGCGCCGGCCGCCAGGATCCACAGACTGCTCCACCAGACCCAGAACCCCGCCAGCAGCCGGACCGGGATCGTCGCCCCGCTGTCCGACGGGAAGCCCGTCGAGTACAGCAGGAAGGACCCGGCCGCCACCACCACCCCCAGGCCCGCGCAGATCGCCGCGGCCTTCCAGCGGCGCCGGAGGAGGTAGACCAGCCCCGCGGCCCACAGCGGGTTGGCGAACCAGGCCAGCTGTCCGACGAGCACCCCGAAGTAGCCCGTCCCCAGGATCATGTAGCCAGGCTCCACGCGGACTCCCAGCTCCCCCTCCCTGAGCGCCGGCAGCACCAGCGACAGCGCGAACAGCACCACGCTGGCGCTCATGACGAGTCGCTTCAGCCGATCAGTGGAGGCGAGTGTCGGTCTGCGGTCCGTCTCCCGCACGGTCACCAGATCCGCTGCACGGGATACGCGTCGAACGCCCCGTCTACACTGACGACGGGAATGCCCTCGCGGATCGCCTGCGCGATGAGGATGCGGTCGAAGGGATCGCGGTGGTGCAGCGGGAGCCGCGCGATCTCGAAGGTGTGGTTCAGCTCGATCGGGAGGAGCCCGATACGGTTGACTCGCAGCTGCTCGGGGATGAACACGTCCAGCGGTTGGGGAATAGGGAGGCGCTGCAGCTGGACCTTGATCGCAATCTCCCACACGCTCGCGATGCTGAGCAGCGGGGTGTCGCCGCTCCGCCGGATCGCCTGCTCCGCGGTGGCGCTGAGCCGTGAATCGGCGGTGATGAACCAGAGGAAGGCATGCGTGTCCAGCAGGAGGCGCATGAGCTCACATGTAGTCGCGGAAGTCCTCGAGCGGAGCGTCGAAGTCGTCCGGGACCGTGAACAGCCCCTTCGCGCTCCCTGGAACGCGCTCCCCCGACATCTCTTCCGTGGCGGCAACGAGCCGCGCGACCGGATGACCGTCGCGCGTGATCACCACTTCGGCGCCCGCGTCGACCTCCTCGATCAGACGATCGAGCTGGGCCCCGGCCTGTTCGAGCTCGACGGCGAGTGTCATGCGCACCTCCATGGAAGTCTGGACGACGACATGCTCAATCTAACCTCCGGCAAGTCTCTACAACAATTCTGCCGCAGTCCGCCCCCTTGCCGCACTCCATGCACCTCCGTGCGTCTGGCGCCACGGGCGTTCCCGACGGGGACGCCCACACGGGGTGAAACCCCCTCTCCCCTGGCGTTGCCCAGAGCCAGACAGCCCCTATCGCGCCGTCGCTGGTGTAATCGCCGGTTATTCTCGATGGGAGCATTCTACAAACGCTTGATTCGCCAGCACTTCCGTGCGCTGCGGGCACCGAGGATGGCTCATTTCTTGCCCGCCGAGCCTCTTCACCGGCGGCGCTTGCGCCCGGGGCGGCGCGTGCCCCACACTGAATCGTACCGGCCTCTGAGCGGGGAGGGAAAACCTTGGCTGCCGCTGAATCGAAGGGGTCGATCCTGGTGGTGGACGACAATCCCGACAACGTGGAGATCCTGCGCGCCTACCTGGAGTCTCGCGGCTACACCGTGTCGGTAGCCGCGGAGGGAACGGCGGCGCTCGCGCGCATGGAAGAGGTGCGCCCCGCCCTGGTGCTGCTGGACGTGATGATGCCGGGGATGGACGGGTGGCAGGTGTGCCGCGCCATCAAGAACCACCCGGAGTACGGCAGCGCCACCAAGGTGGTGATGGTCACCGCCAAGGGCGCCTTCGAGGACAAGTTCGAGGGGCTGCGCTCCGGCGCCGACGACTACGTGGTGAAGCCCGTGGATTTCAAGGACCTGCTGGAGAAGGTCGAGCGCAACCTGGCCGCGAGGGGCACCGCCGCGTGAGGATCGTCGGCTACGTGGGCGACGAAGCCCTCCAGGAGGCGCTCGCGGCCGCCGGCGCGCGGCTGGGCGCCGAGGTGGTCACCATCAACGCGGGGACCGACGGGACGGCGGCGAACGCCGACCAGCTCCTGCCGGTGCTGCGCACGCACCCCGACGTGCTCCTCTTCGAGGTGCGCCCGGAGCTGCTGGCCACCGCGCGCGCCGAGACCCGCGCCCGCTCCACCTGCCTTCTCTCCGCCTGCCGCGGCGAGGAGCAGGTGCAGGCCGCCGTGCGCGCCGGCACCGACGCCTGGCTCCTCCTCCCCGCCACCGCCGACGAGCTGCACGCGCGCCTCTGGGCGCTGGGGGCCGGCTCCCGCCCGAAGGCCGCGCACGGCGCCGGCGAGGTGGCCGACCACCTGCGCTACGAGGAGATGCTGTACGACCGCTTCACCGGCTTCCCCACCCTGCCGGTGATGCTGGAGCGCGGGCGCGAGCTGCTGGAGCGGCGCGGGCGGATGACGGTGCTCTACATCGAGTTCGTGCGCTACAGCAAGCTGGAGGAGATCTACGGCTGGGAGAAGCTGGACGAGGTGCTGCAGACCACCGCCGCCGCGGTGCGCACCTTCTACGACCTGCGCCGGGGGGGCGAGGAGAACCTCCCCATGGTGTCGCACACGGGCGACGACGACTTCATCTTCTTCACCGACCTCCCCGACGCGGTGGAGCTGGCGGACCGGCGCATCAACGAGATCACGCAGGAGCTGCAGGACCACGTGCGCACCGCCATCGAGGCCGCGCACGGCGAGGACATCGCGGGGCTGTTCGAGATCTACGTGGGCTCGGCCACCCTCTTCCGCAACCCCAAGATCCGCCCCGAGCGCATCATCTACCGCGGCATCCGCGAGGCGGCCGCGGCGGCGCGCGGGGTGGAGAGCCGCGAGCGCAGCCGCAAGGTGGCGGACCTCAAGGAGACCATCCGCGAGGGCGCCGTCTACATCGTCTACCACCCGATCGTGGTGACGGAGACGAAGGAGATCTACGGCTACGAGGCGCTGGCGCGCGGGCAGCACCGGGGGCTGCGCTCGCCCGAGGTGCTCTTCGGGGTGGCGGAGGAGGCGAACCTGATCTGGGAGCTCTCGCGGCTCTGCCGGCGCAAGGCGATCGAGGGGATCGAGACCAACCTGCGGCCGGACCAGTTCCTCTTCATCAACATCGACCCGCACGACTTCCGCGACCCCACCTTCCGCTACCTGGACGAGGACGAGCTGAACGTCACGCACCGGGGGCAGATCGTGCTGGAGATCACGGAGCGCACGGCCATCACCGACTACCCGACCTTCCAGGGGTACCTGAAGGAGTTCCGCGAGCGCGGCTTCCGCTTCGCGGTGGACGACGCGGGGAGCGGCTACGCGGGGCTGGGGAGCATCGCCAACCTGGAGCCGGACTTCATCAAGCTCGACATCTCGCTGATCAGCGGGATCGACGCGAACTTCATGAAGCAGAACCTGGTCGAGACCATGGTGCAGTTCGCCAACGACCACGGGATCAAGGTGATCGCCGAGGGGGTGGAGCGCGAGGAGGAGTACCAGACGGTGAAGCAGATCGGCGTGCACTTCACCCAGGGCTTCCTCTTCCACGACGCCAAGGGCACGCCCCCGCCCATGCCGCTCCGGCTGTAAAGTCAACGGATGGACTCACGGTAGCGCCGCGGCTGGGCCCCTCACCCGAAAAACAGATGAGACAAACCGCCGTCTCATCTGTTTTTTCGACCTCTCCCAACCGCGGGAGAGGTGAACGGCACGACGACTCGGCAGCAGCCGCGAGCGAAGCGAGCCCTGAAGTCACCCTCTCCCGCGGTTGGGAGAGGGTCGGTTCGGGCGGACGCCCGGTAGCCTGCCGCACGCCGAAGCCGGGTCCGCCCGAAGCGGGGTGAGGGGTCGGCGCCGCGGACGCGCACAACCCTGTCCCACCCGCTGGCACGCCGCTCGCTCGAAAGTGCGCCCATGGCTGCCTCTCCCGAACCGCAGGTGTCCGTCGCGGATGCCACCGTCGCCGTCGCGCCGTCGCCGGTGGCGGAATTGGCGCGGCTGCTGGAGAGCCGGCGCGGCGAGCGGCACGTGGTCGCCATCCAGGACTTCCCCGACCCCGACGCCATCTCGTCGGCCATGGCGTACCGGGAGCTCGCGGCGTCGTTCGGCATCTCCACCGACATCCTGTACGACGGGCAGATCAGCCACCCCGAGAACCTGGCGCTGGTGAACCTGCTTGACATCCAGCTCACCCGCTGGTCGCGCGAGGTGGACCTGGAGCGCTACGCCGCCGCCGTGTTCGTCGACAACCAGGGGACCACCACGCACCTGACCGAGCGGCTGAAGGCGGCGGGGGTGCGCACCCTGGCCGTGATCGACCACCACGACCCGCAGGACCTGCTCGACCCCATCTTCTCCGACGTGCGCCCCCTGGGCGCGGCGGCCACCATGTTCGCCGAGTACCTGCAGAGCGGCACCATCCTCAAGCTCGACGCCGAGAACGACGCGCACGTGCGGCTGGCCACGGCGCTGATGCACGGGCTGCACAGCGAGACCGACGGCTTCGTGCGCGCGCGGCCGCCGGAGTACCAGGCGGCGGCGTACCTCAGCCGCTTCATGGACAGCGACCTGCTGGAGAAGGTGCTGTGCGTGCAGAAGTCGCACGCCACGCTGCGGGTGATCGAGCAGGCGCTGGCGTGCCGCACGGTGCGCAACGGCTTCTCCATCACCGGCGTGGGGTACCTGCGCTGGGCCGACCGCGACGCCATCCCCCAGGCCGCCGATTTCCTCCTCACCGAGGAGAACGTGCACACGGCCATCGTCTACGGCCTGCTGAGCGACGAGAAGCGCGAGGTGATCTCGGGGAGCCTGCGCACGCTCAAGAGCACGCTGCGGGTGGACCGCTTTCTCAAGGACGCGCTGGGAGACGACGTGCGCGGGCGGCCGTATGGCGGCGGACGCAGCCGGGCGGGGGGATTCGAGATCGACTGCGGCTTCCTGGCGGGCGACGAGGAGGACGCGGAGCAGCGGAAGCTCAAGTGGCAGCTCTACGACCGCCGCCTGCGCCGCATGCTCTTCCGCGCCGCCGGCGTCGACGACCTCGACGAGGTCCTGGAGCCGAGGGTGGAGGACGACTGACGGCATCGCACGCCGGCCGCAGCACACACCGGGTTGAAATCACCGGGTTGGAAACCCGGGCTTGAACAACACGAAATCCGCCTTCGCGGATTCCCCCGCGACATCCTGGCGCGAAACCCGGGTGCGCCGCACGCGTGCCGGCTGAACTGCCGGGCCATCGCGATTCACCGCGCACTGCGTGGATACCCCGGGCGCAGTCCGCGAAGGCGGACTTCGTGTTGTTGTAGCCCGGGTTTCCAACCCGGTGCGAACTCCCGACGCGCTTCCAACCCCGCCGCCCACCGTGGTATCCAAAGTTCCGTCCGCCGCGTGAAACACCCGTCGGAGGAACACCATGAGCGACTGGATCCGCCGTCTCGCGCTCCCCGCGCTCGCGCTGGCCCTCGCCGCGTGCGATCCCCCGGCCCCCGCGCCGCGCCCCGATGCCCGCGCGGAGGTGGAGGCGCAGTACGCGCGCCTGACCGAGGCGATCCGGCGGGGCGACGTGGAGGCGATCCTCGCGATGCAGGCGCCGGACTTCAGCTCGAACAACGTCGGCGGCGCGGTGTTCGACTACGCGGCGATGGAGTCGTACACGCGCCGGCTGGCGTCCGCGGTCGACTCCGTGATCCACGTCCGCAACCGCATCCGCGGGTTCACCCTGCGCGGCGACACCGCCGTGGCCGACGTGTGCCAGGAGTTCTCGCGCATCCAGCGCGTGGACGGCGCCCCGCACCGCGTGGACACGAGCGTGCTGCAGACCGAGACCTGGGTGCGGCGCCCCGACGGATGGCGCCGCCGCCACGTCGAGAACGAACGCGGCATGCGATGGTTCGTCGACGGCCGCCGCATCGACCCCGTCCGGCCTTCCCTCGGCGGGCCGGAATACCGCCCCGACCCCGATCCCCCGACGGGCTGCGGGCTGCGCTAGCCAGGGGACAGGGGACAGGGGACAGGGGACAGGGGACAGCCAGCGACCCGGCGCAGCAAACTCCGGGTTGAAAACCCGGGCTTGAACAACACGAAATCCGCCTTCGCGGATTCCCCCGCGATAGACCGGCGCGGGATTCAGCTGCGCCGCACGCATGCCGGGCGGCCGGCGCCTCGCGATTCCCCGCACGCCGCGACGATGGCGGAGGCGCAGTCCGCGAAGGCGGACTTCGTGTTGTTGTAGCCCGGGTTTCCAACCCGGTGCGAATGCGGACTTCGCGCGCCTCTGCGTCTCTGCGTGATGCTTTTCCTCAGGCCAGCGCCTGCCGCACCTTCTCGGCGAGGGCGCGGTTCATCCCCGGGAGCGCGGCGATCTCGTCGGCGTCCGCACGGGCGCAGCTCCACACGGTCTCGTAGCGGTCGACGACGGACGCCACGCGCTTCGGGCCCATCCCCTGCACCCGCTCCAGCATCGCCGCCAGCCGCTCGCGCTCCAGGGCGTGGCCGATCGACTCGGGGTCCGAGGTGTCGTGGCCGCGCTCGCGCAGGTGGTCGAGGAAGGCGATCCAGTCGTCGTGCGCCCACCCGCTCGGCCGCGCGGTGACGAAGGCGCGCAGGTCCGCCCGCAGGTCCGGCCCTACGCGCTTGTAGACGAAGCCGCCGGTCTCGTCCTGCACCCACTTCTTCGCCGGCTTCTTCGCAGGCTCCTTCGCGACGGGCTTCGCCGCCGCGGCCTTGCGGGCGCGCGGCGAGAGGGCGGCGGCCTTCACCGCCGGCGGGTCGGCCGGGGCGGGGGCGCCGCGCGACTCGGTGGCGGCGTCAATCGGTGCTGCGGCGGCGGGCGCGCCGTCGCTCGGCGGGTTCTGCATCGGTCGGTTCCGGCTCCGGTCGAGGTGGGTCGTCGCGCTTCAGCACCAGCACGGAGAGCGGCGGCAGGGTCAGGCACACCGACTGCCCGTGGCCGTGCTGGGGGACGGGCTCGCTGTCCACGCGCCCCAGGTTCCCCACGTTGCTCCCGCCGTACGCGGCGGCGTCGCTGTTCAGCAGCTCGCGCCAGCCGCCCTCGGCCGGCACGCCGATGCGGTACTGGTGGCGCGTGAGCGGGGTGAAATTGAAGGCGAAGAGCAGCTGCTCGCCACTCTCCGCGCCGCGGCGCAGGAAGGAGAGCACGCTCTGCTCCACGTCGCGGAAGTCCACCCAGGTGAACCCCTCGTAGCTGAAGTCGGTCTCCCAGAAGGCGCGCTCGCGGCGGTAGAGCGCGTTCAGGTCGCGCACGAACGCCTGCAGCCCGGCGTGCAGCGGGTCTTCCAGCAGGTGCCAGTCGAGCGAGCGCGCCTCGCTCCACTCGCTCCACTGGCCGAACTCGCCGCCCATGAAGAGCAGCTTCTTCCCGGGATGGCCCCACATGAAGCCCAGCGAGCAGCGCAGGTTGGCGAACTTCTGCCAGCGGTCGCCGGGCATCTTCTCCACCAGCGAGCCCTTCAGGTGCACCACCTCGTCGTGCGAGAAGGGGAGCACGAAGTGCTCGCTGAAGGCGTACATCAGCGAGAAGGTGATCAGGTTGAAGTGGTACTTGCGGTAGACCGGGTCTTCCTCGGCGAAGCGCAGGAAGTCGTTCATCCACCCCATGTTCCACTTGAGGTGGAAGCCCAGCCCGCCCAGGTGCGGCGCCTGGGTGACCCCCGGCCAGGCGGTCGACTCCTCGGCGATCATCAGCGCGCCGCGGTGGCGGTCGCGCACGGTGGCGTTCAGCTGCTGCAGGAACTGGATGGCGTCCAGGTTCTCGCGCCCGCCGTACGCGTTGGGCACCCACTGCCCCGGCTCGCGCGAGTAGTCCAGGTAGAGCATCGAGGCCACCGCGTCCACCCGCAGCCCGTCTACGTGGTACTCCTCCAGCCAGTAGAGCGCGTTGGCGAGGAGGAAATTGCGGACCTCGTTGCGCCCGAAGTTGAAGATCAGCGTCCCCCAGTCGGGGTGCTCGCCCTGGCGCGGGTCTTCGTGCTCGTAGAGCGCGGTGCCGTCGAAGCGCCGCAGCCCGTGCGCGTCCTTGGGGAAGTGCGCGGGCACCCAGTCCAGGATCACCCCGATCCCCAGCGAATGGAGGTGGTCCACGAACCAGCGGAAGTCGTCCGGCGTGCCGTAGCGGCTGGTGGGGGCGAAGTAGCCGGTGACCTGGTATCCCCAGCTCGGGTCGTACGGGTGCTCAGCCACGGGGAGGAGCTCCACGTGGGTGAAGCCCATCTCGGTCACGTACGCGCCCAACCGCGCTGCCAGCTCGCGGTAGGTCATCACCCGCCCGCCCTCCTCGGGAACGCGCATCCACGAGCCCAGGTGCACCTCGTAGACGGCCATCGGGCGGGTGTAGCAGTCGCCGGTGCGCCGCTCCTCCATCCACGCCTCGTCGGTCCAGGCGAAGGGGGAGAGGTCGTGCACGATAGAGGCGGTGTCGGGGTTGTGCTCCGAACGGAAGGCGACGGGATCGGCCTTGAGGAAGGTGCCGCCGAGCGCGCCCTGGATCTCGTACTTGTAGACGTCGCCCGCCTCCACGCCGGGAACGAACATCTCCCAGACGCCGGAGCCGGGGTGGAAGCGCATCACGTGGCGCCGCCCGTCCCAGCGGTTGAATCCCCCCACCACGCTCACCCGCCTGGCCCCCGGCGCCCAGACGGCGAAGCGCGTCCCGGCGACGCCCTCCAGCTCGTCGGGGTGCGCGCCGAGCACGTCCCAGAGCCGCAGGTGCGTCCCCTCGCCGACCAGGTAGAGGTCGAAGTCGGGGATGGTGGGAGGGAAGGAGTACGGGTCCGCCTGCTCGACGGTGGTGCCGTCCGCCTCCGTCACGCGCAGCCGGTAGCGGAAGGGGTGCGCGCCGGGCGGCAGCACGAGCTCGAAGAAGCCGGCGGCGGCGGCCATCTCCATCGGCGCCCACTCGCCGGTCTCGGCGTTGACCACGGCGGCGGCGGTGGCGCCGGGGAGGAAGGCGCGCACCACCAGCCGCAACTCGCCGCCGAGGGAGACGCGGTGCATGCCCAGCACGCGGAACACGTCCCGGTGCTCGCCGGCCGCCACCTGCTGGATGTCGATGAGGAGAGTCGCCGAAGCCATCCCGATCCCGGTTCCAGGTACAGAGTGCGCCCGAGGCGCCTGCGAACGCCGTGCCGCGGCAACAACCTATCACGCAGAGACACGGAGACGCAGGGAGGCACGGCGGCCCTTTCTGAATGACCCGTCCCTCACACCATGGTTGACTTAGAAGATGGTTGACTTAGAAGCTTAAACATGTTACCGTTATGGGTACATCGCCATATCGGCGGTGTTCAACAATACTGAACAAATAATGGAGTTGAAGTGAGGATCATTACGGAATCGCGACTAACGGCTTTCTGGAGGGTACACCCAGACGCGGAAAAGCCCCTAAAAATCTGGCGAGCACTGGTACGCAAGAAGCAGTACAAGAACCCACACGAAGTGAAGCAGGACTTTAGCACAGTAGACTTCTTGGGAGGCAACACCACGGTTTTTGATATCGGCGGGAACAAGTACCGGCTGGTGGTGACAATGCGGTACGACATGCAGAACGTGTACATCCGGCACGTCGTCACACACGAAGAGTACGATCGGCTGTCGGACAAGGGGCTGCTATAGCAGAACTGGGCGGGTGCCGGATGACACGTCGGCACTCGCCGCCCAACAGGCACCCGACCACGTTGGGTGTCGATGAAACAGGAGCAAGTAATAATGGCAACCGTACTTGATATCGCGACCCCGCACATCCTGCGGACGGAGGCGGAGTACGAGGATGCGGTCGCGGAGGTGGATCGCCTGCTGAGGGTGGACCCTCAGCCTGGATCGGAAGAATACGACCGTCTGGAGCTGCTCGGGGTCCTGATCTCCGATTACGACGAGCGGCATAACCCGATCGACGATTCCGATCTCACTCCGCAGCAGATCGTGGAGTTCATGGCGGAGCAGAAAGGGCTGACCCGCGGCGAGCTCGCGGAGTTGCTGGGTGGGCGGTCCCGCCTGTCCGAATTCCTGCGGGGTGAGCGCGATCTGTCGAAGGGGCAGATCGAAGCGCTGCGCGAACATCTCGGGATTCCGGCCGACCTGCTCCTTTGATCGTCCATCGCTGACCACGAAATAGATGCGAAGGGGTCCGGCACCGGTGCCGGGCCCCTTCGTCAGGTCGAGAGAACGCGAACCGCAATTACGAGTCGTCGTGCAGCGCTCCCCAGAGGGCGAGCAGCGGCGCGCCGACACCCGTCACCAGGCCGGGGTAGCCTCCCACCCGCACGCCGGTCTGGAAGCGCACGCCGCCTTCCGCGGCCTCGACCTGCGTGGTCAGGCCGATCCAGTCGTGGAAGGTCACGCCGGCCTGGAGCGCGGCGCCGAGCTTCGCGCTGGACTCCAGGTCGTCGTTGGACTGGTAGACGATCAGCCCGGGCGAAAGGTCCAGGGCGCTCTCGCTCCCCAACCAGCGGCGGTAGCGGGCGCGCACGCCGGCGCGCATCGCGTTGTCGTTCGTGGAGAGGAACACGCTGCCGCCGAGCGCGTCGCCGGCGGAGCGGTTCCGCATCCAGCCGAGCTCCCAGGTGCCCATCACGCGGCGCTGGTCGTTGACGCCCGGCGGCTGCGACACGAACACCTGCACGCCGAACTCGGTGACCCAGAAGCTGCGGCACACCGGCAGGGCGCGCGGCTGGAAGCAGGCCTTCCCCTCCGCCGCCGAAGCGGCCGGCGGCGCGATGGGCGCGTTTCCGTCCGCCTGTTGCGCGACGGCCGGGCCCGCGAGCAGCAGGGCGCACGCTGCCGCGGAGCGGATCGCCGACCTCGTCACCGCCCCGCGCCGGCCGCTTCCGGACGCCGAAAAATCCGCATCTCCACGCATGATCCCTCGCTTGGTGTGATCGTGTCATCCATCGCCATCACCCGGACCGTGCCGGGGGCGGAACACTTGTGGGCCGGCGGGGGCGCGCCTATGGTTGCGGCGGGCGTTCGGCCGCCCACGCGCTCAGCGCCTCGACCAGCTCCGAAGCGGTGGCGAATGTCCGCTTCTCGCCGGTGCGGAGGCGCTCGACCAGTCCGCCGATCGCGTCGGGCGACGGCGAGCCGCGCGTGACGCGCACCACGAAGTACGCGTAGCCGGCACTCCCGATCGCTCCTTCATTCTCGCCGGGCTCCTCCATGTCGCCGCACCGGGCTCCGGTCCCTCACGCGCCTCCCGCCACTCCCGACGACGATAGCGGAGCCTCCGCACCGGGCCGTCACCCGGGGCGTCAACCCGTTGCGGGAGACGGCGCTGCGGAGCCCTCCCCCGCGCTCGACGCGCTCGGGGAGCCGCGCGCGTGGGCCGGCGGCGTGGAGGTGCTCGCGCGCCGGCGAAAGGAGCTGGCGCTGCTGGCCTACCTCGCCGCGAGCCGCCGCCCCGTGTCGCGCGAGCGGCTGGCGACGCTGCTCTGGGGCGACCGCCGCGACGAGCGCGCGCGCCACTCCCTCCGCCAGACGCTGCACCGGCTCACCACCGCACTCCCCGGCGCGCTGGAGACCGGGCCCGACCAGGTGGCGGTCGCGGCCGGCGTCCTGGCGTACGACGCCGCGGCCTTCGAGGCCGACGTGTCGGAACGGCGGTGGGAGGATGCGGTCGCCCGGTGGCGCGGCGAGCTGCTGGCGGGGTGCGACGACGCGGGCGGCGAGGAGTTCCAGGGATGGCTTGCCGCCGAGCGCGCGCGGCTGGGAAGGCTGTACGCCGCCGCGCTCCAGCGCCTCGCGGAGTCCACGCTCGCGGAGGGGCGCTGGCGCGATGCCTCCGCCTGGGCCGCGCGCTGGACCGACGCCGCCCCGCGCGACGCCGCGGCCGCACACGCGTGGATCGAGGCCCTCCGCCTCTCCGGCCGCGCGGACGAGGCCGCCGCGCGCCACGCGGAGCTCTCCGCCCGCTGGGCCGACGACTCGGTCGAGCCGCCGCCGGCGTGGCGCGCGCTGGGCGAGACGCTGGGCCGGGACCGCCGCACGCCCTCCGCCGCGCCAACCGCGGAGGCGGGCTCGGCGGCGCTGTTCGGGCCCGACCTGGTGGGGCGCGCGGCGCACTTCGCCGCGCTGGCGTCAGCATGGGAGCGGGTGCGCGCGGGGGAATCGGCGGTGGTGCTGGTGGAGGGCGAGCCCGGACTGGGGAAGACGCGGCTCTGCGCCGACTTCGCCGCGCGCGTGCAGGGGGAGGGGGATGCGTGGATCGGCGCGGCGCGGGCCTCGGACGCGCGGGATGCGGGGGCGTGGGCGGTGCTCCGCGACGCGCTGGCGGGGCTGGAGCGCGCACCCGGCATCGGCGGGGCGCCGGACTGGGCGCTGGCGGAGGCCGCGCGGCTGGTCCCGGCGCTGCGCGAGCGCTTCCGCACCCTCGCCGCCCCCGACGGTGCGGAAGAGCTCCTGCATGAGGCCGTCTGCCGCATCCTGGCCGATGTCGGCGCAGAATCCCCCATCCTCCTGCAGGTGGACGACGCGGGCGAGGCGGACCCCGCGTCGACGCGCCTGCTCGCCGCCATCGCCCGCAGGCGCATCCCCGGGGTGATGCTGCTCCTTGCCGCCTACCCCGGCGCGGTCGACCTCCCCGGCGCCGATCGCATCGCCCTCTCCCTCCTCTCCGCCGCCGAGACGGAGGCGCTGGTGGCGGGGATGCTCGAGCTGCCGGCGGATGAACGGCAACGGCTCGGCGGATGGATTCATCGCGAGGGCGGTGGAAATCCCTTCTACTCCGTCGAGCTCGTCCGCGCGCTGGCGGACGAGGGACGGCTGCGGCTGGCGGCGGATGGGAGCTGGCGCCTGGAATCGCTCCCGGAGGGCGACGCGCCCCCGCTTCCGGCCCGCCTGCGGGAGGCGATCTCGCGGCGGCTCGCGCGGCTGGGGCCGGACGCGCGCCGCCTCCTGCTCATCGCCGCGCGCGGGCGGCGCCTGCTGCCGGCGGAGGCGGCCGCCGCGGCGCGGATGGAGCCGGACGCCGTCGCGGAGGCGCTGGACCAGCTGCTGGTGCGCCGGCTGCTGCGCGAGTGCCCGCCTCCCACGCCCGGCTACGAGCTGACGCACGAGCTGCTGCGCCGCTGCGTGCTGGACGGCCTCGCCGAGGCGGAGGGCGGGGCGCCGGAGCCGGTGCGCGCGGGGCCAGCGGACGCACGCTTCGTCGCCCGCGAGCGCGAGCTGGAGCAGCTGGAGGCCGCGCTCTCCCGCGCGGTGGCGGGCGCCGGCGGCGTCGGCTGGATCGCGGGAGAGGCGGGGATCGGGAAGACGTCGCTCCTCCGTGAATTCACGCGCCGCACCGCCGTCCGCGAGCCGCGCGCCCGTGTCGCCTGGGGGGAGTGCGACGCGCTCGCGGGCGAGGGCGCGGCGTATCTCCCCTTTCGCGAGATCTGGCGCACCCTCCGCGAGGCGATTCCGGGCGCGTCGGGAAGCTTCGAGGCGCCGGGCGCGGGGAGCGTGGAGGAGTGGTTCACCGCGGAGGTGCGGCGCGCCGCGGTGCACACGCCGCTGGTGCTGATCATCGACGACCTGCAGTGGGCCGACGCCTCGTCGCTCGGCCTCCTCTTCCACCTCGCCCGCCGCATCTCCGACGCGGCCGTGCTGCTGGTCGCCGCCTACCGCGACGCCGACGTGGCCGCGCGGGCGCCCGGCGCCGGACCGTCGCCCGCATCGGTGGTGGGCGAGTGGCAGCGGCTGTTCGGGGCGGGGGGGATCGGGCTCGACGTGCTCGACGGCCCCGACGCGCTGCGCCTGGCCGGCGAGGTGCTGGAGACGGACCCCGCGGCGCTCAGCCTCGGCCTGCGCGAACGCCTCCTCCGCCACACCGGCGGCCATCCCCTCTTCCTCGTCGAGGCCGTGCACGAGCTGCGGGCGCGCGGGGGAATCGCGCCCGCGGAGGAGGGTGGCTGGCGCGAGGGCGCGGCAGCGGCGTGGACCGCGCTCCCGGCACGCGTGGAGGGGGTGATCGCGGAGCGGGTGCGGCGCCTGTCACCCGAGCTGCGCCGCCTGCTGGGCATCGCCGCGGTCGAAGGCCAGGTCTTCACCGCCGAGGTCGTCGCCGAGGTGGCCGGGATCGACGTGCGCGAGGTGGTGCGGCAGCTCGGCGCGGAGCTCGACCGGACGCACCGGCTGGTCGCCCACCACGCCGTGCGCCAGCTCCCCGGCGGGAGCGAGTCGCGCTACCGCTTTCGCCACGCGCTCTTCCAGGCACACACCTATGGCCTGCTGGACGCGGCGGAGCGGCGCTACCTGCACGGCGACGTGGGGCGCGCGCTGGAGCGTCTCTACGGCGAACGCTGGGCGGAGGCGGCGCCGCGGCTGGCGCGGCACTTCACCGAAGCGGGGGATGATGCGCGGGCCGCGCGCCACCTGCACGCCGCCGGCACCCGCGCCGCCCTCGCCTCCGCGCACGCCGAGGCGGCGGCGCTCTTCGCCCGGGCGCGCGACGCGGCCGAGCGGAGCGGGCAGGCGGAGCTCCGCGCCGCGATCGACGAAGCCACGGCGGACTCGCTGCACCTGGCCGGCAGCCACGCCGACGCGCGCGCCGCATACGAGGCGCTGCTCGCCTCGGCACAAAGCGCGGGCACGCGAGCCCGGCTCCTCCGCAAGCTGGGCGACGCGTGGCAGGCGGAGCGCGCGATGGAGCCGGCGCTCGCCGCGTACGGGCGGGCGCGCGACGCACTGTTCGAGGCGCCGGAGTGGGAGGGCGGCGACTTCGGCGAGTGGGCGCGGCTCGAGGTGGGGTGGGCGCAGGCGCTGCTGGGCTCGGGACGGCTGGGCGAGCTGAAGGCGTTCGTGCGCGGCGCGGCGGAGGGAGTGGAGCGCTACGGCACGCCGGGCCAGCGCACCTTCGTGCTCGCCGCGCTGCTGCGGGAGCTCTCCCGCCGCGAGCACGTCCTGGCGCTGGACGCGCTGGTGGGCGCCTTCCGCACGGCCGCGGCGGAGGCGCTGGGATCGGGGCGGCTGCGGGAGCAGGCGGGCGCGGAGTTCGCGCTCGGCTTCACGCAGCTCTGGCGCGGGCGCTTGGACGAGGCGGAGCCGCGGCTGGAGGCGGCGCTCGCGCTGGCGGAGAGCGGCGGCGAGCGATGGCGCGTGGTGGTCTGCTGCACCTACCTCGCCCTGCTCCACCGCCGCCGCGGCGCAGAGGACGAGGTCCGCCGCTGGACCGGCCGCGCGCTGGCGGCGGGCGAGGAGCTTCCGGCGTGCACCGGGATGGCGCGGGCGAACGAGGCGTGGCTCGCCTGGCGCGCGGGCGATCCGGCCGGCGCGCGCACCCTGGCCGCGGCGGCGATGCGGGTCTGGGCGGGCGTATCCCCCGTCTACCCGTTCGAGTGGGCGGCGCGGTGGCCGCTGCTCGCCGCCGCGCTGGCGGAGGATGCGGTCGGCGAGGCGGTGGAGCACGCCCGCGCGCAGCTCGACCCCGAGCAGCAGCCGCTGCCGCCCGAGGTCGCGCGCGAGCTCGCGCTGGCCGTCGATCTCTGGGAATCAGGCGATCAGCCGCGCACGCGTGTGCATCTCCAGCGCGCAGCCGAAGCCGCCGTGCCGCTCGGGTTCCTCTGACCGGGAGATCGTGGCCGCGGATCGGGGGAATAGGCGACTCACGTCGCCGCTACAACGGCACACAGTCCGCCTGCGCGGACTCCAGCGGCTCACGGGGTCTGCCTGGCGGTTTGTTCTGGTTGAACGTGACCCTGAAGACGTCATCCTGAGGCCGGCCACACCGGAATGTCGGTACGCAGGAAGGTCAGCAGGCCGAAGGATCTAAAGTCGGCGCTCGGGACCACGCCTGCGACGCGCAAGATACAGTCGCGCTTCGGCATGGTTGGCTCCGAGGGTCGGCTACAGATCCTTCGGCCTGCCAACTATTGTCGTGGCTGACGGTCAGGCGTGGCCGGCCTCAGGATGACGTCGTTGGGCGGGATGCGCGGATGAGACTCTCTGTAGATCCAAGCTCTTCGGCCGCCGCGCGGTCCATGATCCACACGTACTCCCCGTCCGTCGGCGCGACGAGCTGGGCGGGGAGGCGAAAGGGGTCGCGCGGGCCCTCCAGCACCTTCCGCACGACCTCGGCCTTCCCGGCACCGACGACGAACATCTCCACGCGCGCGGCGGCGTTCACCACGGGCACGGTGAAGGTTACGCGCGGCTCGCCCAGCTCCCGCATCAGCGCGGGCGCGACCGTCAGCGTGCGCTCGCGCAGGAGGGGATCGAAGGGGAAGAGGGAGCAGGTGTGGGCGTCGGGTCCGAGGCCGAGGTGGATCACGTCGAAGCGCGGCACGCCGGGGCCGAAGAACGCCGCCAGCTCCTCGCGGTAGCGCGCCGCCCCCTCCGCCGCCGGCAGCTCGCCGCGCATGCGGTGGACGTTCGCCTCCGGGATCGGGACGTGGCGGATGAAGGCGTCTAGCGCCATCGCGTAGTTGCTGCGCGGGTGCAGCGGCGGCACGCAGCGCTCGTCGCCCCAGAAGAGGTGCACGCCCTCCCACGGGATGCGCGCGTCGGCGGCGAGCAGCGAGTACATCTCCCGCGGCGCCGTACCGCCCGAGAGCGCCACGGAGAAGCGGCCTCGCGCCTCCACCGCCGCGCGCGCCTCTGCCGCGAACGCCTCGGCGCCGGCCCGTGCTGCCGCGTGCGCGTCATCATGCACCTCCACCCGTGCGGCAGCCATCATCGCCTCCATTACGGCATCTGGTAGATGCGCACCTCGCCGGACACGTCCACCTCGACGACCGTGTTGATCATGTCCAGCGGCGGCGCCACCGCCTGGATCGCCCGGAGCGCCTGCTCCAGCGCCGCGATCTGGTCCGCCCTCGGCACGTTCGGGATCACGATCGCGCCTGCGTGGATCTCCTCGCGCCGAAGCATCGGCCCGAAATCCTGCCAGTTGTTCGTGACGAGCGTCAGGCTCTCTTCACGCAGGAACCGGAGGAGCACCGGGTCGGCGCTGCTCTGCCAGCCGCGGTGCAGCACGTGGTAGGCGACGTACCCGAACGCGTTCGCCACCTCCACCAGCTTCGGCGTCAGGCACTCGTCGATCAGGAGCTGGATCACGCAACCCGGCTTCCGCCACGGTCAGCCGCGGAGCTCCTCGGGCGTGAAGCGGTGCGTGGGCTCGCGGCTGCGCCAGGGCGCATCCTTCGGCCGGCCGCGGCGGGGGTAGAGCTCCGCGTAGCGCGTGGCGGCCTCGAGCGCGGCTTCGTCCAGCGATGGATAGTCCTCGAGGAGCTCGGCACGGGGAACCCCCTGGCGGAGGAACTCGGCGATCATGTGGACCGGGATGCGGGTTCCCCGGAAGACGGGCTCCCCGCCACGAATCTCGGGGTGCACCTGGACCCTGGCGTTGATCCGTTCGAGCTCGTCGAGCCGGGCCCGCACCTCCGCCAGCGGCTCGCGGATGTCCAGCCGGACGGCTCCCTCCATCTCGATCACGGGCGGCACCGCGTCGAAGTCGAAACCGGAAAGGACGCGGTAGACCGCCTTCCTCGCCTTCGACGAGAGCAGCGCGTTCACCCGCAGGTACACAAGCTCCGCGCCGCCGAGGGCACGCCCGCGGAGATCGCCCTCGCTCCGGAGCACGTACGTGCGGATCTCGTTGCGGTCGATCGCCTGGTTGACGGCGCGGGTGGAGACGCCGGCCACGTAGGCCGCCTCGTTGACGGTCGCCAGCCTGCGCTCGCGGCGGCGCTCCGAAAGCCCTGTCCTGGCCATAATTCCTCCTCGATTGAGGAAGAATATAGCCCGGCCTTGGCTCCTGCACCACCCACCACTCCCGACCGTCGTCACGCAGCAGCCGTCAGCGTCCGCGAACAGCCCCGTCTTCCGCCCCGTCAGTGCCGCGGCTCGCGAAGGGTGTCGACGCGCACGACCTGCAGCCGCCCGCCGCGCCGCTCCCACACGGTGACCGTGTAGTGGGTGAGGCTGTGGCTGGCCGGCGATTCTGCAAAGTCGCCGGCCTCCGCGCGCACGAGGGTCCATCTCCCGCCCCTCCAGCAGTACTCCCCGTCGTGGTAGATCCCGCCGCCCATGTTCCAGTGACTGCTCACGCACGGTCGCCCCGCGATGGGACGAACACGTCCCTCGCCCGTGAGCACGGTGTCTTTCACGAACCGGCCGCGCGCCGGCTGGTACATGAAGACGTCGAACGCCTCGTTGCCGGTGGCCCCCGCGGTGGTCAGCACCTTGAGGTCCATCCACCCGTCGCGGTTCAGGTCCACCCCCTGGAAGAACGCGTGGCCGCGGGTCGGCGGAGAGGCGGCATCGTCGATCGCGAGCACCTGCACCGGCACGCCGCCTCGCACTCCGCCATACACGCGCACCGACACCGGCTGCCCGTACACGGGATCGACGGACAGGACCATGCGCACGGGCGCGCGGCCCTGCCTCAGCGTGCACCGGTAGGCCGGGTTGCCACGGATGTCCTCCGCGTACCGCCAGCGGCCGGTGTCGGCGGGGGGACGCGCCGCGGGCGTGTCCGTTCGCCGGCATCCGACCGGTTGCGCCGCAGCCTGGGCCTGGGCCTGCGGGGCCGGGCGATGCACACCGCAGAGCGCCGCGACGGCGAGGACGGTGGCCAGGCGCCGCATCGAGGTTATTCGTGCGCCGCGGGCAGAGGCTCCCGCCACTCGCGTCCGTCCTCGCGCAGCAGCCTGTCGGCGCCCGGAGGGCCCCACGAGCCCGCGGGATAGGGCTCGGGCTCGCCGCCGCGCGCCCACTCCTCCAGGATCGACGTGACCAGCGTCCAGGCGGCCACCACCTCGTCTTCGCGGGCGAAGAGGGTCGCGTCGCCGAGCATGGCGTCGAGGAGGAGGCGCTGGTAGGCCTCGGGGGAGTCGACGCCGAAGGCCTCGCGGTAGTCGAAGTCCATGCTCACCGGGCGCAGCTCGCCGCGCATCCCCGGTACCTTGGCCTCGAAGAAGAGCGAGATCCCCTCCTGCGGCTGGATCTTCAGCACCAGCGCGTTGGGCGCCGGGCGGTCGCCCTCCACCAGGTCCAGGATGGGGTGCGGCGCGGGGCGGAAGCGCACCACCACCTCGCTCACCTTGGCCGGGAGCCGCTTCCCCGTGCGCAGGTAGAAGGGGACGTCGGCCCAGCGCCAGTTGTCGACCCACACCCGCAGCGCCGCGAAGGTCTCGGTGCGCGAGTCGGGCGCGACGCCGGGCTCCGCGCGGTACGCGGGCAGCTTCCCGTCCTCCGAGGCGGCGTACTGGCCGCGGACGGTGTCGTGCGCCACATCTTCGCCGCGGATGGGGCGGATGGAGCGCAGCACCTTCACCTTCTCGCTGCGGATGGAGTCGGCGTCGTAGCTGGCGGGCGGCTCCATCGCCACCAGCGCCAGCACCTGCAGCAGGTGGCTCTGCACCATGTCGCGGAGCGCGCCGGCCTTCTCGTAGTAGCCGGCGCGCTGCTCCACGCCGACCGTCTCGCCCACGGTGATCTCCACGTGGTCGACGTAGGTGCGGTTCCACACCGGCTCCCACACCACGTTGCCGAAGCGGAAGACCAGGATGTTCTGGGTGGTCTCCTTCCCCAGGTAGTGGTCGATGCGGAAGATCTGCGACTCGTCGAAGACCCGGTGCAGGTCGGTGTTGAGCGCCTTCGCGCTCTCCAGGTCGTGCCCGAACGGCTTCTCGGCGATGATGCGGCTGAAGCACTTCCCCTTGGGGTCGCACACCAGCCCCGCGCGGCCGAGCTGCTCGGCCACCATCTCCATCACCCCCGGCGGAACGGCCAGGTAGAAGAGCCGGTTCCCCGCCGTCCCCTGGTCGCGGTCCAGCGCCTCCAGCCGCTCGCCCAGCTTCCGGAACCCCGCCGCGTCTTCGAACACCGAGCCCACGTAGCTCAGCCGCGGCGCGAAGCGGGCCCATTCCTCCTCGTCCGGCTCCTTCGCGAACTCGGCCAGCGCGGCGCGCATCCGCGTGCGGAACTCGTCGTCGCCGATGTCCTCGCGCGCGAAGCCGACCACCGCGAAGTGCTCGGGGAGGAGCCCGTCGCAGAAGAGCTTGTAGACGGCGGGCATCAGCTTGCGGCGGGTGAGGTCGCCGGTGGCGCCGAAGATCACCAGCGCCAGCGGCTGCGGCGTGCGCCCGGACTTCATGGTCTTGCGCAGCGGCGTCTCCGCCGGCGCCCCCGAGGCCATGGCGACCTGCGTCGGCGCGCTCATCCGATCACGGGCTTGGGGGGCGCGTCCTCCTTGACGACCGCGTGCCCGCCGAACTGGTTGCGCAGCGCGGCGATCACCTGTGCCGAGTAGCTCTGATCCTGGCGTGAGCGGAAGCGCTCCAGCAGCGAGGCGGTGATCACCGGCGCGGGAACGTTCAGGTCGATGGCGGTCTGCACCGTCCACCGCCCCTCGCCGGAGTCGGCGACCCACCCCTTGATGGCGGCCAGGTCCTGCCCCTCGGCGGCGTAGGCGAGCTCCAGCAGCTCCAGCAGCCAGCTGCGCACCACGCTGCCGTGGTTCCAGAGCCCGGCGATGGCGTGCAGGTCGAGGGGGAAGTCGCTGGCGTGCATGATCTCGAACCCCTCGGCGTACGCCTGCAGGAGCCCGTACTCGATGCCGTTGTGCACCATCTTCACGAAGTGCCCGGCGCCGCTGGGGCCCACGTGCAGGTAGCCGTCCGGGGGAGCGAGGGTGCGGAAGATGGGCTCGCAGAGCTTCACCGCCTCGGGCGGGCCGCCCACCATCAGGCAGTAGCCCACCTTCAGCCCCCACACCCCGCCGCTGGTGCCCGCGTCGATGAAGTGCAGGCCGCGCGCGGCCAGCTCCGCCGCGCGGCGCTTGCTGTCGTGGAAGTTGGAGTTGCCGCCGTCGATCAGCACGTCGCCGGGCTGCATGGCGGCGGCGAGCTTCGCGAGGGTGCCCTCGGTGGGCCCGCCGGCGGGAACCATCACCCACACCACGCGGGGCGCGGGGAGCGCCTGCACCATCTCCTCGAGCGAGCCGGCCGGCGAGGCGCCGGGCGCCGACCCGACCTTCTGCGTCAGCTCCGCGTCGAGGTCGAAGACCACCACCTCGTGTTCCTCGCGCAGCAGCCGCTCGACCATGTTGCCGCCCATCTTCCCCAGCCCGACCATCCCCAGCCGCATCGCCGCCTCCACTGTCTTGGGTCCCCTCGCCGCCGAGCGATGCAATTACGGGCGCGCCCCATGCCGCGGCAAGGGCAGGAACGGTGGAATCACGGAAGATCAAGCCGCCGGGCGGGGTCAGGCTGCTGGAGGCAGCGGCATCTCTCCTGAGTCACCGGCGAGGTCGGGCGAATGAATTCGCTGCAACAACTACACGAAGTCCGCCTTCGCGGACTACAGGCCGCGGAGCGGCCGGGGCGACACGGCACGCGATGGGGTTCGATGCATCCGCGGCAAGGGGGTGCCGTCAGTCATCCGGTTCCAATTCCGCTGTGCGGACCGTCGTACCATAGCGGTGATGATCCTCCTGGTTCAGCACATACTCGCGGACGCGTGCCAGCACCGTGGGTGAGACGGTGAAGGCGCCGTACGCACCCTGCCACTTGAACGGAATCTTCAGGCGCTGGTTGATTAGGTGCGAGGTCGCACCCTTGACCTGTTTCACCAGCTCGGCCACGGAGAGCTTCGCCGGAATGCGGACCAGCAGGTGGACGTGATCGGCCACCGCTCCGAACGCGATCACCTCGACTCCCAGCTCGACGCACTCGTGCCGAATCGCGCGGTCGACGATGGTGATCAGCTCCGGCGAGAGAATCGGCAAGCGATCCCAGGTCGCCCACACCAGGTGAACGTACAGCTTGGTAAACGGCTCTCGCATGGTCCCCAAGCTCCTCACGGCACGGAAACGATCCGGCACGACTCCCGGTAGTCGGCGAAAGGCCCGGCGAAGGCCGGCTTCGCGGCATCATGCAGGCGGATAAATCCGCACCTCCGCAGCAACAAAAACAGAAGTCCGCCTCCGCGGACTCCCACCTTTTCGGCTCCCTCAGCGGCGGCGCACGCGACTCCACCCCGACGTAACCGCGGCCACCCACCACGGCTGGCGAGAAGCCGATCGCGTGCGATGAAACGACGGCATCGCCACAGCCTGTAGTCGGCGAAGGCCGACTTCGTGTGGTTGTTGCAGCGAATTTATTCGCCCGGCCACGGCCACGAGACCGCTCAGTCTCTCCCGCCCGGCCGGGGTTCCTGCCGTGCCGGCGCCTCCCCGGGCGCGACGAAGTCGGGGCGGGCCTCGGGGTGGCGGATCTCGCCGCCGAGGAGGGCGGCGCGCGAGGCGGCCGCGAAGCCGACCAGCGAGACGACCAGCGCCAGGATCGCGAGCCCCCGCGCCGCCCGGTGCCGCCGCCGCACCATCAGCAGCGCGAGCAGGGAGACCAAGCCGGCGGCGGCGATCGCGTACGTCGCCCACTCCGCCGCCTCCTCGTGCGCGTGGATCATGCGCCGCGAGACGCCCGCGAGGTTCTCGATCACCTCCTCGGCCGGCTCGCCGGTGAGCATCACCCCCCAGGTGGCGACGCCGACCACCACGGCGAGCGCGAGCCCCAGCCGCAGCACGTCCTCGCTCTTGCGCAGCAGCCCCCACGCGATCAGCAGCGCCGCGAAGAGCGAGCCGAACAGGGGGATGTGGTTCAGCATGATGTGCAGGTGCGCGGCATTCAGGTTCATCGTCCGCTCCGCTCCGTCCGGGTCCGTTTCGCCCCGCCCTCCATCCGGAGACGGGACACGACAGCGGATTGATGCACCGCCGATGCCGGGAAGTCCAGCGCGGCGGTTTCGTCGGCCCCGCGCGCCAGCGTAGATTGAGGGCACTCCGAAATCGTCGACTCACCGCGGACGTGATCCCCATGCGGCTCAACCGAATCCTCGCCGCCGGCGCGGCGGCACTCGTGGCGTGCACACCCGTAGCCGCGCAGCGCCCGCTGGCGGCGGACATGGTGCTGTACAACGGGAAGATCTTCGTCGCCGACAGCGCGTCGACGGTCGTGCGGGCGATGGCGGTGCGCGACGGGAAGGTGGTCGCCACCGGGAGCGACGCGGAGATCCGCGCCCTCGCCGGGCCGGGGACGCGGCTGGTGGACCTGGGCGGGCACCTGGTGACGCCGGGGTTCAACGACGCGCACATCCACATCGCCGAGGGCGGCGGCGCGCTGCTCGAGGCGGACCTGTCCGGCGCCACCTCGCTGGCCGAGATCGAGCGCCGCGTCCGCGAGGCGGCGGCGAAGACGGCGCCCGGCGAGTGGATCCAGGGGCGCGGGTGGGACCAGACGCGGCTCCCCGCGGCGGAGCTCGGCCCCGGCGGCTGGCCCACCAAGGAGGCGCTGGACCGCGCCGCCCCGAACAACCCCGTGGTGCTCTCGCGCGTGGACGGCCACACCTCGTGGGCGAACTCGGCCGCGCTGCGCCTGGCGGGGATCACCCGCGCCACGCCCAACCCGCCCGGCGGCGAGATCGTGCGCGACCCCCGCACCGGCGAGGCGACCGGAATCCTCCGCGAGGGGCCCGCGCGCGGCCTGGTCACCACCCGGGTGCCGTCTCCCGGGCCGGCGCAGATCCGGCGCCAGATCGAGGCGGCCATGCGCCTGGCCGCCAGCACCGGCGTCACCAGCGTGCAGACCGACGTGTCGCCGATCACCTCCGGCAGCTTCGACGAGAACGACCCGGCGCTTCCCGCCGCCTACCGCGTGTTCCAGGAGCTGGAGCGCGAGGGTGCGCTCACCTTCCGCGTGTACGCCTGGGTGCCGCTGACCCGCGAGTTCATCGCCGCGTTCAGCCGGCTGGGCATCCGCGCGCCGTACGGCGACGCGTGGGTGCGGCTGGGGATGGTGAAGGGGTACACCGACGGCTCGCTGGGCTCGCGGAGCGCGTACATGCTGGCGCCGTACAGCGACGCGCCCGACACGCGCGGCCTGCCGCAGCACAGCGACGCCGGCCTCGACTCGCTGGTCGACGCCGCCGACGCGGCGGGGCTGCAGGTGATCCTGCACGCCATCGGTGACGCGGCCAACCGCCAGGCGCTGAATGCCTTCGAGCACGCCGCGCGCGCCAACCCCGCGCACGAGCGCCGGCACCGCATCGAGCACGCGCAGGTCGTCGCCCCCGCCGACATCCCCCGCTTCCGGCAGCTCGGGGTGATCGCGTCGATGCAGCCCACGCACGCCACCAGCGACATGCGCTGGGCGGAGCAGCGCATCGGGCCGGAGCGGATCAAGGGTGCGTACGCGTGGCGGTCGCTGCTGAACGCGGGGGCCACCGTGGTCTTCGGCACCGACTTCCCCGTGGAGCCGATCCGCCCGGTGGAGGGGGTCTACTCCGCCGTGACCCGGCAGAGCCGCGACGAGCCGGGCACGCCGCCGGGCGGCTGGATGCCGCAGGAGCGCCTCACCCGCGAAGAGGCAATCCGCCTCTACACCGCGGCGCCCGCCTTCGGGGAGTGGCAGGAGGCGGTGAAGGGCACGCTGCGCCCGGGGATGCTGGCCGACTTCGTGGTCTGGTCCGCCGACCTGCTCACCATCCCCCCGGCCGACATCCTCAGGGCGGAACCGACGATGACGGTGGTGGGCGGACGAGAGGTGTACCACAAGCCGTAAGGGAATCTCACCCAGAGAACCAGAGGACCAGAGGAAAGACAGGCTTTTCTCTGGTCCTCTGGTCCTCCGGGTGAGATCGATCGGTTGCTGCGAGCTACGGCGTCTGCGTCGCCTCGGTGCGCTCCTTCGCGAGCGCGGCGAAGGCGGCGCGGACGAAGCGCTCGGGCGTCACCGGGCCGCGCCCCCAGCGCGCGTCGAGCTGCGCCGTCGGGTGCGCGGCGACGGCGTCGTCCGCGGTCTTCCCGGCGTCGAGCAGCGGGTTCAGGCGGTCGCGGACGGCGGTGAGCATGTCGCGGAAGTCGCGCAGGTCCTGCAGCGTGGCCAGCGGGCCGCGCGCGGGGACGATGGGCTCGATCGCCTGCGGAGCCTGGGCGAAGTTGGTGGCGAAGGCGTCCACCGTCTTGATCAGCCCGCTCAGCGTGCCGCCCCCCTCCGCGTCGATCTCCGGGTAGCCGTCGGTGGTGAGGCTGCTCAGGTAGAGCACCCCCGCGCGCTCGAAGTGCACCGCCACGTCCGAGCCGGTGGTCCCTTCGGGCTGCTTCACCAGGTGCGCGTCTTCGTCGCTCCCCATCCCGATCTGCACCACCTCCGAGAACCCCATCGACGGCGCGCGCGTCGCCGTGCTGGCCGCCGCCGCCGCGGTGCGCCGCGCGCGCACGATCCCGTAGCGCAGCCCCTCGTGCGCGATGGCCAGGGCGCCGTGCTCCTCCCATCCCGCGTCCTCGAAGCCCACCGCGCCGGGGCCGCTCATCAGCACCACGTAGCGCACGGGAGAGGCGTGCAGCGAGTCGAGCGCGCGGCGCGCCTTCTCCACCAGCGCGGGCTCCTGCACCCCGGCCACCATCGACTCCCTGGCGCCGGTGATCAGCACCAGGTTGCGGCCGTGGTCGGTCACGACGTAGGCGTGCGGCGCCACCTGCACCGCCAGCCCGCCGGCCGCGGGCTGCTGGGCGCACGCGGGAGCCGCCGCGAGGACGAGGGCGAGCGCGGCGCAGGCGGCGCGCGGAAGGGACTTGCGAATCATCGGGATGACGGCGTGGAAGGGTCTCGCGCCGGGTGGGGCGGCGCCGCGGTGTGGATGCGACCAAACGTACCCGCGCGGCCGCCCGACGGCAAAGGGAGAGGGTGTGGAAGAGACGGAGGCGGGGCCGTGGGCGGCCCCGCCTCTCGTCGTCGTCCGCTACGGATTCGTTCCGCCCGACGAGCCGCCGGAGCCGCCGCTGGGGGCCGCGGGAACGTTCACGTCCACGTCCACCTTGTGCTCGGTGGTGCCGCCCCCGCCTCCGCGGAAGAAGATGAACCAGGCGAGCGCCGCCACCACCAGCAGGGCCAGCAGCCCCACCATCAGCCCGCCCGCGCCGCCGTCGCCCCCGCCGGCGGGGGGCGGGTTCACGTTGTTGACTTCGACCTCGGCCATCGTGACCTCCGGGTAAGCACCCGGCCGCGTGCCCGCGTTCGCGGAGCGTAGCAGCGGGGCCGTTCAGAACGCGCCCTGCGACGGCCGATGATGCGCACTCCGTGCCACGCGCCCCGCCGGCGCTTCGCGGCGAGTCCGGGCGCGGTGCCGGAACCCGGTCCGCCGTGGACGGGACGGGGCTTCCGCAACCCGGCGCGAAGATCGATATTGCGCGCCGAAGCCACCCCGCCGCCTCCTTCCATCATCGATCCCCATCCGCAATTTGACCGACCGCACTCCCTCCCCGGCGACCGGGACCGTGTCCGCAGGCCCGCGCTCGCAGGGCACCACCGACCGCGGCGACCTGGCGCTGGTGCTCACCGGCGGCGGCGCGCGCGGCGCGTACCAGGTGGGGATCCTGCGCTACATCGCCAGGCGCTGGCCGGAGCTGAACTTCCCCATCATCACCGGGGTGTCGGCGGGGGCGATCAACGCGGCGCACCTGGCGCAGGCGCACGGCACCTTTCCGCAGGCCATCGACGAGCTGGCGGCGCTCTGGGCCGAGCTCACCCCCGACCGCATCTTCCGGGTGGACGTGGGCGGGCTTCTCTCCAACATGGGGCGCTGGGGGCTGCAGCTGGCGGGCGGCGGGGTGCGCGAGGCGCGGGTGCGGGGGCTGGTGGACACGGGCCCGCTCTGGGAGCTGCTCACCGAGGCGCTGGCGCCGGTGGACGGCGAGCTGACGGGGATCGACTACAACCTGGCGCGCGGCACGCTGCGGGCGGTGGCGCTCGGCACCACCAGCTACAGCACGGGGCAGACGATCATCTGGGTGCAGGGGCGCAACCTGCAGACCTGGGAGCGCCCCTCGCGGCGGTCGGTGGAGACGCGGCTGCGGCTGGAGCACGTGATGGCGTCGGGGGCGCTGCCGCTCTTCTTCCCCGCGGTGCAGATCGGCGACCAGTGGCACGGCGACGGGGGAATCCGCATGACGGCGCCGCTCTCGCCCGCGCTGCACCTGGGCGCGCACAAGATCCTGGCCGTCTCCAGCCACTACGAGCGCAGCTACGACGAGGCCGACCGCCCCACGGTGAAGGGCTACCCACCCCCGGCGCAGGTGATCGGCGTGCTGATGGACGCCATCTTCCTGGACGTGGTGGACCAGGACGTGATGCGGATGGAGCGGATGAACGAGCTGCTGCGCCGCTGCACCCCCGAGGCGAGCGACGGGATGCGGGTGGTGGAGCTGATGACCTTCCGCCCCTCGCGCGACCTGGGGATGATCGCGCGCGAGTTCGAGCCCAGGCTGCCGCGCGCCTTCCGCCTGCTCACGCGCGGCCTGGGCACGCGCGAGACCCAGAGCTCCGACGTGCTCTCGCTGCTGATGTTCCAGGACGACTACGTGAAGCGGCTGATAGAGATCGGCGAGGAAGACGCCCACCGCCGCGGCGACGAGCTCGCCGAGTTCCTCGAATAGGCAACGGAGATCTCACACATAGACGCAGAGGCGCGGAGAGTCACGGCGGGCTCTCCGCGCCTCCGCGGCTCTGTGTGATGCGATTTTACTGCAGCGGACGCGCCGATAGGCCCCGTGTTCGGCATCAGTCGCGGGCGTACAGCACGATCCCCTCGCGTTCCGCAGTCCGGGCCGCGTGACCATGCAGTTGTCTCGCGGACTCCCACTCGTTCTGCTCGATCGGCCAGACATCTACGCGGATATTGTCGCTCGGCATCGCTCCATCGAGCGCCGCGCGTTCGAATCGCCTCTCCTCCGCCTCCACGTCGGTGATTCCGCGATTCAGCACGACAATGAAATCCCAGTCGCTCTCGGAGGAACGCGGCGCTTCGCGGGCGCGGGACCCGTAGAAGATCAGTCGGAGCACCTCGCCGTCTCCCTCGGCCACCATGCGCGAAGCGAGCATCTCGGCCGTACGCCGGGAAGGTTGAACGTGCATGCGACTCCCTACTCTCGAGATTCCAGTTTCCGCAGGAGCGGCAGCATCAGCTTGAACACCTCGTCGGCGTGGGCGCCGAGGCCGTGGCCGGACGCGATGGTGCGCGACGTGGCGTTCGGCGTGCCGATGCGGGCGCACGCCGAACGGCGGTCCCGGTCGCCGCCGATGCAGAGGATGGGGAACGAGCTGAGCTCGCGGACCACCGGGAGGGTCGGGTACTCGCGGATCCTTCCCCCCAGCTCGCGCGGCCTGAACTTGAACTCCGCGTCGGCCGAGAAGCCGAGCAGCACCAGGCCGGCGACGCTCGCGCGGTCGGTGCTGTCCAGCCGCGCGGTGACCAGCGGGAGCACGTCGGCGCCGAAGGAATAGCCCACCAGCAGCACGCGCGGCCGGTCCCACTTCCGCCGATACACCCGCATCACCACCGACAGGTCGTCGGCGGCGACGGCCGGGTCGCGGGGGGTCATGTAGTAGCGCAGGCTGTTCCAGCCGACCACGGGGTACCCGGCGGCCGAGAGCCGCGCCGCCAGCTCCTCGTCCAGCCGCGCCCATCCGCCGTCCGCGCTGAGCAGCACCACCAGCACGTCGCCCGACGCACCGCGCCGCGCCGGGACCTCCACCAGCGGCAGCGACCCGACGTACGCGCGGGGGCCCAGGTACCCGAACAGCCGCGCGGCCATGACCGCGCCGTACGCCGCCGCGGCGACGAGCACGGCGGCCAGCGCGAGCGCCGCCACCCGTCGAGACGGACGGCGGCGGCGCAGTGTGGGCTGGACTTCGAGCGGCGGGTCGGCGGGCACGGTGCCACCCCGGTGGGATCGCGCGGCGAGGAGCGTCGAGGAACGGTCTCACCCGGAGACGACGGAGTCAACTGAAAAAATCATTAGACTCCGCCGATTCCGTGCGAGACCGCGCTCTCACGCCACCATCGGCTTCTCCGGCGGCTGGGCGGCGACCTCGGCGGCGTCGGCGGCGTCGGCGGCGCGGCTGCGGCGGCGGCCGTAGCCGAGGTACACCACCAGCCCCATCGCCAGCCAGACGAAGAGCCGCACCCAGGTCGCCGCCGGCAGCGCCGCCATCTGCGCCACGCAGACCAGCACGCCGACCGCCGGCACCCACGGCATCCCCGGCGTGCGGAAGGGGCGCTCCAACTCCGGCCGCGTGCGGCGCAGGATGATCACCCCGATGCTCACCAGCACGAAGGCCAGCAGCGTCCCGATGCTCACCAGCTGGCTCAGCACGCTGATCGGCAGCAGCCCCGCCGCGATCGACACGGCCACTCCGGTGAGCGCCGTGCTCACGTGCGGCGTGCGCCAGCGCCGGTGCACGCGGCCGAAGGCGGCGGGGAGGAGCCCGTCGCGGCTCATGGAGTAGAAGATCCGCGTCTGCCCCAGCAGCGTCACCAGCATGGTGCTGAACAGGCCGAAGAGCGCGCTGATCTTGATCACCGGGCTCAGCCAGGTGAGCCCCGTCGCGTCGATCCCCACCGCCAGCGGGTCGGGCACGTTCAGCCGCGAATAGGGAACGATGCCGATCAGCACGGTGGCGACCAGGATGTAGATCACGGTGCAGATCGCCAGCGAGCCCAGGATGCCGATGGGCAGGTCGCGCTGCGGCTTCTTCGCCTCCTGCGCGGCGGTGGACACGGCGTCGAAGCCCACGTAGGCGAAGAACATCACCGCGGCGCCGCGCAGCACGCCGCTCCAGCCGAAGGCCCCGAACTCGCCGGTGTTGGGGGGGATGAAGGGCGTCAGGTGCTCGCGCCGCACGTACGCCGCGCCCGCCGTCACGAACACCAGCAGCACCGCGACCTTGATCACCACCAGCACGGTGTTGGTGTTCGCCGACTCGCGGATGCCGATGGCGAGCAGCCCCGCCACCAGCAGCACGATGCAGGCGGCGGGGAGGTTGAAGATCCCGTGCACCGTCCCGCCCCCGGCGAGCGTCACCACCGCCTCGGGCGCGGCGGTGAGGCGCGGCGGCAGGTGGATCCCCAGGTCGCCCAGGAAGCTCACGAAGTACCCCGACCATCCCACCGCCACCGTCGACGCCGAGAGCGCGTACTCCAGGATCAGGTCCCACCCGATGATCCAGGCGAAGATCTCGCCGGCGGTGGCGTACGCGTAGGTGTAGGCGCTCCCCGCGACGGGGATCATCGAGGCGAGCTCCGCGTAGCAGAGCCCCGCGAAGGCGCAGGCCACCGCCGCGATCACCATCGAGACCACCAGCGCGGGCCCGGCGTTCTGCGACGCCGCCGTCCCCGTCAGCACGAAGATCCCGGTGCCGATCACCGAGCCGATGCCGAGGGTGGTGAGGTTGACCGGCCCCAGCGAGCGGCGCAGCGCGCCGCTCCCCGCCTCCGCCTGCAGGTCCGAGATCCGCTTTCGTGTGAGGAACGCCATCCGCCGCCTCCGCGCGTGGGGAATGTCCGGGAGCTCTCCCGAACGCTACCCGGTCGCGCGCAGGCGGCGGTGTGCGTCTCGTACGGGCTTTGTAAGGATGTGATGAGGAAGAACGAAAAGATTCTGTTGTGATTCCACCAATCCCTGTGATTCCACCAATCCCTGTGATTCCACCAATCCCAATGACGTCATCCTGAGGCCGGTCATACCCGAGCCTCAACGGGCGACGTATCCGGCAGGCCGAAGGATCTATAATCGACCCTCGGGACCGAGCTCAGGACGCGCGACTTGGGATTGCGACAGCGCTTCCCGATGCCTGGCTCCGAGGGCCCGGCTATAGATCCTTCGGCCTGCAAAGCATGGGTGCAGCGAAAAGTCGGAGGTGACCGGCCTCAGGCTCAGGATGACGTCATCGGTTTGGTATCATCAAACAGCCGTTGCGACTTACCACCGGCGGAGAATTCAGCCCAGCGCGCCAAAACAGCGTCTTCCTCCCCTGCGGCGAGCTATTTCTGGCTCAATTGAGCTAAATACAGCACACGCGGCAAAGATCGCGCGCCTCGAAAAGGGGCTGAAGGCTACACCGCGATGCGGTAGCCGGCCTTCCAAACGGTGACGATGTGGCGGGGGTCGGCGGGGTCGTCCTCCAGCTTGCGGCGGAGCTGGGCCACGTGCATGTCGACGGTGCGGGTCATCACGGCGGCGCGGTGGCCCCACACCTCGGCGAGGAGCTCCAGCCGGCCGGCGACGGTGCCCTTGCGGCGCACCAGGGCCATCAGCAGGTCGAACTCCTTCGGCGTCAGCGGCACCTCCTCGCCGCGGCGGCGGACGGCGCGCTGGGCGGGGCTCACCTCCAGCTCGCCGATCGTCACCACCGCCGGCTCCGGCTCGGCCGGCGCGGGGCGGCCCACGCGCCGCAGCAGGGCGCCCACGCGCGCCAGCAGCTCCAGCAGGCCGAAGGGCTTGGTCACGTAGTCGTCCGCCCCCAGGCGGAAGCCGAGCACCTTGTCGCTCTCGGCGCCGCGGGCGGTGAGGATCAGCACCGGCACCTCGCGCCCCTCCTCGCGCAGCGCCTTCAGCACGCGGTAGCCGTCCATCTCGGGGAGCATCAGGTCCAGGATCACCAGGTCGGGCGCGTGCTCCCGCGCGGCGCGCAGCCCCGCGGCCCCGTCGCGCGCCACCACCACCTGGTGCCCCTCCAGCTCCAGGCTGGTCGAGAGCCCGAACGCCAGGTTGGCGTTGTCCTCCACCACCAGGATGCGGCTCATGGCGCCACCGCCTCCGCCGGCATGGCCTCGGCGGGTTCCTCCGACGGCCCCGCGTGCATCGCGTACGGCAACTCGATCCAGAAGCGCGCCCCGCCCCCCGGCGCCTCGCCGACGCCCACCCGTCCCCCGTGCAGCTCCACCAGGTCCTTCACCACCGCGAGCCCGATCCCGCTCCCCCCGGTGGCGCCCTCCGCGTCGCGCGGGAGGCGGCGGTAGGGCTCCCAGACGCGGCCGCGCTCCTCCCAGGGAACGCCCGGCCCCCGGTCGTCGACCGACAGGCGCAGCGCCAGCCCGCGCAGCTCCAGCCGCACCCGCACCGTCTGTCCCGGCGGCCCGTACTTCACCGCGTTGTCGAGGAGGTTGAGCAGCACCTGGCGGAGCGCGTCGGCGTCCACCCGCACCACCACCCCCTCGTCGGCGGTCACCTCGAAGCGGGCGTCGCGCTCGCGGGCCAGGGGCGCGAAGGCATCGACGATCTCGCGCACCAGCGGGGCGGCCTGCACCGGCTGCGGCGCGATCCGGCCGGCACCGCGCTGCGAGCGGGAGAAGTGGAGGATGTTCTCCACCAGCCAGGTGAGCCGCCGCGACTCCTCGTTGATGATGCGGATGGAGCGCGACCGCTGCTCGCCCGTGGCCAGGCGGCCGGACTCCAGCAGGTCGGCGAAGAGGCGGATCTGCGCCAGCGGCGTGCGCAGCTCGTGCGACACGCCGGAGACGAAGTCGTCGCGCAGCCGCACCAGCTCCTGCTGCCGGCGCAGCTGCACGATGGCGACACTCACCAGCCCCAGCGTGAGTCCGAAGACGGCGAGGAGGAGCGGGAGCCGCGACTTCGGGCCGCCCGCCGGCGCCGCCCCCGCGGCCTCGGCGCGGACGGCCACGCGCGTGGTGATCCCCGCCAGCAGGCCGTCGAGCCGCTCGGTGACGGTGCCGCGCGCCAGCGGCTCCGGGGGGAGGGCGCCCACCTTGGCGTCGACCCAGCCGTCGCGCGCCGCGGCGGGGGTGCGGCGCGAGCGCCAGAGCACCGTGCTGTCGGGCGCGAGCGCCACCGCCGCGACGGCCTCGCTGGGGGGCACGCTGCCGCGGATGGCGCCGGGAAGGAGCGCCGACGCCCGGTACGCCTCGTCCAGCGCCGCGGGCGCGACGTCGGCAATGCGCACCACGAGCGCCGTCCGGGTGAGCCCGGCCTCGTCCACACGGAGGCGCTCAGCCACGAGATAGCGCTCGCCCGCCACGGTGACCGCCTCCACCACGGTGGTGTCCATGCTGTACCGGTCGGCCGGCATCCGCGCCAGGGCGGAGCCCGGCAGGCCCGCTCGCAGCCAGCGCTCGACCGCGGGCGTGGGTGCGCTCACCTCGATCGCCGAGAGATCGCCCGTCAGGAGGTGCTCGAAGGTCCCGCGGACGGGCTGGGCACACGCGCACCATGCGAGCTCGCGCGTGGCGTGGGCGGCGAGCTGCGCGGCCGCGTCCGCCCCGTGGTCCACCTTCACCTGGATGGCCACGGCGAGCCGGTGGCGGAGCACGTCGTCGGCACGGCGGGAGAGCTCCCAGGTGGCGAACGATGCGTAGCCGCGCAGCGCGCGGTCGGTGGAGCGGGCCTCGGAGCGCGCGGCGTCCGCCGCCTGGTACGCCAGCACCGCCGAGAGCCCGAGCAGCGCCAGCAGCAGCCCGGCCAGGAAGGCCGAGCCGGGAGCCAGGTGCGGGGAGCGGCGCAGGCGGATCATTCTGCCGATGGATCGGGTCGAGGCGGACGGGCTCACCCAACGTTACCCACGAACCCGCTCCGAGAGCCAGACGCCCGTGTAATGGATTCGTAAAAAGGAGGGGCGGCCTGGACACCGCCCCTCCTCCAGCGAAGACGGGAGAGACCGATCAGCAGGGGAAGGTCGGCACGCAGGAGTGCGGCTCGCACTTGGTCGGATCGAAGGTCCGCACCGCCCCGCGCACCATGGCGTCCTCCTCCTCCCGCGAAAGCTCGAAGGTCTCCACCTTGATCTCGTCGATCTTCATCTTCAGCCTGTTCATCGTCGCCTCCGGGGTGAGGGTGTCGGTTCCGTCTCGCGCCCTCTCCCGCCGCAATTTTCCTTCCGCAGCTCCAGGAGGAAGACCGGCAGCCGCTCGTTCCGGAACCGCTCGCAGCAAAAGCGTCTCGCGCAGAGACGCCGTTACGGAGCCGACCCCTCGCCCAGCATCTCCTCCATGCGCGAGAGGCAGCGGGAGAACTTCTTCCCGTACGCGCCGGCGATGAAGGAGGACGGGAAGAGCTCCCCGAGCGCCACCGTGGAGGTCATCGCCAGCGGCACGGCGCGGTCGTAGAGCTTGTCGACGAAGTGCACCCAGCGCAGCCCGTCGAAGAGCGAGGCGACCGGCTCCATCCCGCGCACCAGCACCTCGTCGACCGCCTCGGCCATCGCGGCGAAGCGGATCGGGTGCACCTCGCCCAGCGCGGCGGCGAGCGCGGGGAAGTCCGTCGCCAGCGCGCGCGGGGCGGCGCGGGCGAGCGCATCGTCCATCCCCCGCTCGTCCAGGAAGTAGGCGCGCCCGGGATCGGCGGTGAAGCGGCGGTGGCGGAAGTCCTCGCCCTCGATCTCCAGCACCTCGAAGGCGCCGGCGAGCTCCTCGATCTCGCTGGTGAAGCTCTTCTGGTCGAAGCGGCCACGCCCCAGCTCGTCGGGGATGGTGTTGGAGGTGGTCGCCACCCGCACCCCGTCGGCCAGCGCGCCGCGGAGGAAGGCGAGCGCCATCTTCAGGTTGCCGGGGTCGTCCAGCTCCCACTCGTCCACCGCCACCAGCCGCCGCCCGCGGAAGGCCGCGCGCGTCCCCTCCACCCCCAGCAGCCCGATGGTGTGCACCAGCTCGTCGAAGCTGAGGTACGCGCTGGGCGCGGGGGACTCGTGCCAGAGCGCCGCCAGCAGGTGCGTCTTCCCCACCCCGAAGCCGCCGTCGAGGTAGACGCCCGCCCCCGCCTCTCCCCCGCCGAAGAGCGCGCGCAGCCGCCGCCCCACCCCGCCGCCCGAGCGCAGCTCCGCCGCCACCTCGCGCAGCCTCGCAGCCGCGCGCGCCTGCGACGGGTGGCGCGCGTCGGGAACGTAGTCGGCGAAGCGCTTGGCGGCGAAGCGCGGCGGGGGGACGAAGCCGGCGACCAGCGCGGCCGGATCGGGGCGCACCGGGAGGCCGGCGATCAGCGAATCGAGGTCGATCAAGGCGAGGCGTCTTCGCGGTCGGGTCCAGGGTGCGCGGAAGCTCGCCCTCCGCCGCCGCGGCCACAAGCGCCCGGCGGCGGAGGGCGAGATTTCGATTGACTGCCTACCCTGTTTCGACCTACGATGTGCTCCCCCGTTTCATTCTTTCCATCCATTCCCGCCGAGGCCCCATGAGCATCCCCACCGTCCACGACCCGATCTTCTCGCGCATGCAGTCCGCGCTGCACCATGCGCTGGCGCGGCGCGCGGCCGCCGCGGGGCTCGCCTCCACCGACGCGGCCGCGCCTTCGGTCGAGCTGAGCTCGGGGCACCCCGCCATGCAGGCGGTGGCGGCGCTCGGCAACCACTTCGTGCAGCACCGCTCGCTCGACACGCTCCCCGAAGGCGCCGACAGCACGCTGGGAGTCGTGGCGGAGTGCGTGAAGCTGTATGCCCAGTACGTGCAGGCCCGCATCATGGGGAACCACGCCCTGGCGCAGCTGCTCAAGAACGAGCTGACCTTCTCGAGCTGCGACCCGCTCTGGGCCGAGGCGATCACCACCTACGAGGAGTTCGTGCACTCGGGGAACACCATCCCCTACATCACCCTCGCGCCCGGCACCGGGGTGATCCCCGTCAACTCGACGCTGACGGCGGCGCTGATCGCCGACTGGGCGACGGGCACCTCCACCGCGATGAACGTGCTGGCGCAGGCGGTGGCGATGAACCCCGACATCATCGTCCACCTGGGCGACGTGTACTACTCCGGCACCGCGACCGAGGAGCAGAACTTCTTCTACCAGTGCATGGCGGACGGGCTGCAGGCGGCGGGGAAGACGATGGGGACGGGCGCGGGCGACGTGCGGGTGTTCACCCTCGCCGGCAACCACGACATGTACTCGGGCGGGGCGGGCTACTACTCGGTGATCAAGCAGCTGGGCCAGCCGGCCAGCTACTTCTGCCTGCAGAACGACGACTGGCAGATCGTCTGCCTGGACACCGGCTACAACGACCGCGACCCGTTCACGGTGGTGAGCAACATCACCCAGCTCACCGACGACCAGGTCGTCTGGCTGAACGACCTGATGGCGAGCTGCGGAAGCCGCAACACCATCTTCCTCTCGCACCACCAGCTCTACAGCGGCGCGGGGCCGGTGGGGCAGAGCCAGGTGGGCTCCAACACCGTCAACTGGGGGATCAACCCCTCGCTCTTCGGCCAGCTCCAGGCGATCCTGGACCGGGTGGCGGTGTGGATCTGGGGGCACGAGCACAACACGGTGGTGTTCAACCCGCACGCCGGGCTCCCGGCGGGGCGCTGCATCGGCTCCGCCGCGATCCCCATGCTGGTGGAGCAGGACCCGTACATCACCGACACCACCCTGCAGGGCGTCTCCGGGATCGCCGTTCCCACCATGGATCTCACCTACCAGCTCGGGAACAACGGCACGGACTTCAACCACGGCTTCGCGATGCTCTCGCTCTCCGGGGCGACCGCGACCGTGTCGTACTACGAGGTGCCGGTGGGCGGCGGGCCGGCCGCGCTGCTCGGCCCGAGCGAGACGTTTCCGCAGTAATCGTTCATTGACGCAGAGACGCAGAGGAACCGAGAGGTGGCTTTCTCCCGGTTCCTCTGCGTCTCCGCGTCAAGCCATTTTCTGCCTTTTCAGCAAACCTTTTTGCCGGTGCAATGACGACCCGCAGATTGCAACGCAGGTCGTCAGACGTTTGTTGCGCGTACAAACCATTGGGGGATGGGATCTTGGATGTAAACCAATGAATACGTGGCGGGAGATGCGGACGGGAACGCGCGTTGCCCCCGGCGGCGGTGCCCCCACCGGCATCGCGCGGTTCACGTCCATTCCCGCATCATCGGAGGAAACCATGGGCAGGGTTACTCGCGGCATCGGCTGGGCGGCGCCGCTCGCGCTGGCCGCGGTCATTGCAGGGTGCCAGGGAGACACCACGGGGAGCGCAGCCCCGGACCCGTCGGCGGGCGCGGTGGGGCTGTCGTTCTCGGTGCCGCAGGCGCTGGCGTTCGACCGGCTGGCCGAGACGGCGGGCGGGCACACGCTGGAGCTGTCGCAGGTGCAGATGGTGGTCTCGCGCATCCGCCTGCGGCTGTCGGAGCAGACGGAGCCGGGGTGCGCCGGGCCCAACGAGGTGCACCCCTGCACCGACTTCAAGGCCGGCCCGGTGCTGGTCGACCTGCCGGTGCACGGCGGCCTGGTCACCCCCGTCGCCGCCGACGTGCCGGCGGGGAGCTACCGCTTCATCCTGATCAACGTGTTCCCGCCCGCGGGCGACGACGCGGCCGCCACCGCCTTCCGCACCACCAACGCCTGGCCCGCCACCGCCTCGATGCGGGTGAAGGGGACGTACGACGGGCAGGCGTTCGACGTGTACCTGAACGTGAACGGCGAGGTCTACAACAAGCTCGACCCGCCCTTCGTGGTGACGGCGGACAGCAAGGGCTCGTTCAACGTCACCGTCGCGGTGGACCCGCACGGCTGGTTCAAGACGAAGGAGGGCGCGCTGATCGACCCGCGCTCGCTGGCCACCGAAGCCGGCCTGCGGGACCTGGTGAGCGGCAACGTGCGCGCCTCGTTCCGCGCCTTCAGCGACAACCAGCGCCACGGGTGACGCAGAAACGCGGAGGAACCGAGAGCTGGCTTGCTCTCGGTTCCTCTGCGCCTCTGCGTCGACCAACGTCATTCAGCCGAAGAGATCGAGCTCGTCGCTCGGTGCCGGCTCTTCGGCCTCGACGGCCGGCTCCTCGTCGCCCACCGCGGACTCGGGCTGCTCGCGCTCCGCGACGTAGGTGACCTCGGCCACGCGCTCGCCGCCGGTGAGCGCCACCGCCTTCTCCGGCGCCCCCGCCCGCCCCGACTTCGCGACCGACTCCACCTTCACCCGCACCGCCCGGCCGCCGCCGGTCACCGCCATCAGGTCCTCGCCCGGGTGCACCTCGCGCGCGGCGGCGACGTCGCCCGTGTCCTTCGCGGGGGAGAGGAGCACGGTGCCCAGCCCGCCCCGGCCCTGCGGCTGCAGCTCGTCGAGCGGGAGGCGCTTGGCCCAGCCGCGCTCCGTCACCAGCACCAGCTCGCCCCCCTCGCGCCGCGGCACCGCCATCCCCGCCACCGCTTCGCCCGCCTTGAGCTTGATGCCGCGCACCCCCTGCGCCGCGCGGCCCATCAGCGGCACCTCGGCCTCGGGGAAGCGGATCGCGCGGCCGCCGCGCCCCACCAGCACCACCTCGCCCTCGCCGTCCGTCACCCGCACCTCCACCACGCGGTCCTTCGCGCCGACCTTGATCGCCTCGATCCCGCCGGCCCGCGCGTTGGCGTACTGGTCGAGCCCCGTCCGCTTCACCGTCCCCTCGGCCGTGGCGAAGAGCACGAAGCGGTCGGCGCGGAACTCGTGCACCAGGTGCACCGCGGCGACGGCGGCCTTCTTCCCCAGCTCGAAGAGCTGCGCGAGCGCCTTCCCGCGCGAGGTGAGCCCCGCCTCGGGGACGTCGCGCACGCTCATCCCGTACGCCTTCCCGTCGGTCGAGAAGACCAGCAGCGTGTCCTCGGTGCTGGCCACGAAGACGCGGGCGACGAAGTCGGCCTCGAAGCGGTCCAGCGCGATGCGCTTCCCCGCCGTCATGGCGCGCTGGTAGACGGCCATGGGGATCTGGCGGACGTACCCTTCGCGGCTCACGGTCACCACCACGTGCTCGGCGGCGAGCATGTCCTCCAGCTTCACCGCCTTCTCGCTCTCCAGGATGCGCGTGCGCCGCGGGTCGGCGTAGCGCTCCGCCAGCGCGCGCAGCTCGGCGCGGATCAGGTCCAGCTGCAGCGCCGGGCTGGCGAGGATGGCCTCCAGCTCGCGGATGCGCGCCTCCAGCTCGTCGAGCCGGTCCTTCAGCTCGCGGCTCTCCAGCTGGGTGAGCCGGCTGAGACGCATGGCGAGGATGGCGTCGCTCTGCCGCTCGTCGAGCTTCAGCTCCTTCTCCAGCTTGCGCGCGGCCGTCTCGCGGTTGCGCGAGGTGCGGATGATCCGCACCACCTCGTCGATCTTGCCGATGGCGACGATCAGGCCGCGCAGCACGTGCGCCTCGTCGCGGGCACGCCCCAGCTCCCAGCGCGAGCGGCGCTGCACCACCTCCACCCGGTGCTCGCGCCAGCGCTCCAGGATCTCCTTGAGCGCCAGCTCCTTCGGCACCCCCTTGTCGAGCGCCAGGGCGATCACCCCGAAGGTGCTCTGCAGCGCGGTCCACTTGAAGAGCTGGTTGAGCACCTTCACCGCGTCGGCGCCGCGCTTGAGCTCCAGCACCATGCGGATGCCGTCGCGGTCGCTCTCGTCGCGCAGGTCGCTCACGTCGCCCAGGCGCCCGGCGCGGGTGAGCTCGGCCACCTGCTCCAGGATGCGGCTCTTGTTGGTGCCGTACGGGATCTCCGTCACCACCAGCTGCTCGCGCCCGTTGCGGCGGCTCTCCTTGTAGACGCGGGCGCGCATCACCACCCGCCCGCGCCCCCTGGTGTAGGCGTCGCGGATCCCGGCGGCGCCGACGATCAGCCCGCCGGTGGGAAAGTCGGGGCCGGGGATGTGCGCCATCAGGTCGTCGACGGTGCACTCGGGGTGGTCGAGCAGGTGCAGCGCGGCGGCGACCACCTCGCCCAGGTTGTGGGGGGGGATGTTGGTGCTCATCCCCACCGCGATGCCGCTGGAGCCGTTCACCAGCAGGCTGGGGACGCGCGCGGGGAGCACGCGCGGCTCCTGCAGCCGGTCGTCGTAGTTGGGCGCGAAGTCGACGGTGTCGCGGTCGATGTCGGCCAGCAGCTCGATGGCGAGCGCGGAGAGGCGGGCCTCGGTGTAGCGGTAGGCGGCCGCGTTGTCGCCGTCGATGGAGCCGAAGTTCCCCTGCCCGTCCACCAGCGGGTAGCGCAGCGCGAAGTCCTGCGCCATGCGCACCAGCGAGTCGTAGACGGAGGCGTCGCCGTGCGGGTGGTACTTGCCCAGCACGTCGCCGACGACGGTCGCGCTCTTCTTGTAAGGGCGGGTGGGGAGGAGCCCGGCCTCGTACATCGCGTAGAGGATGCGGCGATGGACGGGCTTGAGGCCGTCGCGCACGTCGGGGAGCGCCCGCTGCACGATCACGCTCATCGAGTAGTCCAGGAAGGACTCCCGCATCTCCTCCTCGATCAGGCGGGGGAGAACGCGCTCGCGCTGCGTGGTGGCGATCATTTCCGTAGGGATGAGAGGAAGGGGGCCTGCAGGGAAAGTTGCGCGTCGGGTAAATCGCGCGCAAGAAGATGTTCGCGAATTCTTCGGTTCTTACGACAGTTGTCAGTTCCCTGCGCCCGCGTGGACGCCTCAGCCGGGGCCGCGGACGGTGGCGCCCGTCGAGACGCGGAAAAACAAAACCCCGCCGGAAGGCCCGAAGGCTTATCCGGCGGGGAGGAAATGTGCAACCAATCTACCACGGCTCGTGAGGTGACGTCAATATGGGATGGGCCGCAAGCAGACGCGCTGTTCCCCTGCGTCTCTGCGCGAGACGGCAGTTGTCAGTGCCTGCGCCCCCGCGGACACCGCAGGCGCGGCCGGGGACGCTTTCTATCGTCGGCGCTTCAGTGTGAGTTCCAGTTCACATCCCTGGGGATTGAACGTCGAGCTTGACCACGGGAACACGATGGCACATGATTGGCAGCAGATCGGATTTTCAGCTACCGCCAATCACTTTCCGCAGGAGGTCCATTCTATGGCTACCGATCTTCTGATCTCGCCCTCTCCACAACTGCAGGCGCTTGCCGCGCGCGCAGCTGTGCGCGCCGAAACGATGGGGCTCCTGCCCGATTGGGGGGAACTCTCGGCAGCTCATCCGCTGGATGCATCGCACACCTTGGCCCGCGTATTGGACGTCGCTCGCGACGTGGGAATCGGGCGCGCCCTGACCATGCCCCGAGATCCGACGGATGAGAAGCGCTGGGAGGGGTTCGTGCTCGACCTCCTCGATGCTCTGGAAGAATCGCCCCTGCCACGCACCGAGTGGGTGGGTCTTGAACGTGTGCTGGGAGCCGACCTGCTCGCCGATCTCATCGGCATCTCCCCGAGCAGCCTGCGTCGCTATGCGGCCGGAACACGCGACACGCCTGATGATGTCGCCGCGCGGCTGCACTTCCTCGCACTGGTCGTGGGGGACCTGTCAGGATCCTACAACGACTTCGGGGTGCGCCGCTGGTTCAAGCGTCGCCGCTCGCAGCTGGGCGGGCAGGCCCCTGTGGATCTGCTCCAGGGCGCGTGGGACCCGCAGGAGGAGGGGCCTGAAGAGGTCAGGAAGCTTGCAGCGGCCCTGCTCGGCGCACCGGCCACATGATCGCCTTCCGTCACGCCGATAGCCGGTTTCCTCCGCTCTGGGAGAGCGAAGCGCAACCCGCCGCGCGATGGCATGCGGCCAACCAGGGGCCGGTGCACTACTTCGCGGACACGCCGGACGGCGCTTGGGCGGAGTTCCTGCGGCACGAAGGGATTACGGATCCGGCCGACCTCGCCACGGTGGAGCGCGCCGTGTGGGCCATGGAGATCCCCGACACGGGGTACGCCGACGTTCAGCTGTCGCGGGCGGTCCTGACGGGCGGAGAAGACACGTATGTGGCCTGCCAGGCGGAGGCCGCGCGTCTCATCGCGACGGGTGCAAACGCGATTCAGGCTCCCTCGGCCGCGTTGAAGCCCGGGGGCGCGGCCGGGTGGCGCGTAGACTCGGGGCTCCAACAAGGGCCCGCGCGTGATGGCTGGGTTCGCATACTCTTCGGCCGAAGGTCCGATCTGATCGGCTGGCGAACCGCGGTGGGCCGGCCATCCGCCGACTTGCTGCCGCAGGTCCGTCACTTCACCGAGCCGCCGGATCCCTGAGGCTGAGGGGATCGATCCCCGTAAACCCCGTGTACCCTGTTCGAGAAGTATTCCCCCGACGAGTTGCGGGTGCCGCCCATTCAAGGATATGAAAAACAAAACCCCGCCGGAGGCCATAGGGCTGATCCGGCGGGGAGGAAATGTACAAAAAGACTACCAAGATCGTGGGGTGATGTCAACACAGTCGGCCGCCTGGCCCAAGCATCCTCTCTGTTCCTCTGCGTCTCTGCGTCAGGCAGTTGTCAGTGCCTGCGCCCGCGCGGCCGCCGCGGACGCGGCCGGGGCCGGTGCTTCGCGCGCTCGCGGGCGCGCGCCTCCGCCGCCTCGCGGATCGCCGCCGCAGTGCCGGGGCGCGGGGTGATGGTCATGTCGGTGATGGCGCGCGCCGCCGCGTCGGCCACCGCGCGGCGGATGTCGAGGATCTGCCCCTGCGTCCCCGCGTCGTAGGTCCGGTTGGTGAGGAGGATGACGAAGAGGTCGCGCTCGGGGTCGATCCAGATCGACGTCCCCGTGAACCCCGTGTGCCCGTACGAGCGCGCCGAGAAGTAGTCCCCCGACGAGCTGCGGGGCGCGGGCGTGTCCCACCCGATCGCGCGCGTCCCGGCGCGGCTCTGCTTGGTGGTGAACGCCCGCACCGTCCCCGGCGACCAGATCCGCCGGTCGCCGTACGCGCCGCCGTTCAGCAGCGTCTGCACGTACACCGCGATGTCGCCCGCGGTGGAGAAGAGCCCGGCGTGTCCCGCCACGCCGCCCAGGCGGAAGGCGTTCCCGTCGTGCACCACCGCGCGCAGCGTGTACGGCCGCTCGGAGCGGATCGCCCCCGGCACGGTGCGGTTCCACCAGAGGAGCGGCGGGTCGTACATCGTGTTCCGCATCCCCAGCGGCACGAACACGCGCCGCGCCGCGAAGGTGTCCACCCCCTCGCCCGCGCGGCGCCGCACCGCCTCGGCCATCACGATCATCCCGAAGTCGCTGTACCGCACCACCTGTCCCGGCTCCGACACCAGGTCGGTCTTCATCACCCGCCCGAGCGCCTTCTGCGGGTTCCCCGCCTCGCTGTAGAGGTCCGCCCCGGCGGGGAGCCCGGAGGTGTGCGTCATCAGGTTCCACACCGTCACGTCGCCCTTCCCGCCGCCGCGGAACTGCGAGACGTAGCGGGATGCGGGCGCGTCCAGGTCGATGCGCCCGTCGTCCACCAGCGCCATCACCGACGGCGTGGTCCCGATCACCTTGGTGAGCGACGCCACGTCGAACAGCGTGGTGGATGGATCCACCCGCCCGCCGGCCACCGTGCCGTACCCGCGCAGCTTCACCAGCCGCCCGTGGCGCCCCACGGCGACCGCCGCCGCGGTGTAGACGCCCTGGTCCACCCCCTGGGCGACGATCTCGTCGATCTTCGCCAGCCCCTCGGCGCTCATCCCGGCCGCCTTCGCGTCCGCGGGCACCAGCCGGCGGGCCGGGGGCCAGGCCACGCGCGGCCTTGGCGGCGCCGCCCCGCCCGGTTGGCGCGCCTCGCCGAAGAGCGCGCGGACGGCGGAGAGCTGGGCCTGCGCCCCCGCGCCCCACACCAGCAGCGCGGTACGCACCTCGGGGAGCGCGCGCGCCGGGTCCGCCCCGAGCGCCACGAAGACGATGTGCCTGGAAAGGGTGTCCAGCGCGTACGCCGCCTGCCGCGCGCGGAAGCGGACCGTGTCCCGCCGCGCCGCCGCCGAGGTGTCGAGGGTGACCGCGGGGCCGATGCGCTCGGCCACCCGCATCGGGAAGCGGGGGAGGTCGGCCACCACCGCGCAATCCGCGTCGTTCCCGGCGAACTCCTTCAGCCCGGAGATCGGCCCGTGGCGCGGCACCCCCCAGCTCCCGAGCCGCAGCAGGCCGGGGATGCGCCGCGCCAGCTCCGCGTGCAGCTCGTCCACCCGCGCGTCCGGCTGCGCCAGGAGGACGGTCTTGCGGCACCCCTGGAGCGCGGGGACGGGGCCGAGCGCCAGCGCGGTGCGCTCGAAGGCCGCTGCCGCGGCGGCGGCGCTCCCGGGCGCGCGCAGCCGCGGCTTGAGCGAGTCGGGGACGATCGTCCCCACCCCCGCCCGCCGCTTCGCCGCGAAGATGCGGCGCACGGCCCGCTCCACGTTCGCGCGGGGGATGAGGCCGCGCTCCACGGCGGCGGTGAGTCCGTCGACCATCGAGTCCGGCTGCACCACGCCGATCACCAGCTCCGCGCCCGCCTGGATGGCGGCGACGGCGGCGGGGACCGCGCCCCACCCGCGCGCCAGCGGGCTGCGCGGCGACACGTCCGCCGTCACCAGCCCGTTGAACCCCAGGTCGCGGCGCACCAGCCCCTGCACCGCCACCCCCGAGAAGGGGAGCGGCGTCGAATCCCCCGTGAGCGCGGGGACGGCGGAGAACCCGGGCTCGAACGCGGCGGCGCCGGCGCCCATCACCGCCGCGAGGTAGTCGAGCTGCACCGGCACCAGCGCGGCGCGGTCCCACTCCACCAGCGTGGGGCGCACGGCCGCGTAGGGCGCGCGGAAGGCCGTCACCGCGGGGAGCCGCCCCCCCGCGGCCAGCGCGTGGACGTAGGCGGCGTACGCGGCGTTCCCGCGCGTCTCCAGCGTGGCCGGGAGGAGCGCGGCCGTGTCCGACGGGAGCGGGGGACCGGGGACGAAGAGGAGGTCGATCCCCAGCGCCTTCGCCTCGCTGGCGGTGATCGCCCCCACGGAGCGCGCCAAGGCGGAGTCGCCCAGCACCGCCAGCCCCTCCACCCCCGGCAGCTCCGTCGCGCCGGGGAAGGCGACGCCCAGCCCCTGCACCGCGCGCGCGGCCACCAGCGGCGGGAGCGGCACCCGGCGCAGCGAGTCGGTGAGCGCCGCCACCGCGCGCGCGTCGCCGCCGATCAGCTCCACCCCGCCGACGCCGCTTCGCGCCCAGCGCAGCAGCCGCACGCGCGCCGAGTCGTCGGGCGCGGGGGCGCCGGCCAGCGGCTCCACGCGGGCCACCACCATCTGCGCCACCTGCTGCCGCAGCGTCATCCGCGCCAGCCGCGCCTCGCTCCAGGGCGACTCGGGGGCCTGCCGCGCGCATCCGGCCAGCGCCAGCACGGCCGATGCGGCGAGCGCGCGGGCGGCGGCGCGGGCGGTCGTTCGAATGGATCCAGGCAAAAAGGTCGATCCGGCCACGGGGTGGATGAAAGCGTGATGTGGAGTGGCAGAAAACGGACCGCAAGCTGGGACAAGGCTGCGGCACGGTGAGGCAGCCTTGTCACACCCGTACACATTCTCCACGGCGAAATTTCAGTGAAACCGCGCTTTACGGCAGGGTGGAGGGTGGCTTGGGATTTGCCAAGCCATGCGGCGAGACAAAGAGCGACCGAGTGAGAGGTACCCAGCCAATCATCCGGCGCGGCCAGCGACCGCGGCCGCACCCGCCCGCCGCACCCGCGCACCGCTCCATGCCGACGCCTCTGCCCACGGGCATCAGGATACATACCGTTGCGCCGCGCCCCGCCGCGCCGCAGCGCGATACCCACAGCGCGAGCCAGATGAGCGAAGCCCCCGCCACGGTGTTCGTGGCCGACGACAACCCCTCGATCCTGCTGGGGCTGGACCGCGCGCTGAAGGCGCGCGGATACGAAGTACGGACGGCGGCCACCGGCGGCGGGGTGCTGCGGCTGATGCACGAGCACCCCCGCACCCCCGACCTGGTGCTGCTGGACGTGATGATGCCGGAGATGAGCGGCATCGACGTGCTCCGCACCCTGCGCCGCGACGACCGCTGGGCCGACGTGCCGGTGGTGCTGATCACCGCCACCAACGACGGCGCGCTCCCGGTGTCGGCGCTGCGCGACGGCGCCGTCGACTTCCTCACCAAGCCGTTCCGGCTCGACGAGCTGCTGGCGCGGGTCGACGCGCACGTCACCCGCAACCGCGAGCTGCGCCGGGCGCGCGAGCAGGCGCGGATGCGGCTCGAGGCGATCGACCTGATCCGCGAGCTGAACCGGGTGGTGAGCGCGGACGAGATGTTCCACCTGGTGACCTCGCGCACCGCCGAGGTGCTGGGGGTGGCCCGCTGCTCGGTGCTGGTGGTGGAGCGCGGCGCCGACAGCGCGCGCGTGGCCGCCTCGTCCGAGGCCGAGTACAGCGAGGGGCTGCGGCTGGACCTCGCCCGCTACCCCGAGTTCCGCGAGGCGCTGGAGACGGGCCGCCCGGTGGCGATCCTGGACGCCGCCGCCTCGCCGCTCTTCGACGGGGTGCGCGAGCAGTGGGCGCAGGGCGGCGACCCGGAGCTGCGCTCGGTGGTGGTGGTGCCCTTCCCGGTCACCGACGAGATGACCGGCCTGTTCGTGGAGCGCGCCGCCGGCGACGACCCGCCGCTGGGCCCCGAGGCGGCCGAGCTGGCGGAGCGGGTGGTGGAGGCCATCGTGCAGGCGTGTGGGCGGGTGCAGGTGTTCGAGCGGCTGGTGCAGCAGCGGCAGCACCTGCACGACCTGGCGAACACCGACCAGCTCACCGGGGTGGCCACCCGCCGCGCGCTGGAGGAGTACCTGCGCACCGAGCTGCAGGTGGCGCGCGAGCGCAACGAGCCGCTCTCGGTGGTGCTGCTGGACCTGGACCGCTTCAAGGAGATCAACGACGGCTTCGGCCACCCGGCCGGCGACGCGGTGCTGAAGGCGCTGGGCGCGTGGCTGCGCTCGGAGAGCTCCATCCGCACCCACGACCGCCCGGGGCGCTACGGCGGCGACGAGTTCGTGGTGGTGCTCCCCGGCACCGGCCCCGCGGGGGCCACGCGCTTCGCCGAGCGGGCGCGGACGGAGTTCGCGCTGATCCCCTTCGTCTTCGGCGGGACCGCGGTGCGCGCCAGCCTGAGCGCGGGGGTCGCGAGCTGGCCCGAGACGCAGGCCAACACCATCGACGAGCTGATCGCCGGCGCCGACGCGGCGCTCTACCAGGCCAAGCAGAACGGCCGCGACCGGGTCTGTCTCTCCGGCATCGCCGCCGTCGGCTGAGGTCGTTCGGGCTCTTTGCCCGCTGCAGGCTAAAAGAAGTGCTAAGTGCTAAGTGCTGAGTGCTGAACGGCATCTCAGCACTTAGCACTTTGCACTTAGCACTTAGCACTTTATTGAGAAGGCGTGGAACCTGCGGAACGCTCGGGGGCTCTAAACCGCTATGAAATCGGAGAACTCGTTGCGCCCGCTGATCGTCGTCACCACCACGCTGGGCGCGGGGGGGAGCCACAACCTTCCCGCCGTGCGACTGAACGTGCAGTACGTGACCGCCGTGGAGGAGCCGGGGGGCACCACCGTGCTCCTCACCCCCGGCCACGACGCGGAGTCGGTGGAGCGGCTGGTGGGGATCGCCCACGGGCTGGTGCTCACCGGCGGGGAGGACGTGGACCCGGCGCTCTACGGCCAGGAGCCGCACCCGAAGCTCGAAACCATCAACCCCGCGCGCGACCAGGTGGAGCTGGCGGCGCTGCGGGCGGCGCTGGCGCGCGGGATCCCGGTGCTGGCGATCTGCCGGGGCATCCAGCTGCTGAACGTGGCGCTCGGCGGCACCCTCTACCAGGACCTCCCCTCGCAGCGCGGCGGCGACCTGCTGCACGAGCAGGACGCGCCCGTGGGCCACCGCTGGCACCACGCCATGGTCGAGGCGGGGAGCGGGGTCGAGACGATCCTGGGGACGCGCGAGCTGTTCATCAACTCCTTCCACCACCAGGGGATCGACCGGCTGGCGCCCTCGCTGCGGGCGGTGGTCTGGGCCTCGGACGGGCTGGTGGAGGGGGTGGAGGGGAAGGAGCACCCCTGGCTCTACGGCGTGCAGTGGCACCCCGAGCGCGGCGAGGCCGAGTCCCCCGCCGACGAGCGCGACCCGGACCGCAGGCTCTTCTGGGCCTTCGTGCAGGCCGCGCGGGAGTTCGCCGGGAGCGCGGAGCTGCTCGCGGCGGCCGCCCCGTAAAAAGCCTGACGCAGGGGAAACAGAGAGAACTGCTCTCTGTTCCTCTGCGTCTCTGCGTCATACCAGATCCGGTGAGAGAGTTGGTGCATCTCATCGACTCATGTGCTGACGCGGTTATAGATCCTTCGGCCTGCAAGTTGTTTCACAATCGAAGATTGCAGCCTGGCCGGCCTCAGGATGACGTCGTCGAGTTGGGTGCGTAAACACAAAGTGTTCAGGCGGACTTGGTATCAGGCTTTAGCCGACTACGTCGAAGCGGTCGATCTCCTCGAGCGGCACCTCCAGCCGGTCGCCGGTGCCGGGGTGCCGCGCGGTGAGCACCTCCTCGCCGAACTCCGTCCGCAGGCGCTCGGGGAGGATCACCAGCTCGCTCCCGCGCCGCACCAGCTGGATCCGGCTCCGCTCGGTGATCGCCCGCTCCAGCCGGTCGTAGTCCCCCGGGCTCCAGTTCACGGCCGCACAGTGTCGCTCGGCACCCTCGGCTCCTCCACCACGGGCGGCGGAGCCGCGGGCGGCGGCGGGGGAGGCGGCGGCGGTGGGGGCGCGACGGGCTGCGGCGCGACCGGAGGCGGCACGGGCGCGGCGCGGCGGCCGATCCCCTCCGGGCGGACGGAGAGGTAGTAGTCCTTGATGAAGAGCGAGTCGATGCGGATGAAGTTGCTGTCCGGCAGGTCGCCGAACTTCACCCCCGGCTTGGGGCGCGGGATCACCACCCCCAGCGTGTCCATCCACACGTCGAACTCGGCGCGCGAGATCTTCTGCAGGTAGCCGGTGACGTCCACCCCGCCGCCGTTGAAGATCACGTTCAGCCGCCCCGCCGGCGGCGCGGGCTCGAAGCGCACCAGGATGCGACGCCCCTGCGGGGTGCGCACGTACACCGCGCTCTTGCGGACGCCGCTCTCCGCCGTCCCCGCCAGGTGCACCAGGCGCCCCAGCTCACGGTCGCTGAGCTCGCCCACCCGCTCGAAGGGCTCGACCACCACCGGGAGCACCGGCGCGCGGTCCGCGCCGAAGTGGGCCGCCGCGCCTACTCCCGGCCCGCGCGGGTGCGCCGTGGGGTCGCCGAAGACCATCGCCGCGATCATCGCCAGGGCGCCCACCGCCACGATGCTCAAGGTCCAGAGCCAGACCCGCTGGTTGCGACCTCGCGTCAGCCGAATGTCCATGAACCGCCAGGAGACAGGGGACAGGTTACAGGGTACAGCAAGACGACTCCGGCGGGGACCGCGGACATGGGTGCCGTCGGCCGGCTGTCCCCTGTTCCCTATCCCCTGTCCCCCCGCTGTTCGCAAACGGCGTTCCCCGTTCGCTTTCCGCCCCGGCATGCTTGCCGGGGCCCGAGCGGGCCGGTTATCATTTCCCCCGCGCCGACCGGCGCAACGCCACGACCCGTTCACCCTGGAGGAGATCCGTGCCCCGACCGGCCCCGGCGCCGAAGCGGCGGTCGTCGCTGACGCCCTTTTACGTTATCCTCGGCCTGGTGCTCCTGGTCGGCATCGGCGTGCTGCTCAGCAAGACGAAGAAGTCGGCGTCGTCGAGCTCGGGCGCGGCCGCGAACCAGGGCACGGCGGTGGTGCTGACCCCCGAGCAGCTCCAGCGCGTCCAGGGAATCTCGATCGGGCGGGCCGACGCGCCGATCACGATCTACGAGTTCGCCGACTTCCAGTGCCCGCACTGCGCGCAGTTCGCGTCCTTCATCGAGCCGCTGATCCGGCAGCGCCTGGTGGACACCGGCCAGGCGCGGTACGTGTTCTACGAGTTCCCGCTCGGCTTCAAGTGGAGCTTCCTCGCCGCCCGCGCGGGGCGCTGCGCCAACGCGCAGGGGAAGTTCTGGGACATGCACGCCATCCTCTTCGCGCGCCAGCAGCAGTGGTCGTTCGACCCCGACGCGGCCGCGCAGTTCACCGAGTACGCGAAGACCATCCCCGGGATCGACGCGGCGAAGTTCGAGCAGTGCGTGCGCTCCAGCCAGTTCCAGAAAGAGGTCTCGGAGAGCTCGCAGCTCGGCCAGTCGCTGGGGGTGGGGGGCACGCCCACGCTCTTCGTGAACGGCCGCAAGATCGACCCGCTCCCCGGCTCGTACAGCGAGTTCGAGGCCCGGGTGCGGCAGATCGCCCCCGGCGCCTTCACCGGCGCGCCGGCGGCCCCCGCGGCCGCGCCCGCCGCCCCCGGCGACTCGACGGGGCTGGTCACCGGCCAGAGCACCAAGCAGTGAGCTCCGCGCTGGACGACGCCGGGATGGACGCGACGGCGGCGGCGGAGGAGGAGTACGCTCCGCCGCCCGTGAGCCGCATGGCGATCGCCGTGCTGGCGCTGATCGGAGTGTTCGACGCCGCGTACCTGAGCATGTACAAGCTCGGGATCATCAACGGGCTGACCTGCACGGTGGGGAGCTGCGAGCAGGTGCAGAACTCGCCGCAGTCGGCGCTCTTCGGGATCCCGGTGTCGGTGCTGGGGCTGGGGGCGTACCTGGCGCTGCTGGCGCTGGCGCTGGTGGGGGTGCAGCCCCGCTTCGTGCGCGACCGGCGGATCGCGCGGGCGATCACGGCCATCGCGGCGGTCGGCATGCTCTTCTCCGCGTATCTGACGTACGTGGAGGCGCGGGTGATCTACATGTGGTGCCAGTACTGCGTGATCTCGGCGATCCTGGTCACGCTGATCTTCCTGCTGTCGCTCCCGGCGCTGCGGCGCGCGCGGGCGGCCGCGTCGTGAACGGAGCGGAGGAGCCGATGTCGGAGCAGGGCGAGGGGGGCGCGACGGTGCCGGTGCGGCTGGTGTTCGCCGACCAGGGAACGTTCCACGCCGAGACGGTGCGCATCCCCGCCGCGGTGCTGGGCGAATACGACCGGCTGATCGACCTGCTGCGCGAGGAGGAGAGCGTGACGCGCGAGATCTACGTCGACCTGGCCCGCCTGGTGAGCGCCAGCGTGGTGAACGACGGGGACCCCGCCTAGCTCGTTTCCTCCATTCAGCTAACGGCATTTGACGCAGAGGCGCAGAGGAACGGAGAGAATGGCTTCTCTCTGTTCCTCTGCGTCTCTGCGTCAAATGCTGTACTGGAATTACGGCTGCGCGGGAGCCGGCGGTGGCGCCGCGGGGGCGGCCAGCGCGGCCTCGATCGCGGCCGACAGCTGCTCGAAGGTCACGGCGCCGTTCAGGATCTGGGTGCGGTTCACCACGAAGGCCGGGGTGCCGTTCACCCCCGCGCCGGTGGCCTGCATGGCGTCGTTCAGGATGAGCGGCGCCGTGCGGTCGTTGTCCACGCAGTCGCGGTAGGCGGCGGGGTCCAGGTTCAGCGCCAGCGCCAGCCGGGCGAAGCGCTGCGCCGCGTCGGCCTGGCCGTTCCACTCGCGCTGGGTGGAGAAGAGCCGGTCGTGCATCTCCCAGAACTTCCCCTGCGCCCCGGCGCACATCGCCGCCTTGGCCGCGGAGAAGGCCTGGGTGTGCATGGGGAGGGGGAGGTTGATGTACACCATCTGCACCTTCCCCGTCTTCACGTAGGCGCTGTCGAAGCGGCGGTAGGTGGTCTCGAAGAACTGCCGGCAGTACGGGCACTGGAAGTCGGAGATCTCCACCACGCTCACGCGCGCGCCGGCGGCTCCCTTCTCCCGCCCGCGCGACGCCCGCGCCAGCACCGAATCGGGCGAGGGAAGCGCGCGCCCCGAGGCGTTCGCGGCGCCGCCGCCGGGCTGCGCGCACGCCGAGGCGGCGGAGATCAGCGCCAGCAGCGCCGCGAGCAGGGGGGCGGTGAGCCGCGCGCGGGCGGGTCGGTGGATCATCCGGGTCACCTGTCGTCGTTGCCGGCCGCGCCGCGCGAGACCGTCTCGCGCGCCCGCTCCAGCGTCCATGCGTGCACCTCGGGGCCGGGCCAGTCGCCGCGGCGCGCCGCCTCGAGCAGCGCGGCGGCCTCCTCGCGCGCCCGCGACGCGACCTCCGGCGCCACCCACCCCTCGCGCTCGGCCTCGCGCAGCTCGTCTTCGTCCAGCACCACCAGGGTCCCGTCGGCGCCGGACCAGAGGTCCAGGCAGAGGTCGGTGGTCTCCCAGCGCGCGCCGTCCATCTTCACGGGGGTGAGGACGTTGGCGTAGACGCCGGTGAAGGTGCCGTCGGCCAGGTGGAAGCGGCCGACGTCGTGCCAGCGCCCGCGGTAGGTGATCCATACGACGGGGGCGCCCGGCTCCAGCACCGTGCGCCCCCCCGCCGTCACCGGCTTCGCGAGGACTGCCGCTTCGAGCAGCGTCACAACGTAGTCCCCCGTGTCTTCCACCACAATCTGGCGAAAGCGCTGCTCCCGGTCGGGGAGTCGGCGGTACCGTATCTCGATCTCGTTCATCGGCTCGGCTAACGTTAATTGACGCAGAGACGCAGAGAAACAGAGAGAACTTCAAACGCTGTTCTTTTTCTGTTCTCTCTTTTCCTCTGCGCCTCTGCGTAAAGCTAACGTGCCCTGTAGCGCGCGCCTGAGTGCTCCTGCGCGTCGACCACGGCCACGGCGGTGAGGTTGGCGATCTCGGCGGCCTCGCTGGCGCGCTGCAGCACGTGCACCGGGTGCGCCATCCCCAGCAGGATCGGCCCGAAGCCCTCGGCCCCGCCCAGGCGCATCATCAGCTTGTAGGCGATGTTGGCCGCGTCCAGGTCGGGGAAGATCAGCACGTTGGGGCGGCCGCGCAGCGTGCTGAAGGGGTAGAGCTCCTGGCGCAGCTCGTCGAGCACCGCGGTGTCGGCCTGCATCTCGCCGTCCACCTCCAGCCCCGGGTCGAGCGAGCGCACCAGCTCGGTGGCGCGCCGCACCTTGTCGCTGCGCGGGTGCGGGGCCGAGCCGAAGTTGGAGAAGGAGAGCATCGCCACCCGCGGCTGCAGCCCCAGCCGCCGCACGAACGCCGCCGCCAGCGTGGCGATCTCCGCCAGCGTCTCCGCGTCGGGCTCGATGTTCACGGTGGTGTCGGCGAAGAAGAGGATCTCGCGCTCCAGCACCATCATGTACAGCCCCGCCACGCGCCGCACCCCCGGCGCCGTGCCGATCGTCTGCAGCGCCGGGCGGATCGTCTCCGGGTAGTGCAGGTCCTCCCCCGCCACCAGCCCGTCGGCCTCGCCCTCGCGCACCATCATCAGCCCGAAGGTGATGGCGCGCCGCACCTCGCCGCGCGCGTCGGCCAGCGTCATCCCCTTGCGGTGGCGGCGCGCGTACAGCGTCTGCGCGTAGCGCTCCAGCCGCTCCTCGTCGGCCAGCCGGTCGACGATGCGCACCCCCTCCAGCGACACCCCCAGCGCCGCCGCGGTGTCGCGGATGCGCTCGGGCCGACCCACCAGGATCGGCCGCGCGATCCCCTCGCCCACCACCAGCGCGGCCGCGCGGATGATGCGCTCGTGCTCGCCCTCGGGGTAGACGATGGAGCGCGGGTCGCCGCGCGCCTGGCGCATGATGTCGCGCATCACCTCGCGCCCGCGCCCCAGCCGCGCCTCGAGCTCGTGGCGGTAGGCGTCCAGCTCGATCGCGCGCCGCGCCACCCCCGTCTCCATCGCCGCCCGCGCCACCGCCGGCGCCACCCAGAGCATGATGCGCGCGTCGAAGGGCTTGGGGATCAGGTAGTCCGGCCCGAAGCGCAGCCGCTCGTCGCCGTACGCGTGCTCCACGCTCTCCGGCACGTCGAGGCGCGCCAGCTCGGCCAGGGCGCGGGTGGCGGCCATCTTCATCGCGTCGTTGATGGCGCGCGCCCGCACGTCCAGCGCGCCCCGGAAGATGAAGGGGAAGCCGAGGACGTTGTTCACCTGGTTGGGATAGTCCGTCCGCCCCGTGGCCATGATCGCGTCGCCGCGTACTTCGGCCACCTCCTCGGGGGTGATCTCCGGGTCGGGGTTGGCGAGGGCGAAGACGATCGGCCGCTCCGCCATCGACGCGACCATCTCCTTCGTCACCGCGCCCGCCACGGAGAGGCCGACGAAGACGTCCGCGCCCGCCAACGCGTCGGCGAGCGTGCGCAGCTCCGTGGCCTGCGCGAAGCGGGCCTTGTAGGGGTCCATGTGCTCCGGCCCGCGGTCGGTGGTGATCACCCCCGCGCGGTCGCACATGTAGATGTTCTCGCGCGCGACCCCCAGCGACACGTAGTGCTCGGCCGTGGCGATGGCGGCCGCGCCCGCGCCCGAGAACACCACGCGCACCGTCCCGATCTCCTTCCCCACCACGTCGAGCGCGTTCAGCAGCGCGGCGCCCGAGATCACCGCCGTGCCGTGCTGGTCGTCGTGGAAGACGGGGATGTCGAGCCGCGCCTTCAGCGTCTCCTCGATGTAGAAGCACTCCGGGGCGGCGATGTCTTCCAGGTTGATGCCCCCCACGGTGGGCTCCAGCAGCTCGCAGAAGCGGATCACGTCGTCCGGGTCCTGCGAGCCCACCTCCAGGTCGAACACGTCGATGTCGGCGAAGCGCTTGAAGAGCACGCCCTTCCCCTCCATCACCGGCTTGGCCGCCAGCGGCCCGATGTTCCCCAGCCCCAGCACCGCCGTGCCGTTCGACACCACCGCCACCAGGTTCCCGCGCGCCGTGTACTTGAACACCTCCTCGGGGTCGCGGTCGATCTCGCGGCACGGCTCCGCCACCCCGGGCGAGTAGGCGAGCGACAGGTCCCGCTGCGTGCTGGCGGGCTTGGTGGGCACCACGGCGATCTTGCCGCGGCGCCCCTGGCTGTGGTAGTCGAGCGCGTCCTGCCGTCGGTCGGCCATGGTCACCAGGTGCGAAGTGCGGAAGTGCGGAGGTGCGGAAGTGCGGGAGTGCGGAAGTGCGGAAGTGCGGAAGTGCGCCTGGATCGGCGGCCGCACCGACACCGCCAGCGACCGACGTAGTCCGCCCCAGCCGCGGGAATCGCCGAAGCCGATCCGCCTCTCCCCCAAAGACGTCATCCCCAAAGACGTCATCCTGAGGCCGGCCTCGCCTGACCCTCGGCACGCGCTGCACTCGGCAGGCCGAAGGATCTATCACCGGCGCTCGGAACCAGGCCCCGGACGCGCCGGGCCGGTAGCGTACTCCCCGCCCCGGAGGGTGTCAAGCGAGTCCCCGTGCGGCAAAACCGCGCTCCGGCCGCGAGGCGGAGGATGCGGGACGACGTTTCGGCCGCTTCGGCGTAGGGGATACCGCCGGGGGGTGGCGGCGCAGCAGATTGTCTGCGCGCGATAATCTGCAACCTGCCGCCTCCGCGCACCCACCCCGCCGCGGCACTCGTGCCGCACCTGCCGCGGGGCCATCTCCCCTCCCCCACACTGGAGGACGCGATGAAGCGCTCCCTCGCCCTGCTCCTTCCCCTCGCCCTCGCCGCCGCCTGCTCGGGCGACTCCACCTCGCCGCTCGCGCCGGCGCCCCCCTCCGCCGCGCGCGCCGTAGACGGGAGCGCGGCCTACGTGGTGGTGCTGAACGACGACGCCGACCCGCGCGCGGTGGCGGCGCGGCTGGGGATCAGCCCCGGGCGCGTGTACACCGCGGCGCTGCGGGGCTTCGCGGCCCGGCTCACCGGCGGGCAGCTGAACGCGCTGGAGCACCACCCGGCGGTGCGGTACGTGGAGCCCGACGCCCCGGCACAGCTCTTCACCACCCAGCTCTTCCCGGTGTGGGGGCTGGACCGCGTCGACCAGCACAACCTGCCGCTGAACAGCCAGTTCACCTACACGGCGAACGGCACGGGCGTCACCGTCTACGTGCTCGACACCGGGGTGCGCAAGACGCACGCGCAGTTCGGCGGGCGCGCCGACTACATCGCCAACGGCGCCGGCGGCGACTTCGTGGGCGACGGGCACGGCAGCGCGGAGGACTGCCACGGCCACGGCACCCACGTGTCGGGGATCGTGGGCGGCATCGGCTACGGGGTCGCCAAGAACGTGCAGATCCGCGCCGGCCGCGTGGTGGACTGCCTGGGCAACGGCTCGGCGTCGATGGCGATCGCGGCGATGGACTGGATCGTGGCCAACGGGAGCTACCCGTCGGTGGTGAACATGAGCCTGGGATACGGCGACATGCAGTCCGTGCGCGACGCCGCGGCCCGGCTCTACGAGGACCGGCACGTGGTGGTGGCCGCCGCGGGGAACGGCGACTTCGCGGGCACCCCCCAGAACGCCTGCCAGCAGTCGCCCGCCGGCTACGTGAACGCGCTCACCGTGGGCTCCACCACCAGCGCCGACCACGAGTCGAGCTTCTCCAACTACGGCGGCTGCGTGGACGTGCTCGCGCCCGGGTCGTCCATCAAGTCGGCCTGGATCGCGAACGACACCTCCAGCTACACCATGAACGGCACCTCGATGGCGGCGCCGCACGCGGCCGGCGTGGCCGCGCTCTACCTCGCCCACTTCCCGACGGCGTTCCCCTCCACCGTGAACAACGCGATCAAGGTGAACGCCACCTCCGGCGTGATCACCCTCAACAACCCGTTCTCCGGGACGCCCAACAAGCTGCTGTACACCGCCTGGTAGATCCGTCGCGCGCGGAGACGCGGAGGGCTCGCCACGCTCTCCGCGTCCTCCGCGTGAGCCCAGGACGCCGGCGGATGCGCACCACACCGGTGCGACCCGCATCATCCTGCAGCGCCTCCTACGTCGCAATCGGGATCGCCGTACGTATGGAGATGCTGATCTGATCTGGGTTTTGTCTCGATCGATCGCGCGGCCTGTGGCGTGCTCGGGGTGCCTCCACCCCGGCCGTCATCCCGGCGGCCGGGATTCCCACCCATCCGGAGGACCCCACCGATACTGAGGCAACCGACCTCACGCGAACGAAGCGGAGGCGCGGAGAGGAACCCTCTCTCCGCGCCTCCGCTTCGTTCGCGCGACCGTCAGCCTAGAGGCTGAGCTGGCAGCTCCCGGAGCCCACATTCAGCCAGTTGCGCTGGATCAGGAAGCTCTTGGTGCCGAGCGTCACGTTCGCTACGCCGCCGCTGGGGGTGGTGAAGGTGGTGCCGAAGGTCCACGCGCACTTGTCGGCGTTCTCGTACCCCGCGCTGTCGTACCAGGCGTTGCCGTTCATGTCGGTGGTGGTCTCCTCGATCTCGTGCACGAGGGTGCTCACCTCGGCGTCGGCGTGCGGATCGCCGTTGGCCGCGGCGAGCCCCGACCAGCAGGAGTTCGGCTTGGCGTAGTCGTCGGGCATGGCGGCGTACAGCACCGTGTGCGCCACGCCGCCCACCGTGACCGTGCCCCAGCTGTGGTACGCGCAGTACTGCCCGAAGCCGCCGCCCAGGTTCACCGTACCCTGGGTGAAGATCGCATAGAGGGTGTTCGGGTCGTAGGTGAGCTTGCCGGTGTTGAACGCCGACTGCAGCATCGACAGCATGGAGGCGTCGCTCACGCGGGTCTTGCCGCTGGGCGCGTTGGTGTTGTTGGCGTAGTACTGCGTGTAGCTCACCGAGTTCACGATGGGCGTGCCCGCGGCATTGGTGTAGCTGGTGTTGATGTTGAAGTAGGGCGAGCCGCCGATGTGGTTCAGGAAGTAGCCCACCAGCGAGCCGTCGGCGCTTCCGGCGCCCGTGGTTCCCGGCGTGGGGCCGCCGTTGTAGATGGTGGTGGACGACCAGTACACCGCGGCGACCTTGGTGCCGGCCTGCAGCACGGGCCCGCCGTGGTACTGGATCCCGGCCTGGGTGAGCGCGCCGCCGATGGTGCCGTTGTTCGCCTCGTTCCCGTTGTTGAAACGGGGCGTGGCCGGGGCGCCGCGGGCGGCCACGATCCCCAGGTGCTCGGGCGACTGCTGGTCGACGGGCGCGGGTGGGGACTGGGTGAGCGGGTTGTCGGAGCATGCCGCCAGCGCGGCGAGAGCGGCGGACATCAACACCAGGGACGAGATGCGAGGCATGGTGCGACCTTCCAGCAGGGCGTGGAAGTGCCGCGCCGGGATGGCGCGGCACCAGGACGATTCCGCCGACCACCCTTGGCCGGCGCCGCGAGGATGCGTCCTGGTGGGAGGTCGCAGGGAACTGAACCGGCTTCGCTCGCGTGCCCGCCGCCCCTGACAAGATGCGGGCCGTGGCTCGAACCACGCGGCCAACCCCTTTCGCTCCTTCGCGTTGCGGCACATTCACGTGAACCGTGATCACGATTTCCACCCCGCGGAGTGCACCAGTTTACGGCGGTGCGCACCGGGCTGGTGCACCAGGCTGCTCCAGAGTCTACCCCGCCCCTTGCGCGGGAATCGCCGAGGGCTGGGGGATTCGGGATGAAAGAGGGCCGCGGAGGACGCCCCCCCGCGGCCTTCGGTTCGTTCCAGGAACCCCATTCTGTCCAATCGCGCCGCACCAGAGCGGTGCACCGGATTGGTGCGCCCGCACCGTTATTTCGCGGCGGAAAAAATTTGTCAGCGAAACCAACTAGCGTGGCCGCATGCGCTTGCCGTTTGTGGCAGCTTCGGCGCAGGGCGTGCCCTGCTACACAGCTCTCGACACCGCAGCCGTGCCCGCGCCAACGCGCCTTCCGCCATCCACCAGGCAGAAGGCGGCGCGCCCCGTCTGCGCGTTCGACCGGCCGTTCGTCCCCACCCGACGGCGGCACCCCGGCGCGCGGCACTCTGGCCGCCTGCCACCACCACCCCCGGGAGGACGTTTCATGCGCAGAGCCACACCCCTTGCCCTCGCGGCGATCGTGATCGCCGCGGCGGCCTGCTCCGACCAGCAGCCGACCGCGGCGCGCGTGCCGGGCGCCGCGGCCCCCCTGCATTCGGCCTCGGCCGGGCGCGGGATCGACGGCGCCTACATCGTGGTGCTGAACGACGGCGCCAACCCCCGCTCCGTGGCCGCCGTGGCCGGCGTGAGCCCGCGCTACGTGTACACCGCCGCGCTCAACGGCTTCGCGGCCACGCTCAACGCCGGGCAGCTCAGCGCCCTGCAGCACAACCCGAACGTCGCCTACGTGGAGCAGGACCAGCGCGCCACCGTGAGCACCACGCAGTCCGGCGCCACCTGGGGGCTCGACCGCATCGACCAGCGCAGCCTGCCGCTCGACGGCAACTACACCTACACGCCCACCGGCGCCGGCGTGCGCGCGTACATCATCGACACCGGCATCCTCACCAGCCACACGCAGTTCGGCGGCCGCGCCAGCGTGGGCGTGGACGAGGTGGGCGACGGGCACAACGGCATCGACTGCAACGGCCACGGCACGCACGTCTCGGGCACCGTGGGCGGCTCCACCTACGGCGTGGCCAAGGGCGTCACGCTGATCGCCGTGCGCGTGCTGGACTGCTCGGGGAGCGGCACCAACTCGGGCGTGATCGCGGGGATGGACTGGGTGACCGCCAACCGCGTGCTCCCGGCCGTGGCCAACATGTCGCTGGGCGGCGGCTTCAGCCAGGCGGTGAACGACGCGGCCACCCGCCTGACCAACGCCGGCGTGTCGCTCGCGGTGGCCGCGGGGAACGAGAACCAGGACGCCTGCAACACCTCGCCCGGGAGCGCCCCCTCGGCCATCTCGGTGGGCGCCACCACCAACACCGACGCGCGCGCCTCGTTCTCGAACTGGGGCACCTGCGTGGACGTGTTCGCCCCGGGCAACAACATCACCTCGTCGTGGTACAGCTCCACCACGGCCACCAACACCATCAGCGGCACCTCGATGGCGTCGCCGCACGTCGCCGGCGTGGCCGCGCTCTACCTGCAGGGGAACCCGTCGGCCTCGGCGGCGACCGTCTTCAACGCGATCATCTCCACCGCGACCACCGGCGTGGTGACCAGCCCGGGCACCGGCTCGCCCAACCGCCTGCTCTACTCGCTGCTCACCCCGCCCAGCGGCGGCGGCGGCGGCGGCACGGCCCCGTGCACCGGCTGCACGCTGTACACGGGCTCGCTGAGCGGCACCGGCGTGTCGCAGTACCAGCCCAACAACACCTACTACTACAGCTCGGTCTCGGGCAGCCATAAGGGCTACCTGCGCGGGCCCACCAGCGGCGCCGACTTCGACCTGTACCTGTACAAGTGGAACGGCAGCTCGTGGGTGATCGTGGCGAGCGGCGAGAGCGCCACCGCCAACGAGGACATCTCGTACTCCGGCACCGCCGGCTACTACGAGTGGGAGATCCGCTCGTACAGCGGCAGCGGGGCGTACAACTTCTACCTGTCGCACCCGTAAGCGGCTGACCTGACGGAGTGACGCGGAGACGCGGAGGGGCACGGCAGCCTCTCCGCGTCTCCGCGTCTTTCGCGTGAGGTGCGGGGTTCCCGGATGACGCATGATGGTGCACGCCGCACCAAAGTGGAGCGGTGTTCACGATGTCCCCAAAGGAGTATGTCGTTACCGTGTAAGCGGTTGATGAGTTGGGCTCAGGTGGCTCGCCTCCTGCTTAGTTCATGCCTCACCCTCGTGATCCCGAAGCTCTGCACGACGTGAAACTGTCCGCTTAGGAGAGCGGCCAGTCTCCGTGGACACCCCCAGCGAACCGAAGCGCCGATGCGCCCACACCGCACTCCGCTCCTGCTTCTCGCCGTCCTCGCGCTGGCCGCCTGCGGCGAGGGCTCGCCCACCGCCGCCCGCACCCCGGCCGACGCGCCGGTGCTCGCCGCGCGCGGCGCCGCCGTGGAGGGCTCGTACCTGGTGGTGCTGAAGGAGGGCGCCGACCCGCGCTCCGTGGCCGCCGCGCTGGGGGTCGCCCCGCGCTACGTCTACGCGGCGGCGGTGAACGGCTTCGCGGGGATGCTGAACGCCGGCCAGCTCAACGCCCTGCGCCACGACCCGCGCGTCGCGTACGTGGAGCAGGACCAGCTCTATCAGGCCGCCACCACGCAGACGAACGCGCCCTGGGGGCTGGACCGCATCGACCAGCGCAACCTCCCGCTCTCCACCACCTACAGCTACACCTCCACGGGGAGCGGGGTGCGGGCGTACGTGCTCGACACCGGCATCCAGGCGAACCATCCCCAGTTCGGCACCCGCGCGCAGAACGTGTACGACGCGTTCGGAGGCACCGGCGCCGACTGCAACGGGCACGGCACGCACGTGGCCGGGATCATCGGCGCTGCCACCTACGGGGTCGCCAAGGGCGTGTCGCTGCGCGGCGTGCGCGTGCTGGACTGCAACGGCTCGGGGAGCACCGCGGCGATCGTGGCCGCCATCGACTGGGTCCGCGTGAACGCGGTGAAGCCCGCGGTGGCCAACCTGTCGCTGGGCGGGGGCTTCTCGTCCACGCTCAACACCGCGGTCACCAACCTGGTCAACGCGGGCGTCTTCACCACCGTGGTCTCGGGGAACGAGAACCAGGACGCCTGCAACGTGTCGCCCGCCAGCGCCACGGCGGCGCTCACCGTGGCCGCCACCAACCGCGACGACACCCGGCTCTCCAGCGGCAACTACGGGAGCTGCGTGGACCTCTACGCGCCGGGCGGCTCCATCGTCTCCACCTGGATCAACTCGGGAACGAACACGCTGAGCGGCAGCTCGATGGCCGCGCCGCACGCCGCGGGGGTGGCCGCGCTCTACAAGGCCACCTTCGGCGACGCGGCGTCGTCGACCGTGGACAGCTGGATCAAGACCAACGCGACGGCCGGGGTGGTGAAGAACGTCCCCGCGGGGACCCCCAACCGGCTCCTCTACAAGGCGGCGCTCTAGGGCGCCGCCCCCCGACCGCCGGCCCGGGGCTTCCGGGCGGCGGCATCCACAACCCCACCGATGGAGGACGTGGTATGAAAGCGGCTCGCATCCTCATGTTCGCCGGCACCACCCTGGCCCTGGCCGCCTGCGCGGACCAGAACCCCACCGCCGTGCAGCAGCAGCGCGCCCCGGCGCCGGTGCTCGCCGCGCGCAGCGGCGGCATCGACGGCGCGTACATCGTGGTGGTGAAGGAAGGCGCCGACCCGCGCTCGGTGGCCGCCGTGGCCGGCGTGACCCCGCGCTACGTGTACGTCGCCGCGCTCCACGGCTTCGCCGGCACGCTGAACGCCGGGCAGCTGAACGCCCTGCAGCACAACCCGAGCGTCGACTACATCGAGCAGGACGGGATCGCCACCATCTCCACCACGCAGTCGCCGGCGACCTGGGGGCTGGACCGCATCGACCAGCACAACCTCCCGCTGTCGAACAGCTACACCTACACCACCACGGCCTCGGCCGTCCGGGCGTACATCATCGACACCGGCATCCAGGCCAACCACCCGCAGTTCGGTACGCGCGCCAGCGCGGTGTACGACTACGCCGGCGGCAGCGGCGCCGACTGCAACGGGCACGGCACGCACGTGGCCGGCACCATCGGCTCCACCACCTACGGCGTGGCCAAGGGCGTGCTCCTGCGCGGCGTGCGCGTGCTCGACTGCGCCGGCTCGGGCTCGTACTCGGCCATCATCGCCGGGATCGACTGGGTGCGCGTGAACGGCATCCACCCGGCCGTGGCCAACATGTCGCTGGGCGGCGGGCTCAACTCGTCGCTGAACACCGCGGCCACCAACCTGGTCAACTCGGGGATCTTCCTGGCCGTGGCCGCCGGGAACGAGAACCAGAACGCCTGCAACGTGTCGCCGGCGAGCGCCTCGGGCGTGTTCACCACCGCCGCCAGCACCAGCAGCGACGCCAAGGCCAGCTTCTCGAACTGGGGGAGCTGCGTGGAGGCGTACGCGCCGGGCAACAACATCACCAGCACCTGGATCAACAGCGGCACCAACACCATCAGCGGCACCTCGATGGCCTCGCCGCACGTGGCGGGGGTGGCGGCGCTCTACAAGGGCACCTTCGGCGACGCCGCCTCGAGCACCATCGTGAGCTGGATCATCAACAACGCCACCTCCGGCGTGATCACCGGCAACGTGACCGGCACGCCCAACCGCCTGCTCTACAAGAGCACGCTGTAAGCTGAACGAAGTCTCGCGCAGAGACGCGGGGGCGCAGGGGGAGGAGGTCCCCCTGCGCCTCTGCGTCTCGTTGTGATACCAGCTCAGACAATGTCAGACGAATGACTATGCATTCGGAGACACCCAGCACAGAGATCCTCACACGGAGTCAACGGAGTCAACGGAGAACGACTCCGCTGACTCCGCTGACTCCGTGTGAGCCCATTCTGTTGATCGGAATGCACCTTCATCAGGTCGAAACGGGATGAGCCTTCGTTCCGGTTTGGGAACAACGAGTTGTGCGGATGGGTGGTTGCACCATTCCAGTGCATTACTGGTGTGACCCCAAAGGGCACCGGGTGAACGACCTGCATCGCCTGCCGCGCCGGGTTCGGAGCGGACGCAAATGCCTGTGAATTCAAGGCTTTTGGATGTGTTAAACCGCGGCGTGAAGAGGGCGGCGGGAGATCGGAATCCGTCGCCGTCAGGGAGTTTGCGCAAATCGTGACGTAAACACTATAATGGGCGATTCATCAACCCCGCCCCGTGGAGCCCACGTTTGAGGGTTCTCCTGCTCGACGCCGACCAGGGCGTCAGCCGATCGCTCGAGCCCGAGCTGAACGGCAGCACCGAGTTGCTGTCGGCGCAGACCCTCTCCGAGGGGCTGCGCCTGGTCGCGCAGGCGCAGTGGGACCTGATCCTCCTGGACGCGGACTTCTCGGGGGCGGGGCTGGAGCTGCTGGGGCGGCTGCACGCCGACGGCGGGCCCACCCCGGTGGTGCTGCTGGCGCAGAACCCCTCGATGGACCTGGCGATGGAGGCCATCCGCCAGGGCGCGCACGACGTTCTCCCCAAGCCGCTGCAGCGCGGCCGCGTGCGCGAGATCCTGCTGGGGATCGAGGAGGTGCGCCGCCTCCGCCCGCTCCCGCAGGCCTCGGGCGACGACTCGGCCATCGTGGGCGCCAGCGCCGGGATGATGTCGGTCTACAAGTCGGTGGCGCGCGCGGCCTCCAGCGACGCCACCGTGCTGGTGCTGGGCGAGAGCGGCACCGGCAAGGAGATGGTGGCGCGCGTGCTGCACGCCCGCTCGCGCCGCGCGCGCGGGCAGTTCGTGGCCATCAACTGTGCCGCCATCCCCGAGAACCTGCTGGAGAGCGAGCTCTTCGGGCACGAGAAGGGCGCCTTCACCGGGGCCATCGGGCGGCGGATCGGGCGCTTCGAGCGGGCCAGCGGCGGCACCCTCTTTTTGGACGAGATCGGCGACATGTCGCTGGCGCTGCAGAGCAAGATCCTGCGCGCCCTGCAGGAGCGCGAGATCGAGCGGGTGGGCGGGAGCTCGGCGGTGGCGATCGACGTGCGCATCGTGGCGGCCACCAACCGCGACCTGCAGGCGGCGGTGGCCGAGGGGCGCTTCCGCGAGGACCTCTTCTACCGCCTGGCCGTGGTCTCGCTCACCCTTCCGCCGCTGCGCGAGCGCGGGGCCGACCTGGACCTGCTGGCCAGCCACTTCGTGGCGTTCTACGCGAAGGAGCACGCGCGGCCGGTGCGCGCGGTGGCCGAGGAGGTGTTCGCCGCGTTGCGCGCGCACCCCTGGCCCGGCAACGTCCGCCAGCTGCGCAACGCCATGGAGCGCGCCGTGGTGATGTCCGACGGCGAGGTGCTCCTCCCGCAGCACCTCCCCCCCGACATCCTGCACCCCTCCTCCCCGCGCACCCCCACGCAGGACGCGGCCGAGATGCCGCTGGTGACGCTGGAGGAGATGGAGAAGCGGATGATCGTGCGCGCGCTCCGCGAAACGGGCGACAACCTCACCATGGCGGCCGAGCGGCTGGGGATCCACCGCAACACGCTGCGCCGCAAGGTGGCGGAGTACGGGATCGAGCACTGAAGTGCGGAAGTGCGGAAGTGCGCTATGAGTAGATGAGCGAGGTGCCTCAGCGCACTTCCGCACCTCCGCACTCGCTGGTCCGCACCCTTCCGTGCACTCCGCACACTTCTGGTGCACTCGGGGCGTTCCCGATTCGGAACGCGCCATTGCGCGGGCTGGCCTAAGTGTCTATGTTTACGGTGGTTGTCACCCACCGGGCAGTGCCCCGCGGTACGGAACGTTCCCTGCGAGCCCGCGGGGCCGTTCGTTCCTTGCTTCCCACTTCGGAGGTCTTGATGAGCGTCAAGTTCCGGAACGCGCTCCTGGCGGTCGCGGCAACCGTGGTCTCGCTGTCTGCAGGGTGCACGGACGCCGGCACGCCGGTGTCCGCGCGGACCCCGGCGCCGGGCGCTGCGCTCTCCCGAGCGGGCGCGACCACCAGCAGCACGTCCACCTCGACCGCCTTCGCGGCACCCGGTGACGCGGTGGCGCAGCTGGCGCTGTTCAAGGTCAAGCCGCAGATCACCATCGCCTGGGCCAAGGCGTGGATCGGGCCCGAGGGCGGCCGCGTGGACTTCGTGGGCTTCACGATCATCGTGCCCGCGGGCGCGGTCGACAAGGTCACGATGTTCAGCATCAAGCTCCCGGTCGACCCGCAGGGCTCGGAGCACGTGGTGGCCGAGTTCGGCCCGCACAACACGCAGTTCGCCAAGCCCCTCACCATCGGCTTCCCCTACCGCGGCACCACGATCGAGGGCGACCCCTCCGCCACCGTGGTGTGGTGGAACGACGGCTGGGTGAACATGGGCGGCACCGTCTCGGCCGACGGGTCGCAGATCTTCACCACCACCTCCCACTTCTCGGAAATCGGCACTGCGTCGTACCGGGGCACCCTCACGACGTCCGGCGGCTGACACCCGGCCCGTTCGGTGTAGTCGAACTCCCCAGCGGCGACCTATCCGTGAATCGTTCCGAAGCCACGGTCGAAGAACTCCTCGGGCTGCTTCCGGACCTCGACGACCTCGAGGTGCTCCGGCTGCGCCTCGTGGGTGCCGCCGTGCGCAATTCGGAAAAGGAGTGGGAGAGCTCCAGCACCATCACCACGATCGACAAGCGGATCATCTCGCCCGACGCGGTCGAGGCCGCCGTGAATGAGGCGGAGCGCGTGGTGCACGAGTACGTCTCGACGCTGCACGCCGGCCTGACGCCTTTCTTCCGCTCCTTTTTCCAGGGGCAGGACGGCGACGCCTCCATGCACCTGGTGGCGCTGGGAGAGGAGCTCGAGGAGCGCGGCAGGCTCCTGGGTGCCCGCCGGTGCTACCGCGCGGCGCTCACCGTTTCGCTCCCGCTGACGGACAAGGGGCCGCAGTTGCTGGCACTTCGCCGCATCGGGCGCGTGTCGCTCAAGGTGGGCGACCTGCAGGAGGCGGGCTCGTACTACGAGCGGAGCGCGGAGATGGCGCGGGACTCGGGCGACCTGCTCGCCGAGGTGGTGGCACGCACGGGCTTCGGCAATGCGCGGCTCTGGCAGGGCCGCTGGAGTGAGGCGGAGGACTGCTATCGCGAGGCGCTCTCCCTCGCGGACGCCGCCGGGCCGGGAACGCTTGCGCTGGAGCGCGGCCAGATCTACAACAATCTCGGGAACGTCACGGCCCGCGGCCGGCGGCTGGACGAGGCGGAGGTGTGGTTCGAGAGCGCGCTGCGCACGTGGGACACGTTCGATTCCCCGGTGGACCTGGGCATCTGCCTGCACAATCACGCGCAGCTCCGGGAGGCGCAGGGGCGGCGCGAAGAAGCGGGGAGCGACTACGAGGCGGCCCTCAGCCTTCCGATCCCTTCCTGGCTCCGCGCGGCGATCGCCACGGACTTCGCGGCGTGGTGGCTCGGTGAGGGGCACATCTCGCAGGCAGAGGAATGGGGCCGCGTGGCCGAAGAAAACGCGATCGCGACGGGCTCTCCGTACGCCCTGGGCGCGGTGTACCTGGGCCGGGGGAGGATCGCGCTGGCGCGCGGCGAGGCGGACGGGTTCATCTTCTTCGAGAAGGCCCTCGAGATCGCCCGGATGAAGGGGTATCTGAACCTGGAAGGGGAGACGCTGGTCGACTACGCCGCGCTGCGCGCGCAGAACGACGGCGCGGAGGAGGCGACCGCCTACCTGGAGCGCGCCTGCGAGATCCTGCGCGGCCTCGGCGCGGTGGGGGAGCTGGAGCGGGCGCAAGCGGCGCTGGAGGAGCTGCGCGCCGGCTCCGGCGACCTCTCCGGCCACCCCGCGGGCGAGTCCCCCCTGGCGGCGGCGGGCGACTAGCGCGGCTTCCGGTACGGATCCATGCGCGGCGGGACCGTCCACGGGCGGTCCCGCCGTTTGCGTCGGGGGGGTCCGGGCGCGAAGATTGCTCCCCCGTCTCCCCTGCAACCCACGCCCGGACACGACCCGAAGCACGGACGGAGCGGCCGCCGCGGGCGGCGCCCGTCCGTTTCGCACCCAGGCATCCGCGTTGCCGCAGACCCGCCGCCCCCCGCTCCGCCTCGCGCTGGCGGCCGCCGCGCTCGCCGCGTGCGGCCCCGCCGCCGTGGCCGCGCAGGACTCCATCCCTCCGCCGGCGGCCGCGCCCGACACCGCGCGCCCGGGGTGCGCCCGCATCGGGAGCATCTTCATCGACAACAACTCGGTGTTCCGGGTGGGCGACCCCAGCCTGGACGAGCGCTTCACCCGCGCCTACCGGCTCGCCAACCGCCTGCACGTGCGCACGCGCGAGTCGGTGATCCGCCGCGAGCTGCTCTTCGCGGAGGGCGACTGCTACCGCCCCGAGCGGCTGGAAGACTCGGAGCGCATCCTCCGCTCCACCAGCTACCTGGCCGATGCCGACGTGTTCTCGGTGCGCCAGCCCGACGGCAGCTACGACGTGATCGTGGAGACGCGCGACGAGTGGTCGACGCGGCTGGAGGCGACCGCCGGCTCCGGGCAGGGGCCCGGGGTGGAGCTGCGCGAGGACAACCTGCTGGGCCGCGGGGTGCGCGTGGCGGCGTACTGGCGCGAGCAGCAGGACGAGCGCGTCTACGGCGCCCGGGTGGGCACCTCGCAGCTCTTCGGCACCCACCTCGACGCGCAGGTGTCGCTGGCGCACACGCCGGTCGGGATCGCGGCGGCGGAGCGCATCGCCTGGCCCTTCCGCGGCGAGGGGGCCCGGTGGGCGGGGCGCGAGGCGCTGCTGCGCGACGAGCGCAACTTCGAGTACTTCGTGGCCGAGGACGGCGGGCTGCGGCGGCACCTCTTCCCGGTGGAGCGCACCTCCTTCGACCTGGGGGTGGTGCGGCGCCTGGGGCGGCGCGGACGGCTGACGCTGCTCGGCCTGGCGGTGGCGGGCGAGCGCCGCTCCTTCCCGCAGGACTCGCTCACCCCCGCCGGCGGCGCCGACCCGCTCCCGCCGGGGGGCGGCTTCGTTCCCGGGCTGGAGCCGGTGTCGAACGTGCGCGCGGTGTTCCTGGCCGGGCAGCGCAACGTGACCTTCGACCGGCGGCGCGCGCTCGACGCGGTGCGCGGCGCGGAAGACGTGGAGCTCGGCGCCGACTTCGAGGTGGCGGTGGGCCGCACCCTGGGCGACCTCTCGTCCGACGACGACCTGGCGCTGGACGTCGGCTTCGCGGCGGCGCGCGACCTCCCCAACGGGGTGCTGGCGGGGACGCGGGTGGTGGTGGAGGCCAAGCGCGACTTCACCGCCGACAGCGCCGCGCTGAAGTGGCGCGACGTGCTGGGGCAGGTGGACCTCTGGGCGTACTGGCGCCCCGCAGCCGACAGCCGGCACACGCTGGTGTTCGCCGCGCGCGCGGCGGGGGGATGGCACCCGCGCGTCCCCTTCCAGGTCACGCTCGGCTCCCGCGCGGGGCTGCGCGGCTTCCCGCGGCAGGTGTACGCCGGGGGGCGCCGGGTGGTGGCCACGGTGGAGCACCGCGCCTACCTGGCCTGGCCCTTCCCGCGCCTCTTCGACCTGGGGAGCGCGGTGTTCGTGGACGCGGGGCGCACCTGGACCGGGGGCGACCCCTTCGGGCACGACTCGCCGATCCTGGTCTCCGCCGGGGCGGGGCTGCGGGTGGCGTTCCCGCCGGGTTCGCGCCGCACCTACCGGGTGGACTTCGCCTTCCCCGTGGCGCCCTCGTTCCGGCCGCGCGCCGTGCAGATCTCCATCGGCACCGGCCAGGCCGTGGGCCGCACCGCCGTCGACTCCGATCCGCAGATCGACCGCAGCTCGCGCCGCCCCCTCAGCTCCTCCCTCTTCGACTACCCGAAGTAAGGACAAGTGCGGAAGTGCGGAAGTGCGGAAGTGCGGGAGTGCGGGAGTGCGTGGGACTCGCGAATCCCACGCACTTCCGCACTTCCGCACTCCCGCACTGCTCGTCTCCCCCGGTCCGATCCTTGCGCCTGCGGGCCCGAAACGGCTTTCCAGGACGGCAGATGACGAAGACCGAGACCGAGCCCGCCGCCTTCCGGCTCCCCCGCATGCGGAACCTCTCCAAGGAGGAGCGGAAGTCCGTCACCCACGGCGAGTTCTGGATCCCCGAAGACGAGCGGGAGATCTACAAGCGCGCGCTGGCGGCGCTGAACGAGGCGGGCGTGCCCTACGTGGTGGCGGGCGCCTACGCCATCTACGAGCACACCGGCATCTACCGGCAGACCAAGGACCTGGACCTCTTCTGCGAGCCGCAGGCGGTGGTGCCGGCCATGGAGGCGCTGCGGGGGGCCGGCTTCCGCACCCGGCTGGAGCAGGGGCACTGGCTGGCCAAGGCGCTCGACGATCCCTACTTCGTGGACGTGATCTACGGGATGGGGAACGGGCTGGCGTTGATCGACGCCGACTGGTACGCGCACAGCAAGCCGGCGATCCTGGCCGCCACCCCGGTGCGGGTAGCGCCGCCCGAGGAGCTGATCTGGCACCGGCTCTTCATCAACGAGCGGCACCGGCACGACATGGCCGACATCGCCCACCTGATCCTGACGCGCGGGCACCTGATGGACTGGGACCGGCTGCTGGCGAAGACGGGGGAGCACTGGCCGCTCCTCCTCTCGCAGGTGCAGATGTTCCGCTACGTCTATCCGGGGTACCGCGACCAGGTGCCGACGCGGGTGGTGAAGGAGCTGCTGGAGCGCGCCGAGCGCGACGTGCTGGTCGCCCCCGCCGCCGACCGCGAGCACGACACCACGCGCGGCACGCTGATCTCCCGCTTCTCCTTCGCCATCGACGTGAACGAGTGGGGGTTCCGCGACCTGCGCGAGGAATACATCGGCCAGATGGAGAAGCACCCCGACGTGCTCGCGATCGGGGCCAGCACGGTGTTCGACGAGCGCCGCAGCGACGAGGACCAGCAGGCGGAGGCCGCGGTTCCGGGGCCGGAGGGCGGACAGGGATGACGGACGGAGCGCAGCCGGCGCGCCCCGACGCGCCGCCGCTGGGGCGGCGCCGGGAAGACCGCCGGCGGAGCGGGGTGGTGCGGGTGGCCGCGGTGGGCGACTTCCACTGCGGCGAGGAGGACGGCGGCCGCTACCGCGAGGCCTTCGCCCGCGTGAACGACGAGGCCGACGTGCTGCTGCTGGCGGGCGACCTGACGCGGCGCGGCACCCCGGCCGAGTTCCGCGTGGTCGCCGGCGAGCTGCAGGACGTGCGCATCCCCATCCTGGCGGTGCTGGGGAACCACGACCACGAGAGCCACGAGGTGGAGGCGGGGCTCGCCATCCTGCGCGAGCGGGGGGTGCACATCCTGGACGGCGAGCCCTTCGAGCTGAACGAGCAGGTGGGCTTCGCGGGGGTGAAGGGGTTCATGGGCGGCTTCGGCCGGTGGACGCTCACCGCCTTCGGCGAGTCCGAGACCAAGGCCTTCGTAGGGACCACGCTGGAAGAGGTGCAGCGGCTGGAGTTCGCGCTGCGGCGCCTCCCCACGCCCGTGCGGGTGGTGCTGCTGCACTACGCGCCGATCAGCGACACGGTGGTGGGCGAGCCGGAGCAGATCTTCCCCTTCCTGGGGAACGACCGCCTGGTGGAGCCGATCGACCGCTTCAAGGCGGCGGTGGTGTTCCACGGCCACGCGCACCACGGCACCTTCCGCGGCACCACCCCCGGCGGCGTGCCGGTGTTCAACGTCTCGCACGTGCTGGTGCGCGCGTCTGGCCAGGGGGAGATGTACTTCCTCTACGACGTCCCCCTCCCGTCTGCGGAAGCCGCGGTGGAGGAGGCGCCGCGCGCGGCCCCGGCCACGGTCGGGTCGGCCGGCTGAGCTGAGCTAGTTTCACACAGAGGCGCAGAGGCACGGAGAGGCGCAGAGGAAGACGCCGCCGAGAGCATCCCGGCGGCGTCTTTCTCACGTAAAACAGTTCTTTCAGAAGTGTGGCCACAGTGGCCGTAAGGCACCGTTTTCCAACGAGTTGTGTTCATGTGTGGTGATTTTCATGATGGCTCTTGTGCTGTACGTCCATTCAATTTAGTCTTGGAAAGACCCAGACATTCCGGACAGGAAACGCTCATGATTCCAGCACGAAAGAAGCGCCCGGCCGTCCCACGCACGCGCCTCCGTTTCGGCAGGCGTGAGACTCAGCCCGTGCCGCCGCCGCGCTTCCCTTCCTACTACTGGCAGACGTGGGAGAGCATGGACCTGTCGGAGTACGACGACGACTTGATCGAGTTGAAGCGTCGTGCGGAAGCCAACGGGCATTATCTCCAGATTCCCAAGCGGGGCGCCGTGTTCGAGCTTCCCGAGCCGATCGACTTCGGTGAGTCGCTGAGCGATGTCGTGATACGCCAGCGTGGCGGGGATCCGCGGCGGTGAGACACTACTTCCTCGACACTTCGGCGCTGGTGAAGGCGTATTCGGTCGAAGCGGGTTCAACACGGGTTCTGAACATCATTCGTGGGGCGAACGTGCGACCCCCGCACAACCGCATCCTCGTCTCGGTGCTTGCACATCCAGAGACCGCCTCGGCGATCGTGCAAATTCTCGGTGGATCGGATGCGGCGCGCCGGGGGTTCGGAGCGCGCGACCGGCAACGGCTGCCCGAGGTTCTCGCGAGCGAGCTACGTGGCAGCAGTTTCGTTTTGTCGCCGGTGGATTTGCACGTTGATGCCGCGGCGGCCCTGGTGTGGAAGCATCGTGTGCGCGGCGCCGATGCGGTGCACCTCGCAACTGCACTCGCCGCGCGGAAAGACGTACCGGACGACGTCGAGTTCTACTTCGTCTCGTCGGACGTGACGCTTAACCGGGCGGCGCAGGCCGAGGGGCTGGTGGTGATCGACCCCGCCGCGTGAGCGCTCAGTCCCACTTCTCCAGGAAGCGCATCAGGGCGGCCTCTTCGGGATAGTAGCGGCCGGGGGAGGCGTCGTCGGGGCGGGGGAGGCCGCGCATCAGGGGGGCGATGGTCTCGCCGCGCAGGTAGCGCTCGAAGACCACGGGGTGGATGTAGGCGGAGCGGCAGACCGCCGGCGTGTTCCCCAGCTCCGTCGCCACCAGCTTGCAGGCGAGCACCACGTTCTGCTTCGCCTCGCGCTCGCTCTTCGCCGGGCCCAGGTCGGCAAGGATGGTGGCGGCGCGCACGGTCCCTCCCCAGGTACGCACGTCCTTGCTGGTGTAGCGCTCTCCCGCCACCTCCTTCAGGTACCGGTTCACCTCCGCGGCGGTCACCGGCCGCACCTTCCCCTCCTCGTCGCGGTACTTGAAGAGCCGCTTCCCCGGGAGCGCCATCACCTCGCGAACCACCTCCACCAGCGGGGTGTCGGCGACCACGCGGCGCGTGTCGATGCTCTTCTTTCCCACGTAGCGGAAGAGCAGGTCGTCGCCCTCGATGCGCAGGTGCTGCTTGCGCAGCGTGGCGATGCCGAAGGTGCGGTTCTGCACCGCGTAGCGCTCGCTCCCGATGCGGAAGAACCCCCGCTGCATCAGCCGTACGATCAGGGCCAGCACCCGCTCGCGCCCCACGCCGGGCTGGCGCAGGTGCCCCTCCGTGGCCTCGCGCAGGCGCGGGAGGTCGCGCGCGTAGTGGAGGAGCTTGCGGTACTTGCGCCGCGCGCCGCGGGCCACGGCGTCGGGGTGGTAGCGGTACTGCTTGCGCCCCGCGGCGTCGATCCCCCAGGCCTGCACCTTGGCCGCGGGGCTGGCGGCGATGTGCACCCCCGTCCACGCCGGCGGGATGGCGAGCCCGCGGATGCGCGCCAGCGCCGGCGCGCTCTTGAGCGGCCTGCCGTCGGCGCGCAGGTAGGTGAACCCCGTCTCCGGCGTCCCCTCGCGCCTCCACCACCGCTCCTTCGCCTGCTTCGTCGTGGTCATGGAGCGCGAGCAGATTCAAGGAATGTTCCGGGTTCTACTCCGACGGCTCATACCACGTTGCCGAGGACCGTTCTCGTTTCCGGCTTCAACGGAAGAACTCACACGGAGTCAACGGAGTTAACGGAGAACGACTCCGCTGACTCCGTTGACTCCGTGTGAGGCATTCGGTTTGGAGGACGTGATCCTGATCGACGCTCCGCAACGTGGTATCAGCCCCAGGACGCAGGGAAGCCGCGGCCCTCCCCGTGTTCTCTGCGTGAGACAAAAGCTGTTTACGGCTGGGGCTTGATGATGCCGCGCTCGATGGCGGCCTCGGCGGGGGTGGGGACGGCGTAGTAGGGGTCGCCCATGCGCGTGGCCAGGGCGTTCAGGGAGTCGGCCAGCACCGAGTAGCGTGAGGCGGCGGCGTTCTGGCGGGCCTGGATCTCCTGCCAGTCCGCCAGCCTGGCGTTGCGCTCGGTGACGTGCCGGTTGTAGCGCGTGAGGTCGTCGCGGTAGCGCTGATACACGTCGGGGGGGAGGCCCCCGCCGGTGGCGTAGCTGTCGTAGCGGCGCAGCCGCTGCTCCTCCACCTCGAGTTGCGCATCTTCGGCACGCAGGATGGCGCGCATGCTGTCGCCCGCCTGCCGCGTGCTGATGTACTGCGCCCCCGCGTCCACCAGATGGGTGCGCAGCACCTGCACCTGCGCGCGCTCGGGCCCGAACCGCAGCCAGCGGTACACCGAATCCGAGAGCTTGACGCCCAGGATCACCAGCAGCAGGAAGAGCAGCGGGTTGATGTACTTCATCGGCGGCCGGGGCGCGGGCTCTCGGCACGGCATCCGCGGGAGCCGGGGCTCGCCGCGGGAGAAACGGTCGACCCTCGGAAGATGCGGCCGGCGCAACGGGGCCGCAACTGCTACCAGGCCGCGCAGGGGATCTCCGGGAGGCAAAACATCTGGCTCCGCGGCACGCATCGTGCAGCTGTCAGGAGCACCTGAATGGAGATGTAAGTGCTTGCAAAAGCGAGACTTGGAAGCCACCCTGGAGGACGCGATGCAACCCACCCGTAGACGTCCCCCGCCGCCCTGGGAGCGCGGAGCCCCGGCGCCGAGGCACCCCACCGGCCGCACGCACCGCCGCTTCCCCGCCGCCGAGCTGGCGGAGGGGGTGCCGGCGCGGCTCCCGCAGCGCTACCGCCGCGCCTACGACGGCGCCGGCGACAGCCGCGTGAACGAGGGGGTGCGCCTGCGCCGGAAGCGGCCCTCGGCGTTCGACCGGGTGCGGAAGAGCCCGATGCGGAACGGGCTGGTGGGGCTCGCGGTGGCCGGCGCGGCGGCGCCGCTGGCGGTGGCGCGCTACAGCCAGATGCGGGTGGACCCGAACCACGAGCAGCAGATCGGGATCATGCCGCGCGTGGTGCCGATCAGCGACGCGGCGGTGGGCACGGCCTGGCGCGCGGCGACCACGGCGATCGAGGAGACGCACTCCACCGCCCGCGAGAGCACCATCCAGGAGAAGCTCGGCCGCTACGGCGAGCTGGGGCTCTCGCGCGAGCTGGCGGAGAACATCTACGACCTGGCGCTGCGGGAGAACATCGACCCCGACGTGGCCTTCGGCCTGGTGCGCACGGAGAGCGAGTTCAAGACCAGCGCCACCAGCCACGTGGGCGCCATCGGCCTCACGCAGCTGATGCCCGCCACGGCGCGGGGGATGCGCAAGGGCGTCACCATCGCCGACCTGCGCGACCCCGAGGTGAACCTGAGCATCGGGTTCAAGTTCCTGCGCGAGCTCCTGGACCACTACAAGGGCGACAAGGCGCTGGCGCTGACCGCGTACAACCGCGGCCCCGGCATCGTCGACCGCATCCTGAAGCGCGGCGGCGACCCCGACAACGGCTACGCGACCGCCGTGCTCACCGGCGAGGGCGTGCACCGGTAACGGCAACGGCACGTCTCACCCAGAGACGCGGAGACGCGGAGACGCGGAGACGCGGAGAGACCCGGACGGGGGCTCTCCGCGTCTCGTTTCGGCTTCATACCCAATCCGCCTGAACACTTGGTGTTGACGCAGCCCAACCCAACGACGTCATCCTGAGGCCGGCCACGCTACAATCATCGGCTGCAGAATGACGTGCAGGCCGAAGGATCTATAACCGCGTCAGCACGTGAGTCGGCGAGATGCATCAACTCTTTCCCCGGATTCAGTTTCAGTCCCCGGGGACCGGCCGCACCAGGCCTTCCGCCGGCGCGGGGCGGACGAGGAAGATGAACTGCCAGCCGTGGGGTCCGCGTCGGAAGCCGGCGCGGAGGTCGTTGTAGCCGCGCTGCGTCACGTATTCCGGCGGCGCCGCCCAGACGCCGCCGGGCCCGGCGCTCACCAGCCCGCGGTCCAGGAGCGAGGGGAGGCGCTGCAGGTCGCCGGCGCGGCGCCCCTGCCACCCGCCCACCGCCTCCAGCATTCCCCCGGCATCGTCCAGCGAGTAGACGAAGTCGCGCGACATCATCGCCCGCAGCGCCTCGAAGTCGCGCAGGCGCGCCGCCTCGCGCACGGCCAGCGCGAAGTCGGCCAGGTCGAGCTGCGCGGCCTCGGCGGGGGGGCGGGGGGTATGGACCACGATCGCGCGGGAGAGCATCCCCGTCGGCGCGCCGCGGCACACCAGGCAGCGCACCAGCAGCTCGGCCGAGTCCACGCGCAGCACCTGCAGCCGCATGAAGGCCCAGGGGAGCGTCACCGACCCGCTGTCGCCGCGGAGCACCAGGCCGGGCTGCGCGGTCCAGACCTCGGTGGCGGTGAACGGCGGCGGCCCGGCGGGCGCGGGGGGAGGCGGCGGGGGAGGAGGCGCCGGCGCGGGCTTCGGCGGCGGGGTGCAGGCAGCCAGCGCACAGAGCGCGGCCGCGGCGGCGCGGCGGAGGCGGTTGGCGGGACGGGTGGGCATTGCGCGGTGGATGCGGTCGCTGGAGGTCTGGTTGGCCGGGGTGCGGCCGCGCGTGTAACTTCCGTTCCGGAAGCGAACCCGGCAACCCGTTCCCCGCGTCCCATGCCGCTGCGGCTCCCGCTGGCCCTGGTCTGCTCCGTCCCGCTGGAGTGCGCGCGGCTGCGCGACGGGCTCGGCGCGCGCGAGGAGCTGGTGATCGGGCGCAAGGCCGCGTGGAGCGGGGTGCTGGACGGCGCGCCGGTCATCCTCTTCCCCGCGGGGATGGGGAAGACGAACGCGGCGCACGGGCTCACCGCGCTGCTGGAGACGCGGCAGGTGCGGGGCGCGATCGGCTTCGGCGTGGCGGGCGCGTACGACGGCTCCGGGCTGCGCATCGGCGACGTGGCGCTCGCCTCGCGCGCGGTGTACGGCGACGAGGGGGTGGAGGCGCCCGGCGGGTGGATCTCGACGGAGCAGATCGGGATCCCGCTGGTGGAGCGCGGGGCGGAGCGGGCGTTCAACGAGATGGTGCTCGATCCCGCCCGCGTGGCGAGGGCGGCGGACGCGCTGGCGGCGGGGGGCGTGCACGTGCGCGTGGGGCCGTTCGTCACCGTGTCGGCGTGCTCGGGGACGGCGGCGCGGGGGGCGGAGGTGGCGGCGCGCTTCGGCGGGATCTGCGAGGGGATGGAGGGGGCGGCGCTGGCGCACGTCGCCGCCATCTACGGGGTACCGTTCCTGGAGCTGCGCGCAGTGAGCAATCGGGTGGAGGACCGCGACCTCTCGCGCTGGCGCCTCGCCGACGCGGCCGAGGCGGCGCAGCGCGCGGTGCGGGTGCTGGTCGCCGCGCGCGAGGGCGTGTTCCCGGCTTGAACGCCGCATCCCACGGACGTCACGAGAGAAAGAGACGTCATCCTGAGGCCGGCCACGCGAGGATCATCGGCGCGAAAAAGCCCGCAGGCCGAAGGATCTATAGCCGCGCCGGCACGTGGGTCCGTCGAGACGCACCGGATTGGAAATCCGGGCTACAACGACACGAAGTCCGCCTTCGCGGACTGCACCGTATGCATCGCGGAAGTACCCAGGGGCTGGCGATGACCGTAGAGGTCGAAAAAGAGACGCGGACGTTGACGCTCGGGTACTCTCCGTGCCCGAACGACACCTTCATCTTCCACGCGCTGGTGAGCGGGCGGGTGGCGGCGGAGGGGCTGGCGTTCGCCGAGCGGCTGGAGGACGTGGAGACGCTGAACCGGCTCGCCGGGGACGCGGCGCTCGATGTCACCAAGGTGAGCTACGGGGCCATCCCCCACCTGGTCGGCGACTACGTGCTCCTGCGCAGCGGCGGCGCGCTCGGCCGCGGCTGCGGGCCGCTCGTGGTGGCGCGGGAAGGATTCGACCCGGCCGAGCTCAGCCGCGCGCGGATCGCGATCCCGGGGCGGAACACCACGGCAAACCTGCTGCTGCGGCTCTTCGCGCCGGGCGCGGCCGCGGGGATCGAGATGGTCTACAGCGACATCATGCCCGCCGTGGAGCGAGGCGAGGTGGAGGCGGGGCTCATCATCCACGAGTCGCGCTTCACCTATCCCCAGCACGGGCTGGTGAAGGTGGTGGATCTGGGCGAGTGGTGGGAGGGGGCGACGGGGCTGCCGATCCCGCTCGGCGGCATCCTGGCGCGCCGCGACCTGGGCGAGGAGACCATCCGCGCCGTCGACGACGCCATCCGCCGCTCGGTGGAGCACGCCTTCGCGCACCCGGCGGACTGGCGGGACTACGTGCGCGCCCACGCCCAGGAGATGGACGAAGCGGTGCAGCGGCAGCACATCGACCTCTACGTCAACCGCTTCACCGTCGACCTGGGCGACGAGGGCGAGCGCGCCATCCACGCGCTCTTCGCTCGCGCCCGCGCCGCCGGCATCATCCGCGAAGACGTGCCGTCGCCCTTCCTCTGATCTCCAAACTGCTTCCTCACGCAGAGACACAGAGAGAACATCCAGGGAGATTGCCGCGTATGCCGATAAATGACGATACACGGGAGAACGAACCCAAGGATGTCGGGGATTATACCTTCGATGCCGTACGAAACGCCGAAGATGCGACTTTACCGGTGGACCATGCGGAGTTCACCAAGGTACGGAAGCGCCGGGCTAAAGGCCATTCGTCAGTCCCTTGCCCGTCGGAAGAAACCGCGGCTGGTCATTCCGCCTCAACCGTAAGCGGGCCTCCCCTCTGCGCTTCTGCGTCTCTGCGTGAGACGGCCGTTAGCGGGACTGCGGCTCGCTCTCCAGCCGGATCACCACTCCTTCGTCACGCGCCAGCTCCACGTCGCCCTCGATGCGCGCGCCCTCGCGCGCCGCGTCTGTCCCGAGCACCACCAGGCCGGCGGGGTCGCCCGCGCGGCGGGAGAGGACGGCGGGGGTGGAGCCGAGGTTGAGCGCCACCAGGAAGTGGCTGTCACCCGCGCTGCGGACGTACGCGAGCACGTCGCCGAGCGCGCGGACGGAGCCGAAGCCGCCCACCGCCAGCGCCGGCTCGGCCCGGCGCAGCGCGATCAGCCGCCGGTAGAGCGAGAGCAGGGAGGCGGGGTCGTCGCGCTCCGCCTCCACGTTGATGGCGGCGTAGTCGTCGGCGACCGGGAGCCAGGGGGTGCCGGTGGTGAACCCCGCGTTCGGCGCCGCGCTCCACTGCATCGGGGTGCGCTCGGGGTCGCGGCCCAGCCCCTTGCCGGGGACGTTCTTCTCGAAGGGATCCTGTACCAGCTCCGGCGGGATGGGGACGTCGTGCATCCCGATCTCGTCGCCGTAGTAGATGGTCGGCGTGCCGCGCAGCGTGAGCAGGAGCACCGCCGCCACCCGCGCCTGCGCCGCGCCCACGCGCGTGGCGATGCGGTGCTGGTCGTGGTTCCCCAGCACCCAGTTGGGCCATCCGCCCTCGGGAATCGCGCGGTCGTACTCCTCCACCAGCCCCGCCAGGTGCGCGGCATCCCACCGGGCGTGGATGAGCTGGAAGTTGAAGGGGAGGTGCGCGCCCTTCAGCTCCGGCCCGTAGTAGGTCACCAGCCGCTCCACCGGCAGGTAGATCTCGCCGATCAGCACGCGCTCGTCGAACTCGTCGAAGAGCGCGCGCATCCGCGCGATCACGTCGTGTACCTCGGGGCGGTCGGTCGTGTAGACGGGGACCACCGCGTTGAACGGGTTGTCGCCCGCGTGGAAGTCGGGATTGGGCGGGTTGTCGCGAAACTCCTCGTCCTTCACCAGGTGCCAGATCACGTCCACCCTGAAGCCGTCCACGCCGCGCTCCAGCCAGAAGCGCAGTACGCCCAGCATCGCCTCCACCACCTCGGGGTTGCGCCAGTTGAGGTCGGGCTGCTGGGGGAGGAAGGCATGGTAGTAGTACTGCCCCGTCCGCGCATCGAACGTCCACCCCGGCCCACCGAAGTTGCTGAGCCAGTTGTTGGGCGGCCCCCCGTCCGGCGCCGGGTCGCGCCAGATGTACCAGTCGCGCTTCGGGTTGTCGCGCGACGAGCGGCTCTCGACAAACCAGGGGTGCTGGTCGGAGGAGTGGTTGGGGACGAAGTCGAGCAGCACCTTCAGCCCGCGCGCGTGCGCCTCGGCCAGGAGCCGGTCGAAGTCGTCCATGGTGCCGAACAGCGGGTGGATGCCGCAGTAGTCCGACACGTCGTAGCCGAAGTCGGCCATGGGGCTGGGGTAGATCGGCGAGATCCACACCGCGTCGACCCCCAGCCAGCGGAGATGGTCGAGCCGCCGCGTGATCCCCGGCAGGTCGCCCACCCCGTCGCCGCTCGCGTCCATGTACGAGCGCGGGTACACCTGGTACACCACGCCCCGCTGCCACCAGAGATAGTCCGTGCGCACGGCCGTCCGAAGTGCGAGAGTGCGAAAGTGCGAGAGTGCGGGTGCACGACGCGTACCGGTCTCTTTCCGTGCCTCTGCGCCTCTGCGTGAGCCAATCTTTTGCGTTAGCCGGACACACACCCACAGCCGGAGGGGATGGACGATGGACGGAGCCGTGCACGAGAGGACCGCGCACCGCCTGCTGGAGCTGGCCGAGCAGGCCGCCGACTTCGAGGAAGCGACCTACCTGGCGTCCGCCGCCGCGGCGCACGCCTCGCTCGCCGTGCTGGCGGAGCTGCAGGCACGGCGGGGGACGGGAGATGGGGATCGGGTCGAGGAGAGCGGCGGTCAGGGCTGAAGGTCGCGGCCCTGCGCTCCGACGGCGGTGAGGCGGATCGGGCGGCGCGGGAGGAGCCAGACGAGGGCGGCGGCGGCATAGACCAGGCGCGCCACGCCGGCGAGCGGGGGGACGACGAGGAGGAGGGCCCAGAGCGCCGCCGTCAGCAGGGCGAGGAGCCGCGTGCGGCGGACCGCGGAGACGATGGCCTGGCGCTCGGCCATGCCGGTGAGGTCGCCCTGGCGCACGCTCACGCGCATCATCCCGCCCAACGCGCCCGCCTCCGCCGCGGCCAGGCCGACGCGCAGCAGCGAGCGCCCCAGGCGGAAGACGAGCGCCGCGCAGCCGGCGAGGGCGAGGAGCCCGGTCAACGGGCTGGCGATGATGGCGTCGAGGCTCACGCCGACAGTCTCGCCGCGCGCCCGAACGGTCGCAAGCCTCACGCAGAAACGCGGAGTCGCAGAGAGACCCGGTGGTCTCTCCGCGACTCCGCGTCTCTGCGTGAGGCGCTGTTCCTGTGCCGTTACAGCCGCTTGCCGATGTCGAGCACCTCGGCGACCACGGGGTGGCGACCCCAGCGCTCGGCCTCGCGGCAGCTGTCGACGTAGAGGTCGATGTCGTTGCCGCGGATGGCGCCGCCGGTGTCCATGATCACGAAGATCCCGATCAGGTCGCCGTTCGGCCGCGTCACGCGCACCACCGAGCCGAGCGGGAGGACGCGCGGATCGCCCGCAGCCATGCCGTCGCGGGTGCGGACGCCCGTGCGCATCGAGCCCTTCAGGCAGTACATGGTGGAGCTGAGCTCCAGCCGCTGCTTCACCGGGAACGCCGCCGCCGCCGCACGCGCCTCGCGCTCGCGGATCATCGCCTCCGTGGCCACGGGGGCCACGGGTTCGGCGAGGCGGGGGGCGAGGCTGTCGAGGGGAGAGGGGGCCTGCGGGGTGGCGGGCTGCTGCGGCTCCTGCGCCGCCAGCGCTGTCGCCAGGACCGGGGAGTCGCGGAAGGCCCCGGCAAGCGAGCCGGTGGCGGTGGTGGACGCCCACCGTGCGACGAGCAGGGCCGCGATCACCAGCGCGGCCAGCGGGAGGACCAGCTTCGCGGGCGCCAGGCGCTTCCGCGAGGGGGCCTCGTACACGGCACGTTCGATCATCGTCCCTCCGGGAACGGGTTTCGGAAACCACCACCGCGCGCCCCACACGCAGGGACGCGCGGCGCACCTCAATCCTTTCCGGACCGGCCGGGCCTCCACGCCCATCGCGGGCGCGGAGCGGGGGCATATTACGCGCCGAAATGCATCCTCCGCAACCCTTTCAAGGTGAAGTCTGCTTCCTGCAACGGTTTAGGTGATCCGTTCTAGCACGGATCCTGCTACATGGGTGGGTAAGCGACGGTGGAAACCCGCACGGAGGAATGCAGAATGTCGAAGCGCAGGGCGGTGATGAGGGCGGTGAAGCGCGCCGGGCTGACGTTCCTGGCGCTGGAGGGGCTGCAGGCGGCCGCCATCGCGGGCGCCACACGCTGGGCCGGCACGCGGCTGCGCGACCGGGGCCGCAACCGGGCGCTGCGGCTCACGGGCCACGCGCTGACCACGGCCGCCGCGCTGGTCCCCGCCACGCGCATGCTCCGGCGCCGCTTCGCCTGAGCCCGGCGGACGCACAAAAACGCGGAGCCGCGGAGAGGATGCCCTCTCCGCGGCTCTGCGGCGTTTCGCCGGCCAGGCTCAGTCCAGGCGCGGGATGGTGCCGCACTGGTACCAGGCCTCGCGCTGCAGCAGCGAACCCGTCGGGTACACCGTGAGCGGGTTCCCGTAGATCTTGTTGCGGTTCGAATCCTCCCAGAACAGGAACTTGCAGCCGTCGTTGGGATGCGCCTCGAGGGTCACGTACCCGTCGGAGGGAACGGTGAAGATCTTCATCTCCGCCTCCATGTCGCCGGAGACGGTGCCGAGGTACTGCAGCTCGCCGTCCACGGTGCCCATGGCGTACGTCTCGCCGCCGTTCATCGACTTGTACTCGCCCGAGCCCATCCGGGTGACGGTCACCGAGTCGAGCCCCGCGGTCCGGTTCCAGTAGTAGGTGTAGTCGCCCGTCACAAAGTACGCGGGCGCGCTGACGTAGCGGTTGAAATACGCGTCGGTGGTGAAGCCGCGCACGATCAGGTTCGTGCTCGTGGTGGTGAAGGCCGGCCCCCGCGGGCTCGCCGCGGTCGGGTCGGACACGTCGCTGCAGGCGGCGAGGATCGGCGCCACCAGCCAGAGGTACTTCGCTGCTCTCATGGGTCTCCCACAGGGAAAGAACTACGGAAGTGCAAGGGACCCATTAATATAGCGAAATAAAGCCGAAAATTAAAGAGGCGGAATAAGTGCGCGGAATAGACGCGGCGGCTCTCCGTGCCTCTGCGGTCTCCGCGTGGGATCAGTCCCGGCCGGCGCTCGCGAGCAGGCCGGAAAGCTGCTCCGCGGCGAGGCGCAGCACCTCGCGCGCGTTGTTGTAGGAGATGGAGTCGATGGCCTGCTGCAGGAGGAGCCACCCGCCGCGCGCATGCTCCGGCGCAGCCCGGCAGACGCACAAAACGCGGAGCCGCAGAGAGGACGCCCTCTCCGCGGCTCCGCGTTGCGAGCGCCAAGCGAGGCTCAGTGGAGCGTGCCGCACTGGTACCAGGCCTCGCGCTCCAGCAACCCACTGCCCGGAGTCACCGTGAGCGGGTTTCCGTAGATCCTGTTGTTGTTCTCGTCCTCCCAGAACAGGAACCTGCAGCCGGTGTTGGGATATGCCTGGAGGGTCACGTACCCGTCGGAGGGGATGGTGAAGACATTCATCTCCGCCTGCATGTCGCCGGAGACCGTGCCGAGAGACTGCAGCACACCGTCCACGGTGGCCATCACCTCCGTCTCGCCGCCGTTCATCGACGTGTATTCGTACGAGCTCATCCGGGTCACCGTCACCGAGTCGAGCCCCGCGGTCCGGTTCCAGTAGAAGGTGTAGTTGCCCGTGTCGAAGTACGAGGGCGAGGTGCTATAGCGGTGGAAATACGCGTCCGTGGTGAAGCCGCGCACGATCAGGTTCGTGCTCATGGTGGTGAAGGCCGGCCCCCGCGGGCTCGCCGCTGTCGGGCCGGACACGTCGCCGCAGGCGGCCACGATCGGCGCCACCAGCCAGAGGTACTTCGCTGCTCTCATGGGTCTCCCCCGGAAAGGGACTACAAGTGCAAGGGACCCATTAAGTTACCGAACGAAAGGCAATTCGTAAAGAGGCGGAATACGTGTGTGTTGGGATGCGACGGCTCTCTTCGCCTCCGCGTCTCTGCGTGAGATCAGCCGCGGCCGGCGCTCGCGAGCAGGCCGGAGAGCTGCTCCGCGGCGAGGCGCAGCACCTCGCGGGCATTGTCGTAGGAGATGGATTCGATGGCCTGCTGCAGGGGGAGCCACACGCACTCGGTGATCCCCTCCTCCTCCTGCGGGCAGGTCTCGCCGACGGGCGACTCGATCAGGTAGAAATGGCAGAACTTGTGGATCAGCCGGCCGCGGAAGCGGAAGTACCAGTCGATGGTCTGCAGCCGCGGCCCCAGGCGCAGCTCGCAAAGCCCGGTCTCCTCCGCCACCTCGCGCAGCGCGGCATCGGCCGCGGTCTCGGCGCCCTCCAGGTGGCCCTTGGGGAAGCCCCAGTGCTGGTAGCGGTCGCGGATCAGCAGCACGTGCGCGGTGTGGCCGTCCCAGCGGTAGATCACCCCGCCGGCGCTGGTCTCGACCACCGCCCGGCACCCCTCGCCGCCCGCGCGGCCGCCGCGCCCCCGCCTACGCCGCGGCACCGCTCAGCCGCTCCATGATCTGCACCGCGTTGGTGGCGGCGCCCTTGCGCAGGTTGTCGGCGACCACCCAGAGGTGGAAGGTGCGCGGCAGGTCGGGGTCGCTGCGCACCCGCCCCACGAACACCTCGTTGCGCCCCGCGATCTCGTGCGGCGTGGGGAAGGCCTCGGGCCCGCCCGCCATCAGGATGCCGGGGAAGACGACCAGCGCGCGGCGCAGCGAGTCGAGCGTGAGCTCGCGCTCCGTCTCCACCGTCACCTGCACGCTGTGCCCCACGTCCACCGGCACCCGCACGCAGGTGGCGGCGACGGGGAGGTCGGGGAGGCCCAGGATCTTGCGCGTCTCGCCGATCATCTTGCGCTCCTCGCCGGTCCACCCCTCGCCGTCGAAGTCGCCCACCTGCGGCACCACGTTCCCCGCGATGCGGCGGGTGAAGGGCGAGCCCTCCACCGGGGCGCCGAGCTTCACCGCCTGCAGCCCCTCGCCGCTGAGCTCGCGGCGCAGCGCCTCGCGCCCCGTCTCCCCCGCGCCGCTCACCGACTGGTAGGTGGTGCAGATCACCCGCACGAGCCCCGCCGCGCGCCGCACCGCCTGCAGCGCCACCACCATCTGGATGGTGGAGCAGTTGGGGTTGGCCACGATCCCCAGCGGCCGCTCGGCGGCGGCGGCCATGTTCACCTCGGGGACCACCAGCGGCACCCGCGGGTCCATCCGCCAGGCGGAGGAGTTGTCGATCACCACCGCGCCCTCGTCGGCGGCGCGCGGGCCCCACTCCTTCGAGCGGTCGGCGCCGGCGGAGAAGAGCGCCACGTCGACCCCGCGGAAGGCGCCGGGCTTCGGCGCCTCCACCGTCCACTCGCGCCCGCCCCAGCGCACCACCTGCCCCGCCGAGCGCTCCGAGGCGAGCAGCGTCAGCCGGTCGACCGGCGCGCGCCGCTCGGCGAGGACGTCCAGCATGGTGCGCCCGACGGCGCCGGTGGCTCCCAGTACGGCGACGTGCATCGTCCGCCTCCCCTCAGCGCTCGGCGACGCCGGCGGGCACGGCGGCGTCTTCCAGCCGGAAGGCCGCGTGCAGCGCCTGCACCGCCTCGGTCTCCCGCTCCGAGGGCACCAGCACGGTGATGGAGATGGAGGAGGTGGAGACGCCCTGCACCTCCACCCCCGCGTCCAGCAGCGCGCGGTAGGCCCTGGCGTAGACGCCCGGGCGGCCGGTCATCCCGTTCCCCACCAGGGCGATGCGGGAGAGGCCGGTGTGCGCGGCCACGTGCCCGCCGCCCAGCCCCTCCAGCGCCTCGCGCAGCACCGTTTCCGCGCGCGCGGCGCTCTCCTCCGCCACGGTGAGCTGCAGCTGCATGCGGCCGTCGCCGTCGAAGCTCTCGTTGACCATGTCCAGGCTCACGCCCGCGCCCGCCAGCGCCTCCAGCAGCACCGTCTGCGTGCGCATCCCCGGCTCCAGGCCGCGCATCACCACCTTCGCCTGCCCGCCCTTCGGCGCCACGCCCGTGACCACCAGCTCTTCCATCGTCCGCGCCCGTTGGGTGATGAGGGTGCCGCGCGGGCGTTCTCCGCCGTCCGCGCCGTCGTCCACGAAGCTGGAGAGCACCCGGATGTCCACGCCGAAGCGGTCGCCGATGTCCACCGCCCGGCCATGCATGACCTGCGCCCCGTTGGCCGCCATCTCCAGCATCTCCTCGTGCGTCAGCTCGGGGATCACCCGCGCGCCGTCCACGCGCCGCGGGTCGGCCGTGTAGACCCCGTCCACGTCGGTGAAGATCTCGCAGGCGTCCGCGTCGAGCGCGGCGGCCAGCGCCACGGCGGTGGTGTCGCTCCCGCCGCGGCCCAGGGTGGTAATCTCCTTCTCCGTCGAAACGCCCTGGAAGCCGGCGACGATGGCGATGCACCCCGCCTCGAGCGCCGCCTTCACCCGGTCGCCGCGCACCTCGCGGATGCGGGCCGCGGTGTGGGCGGTGTCGGTGATGATGGCCGCCTGGCTCCCGGTGAAGGAGCGCGCCTCGAACCCCTGCTCGCGGATGGCCATGGTGAGCAGCGCCGCGGCGATGCGCTCGCCCGCGGTGAGCAGCATGTCCATCTCCCGCGGGTGCTCCTCCTGCGGCCGCTCGCGCTCGGTGACGAGGGACGCCAGCGTGGTCAGGTCGTCCGTGGTGTCCCCCATCGCCGAGACCACGACGACGAGCTCGTGCCCCTGCCGCCGCGCGTTCGCCACGCGCTTCGCGACGGCGCGGATGCGCTCGGGGGATCCGACCGAAGTGCCGCCGTACTTCTGGACTAGCCGCATAGGGGACAGGGTACAGGGGACAGGTTACAGCCAACCGGGTCAGTCGCCATCGACCTATCACTTCGCGAGCGCCGGCTCGGCGCCCTCTCCGGCTCGCTGGGGCTCGCCACCTCTCCCGTTCCGGGAGAGGTAGAGTCCCCAGTGCCTGCGCCGACCACACCGGCAACGCTGCGTCTGCTTCCACACGGCCATTCGCAGGCCGCGCCATCGTTGCGTCCAGCCCCTCGCCCGGTACGGGAGAGGGGATTGCGCTCTCAGGCGCAGGGGAGAGGGCGCCGCCGCCGCGGCGACGCGACGAGGCCGGTACCGCTGCCGGCTGTCCCCTGTCCCCTGTCCCCCGCCGTTCAGAACACCTGCAGCTGCCCGATGTACTTCGCCGGGTTCTGCTGGATGTCCGCCAGCAGCCGCCGCAGGGTGACGATGGCGCGCTGCGTCTCCTCGTAGAGCGCCGGGTCGGCGAGGAGGCGGCCCATGGTGCCGTTCCCCTCGTTGATCTTCTGCATCGCCTGGTTCAGCGTGGTCATGGCCTGCCGCGCCTGGGCGATGGTGGGCGGGAGCTCCGCCAGCCCGGGCTGCAGCCCGGCGATGGTGGTGTTCAGCGTGTTCGCCGTGCGCCCGAAGGAGGCGATGGTGGTGTCGGTGCGCGCCATCAGGCCGGGAACGCCGCTGGCGGCGCTGCTCAGCTGCGTGCTGAAGGCGTTCAGGTTGGCGCTCGCCTGCCGCGCGTTGGACAGGATCTGCTGCACGTCGCCCGAGTTGAAGTTGCGCCGCACGTCGCGCGCGGTGAGCGTGAACTCGTCGGTGGCGGTCTTGATGTTGGCGGTCGCCCCGAGCACGTTGCTCCCCACCTGCCCGTAGAGGCGCGTCTGCTGGTCCATGAAGCCCTTCAGCTGGCCGCTGATGTCCTCCACGTTCCCCACCGTGCGGCGGATGTCGAGCGCCGTCTCTTCGGTGAAGGCCAGCCCGATGCGGTCGGAGAGGATCGCCAGGTTGCCGGCGATGTCGGCCGCGACCGCGGTGAGCTGGGTGATGTCGGGCATGGTGGCGCCGGGGAGCACGTTGCGCCCGGGCATCTGCATGAAGTCCAGCGTCTTCCAGCCCGCGCGCGAGACGATGGCCGCCTGCCAGTCGCCGAAGAACGACTCGGGCATCACCACCACCCCCGCGTCGCGCGGCAGGATCACCTGCTGCTCCACGTTCAGCGTCACCAGCACCCCGTCGCCGCGCGGCGCCAGGGCGATCTTCGTGACCTTCCCCACCTTCACCCCGCGGTACTTCACCGGGCTCCCCTCGGCGAGCACCCCCACCTCGCTGAACACCGCGGTCATCTCGTGCTGCTCCCTGCCGAAGGTGGCGCCGCTCAGCCAGAGCGAGCCCACCAGCGCCACCACGATGCCGGCCAGCACCACCATCCCGACCAGCGCCTCGTTCTTCATCTTCATCGGATCCTCCCATGCGGCCCGCCATCGTCGGGAAGCGGGGTCTCGGCGTCGTGTGCCAGCTCCGCGCGCCCCTCCACGAAGCTGCGGACGATGTCGTTGTCGCTGGCACGGATCTCGTCCGGCGTCCCGACCTGAACCACCCGTCCCTCGTACAGCATCGCGATCCGGTCGCTGACCGAATACGCGCTCTTCATGTCGTGGGTGATCACCAGGCTGGTGACCCCCAGCTCCTCCTTCATCCGCATGATCAGCCGGTCGATCACCGTGGTGGTCACCGGATCGAGCCCGCTGGTGGGCTCGTCGTAGAGCAGGTACTTGGGGCGGTACGCCACGGCCCGCGCCAGCCCCGCGCGCTTCCTCTGCCCGCCGGAGAGCTCCGCCGGGAAGCGGTTCTCGAAGCCGGTGAGGTCCACCAGCTTCAGCGACTCCGCCGTGCGCGCCTGCATCTCCTGCTCGCTCAGCCCGCCCTTCTTCACCAGCCCCATGCGGATGTTCTCGGCCACCGTCATGGAGTCGAAGAGCGCGGCGAACTGGAAGACGTAGCCGATGTCGAGCCGCAGCTTGTAGAGCTGGTCGCGCCCGAGCCGCGGCACCTCCAGCCCGTCCACGAACACCGTCCCCTGGTCGGGCTTCAGCAGCCCGTTGATGTGCTTCAGCGTGACCGACTTCCCCGCCCCCGAGAAGCCCACCAGCGACACCGTCTCCCCCTCCTCCACGGCGAGCGAGAGGCCGCGGAGGATCTTCTTGGGGCCGAAGGCCTTGTGCACGTCGCGGAGCTCGATGCTCACGGTCTCACTTCGCTCACGGTCTCACTTCAGGATGGTGGCGGCCCAGAAGGCGTCGAGCACCAGGATCAGCATCCCCGCGACCACCACGGCGCGGGTGGTGGAGATCCCCACGCCCTCGGCGCCGCCCCGGGTGTTGAAGCCCTGGTAGCAGCCGATCAGGGTGATCACCAGCCCGAACGAGAACCCCTTGATGATCGAGTAGACCAGGTCGAAGTGCTTGTAGAAGAGGCGCGCCCCGCGAATGAAGGTCTGCGGGCTCATGTGCAGCAGCGCCATGGAGGTGATGAGCCCGAAGAACACCGCCACCACGTCGGCGAAGATCACGATCACCGGGAACATCAGGAACCCCGCGAGCACCCGCGGCACCACCAGGTAGGCGATCGGGTCGTACGCCATGGTCTCCAGCGCGTCGATCTGCTCGGAGACGCGCATGGTGCCGAGCTCCGCCGCGATGTTGGCGCCGATGCGCCCCGAGAGCGCCAGCCCGGTGAGCACCGGCCCCAGCTCCAGCACCATCGTCTTCTCCACCAGCGTCCCCACGAAGTAGAGGGGGATGGCGCCGGTGAAGGTGTAGCTGGCCTGCAGCGCCAGCACGATCCCGGTGAACGAGGCCAGGAAGAGGGCGATGGGGAGCGAGTCGACCCCCAGCCGGCGCATCTGCCCCACCAGCAGCGGCAGCCAGGTGCGCACGTTGCCGGTGGCGCGGAAGCTGTCGCCGGTGAAGCGGCTGAAGGTTCCCAGGCCGCCGAACATGCGCAGCGTGGAGGCGCCCAGCGAGGTGAGGCTGCGGTTCAGGTCCATGCGTGGAAGATAGGAGGCACCGGAGCGGGCACGCCAGCACGGGTGCCGCGTGTGGGGCCGCAAAAAGGCCCGGACCCACCGGGCCCGGGCGTGGCGGCTGCGTCCGGGGTAGCGCGCGGAGCCGGCGTCATCCGCCTCCCAGCTGCGCTCCCCAGCCCCCGGGAGCAAATCGGATGCCCGTGAAGAAGCGCCCGAACTCGCCGTAGACGGCGCTCGCCTCGTCGAAGCGCATCTCCGTGACCAGGCGCTTGAAGTCCAGCGGGTCGCGGGCGAAGAGGGTCACCCCCCACTCCCAGTCGTCGAGCCCCACGCTCCCGGTGATCACCTGGAAGATCTTCCCCGCGTACTTCCGCCCGATCATCCCGTGGTCGCGCATCAGCCGGCTGCGCTCCCTTACGTCGAGCCCATACCAGTTCTGCCCCACCGCGCGGCGCTTGGACATCGGGTAGAACGACACGTAGCGCATCCCCTCGGGCACCCGGGGGTAGAGGCGGCTCTTCACGTGGTCCGAGGCGGCCTCGGCGGCCGAGACCTCGGCGATGCGCCGGCGGAACTCCTCGCTCGCCGGCTCGAACTCCTTCGCCGCGTCGGCGGTGGCGTGGTAGAGCCCGGCCTCGGTGACGGAGAGGTACTCGAAGGTCAGCGTGAGCTGCCGGGCGAAGGGCGAAGTGGCGACCGTTCGCTGCACCTCGGCCAGCGCCTCCAGCGAGGGCCGGAAGTGGATGAACATCCAGTCCGCCCCGCCGGCGCCCACCAGCCGCACCGGCTCGCTCCACCCTTCGGACGTCGAGGCGGCCAGCTGCTCGAACAGGCGCTCCCCGTCGCGGGCGTCGGGGGGCGCGGACCAGTCGGTGGCGAACATCTGGTGGAGCGCGTACCACCCCTCCAGGGTGGCGGGCGCGAGCTGCGAAGGCATCGTTCCCCTCTCTTCCGGTGACGACCCGGAAGATACGTGCTGCCCCCATTTTTACAACACGTTCGACGCAGAGGCGCAGAGGAACGGAGAGAGCGCGGCAGTTCTCTCCGTTCCTCCGCGCCTCTGCGTCAAATGCTGTTATGAGGGCTGGCGAAACGCGAGTATCGGGGCCACGAACGGTCGCAGATGACGGCCGTGGCACCAGTCGTGCGACACGCGCCGGGAGGCTGAGCGGGGCTCAATGCAAGGGGGCCGATTGTGCTAAGTGCTTGCGGGATCGCCATTTTCGCGGTAAATTCAACCATCCTCCGGCGTTCACGTCGATGATAACCCGTTACCCCACAAAGGCATGACCGGACTCTCTCTCGGGCACCCGCTCATCATCCAGGGCGGGATGGGGGTCGGCGTCTCCAACTGGGTGCTCGCCAAGGCGGTCTCGCTGCGGGGGCAGCTGGGCGTGGTCTCGGGCACCTGCGTGGACGCCGTGCTGGTGCGCCGGCTGCAGGACGGCGACAGGGGCGGCCACACCCGCCGGGCCATGGCGCACTTCCCCATGCCCGAGGTGGTGGAGGACGTGCTGCAGAAGTACTTCCGCCCGGAGGGACGCGCCGAGGGAGAGCCGTACAAGGCCATCCCCATGTACCGCCAGGTGGTGAGCAGGGTGCGCGACCAGCTCACCATGCTCGCCTCGTTCGTGGAGGTGTGGCTGGCCAAGGAGGGGCACGACGGCGTGGTGGGCGTGAACCTGCTCACCAAGGTGCAGATGCCCAACCTGGCCACCCTCTACGGCGCCATGCTGGCGCGCGTGGACTACGTGCTGATGGGCGCCGGCATCCCCAAGGAGATCCCGGGCGCGCTCGACCGCTTCGCCGCGCACGAGCCCGCCTCCATCAAGTTCGACGTGGAGGGCGCGGGCCGCGACGACGTGGACCTGCTCACCTTCGACCCGCGCGCGCACTTCGCCGAGCAGCCGGCGGGGATCAAGCGCCCCTACTTCCTCCCCATCATCGCCTCGAACTCGCTGGCCACCATGCTGGTGCGCAAGGCGTCGGGGCGGGTGGACGGGTTCGTGATCGAGGCGCCCACCGCGGGCGGGCACAACGCGCCGCCGCGGGTGGCCGGGGTCTACAACGAGCGCGGCGAGCCGCAGTACGGCGAGCGCGACGTGGTGGACCTGGAGAAGATGAAGGAGCACGGGCTCCCCTTCTGGCTGGCCGGGAGCGCGGGGACCCCCGAGAAGCTGCAGGAGGCGCTCGACGCCGGCGCGGCCGGGGTGCAGGTGGGAACGCTCTTCGCCTACTCCGACGAGAGCGGGATCGCGCCGGCGCTGAAGCGCGACGTGATCCGCCAGGCGCAGGACGACGCCATCGACGTGCTCACCGACGGCCGCGCCTCGCCCACGGGCTTCCCCTTCAAGGTGGTGCAGCTCGAGGGGACGGTGTCGCAGCTCCCCGTCTACCAGCAGCGCGAGCGCGTCTGCGACCTGGGGTACCTGCGGCAGGCGTACAAGCGCCCGGACGGGCGCATCGACTACCGCTGCGCCGCCGAGCCGGTGGAGACGTACGTGAAGAAGGGCGGCGAGCGCGAGGACACCGCGGGGCGCAAGTGCCTGTGCAACGCGCTCTTCGCCACCATCGGGATGGGCCAGGCGCGCGACGGCGGGGTGGAGGAGAGGCCGCTGATCACCAGCGGCGACGAGCTGAAGAACATCCGCCGCTTCATCGGCTCCGACCGCGCCGGCTACACCGCGGGCGAGGTGATCGACTGGCTGATCTCGGGGCTGGACCGCCTCTGCGGGGACTCCCGCGCCTCGACCCAGGCCGCGGCGAGCGTCGCCACACGCTGAAAAGACCGTCTCACGCGGAGGCGCGGAGAGGGGCAGCGGTGCTCTCTCCGCGCCTCTCCGCGTCTCCGCGTGCCAAAGGCGAGCATGAGCGTGCGTGAAGTCCTTCGGACCGTGGTGCTGTGGGTGCCCCGCCGCCTGGCGCTGCGGCGCGTGGGGCGCGTCACCTCCCACGACGAGGGCGCGCGGCGCATCCTGCGCGCGGTGGAGCGGACGCTGCGCGGCGAGCTCGAGCCGGGGGAGCGGGCGTGGATGCGCCGCCTCGCCGAACTCCGGCGGCGGCTGCGCCGCTCGCGCCAGCCCGTCACGCTCACGAACCCGGCGAGGGTGCAGACCGTCGGCCAGCGCTACCTGTTCAGCAAGTCGCCGCTGGGGGCGCTCCTGCTCTTCCGGCTGGTGCGCGAGTTCCGGCCGGCGCGGTGCCTGGAGCTGGGGACCAACGTGGGGGTCTCGGCGGCGTACCAGGCGGCCGCGCTCGCCGTAAACGGGGGCGGCGAGCTGCACACCATCGAGGGCTCGCGGGCGCTGGCCGAGCTCTCCCGCGGCTACCTCGCGTCGCTCCAGCTCCCGGCCGAGGTGCACGCGGGGAAGTTCGCCGACGTGCTCCCCGGCCTCCTCCCCCGCGCGGCGCCGCTCGACTACGTGTTCATCGACGGGCACCACGACGGGCCCGCCACGGTCGGCTACTTCGCGCAGATCCAGCCGTCGCTCAGCCCCGGCGCGCTCGTCGTGTTCGACGACATCGCCTGGTCCGACGGGATGGCGGAGGCGTGGCGGACGATCCAGGCGGATCCCCGCGTCCGCGTCGCCGTGAGCTTCGGCATCATGGGCGCCTGCCTCGTGGGCGGCGAGGGAGAGCGCGTCCGCATCGACCTCCCGATCCCCGGCTGAGCTGGCCTCACGCAGAGGAGCCGCATGGCCCTCCGACGCCCTGAGGGTGTATCATCCCCTGAGGCGGTGTTTCTCCGATCGACCCAATCCCGATCACCATGCAAGGCCAGTCGCTGGGACTGTTCGTGGCGTTCAGCGCGGGGCTGCTCAGCTTCCTCTCGCCGTGCGTGCTGCCGCTGGTGCCGAGCTACGCCACGTTCATCACCGGGATGAGCCTGGACGAGCTGCAGTCGGCCGACCGGGCCAGGACGCGGCGCACGGTGCTGGTGCACGGCCTCCTCTTCGTGCTCGGCTTCACGGCGGTGTTCCTGGCACTGGGCGCGTCGGCCACCTTCCTGGGCGCGCTGCTGCGCTACGCCAGCCGCTGGGTGCAGGCGGCCGGCGGCGTGCTGCTGATCCTCTTCGGGCTCTACCTGGTCGGCGTGCTGCGCCTTCCCGGCGCCGGGCGCGAGTGGCGGATGCACCTGGCCGAGAAGCCGGTGGGGTACCTCGGCACCTTCCTGGTGGGCGTCACCTTCGGGGCGGGGTGGACGCCGTGCATCGGACCGGTGCTGGGCGGGATCCTCACCATGGCGGCGGCGCGCGGGAGCATGGGCGAGGGGATCGGGCTGCTCGCGGTGTACTCCGCCGGGCTGGCGATCCCCTTCCTGGTGTGCACCGTCCTGATCGACTGGTTCCTCGCCTCCTTCAAGCGCTTCCGCCCCATGCTGCCGTGGATCAACCGCATCAGCGGCGCGCTGCTGCTGGTGGTGGGGGTGCTGATGCTCACCGGCTCGTTCACCACGCTCTCGGCGCTGATGGCGTCGTGGACCCCCGACTGGCTCTCCACGCGGCTTTGATGACACCCCGGGTGACGGGCAGTTGACGGCGCCATGGCAGTGTTGCGGCGTCACCGTCGCAGCCGCCGTCACCCCGGACCCGCACCATGAGACCTCGATTCGCCTTCTCGTTCGCCCTCGCGAGCCTGGTTTTCCTCTCCGCCTGCGCCACCGAGTGGGCGGCGCAGCCGCTGCCGCAGGGTCCGCGGACGGCCGCCGTCGCCGGGAGCCGCGTGCGGGTGACCCGCACCGGCGGCGAGGTGATGGAGCTGACCTCGGCCGCGGTCCACGGCGACAGCCTGTTCGGCATCCGCGCCTGCTACGTTCCCGACGCCGACCCCCGCGTGGCACTCCCGCTCTCCGAGGTGGCGCGCCTCGAGGCGGCGCGCACCAACACCACCCTCCCGGCGGTGATCGGGGTGGGCGCGGTGCTGCTCGTCTTCCGCTGGATCATCCTTCCGGCGGCGTACGCGGACTGATCCCATGCGCACCTCCGCTTCCCCGCTCCGCCGCCTCGCGCTCGTGCCGGCGCTCGCCGTCTCGCTCGGGGCGTGCACCACGTGGAGCCGCCAGCCGATCGCCGCGCCGCGACAGGAGCAGTTCTACGCCGGGCCCGTGCGCGTGACGCGCGGCGACGGGAGCCTGGTCTTTCTCGACAACGTCACCCTGGGCCGCGACAGCGTGGTGGGACGCAGGTACGACGCGGAACGGACGCGCGTCGCCATTGCCCTCTCCGAGGTGCGGAGCGTGGAGGCGCGGCGCGAGAACGCGCTGGGAACGCTGGCGATGCTGGCGCTGGGGACCGCGGCGGCCTTCGCCGTGTACGCCGCGGTGGTGATCAGCACCATCGGGACGGGGAGCTGACAGAGAGCCGGACGGGCCAGCGTGGTTACAATGCCGAATCGCCGATCGAGTCTCCGCCGCGCCGTGACCCTCGCGCTGTCGCTCACCGCCGCGCTGGGCGCGTGCACGACGTGGAGCCGCCGGCCCGTCCCGGTGCCGGGGCAGGACCGCTGCTTCGCGGCGGCGCGCGTGACGCGCGGCGAGGGCGCGCCCATCCTGCTCGACAGCGTGACCGTCGGCGCCGACAGCGTGGTCGGGCGCGAGCACGCCGCGCCGCACGCCCGCGTCGCCTTCGCCACCGCCGAGGTGCGGCTGGTGGAGGCGCGTCGCACGGACCCGATCGGCACGGTGACGGTGGTCCTGGTGCCGATCCTCGCCGCCGTCGTGCTGTGGGCCTCGTTCGAGGTGCGCAAGCTGGGGACGGACTACTGAAGTCACCGGACTCGTCCACTTGCGCCACCGACGCGGTCGGATGGGATCGCTTTCATTTACGGAAATAAAATACTTGATCGCGGCTGCAGGGGACATTAGCCTGTACACCCCCCCCCTTCTCTCGACCCCAATCCGGAGGCAGCCATGCGCCTGGACCTGATCAACCTGCAGGTGGAGTCGTTCGAGACCGCCACGCCCATCGACACCAGCACGGCCATCACCAGCGACACGGGGCCGGGCGGACCGGAATCGTACTGCTACATCTGCTATGCGACCGGCAACACCGACCCGGCCTGCCAGCCCAAGCCGGTCCCGGACACGATCTACTCCCCGTGCACCCGCTACGAGCAGACCTGCGTGGGCTGCGCCTGACGAGGCTCGGACCTCACACAGAGACGCAGCGTCGCGGAGAGAGCCGCCGTGCCTCTCCGCGACGCTGCTGTCTCCGCGTGAGCACGACCCCTTCCGCGGGTGCGGTGTAACACGTTCGGGCGCTTGACTTACGCTTGCGCGGCCGGGGGGTGCGGGCCAGATTCGGCCCCGTCCGCCCGGCCGCGCACCCGTTCCCGCCTGCCTGGAGCCCGATGACGAAGGCCATCCGCATCCTGCTGGTCGACGACCACGCCATGCTGCGCGCGGGGCTGCGCGCGCTGCTGGAGGCGGAGGACGGGTTCCTGGTGGTGGGCGAGGCCTCCACGGGCGAGGAGGGGGTGATGAAGGCCCGGCAGCTCGCCCCCGACGTGGTGGTGATGGACCTGAGCATGCCCGGCGCCGGCGGCCTGCAGGCGGTGCGCGAGATCTCGGCGCTGGACCGCGGCATCCGCACCCTGGTGCTCACCATGCACGGCGAGGAGGAGCACCTTCTCCCGGTGCTGGAGGCGGGCGGGAGCGGCTACGTGAGCAAGCGCAGCGCCGACGAGGAGCTGATCGAGGCGATCCGCACGGTGGCGGCCGGCGAGGTGTTCCTCTACCCCAGCGGCGCCAAGCTCCTGCTGCGCGGCCTGAAGCAGAAGGCCGAGCCGGGCGCCCCCGACCCGCTGGAGAAGCTCACCGACCGCGAGCGCGAGGTGCTGGGCTTCACCGTGGAGGGGTTCAGCTCCACCGAGATCGGGAAGAAGCTGTTCATCAGCCCCAAGACGGTGGACACCTACCGCGCCCGCATCATGGAGAAGCTGAACCTGCACCACCGCAGCGAGCTGGTGCGGTTCGCGCTGCGCACGGGGCTGCTGAAAGCCGAGTAGGGGACAGGGGATAGGGGACAGGGGACAGCCAACGGGGCTCTTTTTGCTGGCTGTCCCCTGTCCCCTGTACCCTGTCCCCTCTGAAACCTTCGGAAGAGACGGATCGAGATGACTCGCAGGGTGGTGGTCACGGGCGTGGGCATGGTCACGCCGCTCGGGAACGACGCGGACGAGACCTGGCGCGGCCTGCTGGCCGGGCGGTCGGGGACGGGGCCGCTGACCAAGTTCGCGCTCGAGGGGCTGGCGCCCGAGGTGTGCATCGCCGCCGAGGTGAAGGGCTTCGAGCCCGAGCCGGTGATCGACCGGCGCGAGCAGAAGCGGATGGACACCTTCATCCAGTACGCCCTGGTGGCCGCGGACGAGGCGATGCGGAGCGCCGGGCTGGGCGGGCTGGGGCCGGTGCCGGACCCGGAGAACACCGGCACCATCATCGGCAGCGGGATGGGCGGGCTCGCCAACATCATGGAGACGCGCACCCTGATCGACGCCAAGGGGCCGGGGCGCGTGTCGCCCTTCTTCATCCCCGCCAGCATCATCAACCTGGCCGCGGGGCAGGTGGCGATGCGCACCGGCGCCACCGGGCCCAGCTACGCGCCGGTGTCGGCGTGCGCCAGCAGCAACCACTCCATCGGCGAGGCCTACCACGCCATCCAGCGCGGCGACGCCGACATGATGCTCACCGGCGGCACCGAGGCGTGCATCACCGCCATCTCCTTCGCGGGGTTCGCGGCGGCGCGGGCGCTGGCGAGCGGCAACGGCGACCCGGCCACGGCCTCGAAGCCCTTCGACCGCAACCGCACCGGCTTCGTGCACGCCGAGGGCGGCGCGATCCTGGTGCTGGAGGAGCTGGAGTCGGCGAAGCGGCGGGGCGCGCCGATCCTGGCGGAGGTCGCCGGCTTCGGGATGAGCGCCGACGCCTTCCACATCACCGCGCCGCCGGAGAACGGCGAGGGCGCCGTGCGCGCCATGCGCCGCGCGCTGCGGAGCGCCGGGATCGCGCCGGAGCAGGTGGACTACATCAACGCGCACGGCACCGCCACCCCCGTGGGCGACCTGGCCGAGACCCGCGCCATCCACACCGTCTTCGGCGATCACGCGGAGAAGCTCGCCGTCTCCAGCACCAAGTCGATGCTCGGCCACGCGCTGGGCGGGAGCGCGTCGATCGAGGCCGGGGCGTGCGTGTTCGCGCTGCGCGACGGGATGATCCCGCCCACCATCAACCTGCACGACCCCGACCCGGAGTGTGACCTGGACTACGTGCCCAACACCGCGCGCAGGGCGGAGCTCGACGTGGTCATCTCCAACTCCTTCGGCTTCGGCGGGGCGAACACCACGCTCGTCCTGAAGCGCTACGAGGACTGAAGCTCCCCCGTCTCACGCAGAGGCGCAGAGAGAAGGCCGCGAGCTCTCTCTGCGCCTCTGCATTTCCGTTGTTCACTTCGCTCACTTTGGGCCTTTGGGATGGAACATATCGTGCAACGGGGCCGTATAGGAGGCGCGGCTTCATTCGGGCTCCCACCGGTCCGTTCTGGATAGCCGGCACGAACGCCGGCCGCCGCGCCGCATCCACGCGGCGCGCCATTCCAACCGGGGGAGGTGGTCATGCAAAAGCTGAAGCTGCCGGTCGAGTCGCTGCGGGTGGAGACGTTCGACGTGGGCGAGGCCGAGGGCGCCGCGGGCACGGTGCAGGCCCGCGCGGCATCCGGCCCCGGCGGGGGGTGCTGCACGCGGATCAACACCGGGTGCAACCCCGACATCACCCTGGTGATGACCGGCGCGTGCGCCTGCTGATCCGCGGACGGCGGTAGGCAACGCGGCGGCGCGGAGAGAAAGCCGCGGCATCTCTCCGCGTCGCTGCGTCTCTGCGTGACAAGCGGGGCCTCACAGGAGGCACGGCTTCATTCGGACTCCCACCGGTCCGTTCTGGATTCGCCGGCACCAACGCCGGTGGTCACGCCGCATCCACGCGGCGCCACTCCAGTCCGGGAGGAAGTCATGCAAAAGCTGAAGCTGCCGGTCGAGTCGCTCGAGGTCGAGACGTTCGACGCGGGTGAGGCGGAGGAGCAGGAGCGGGGCACGGTGGAGGCCCACATGAAGTGCACCCGCATCGACACCACCTGTAACCCCGACGTCACCACCGTGATGACCGGGGCGTGTCACAACTGCCGGGCGTAACCGGGAAGGCGCGGGTGCGCGCGTGAAGCGCCCGCGCCGGCCCGTCGCGCCGCGAACCCTCGCGCGCGCGAATCCAGCACAGGAGATCCTCGATGGAGAAGCTGAAGCTGCCGGTGGAATCGCTGAAGGTGGACACGTTCGACACGGGCGACGGCCAAGGAGCCGGGGGCACGGTGCAGGGGCACGAGGTGTCCGCCCCCGCGGCGTGCTGCACCCGTCGCGGCACCGGATGCCCCGACGTAACCACGATCTTTACCGGCAACTGCTGCTGACGCCGGAATGGAGCCGGGGCGTGGTTTCGACCACCAGAATGGTTGAGCGGTGCCGGCACGTGCCGATCCGTCGCGCGTGGACGGCCATCGCGCCGTGAGTCACCACGGCGGGCGACCAAAACCGAGGAGGACCCTATGGAGAAGCTGAAGCTGCCGGTGGAATCGCTGAAGGTGGATACGTTCGACGCGGGCGGCGCCCCCCTGGAGAAGGGCACGGTGCACGCCCGCATGACGCCCGGAGGCGGCGTATGTTGCACGGTGGACGGCACCGGCTGCCACACCGTCGTGCTCACCAACCCGTGCGGCGGCTGCTGATCCGCTGACGGCGCAGGTTTCGGACAGGATACGAAACGGCTACACCGGACTCCCACCGGCCCGCTCCTGAACGGCCGGAACGAGATGCTGACCAGCGCGCCACGACCCTCGGGCGCGACAGACCGACCAACGGGAGGTCACCATGGAAAAGCTCAGGCTGCCGGTCGACACGCTGCAGGTGGAGACGTTCGAGGCGGGCGACGCCGAGAAGCGCGAGGGCACCGTGCACGCCCACATGACGCCGGCGGGGGGCGCGTGCTGTACGCGGGGCGGCACCGGGTGCCAGACGGTGGACGCCACCCACCCGTGCACCGCCTGCTGATCCGCTGACGGCGCAGCTTCGGGCGGGATGCCGAACGGCAACAGCGGACTCCCACCGGTCCGTTCTGAATCGGCCGGCACGAGGCGGCCGGCCGGCGCGCCGCGACCCCGCGGCGCACGACTTCAACCGACGGGAGGTCACCATGGAAAAGCTGAGGCTGCCGATCGAGTCGCTGCAGGTGGAGACGTTCGACGCGGGTGAGGCGGAGGAGGACCGGGGGACGGTGGACGCGCGCCAGGTGCAGTGCACGCGGGCCGCCACGGGCTGCCCCGACGTCACCACCGTGATGACCGGCGCGTGTCACAACAACTGCCGGGCGTAACCGGGAAGGCGCGGGTGCGCGTGTGAAGCGCCCGCGCCGGCCCGTCGCGCCGCGAACCCTCGCGCGCGCGAATCCAGCACAGGAGATCCCCGATGGAGAAGCTGAAGCTGCCGGTGGAATCGCTGAAGGTGGATACGTTCGACGCGGGCGGCGCCCCGGAGGAGAAGGGCACGGTGCACGCCCACATGACGCCCGCGGGCGGCGCCTGCTGCACGCGTGACCTCACCGGGTGCCACACCGTGGTGCTCACCACGCCGTGCAACAACTGCTGATCGCGGCAGCCTGAGAGAACGGAGAGGACGCAGGGGCGCGAGGATGCCCCTGCGTCCTCTCCGTTTCTCCGCGCCTCTGCGTCAAATCCCGACGTTTGCCCGAGGGTTGAGCGCCACTTGCGGCAATCGCTAGATTACGGGCCGTTTTCCATCTTTCGCAGAATCGGGTTCGATGAGCCAGGACCGGCACGAGAGCGACAGCTACAACCCCGCCGCCGTAGAGCGGAAGTGGCAGGCACGCTGGGAGGAGCAGGGCGTGAACCGGTGGACCGACGCGCAGCTGCGGTCCGCCCCGAAGCCCTTCTACAACCTGATGATGTTCCCCTACCCGAGCGCCGAGGGGCTGCACGTGGGGAACATCTACGCCTTCACCGGCGCCGACGTGTACGGCCGCTTCAAGCGCCTGCAGGGCTTCGACGTGTTCGAGCCCATCGGCTTCGACGCGTTCGGCATCCACTCCGAGAACTTCGCGCTCAAGCAGGGGATCCACCCCAATGAGCTGATCCCGCGCAACGTGGAGCGCTTCACCCGGCAGCTGCGCCGCGTGGGGCTGATGTACGACTGGAGCCACACCGTCGACACCACCGACCCGGCGTACTACCGCTGGACGCAGTGGGTCTTCCTGCAGCTCTACAAGCACGGCCTGGCCGAGAAGAAGGCCGCGCCCGTCAACTGGTGCCCGAGCTGCCAGACGGTGCTCTCCAACGAGCAGGTGGTGGGCGGCGAGTGCGAGCGCTGCGGCACGCCGGTGGAGATGCGCTTCCTGAGCCAGTGGTTCTTCCGCATCACCGACTACGCCGAGCGGCTGCTGGAGAACCTGAAGACGCTGGACTGGTCCGAGAAGACGCGGAAGGCGCAGGAGAACTGGATCGGCCGCAGCGACGGCGCCGAGCTCGAGTTCCCCATCGCCCGGCGGAAGGTCGCCGACGACCGGCACGCGCCCGCCGCGATCGAGCCGGAGAAGCCGGTGATCCGCGTCTTCACCACGCGCCCCGACACCGTGTTCGGCGCTACCTACCTGGTGCTGGCCCCCGAGCACCCGCTGGTGGACCGCGTGGCCTCCGACGAGCGCCGCGAGGCCGTCGAGGCGTACCGGCGCCAGGCATCGGCGCAGGACCTGGTCACGCGCAAAAAGACGGACAAGACCAAGACCGGCGTCGACACCGGCGGCCGCGCGGTGAACCCCGCGACCGGCGAGGAGATCCCCGTCTGGATCGCCGACTACGTGCTGATGGAGTACGGCACCGGCGCCATCATGGCCGTCCCCGGCCACGACGAGCGCGACCACGAGTTCGCCACCCGGTTCGGCCTCCCCATCGTCCGCGTGGTCGCGGGCGAGGGCGACGACGCCTCCACGCCGCTGGCGGAGGCGTACGACGGGCCGGGGCGGCTGGTGAACAGCGGGCCCTTCGACGGGATGGAGGTGGAGGAGGGGAAGCGGGCGATCACGGCATGGCTGGCCGAGCGGGGGCTGGCGCAGGCGCGGGTGAACTACCGGCTGCACGACTGGACCATCTCGCGCCAGCGCTACTGGGGCCCGCCGATCCCCATCCTGTACTGCGATGCCTGCGGCACCGTCCCCGTTCCCGAGGAGCAGCTCCCGGTGCTGCTCCCGCCGATCGCCGACTACAAGCCCGACGCGAGCGGGGTGAGCCCGCTGGCGCGCCACGAGGAGTGGTACATCACCGACTGTCCGGCCTGCGGCGGGAAGGCGCGGCGCGAGACCGACGTGAGCGACACCTTCCTGGACAGCGCCTGGTACTTCCTGCGCTACCCGTCGGCCAACGACGCGCGGGTGCCGTTCGACGCGGAGCTCACGCAGAGGTGGCTGCCGGTGGACAGCTACATCGGCGGGAACGAGCACGCGGTGCTGCACCTGCTGTACGCGCGCTTCGTGACCATGGCGCTGCACGACATGGGGCTGGTGGCGTTCGAGGAGCCGTTCGTCCGCTTCCGCGCCCACGGGCTGATCGTGAAGGACGGCGCCAAGATGTCGAAGTCGAAGGGGAACGTGGTGGTGCCCGACGACTTCATCGCCGACTGGGGCGCGGACACGATGCGCACCTACCTGATGTTCCTGGGCCCGTACCAGGAGGGGGGCGACTTCCGCGAGGCGGGGATCACCGGTCCGTACAACTTCTTCACGCGGCTGTGGGACGCGGTGCTCTCGTCCGTGGACCGGCCGCTGGACGAGGCGGTCGAGCAGAAGCTGCACGCCACCATCGCCAAGGTGACGGAAGACCTGGAGGTGCTCTCGTTCAACACCTCGGTGGCGGCGATGATGGAGTACCTGAACGTGGTGCGCGCCGGCGGCCGCACCCCGGAGCGCGCGGCGGTGGAGCCGCTGGTGCGCCTGGTGGCCCCCTTCGCGCCGCACGTGGCGGAGGAGCTGTGGGAGCGGCTGGGGAACGCCGATTCCATCTTCCGCTCCGCGCGCTGGCCGAGCTACGACCCGGCGAAGGCGGTGGCGGACACGGTGGAGTTCGTGGTGCAGGTGAACGGGAAGCTGCGCGCCCGCATGCCCATGCCCCGCGGCATCGCCGAAGCCGCCGCCCGCGACGCCGCCCTGGCCGACGAGAACGTGCGCAAGTTCCTCGACGGCAAGCAGGTGCGGAAGACGATCTTCGTCCCCGACCGCCTGCTGAACCTCGTCGTCGGCTGACGGAAACTGCCGTCTCATGCAGAGACGCAGAGATACAGAGAGGAACTGCAAGGAGCCCCGGTCGATCATCGGCCGGGGTTTCTGCTGTTGCTTACCAGCTTATACCAGATCCGGCGATAGAGTTGATGCATCTCGCCGACTCACGTGCTGACGCGGTTATCGGTCCTTCGGCCTGCAAATCATTCTGCGGACGATGATGCGGCGTGGCCGGCCTCAGGATGACGTCGTCGGGGCGAGTTGCGTCAACATCAAGTGTTCAGGTGGATGCAGTATTACCATTCGTGTGTACATAATTCTACCCTTAATGTGCACGATACCCTACCGCTAATGTGCGCGAGATGCTACCCTTCATGTGCACAAGGGTTGAACAGTGGAGACGAAGCACTCGACGCGGCGGAAACGTATGAGCATGGATGACACCCCACGCGCGACTGCGCTTCAATGGTGGCAGGAGCACGCTGAACGTCACGACTACGTCATTGGGAAGGATGACTTCCCAGCTCCCGCCGAGAGCGCATTTCTGCGCTCGGGCGGGTATGTGCTGGAGGTCGCGGGCGGGCTGGCGTGGATCCTCGCGCGCCCCGGCGTGGACGTGCTTCCCGACGCCTTCTACCCGAACTACTGGAAGATCGTCCGCGTGCTGATGGACCGGTACGCGCCCGCCGTCGTGGAACGTGTTTCCGCGGTAAGGCTGCACCTGGAGGAGACGACACCCGCGCCAGTGCTCACCGTGCGGCAGGGGGGAAACGACAGCAAGCGCGCGATCGACCTGGCGCCCGGGTTCGGACTCATGCTCCGCCCCGGCGAGGTCGATCCTGGGCTCACCGTGGAACGCCGCCCGTCGGGAATCCCGATCCCCGTCGAAGATCCTGCGGCAACGCTGCTGGGCCTCCCCGTCGATTTCCTCCGCGACGACCCCGAAGCCGTCGCACTCTGGTTGAAGAGCCTGGTCGTCTCGCGGCCGAAGCTGGAGGAGGCATACGCGAAGCGGCCGCGGCCGGTCGTGCTCAAGCGGCTTGGCGGCATTGCGCGCCAGGTGGGGAACGAACGGCTGGCGGAGCAGATCGACCAGGTACTGCTCGGCAGCTACAGGCACCGCGTCGGCCGAGGGCACACGGAGCGCGGGCCTGGCTTCGTAGTGCCGGCGTACGTGGCGGGGCTCGCCACCACGCACCAGCCGTGGCTGGACCGGCAGGCCGCAACCTTTGCGCGATTCCGAGGGGAGATCGTGGATGCGATCAGCGAGGCAGAGTCGAGGCTGCCGCGCTTTGCACGCGACGAGCTGCTCGTGCAGGCACGCGCAGCGAAGGCGTACGACGCGTACCACTCCACCACGATCGAGGGATACCGCATCCGGCCCGAGGAGGTCTCGGCCGTGATCAGCGGCGTCACGGTCGGCGGCCACGACCCGGAAGAGGTTCGGGCGCGGATGGCCGTGGCGGGGTACTCGAAGGCGTTCGAGAGCGCGTTGCAAACCGTTCGCGAGGCTGATGGCGAGGTGAAGATCACGGACGCGCTCGTGCAGGGGCTGTACATCGACCTCTTCTCTCCGTCCGTCGACGCGGGGATCGTATCACCCGAGCTCCTTCGGGGATGGAGGACCGAGCCCGCCTACCTTCGCGGCCACGTCTACGTGCCGCCAGGCCCGGAGAAGCTCCCGCGTCTCATGCGGCAGTACGAGGAGCTGGTGAACGGGGTAACGGGACACCCGCTCACCCGCGGGATCCTCGCGCATTTCGAGTTCGTCACCGTCCACCCGTACCCCGACGGGAACGGCCGCCTTGCGCGCCTGCTGATGAACGTGGCCCTTCTGGGCGGCGGGCTGCCCTGGGTGACGATCCGCAACGACGACCGGGCACCTTACTTCGCGGCGCTGCACGCAGCCCAGGTGGAGGGCGATCCCCTCCCCTTCGCGCGGCTCGTGCTCCGGTACGCGGAGGCGGCAGCGGAGGCCATGGGTGCGCACGTCCCGCGAGGCGGATCGTAGTAGCGCAAACGCCCCGCGGACCGTATATCAGGCTCCGTGGTAGTAGCGACGACGATGGCGGGGAGGAGCCGAGGCGCTCTTCCCCGCGCGCTTTCATTGGAGCGGGGACGAGGGGATGACGCGGGAAGAGATCGACGCGAGCGCGATCCAGGCGGAGGCGGGGGGGCCGGTGCCGGGGTGGGGATGGACGGAGACGGCGCTCTCGTTCATGGTGCTGGTGTGGGGGGTGAACTACGCGGTGGTGAAGCACGCGCTGGCGCAGTTCCATCCGCTGGCGTTCAACGCGATCCGCTTCTGCATCGCCTCGGGGTTCGTGTTCCTGGTGCTGCGCATGCAGGGCGAGCTGGGGCGCCCCGAGCGGCGCGACGTGCCCAAGCTCATCGGCCTGGGGCTGCTGGGGAACGTCGTCTACCAGGGGTGCTTCGTGCTGGGGCTGGCGCGCACTCCCGCGGGGTCGGCGAGCCTGATCCTGGCCGTGAGCCCGGTGATGACGGCGCTCTTCTCCGCGTTGGTCGGCCATGAGCGCCCGGGGTGGCGCACCTGGGCCGGCGCGGCGGTCGCCATCTGTGGGGTGGGGCTGATCACCGGGACGGGGATCGCGCTGGGGAGCCCGCGCGAGGTGACGGGCGACCTGATCCTGCTCTGCGCCGCGGCGGCGTGGGCGGCCTACACCGTGAGCGCGCGACCGGTGGTGCGGAAGTACGGCGCCGTGCGCACCACCGCCTGGACGATGTGGGTCGGGGCGGTGGGGCTGGTGCTGCTCGGCTCGCCCGCGCTGGCGCACCAGGACTGGGGGAAGGTGACGGCGCTGGACTGGGCGTCGGCGGTCTTCTCCGCCCTCTTCGCCATTGGGCTGGCGTACCTGATCTGGTACCGCGGCGTCGAGAAGATCGGCAACACGCGCACCGCCATCTTCAGCAACCTGAGCCCGGTGGTGGCGATGATCGCGGCCGCCCTGCTGCTGCACGAGACGCCGTCGCACTGGGCGTTGCTGGGCGCGGCGCTCACGCTGGGCGGAGTGATGATCGTCCGTTCGGACCCGGGGCACGCGGCCATTCCACGCCCGTCGATGTCGCAGTCGTCATCCGGTCCATGATCCGCGTAAACGCGGCTCACAGCCACGTCGTCAAAACAGAATGCCTCATACCAGATCCGGCGATAGAGTTGATGCATCTCGCCGACTCACGTGCTGACGCAGTTATAGATCCTTCGGCCTGCAAATCATTCTGCGGACGATGATTGCGGCGTGGCCGGCCTCAGGATGACGTCGTCGGGGCGGGTTGCGTCAACATCAAGTGTTCAGGCGGATTTAGTATCACACGGAGTCGACGGAGTTAACGGAGAACGACTCCGCTGACTCCGTTGACTCCGTGTGAGCTCTTCGGTTGTAGCCGGGTGCCGGGTGATCAGAACGATCATCGGCAACGTGGCATCACGCAGAGGTGCGGAGCCGCGGAGGGGGCCGGCGCCTGCATCCACCGTTCATCTTCTCCCTGCAGCCGCTGGTCCCACGAATGGAGCGGATTGGCCGGGGGAAGGCCATCGTTCGTGCACGAGCCGGCCGGACCGGCGGGGCTCGTACCACCTCGACCTGGAGCATGAACGATGAAGCTGACGCTGAACCTGGAGGAGCTTTCGGTAGACTCCTTCGCCACCGCCGCGGCGGGCCTGGTGACGGGCCTCGATTCCAGTGGCTGGAGCTGCGACTCCGTCTGCCCGACCGTGGACACGCACCGCTGCCCGCCCTGATCGCCACGCCGCCCTCAAGAACGGGATCACACAGAGGAACAGAGGGACCGGAGGAACCGCAACGGGTTTCCTCCGGTCCCTCTGGTTCCTCCGTGTGAAACCCTGCCGTCCCCTAGTCGTCGCGCGGGGGACGGCGCACGGGGGGACGCTTGGCGCCGCCCGGACCCGGGCGCGGACCGCTCCCTCCGCGCGGCGCGCCGCCGCCGAAGCCGCCGCCGCGCGGCGGCCCGCGGAACCCGCCGCCGCCCTCGCGGGGGGCACGCGGCCCGCCGCGGGAAGCCGCACCGCCGGTGCCGGGGCGGCGCGCGCGGTCGGCGCCGCGGTCGTAGTCCACGCGCACGCTGCGGCCCTTGATGGTGGTGCCGTTCACCTTGTCGATCACCTTCTGCGCCGCGTCGGCCGGGACCTCGACGATGGAGAAGGTGTCGCGGATCTCGATCTTCCCCACGCTGCTCCCGGGGATGTCGGCCTCGCCGGCGATGGCACCCATCAGGTCGCCCGCGCGCACGCCGTCGCGCTCGCCCACGCTCACGAAGAGGCGCGCGAAGGCGGCCGGCGCGGAGCCGGCGGTCGACTCGCGCGCCGGGGCGCGGGCGCTCCCCGCGCGCGGGGCCGGCGCGGCGCCCGGCTCCGCCTCCACGCGCGGACGCTTGCGCAGCAGCGCGGCGGCCGCGGCGGCCACCTCGGCCGCGGTGAAGTCTTCGAAGAGCGGCTCCAGCACCAGCATCTGCGCGCCGACGTCTTCCTCGCGGATGGCGCGGCGCAGCTCGGCGCGGAAGCGGCGCAGCTCGTCGCCCGCGCCCTGCTGCTCGCCGGTGACGCCGGCCGGGCGCGCGTCCAGGCGGGCCCGCTTCGCCACCTCGCGCAGGTGCTGCAGCTCGCGCGGCTGCACCAGCACGAAGCCGGTGCGCTCGCCCCCGTGGCGCAGCCGCAGCGACTCCTCGTCGGGGGGCACGTCGAAGCTGATCACGGTGCCGGCGGGGCCGCCCTCGCCCATCTCCGCCAGCGCCTCGGTGGAGCCCGCCACCACCACGTCGGCCTCGCCGTCGCCGGCCTCGCCCACCAGGAAGCCGCGCAGCGCCAGCGCCTCGGCCACCTGCGCGGCGCGCTCGTCGGTGCGGCACACCAGCACCGGCGGCGCCTCGCCGTCGCCTCCGCCGCCCAGCAGCCGCGCCACGGTGTCGACCTTGTCGCGCTCGGCCACGGGCACGTACCCCACCACGCCGGTGGTCTCGTTCGCCTCGGGGCTCTCGTCGGGAACGGCGGGCTGCACGGGGTAGCGGATGGCGCGCTTCACCCTGCGGTCCACCAGGTCCTGCACCGGCGGCGTGGCCTCGCCCGTGACCACCACGCGCTGGGTGGTGCGGGGGACGTTGTCGAAGATGCTCTCCAGCGACTCGAAGCCGCCCAGCGCCTCGATGTCGGAAGCGCCGTCGACCACCACCGCCTCCACGCCGTCCAGCTTGACCCCCGAGGCGCGGACGGCGTCCATCACCTGGTTGGGGGTGGCGACCAGCACGTCGGCGTCGGCGGGGACGGTGCCCCACCCGGGGCCGGCGGCGGTGACCACCAGCTCCACCGCCTGCGCGTAGGGCACGAGCGCCAGCGCCGTCCCCTCCGCGGCCTCGGGGGTGGCGACCAGCACCAGCACGCGCGTGGCGGAGGGGGATTCGGCCGTGGCGTCGTCCTCGCCCTCGTCGGCCGCGGCGCGGGGCTCGATGCGGTCCAGCACGCCGAGCGCGTAGGCCAGCAGCTTCCCCGAGCCGCTGGAGGCGCGCGCCACCAGGTTCCCCTCGCGCCGCAGCACGGGGATGGCGGCCTGCTGCAGTGCGGTGGGGTGCTCGATCCCCTCCTCCTCGAGCGCCATCAGGAGCGGCTCGCGGAGCCCGAGGTCGTTGAACGAGGCCATGCTGTCTATCCGATTCCGGCTGGTCCGTGTCTGCATTCAGGAAGGCGGCCAATATAGCCGTCAGCAAGGACCCTGCCTATGGCAAACAGCACCTCACGCAGAGACGCAGAGGCGCGGAGAGAATCGGGCTGTTTCTCTCCGCGCCTCTCTGCGTCTCTGCGTGAGACCGTTCCGTTCTTTTCAGTGCGAGGCGGTCGGGGCCATGTCGTGGCGGCTCCAGATCAGGATGGCGCCGCAGGCGGAGTTGCTCCCGTTGTACTGCGCGGGGAGCTCGGCGGCGCTGCGGTACACCTCGATCGCCTCGATCTGGCTGGGGGAGATGATGTCGTCGAGCTGCACGTCGTTCGGCGGCGCGTAGCGCATCAGCGAGCCGTCGAGGTAGATCTGCGGATAGCAGTCGTCGCGCTGCCCCACCTGCGCGCGCTTGAGGGTGCCCACCGTGCGGCCGCGGGTGAAGGTCACGATCTCCCGCCCGCGCCGGTCCACGTCGAGCTCCACCCCCGGGATCCGCGCCAGCGTGTGCACCAGGTTGTGCTCCGGGTGGCGGTCGATGTCCTCGCGCCGCACGAACTTCCCCATCCCCATCGCCTCGCGGTCGTAGAAGCCGTTCTGCGCCAGGACCGGGCTGCGCGGCGGCCGGACGCGGCCGGTCACCGTCAGCGGCTCGATCTGCAGCGCCTGCGGCGACACGCGCAATGTCACTTCCACCGTCTCGCGCACCCCCACCTCCAGCGCCTGCGAGGTGCTGGCCTGGTACCCCGCGCGCTCCCCCCGCAGCCGGAAGCTTCCCGGCCCGCGGAGCTCCACGCTGAAGGTGCCGTCCGCCCCGGTGCGTGCGCGGCCGAACGCGCGGTTCTCGGGCGTCAGCACGGTGACGCCGACCTGGGCGACGGGCTCGCCGGTGGCGGCGTCGACCACGCGGCCGTGGATGGTCTGCGCCGTCAGCGGCGTCGCGGCGGCGAGGAGGGCGACGGCGAGCGCGGCGGGGACGCGTAGGAAGGACATGGGACTACCGGGGAGCAGAGGGGAGGGCCGTGAGGCTCCGAACGTTAACACGAAAGCGCCGGCCGATACAGGGATGGTGCGACAATCCGTCGTGTCCACGCTTGCGTCCGGCGCCGCGCGCGGCCTATCCTCCCGCCTCCCGCATCCCCCCCGACTCTCCACTGACGCAGCGATGACGCCGCCCCCCGCCGGACCGCTCGACGGCCTGCGCGTGCTCGACCTCAGCCGCGTGCTCGCCGGGCCGCTCTGCACCATGCTGCTGGGCGACCTGGGCGCGGAGGTGATCAAGGTGGAGCGCCCCGGCAGCGGCGACGACACCCGCAGCTGGGGGCCGCCCTGGGCCGAGGGCCCCGCCGGGCGCGAGTCGGCCTACTATCTCTCCGTGAACCGCGGCAAGCGCTCGGTGGCCGCGGAGCTGAAGACGGACGAGGGCCGCGCGCTGGTGCGGCGCCTGGCGAAGGATGCCGACGTGGTGGTGGAGAACTTCGTCCCCGGCACGCTGGAGCGGATGGGGCTCGGCTGGGAGGCGCTCTCGGCCGCCAACCCGCGGCTGGTGTGGTGCTCCATCACCGGCTACGGCAGCGACGGGCCGGAGGCGACGCGGCCGGGCTACGACTTCGCGGTGCAGGCGCGCGCGGGGTGGATGGCCGTCACCGGCGAACCCGACGGCGCGCCGATGAAGGCAGGCGTGGCGGTGGTGGACGTGCTGACGGGGCACAACGCGGCCATCGCCGTGCTGGCGGCGCTGCGGGAGCGGGAGCGGAGCGGACGGGGGCAGCGGGTGGAGGTAACCCTCATGGACAGCGCGCTGGCGGGGCTGGTGAACGTCACGCAGGCGGCGCTCGTCACCGGGCGCGAGCCCTCGCGCTGGGGGAACGCGCACACCACCATCGTCCCCTACCAGACCTTCGACGCGGCCGACCGCCCGTTCGTGGTGGCGGTGGGGAACGACGCGCAGTGGCGGAAGCTCTGCGAGGCGATATCGGCACCGGAGCTGCTCGCGGACGCGCGGCTGGCGACCAACCCCGGCAGGGTGGAGCACCGCGCGGTGGTGGTGGAGGCGCTGGAGCCCATCTTCCGCAGGCGCCCGGCGGCGGCGTGGCTTGAGGTGCTGGAGCGGGCCGGCGTTCCCTGCGCGCCGGTGCAGGGGGTGCGCGAGGCGCTGCTGGAGCGCGGCGGCACCTGGACGATGGCGGGGGAGACGTACGGCGAGGTGCAGACGGTCGCGTCGCCGTTCCGGTTTTCACGGACTCCCGCAGGGCTCCACCATCCCGCGCCGGCGCTCGGCGAGCATACCGGCGAAGTGACGCGCGACGGCTGGTCTTCCTAGTCTCATACCAAGTTTCACAATCGATTGTGCGTTCCTGAAGCGAACCGCGTGGACCGGCTATAGATCCTTCGGCCTGCCAGGTCTTTGCCGGATCCAATGATGCAGCGATGCCGGCCTCAGGATGACGTCTTCAGTTTGTCGCGAATGCACATTCGATCGCCCGAATCGGTATCACACAGGAGACGCGGAGGCGCGGAGAGCCGCTGCGAGCTCTCCGCGCCTCCGCGTGTCTCTGCGTGAGATCAGGCGTTGTCGGCCTCGCCGGGGCCGCGCTCGCGCGCGCCCGCCCCGCCGCGCGCCTGCATCCCCCCGCCGCTGGAGCGGCCGAAGGAGCGAGACTGGCTGCCGCGCCTCGAGCCGCCGCCGCGGGAGGGCTCGGAGATGTGCTCGATGGCGTCGTTCACGCTGTGCTCGCCGCGCTCGCTGTCGAGGTCGCGCACCACGTCGGCCTGGGCCACGATCCCCACCAGCCGCCCCTCGCGGTCGGTGATCGGCACGCGGCGCACCTGCTCGCGCTCCATCACGCGGAGGATGTCGGCCACCGAGTCGTTCTTGTTGCAGCTCTCGACCTCGGTGGTCATCACCTCCTGCACCCGGGTGGCGCGCGCGTCCATCCCCTCGGCCACGGCGCGGATGGTGATGTCGCGGTCGGTGACCACGCCCTTCAGCCGGCGCCCCTGCTCGCTGTCGACCACGGGGATGATGCCGACGTCCAGGTCGCGCATCTTCATCGCCGCGTCGGCGAGCGACGACTCGGGGGTCACGCACTCGGGGTTCTCGGTCATGATGTCGACCGCGCGCAGCCGCCGGGTCTCGTCGCCCGTCGAGCCGCGGCCGGTGCCGCCGCCCAGGCCGGTGTCGCGCGCGCCCCAGTCGCTCCCCGTCCCCGTCTCGTAGCCGCCGCCGAAGCCGCCGCCGGTGCCGTAGTCGCGCAGGCCGCCGTAGCCGCCGGTCTCGTAGCCGTAGCCGCCGGCGCTGTAGTAGTCGCCGCCCTGGCCGCGGTTCAGCCGGCCGCCGTGGCTCCAGTTCACCCCCTCGCCGCCGCGCCAGCCGCCGGCGCCGAAGTCGTTGTCATAGCTGCCGCCGCCGCTGCCGAAGCCGCTCTGGCCGCCGCGGTAGCCGCCGCTCCAGCCGGGGTAGCGCTGCGAGTCGGAGCCCATGCCGCCGTAGTCGCCGCCATAGCCGCCCTGCTCGCCGCGCCAGTGGTTCCCGAAGCGGTCGCCGCCGCCGTAGAAGCCGCCCCCGCCCGCTCCCTCGTCGCCCTGCATCCCCCAGCGGTCGCGGTCGAAGTCCCGTCCGTACCGTGCCATGCTCACCCTCCTGCGGTTGAGTGGTCCTTCCGACGCATCCCCAAACCACGCGGGGAAGGACCCTCTCCGGGGTGCAAGATGCGCACCCCTTCGACCTGGGCGGGTGACGAGATGACCGGGTGATGACCGGGGTGATGGCCGGTTGGAAACCCGGGCTACAACGACACGAAGTCCGCCTTCGCGGACTGCGGCCTTGGCTGGGACGCGGGTCGCCGGCCTGGGGGCATCCGCCGGGCGTTGAACGATGTCACGATGGGGTGATGACACGCCTTTGGCGCGTCGACGTTCCTGCCACCCAACCCGACACGCGTGCGCTGTGCCGGCGCCACACGTGACCGCGCGGGGGAATCCGCGAAAGCGGATTTCGTGTTTTTGTAGCCCGGGTTTCCAACCCGGTGCTCTTTCGGGATGCGCAGGTGGACGCTCGTCACCCCGGTGCGGCGGCCTCGCGGCGGCGGAGGAAGACGACGGCGAGGCCGATCAGGCCGATGGCGGCGAAGCTGAACCACTGCACGGCGTAGCTCAGGTGCGGCCCGTTCCCCGGCTCCGGGAGGGGCACGCGCACGGGTGGGCGCCCGGCCGCCGAGTCGGCGCCGGGGAGTTGCTGGAGGTAGAGGCGGACGATGGGGCGCCGCTCGGCGCGGCGCAGGACGTCCAGGTCGAGCCGGCGGTAGCTGGTCGCGCCGCCCTCCTGCCGCGCCGGCTCGCCGCCGTTCTTCGTGCCGCGCGGGATCTCCATCAGCACGCCCTCCACCGTGCGCGTCCCCGGCTCCGCGTATTGCCGGGCGTCGACGGTGGCGGCGTCGGGCGAGGGGACCCAGCCGCGGTTCACCAGCAGCGCGCGGGGAACGCCGGGGACCACGAGCGGCGTGACCAGGTGCACCCCCGGCCGCCCCTCGTCCGCGCGCCCGCGCAGCACGATCTCGCCGGACGGGTCGTAGCTGCCGGCGGCGCGCATATGGCGGTCGAGGAAGAGCGCGGGCTCGCGCTCGATGGCCTCGGCGGTCATCGAGTCGTAGTCGAGCACGGGCATGCGCGCGGCGACCTCGACGGCGTGGTTGCGCGCCTTGCGCTGCTGCAGCCGGTCGAGCTGCCAGAAGCCCAGGCGCACGCACACGCCGCACATCGCCAGCACGAACGCCGTCGCGAGGATGCCGCGGAGCGAGATTCTCATGCGCCGAATCTAGCGCCCGCGGCTCTTCTCCGCGCCTCTGCGTCTCTGCGTGAGACGATTCTGCCGTTTACCGCGCCCGCGCACCCTGCTTGTCCTGGGGCGTGCGCAGGTTCTCGGGGATCCACCAGTAGATCACGTCTTCCCACCACTCCGGTCCGCGGAACTTCACGCCCCGGAAGCGCGCGCTGACGCCGTAGAACTCGGGGTCGAAGAAGATCGGCGCGTAGACGGCGTCGCTCACCACCGTCTGCTCGATCTGCTTCCACATCCCCCGCGCGCGGCCGGTGTCGGGCTCCACGATCACCGAGTCGATCAGCGCGTCGAGGCGCGGGTTGTGGTAGCCGGCGAAGTTGGCGCCGCCCGGGGGGATGCTGGCCGAGTGCCAGACCATGCGCGCGTTCGGCCCCATCACCCCGGGACCCCATCCCCATCCCCAGAAGGAGCCCTGGAACTGGCGGCTGCGCAGCCGGTCCACCCAGGTGGTGCGCTCGTAGGCGCGGGGGACGAGCTGGATGCCGGCCGCCTTCACCATGGCCTGGATGGCCACCAGCATGTCCTGCCGCACGGGGTCGGCCGAGCTGTACTCCACCTCCAGCCGCAGCGGCTGCCCGTTCTTCTCGCGGATGCCGTCGCCGTTGCTGTCGACCCACCCGTCCTGCTGCAGCAGGGCGCCCGCCTGCTGGACGTTGAAGGCCAGCGGCTGCAGCCCCTCGCTGTGCTCGCGCAGCTTGGTGGGGATGGGCGAGCTGGCCGGCTCCCCCGCCTCGCCGAACATCGAGCGGGTGAGGGTGGCGCGGTCGATGGCCATCAGGAAGGCCTGCCGCACCTTCGGGTCGTTCACCGGCGGCTTGTCCACGTTCCAGACGATCCAGCCGGGGCGCACGCGGGCGGCGCTGAAGAGCCGCACGCTGGGCGCGGCCTGCAGCCGCTCGCGCTGGTCGGCGGTGACTTTGTCCAGGTCGCCCTCGCCGTTGATCAGCGCGGTGAGGCGGGCGCTGGGGTCGGGGAGCACGCGCACGATGATGCGGTCGAGCGAGGCGCGCGGCGAGGCGTCGGGGTTGGCCTCGACCACCGCCTCCTGCCCCTTGTTCCAGCGCACGAAGCGGTAGAGCCCGTTCCCCACCGGCCGGTTGTTGAAGGCGGCGAAGCGCATCCGCTCCGGTGGAATGCTGTCCAGCAGGTGCTTGGGGACGGGAACCACCTCGAGGAGCGAGTTGAGGGTGGCGGTGCCGGTGCGGCTCAGCTTGACCTCCACCGTCATGCTGTCGAGCGCGCGGGCCGAGGCCACCGGCTCCACGTCGCCCTGGCGGGTGCTGGCGACGGCGGAGTCTTTCTGCATCTGGATGGTCCAGACGATGTCTTCGGCGCGCGTGGGGACGCCGTCGTGCCACTTGATCCCGGGGCGCACGTGCAGGATCACGGTGGTGGGGTCCTTCTGCTCCCACCGCTCCAGGAAGTCGGGGGTGTAGTTGCTGAGGGTGCTGTCGCGCCGGGCCAGGGCGCGGAACATCAGGTGCACCAGCTGGTAGGCCGGGTTGCTGTCGAAGGTGAGGGGATTGAGGTTGTCGGCGTCGCCCTCGCTGAGCACCACCAGGGTGCCCCCCGGGGGGCCGCCGCCCAGGGTGTTGAAGTTCCCCGGCGGCGGGGTGTCGTCCACGCCGCCCGCGCCCCGCTGCCCCGGCTGGTCGCCGCCCCCGCCGCACGCCGCGAGCGCCAGCGCGACCAGCGCCGCCATCCCGGTGATCCGCATCTTCATCCCTCCCCCTGGTTTACGAACTGCCGTTCCACGCAGAGACGCAGAGTGAAAAGAGAGAACTTCAAAATCCGTTCTCTCAGTTCCTCCGCGTCTCTGCGTCAATTGACGTTTCCCTCAGAAGCGGTCGAAGGTCCAGGGCTTCGGCACCTCGAACGCGCGGTCGAGCATCTTGACGATGTCGGAGCCGTCGAGGGTGGCGAGGCCGCCGGAGAGCGCCTGCCAGGGGGCGATGGCGCCGATGTAGATGCGCGACAGCGTCTGGATCGGCATGGCCAGCGTGGCGTCGACGTGGCCGCCGATCCAGGGCTCCACCTGCAGCGCGCCGCCCTCCATCCGCACCCGCCAGGGGCCGCGGTTGTCGGGGAGCTGCGCGTCTTCGATCTCCAGCCTGAGCGTGAGCTCGGCCTCGCTGGAGAGCGCGCGCCGCTCCAGCGCCTCGGGAACGTCGAGCACGCGGAACATGGGGCCGCGCAGCAGCGTGGCCGAGGGGAACCAGAGCCGCCAGCTGGGCGCCTGCAGCAGCGGCAGCCGCGGCTCGCGGATGCGGTCGCCGAACCCCTCCTCGGGGTGCGCGCGGTAGGCGATCTCGCGCCACTGGTCGCCCAGCGTGCTCAGCCAGCCGTAGATCCCCCGCTGCGCCGAGATGGTGAGCCAGGCGCGCTCCTCCACCTCCAGGTAGCGCCGGTCCAGCGGCAGGTCGGCGCGGTAGCGCACGATGCAGTAGCCCTCGGGAACGCCGTCGTCGCTCCAGTAGACCACCGCCGCCTGGTCGTCGTGCCCCCAGCTCTTGGCCCAGCTGCGCGCGGTGCGGTCGAGCTGCCCCGTCTGCAGCAGGCGGGCGGCCTCGGCGTAGACGGACTTCATCGCGTCCAGGTCCTCGGCGGTGTCCACCAGGCGCACCTTCATCCGCTCCGCCTTGTCGTCGGGGAGGAGCGCGGGGGGGAGCTGGTACTGGTGGGCCTCGCCGGCCAGGCCGTACCCCAGGTCTTCGTAGAAGCTCGCGCGGAAGGGGAAGAGCGCCGAGGCCACGTCGCCGCGCTCGCGGGCGTGCTCGAAGCCCGCGGTGAGCATGCGCTGCGCGAGCCCGCGGCGGCGGTGGGTGGGGGAGATGGCGACGGCGGCGACGCCCGTGACCGGGAGCGCCGCGCCGGCGATCCACTGGCGCAGCCAGAGGAGCTGGCAGGCGCCCACCAGGCGGCCGTCGTCCTCGGCCACCCAGAGCGCCTCCAGCCCGCCGTGCGGCCCGTCCTTCAGGAAGTCCATCCACCAGGTGTGGCCGCGCCCCGGCGCGGGGAAGCTGTGCGCCTGCAGCCGCGACACCTCTTCCAGCTCGTCCGGCCGCGCCGGACGGAATGTCTCGCTCAAAAGGCCTGTCCTCTCCCGGTCTCCGCTCGCCGCCCGTGGCCCGTCGATGGACGCCATCTCCATGCGTGGCCCGGCTTTCGCAGCGCGCGACCCTGCGTTTCCCGTGCCATCCGCCGCCAACTTACTCGCGAGCGCCATGCATCGCCAATCGACCCGCATCCGCCTCTTCGCCGCCGCCGCCGTCGCCCTGGCCGGGGCGTGCCGCAGCGCCAGCCCGCCGCAGCAGGGCGGCGCCGCCGACTCCCTGCCGCGCCCCGCCGGCTCGGGAAGCGCCGCCGCCGCGGTGTCGCCGGTGCTCCCGGGGCTCGAGGTGCTGGTGCGCGACTCGCTGCAGCTGGTGCGCGGGAAGCGGGTGGGGCTGATCACCAACCAGACCGCGGTGACCTCGCGCGGCGAGCACGCGGTGGACGTGCTGGCGCACGCGCCGGGGGTGCGGCTGGTGGCGCTCTTCGGCCCGGAGCACGGGGTGCGCGGCACGGTGGAGGGGGGCGAGCGGATCGAGAACCAGCGCGACAGCGCCACCGGCATCCCCGTCTACTCGCTCTACGGGCGCACGCAGAAGCCCACGCAGGAGATGCTCTCCGGGCTCGACGTGCTCCTCTTCGACATCCAGGACATCGGCGCACGGCCGTACACCTTCGTCTGGACCATGGCGATGGCGATGGAGGCGGCCGCCGAGCGGCACATCCCCTTCGTGGTGCTCGACCGGCCCAACCCGATCACCGACGAGGCGCAGGGGCCGATGATGGCGCGAGAGATCCGCGACGAGCGCATCGGCCAGCCGATCACCGGGCTCTACCCCGTTCCGCTGCGCCACGGGATGACGGCGGGGGAGATCGCGCGCTACGTGAACGCCGAGTTCCACGTGGGCGCCGACCTGCACGTGGTCCCCGCCGCCGGGTGGGAGGGCGACGAGTGGTTCGACCACACGGGGCTGAGGTGGGTGAACCCCTCGCCCAACATCCGCTCGCTCGACGCGGCGCTCAAGTACAGCGGCCTGGTGCTGGCGGAGGCGACGAACCTGAGCGTGGGCCGCGGCACCGACGCGCCCTTCTCCTACCTGGGCGCGCCGTGGATGAACGCCGGCGCGGTGATCGCGGCGGTGCGGAAGTACGACCTGGACGGGGTGCGGCTGGACAGCGTGACCCTCACCCCGCGCGGCGCGCAGCCCCACCACATGGTCCGGCTGACGGTGACCGACCGGGAGAAGTTCGACGCGCCCTTCGCCACGCTGGCGCTGCTGACCGAGATCAAACGGCTGCACCCGCAGCAGTTCAAGGTGGAGGACCCGCCGGGGATGACGCAGATGCTCGGCTCGAAGTGGGCGATGGCCGCCTTCGACCGCGGCGACGACCCGCGCACCATCCAGCACCGCTGGCACGAGGAGCTGGAGGCGTGGAAGCGGATGCAGGCGAAGTATCGTCTCTACCCGGACTGAGCAGAAAAGCATCACGCAGAGACGCGGAGAGCCGCCGTGGCTTTCTCTGCGTCTCCGCGTCTCGACTGATGGATGTGCATTCCAATCAACAGAATGGACTCACACGGAGTCAACGGAGTCAGCGGAGTCGTTCTCCGTTGACTCCGTTGACTCCGTGTGAGGACCTCTGTGCTGGTGTCTCCGAATGCACAGTCATTGCCTGATCCAGTATCATCTCGTTCGTCGCGGAATCAGGTGATGTCCAGCAGCGTCGGCGCGGAGACGAACCAGCCGGTGCCCCGCCGCCGCACGTCGACGCGGACCCGGGCCATGCCGAGGAGCCCGCGGTCCGGCCACGTGATGGTGACGAACGCGGAGAATTCCCCGCCCGCGCCGCGGGAGACCGACTCCATGCGTACGTACACGCCGTTCTGCCAGACGTAGCAGCGCGATCGGATGATGGTGATGCACCGAACGGCCACCATCTCGCCCACGTCCTGGTAGCCCGGCCGGAGCGTCGCCGCGACCTGGCGCTTCGAGACGGGCGCGCCGAACGCCTCCGGCGCCACGCGCGCGAAGGAGCCGACGTCGATCATCAGGGGGCGGGCGGCATCCGCGTGGCAGCACACGCCCCGCGGGCCGGGAACGGTCACGACGTTCGCGATCGCGGCCAGCACCCGCGCCTCGGCCGTCGGCGCGGCCTCCCCGCCGCAGGCGCCGAGCGCCGCCGCCAGGAGCAGCGCTCCGGCAAGACGCCTCACGCCGCTCCTCATGGGCGAGGCTCGGCCACCGGCTGCCTGTGCCGCCTCAGCCGGATGAACGCCCACAGGCCCACGTACACGGCCGTGACCACCGGAGCGGCGAGTCCCACCACGGGCCAGATGATCACCCCGAAGAGGAGGAGGAGCGACCACCATCTCGTGAGCGGACTCTCCACCGTCCATCCAGTGGAAAGACTGCACTGCACCATGACCGCCGCGGTTGCGGCCACGAGCGCCGCGAGCCGCGCGGCGGTCCAGCGGCCCACCTGCCGCTCGCCAACCACCCAGCGGACGTAGCCGTAGATCGACAGCCCCGGCAGCAGCACCGACCCGATCGAGGTCACAACCGCGATGTACGGCCGATAGGTGTACTGGTCGAACCCCACGGCCGCGTCGAACAGCTCCCACCTGACGTCGCGCGTCGCCCAGAACAGATAGTTGGCGAGGAGCGGAACCAGGATCGGGAGCAGCCGGTCGCGAATGGAGATGGACGACGCGAGAGCATGGCCCGGGTCAGGGCGGCCATCAGACCTCATCGAGGTTCCACCTTTCCGGCGAAAGCAGCCGCAACGAGCGCGGGTGGAGTCATCGCCCGGGATCTCCGCGCCGGGGCCTCACCGCCCCGCCATCCGGTCCAGGTCGCAGGAAACGCGGGTGGCGGCGACGCGTCCGAGTCGGCGGAAGTCGTGCTCCGTCCGTTCGAACCGGTAGCCGTGGAGCGAGTCCCCCGCGAATGCCAGCTCCAGGCCGAACCCGGTTCTCCCGCCAAACGATACCTCGATCGAGTCTCCGCCGTCCGGGGCCCAGTTGTTCCTGTCGCACAGGGCCGGCTGCACGCGGTAGCCGAGCGCGCCCGGCGCGACGGGAACCGTGTCGAGCACCAGCAGCCGCGGCGCTCCCTGGTTGAGCTCCGGCAGGTCCGTGCGCCAGCAGCCGGCGATGCGGAGCGCCTGCGCGCGCTCGGCAACGGGCGAATACACGACGTCGTCGCCCGTGAGCCGCACTCCGTCGGCGCCCGCGGAGCGGAGCTCGTACGACGCCCCGGTGGTGCGGTATTCGAAGGGCCGGCCCCATGCGTCGTTCATCTCGTCGCTCCCGGGCACGCAGGCCATGGAGCACACCTCGCTCAACCGCTCCGGCAGGTGCCCGTTGCGCAGCTGGTAGTCGTAGAGCACGTCGGCGAGCATGATCTGGTCGCTGCGCGTGCGGGCGGCGGGGTTGAGCGTCGTCTGACATGCGCCGAGGCCGGAGAGCGCGATGGCGGCGGGGATCGCCACCCGCACCCGGGAGAGGATCCGGTTCATGGACATGTGGATTCACACGGCGAAGGGTGTGCCGCCGGTGGGGATGCGATTTCCACCACCAAGCCGTCAGCAGGTCTATCGTCGCACGTCAATCCCACCGGCTCCGTCTGCGCCGCCGTTCCGGCGGGCTGACGCCTTCGAACGCGAAGCTCATGCAGAAGCCCCAGATCGACCCCGAGATCACGAGTCCCGGGACGCTCGCCCGGCTCAGCGCCCAGTCCGGACGGAAGGTGGCGACGATGAGCACCGTGCACGGGATCCCGATGAAGAGCCCCAGCACGCGCCTTCCCCACCACCTCTGCGCGAAATCCCGAAAGAACCCCACGACGGCACCGGAGCTCAGCCCGATCGCGAAGTACACCGCGACCAGCACCGGGAACGACAGGTTCCGCTTCCACGCTTCGGATACGGGAACGAATGCCCGGATCAACGCGGGAATCGCCGCCAGCACGGTGATCGCCGCGGCCAGCCCGGCACCCCATTTCGCGCCCCATGCGGCGTCCCGCAGCCGCTGCCGCCGGGGGGTGCCGGGTGAGCTCTTCATCCCGCGTGCCTGTACATGTCTGGTAGACGCCGGCTACCGAGATCACCGCCCGGAACGAAACCGACAGCGAAAAGCAGCAGCTCAGCATGAATGCCCCTCCCTACAACTCCGCGCTCAGGCAAACCGTGTAGGGCGACTGGTTTCGCACGCCGACGGACAGGCCGTCGTCCCGCGTCCAGCGATCCACCTCGGGCGACGACGAAGCCGCGCGCCAGCTTCCTCGCAGCGTCGAGCGCACCGATTCGCCCAGGACGGCTGCTTCCCCGCGGCGAGCATCCGGATAGGTGGCGCATGCCTGCTCGATCCGTGCACCCGGGCGCCACACGACCAGGTCCAGCCCACCGCCGGGTTCGTACCAGTAGCGGACGCCCTTCTCCTCCAGGGCAACGCTGGGCAGGGACGCGGCCGGATCGTCCACGCGGCCGGCCTGGCGCTCGACCGCGGAGAACGGGGCCCCGAGACACACGGCGGCGCCTCCCCCGAGCAGGCTGTTCAACGGCCTCGAGACGGCACAGCCCCCGCTGCTGCACGCGGCGACGGCCAGGAGCAGGCCCGCCATGAGGCTGCCCCACGCGTAGAGGGGTCGAGTGTCGCGCACGCCGATGCTCCTGGTCCTCGGGATCGATGCGCTGTCCGAAGCGAGAGAATCGAAGGAAAGGGACCAGCGGCTGCAGATGCTGGCGATTGGACCGGTGGTGGGGTCGTCGCGCACGAAGCCAGCCAGCATGCAGCACACACGAACCCGAGAACGTTTCGAAGCATGGGCTACACGCTGCTTGTAGTATGTCCTGCGTCTCTGCTGCGTGAGGAGTCTTTCCAGTCGTGGCTCACGCCGCGAAGGTGAAGCGGCAGCTGGGGACGTCGCCGCGGTCGCAGCACTCGGTGACCTCGTACCCCACCACCTCGCTCAGCAGCGCGGCGGCGATGCGGCAGACGTCGGGGTGGTCGTCCACCGCCTCGCGCAGGGGGCAGCCGAAGCCGCGGATGGTCACCAGGTTCCCGTCCACGCGCGCCTCGGCCACGCCGCCGAGCTCGGCCAGCACGGCGACCGCCGCCTCGGCTCGGCGCGCGGCGTCGCCGCCGGCGCGCGCGAAGGGCTCGGCCAGGCGCCGCCCCACCTCCGCCGTGAGCGCCTCCACCTCCGCCGCCGGCCGCGAGCGGCGCACCACGTCGAGGAGCGTGCGCAGCACCACGCCGTAGGCGCGCGGGAAGAGCGTCTGCGCCTCGTCGGTGAGCGCGTAGAGGTGGGCGGGCTTCCCTACGCCGCGGCGCACCCCCGCCAGCGCCGCCAGCCCGTCGCGCTCCAGCGCGGACAGGTGCGTGCGCACCGCGTTGTCGGTGAGCGCCAGGTCGTCCGCGAGCTCGTTCACCGTGCGCGGGCCGCGCCGCAGCAGCGCGATGATGCGCCCGCGGGTGCTGCCAAGCATCCGGTCCTTCCAGCGAATCGCCTTCATCCCACCTCCTTTCGTCTCCCAAGTCTAACCGCATTCCCGCACATAATCCAGTAAGTCAACATTATTATTGACAAATCTGTCCGCGCGTGCGCACATTGTTCGCGGTGGTAACCGGCGGGCGAATCCGCCCGCTGCGATTCCGGCGTACCATGGGCCGGGCAGTACCGCACACACTTCGACGGAGGAACGCAGATGAACCGCAGCACCCGCACGCTCGCCATCGCCCTGCTGGGGCCCGCCCTGGTGGTGACGGCCTGCAAGAAGGACTCGGACAACACCCAGGTCACCACCGACACCACCGCCGTGGCGGCGCCGGCGCCCCCGCCGGCCCCCACCGACACCACGGCCGCGGCCCCGGCACCCAGCGGAACGGTCAGCGACGCGCAGATCGCCGCCATCGTGCTCGCCGCGAACACGGTCGACAGCACCGCCGGCGCGCTCGCGCAGCAGAAGGGGACGAACGCCGACGTGAAGAAGTTCGGCCAGACGATGGTGACGGACCACGGCGGGGTGAACAAGCAGGCGGTGGCGCTCGCCGGCCGGCTGAACCTGAAGCCGGAAGAGAACCCCACCAGCACGCAGCTCACGCAGGGCGGCGAGCAGTCGCGCGCGCAGCTGAACGGGCTGAGCGGGGCCGCCTTCGACCGCGCCTACATCGACCACGAGGTGGAATACCACCAGACGGTGCTCGATGCGATCGACAAGACGCTGATCCCCAACGCGCAGAACGCCGACCTGAAGGCGCTCCTCCAGCAGACCCGCCCCGCCGTGGCCGCGCACCTGGACATGGCGAAGAGCCTCCAGACCAGGCTGCAGGGGAGCTGATGACCCTGCGGCGAGGGACCCGCAGCGTCGCCGCGGCGGCGGCCCTCGCCGCCGCGGCCGGGGCGTGCGCGGGGGGCGGCCGCGCGCCGGAGCGGCACGGGATCGAGATCCGCGCCTTCGTCTTCACCCCGGCGGCGCAGCCGGCGGCGCCCGGCGACACGCTGGTGTTCGTGAACCACGACGCGGTGCCGCACACCGCCACCGCGCTGGACGGATCGTGGGACACCGGCACCATCCCGGCGGAGGGCACGAAGACGGTCGTGGTCCCCGCGAAGGGCGGCGGCGCCTACCACTGCGCCATCCACCCGACCATGACGGGGCGGATCGAAAGTCCGTAACGGCATATCACGCAGGAGACACAGAGGCGCAGGGAGAATCCTGATTCTCCCTGCGCCTCTGTGTCTCTGTGTGATGTGATACCGTTCCGACTGATTGGATGTGCATTCCAATCAACCGAATGGCCTCACACGGAGTCAACGGAGTCAGCGGAGTCGTTCTCCATTAACTCCGTTGACTCCGTTGACTCCGTGTGAGTTCTTCTGTTGAAGCCGGCCCCAGAACGATCCTTGGTAACGTGGTATGACAAGAGAGGCGCAGGGAGAAGCCGCGGCTTCTCCCTGCGCCTCCGTGTCTCTGCGTGAGACGTTCTGTTGATCAGTCGTCGTTGCCGCCGTGGTGGCCCTCGCCGCGGAAGGCGCCGTCGCGGAACTCGATGCGGAGCACGCCACTGACCTGCGACAGGTCGAGCACGTTCGCCCCGGTCCGGAAGATCGCCGACGGATCCAGCAGCACCGACACCTGCCCCGTGCTCGACCCCTCGGTCACCGCCAGCGGCGGCGAGATCGGCAGCTCCAGCCGCACCTCGGCGTTCAGGTAGGCCGCGAAGGAGCGCGGCGCGCCGCCGGTGGGGGTGAAGGTGCCCGTCACCCGCATGCTCGCCCTGGCCGGCCAGTCGGGGAACTGCGCGCGCACCTGCCCGAACACCGCCGCCTCGGCCGCATCGTCGTTGTCGTCGCCGCCCGACTCGTCGTCATCGGCCGAGTCCAGGTTCTTCACCCGGAAGCGCACGTGGTCGTAGGTGCCCGGCGGCACCGCGCCGGTGGCCACCGCGAGCTGCGACCCGTCCAGCGGCAGGTCCAGGAAGAGCGGCCCCGCCTCGAACTCGCACTCCCCCGCATCGTCGTCGACGCCGTTGTTGTCGTCGTTCGCGCCCGCCGTGCCGGTGCAGGGCTGGTCGTGCACGCCACGCAGCTGGAACTTGTCCAGCACCATGCGGATGCTGGTGATGGAGAGCGTGCCGTTGGCGCCGGTGATCGCCAGCGGCCCGCCGGCCTGCGCCAGCCCCTCCGCCGGGGCCTTCAGCGCCAGCGCGCCCGAGGCCACGCCGAAGCGCAGCTGCACCTGCCCGGGGGCGTTCGTGCCGGTGGAGTCGGAGCACGCCGCGAGGGCGAGCGGTGCCGCCGCCAGGGCGACGCTGAACAGGGTCCTGAGCTTCATCCGTGTTTCTCCTGCAGGGGCTGCCGCCGGAGCGGCGTATCAGTTGGGGTTGCACTTCATGTGTTTGCAACGGGTGGACCGGGTGCCGGACCACCCCGCCCGGCACGATGAAAACCCGCGCGGCGGCTGGATATTCGTTGCAACGGAAGATTTGCGCGAAGGCGTCTGCCGGGTTATAACTGTCTCGCAGCGCTACACTCGCCTGGCGTGCCGCGAGCCATGCGGTCGCAGCCCGGCCCACCCCGTGACCCACGCGCCGTGATGCACCTGCTGGTCGTCGCCCGCTCGGATTCGTTCTCGCAGCTCTGGCCGCAGCTGGCCACCGGTGCGGGCGCCTCCGCGCGCGTGGTCTCCGCCCCCGACGAGGCCGCCGCCGCGGGCGACGCGCTGGCGCTCGTGCTCTCCGTCGCCGGGGTGGAGGAAGAGGGGGAGGCGGCGATCGCCGAGCTGCTGGCGGCCGGGGCGCCGGCGCCGCTGGTGGTGGGCGCGCGCGAGGACCACCGCCTGGCCGTGGCGCTGGTGCGCGCGGGCGCGGCGGACTACTTCTCCCTCCCGGGCGACCTCGAGGCGCTCCGGGGCGAGCTGGCCGACCGCGCCCGCCGCCGCGAGGCGCGCGCGGCGGGGGGCCGCCTGGCCGCCGCCGAGCGCAACCACTTCGACTTCTCCCGCATCATCGGCGGGAGCCCGCAGCTGCGCGCGGCGCTCGACCGCGCGGCGCGCATCATCCCCCGCGACCGCGCCACCGTGCTGGTGACGGGCGAGACGGGAACGGGGAAGGAGCTGCTGGCGCAGGCCATCCACTACAACGGCCCGCGCGCGGCGCAGCCCTTCGTGGAGCTGAACTGCGCCGCCGTTCCCGCCGGGCTGCTGGAGACGGAGCTCTTCGGGCACGAGAAGGGCGCCTTCACCGACGCGCGCACCGCCAAGCCGGGGCTCTTCGAGGCGGCCGACGGCGGGGCGCTCTTTTTGGACGAGATCGGCGACCTCCCGCTCCCGCTGCAGGGGAAGATCCTCAAGGCGCTGGAGGAGAAGCAGGTGCGCCGCGTGGGCGCGGTGCGCGGGCGCGAGGTGGACGTGCGCATCATCGCCGCCACGCACGTGGACCTGGCGCAGGCGGTGAAGAAGGGCGAGTTCCGCGAGGACCTCTTCTACCGGCTCTCCGTGATCCCCATCCACCTCCCCCCGCTGCGCGAGCGCGGGGAAGACGTGCTGCTGGTGGCGGAGCACTTCCTGCGCACCCTGGCCGACCAGTACGGGATGGAGGCGCCCCCCGTCTCCCCCGAGGTGCGGCGCGCGCTGCTGGCGCACACCTGGCCGGGGAACGTGCGCGAGCTCAGGAACGGCATCGAGCGCGCGCTGCTGCTGGGCGACGGGGGGCTGGACCCGGCGGACCTCTTCCCCGCGGGGTCGCCGGCGGCGGAGGGGCGGGGGGGCGGCGGGGGGGCCATCACCTTCCCGGCCACGCTGGCCGAGATCGAGCGGAGCGCCGCCTTCGCCATGATGGAGCGGATGGAGGGGAACAAGAGCGCCGCCGCCGAGGCGCTGGGGATCTCGCGCTCGCGCCTCTACCGGCTGCTGGAGGGGACGGACGAGGATGTTGCGGAATGAGACATCCGTACCGAACCGGAACAGCCGGCGTGGCGCAGAAGTACAGCATCCACGCGGGTTTCCGCGTGGATCACGCCTTGCCCTGACGTGGGGCGGCCGAGGCCGCCCGCACCAACCCCGAAGCACCGCCATGCAAATCCGACGTATCCCGACCCTCCTGGGCGCGGCGCTCTGTGCCTGGGCAGCCGCCTCGTGCGACAACCCGGCCGCGCCGAAGCAGCTCCCCGGGAGCGAGCTGGTGTTCATCCGCGCCGCCGCCAACGCCCCGCCGCTCGCCACCAACCAGGTGACGGTCTGGGCCAAGGCGGGCGAGGGGCGGCAGGTACCCATCCCCTATATGAAGGTGGGCGGCTACGGCGGCGACGACTGCCTGGAGTTCAAGATCCCGGGTGACGCGCTCTACCGGCGCCCCGACGGCACCCTCATGCAGAAGGGCGATTCGATCCTGATCACCATCACGGTGGTGGACCCGGAGCTCTTCAACTTCCGCTTCGAGCCCGCGGGGCTGCAGTTCCGCAGCGACCATCCGGCCGAGCTGCGCATCTCGTACAAGTGGGCGGACCGCGACTTCAACGGCGACGGCGTGGTGGACGACCGCGACAAGCGCTTCGAGTTCGGCATCTGGAGGCAGGAGACCGACGCGTCGGACTGGATCAAATCCGCGACGGTGAAGGACGCCAACCTCGAGGAGCTGCGGGCGGACATCCACGGCTTCACCCGCTACGCAGTCGCCGGGGCCTGAGAAAGCCTGCGTTCAACGTGAGCACACCCGCATCTCCCGCGCTCTCCCTCGAGGAGGCCCGCGCCCTCAGGGCGGCGGGCCAGTGGCAGGCGCTGGTCGAGCGCGGGGACGCCCTGGCCGAGGACGACCGGGTCGGCGAGCCCGAGCTCGGCCTGCACCACGCCGTGGCGGTGCGCCGGGTGAACCAGACCCGCCGCGCGCTCGACCTCGCGGGCCGCCTCGAAACGGAGGTCCGCCGGCGGGCCGACGCGCGCCTCACCATCGAGGTGGTGATGCTGATCGGGGCAGCGCTGTGGGACTCGGGGCGGGTGGACGAGGCCGAGCAGCGGTACGGCGAGGTGCTGGCGCTGGCGGCGGCCCACGAGAACGACGAGGCCGCGGCGAACGCCTCCAACAACCTGGGCATCCTGGCCAACGTGCGCGGCCGGCGCGACCTGGCGCTGACCTACTACCAGCGGGCGCTGGCCTCGTACCAGCGCCAGGGGAACCCGCGCGGGCTCGCGCACACGCACCACAACCTGGGCATCTCCTACCGCGACCTGGGCTTCGACCGCGAGGCCGACGACCACTTCCGCCGCGCGGTGGACTACGCCGAGCTCTCCGACACTCCCGACGTGGTCGCGATGGCCGAGCTGGAGCGGGCGATGCTGCGCGCCCGCGGCGGCGACCCCACCCTGGCCACGGAGATGGCGCGCCGCGCCCGCGACCGCTTCGAGGCGATCGGCTCGCCGGTGGGCGTGGCCGACGCGGAGCGGGTGCTGGCGCTCGCGAAGCGCGCCGAGGGCGACGACGACGAGGCGCTGGCCCACCTGGACCGCGCGCTCGCCACCGCCCGCGCGCACGACGACGCGCTGCTGCACGCCGAGGTGCAGCGCGACCGGGGGACGCTGCTGCGCGACCGCGGCGACGCGGCGGGGGCGCGCGAGGCGCTGGCCGACGGGGTGGAGCACTTCGAGCGGATCGGGGCGGCGGCCGAGGCCGAGGCGCTGCGGGTGATGATCGCGGCGCTGACCTGAATTTGCGTTATTTGACGCAGAGACGCAGAGAAACCGAGAGAACGTCAACAGCTTTCTCTCAGTTCCTCTGCGCCTCTGCGTGATGCTGTTCTACGTCGCGGCCACGCGGACCTTCGGCGTCTCCACCTCGGGCTCGGGGGTGAAGTCCTCGCCCGGGTTGATGAAGCGGTCGGCCTCGAACGCGTACTGCTGGTCGTGCAGCTCGCGGTAGCGCCCGCGCCGCGCCATCAGCTCGGGGTGCGTGCCGCGCTCCACGATCTCGCCGTTCTCCAGCACCAGGATCTGGTCCGCGCTGCGGATGGTCGACAGCCGGTGCGCGATCACGAACGAGGTGCGCCCCTCGCGCAGCCGCCTGAGCCCCTCCTGGATCAGCGCCTCGCTCTCGCTGTCGAGGCTCGAGGTGGCCTCGTCCAGGATCAGGATGCGCGGGTCGGCCAGGATCGCCCGGGCGATGGCGATGCGCTGCCGCTGCCCGCCGGAGAGCCTGATCCCCCGCTCGCCCACGATGGTGTCGTACCCCTCGGGGAAGGCGCGCACGAACTCGTCGGCGTGGGCGATGCGCGCCACCTCCTCGATCTCGGCGCGCGTGGCGTCGGACCGCGCGAAGCGGATGTTGTCGGCCACGGTGCCGTCGAAGAGGAAGTTCTCCTGCAGCACCACCCCCAGCTGCGCCCGGTAGTCCGCCAGCTTCAGCTCTTCCAGGTCGCGGCCGTCCACCAGCACCGTGCCGGCGGTGGGGCGGTTGAAGGCCATCACCAGGCTCACCAGCGTGCTCTTCCCCGAGCCGCTGGAGCCCACCAGCGCGGTGGTGGTCCCCGCCGGGGCGTCGACCGTCACGTCCTTCAGCACCGGCTGGCCGGGGTTGTACTCGAACCAGACGTGGTCCAGCCGCACGTCGCCGCGGATGGACTGCAGGTGCTCGCGCGCGGCGTCTTCCTGGTCCTCGGTGGCCATCCCCAGGATCTCGCGGATGCGGTCGAGCCCGGCGAACGCCTCGGTGATCTGCGTGCCGATGCTGGAGATCTGCAGCACCGGGGCGGCCAGCGCGGCGGTGAAGGCCAGGTAGCTGAACAGGTCGCCCACCGTCATCCGCCCGTTCATGATGGCGCGGCCGCCCACCAGGATCACCACCACCCCCACCAGCCCCACCACCACCGTGCTGACCGAGGTGATCGCCGAGATGCCGGTGATGGTGCGCGTCACGTTGCGGAAGAGGCGGTGCGCGCCCTGGGTGAACACGCGCTGCTCCCGCTTCTCGGTGCCGTAGGCCTTCACCACCCGGATGCCGCCCAGCGTCTCGTTCAGCCGCCCGGTGACCTCGGCGGTGATCTGGCCGCGGTCGCGGAAGATCGGGCGCAGCTTCTTGAAGGTGAACCCCATCACCGCCCCGAAGGCCAGCAGCAGCCCCAGGATCCAGACGGTGAGCTCCCAGCTCAGGTAGAAGAGCGCGGAGACGGCGAAGAGCGCCGTGAGCGTCCCCCCCACCAGTTGCACCAGCCCGGTCCCCACCAGGTTGCGGATCCCCTCGGCGTCGGTCATCACCCGCGAGATCAGGATGCCGGTCTGGGTGCCGTCGAAGTAGCGCACCGGGAGCCGGGTGACGTGCGCCATCACCCGGCGCCGCATGTCGGTGATGGCGCGCTGGGCGGTGATGCTGATCACCTGCGACAGCGCGAACGACCCCGCCGCCTGCACCAGGGTGGCGCCCGCCACCAGCAGCCCCAGCGGCAGCAGCAGGTCGGCGCGGTGCTGCCCGATCACCTTGTCGATCACGATCTTGGGGACGGCGGGGAGCACCAGCCCGGCCATCCGGCTCACCAGCGTGAGCACCAGGCCGATGCCCAGGTGCCGCCGGTGCCGCCAGACCAGCGCCCGCGCCTCGCGCCACGCCTCGGGCGACGTCTTCTGCTTCGCCTTCTTCTTCTCGCCCTCGGGCTTCGGGGGTGTCGCCACGGGTCGCCTTCCGTCGGTTCCCTACCGGGGAGCCCGCCGCTCTCGGGCGGGCGCGGTTGCATCATCCGTCACGCGTTGAATCTACTATGCGCAGCCCCGCCCCGCCTCATTCTCGTGCACCCGGCGCGTCACGCCCGCGCGGCGGCGAGCGCGTGCCGCAGGGACGGGCGCACCCCCATCGCGATGGGACCGGGGCGGATGATGATCCCCACCGGCGCCTCGCCCGCGTCGCGCGCCGGCGGGAGGGGCGCCTCGGGGTCGACGGGGAGGCCGCGGGGAAGGGTGAGCAGCGCGAACAGGGTCCATCCGCCCCTGGTCGATGTGCCCGCGCCGCCCCGGACGGGTGCCCGGGGCGGCCCCCGCCGCGCGGTCAGCGCGCGGCGAGCTCCTCCAGCGTGGGGTAGTCGGTGTAGCCGCGCGCGTCGCCGCCGTAGAAGGTGGCGCGGTCGGGCGGGTTGAGCGGCGCGCCCTGGCGGAAGCGGTGGGGGAGGTCGGGGTTGGCCAGGAACGCCGCCCCGTACGCCACCAGGTCCGCCTCGCCGCTGGCGATCGCCGCGTTCCCGCTCTCGGCGGTGTAGCCGCCGTTGGCGATCAGCGGCCCGCGGAAGGCCGCCCGCAGCGTGGGTGTCACGCGCACGCCCGGCTGCACCATCGGCCCGGCGATGGCCTCCAGCACGTGCAGGTACGCCAGCCCGAAGCGGTTCAGCGCGCCGGCCGCGTAGCCGAAGGTGGCCACCGGGTCGGAGTCGCCCATCCCGTTCAGCGGGTTGCGCGGCGAGAGCCGCACGCCCACGCGGTCGCCGCCCCACACGTCCGCCACCGCGGCGGTCACCTCCAGGAGGAAGCGCGCGCGGTTCTCCACGCTCCCGCCGTACGCGTCGGTGCGCAGGTTGGAGCCGTCGCGCAGGAACTCGTCGATCAGGTAGCCGTTGGCGCCGTGCAGCTCCACCCCGTCGAAGCCGGCGTCGTACGCCCGCTGCGCGGCGGCCGCGAACTGCGCGACCACGACGCCGATCTCGTCCGTCTCCAGCGCGCGCGGCGTGACGTAGGGCTGCATCCCCGCGTAGGTGAGCACCTGCCCCTCGAAGCCCACGGCCGAGGGCGCCACCGGGAGCGCGCCGCCGTGGAAGGAGGGGTGCGACACCCGGCCCACGTGCCAGAGCTGCGCGAAGATGCGCCCGCCCTCCGCGTGCACCGCGTCCGTCACCTTCCGCCACGCGGCCGCCTGCTCCGCGGTGTGGATGCCGGGGGTGTGGGTGTAGCCCACGCCCTGCGGCGAGACCTGCGTCCCCTCGGTCACGATCAGCCCGGCCGACGCGCGCTGGGCGTAGTACTCCACGGTGAGCTCCGTCACCGCGTTCCCCTCGCCCGCCCGGCTGCGCGTCATCGGCGCCATCACCAGCCGGTTGTGCAGCTCGTACGGGCCGAGCTGGAAGGGGGTAAACAGGTTCCGCTCCTCGCTGCTGCTCATTGCGTTCTCGATCCTTTCCCTGTGATTCGATCCGAAATCCTGCGTGAGGCGAGTGAATTCGCCGCTACAACGGCACGCAGTCCGCCTGCGCGGACACCCCCGTCACCATCCTTCATCCAGAACCGTAGCCGTTACAGTTACGGATATGGACACACGCATCCCTCGACCCTCGTCCCCGATCGACCTACCGCGGCCGTTGCCGTCGCGGTTCCTCGCGGAGCGCGTTGGCGGTCCGCGCCTGGGGAAGGCGGGCGATCACCGATTCCAGCTCGGCGGGGGCGAGCTCCACCCGCAGCACCCGCTCGCGGTACCCCGCCCCGCTCGCGCGGAGGGTGTAGACCCCCGGCTGCACGGCGGCAAAGTCGAACCCGCCCGTCTCCCCCGTCGTCTCCTGCCGCGCCGGCGCCGACGCGCTGTCCGCCGCCACCAGCACCACGCTCGCGCCGCGCACCGGCCGCCCGGTCGAGTCCGTCACCCGCCCCACCACCCGCCCCGCCTGCGCCGCCGCGGGCCCTGCCGTCGCGAGCAGCCCCAGCAGGACCGCCGCCGCCTTCCATCCCCCGAATCCCACGCCGAATCGTCCCATCGTGCCCTCCTCCCTGCCGCCCCTGGTCAGCCGACATTACCGCAACTGCTTTGGTTACAGATAGATGGATGCCGATGCACCACTCCCCGTGGCCTCAGACGGCCTGCGCGCGCTTCGGTTCCTCGGCGTGCAGCGACGCGCCGCAGCACTCGCCGCCGGCCATCGCCATCACCTGCCGCCCGACGTCGGCGATGGTGACGCCGGCGAGCACCGACTCCATCGCGCGGTGCGCGGTGCAGAAGATGGGGCGCAGCACGTCGCGGATGTTGCCGCCCACGTTGCAGCTCCGCGACGGCTCCGAGGGGTGGAGCGAGAAGAGCTCCTCGCCGTCCTCCACCGCGCGGTAGACGTCGAGCAGGGTGATCTCCGCCGGCTCGCGGGCGAGCGTGGCGCCGCCGCCGACGCCGGGCTGCACGTTCACCATCCCCGCGTTCCGCAGCGCCCCGACGATGCGGCGGACGACCACGGGGTTGGTGTTCACGCTCGCGGCGATGCGCTCCGAGGTCACCGCCTCGGACCGCTTCCACGCCATGTAGGCGAGCACGTGCACCGCCACCGCGACCCTGCTGCTGATCATCGCCCCTCTTCGGCTCCCGCGAGTTCAACTGTAACCATGATAGTTTCGGATTCGGGTGATGTCAAGATGTCGCGAGCGCGGGACGCCCCCGGAACCGCCCCGATCCTGGCGGCGGGTTGGAGATCCGGCGGGTTGGAGATCCGGCGGGTTGGAGATCCGGCGGGTTGGAGATCCGGCGGGTTGGAGATCCGGCGGGTTGGAGATCCGGCGGGTTGGAAACCCGCCGCTGGAACGGCACGAAGTCCGCCTTCGCGGACTATGACGCGGCAATCGCGCGGATGGGCCGGCGACTGCGGAGGCATGCGCGGTCGCCGCCTCGCGCGCAGGCGCTTCGGCGCAGTCCGCGAAGGCGGACTTCGTGGTTGTCGAAGCGGCGGGTTTCCAACCCGCCGCCTTCGCGGACTATGACGCGGCAATCGCGCGGATGGGCCGGCGACTGCGGAGGCATGCGCGGTCGCCGCCTCGCGCGCAGGCGCTTCGGCGCAGTCCGCGAAGGCGGACTTCGTGGTTGTCGAAGCGGCGGGTTTCCAACCCGCCGCTGCCTTCGCGGACTGTGACGCGGCAATCGCGCGGATGGGCCGACGCTCTACGTTTTGCCGTCGTCCGCCTTCGCACCTACATTCGGCCCATGCCAATCCGCCCCTTCAGCATCGACCCCGAGATCGGCCGCGCGCAGACGCTCCCGGCCGAGGTATACCACGACCCCGCCTGGTACGCCCTGCAGCGGGAGCGCGTGTTCGCGCGCAGCTGGCAGCTGGTGCGCGGCGCGGAGCGGGTGAAGGCGCCGGGGCACATGCTGCCCTTCACCCTGCTGGAGGGGTGCCTGGACGAGCCGCTGGTGCTGGTGTCGGGCGACGACTCGGTGGTGCGCTGCCTCTCCAACGTCTGCACCCACCGCGGCACCGTGGTGTGCGAGGGGGAGATGCACGGCCGCGGGCTGCGCTGCCGCTACCACGGCCGCCGCTTCGCGCTGGACGGAAAGATGACCTTCATGCCCGAGTTCGACGGCGTGGAGGGCTTCCCTTCGCCCGCCGACGACCTGCCGCGGCTGCCGCTGGAGCAGTGGGGGCCGCTCGCCTTCACCTCGCTCGACCCGGCGTGCCCCTTCGCCGAGTGGATCGGGCCGGTGAGGGAGCGCGTCGGCTTCCTCCCGCTCGACCAGATGGTGTTCGACCCCGCCACCAGCCGCGACTACCTGATCGGGGCCAACTGGGCGCTGTACTGCGACAACTTCCTCGAGGAGTTCCACCTCCCCTACGTGCACGCCACCCTCAGCGACGCGCTGGACTACTCGACGTACCGCACCGAGACCTTCGACTGGTGCAGCCTGCAGCTCGGCACCACCAAGCACGCGCAGGAGGCGTTCGCCCTCCCCGCCGGGCACCCGGACCAGGGGACGCTGGTGGCGGCGTACTACTGGTGGCTCTTCCCCAACCTGATGCTGAACTTCTACCCCTGGGGGCTGTCGCTGAACCTGGTGCAGCCGCTGGGCCCCGAGCGCACGCGCGTCTCCTTCCTCAGCTACGTGCTCGACCCGGCGAAACGCGCCACCGGCGCCGGCGCCGACCTCCACCGCGTGGAGATGGAGGACGAAGAGGTGGTCGAGGCCGTGCAGAAGGGCGTCAAGTCCCGCCTCTACGACCGCGGTCGGTACTCGCCGCGGCGCGAGGTGGGGACGCACCACTTCCATCGCCTGCTGGCGAGCGTCTGTGGCGGCCCTGCTCTCATGGACGGCGGCGGCACACGTACAGGTTGAGCCGCAGCTCCAGCTGTGAATCTTCGACGACCTCCAGGCCCGCCGCCGCGATCCGGCGTCGCATCTCTTCTCGTCCGGGCGTCCATGCCGTGAGGCGGTGAGTATCCTGCGGGCGGTAGATGGAGAGCATGCGCTGATGCGAGCACGCATGCTCCGACCAGCAGCTCACCACCAGGAGGCCGTTGGGGGTGAGCAGCCGTGACATCCGACACAGGCTGTGCTGGAGCGCGTCGTCGAACCGGTCGCTGCGGTTCCATCCGAAGTGCGAGACCGTGCCCAGCATGCAGGTGATCAGGTCGAACCCGCCGCCGCCCGGCAGCTCATCCCTGGTGAAGTCCAGGAGACGGAGGTGGATCCTGGGATCGCTGCCCGTCTTCTCGCGAACGCGCTGTGAAGAGAACTTGATGCAGTCGGCGTCCTCGTCCACGCCGAGGATGTAGCCGTTCTCGATGATCGCGTCGCGCAGGGTGATCGGATAGCGCGCGGTACAGGTGCCGATGTCCAGGTAGCGTTCGAACGCTCCCCACCGTCCATTTCTCTGCAGCATATCCTCGACCCATTCGATCTCGACATGCTTCAGCTCTTCGTCGTAGGGCTCGAGATTGAACTCGAACTTCACCAGCCAGTTCGACACGTAATCGATGCGCTTGCTGGCGGCCTCGTAGCACTCCTCCAGGCGCAGGATGAACCCTTCGGCGCACGCCGCACCCTTCCAGAGGGTGTCGAGGTAATCCTCCGCGAGCGTGTGGATGTCTTCGAAGTCGCTCGTCGCCCTGGAGAAGATCTGGACGTCGGTTATGTTCCCCTTTCGTCCGCCGCCGAAGAAGTCGACCCGGAAGTCGTCGTAGATGGCGATCTCGGAGTCGGTGGGATCGAATCGCACGGGGCGTGGAAAGTCGACGATCTCCGGCCCGCCGTGGTAGGCCACCCGCACCTGGCATCCGAGCTCCACCAACTCGGAGATGTTCTTCTTCAGCACCCGCAGTTCCTTGCGAAGAAGGGCTTCTTCCTGCGTGGCGCCCTCCCTCCGAAGGTGGATCAGGCGCTGCTTGCGGCTCCTTGCTTCCTGGGCCGGCGGGTGGTTCAGAAGGAACAGCCGACGAACGCTGCCTCCCCTCGGCAGCACACGCTCGAGCATGCGCCGGTTGGCCCCGATGACCTCCTTGTTCTCCTGCGTCCAGAATCCCGACGAAAGGAACGTCGTCGTCCAGAACCGGCCCCGTACGTTCTCGAGCGCCTCCGCGTAGGCGGCAATCGGCCGATTCGTGGAATCGAGCTGGATCGAGCCGTCGCGATGGGGACGCCCGGTCACCACATAGTTGCGGAGATCGGCCAGGATTTCGTCGAGCTCCGTCTTCGCGCCGTGCAGGGTCTCGATCAACCCGAGCCCTCCATCGGTGGTCATGCGCTCGTCGAGGCGCTCCCGCGGCTGCAGGTGCTTCCACTTCCTCCGGATTTCCTTGATGCACAAATCCAGGGACGCGTCGATGACGGGCTCGGAGTCCGTGGCGAAGGGGGACACCGTGAGACCGTCCATGTCGGTAGGGCCTTCCGTCCCCTCCTCCTTGAGCACCCAGACTCTTTCCCGTCCGAGCTCGGAGATGAAGATGCCGTATTCCAGCACTACGTTGTCGCGCGCGACGCCCGCGGTCTCTCCACGTCGCTGACACTCGTCGTCGTGCGCGAAGAGCAGGATGGCGCCGTCTACCTCGCGGGCCGTCTCGAGCAGTGCCTCGAGCGTGAACTGGCCGTTGTCGAACACGTCGTACCACGGCCGGACGTCGAAAAGGCCGCTCAACGACACCACGAGCTTCGACACGATTCCGAGCTTCCTCACCTCGCCGGAGCTGCCGATGAAGATCCTGGGCTTGAGACGCTTCCTTCTACGACGTGATCCCAGAATTGGAATGCGCATGCGGGCTCCAGGCACAGGGGAGAGAAAGCGGGAGAATGAAAAATAAGTGAATCAAACGTGCGGAACATTAGATCACTCGGGTAAGCCGCACGCAAGATCCTCCGTGGCAAATGAGGCAACGCCTCCACGACCGCGGGCGGTATTCGCCCCGCCGGGAGGTGGGCACGCATCACGTCCATCGCCTGCTGGAGCGCGAGAGCAGGCCCAGCTAAAGCATCACGCAGAGACGCATAAGGCACAGGGAGTTGACGGGTACGCTCCTGTCGTATTACTGTATCGGTAGACTGGTACACCGATACGGAGCGCACCGCATGCGGATCACCATCGACCCGGCCGACGACCGACCGATCTACGTCCAGATCATGGACGAGATCCGGCGCGCCGTGGTGCTGGGGGCGCTTCGTCCGGAAGATCCCCTTCCCTCCGTCCGCCAGCTCGCCGCCGACCTGCGCGTGAATCCCAACACCGTGGCGCAGGCCTACCGCGAGTTGGAGCGCGCGGGCGTGCTCTACGTCCGCCGCGGGCAGGGAAGCTTCGTCGCGCAGGTCAGCCCCGGCGACGAGGAGCGCCTGGCGCTGGCGCGGGGCGTGGCGGAGCGGGCGCTCCTCGACGCCCACCGCAACGGCCTCGGCGCCGAGGAGCTGATCGACGCCATCCGCCAGGCCGCGGCCGCCCGCGGCCTTCCCATCCCAGCAGAGCTGCCATGACCTCCGTGCTCCCCACGCACCTCGCCGGCGGGCCCGGCTGGGCTGATCTGCTCCCTCGCCAGGATCTACGCCGCCAGGCCGTCGCTTCGGTCGTGGACGGCGTGGCTCACTTGACGCGTGCAGCAGCGGGGCGTTACGACTCTTACGGGATTGCGAACATTGCCCATCGGTTGCGGAATTCGACCGCCTTCTGACCTGCGAGAAGCGCGGTACCCGCAACGGTTGCTGCGACTCCAGCCGCGGCGGCCAGTTCGCCACCGAGCGCCGCAGCAGCTGTCGCGCTGCACCCGACCACGGTCGTGAGTTCTCCGGCCTTCCCCAAGGCCCTGGCGAAACGAAGCTCCCGACGTGCCCGGTGGATCTCGCCGATTACGTCATCGTACTTGCTTAGCTCACGTGTTCGTAGCAGCCACGTCCATTCATGCAGCTTAGATCGAAGGTGCGCGGCCGCATCCGATTGCGTAATGCGGAGCGTTTCCTTTAGCGTGGAGCCGATTGGAACCCGCCGAAGCTCCGAACAGGCAATCTTCAGAAAAGCGTGTCGTTCCTCGCCGCTTTCGACCGCAGCGACCGGCAGTGCCTGTTGGATGACACCGTTTAGAGGTAGTGCGCTGAGGGCCGCAGCGTTCAGGGAGGCGGTGATCACGCGACGGTAGTCCTCCACCGACCGAACGACGGGCTTGAAATCGTCATATGCGGCCTGAAGCGCAGTCCATGTTGCGACCTCAGCGGGATCGAACTCCGCGCCGTCACCAATTACGCCGCGCAGCGCCATCAAGACGGAATAGTTCTCAAAGGATCGTCCGCCGCTCACCGCATTCCAAGTGTCCAGCGCCTCGCCCAGCCTTCGATGCCGGTCGGCAATATCCTGCGCGGTCCAGCTGATCCCCCGGTCGGCAAGCATCGCGCTCACGAAGCCGACGTCTAAATTTGTCACGGCAATCAGATCGGTGTCATCGACCTCGGGCGCGGGTACGAGGATTTGCCCATCGAACAGTTCTCCGTCCCAGCGCGGCATCCAGAACGGGATGAGCACGCGCCCACCGATCACGATCTGTTCGAAGCTGCGGTCAAGCAGTTCGCGCGACGGAGGCGAATCGAGAATCCGTCGCACAAAACCGTCTCCAAGGGTCGGATCGTCATCAATAAGCTTCTCCTGGACAGCGGCGTAGAGAACTGCCCGAAGCTGAGGTTGATCGAGGACGACTCCAGCCGGCTCAATATCCGATCTGGGCATGTGGACGTTGAGGATGAGTAGACGTGGCGATGGCTTCTTTTCTTTATCACTCGGATCGAATCCTGGCGAATTCGATCAAGCGGGTGAAGTATAAGCATGTCATTCGGAGGCAGATGAGTGCAAAGCCGGCGGCGTGCACCATCGGCGTTGCGTTCTGCGTCTCTGAGTGGGACGATCTGTTTGCTTACTTGACGCGTTCGGTGCCTCGACCGAGAATTGCGCGCAGTGCGCATGGGGCGCCTCCTGTCCGCGGCAAGGGAATCTTCCCACCCATCCCGAGAAGGAAGTCCATCGTCCTCCTTCTTCCTGCCTGTGCTCAGCGGACTCCAGGCGCAATGGAGGAAGGTCCCATGCGCGAACCGCATCCCCCCCGCCGTTCCCTCGAAAGCCTCAGGAAGGAAGCGAAGCGCTGGCTCGCCGCGCTCCAGGGCCGCGACCCCGCCGCCCGCGAGCGGCTGGCGCGCGCGCTCCACGATCCCCCGGCGGTGCCCACCCTGCGCGACGTGCAGCTCGCCCTCGCGCGCGCGCACGGATTCGCCGGCTGGCCCGACCTGAAGCGCGCGGCCGAAGCGCCGCCTGAAGGCGACCCGCGCCTGCTCGCGAGGTACGAGGAGGCCGCGCGGGCGCTCCTCGACGCGTACCGGCTGGGCACGCCGGAGGCGATGGAGCGGCACTACCGCCTCACCTGGCACCGCCGCCCCTGGCCGGCGATGCGGACGTACGCGCAGCTCGACCTCGGCAGGCGCGCCGCCGCGCCGGACGGGGAGGTGGAGATCACCCTCGACGACGCGCGCCACCTGGTCGCGGTGGAGCACGGGTTCGAGGGCTGGCCCGCGCTGGCGGCGTTCTGCGACGCGGCACCGCCGCGATCGGCGCTGGCGGCGAAGCCGGTGCGGGTGCTCGACGCCGAGGGCGTGGCCTCCGCGTCGCGCGCGTGGGACGAGGTCGCGCGGCTGCTCGCGAGCGCCCCGGCGGCGAGCCTGGAGGCGGCGGGCGAGATGACGGACGCCGCGCTGGAGGCCGTGTCGCGCGTCGACTCCATCGTCTCGCTCGACCTGGGCGGCTCGCGGGCGCTGACGGACGAAGGCGTGCGCCACCTCGCCCGGCTGCCGCGGCTCCGGCACCTGGACCTGCGCGGCACCGGGGTCACCGACGGCGGGCTCCGGGTGCTGCGGGAGTTGCCGGCGCTGGAGTCGGTCGTGCTCGCGCAGACCCGCATCACCGACGCGGGAGCCGCGCACCTCGCCGGCTGCCCCGCGCTGCGCAGCGTCGACCTCTCGTGGACCCGCACGGGCGACGGGGCGGTCGCCGCGCTCGCGGGGAAGGAGGCGCTCGCCCGCTTCGCCAGCGGCGAGGCGCTGACCGACGCGGGCATCCCGCGCCTCCACGACCTCCCCGTTTTCAAGCACTGGCGCGGCGGCGAGGTCGAGATGGCGCTGCTGAGCTACCGCGCGTCGCCGAACCAGCTCACGCTGCGCGGATCGTTCACCGACCGGGGGATGGCCCGCCTGCGCGGGCTCGACGGCGTGTTCGCCGTGAACCTGGACGACAGCAGGCTCGCCCTCACCGCGGCGGGGATGGCGCCGCTGGCCTCGCTCCCCCACCTCGGCTGGCTGGCGGTGGACGCGAAGGACGACTGGATGCCGCTCATCGCCGAGATGCCGCGGCTGCGGTTCCTCGGCGCGCAGGATACGGTCGCGGCCGACGACGGCTTCGTGGCGCTCAGCCGCTCGCGCTCCATCGAGTACATCTGGGGCCGCCGCTGCCACAACCTGCGCACCCGGGGGTTCGCCGCGCTGGCGGAGATGCCGCGGCTGCGTGGGCTCGCGGTGAGCTGCCTGAACGTCGACGACGCGGGGCTGTCGGCGCTGCCGGCGTTCCCCGCCCTGCGCGAGCTGATGCCGATGGACGTGCCCGACGCGGGCTATCGCTATGTCGGGCGATGCACGGAGCTGGAGTCGCTGGTGCTGATGTACTGCCGCGAGACCACCGACGCCGCCACGGGGCACATCGCCGGCCTGACGCGGCTGATCAAGTACTTCAACAGCTACACGGCCATCACCGACCGCACGCCGGAGCTGCTGTCGGGGATGGAGTCGCTGGAAGAGATCACCTTCGACACCTGCCACGGCCTGACGAACGCCGGGATCATGCGGCTCGCACGCCTGCCCGGGCTCCGGCTGCTCGCCGCCTCCGGGCGCGGCCTTACGGCCGAGGCGGAAGGGGTCTTCCCCGCGGGCGTCACCGTCCGGATCAACCGGCCGTAGGATCTTCGGAAGAAAGAAGGGCCGGCGGCAATTGCCGCCGGCCCCTGTCGCCGTGCGTGGAACGGAGGCGATCAGCCGTTCTGCTGCCCGCCGCCGTTGCCGCCCTGGGCGCCGGTGCCCACCTGCTGGGCGCTGGCGGTGGCGCCCACGTCGATCTTGCGGCGGCGGGCCTTCTCGCTCTTGGGGATGGAGACCGACAGCACGCCGTCCTCGAACGAGGCCTGGATGTTGTCGGCGTCCACGTCGCGCGGCAGGACGAAGGAGCGGGCGAAGGTCCCCCAGCGGCGCTCGGCCAGGTGGTAGCGGCCCTCCTGCCCCTCGGTGCGCTCCTCGCGCTTCTCGCCGCGGATGGTGAGGACGTTGTTCTCCACGTCGACCTCGATGTTGTCGCGCTTGAGGCCGGGCATCTCCACCTGCACGCGGATCTCGCGCTCGGTCTCCACCACGTCGGTCTCGGGGGCACGCATCAGCGAGGCGGCGCTCCGCGGCGTGCCGACGTTGCCGAAGAGCTGGTCGAACATCGAGAGCGGGTCGCCCGCCAGGCGGTTGTAGGAAGTCGGGGTGATGGCCATGGTGCTTCTCCTCCGGTTTGCGTTGTCTCCGGCCCTCGCCGGGCCGGCGGGTGAAGGAACGCATCGCGCCGCGCGGGCCTTCCGCCGGCGCTTGCCGGCCCCGGAAAAAGCAAGCGGCAGACCAGTCTTTCTCGGCCAAAACGACAAATCCCCCGGCCACCTCTGCAGCCTGAGCTGCGTCCCTGGCAGAGGGTTGAACGAAGCGCCGCCCCGCGCCCGGAGCAAGGACGCGGGGCGGCGGATCGGACGCGGCCGATCACCTCCCGGCGGACGACCCGTCCGTGAGGCGCACCGCGGCCGCGGCCAGCTCGCCGGCGGCGCGCGTGCGCGCCTGCGCGACCCGCGGCTGCCGATTCCACCGGTCGCGGCGCGACACCGCGTTCGAGCTCGACAGCTGGAACACCATCGGGAGGGAGATCCGCACCGCGACGGGGCGGCCGCCCTTCCTCGCCGGGCGGAAGCGCAGCTGCGCCGCGGCGGCGAGCGCGGGCGCCTCGAAGGCCTCGTGGCTGGCGGTGACCACCGTGGGGGCGCGGGTGAGCCCGTCCGCTCCCACCACCATCGACACCACGACCCTCCCCTCCACCCCCGCGGCCCGCAGGAGCGGCGGATACCCCTGCTCCAGCAGCCGCCAGGTCGCCTCGCGGTTCACGAGCTCGGGCTGCTGGTCGACCGCGGAGAGCTGCAGCACCTCCGCCGCGTCCGGCGCCGACGAGGCCGCGGCCACCGGGGCCGTCGCCGGCGGCGGGACGGCTGCGTCCCCGCGCGAGAGCTGGAAGGCGAAGGGAACCGTCACGCGGGCGCCGCCGCCGCGCGCCGGCGTCCAGCGGGTGTGCTGGAGCACGCGCAGCGCCGCCTCGGCGAAGGCCGGGTGCGAGGCGCTCACCACCTCCGCGTCCGTCGCGGCGCCGCTTTCATCCACCCGGAAGCGCAGCACCGCCGTCCCGGTGACGCCCGCGGCGCGCAGCATGGGCGGATACTCGGCCGCCAGCTCCCGCCTCACGGCGGCCGCGTTGAGCAGGGTCGGCATCGAGGTGTCGGCCGCGGCGAGGCGGGGCGCGGGCGCGGGGAGCGGCGGCGCGGGGAGCGCGGCGGCGGAGACGGCGGCGGTGGCGGCCAGCGCCGTCCAGCTCGCCAGGCGCAGGGCGCGGTTGCGGGGGGTGCGAAGGGTCATGGCGCGGATCCTCCTTTCCAGGAAGCTGCGGGGTTCGGAGAAGGCGGCGAGCGGCACGGCCCCGGCGCGGCCGCGGCTCCCGACCTCCAGCAGCAGGCGTCCGTACGCGGCGGGGTCGGGCCCGGCGCGCAGGGTGCGGGCGTCGCAGTCCACCTCCACCGCCAGGCGCAGGCGGCGGAGCTGCCACCAGAGCGCCGGGCTCCAGGGCACCAGCACGGCGGCGCAGAGGGCCGCCAGCAGCAGCGCCGGGTCCGCGGCGGCCACGTGCTCGCGCTCGTGGCGGACGATCATCCGCAGCCGCGGCTCGGGCCAGTCGAGCGTCCAGCGGGGGATGACGATGCTCGGCCGGACGAAGCCGACCACCGCGGGCCCCACCTCGCCCGAGAGGAGCACGGGCTCTCCGTAGATCACCGCCGCCGTCCAGCCGCGCCGCCGCCGCGCCAGCCGCCAGGCCGCGGCCGCCAGCACCCCCGCCACCGCCGCGCTCGCCGCCAGCCACGCCCACGGCGCCACGGGATCGAGCCCCCGCGTGCCGCCGGCGACGGCGTTCCCCCCGACCAGCGGCGTCCCCGGCGCGGCGGCGGACGCGGCCTCCATCATCATCCCCCCGGCGCCGTCGTCCGCTGCAGGCCGCGTGGGAAGCAGCAGCGGGAGCGCGAGGGAGGTGGCGATGGAGGCGGCCCACGCCCCGCGCGTCGGCAGGCGGAAGAGGGCGAGGCCCCGCTCGGCCGCCAGCCCGGCGAGCCCCGCCAGCGCCGCCACCAGGGCGGCGAAGAGCATCCAGGCGATCATCCCTCCCCTCCTTCCCCCAGCCGCTCCTCGAGCAGCGCCCGCATCCGGCGCAGCTCCTCGTCGGTCAGGCCGCGGTCGGACACCAGGTGGGTGAGCAGCAGCTCGGGCGAGTCCTTGAACAGCTTGCGGGTGATGCGCCGCAGCACGCTGGCCCCCGCGTCCCGCCGCTCCACCAGCGGGTGGAAGCGGTGCGCCTTCCCCTCCTCCACGTGGCCCACGTACCCCTTCTCCTCCAGGGTGCGCAGCACGGTGAGCACGGTGGTGTAGGCCAGCTCGTCGCTCAGGCGGTCGCGCACCTCGGCAACGGTGGCGTCGCCCAGGTCCCACAGCACCCCCATCACGTCCAGCTCGCGCTCGGTGAATGCGATCTCCACGGGTTCATCTCCCTGTCGTCATCAACGGCTGCGGGTGGGAACGAGCTGCGGCTCGAAGAGGAGGTTGAGCCGCCTCCCCCGGCCGCTCGCGCCCGGCCCGAAGGTCAGGCTCTCCGCGATGGCGCGGCCGACCGGCACCAGCCGCGGGTTCTCGCTGTGCACCACCACGTCGTACGGCCGCCCCTGCGCGTCCACGTTGAAGGTGATGTCGATCGCCCCGCGCACCCCCGCGGCCTTCATCGCCGGCGTGTAGAAGCGGTCCATCGCCGCCCGCAGCTCCCCCGGGTTCGGGAAGTGGGTGGACGACGGCTCGCGCGTGGTGGCGACCAGCTCGAACCCGTCCTCTCGCGTCCGCGCTTCCACCGTCTTGGTGGAGAGCGCGCCCGGCGCAGGCGGGGGGCCGCTCGACATGTGCAGCGTGGACGGGTCCTCGCCGGGGCCCTTCAGCTGCACCAGCACGACGGTGACGGGCGTGGGGGCCACCGCCCCCGCGGGCTGCACCGTGCGGTCGATGGAGCGCACCGTCTTGAGGTCCAGGCTGCGCATGGCGGCCATCGCCTCGCCCCCGGCCACCGCGATCGTCCCGCCGCTCGCCGCGGCGCCCGGGGTGGACCTCGGGAGGCGGGGCTGGACCGAGTGGCCGACGACCTCGCCCTCGGGCGACAGGGTGATGTAGAGATACCGGTCCTCTCCCACCCCGTCGCGCGCCACCTCGGGGAACCAGCGGGCGACCATCTCGCGCAGGTTGGTCTTCGCGCGCGGGAGCCCCTCGGCCTCGCCCTCGGCCGCGTAGAGGCGGCGGTTGCCGCCGACCGAGGGCTGCGTGGGCTGCGGCGCCTCGCACGCCGCGGCGACCAGCGCGGCGGAGAGGGCGGCGAAGGCGGCGGCGCGGAGGAGCGGGCGGCGGACGCGCGGTGCGGTCATGATGCGGATTCTCCGTTCGAGGAACGAGACCGGCTCGGCGAAGGCGGCCACGGCCAGGCGGGTGCGCGACGCACGGCGTCCGACCTCCAGCAGCACCGCCCCGTAGGCGCGCACGTCGGCGCGGCGCCGCAGCACGCGGGCGTCGCAGTCCACCTCCAGCGCCAGTCGCAGCCGGCGGAGCTGCCACCAGGCGGCCGGGCTCCAGGGCGTCAGCGCGGCGAAGAGGAAGGCGGCGGCGAGCAGGCGCGGGTCGCCGGCGCGCACGTGCTCCCGCTCGTGCTCCAGCACCAGCCGCCGCGCCTCCTCGTCCGCCGCCAGCGTCCAGGCGGGGAGGACGATGCGGCTGCGGAAGAGCCCCACCACCGCCGGCCCCACGTCGGGGGAGACGAGGACGGGGACGCCGTCGACCTCGGCTGCGGGCCAGCCCCGGCGCCGGAAGGCGAGCACGCCGGCCATCGCCGCCAGCCCCAGCAGCACCGCGGCGGACGACGCGCCCCACGCCAGCCCGAGCGCCGGGTCCCAGCGGCCCAGATCGAGCCGCCGGGGCGCCGCCGGGCTCACCTTGACCTTACCCTCGCGCGGCAGGGCCGTGAGGGCCGTCGACCCGGCGGGCGCGGAGGCCGGCGCGGGGCGCGCGACGGGGACGAAGCGCGCGGCGGCGGGGAGGGCGAGCGTGAGCGCCATCGCCCCCGCCCAGACCCAGCGCGTCGGCCGGCCGAGGGAGCGGAGCCCGCGCTCCAGCGCGAGCGCGCCCCCCGAGAGCAGCACCCCCACCGCGGCGCAGTAGAGCATCCAGTACGCCAGCATCAGCCTCGCCTGTCGCGACGTGAGTCCTGCCTACCGGTCTCGCGGTAGACGGTGAACGGCGGTTGCGGCGTAGACCGACCCCGTGGGGTACGCCGGCCCTGCCGGTCGGACCTCAACGCTTGGGACTCCGGCTGGGGCTGGGAGTGCGGTTCCTCCATGCGCCGAAGCCGAGCGACATCCGCACCTCCGTCCCCGCCGGCTTGCCGGCGAATCTCAGGTCGCCCAGCACGGAGCGGGCGACCGGCTCCAGCGCGGGGTTGTCGCTCTCCATCACCACGACCTCCGCGGCGCTCCCATCCGCGGCCAGCCGGAAGCGCATCGCCACCTGTCCGCGGATGCCGGCGGCGCGCATCGCGGGCGTGTAGAACCGGTCCATCGCCGCGTCGAGCTCCGCGTCGGAGGGCATGGTGCCCGACGTACCCGCGGCCGAGACCACCGCCCCCGTCCCGTCGCCCCAGGTCCAGGCGGAGAACTGCCGCGGCGGTGTGGGTGGAGTGCCCTGCTCCGCATCGGGATCGCTGGAGGACATCCGCATGGCGCCGGGATCGTCGCCAGGCGCCCGCAGCTGCATCCAGACGATGGTCACGGGGGTGGGCGCCACCCCGCCGGCGGGCTGCACCATCCGGTCGACGGAACGGACCCGTCCCTCGTCGATCCCCCGCAGCGCCATCAGCGCCTCCTGCCCGCGGACGGCGATCTTGTGTCCCGGAACCGACGCGGCCCGGTCCGCGTCGGGAGCGCGGCGCAGCCGGTCGTGGCCGACGATGTCGCCCTCGGGCGAGGCAGTGAAGACAAGGTACTCGTCGTCGCCGAGCCCGTCGCGCGCGACCTCGGGGAAGTAGCGCGCGACCGCGTCGCGAAGGCTGATCTTCGCCCGTGGGAGTCCCGCCGCCTCGCCTTCGGCCGCGTAGAGGCGGCGGCCGCCGCCGGGCGACGGCTGCGTGGGCCCGGGCGTCTCGCAGGCGGCCGCGACCAGGGCGGCCGCGAGCGCGCCGAAGGTGAGGGCGTGGAGGAGCGGGCGGCGGACGCGCGGTGCGGTCATGATGCGGATCCTCCGTTCGAGGGACGAGACGGGTTCGGCGAAGGCGGCGGCGGCCAGGCGGGTGCGCGACGCACGGCGGCCGACCTCGATCAGCACCGAGCCATAGGCGCGCACGTCGGCGCGGCGGCGCAGCACGCGGGCGTCGCAGTCCACCTCCAGCGCCAGGCGGAGGCGGCGGAGCTGCCACCAGGCAGCGGGATTCCAGGGCGTCAGCGCGGCGAAGAGGAAGGCGGCGGCGAGCAGGCGCGGGTCGCCGGCGCGCACGTGCTCCCGCTCGTGCTCCAGCACCAGCCGCCGCGCCTCCTCGTCCGCCGCCAGCGTCCAGGCGGGGAGGACGATGCGGCTGCGGAAGAGCCCGACCACCGCCGGCCCCACGTCGTGGGAGACGAGGACGGGGACGCCGTCGACCACCGTCGCAGACCAGCCCCGGCGCCGGAAAGCCAGCACGCCCGCCATCGTCGCCAGCCCCAGCAGCACCGCGGCCGACGACGCGCCCCACGCCAGCCGCAGCGCCGGGTCCCATCCCCCGAGGTCGAGCGTGGGCGGAGCCGGGCGCCGGGCCTGCGTCTTCGCCGCGAGCGGCGCCGGCGTGCCGCGCGTCCGTGGGGCGGGCGAGATGACGGAAGCGGCCTCGGGCGCGGGGCGTCGTGCCGGGAGGAGGCGGACCGCGGCGGGGAGGGCGAGCGTGAGCGCCATCGCCCCCGCCCACACCCACCGCGTCGGCCGGCCGAGCGAGCGGAGCCCGTGCTCCAGCGCGAGCGCGCCCACCGAGAGCAGCACCCCGACCGCGGCGCAGTACAGCATCCAGGTCGCCAGCATCTCCACTCCCTCGCCGTGCGGGGTCAGCGGGCCGCGGGCGCGGGCGGGCGCTCCGGCGCGAAGTCAATGAGCATCACCGTCTCCTCGTCGGCCGCACCCGGCGGGAAGGTGAGGTCGGCCACCACCGCCCGCGCCGCCTGCGCGAACGGTGGGGCGACGGTACCGGGCACCTTCACGCCGCGCGCCTTCCCGTCCGGCCCGACGGTGAAGCTCACCGTCACCTGCGCGGTGACCCCGGCGTCGCGCAGCAGCGGCGGATAGTGGCGGCGGATGGCGGCGTCCAGCGCCCGGACGTGCTCGCTCCCCCTCGCGCGGGGGTCCGCCGACCCCGGCGGCGGCCGCAGCTGCGTCCACGCCACCTGCGTCGCGGTGGGACCCACCTCACCAGCCCGGAAGCGCACCAGCCGCGCCCCCGCGATCCGCTCCCGGAACTCCCGAAGGGTGTTCTGCAGCCGCGGATCTCCCAGCCCGCGCCCGGGGACGCGCGGGTCGGGCGTGCCGCGCACCCACTCGTGGCGCAGCACCTCGCCGTCGGACGAGACGATGAAGTTGAGGATGTCGTCCGGGGCCGTCCCCTTCGTCGCCACCTCGGGGAAGTAGCGCGCGACGGCCGCCGCCGGGGTGAGCGCCCCCGTCCTGGCGACGAGACCGGTGCCCAGGACGGTGGAGTCGTCCCAGGCCAATTCGTAGGCCAGCAGGGGAGAGCCGCGATCCGCCGCCACGGGCGAAGGCTGCGTGGGCTGCGGCGCCTCGCACGCGAGGGCGACCAGCGCGGAAGCGAGCCCGCCGAAGCCGGCGGCGCGCAGGAGCGGGCGGGGAGCGCGAGGTGCGGTCATGATGCGGATCCTCCTTTCGAGGGACGAAACCGGCTCGGCGAAGGCCGCCGCCAGGAGCCGCGACCTCGATGCGCGGCGCCCCATCTCCAGCAGCACCGTGCCATAGGCGCGCACGTCGGCGCGGCGCCGCAGCACGCGGGCGTCGCAGTCCACCTCCAGCGCGAGCCGGAGGCGGCGGAGCTGCCACCAGGCGGCCGGGTTCCAGGGCGTCAGCGCGGCGAAGGCCAGGGCGGCCGTGAGCAGGCGCGGGTCGCCGGCGCGCACGTGCTCCCGTTCGTGCTCCAGCACCAGCCGCCGCGCCTCGGCGTCCGCGGCGAGCGCCCACCGCGGGAGAACGATGCGGCTGCGGAAGAATCCCACCACCGCCGGCCCCACGTCGGGAGAGACGAGAACGGAGACGCCGTCCACCTCGGCGGTCGCCCACCCCCGGCGGCGGCGGGCCAGCACGGCGCCGATCACGGCGAGCGCCAGCAGCACCGCGGCGGAGGAGGCGCCCCAGGCCAGCCGCAGCGCCGGGTCCCATCCCCCGAGCTCCAACGGGGGCGGAGCCAGCCGCCGGGCGGGCGTCTTCGCCGCGGGCGGCGCCGGCGCGCGGACCATGCCTAGCGCCGAGGGCGCGAGCGAGACAGGCCCCGGCGCGACCCGCGGCGCCGGGCGCGTGGGGACGAAGCGCGCCGCGGCGGGGAGGGCGAGCGTGAGCGCCATCGCCCCCGCCCAGACCCAGCGCGTCGGCCGGCCAAGGGAGCGGAGCCCGCGTTCCAGCGCGAGCGCGCCGCCCGAGAGCAGCACCCCGACCGCGGCGCAGTACAGCATCCAGGTCGCCAGCATCGTCACTCCCGTTCCGGTGAGTGCTTACTAGTTTCATAGTAGAGGGTAATCAGCCATCTCGCCGCTGTCAACTATCTTTATAGTAGGTCGTGTTGACTGCGTCTCACACAGAGGCGCAGAGGCACGGAGAAACGCAGCAGTACGGTTGTTGCGCGTACTCTTCCACGAGCGGGTCGAGACTACGGAACGAACGAGGAGGAGCGGAGATGACGGGGATGAGGAGGATGGCGGCGGCGGGGGCGATGGGGATGCTCGCCGCGTGCGGGGCGGCGGCGGGAATGCAGGGGCCGTCGCAGCCGCGCGCGTTCAGCCAGCCGATCTACGACGCGGCGGGGGAGACGGTGGGGCAGCTCTCGCTCACCCAGCAGGGGCGCGACTCGGTGCACGTGGTGGTGGAGGCGACGCGGCTGCCGGCGGGGGTACACGGCACGCACCTGCACACCACCGGGAAGTGCGAGGCGCCGGGCTTCACCACCGCGGGCGGGCACCTGAACCCGGCGGGGCGCCAGCACGGGATGCGCAACCCGGCCGGCCCGCACCTGGGCGACCTCCCCAACCTCACCGTGGCGGCGAACGGCACCGGGCGGATGGAGGCGACGGTGGCGGGGAGGATGAATCCCGGCCAGGCGCCGCTCTTCGACGCCGACGGCACCGCGCTGGTGGTGCACGCCGGCGCCGACGACATGATGACCGACCCCGCCGGCAACTCCGGCGCGCGCATCGCCTGCAGCGTGGTCGCCGCCCCGACTACGTAAACAGCCTGACGCAGAGACGCAGAGGAACGGAGAGAAGCCTTCTCTCCGTTCCTCTGCGTCTCTGCGTCAGGCTGTTAAGACCGTCAGCGCATGCGCGCCAGCAGGTCGCGATTGGTCTTGGTGTCGTTCAGCTGCTTGTTCAGCAGCTCGATCGCGTCCGCCGGCTGCAGCGAGTTCAGCGCGCGCCGCAGCTGCAGGCACTTCTCCAGCTCGTCGGCCGGAAAGATCAGCTCTTCGCGGCGGGTGGAGCTCTTGTCCACGTTGATCGCCGGGAAGATGCGCTTGTCGGCGAGCTCGCGGTCCAGCACGATCTCGCTGTTGCCGGTGCCCTTGAACTCCTCGAAGATCACCTCGTCGCCCCGGCTCCCCGTCTCGATCAGCGCGGTGGCGATGATGGTGAGGCTCCCCGTGCCGCCGCGCACCTTGCGCGCGCTGCCGAAGAAGCGCTTCGGCTTCTCCAGCGCGCCGCTGTCGATGCCGCCCGAGAGCACGCGGCCGGTGCCGCGCTCCGAGGTGTTGTAGGCGCGCGCCAGGCGGGTGATGGAGTCCAGCACGATCACCACGTCGCGGCCGCTCTCCACCAGCCGGCGGGCGTGCTCCAGCACCATCTCCGCCACCGCCACGTGCCGGTCGGCCGGGCAGTCGAAGGAGCTGGCGATCACCTCGCCGCGCCCCAGCATCTCCATCTCCGTGACCTCTTCCGGGCGCTCGTCCACCAGCAGCACCAGGAGCACGGCCTCGGGATAGTTCACCGCGATCCCCTCCATGATGTTCTGGAGGACGGTGGTCTTCCCCGCCTTGGAGGGGGCCACGATCAGCGCGCGCTGCCCTTTGCCGAGCGGCGCGATCAGGTCGATGATGCGGTTGGTGTGGTCCTTCCGGCCCCCGATGCGGGTGCCGCCCTCCACCTCGAGCTGCAGCCGCTCGTCGGGGTAGCTGGCCGGGAGCGAGGAGAAGTCGACGCGGCCGCGGGCCAGGAGCGGGTCGCGCCCGTTCACCGCCATCACGGCGTCCATCGGCGCGCTCTTGCCGCGGCCGGGGGGGGTGCCCACGGTGCCGTCCACGCGGTCGCCCGTGCGCAGCCCGAAGCGGCGGATCAGCGACTGGCTGACGAACACGTCGCCGTCGGCCGCCTGGTAGCCGTTGCGGGCGCTGCGGAGGAACCCGCTCCCGCTCGGCAGGATCTCGAGAAGCCCCGACGCATCGGGTTCGGTCGCCGGGCGCGCCTCGTGCTCCGCGGCGGTGGGTTGTGCGGAAATGGTCATGCAGCTTGTTCCAGAGAGTGCGTTTCCAGAACGCGGAGACGCCGCCGGCGAAACTGCCGGAAGGTTGGGGACTGGGGCCTCGACTCCGAATGTCTGGCTTAGAAGGGCACGCGCCGGCTACGTCAAGTTGCGTGCCGCGTGAAGCGGCAGGGGGGATTCGACGGCCGATGAGCGTTGCGCGTGCGCAGGAAGATAGCGGAAAGCCCCAGGAACGCAAGGCGGCCCAAACATTAGGGGACAGGGAACAGGTTACAGGGGACAGCCTGCAACGGCCCGGCGTCCCCCGTCTCCTGTCCCCGGCTTGCTGTCCCCTGTCCCCTGTACCCTGTCCCCTCTACGCAACGCTGGCGCGAACGCGTTTCCGTGTCTATGTTTACGCACCCCCACACCGCAGTCCCTCCCGCCGTCCGCTGATGGCAACCCTGATCGACAGGGGTTTCGGCCCCTACAACGCGTTCCATCCCCATGCGCGCCGGCTGCGCGCGTTCCAGGCGGGCCTCGGCATCCTGCTGATGCTGGGCGTGCTGGGCGCGGCGTTCTTCCGCACGCAGGTGCTGCGCAACTCCGAGTTCGTGCTGCGCGCGGACGACAACCGCTTCCGCGTGCAGCCCATCCCCGCGCCGCGCGGCGCCATCCTGGACCGCAACGGGAAGATCATCGCCGAGACGGTGGCGGGGTACAGCCTGCTCGCCGACGCCGGCCCCCCCGACGAGCTGCGCGCCCGCCTGGCGCCCATCGCCGGGGCGCTGGGGCTCGACGCCGCGCGCATCCAGGAGCTGGTGGAGTGGAGCGTGCGCCACCGCGGCGAGGCGGTGGCGGTGTCGCACAACCTCACCTTCGCCCAGGTCTCCTGGCTCGCCGAGCGCGCCGCGCGGCTCCCGGGCCTCCGGGTGGAGCCCTACCCGGTGCGGCACTACCCGGGCGGCCCCGCGGTGGCGCACCTGGTGGGGTACGTGGCCGAGATCAGCGACCGCGAGCTGGAGAGCGACGCCTGGCGCGGCTACCGCAGCGGGCAGAGCATCGGCAAGAGCGGGCTGGAGCGCGAGTTCGAGCGCACGCTGGGGGGGAAGGCCGGGGGGCGCTACGTGGAGGTGGACGCGCGCGGCAAGGTGGTGCGCGGCTTCGCCCGGCGCCTGGCCGAGGAGCCGGTGGCCGGGCGCGACGTGCGGCTCACCCTGGACCTGGACCTGCAGCGCTACATCCACCAGGTGTGGCCCGCCGACAAGCGCGGCGCGGTGGTGGCGATGGTGCCGGGAACGGGCGAGATCCTGGCGATGTACTCGGCGCCCACCTTCGACCCCAACCTGCTGGTGGGGAGCATCCCCCGGGCGCTCTGGCAGCAGCTCAACACCGACCCCGCCCGGCCGCTGCTGAACCGCGCCGTCAACGGCACCTATCCCCCCGGCTCCACCTGGAAGCTCGCCACCGCCATCATCGGGCTGCAGCGCGGCGTGATCACCCCTACCCAGGTGATGCCCATCGCCTGCACCGGCGGGATGAGCTACGCCGGCCGCTACGCCCGCTGCTGGAACCGCGAGGGGCATGGCCCGCAGGACCTGCTGCACGCCATCCAGAACTCCTGCAACGTCTACTTCTACCAGCTCGGCATCATGCTGGGGCTCGACGCGCTGGCCAGGGAGGGGACGCGGCTGGGCTTCTCGCGCCGCACGGGGGTGGACATGCCCAGCGAGAAGACGGGGAACTTCCCCGACGGGAAGGACTGGTACGTGCGCCGCTTCGGCTGGCGGCCGCCGCCCAGCGAGGTGATGAACGTGGCCATCGGCCAGGGGCCGAACGACCAGACGCCGCTCCGGATGGCGCAGTTCTTCTCCGCGCTGGCCGCCGGCGGCACCTCGCGCACGCCGCACCTGCTGATGCAGCCCAGCCTCCCGGTGGAGACCGACCTGCAGGTGAGCCCCGCCACGCTGGCCGCGGTGCGCGAGGGGATGGCGCGGGTGATCGAGGAGGGGGGCACGGCGCACGCGGTGGAGCTGGAGCACTGGCAGCTCTTCGGGAAGACGGGCACCTCGCAGAACTCGGCCGACCCGCGCAGGCCGCACGGCTGGTTCACGGGCTTCGCGGGGCCGCGCGGCGGGGCGCCCGAGGTGGTGGTGGCGGTGATCGTGGAGTTCGGCGAGAGCGGCTCCGGCTCGGCGGCGCCGATCGGGGCGAAGGTGGCCGACTACTACCTGAACAAGCTGCACGGCCGCCCGACGCCCCCGCTCTCGGCGCCGGAGTCCGCCCGCGTGGGCGCGCTCACCGGCACCGGCGGCACCCGCGCCGCGCTCAACGCCGCGGACAGCGCCAACCGCAACTGACGTCCGTCTCACACAGAGACGCGGACGAGCCGGCGCTCCGATCCCGCCTTGCGCCGCGGCGTGGGGCGCGCTATTGAACGTCGGGATCTGCCGCGGTGCCGCTCCGGGCGCCGTGACCGGACCCCGGCCGCGAGACGCCGGCCGGCGCACCCGAACCAAGGAGCGCGGATATGAACATCCAGAAGCTCGACCTGGACGCGCTGGCGGTGGAGTCGTTCGTCACCGGCGAAACGAAGGCCGCCCCGGCCGCCTTCGGCCAGACGCAGCGGTGCGATACGCGCCTCACCATCTGCACCATCGGGCCCTGAGGCTCGACCTCCGGCACCGGACGCCCGACGGAGACGCGGAGGAGCCCCAGCGGCCCTCCGCGTCTCCGTTTTGCCGTTCGTGGCGGTCCCCGCACCGGTCGCGCGGGGGGAGATGCCGTTCAGCCCGCGACGGCTGGACGCTGCCCGCGCACCTTCCGTAAGTTCGCGCATGCTCAACCACGATCCGGACGGGGCCGCGCATACCTTTGCGGGGGCGGTGGGGGGCGCGTTCCGGCGCGCGCCCCGCTCCGCCAAGCTGTACTTCGTCTGCGCGCTGCTGTACATCGCGGGGATCAGCACCTGGGCGATCCTGTCTCGCCCCGGTGCGCTGGCGCGCGCGCCGCTCTACGCGGGGGTCCTGGGCGGCGGGTCGGCGCTGGTGCTGGGGATGGCGGTGGCGCTCGCACGCGTGGCGCAGGGCGACCGCTGGCGGCAGCGCTTCAAGTGGGGGATGGCGCCCAAGCGGATGACCGAGATGCTGCTGGCGCTGCCCATGCTCGCCTTCCTCTCCGGCGCGATGGCGGCGGCCAGCGCGGTGGTGGTGTTCTCCGTGGCGCGGAAGGAGCCGGTCCTCCTGCTGGTGGTGGTGACGCTGGTGTACGTCACGGTGGCCTCGGCGAAGCTGCTCTCCGACGCCACGCGCTACCTCTACTTCCACGCGCGGGAGCAGGCCGACGCTGCGGAGCGGGCGCGCGCCGAGGCCTCGGACGCGCAGCTGGCGGCGCTGCAGGCGCAGGTGAACCCGCACTTCCTCTTCAACGCGCTGAACACCATCGCCGCGCTGGTGCGCACCGACCCGCGCGCGGCCGAGGCGACCACCGAGAACCTGGCGCGCGTCCTCCGCCGCACCCTGGACCGAACCCGCAAGACGGAGTGCACGGTGGAGGACGAGGTCGACTTCCTGCGCGCCTGGCTGGCGGTGGAGCGCGAGCGCTACGGCGACCGCCTGCGCGTCGACTTCGAGGTGGACCCGGCGGCCGAGGCGCTCCGCATCCCCACCATGACGCTGCAGCCGCTGGTGGAGAACTCGCTGAAGCACGGGATCGCGGGGAAGCTGGAGGGGGGACGGGTGACGGTGCGCGTGGCCCGCGAGAACGGCCGCCTGCGGATGGAGGTGGCGGACGACGGCGCCGGCTTCCCCCGCGACCCGCGCGAGGGCACCGGCCTGGGCAACCTCCGCCGCCGCCTGGAGACCCTCTACGGCCCCGCCGCCACCCTGGCGGTCGAGCGCCCAGCGGCGGGAGCGCGCGTGGTGGTGATGGTGCCGGCCCCTCACCCCGGTTCGGGCGGGCCGAGCTTTGGTTCAGCCGAAATCCCTTCGAGCCCGCCCGAACCGACCCTCTCCCGAACTGCCGGGAGAGGGTGACTGACGGCTCGCCTCGCTCGCGGCTGCACGCCCTGGTTTCGTGCCGTGCCGTTGCCCTTTACCTCTCCCATGTTGTTTGGGAGAGGTCGAAAAACAGGTGAGACGGCAGTTTGTCTCTCCTGTTTTTTCGGGTGAGGGGCCCGCCGCGGCCGCGCCACCCGTAATTTCCGGCTCAGATCGAGGTTTGACGATGCGCGTGCTGGTGGTGGACGACGAGCCCGCGGCGCGGCGCAGGCTGGCGCTGATGCTGGAGGAGCTCGACGAGGAGGTGGCCGGCGAGGCCGCCAACGGCGTGGAGGCGCTGGAGATCGCCCGCGACCGGCGCCCCGACCTGCTCCTGCTCGACATCGAGATGCCCGAGGTCGACGGCTTCGACGTGGCCCGCCACCTCCCCGAGCCCCGCCCGCTGATCGTCTTCCAGACGGCGTACGACGAGTACGCGCTGCGCGCCTTCGAGCACGCGGCGCTCGACTACCTGGTGAAGCCCGTCACCCTCGACGGGCTGCGCCGCGCGCTGGGGCGCGCCCGCGAGCGCCTGGCCGCGGCCGCGCCCCCCGCCCTCGACGCGGCGCTCCTGGGCTCGCTCCGCTCCACGGTACGCGGCGAGGCACCGCGGCGCGCGCGGCTGCTGGTGCGCGAGGGGCGCGGCCACCGCCTGGTCGCCCTCGACTCCATCACCCGCTTCACCGCCGACGAAGGCGTGGTCTACGCCCATCTCGCCGGCGGCGAGAAGCGGCTGACGGACTACACCCTGGCCGAGCTCGAGGAGCGCGCCGGCGACGCCTTCGTGCGCGCCAGCCGCGGCGAGCTGGTGAACGCCGAGGCGGTGGAGCGCATCGTCCGCAACGGCGACGGGAGCGCCACGCTGGGGATGCGCGGCGGCGCCACGGTGCACGTCAGCCGCCGCCGCGCCCCCGACGTCTGGTCGCACCTGGCGGAGTGAACTACGAGTGCGGGAGTGCGGAAGTGCGGGAGTGCGTTGGTCTTCGCGCGTCCCTGACGCACTTCCGCACTCACGCACTTCCGCACTCCCGTAGCTGGCCCGCATCGTGCTTGTCCAGCCTCGCACACGCGAGAAACCTGGAAGCGCGCCTTGTCCGACGCGATCGACACGCTCGTCAACTGCCGGCTCGCCGGCGCCCTGGCCGCCCGGCTCCGCGAGAACCGCGAGGAGCTCACGCGGCGCTGGCTGGAGCGCATCGCCGCGCGCGTGGAGCTGGACCCCAACCGCATCTTCCCCACCGACGAGCTGCTCGACCACGTCCCCCTGCTGATGGACCGGATCGCCGACTACCTGGAAGACCCGTCGGAAGAGATCACGGCCGACGCGCCGGTGGCGGGGAAGGCGATCGAGCTGGGGGAGCTGCGCTGGCAGCAGGGCTTCGACGCGCACGAGATCCTCAAGGAATACGAGCTCCTGGGCGGCGTGCTCTTCGCCTTCCTGGTGCGCACGGTCGACGAGGTGGACGAGCCCTGCCCGCGCGGCGAGCTGCTGGCCTGCGCGCACCGCCTCTTCCGCGCCGTCTCCGTCATCCAGCAGGTCACCACCATGCAGTACCTGCGGCTGGCGGCCGAGCGGGTGAGCGAGCGCGAGCAGCGGCTGCGCGGCTTCAACCGCATGGTCACGCACGAGCTGAAGAACCGCATCTCCTCCGTCTTGGGCGCGGGCCAGCTCCTGGCCGACCCCGAGATCGCCTCCGACGACAGGCAGCGCGCCCGCTTCGCGCAGATGGTGGTGCAGAACGCCGAGGGGATGCAGTTGGTGCTGGAGAACCTGCTGGAGCTCTCGCGCATGGACCCCGGCGCGCGCCAGCAGCGCAACGTGCTCCTCCCCCGCGTGGCCGCCGAGGTCTGCCGGCAGCTGCGCGACATGGCCGCCGCGCGCGGGGTGAAGGTGCGCATCCGCGAGCTCCCCGAGGTGGAGGTGAACTCGGCCGCGCTGGAGCTGGCGCTCACCAACTACGTCTCCAACGCCATCAAGTACTCCGACGGCGCCGCCGACGAGCGCTGGGTAGAGGTGGTGGGGCGCGTGGAAGAGGCGGAGGCCCACGGCGGCGCCCCGCGGCTGGTGATCGAGGTGAAGGACAACGGCCTGGGCGTGCCCGAGGACAAGCGGCAGCAGCTCTTCACCCGCTTCTTCCGCGCCCACGGCGACACGGTGACGGGGGTGGAGGGCACCGGCCTGGGACTCAGCATCGTGCGCGAGACGGTGGAGGGGATGGGCGGCCGCGCCTGGGCCGAGTTCGAAGGCGAGCGCGGCTCCCGCTTCTTCATCTCCCTCCCCTACCGCCGCGCCGAAGACCGCGACGCGAGCGTGCAGTAGCGTAGCCTCGCAGCCCAAAACAGGGGCAAAAAACACCCCGGCCAGACGCGGTCCGGCCGGGTGCAGGGTGTTACGGAAGCGCGTGGCTACGCAATTTCGATGATGATGCCGTTGGCCATGGTTCGCTCCACCAGTTGAGGGTTCGCCGCCTGAGTTCAGAAAATAAGGCGAATGCCGCGACGGACGTCAAGGTCCGTTGCAAGAGGGGCGCCAGCCGCCTACGCACCCTCAGGCGCGCACGATGTCGGCCGCGAAGAGCGTCTCGGGCTCGACCTTCTCGCCGATCCACCCCAGCGCGTAGTACCCCAGCGGCACGTGGATCTGGTGGCGCAGGATTTCTTCCTCGGTCATCGGGCGGCCATGCGGCGCCGTCCCATTCGCGTGCGGACGCAACGCCAAGGCGTGCGCTTCCGGCACCAGTGCCACCAGGATCACCCGCTCGATCTTTCCCACCGCCCGCGCAAGGCGGATGCCCAGCACGTCTTCACCCTTCGTCACCAGGTCGTGCATCAACCCCGCGATCTGGTGGCCGTAGGTGAGGGTGTACGGCGCCGCCGCGTCACGCGGCTGCAGCACGGGGTCGAAGAACAGGAGGTACGCGCGCCGGTCCGGCTGCGCTACGTCACGCGCGAGCAGGTCGATCGTGCGGATGCTCCGCCCCAGGCTGTCGAGCACCCGCCACCGCTTGGTGCTCAGAAACTCGAGCTTCGCCTGTTCGACCAGCGCAACGCGATGGCAATGCACCGGCTGCTCGGCTGGCTCGAAGCGCATCTCGTACAGCACCTCGTCGGCGGGAACGTGCCCATCGCCATTGCGGCCAAGCATGGAGTGGATGGTCGTGATCACCCTGGCTTCGTGATACACCATCTTTACCTGCCGGTGCTGCGCGTTGTAGATGTCCGCATGGCTCTGCAGGGTGGCCGCGCTCTCCTCCTCCCAGCGCCGGTCGAGGGTGACATCGCTCCCGCCCGACTGCTGCGTCTCGGCGAACTCGGAGAAGAAGTCGTACGCCTTCCGCTTCACCAGATCGTACGAATCGCCGAAGCCGTGATCCAGCGCGCGGTCAAAGGCCAACGTGTCGACCGTGGTCTCGGCCATGAACACGCGCGCGGCGCCCAGCCGGTGCTGCGCCTGCCGCACGCCGTTATCGATCGCCGCACGCAGCAGCGCCGCCGAGAAGGTCAGCACATTCGCGGGCGTTTCGCCGGACTGGCCGGCCGGGAACGAGATCCCCAGCACCACACCGTGCGTCTTCTCGTCGTCGAGCAGGCGCTGGACCGGGAAGTTCTCACAGATCCCGCCGTCCACGATCAGCGAGCCGGCGTCGCGTGCCGCGGGACCGCGGAAGAAGAAGGGGAGCGCACATGAGTCCAGTACTGAGGGAACGACGAGGTCGTCGTCACCGGTGTAAGCCCGCATTGCGCCGTTGGTGATGTCGGTGGCCACCACGATCAGGTCGCGCCCCTTCGCCCGCAGGTCGCGGAAGGTGGCGACCGACTTCTTCCCGAAGAGGTCATTCAGAATCCTGCGCAGCGTGGCCATGCTCCATACCGGACGCCCCGCCAGCATCTTCAGCACCCACACCACGCGCGAGCTCTGGAGCGGCACCACCTTTCGCAGCCGCTCGCGGTTGTCCTGCACGCGGGTGCGCAGGTCCGTGAAGTCGTGCCCAGCCGCGAACAGGCTCGCCACGATCGAGCCCGCGGAGGTGCCCGCAAGCCTCGTCACCTTCAGGACGCCCTCGCGCTCCAGCTCCTGGACCGCCTCCATGGCGGCCATCAACGCGCAGAGCTTAGCGCCACCGCCCTGGACGGCGAGTTGGATCCGAATGGAAGGCATGGCTGTGGAGGTTCCGGGGGACCGGAGAGCTAGGGGGTGAGCATGGTAATACGCATCGATAATTGGCGTCAAGCAAATGATTTAGCGTCCCCGCGCTGGCACCAAAAGGGTTGCGAGCCTGACGGTCCTTTCCCCCCGGAACCCCGACGGCTACCTTCCGGGTACCATCCGCGCACCCCGGCCCGCTCGTTGCAAGCCGGCCTTCCCGCGACCGGGCATTTGTAAGCTTCCCTGACAAATTGGACATGAGCACGACCCTGGACGCCGGGCGGCGCACCACGCGCGTGGACGCGCTCAAGAACCGCATCTCCGACCACCTGACCTACACGCTCGCGCGCGACCGGGCGTCGGCCACCGACCGCGACCTGTACTTCAGCACGGCGTGGACGGTGCGCGACCGGCTGGCGGAGAAGTGGGCGGCCACCCAGGCGCGCTACCACCGCCAGGACGCCAAGCGCGTCTACTACCTCTCCCTCGAGTTCCTGATGGGGCGCACCCTGGGGAACGCGCTGCTCAACCTGGGGCTGGAAGACGCCACCGCCGAGGCGCTGGAGGAGCTGGAGACCACGCTGCAGGAGATGGAGGACGCCGAGCCCGACGCCGGGCTGGGGAACGGGGGCCTGGGGCGGCTGGCGGCGTGCTACCTGGACTCGATGGCCACCCTGGGCCTCCCCGGCTACGGCTACGGGATCCGCTACGAGCACGGGATCTTCCGGCAGGACCTGGTGAACGGGCGGCAGGTGGAGCGCCCCGACAACTGGCTGCGCGACGAGAACCCCTGGGAGATCGCCCGCCCCGACCGCACCTACCGGGTGAAGCTCTACGGCCGCGTGCAGGCGCGCGCCGACGCGCAGGGGCGCATCCACTACGAGTGGGTGGACACCAGCGACATCCTGGCGATGGCGTACGACGTCCCCGTGCCGGGCTTCGAGTCCAACACCGTCAACACCCTGCGCCTCTGGGGGGCCAAGGCCACCGAGGAGTTCGACCTGGAGGACTTCATCCGCGGCAACTACATCGCCGCGGTGCAGGCCAAGACCGACAGCGAGACCATCTCCAAGGTCCTCTACCCGCCCGACGACACCGGCGCCGGGAAGGAGCTGCGGCTCAAGCAGCAGTACTTCTTCGTCAGCGCCACCCTGCAGGACATCGTGGTGCGCTACCTGAGCGAGCGGAAGAGCTTCGCCGACTTCACCGAGAAGGTGCAGGCGCAGCTGAACGACACCCACCCCGCGGTGGCCATCCCCGAGCTGATGCGGCTGCTGATGGACGAGCACGGGCTGGAGTGGAACCAGAGCTTCGAGATCGCCCGCGACACCTTCGCCTACACCAACCACACCGTGCTCCCCGAGGCGCTGGAGACCTGGGGGACGGAGCTGTTCGGGCGGATGCTGCCGCGGCACATGGAGATCATCCTGGAGATCGACCGCCGCTTCCGCGAGCGGGTGCGCGAGAAGTTCCCCGACGACGCGCAGCGCGAGGAGCGGATGGCGATCGTGGCCGGCGGCGCGGTGCGGATGGCGCACCTGGCCATCGTGGGAACGCACACCACCAACGGCGTGGCCGAGCTGCACACCGAGATCCTCAAGGAGAGCATCTTCCGCGACTTCCACGAGCTCTGGCCGGAGCGCTTCACCTCGGTGACCAACGGCGTCACCCAGCGGCGCTGGATGCTGAAGGCCAACCCCGAGCTCTCGGACCTGGTCGACGGGAAGATCCTGGACCCGCAGCGCGACGGCCACGGCTGGCACGTGGAGCTCGAGCAGCTCTCGCGCCTGGAGCCCTTCGCCGACGACGCGGACTTCCGCGAGCGCTGGCGCGCGGTGAAGGCGCGCAACAAGGCGCGGCTGGCCGACCTGGTGTGGCGCGAGACGGGGGTGCAGCTGGACCCCGCGATGCTGGTGGACGTGCACGTGAAGCGGATGCACGAGTACAAGCGCCAGCTGCTGAACGCGCTGCGGCTGATCGACGCCTACCTGGAGCTGCGCGACGGCGGCGAGGGCGGCGGCGTTCCCCGCGCGGTGCTCTTCGGCGGGAAGGCGGCGCCCACCTACCACGCGGCCAAGCTGATCATCGAGCTGATCAACTCCGTGGCCGAGGTGGTGAACGCCGACGAGACGGTGTCGAAGCTGCTGAAGGTGGCCTTCGTCCCCGACTACCGCGTCTCCATCGCGGAGCGGATCTTCCCCGGGAGCGACCTGTCGGAGCAGATCTCCACGGCGGGGTTCGAGGCGTCGGGAACGGGGAACATGAAGTTCGCGCTGAACGGCGCGCTGACCATCGGCACCCTCGACGGCGCCAACGTGGAGATCGCCGAGCGGGTGGGGGCGGAGAACATCTTCATCTTCGGCCTCACCGCGGCCGAGGTGGAGGCGAAGAAGGCGGCCGGCTACAACCCGCGCGCGGAGTACGAGTCCAGCCCCCGGCTGAAGCGGGTGCTGGACTTCGTGGCGAGCGGCTTCCTCTGCCCCGACCAGCCCGGCCTCTTCCGCCCGCTGATCGAGGGCCTCCTGCACCACGACCCGTTCATGGTGCTGGCCGACTTCGACGCCTACCTGGTCGCGCAGGCCGAGGTCGATGCCGCCTACCTGGCCCCGGAGGAGTGGACGCGCAAGGCGATCCTGAACGTGGCACGCTGCGGCTTCTTCAGCAGCGACCGCTCCGTCCGCGAGTACGCCGAGCGCATCTGGAAAATCCCCCTCCCGAACGTGCGTTAATTTGACGCAGAGACGCAGAGGAACAGAGAGAAAAGACGGAGAAACACTCTCTGTTCTTCTCTCTGTTCCTCTGCGTCTCTGCGTCAAATTAACGCAGCTCTAGGCGCGAGCGGTCTCCTCGGGCCTGAAGTCGTCGTTCACCGCCGAGAGGGTGAGGAGGAGCGCGGTGTCGCCCATGGCCCGGATGTCCTCCGCGTTGCCGGGACCGAAGTAGAGCAGGTCCCCCGCGCGCAGGTCGTACTCCCCGCCCTCGTCGCGGTAGTGCAGCCCGCCCTCCAGCACCTGCAGCGTCATGGGGCTGTCCGCCTGGTGCGTGCCGATCGGCACCCCGTCGCGCACCGCCAGCAGCACCACCCGCAGGCGCCCGCTCTTGGCCAGCGTGCGCCCCGCGCGGCCGCTGCGCTCGTACGGCTCCTCCGCGCGCAGGGCGGAGAGCTGCTCCGAGAGGTGGAAGGTCAGCGAGGCCCCCGCGAGGGGCCGGGTGATCGAGGACATGTCCGGCTCCGTCTCTGGCTGATGATGAACGCTCCGTCCGGTCGCCCCGGCGCGGCTGCAAGCCCGGGGCCGCCCGCGCTCAGAACGAGCTGACGAACCCCACGTACCACTTCCCCTTCCCCCCGTCGCCCGGCCGCACGTACTCCACCGAGAGCGCGTCCTGGAAGATGCTGATCCCGGTGCCGTACGACCAGCGCACCCCGTCCGTCACCCGCGAGCCGAGCCGCAGGAGCGAGGGCGCCGACTCGGCCGAGACGTCCGACCATCCCCCATCCACCGAGAACACCACCGCCGGGCGCAGCGGGGGGATCATGAACCCCGCCGCGCTCGCCACCGGGCGGCTCCCGTAGGGCGGCAGGTGCAGGAGCAGGCGCCCGCGCCCCAGCGCCGCCCGGCTCCCGCCGAACTCGTTGCGGTCGTAGCCGCGCAGCCCCTCCACCCCGCCGAAGCGGAAGAGGAACTGCGGCGGCGCCTCCCCCGCCACCACGCCTGCGTCCCCCCGCCCCACCAGCGTCACGTACGTCCCCGTGCGGCGGAAGGAAAGGAGCGCGGCCACCCGCTGCGTGCGGAAGTCGCCCACCCCCACGTCGCCGCGCAGGGAGGCGACGAGGCTGTTCCCCACCGACAGCGCCCCCGCGCCGCGCGCCCAGCGCAGCTCCCCCTCCACCGCCGCGTGCGTCCCCGGCTGCACCGCCGCGATCGGGGGGAAGTTGGCGGACGTGCCGCCGAAGAGGCCGCCGCTCACGTGGCGGGTGACGGAGTCCTGCGCCTCCCAGCGCCCGCCCAGCCGCGCGAGCACGCGGCCGCTCACGCGGGTGAGCTGCAGCGTGGCGCCGGTGGCGTCCAGGTAGTCGCGCACGTCGTAGCCGGCGAGCGCGGCGCCCAGCGTGTACCCCAGGTCCCACTGCAGCGGCGGGCGGAAGGCCTGCACGTCCACCAGGCGGCGGTAGCCGGTGGCGGCCAGCGTCCAGCGCGCGCCGCCGGGGAGCGCCGGCTGCGGGTGCCAGCGCGCCGAGAGCTCGCCGCGCGCCGTTCCCTCGGCGAAGGCCCAGCCGGCGGTGCCGTACACGTCCCAGTCGCGCCGGTCGGGGTCGCCCGGCTCCAGGCGCGCGGCGAGGCCCAGGTACGCCCCCTCCACCCGGTTGTAGCGGAAGAGGTGGTCGCCGCGCTCGTAGCGCAGCGACACCCGCACCGGGCCGGGGTGCGCCGACGGCGGCCGCACCGCCGCGCGCAGGTCGGCGAAGTCGGAGATGTCGAAGGCCGCCGCCGGCTCGCCCACCGCGCGCGCGAAGCCGGCGAACACGCTGTCGCCCGGCGCGATCTCGCGCACCAGCCGCTGCCCGGGCTGGTCCGGCCGCCACCCGGTGTCCACCCGGTACTGCGAGAAGGTGGTCACCATGCGGATCGCCGCCGCCCCGCCGAAGAGGGGCGACGACACCTGCAACTCGCGCCGCTGCCGGTAGGGGAGCCAGAAGCGCCCCTCCACCAGCCCGTTCTCCAGCTCGAAGAACACCCCGCTCTCCGCCGGGAGCAGCCCCCCGCGCCGGTCCACGAAGCCGAAGCGGGCGCGCGCTACCGCGGCGCGGTCCACGTCCACGTAGAAGGTCCCCGCCACTGTGCGCGCCGTGTCGGTGATCCCCGCGCGCTGGCGCACCGTGATCGGCACCAGCGTGGTGACCCCCTGCTGCGTGGTCACGCGCACCGTGTCGCCCGCGGCGTAGCGGTAGAAGTCCAGCCCGCGCCAGGAGAAGGGGTGCACCGCGACCGACACCCGTGCGCGCCCCCCGGGCGAGGCGGCCAGGGAGAAGACGTTGATGGTGTTGCCGTAGAGGTGCGGCACCACCCAGGGCGCGTCGAGGAGCGAGCCGATGGTGTAGGGGGTGGGGGCCAGCATCCGCACGCGGTGCCCGCGGATGCGCTGCAGCAGCCCCTCGCCGCGGGCCCAGCGCACGTCGCCGGCGAGCTCGTCCACCGTCACCGGCAGCTCGCCCCCCTGCGCCGAGTCGGCCCGCAGCGAGAGGTAGACGGCCGCGTCGAGGTGCGCCTGGTAGTCGTCGAGCCCCGCGGGCACGCTGCTCCCGGCGCGGATCACCCGCTCCACCAGCGCCCGCGTGGCCGGCGAGTCGAAGATCCCCGCGCCGGTCCCGACGGGAACGGGAACGGGCGCCGGCGCGCGAGCGCTGTCCGCCCGCGCGCCGATGTAGATGGTGTCTACCCGCGGGCGCGGCACGGTGTCGCGCTGCAGCAGGGCAACAGCCACTATCGTCAGGATCATTTCAGCCCCCGGATCGGCATCATCCCGCTCCAAGGGCAAGCGCCGGACCAGCGGCATCTCTCCGCGCCTCTGCGTCTCTGCAAGCAGGGCCAAACCAATGGGCTCACACGGAGTCAACGGAGTCAGCGGAGTCGTTCTCCGTCGACTCCGTTGACTCCGTGTGAGGATTTCTGTGCCGGTGTCTCCGAATGCACAGTTATTTGTCTGATATTTGTCTGACCTGGTGGTATTTGTCTGATCTGGGATGAGGATGAGATGCCGTCACCCGGCTTCGGCGCGCACCTGGACGGCGAGCGCCGGGAGGTTGGTGATGATCCCCCGCACCCCCTCGGCCAGGAGCCCGCGGATGCGGTAGGGGCGGTCGACCGTCCAGACGATCACCGGCAGCCCGGCGCGCCGGAACTCGGCCAGCGCCGCCGGGGTGGCCCGCCGCGCGCCCAGGCAGACACCCGACGCCCCGAGCTGGCGCGCCGCCGCCAGCGCCACCCCCGCCCGCCCGTCGCTCAGCAGGTAGCAGGCGGCCGCCGGGTCCAGCCGCAGCACCTCCGCCACCGACGCGGCAAGGAAGGAGGAGAACACCGTCCGCCCGCGCAGCCCCGCGCGCGCGATCATCTCGACCGCGGCGACCTCGGCGCCGGGGCGCTTCAGCTCCACGTTCAAAAAGGCGCCGCTCTCCGCCGCCCACGCCACCACCTCTTCCAGCCTCGGCACCGGCTCGCCCCCCGCCCGCGCGGCGGCGATCCGCTCCCAGGGGAGGGTCGCGACGTCGCCGCGCTGGTCGGTGGTGCGGTCCAGGGTGTCGTCGTGCAGCACCACCGGCACCCCGTCGGCCGAGGGCTGCACGTCGAGCTCCACCCCGTCGGCGCCCTCCTCCAGCGCCAGGCGGAAGGCGCGCAGGGTGTTCTCCGGCGCGCCCCGCGGCGCGCCGCGATGGCCCAGGATCAGCGGTCGGGGTGCGGAAGGCACGGCACACGCTCCGGCTGTGGCGAAGTCTGTGGGGGATGGTGGAATCTAGCGCGCAGGCGCCGGGGTGGTCGAGATGCTCCCGGGCCCGCTCGCCGGCTCGTGCGCGTGCGCCAGGAGGCCCGCCACGGTGGAGCCACGGTGGAGCGGAGTGTCGCCTCCCCGTCCTGAACCATGCTTTCGGGCAGTGCGGGACAGCTCCGCCGCGCACCTTTTCGGCCGGCCGCATCCCCATTTCTGGCGACAAGGGAGTGCTGAGCGACGGCTTGCAAGTGTACGAAGTGAACAAAGCTCCTTACGTTGAAGCACGCCGCCGTAAACAACCTTCTACCCGGGAGCGACACGTATGAAAAAGATGCGCCTTGAACTCGACGAGCTGCGGTTACAGTCGTTCAATACGTCCGAGGCCCCTTCGCAGCACCGTGGCACCGTGAACGGGCACGCGAACCCGACCGACGAGGTGGGCGACACCTGCACGGCCATCTGCCAGTCCGACGCGTGCACCCAGGAGGCGGGGTTCGCCACCTTCATCGGCTCCGGCACCCAGGCGGCGGGGTTCGCCACCTTCATCGGCTCCGGCACCCAGGCGGCGGGGTTCGACGCCTTCACCGGCTCCGGCGCCTGAGGGCCGGCCGGGTCACGGCCCCTGCTCCGTGGGGTCGGGCCCGAAGGTCGCGTTGAGCGCCGCCACCAGGTGCTCGACGAGGTTCAGCCCCCCGTCGTCGGCGGGATCGCCGACGGGTTCCGCGGGGGGCTGCGCCTTCGGCAGCACCCCCATGCGCACGCTGCGCAGCGACTCCAGCACCCGCTCGGCCGCCAGCCGGTGCTCGGCTTCGTGGCGCTGGACGGCCATCTTCAGCGCGTGGTTGGCCGCGAGCTGGCCCCGGTCGGGATCGCCGAGCGCGGCGGCGCCGCGGGCCAGGGCCACCAGCGCCTCCGCGATCCCCTCGGTGTCCTCGTATTCGTCCACCAGCCGCCAGGTCTCCGACCACATCGCGGCGAAGGTCAGCCGGTCCCCCATCCCCGCCGCGGCCTGCGCCATGTTCGATACCACCAGGCGGCGCTCGTAGAGGCGGGTGACGTGGGGGAGGACGGCGCGGAAGACCTGCAGCGCGTCGTCGAAGCGCTTGCTCACCAGCCAGAAGCGGGCGACGTCGTGCGCGAGGGTCACCAGCCGGGGGTGGCGCCGCCCGTAGGCGCGGAAGGCGCGCCGGGCCCACCCCTCGGCCTCGTCGGCGTACCCGCCGTTCGCGGCCACGCAGAACAGGTCGTGCAGCGCCAGCGGCCGCACGTCCCAGAGCCCGCGCCGGCGCGCGACGCGCAGCGCCTTGACGTACCAGAGCCGGGCGGTGGGGTAGTCGCCGCGCTGGCGGAAGAGGTTCCCCAGCCCCAGGCAGGCCAGCCCGTAGTAGTTCCAGTCGGCGGTGCGGCGCGCGAGCCCCAGGGTGCGCCGGAACCAGGTCTCCGCGCGCCGGTACTCGGCGCCGCGCCGCGCCAGCTGCCCCACCGTGTACGCCGGCGCCGGCTCGTCGGGGGTGGCGAGCGCCGCGCTGTGGGCGAACGCCAGCGCGGTGTGCGGGAGCCCCTGCTCGCCCGCCCAGCGCGAGAGCGCGTTGCACGCCTGGGTGAGCTGCGCCGCCGGGTTGCGCGCACGGCCGTCGAGCGCGCGTCCGATCGCCTCCAGCTGCTGGCGCAGCTCGCGCGCGGCCCCGAGCGCCGCCAGCCGCTCGCGCCGGCGCCGCGCCAGCCCCGACACGAACAGCCGCCCGCGCGACTCCGGCGGCGTGGTGCTCCACAGGTCGGCGTCGCGCAGGAACTCCCAGAGCGTCACCCCGGCGGCGCTGCGCATCTCGTCGAGCACGCGGTACCCCTCGAACGGCTCGTCGTACGTCATCAATCCCGGCGGCACCACCCAGAGCCGCGCCGGACGGCTGCTGCCACGCTGCGGTCGTCGCTCGGCCATCCCGGTTTCCTCCCCGCGCACGTTGTTGACTTTGACTCCATGCCAAGGCCAAAAACACACGATAAGCACCGGCTTCTCGCGCCGCAATTGGACGAAGTGAACAAAATGGTGAAATGGACGATTTTACAGCAAAGTCGGCGGGAGCCGCGCGGTGAGTGTCGGCTGGGGAATGTCTAAAATGAGTGTGCGGCGGGGGCGGGCATAACCGGCATGTCCTGTAAATGGACAACATTGATCATAACACATTCTGGCGACTTCGGGGACACGGCACCGGCGTCTGCCCAGATCGGACAAATGACAAAAAATGAACGACAAACGGCTGTGCATTCGGAGACATCAGCACAGAGATCCTCACACGGAGTCAACGGAGTCAACGGAGTCAACGGAGAACGACTCCGCTGACTCCGTTGACTCCGTGTGAGCCCATCCGTTGACTGGAATGCACCCCCCAGTCAGTCGAAACGGCAGGGGGCGCGAACGCACGCGGCCCCTCCGCCCGGGCGGGCGGAGGGGCCGCGGAGACGCCCAAGGGCGGGGAGCTACTTGCCGAAGACGGCCACGCCGTAGCGGCAGGGCTCGGCGGTGCAGGTGGCCATCACCACCTTCACCCGGTAGGTGCCGCTGCGCCGCGGGGTCACCTGCACGAGCGGCACGTCGTCCAGCTCCACGTCGGAGGCGATCTGGTTGCCGGCGGCGTCGTAGAGCACGAAGTCCAGGTCGGAGCAGTCGTTGTCGCAGGCGCCCATGATGGCGTAGTCGGTGCCGATGTCGAGGTCCAGCGACACCATCTCGTTGCGGCCCTGGTTGAGCGACCCGGTGTAGATGCGGTGGGTCATGGAGTAGCCGCGGTCCTCGAAGTTCTTGCTGGCCTGCTGCAGGAGGCGGCGCACCTGCGCGACCCACTCGTCCTGGGGCTTGGGCGCGGCCGCGGTGGTGACGACGAACGCGCCGGCGAGGGCTGCTAGCGCGAAGGCAGTGCGCTTCATGGGGGATTCTCCTGCGACGGGTTGGTGAGTGCTCGCCGCGGGGGGACCGCGGCAAAAATGGGCGGGAGCAGCCGGGGGAGAAGCACCCGGACCGCGGTGTGGTGCATCAACTTGCATGCACACGTACCATTCTGTCAACTGTTCGCACGCCTTCGTGCAACGCGCTGCTACGCCGCCCACGAGAATGGCGGCGCGCGCGGCGCGGGCGTATCTTGTTCACCCCCCGCGGCCCTGGCGCGCGGGAAAGGAGCGGCGGCGGAGCGCCGCGCGGAACACGAATCAGGCAGCCGGCCATGGCAAGCACCGTCCCCACCAAGCTCGTCGCCGTCCCCACCACCGGGGGTGTGCGCGAGGTCAAGCCCGCGCACGAGGAACGCAACCCCGGAACCGGGCTGGACCTGGACTGGGTGGCCGACGTGCGCGTGAACCTGAGCGCGGTGGAGCGGCGCGCCGCCACCATCGGCACCCGGCGCACGGTGAAGAAGGAGTGGCAGGCGGCGTGGCTGCTGCGCGCCATCACCCTGATGGACCTCACCACCCTCTCGGGCGACGACACCGCCGGCACCGTGCGCCGCCTCTGCGCCAAGGCGCGGCAGCCGGTGCGCGACGACCTGCTCGAGGCGCTCGGGGCGGCCGCGCTCCCCATCCGCTGCGCCGCGGTGTGCGTGTACCACCGCTTCGTGGAGGTGGCGGTGGAGGCGCTGCGCGGCTCCGGCATCCCGGTGGCCGCGGTGTCGACCGGGTTCCCGGCGGGGCTCTCCCCCTTCCGCCAGCGGGTGGAGGAGATCCGCGCCTCGGTGGCCGCGGGGGCGGAGGAGATCGACATCGTCATCACCCGCGAGTACGTGCTCACCCAGCAGTGGGAGGCGCTCTACAACGAGGTGCGCGCCTTCCGCGAGGCGTGCGGCCCGGCGCACCTCAAGTCGATCCTGGCCACCGGCGAGCTGGCCACGCTGCGCAACGTGGCCAGGGCGTCGCTGGTGTGCATGATGGCGGGGGCCGACTTCATCAAGACCTCCACCGGGAAGGAGGCGCGCAACGCCGAGCTCCCGGTGGGGCTCACCATGGCGCGCTGCATCCGCGAGTACCGCGAGCGCACCGGCCACGACGTGGGGCTCAAGCCCGCCGGCGGCATCCGCACCGCGAAAGACGCGATCACCTGGATGCTGATGATGAAGGAGGAGCTGGGGACGGAGTGGCTGCGCCCGAGCCTCTTCCGCTACGGCGCCAGCTCGCTGCTGGGCGACATCGAGCGGCAGCTGGAGCACCACGTGACCGGGCGCTACTCCGCGTCGCACCGCCACCCGATGGCCTGAGAGGGGATGGCCCGAGGGGATGAAGATCCTGAAGGAGTGGCTCACGCAGCGGGTGGAGAACCGCCCCGCGGCCCACCACCGCGACCTCTCGCCGATGACGGCGCTGCGCATCCGGCGCGAGTGGGAGAAGCTGAAGGCCGAGGCGGGCGAGGGCGACGAGCTCTGGGCCTTCGGCAACCCGTCGAACACCTGGAAGAAGCTGGGGAAGCACACCGGCTACGCCATCGTGCGCAACGGCAAGATCATCAAGAGCGTCACCGTCACCAGCAGCGAGTAGCGCAGTGGCCCGATGGCGGTTATCACAGAGGCCACGGAGAACCGGGTTCCCCGTTGGCCTCCGTGACATCCGCTTCTGGCCCTTCAATCCCGCGGTGAGCGCGGATCGGCAAAATAGTACGTCAGGATCTTCGCCGCTGCCGGGGTGAAGACGGTCTCCACGTACCGCTCAGTGTCGTCGGCCTTCCTGGTGTCGTCGTCGTCGATGAAACGGCTGCGATGTCGCTTCCACCACCGTCCATACCGTTCCTTCTCCCACGGCGTCCCCTTTGCACCCCCGGCGATCGCACGCCGCCGCTCCACGTCGAAGGGAAAGACGTGAATGGCGGACGCTGGCAGACGCGCTCGTACGGAGGGCTGGACCGGACTGTCGTAGACCAGATCCGGGCTGTCGAGTCCGAAACACTCCCTCAGCGCGCTATGCCGGACCATTGCGACCGGCATACGCACCAGCTCGTCACCATGGTCCAACGCGTAGGTCTCACCGTCGAGAATGTAGTCGTTGTCGTCCAACTCATACTCCAGGATCTTTACGACCTCGATCCCCAGCTCCAGCAGGTTGATGCAGACGAGGATGTCTTGATGAAGGTGCGGCTTGCCCCCGTGCAGGATCAGCAGCTCGGTCCGGGTGTTCCCGAACGAAGCGCGGATGTGACGCGAGTCTTCGGCGATGGGCTCCGCAGACATGCGGATGTTCAGATTGTCCTTGTCATCACGCAGGCTGCGATGCATCGCCGAAAAGTGCTCCGCGCGCGACATCTGTTCTTCGTCCCTGGCGTTGGCGAGGTAGAACCGTCTTGCGTTGACGAACACCTCGTTCTTGAGCGGCGCCCGCTCCAGGATGAGCGTCTCTTCGTAGAACTCCCGGAGCTGGAAACTCCAGGGATTGGAGAGATCGTCATCTCGCTCCGACGCTCCCAGTGACAGGTTCCAGCCCTCCGGCTTGATGTCGCGGAAGAAGAATGGAATCCAGTCTGTGCCACGCCAGTGGACGACCGACAGCACACCGCCCGAGCCCCAGCGTAGCGGCCATCGATCCATGGGGACCTCCAGCTCCGGGGGAGCGTCGGCCGCGCGCCGGAAGAAGTTGTGAATTCGCAGGTCGAGGTCGCGTGCATCTGAGCGGTCCTGGCGGGAGCGAAAGACGTAATGGCAAAGCTTTCTCTTCGCCCCCGTGGTTGTCACCGCATGCCTGGCCCCATCTCGCCGCAGGGTGACGAGGATCCGGTCGTGACGGGTGCGGCTGAGAGAGATGGACTTGACGAGGAGCTCCGAGGCAAACACCTGGTTGGGCAGCCGCACGGTCTTGTCAAATGCGAGCTCACGCGGAACGACCCCACAGGCTGAATCGCATTTGAGCACGCTCGTCGTGAGCTCCCACAGCCTGGCCGCGTACTCCGAATCCGTGCGGAAGTCGATGTAGAGGTTGTCCCTGAACTGAGCTGCGGGACGGGCACCTTCCCGGAGGATCCCGATCAGCCTGATGTCTCGCTGGACAAGGCCGGCCCTGTCCAAGCCGCTCACGGGGTGCTCGTGCGCGCGGTGATGCGGGTCCCCGCGCCGCTCGCCGCGATTTTCGCCGCCGCCGGCGCCTTGGCGTTGCCTCCAACCGGCGATCAGCATCTCCAGCTGAACAGAACCTCCCCTGCCGATCGCCGCCTCGACGGCCGCGACAGATTCGGTCGTCATCACGAACAACACGACATCGGCATCGAGTGTCCCCGAGAACATATAGTCGACCAGCGAATCCGCCGGCTTCAACTCCCATCGATCCAGCCGAACCTGCACGCGGTAACTCTCGAGGTCGCGCGCGAGCTGCTCCACCCACCGCCAGTGGGCGTCGCCTTCCCACTTGTACGAGATGAAGACTGTTGGAGAATTGCACGGTTGCATGGGGTCCTCCTCCCGAAAGAGCGCCACCGCCGATCGAATTCAGCCTGCCGGCGGCAGCGCGCGCGCAATGATCAACTGCGGATATTCGGGGCCCGGTCTCTCCCGTCGACCTCAAACGCAATTAGCCGCGACCGGACCCAAGGCGCAAGCAAACACTCGTCGGAGCCGATCAGGCCGACGGGGGATTTACTTGACGTGGGGCAGAGCAATGGAAAACACTTATACGACGCAGAACGGCACGCAGCGTCCTACCCGTGCGGCCTACGACCGTCACCGGCGAGCCTGAGGGGCGCCGATGAAGGCGGGCGTGGCGGTGGTGGACGTGCTGGCGGGCCACAACGCGGCGGTCGCCGTGCTGGCCAGGCGTCGCTGACCCGCGAGCTCTCGCCGATGACGGCGCTGCGCATCCGGCGCGAGTGGGAGAAGCTGAAGGCCGAGGCGGGCGAAGGCGACGAGCTCTGGGCCTTCGGCAACCCCTCGAACACCTGGAAGAAGCTGGGGAAGCACACCGGCCACGCCATCGTGCGCAACGGCAAGATCGTCAAGAGCGTCACCGTCACCAGCAGCGACTGAAAAGACACGTCTCACGCGGAGACGCAGAGGCGCAGGGAGAAAGCCGCGGCTTCTCCCTGCGCCTCTCTGCGTCTCTGCGTGAGACGTCTGTCGCCGTCCGGCCGCATCCTTGCGAACTCCGCCGCCCGACGACCGATCCCTTCCGCCGCGGCGAGCGCACCGATGATCTGCATCCTGCACGGCTACCTGCTCGAAGGCTCCGGGAGCAACCTGTGGACGCGCTCGGTGGTCGAGTCGCTCTGCCGCCAGGGCGAGACCGTGCACCTGATGGCGCAGGAGAACCATCCCGAGCGCTACCCCTTCATCGCCGAGGCCCGGCGCTACCTTCCGGACGGGGCGGCGGAGACCTTCTACCGGCGCGAGGGCGGCGCGGAGGGCGGCTGCTGCGTGCTGCACAAGCCGGCGCTGGGCGACACGCTCCCGGTGTACGTGTGGGACAGGTACGAGGAGTTCTCCAACGTCGTCCCCATGGTGGACCTCCCCGACGCCGCCATCGACGACTACCTGGAGCGCAACGTGGCCGCGCTGCTGCGGATCGTGCGCGAGAACGACGTCACCGCCATCCACGCCAACCACGCGGTGCTGATGTCGGTGGTGGCGCAGCGGGTGAGCGCGGCGACCGGCATCCCCTTCACCATCATGCCGCACGGCAGCGCGCTGGAGTACGCGGTCAAGCGCGACCCGCGCTTCCTGCGCCTGGCGACGGGCGCCTTCGCCGCCGCCGGGCGCATCTTCGTGCACGGGGACGAGATGCGCGCCCGGGTGCACGCGGTGTTCACCGGAGTGCCGGGGCTCGACGCGAAGCTGCGCGACCTGCACCTGGGGGTGGACACCCGCCAGTTCGAGCCGGTGGCGCGCGAGGGCCGCCGCGGCCGCATCGCCGAGCTGCGCGCGGCGCTGGCCGGCCTCCCGCGCGGCCGCACGCCGGAGCAGACGCGGGCGATGCTCGGCCGCCTGCGCGGCGACCTGGACGGCGCGGGGCTGGAAGAGGCGCTCGCCGCCGCCCGGGGCTTCGAGACGAAGGCCCCCGACGCCGACCTGGAGGCGCGGCTGGACGCGGTGGAGTGGGAGCGCGACCCCACGCTCCTCTACGTCGGGCGGCTGATCTCGGCCAAGGGGGTGCAGGAGGTGGTCGCCGCGCTCCCGCTGCTGCTGGAGCGCGCGCCGGGACTGCGGCTGCTGGTGGTGGGCCACGGGCCGCTGCGCGAGCCGCTGGAGGCCCTGCTCTGGGCGCTGGAGCACGGCGAGCGGGCGCTGGTGGAGCGCATCGTGGCGACGGGGCGGGCGCTGGAAGGCGACCCCGAGGGCGAGGGCGGCGGAGAGGAGCTGACCAAGGTGGCGCGCTTCCTGGCGCAGCTCCGCAAGCGCGGCGAGCTGGACGCGTACTTCGCCGCGGCGCGCGCGCACCTGCGGCCGGAGCGGGTGGTGTTCACGGGCTACCTCACGCACCGCGAGCTGCGCCACCTCTTCCCCTGCTGCGACGTGGCGGTGTTCCCCTCGGTGGTGAAGGAGGCGGGGCCGCTGGTGTTCCTGGAGGCGCTCGCCTCGGGCGCCTACCCGCTGGGAACCTACTTCGGGGGGATGAAGGCGAGCATCGACTCCGTGGCCGCGGCGCTCCCTCCCGGCGACGCCGAGCCGATGAAGCTCGACCCCGACCCCGAGCGCACCGTCGCCGACATCGTCCGCAACGTCCCCGTCGCCCTGGCCATCGGCGACCGCGGCAAGGACGCCCTGCGCCGCGTCGCCCGGGAGCACTACGACTGGGCCAGCGTCACCCGCACCTTTGCCGGCGAGCTGCGGCGGCTGGCTGCGTAGCGACCGCTACAAACCCGACGATTGAAAGTGATTGAAAGTAATTGAAAGTGATTGGAAGTAATTGAAAGTGATTGGAAGTAATTGAAAGTAATTGAAAATGCTGCAGTTAACTGACTTTGAAAGTGATTGGGAGTAATGGAGGTCGTTCAGACTTTCAATCCGTTATTCGAGCCAGGCTCCATCGTGCCGTCCGTGCTCTACCTTCCAGTTGCACCAGTCCGAGACTGCGCAGGGCCTGAAGATTTTCCTGGACGACGAAGCGGGGCGCATTCGATTGAAGGCGCTGTTCGATCTCCGCAAGGCGGACTCGCCCGCTGTGAGAAAGAATCCCCAGCAACTCTCGCTGTAACTGCGAAATCTCCTGACTGACGCGGCTGGGGGGAATGTACCCCAGGGGAAAGAAGCGAACCACGACCTCTCCACCACGCTCCTCGAATTCGGGCTCCAACAATCCTGCTTGTTCCGTCAGCTCCAGGATCCTGAGCGTGCCTCGTCCCCAATGCTCGACGAGCCCGCGGCGGAAGAACACGCTGGCAATCAGCGGATTCCACGGCTGCGAGGTGTGCGGACGCTTCAGATCGGGCGGAGTGAGCCCGAACGGCAGGTGGCCCACGCTCGTGATTTCGAGCCGATCGTCGTAGATCCCGATTCCAACCGAGCCACCGGGCAGCGCATAGTCACGGTGACACAGCGCGTTTACCAGTGCCTCACGGAGCGCGACCGGCGGGTAGAGCGGATCGTCCCTGCGTTCCAGGGCGCCAGGGACCACCCGGCCGCCGATCGGGAGATGATCGCGCATGAACCGTTGCGCACGCTGCAAGAGCTCGAATGCGTTCCCGACCTCCTGTCGATTGTCGATGAACTCCGTTTTGTCCGTACCCCTGAAGCGCGCCATCCGCAGCAGGCACTGCGGGTAATACGGGAGCAGGTGGTCCGGCTTCGCGAACAGCACCACCACCGGTGCGCGGGCTGTGCGCCTTCGATCAGGAGCCTGCGATAGCGCTCCTGTGGCATGACCACGGTCGCGGAGCCTTCCCGGATGTAAGGCCGGCCGTCGTATGTGAACGGACCACCGACGTGGCCCGGGACCGATACCACGATCACCTCTCGGCCGCCGCCGACGGGCACACGATCCGGCGTCAACACCGGCAGCGGCTCGATCTTCCGAATCTCGCGGGCGACGTCGTCGACGGTCGCGGTGGTGACCGTCATCCCGCGAATCGCACCGCTGTCGGTCACGCCGAAGAACACGAAGCCGCCGGCACCGTTCAGCATCGCGCAGATGGTCTTCGCGCCGTCGGTGCGCTGCCCGGTGGTAGCCTTGAACTCGACGTGGGCCGATTCACCACCGGATACGACCGCTTCGAGCTCGGCAGGCGTCATCGCTCGAGAGATGGAGGAGGGGTGGGAAATTTCGCGGAGCAAATGGTACACTCCGCACGCCTCCCGCGCCACGTTCATGAACACGCCGGCGCCCCGGCGGGCATCGAGCCGCCGGGGCGCCGTGGTGTTCGAACCGATCGGGGTCTCAGTAGATGTAGACCGGCGTGCCGACCTTGACCTCGTGGTAGAGCTGCTCCAGCGGCTCGTCGTCCAGGCGGATGCAGCCGTGCGTGGCCGGGAAGCCGATCGCCAGCGGGTCGTTGGTGCCGTGGATCATGATCCCGTCGCCGGTGTCGAGCTTGAAGTGGCCCAGCACCTCGGGGACCTTCCGGTTCTCCGTGCCGAACGGCGGGATGTAGAGGGTCCCGTCGAAGAACAGCGACTGCTCCCGCGGGATCGGCGTGAACTCGCCCCCCGCCAGGTAGCCGATCCACTCGCCGCGGCGCACCACGCGGCGCCCGTCGTCGAGCGTCAGCCCGCCCTCGGGGAAGGGGCGCACCCGCTGCGCCAGCGAGTAGAAGTGCCAGTCGGGCGGGTTCCAGAGCGGCTCCTCTTCCATCAGCAGCACGTGGCGCGGCCCGCGCGGGGTGGAGAAGTCGTACGTCCGCCCGGAGCGCGAGACGATGGCGCCCATCCCCACGCCGGCGCGGGTGGAGAGAATCGTGTCGCCGTCCTCGATCAGCCAGAGGTGCCGGTCATAGATCGAGATCACGATCTTGCGCCCGGTGATCGCGTCGGCGGCGCGGCGGTGGCGGTTCCAGACCAGGGAGTCGGCGTGGTCCTTCGGCTTGCGCGGCGCGGGGTCGGGGTTCTCGATCCCCATCTGGCGCAGCCGGTCCACGATCAGCTCCTCGCGCGAGACCAGCCCGCGCGGAGGGCTGTCGGCGGAGCCGTTGACGCCGCCCGTGTCCGCGCGCACGGCCAGGAGCTCCTGGGCGCGGAGGGGGGTGGCGAGTCCGAGCGCCAGCAGCACGGCCAGCGCCCAGCGGAGGTGTCGCATTCGGTCCATCGTTCTTGCGGTTGCCGCGGGTTCGGTGCGCTCGGGTGGAGCCCGGCACCGTCCTGCGAGAATCGTGCACCTTTTCGAAATCTGTATACGCGCGCGCGATCAGGGAAGGTTCAACGCGGTCCGGCGGATCGCGCGGACGGGCGGACCTACGTTAGCTGGACGCAGAGGCGCAGAGGAAAAGAGAGGAAAAAGAGAGAAAACGCTCCATGTTCTTCTCTCGGTTCCTCTGCGTCTCTGCGTCCAGCTAACGTGGCCTTCCTACCCCTCGACCAGCCAGGCGAGGTGGCCGATCTCCGGCGCGATCAGCTTCTCCCACGCCAGGCGGACGGCGGCGGGGGAGCCGGGCATGGAGAAGACCACGCGGCCCCGGTAGACGCCCGCCGTCGCGCGGGAAAGCATCGCCGCGGCGCCCACCTGATCCCAGCTGAGCATCCGGAAGAGCTCGCCGAAGCCGGGGAGCGGCTTCTCGATCATCCGCGAGAGCACGTCGAAGGTGGTGTCGCGCGGCGCGATCCCCGTTCCCCCGTTGAAGAGGACGAGGCGCGCCGGGCCCGCCGCCATCTCCTCCAGCGCCGCGGCGACCTCGGCCGGCTCGTCGCGGATCAGGCGGTACCCCCCCTCGGCGTGCCCCGCGGCGGCGATCGCCTCGCGCAGCCAGCGCCCGTTGGTGTCCGTCTCCTCCGTGCGCGAGTCGCTCACGGTGACGACGGCGATGGGGACGGGGCCGCGGCCTTCCTCGGCCAGCCGGTGGTGGCGCTCGCTGCTCTCGCTCGTCATCGGGTTCGACCGGTCGGGGTGATGGGCATTCGCACTCCGCGGCGTCTTGCGGACGCGGGCTTGCGCGCGCCCGCCCGCGTCAAAGGTTTGTATACCGTCCGCGGCACATCCGCCGAACTCTTTCGCCCCCGACCGTCTCCCGCAAGAGGAACCACATGCACGGGATCATCTTCGCCGAGCTCAGGAAGTACGTGCAGGCCCGCCATGGCGACGACACCTGGAAGGCGCTGCTGCAGCGGGCCGGGCTGGGGCGCACGCTCTACCTCTCCGTCGGCGAATACCCGGACGCGGAGGTGGTGGCCATCGTGGGGGCGGCCTCCGAGGCCACCGGGGTGCCGGCGGGCGAGATCCTGGAGGACTTCGGCCATTTCATCGCCCCCGACCTGATGGGGATGTACCGCTCGCTGGTGAGGCCGGAGTGGCGCACCCTGGAGTTCCTGGAGAACACCGAGGAGACCATCCACCGCGTGGTGCGGATGAAGGACGCGGCCGCGCGCCCGCCCGAGATCCACTGCGAGCGCGTGTCGGAAAACGAGGTGGTGATCCGCTACACCTCCGGGCGGCGCATGTGCGCGGTGGCGCGGGGGATCGCCCGCGGCGTGGCCGACCATTACGGCGAGCGCGCCGAGATCGCCGAGCCGAGCTGCATGCTGCGCGGCGACCCCGCGTGCCTGATCCACGTGCGGCTCGCCTGAGATCCACACGGGCCCCGAAGCCCGTACCAGCAATCACGCGGAGGCGCAGAGACGCGGAGGAGCCACGGCGGCTCTCCTGCGTCTCCGCGTCTCTGTGTAAGACCGATCTTTTTCCCCGCTTTGCGCGCCGCTAGATTGCTGTGCCGACCCTCTCACCGTGCCGCCCCATGAACTCGTTCTTCCGGGACGCCGCAAGGGCGCTCGCCGGCTTCGCCCTGCTGGCGCTGGTGCTCTCCACCGTCACCGCGCTGCTGGGCACGGGCGGAAGCGGCCAGGCGGTGTCGGTGCTCGCCTACGCCGCCATCGCCTACATCTACGTCATGGTGGGGTGGTGGGCGTACCAGCGCTCCAGCCACGTGGCGGCCGGCCCCGCCTTCCTCATCCACGCCTCCACCTGGGCGCTCCTCCTCCCCGAGGTGGCGCGCTGGAACGCCGCCGGCCCGCAGCCGGCCGCCTGGTACGCGGTCTACGCGCTCGGCGCCTTCCTGAACGGCGTTTCGCTCCTCCACTTCGCCGCGGCGCTCGCCTTCCCGCGCGCCGTGCACCGCTGGCTGGGCGCCTTCGCCGCGGCGTACGGAGTCGCGCTGCTGCTCGCCGCCGCCGCCGTGGCCGCGGCCTTCGGCGGCGCGGAGCCGGCCGCGCGCTTCCTGGACGTCGGCATCCGCAAGCACGGGCTCGACTTCATCGCCTTCTGGGGCTCGCTGGCGCTGCTGGCGGCGGGGCTCGCGCGCACGCGGGTGCCGCGCGTCCGGCGGCAGCTCGGCTGGGCGATGGGCGCCGTCGCGCTCGGCCTGGGACCCGGGTGGCTGCGCAGCGCCCCGGGGCTGCACCAGGTGCTCACGTCGCAGGCGCTCCCCGGGCTCACGGTCGACGCGCTCTTCTGGGTGCTGATGCCGCTGGGGATGGCGTACGCCATCGTCCGCTACAACCTCTTCGACGAGGGGCGGCTGCGCGCGCGGGCGCAGGAGGTGTCGCTGGCGCTGCTGCGCTCGGGGAACGTGGACGAGGTCGCCCGCGCCGCCACCGACGCGCTGCACCAGGACTTCGACCTGGCCGGCGCCTCGGTGTGGACGCTGGACGACGCCGGCATCCCCGCGCGCGTGGGCGGCGACGCGGAGGCGGGCGACACGGCGGCGGTCGAGCGGGTGCTGAAGGGCGGCGAGGCCGCGACTCCACCTTCCGCGCTCGCCTACCCGCTCCGCTACCGCGGCGGGGTGGAGGCGGTGCTCTGGCTGGAGCGCGCCTTCGGCGAGCCCTTCGAGGAGGGGCACCACAGCTACCTGGCGATGGTGGAGCCGCAGCTCGCGCTGGCGCTGCACCTGCGCCGGGTGGACGAGCGGGTGCGCGTGGCCGCCGAGGAGCTCACCGCCCTCGCCCGCGAGGTCGACGAGGTCGCCGCCGACCTGCGGGTGACCGGCGAGAGCGTGACCGCCGCGGTGCAGGAGGTGAGCCTGGGCTCCACCCGGCAGACCGAGGACTTCCGCCGCATCGCCGACGCCATCGCGGGGCTGCGCGCGGCGAGCAAGGAGATCGCCACGCGCCTCGCCAGCGCCGATCGCTTCGGCGGGGAGACGCTGGAGCGCTCGGAGCAGGCGGGGAGCGACGTGGAGATGCTGGTGGCGCGGGTGAAGGAGGGGGCCCAGCGCCTCTCCGCCGTCGCGGGCGACGTCACCTCGCTGCGGGAGCGGAGCGGCGAGATCGGCTCCATCTCCGACGCCATCCGCGAGGTGGCCGAGCAGACCAACCTGCTGGCGCTGAACGCGGCCATCGAGGCCGCGCGCGCCGGCGAGCACGGCCGCGGCTTCGCGGTGGTGGCCGACGAGGTGCGCAAGCTGGCCGAGACCAGCCAGGGCAGCGCCGAGCGCATCGGCGTGCTGGTGGAGAAGGTGCTGGGGCAGATCGCCGGCGTGGCCGAGGCGGTGGGCGGCACCCGCGCCGCCATCGTGGAGGGGGCGGAGGGCGCCGACCGGGCCGCGGGGGCGCTGCGCGAGAGCATCACCCAGGTGGCGCGGCTGCGCGCCGAGATCGCCGAGGTGGCGCACCTCACCGCCGGCGCGCAGGAGCAGAACGAGACCATCGCCGGCGCCGTCACCCGCGCGACCGACATCAGCGAGGCGAACGCGGCCGTGGCCGAGGAGACCGCCGCCGCCACCGCCCAGCAGCTCTCCTCGCTCGAGGGGGTGGCCGCCAGCGTCAAGGAGCTCTCCAGCCTGGGCGGGAAGATGTTCGAGCTGCTCAAGGGCGGCGCGCAGGAGCCGCCCGCGCCCGCGCCGCCCGCGGCGGACGCGGGGGCGCAGCCGGTGGTGCGCTTCCGCGGGATCCGCCCGGGCGCGCCGGCGTGAGCGACCCCGGCGGGCCTCCGCCGCGCGGGGCCGGCGGAGTCGACTGGAGGCGGATCGCCCTGGCCGCCGCGGTGGCCGCCGCACTCGCCGCCTTCTTCCTGCTGGGCGGGCCGCGCTGGCTGAGCCTGGAGACGCTGCAGTCCAACCGCGAGCGGCTGCTGGACTTCACCGGGCGCCACTTCGCCGCGGTGCTGGCCGGCGCGGTGGTGGTCTACGCCGCCGCGACGGCGCTCAGCTTTCCCGGCGCGGTGGTGCTCACGCTGGCGGCGGGGTTCCTCTTCGGGCCGTGGGTGGGGACGGCGGTGGTGGTGGCCGGCGCCACGGTGGGGGCCACGCTGGCCTTCCTGGGCGCCCGCTACCTCTTCGCGGAGTCCGCGCGGCGGCGGATGGGTCCCCGGCTGCGGAAGCTCGCCGCGGGCTTCGAGGAAGACGGCTTCAGCTACATGCTCTTCCTGCGGCTGGTGCCCCTCTTCCCCTTCTGGCTGGTGAACCTGGCGCCGGCGTTCACCTCGCTGGGCACGCGCACCTACGTGCTCGCCACGGCGCTCGGCATCGTGCCGGGGAGCTTCGTCTACTGCTACCTGGGCGCGCGGCTCTCCACGCTGCGCTCGCCCTCGGACGTGTACCGCGATCCGCGCTGGCTGGTGGCGCTGGGGCTGCTCGCCGCCCTCTCGCTGGTCCCGGTCGCCTGGAAGAAGTTCCGCCACCACCCCGAATCCGGAGCCGCCGCATGAACGACGACGCACTCGATCGCAGACCCGCCGCGGGGCCCGGGCGGGCGCTGGCCCTGCTGGCGCTGGCGCTCGGCGCCCTGGCCCTCCTGCTCATCGTGATCGGGGGCCCGGGGACGCGCTTCGGCTGGTGGGACTTCCGCACCGGCTTCGGGCTGATGAAGTACGGCGCGTGGCTGGGGATCGCGGCCGCCGTGGCGGGGCTGGTCGCCCTGCTGGTGCTGACCGTGCTGGGCGCGCGCCAGCGCCGCGGCACGGCGCGGGGCTCCGTCGCCCTGGCCACGCTGGGGCTGGTGCTGGGCGGCATCGCCGTCTACCTCCCCTGGAGCTTCCTCCAGCACGCGCGGAGCGTTCCCCCCATCCACGACATCACCACCGACTTCGTGAACCCGCCGGAGATCACGGCTTCGCGGGCCATGCGCGACACGACCCACGGGATGAACTCCTGGGTGTACGAGGGCGATTCCATCGCCCGGCAGCAGCGGCGCGCCTACCCCGACATCAAGCCGGTGATGCTGGCGCTCCCGCCGGACGACGCCTACCGGGCCGCGCTGCGCGCCGTGCGCGACCTGGGGTGGCAGATCCTGCTGGAGGACCACGCCGGGCGGCGCATCGAGGCCGTGGACGTGACGAAGTGGTACGGCTTCAAGGACGACGTCGCCATCCGCGTGACCCCCGCCTCGGGGATCTCGCGCGTGGACGTGCGCTCCGTGAGCCGCATCGGCGGGAGCGACGTGGGCGCGAACGCCGCCCGCATCCGCCGCTACGTGGCGAAGCTGAAGGAGAGCAACCGCGACAAGGTGGCGGAGGAGCAGTAGGGCGGCGGCGCCCTCCCCCTGCGCCTGAGCGCGCAACCCCCTCCCGTACCGGGCGTACCGGGAGGGGGGCGGGGCCGGTCGAGGCCTGCGGGCTGTTCCGCGTCGACAGGCGTGGTGGGGCCGGTTGACGAGCCCTCCACGGTGTCATCCTGAGGCCCTGACCCGAAGCGGCCGTGGCATGCGACGGGGGCCGCAGGGCCGAAGGATCTGGCCGCGGCCACCACGAGGCTCGCCGCGGAAGCCGCGCCACCGCCGGGGCGGCGACTGAATCAACCGAAGGAAGCGGGAGACGGATGCACACGCACTACTACGATGCCCACGACCTGCCGCGCTTCGGCGAGATCGGCAAGGACGCGCCGGGCCTCTCCGAGAAGTTCTTCGCCTGGTACGACGCCGTCTTCGCCGAGGGCGCGCTCACCGAGCGCGAGAAGAGCCTGATCGCGCTCGCGGTCGCGCACGCGGTGCAGTGCCCGTACTGCATCGACGCGTACGCGCAGGACTGCCTGCGGAAGGGCTCCGACCTGGAGCAGATGACCGAGGCCGTCCACGTGGCCGCCGCCATCCGCGGGGGGGCGTCGCTGGTGCACGGGATCCAGATGCGCAACCACGCCGAGCGGCTGGGGATGTAACGATGTCGACTGCCGCGCCCTCCGCCCACCGGGTGCTCCCCACCCTGCAGAAGCGCCACGCCCCGCTGGCCGCGGCGGCGGAGCAGCGCGCGGTGCTCTCGCGCGTCCCCCTGCGGCGAAGCTTCGCGGAGGCGCTGGAGGGGGCCGGGCTCTACCCGCTGCGCGCCACGGGGATCGAGATCCTGCAGCTCAACGTCGGCCGGAAGTGCAACCAGACCTGCCGCCACTGCCACGTGGACGCGGGCCCCGACCGCACCGAGATGATGCCCGACGCGGTGGTCGACCGCTGCCTCGAGGTGATCGAATCGACCGACATCCCCACCGTCGACATCACCGGCGGCGCGCCGGAGCTGCACGGCCGCTGGCGGGAGATCGTCACGCGCGCGCGGGCCGCGGGGAAGCAGGTGATGGACCGCTGCAACCTGACCATCACCCTGCTGCCGAACTACGCGTACCTCCCGGGGTTCTTCGCCGACCACGGGGTGCACGTGGTGGCGTCGCTCCCGCACTACCGGCAGAAGGGGACGGACACGCAGCGCGGCGATGGCGTGTTCGAGGAGTCGGTGACGGCGCTGCGGCGGCTGAACGCGCTGGGCTACGGGAAGCCGGGGACGGGGCTGGTGCTGGACCTGGTGACGAACCCGGTGGGGACCTTCCTGCCGGGGAGCCAGAAGGCGCTGGAGGCGGAGTGGAAGCGCCAGCTCCTGCGGCTGTACGGAATCGAGTTCAACGCGCTGTACACCATCACCAACATGCCCATCTCGCGCTTCCTGGAGTTCCTGGAGGAGACGGGGCAGCTCGGCGAGTACCTGGAGCGGCTGGCGGCCGCCTTCAACCCCGCCGCCGCCGCGGGGGTGATGTGCCGCAACACGCTGTCGGTGGGGTGGGACGGCACCCTCTACGACTGCGACTTCAACCAGATGCTGGAGCTCCCGGTGAACCCGCGGGTGCCGCACACCATCTTCGACTTCGACCCGGAGGTGCTGGCGCGGCGCGAGATCGTGCTCGGCCCCCACTGCTTCGGCTGCACCGCCGGCGCCGGCTCCAGCTGCGGCGGCGCTACGGCAGGATAGGGCGAGCGCGATTGCTCCCGGGGAAACACGGAGACATATTCCGGCGTAGTTCTCATGGCGCACGCCGACGAGGACCACCTGCATGAAGTGAGACCGAGATGCCGCTGGCGCAACCCGAACGCGAACCCCGCCACCACGCAGCCTCGAGCGCACTGCTGCTCTGGAGCATCGCGACGGTCGTGCTGATTACGCCGTCACTGGGGCTGGCGCTGGTGGGGCTTCGGGGCGTCACGCTGCTGGCTGCGGCCACCGTGGCCGCAGGAGTCGGATTCGGGATACTCTATCTCAAGTATTCCGAAGTTTTCCTGCAGTGGCTCGAAGGACGAATCCAGGTCCAGGCCACGCTCACGGACCTGGAGCGTCGTGCGAAGCTCCTGGAAACTGCCATCGGAGGGTTCGAAAAGCCCATTCCGGAAGAGGGGGATTGACCAGGGACTATCCAATGCATGGCGACGACCCTGGAGAAAAGCCTCTCGCCTCGGAACTCCAGGAAATTATCAAGGAACTGACAGACCTCCGGAACCAGTCTCGCATCTCCCGATGGGACCTCGGGATGTGGGGTACTGTCCGGAGGGTTTGGCATTGCGGGCATCGTTCTGGCTCCTCCGACGGGCGGACTGTCGCTCCTCCTCACCACCGCATCCTTTCTGCTCACCCCGCTGGACATGGCCAAGAAGATTCGCGAATCGGCCGGTGATCAGCAGGTGAAAGCCCGAGCAGCAGCACTCGAGCAGCGTATTGAGGATCTGTACGCGAAGCTCCGCGGAATCGACGAACGGTAGACCCGCCACTCGCTTCTCTCCACATGCTGGTCTACCTCACCTGATCCCCACCATCTCCTCGCTCACCTCCCACAGGCGGCGGGCGGCTGCGTCGTCCATGGCCTGGGGTGCGGGGGGGACGGGGCGGGAGTCGATGAAGTACTCGCCGGTGAACGCGGCGGCGGCGGGGTCGGCGGCGAGGTAGACGGCGGTGGCGGCGCCCTGCTCGGGGGTGCGCATGAAGCGGCTGACCAGGCGGAGCGGAGGAAAGCCGCCCAGCAGCAGCTCCGTGGCGACCACGCCCGGGTGCATCGCGTTCGCCGTCACGCCGGAGTCAGCGGCACGGCGCGCCAGCTCGCGGGTGAAGAGGACGTTGGCGAGCTTGGTGTTGCAGTACTGCCGCAGGCCGCGGTAGCGACCGCGCTTCATCTGCAGGTCGTCCCAGCGCAGGACGGCCAACCGGTGCGCGTTGGAGCTCATGGCGACCACGCGCGCGGGGCGGCCGGCGGTGAGGCCCGGCATCAGCAGGTGGGTGAGCAGGAAGGGCGCGAGGTGGTTCACCGCCCACTGCAGCTCGATCCCGTCCTCCGTCTCCTTCCGCCGCGCGGTGTAGGCGCCGGCGTTGTTCACCAGCACGTGCACCGCGCCGAATGCCGCCAGGACCTCCGCCGCCGCGCGCCGCACGTCCGCCTGCCGCGAGAGGTCCGCCAGCACCAGGTGCAGGTCGCGGCTCCCGGTCGCGCGGGCGATCTCGTCGCGCGCCGCCTCGCCGCGCTCGCGGCTGCGGACGACCAGCGCGACGGTGGCGCCGCGCCGCGCCAGCCCCGCGGCCGCCGCCTTGCCGATCCCCCCGCTCGCGCCCGTGACCACGCAGACGCGTCCCGCCATCTCGCCGGCCGACAGGGGCTCGGCCGTCAATCCGTCGCCTCCTCGGCCTCTTCGCCGTGCTCCACGATGTCGCCGTCGGTGAAGAGGATGCCGCGCAGCGTCTCGCGCCACACCGGCTTCTTGCGCAGGAGGAACTCCAGGTCCATCCCGAAGTGCTTGAACTCCTCCTTCTGGGCGTTGCGCATGATGGCGCGCGCCTGCTTGTCCTTCTCCACCGCCATCCGCTGCTCGTACCAGTCGATCGCCTCGGCCTCCTCGATCAGCGAGAGGATCATCCGCGCGAAGGTGCGTACCTCGTCCGGCAGCTCGCCGGGCGGCTCGTGATACTGGTCGAATCCCATCCCCGTCCTCCCCGTGAAGTGTGTGCTCCGGCCCCGCGCAATTCGCCGGCCGCGGCAACGGAAATCTCACGCAAAAACGCGGAGAACGCATAGAGACCGCTGCCCGAGTCCGCTACCTTGCATCGCGCGGGCGCTCCCGAAACGGGAATCGTTGCTCCGGCGAGGAAACGACCCTAACCTGGGACGGTTCAGGCGGGAATCCGGAAAGAGAGACCGTGATTCCGGAACGCTGTCGCGGGCCTGGCCATCGATCCTTCGGTCGCCGCCAGGCTGTTTCTCCACCCCTGCTTCATGCAGCGGCGACGCTCGGGATGACAGCGTTTTGCTCGTGTTCGGGGCAAACGGTCTTTTGCCGGATTCGGCACTATCCGACGAAAAAGTGAACCCCCACCATCCATCACTCACCGCCTCGCCCGGCGCTCGCCACAAGGACGCCCGATGACCGACCGTCTACCCAAGCCACCACGCCACAGGACCGTCCAGGGGAAACGAGCCCTGGAGATCCTCGCCGACGAGCTCGCGAAGAACTACTTCAATACGTCCCTGCCGAGCGACGACGCGGTCGCCAAGCGCAAGATCGCGGGCTACGTCTGCGCTCGCCGCCACCCCCGCGTCGGAGCGATGCCGCGCGGCAGAAACATCCTGGTCGTGGGGGCCGGGGCGAGTGTGGCCGCCTTCGGACCCGCGGAGTGCCCAGCCACCGACAAGGCCACCGAAATCATCCGGGAGAAGCTTTTCGCCGTGCTCGTCAAGAAGCACGGAGACATCTCCCGGGAGTTCATCGAAACACGGCTCGAACAGGAGCATGCGCGTCTCGCGAGCATCTATGGAAATGCGCAGAACGACTTCGAGACCCAGCTCGCCGTGCTCTCCTCGGTGTATTCGCTGGAGGACATCCGCAGCGTGCTGGTCGAAATCTACGGGAACCGTCGATGGCCGCACATCAACTTCGAGATCATCGCGCACCTGCTGAAGCACCGCTTCGTGGACGCGGTGATCAACTTCAACTTCGACGAATTGCTGGACCAGGCGATCACCGAGGAGATCGGGCTGGCGCAGTTCGACTACGTCATCTCCGATGGCCACTGCCGCAAGCTCGACGAGCTCATGGTGGGAGGGCGGCTCAAGGCGCCCCTCTACATCAAGCCACACGGAACCATCAGCCATCCCAGCACGCTGCGCTTCACCAAGCAGGACTATCTCCAGCTCCCGGAGGCGATGCGTGCTTTCATGGACAGGATCGTGCGCGGCTACTCGGCCGAAGAGGAGGTCGAGCCACGGTACCGCACGAACGTCATCTCCATCGGGTTCGCGATGCAAAGCCTGGAGTTCCTCCAGATCCTGCGCTCCGCCGGCAAGTCAGATGCTGAGCTCCAGCCGGATCACGGGTTCGCCGAGGGCACCCCGCGACGTACGGGTGGCGCTCTCCGGCGGGAGGACCGGAGCGACTACGACCGGATCACGCTCTTTCACATCAACACCCATGCATTCAGGGGCGAGCTCCGGAGGATGTGGGAGTTGACCGGGATCCGGAACCAGCACTTCATCGACGTGTCGGAGAAAGGGCTCGACGGCGTGCTGCTCGAGCTGTGGGGCAAGGTGGAACGCCGGTTCACCGAGCTGTACCGGCCGCGTGGGCTCGCCCGCCACAAGATCGTGCACTCGCTGTTCAACTCGACGTCCGGCGAGCCGCCGCACACCAGCCATCGGGTTCCCCCCGCACCGTCCACAACGGGGAAACCGGCGCCCATCGGCGGCGACGAATCGAAGCCGCCAGAGGAGGTTTATTACACGGCCCGGCTGTGCACCGAGATCGTGATCGCCCTGGCCAAGGGGAACGGCCGGATCGACCTGACCGCGGCCGCCGACGGCAGGCTGGGCGAATACTACGAGCGGCTCAGCCTGCTCCAGAAGGAGCGAAATCGGGATTTTTCGCTTCAGGACATCTGCGAGCTCTTCGGCGAGCGGCGCTTCGAGATGGATGGATATGCCGGGAACGTGCTGGTTGCCAGCCATCGATGGGCGGTGGCCGACCCCGCGCATGCGAGCCTCGATTTCGCCACGTGGCTGTACGATGCACTCCAGGAGGCGCTGGCGTCGCTGCGCGAAGCGGCGCTCATCGCGCAGGCGGATACGGGCAGGACCGACAATATCGGGCACCTGGCGGAACTGATCAGATCCGACGTGCAGGCGATCAGCCCCGATTTCCGGCATCGCCGCCTCCTGCTGTTCAGGAAGCCGGAACCCGAGGACATCATCCACACCAACCTCGGCCTCACGATCCGCTTCGTGGAGATGGCGGATACTCTCAAGTGGGACCTGATGCTGGCCATTTCGAACCACGGCAAGGTGATGGAGAAGTACCGGGACCACGCGAAGCAGGTGCCGAAGCTGTCGGAAAAGTGGTTCAGCGTCCTGGTCGCAAAGACGGCGCACGACAAGATCACGGACGAACGGCTGGCGAGGCGTGGGTTCAAGCGGCGCATGCTGGGCCTCACCCGGGAGCGCCCGTTTTTTCGCGGCGACCTCTCCCGGCAGGACCACCACATGATCGTGTTCCTGCAGCGTCAGGAGCAAAAGGGAGAGTGGCGCGTGATGGGAGGGATCCAGTTCGACAAGCCGAGCTGGCAGCGACAGATGAACCCGATCGTCATCGAAGCGCCGCGGAACGGAGATGGACAGCGGGCCGAGTTCGACCTGATCCGCCTGCAGAACTGCTTCTTCGGGTACGTCGACGCCGCCATCCGGCAGGAGGAGAGGGAGCGAGCGGAAGCGCACAGCGCCTCCGAACCGCCGCCGTCCGCGACAATCGAGGTCGAGGCGGACTCGGACTCGGAACTCGCACGAGCGGAGAAGCGAGCGAAGATCCTGCTGGATGGGTGGTGGGATGAGATCGACGCACGGGCGCGCGCGACCCGGCTCCGTGCAATCCGCCGGCTCCGGGAAAGGCGGGACTGACGCAGAAAACGCAGAAAGGCCGCCGCCCTGGCCCCTCTGCGTCTCCGCGTCTCCGCGTCTCCGCGTGAGACGAAAATCCGTCGATGCGTCAGCGCGAGCGGGCCTTGAGCACCCGGAACTGGCGCACGAACTCCTCCGCGTCGCGGCGGGAGAAGCTCTCCATCACCTCGGTGTCGTTCACCTCCACCTCGTCGAACACGCGGTCGCCCTCTTCGGTGGTGATCACCAGGCGCCCGCCGCGGTAGTCCACGCTGCGCACGTCGTCGATGGGGATCTCCAGGCTGCGCCGCAGCACCCCGCGCACGCTGCTCTTCACCACGCTGGCGACCAGCCGGCCGATGAAGCCCCCGTCGCCGTCGTTGTCGTCGTCCTCGTCCATCTCGTCGCCGATGCGGCCGAGCGCGCGCTCGGTGAGCTGCAGGGCGAGCACGCGGCGGGTCAGCAGCAGCGAGGCGACGTCGTCCGTCGTGGTCACCGCGAAGCGGGCGTCGCGCAGGTCGTGGCGCGGGCCGGGACGCGCCGGCGAGCGGTCGTGGTCGCCGTCGTCGATCTCGATGTGGGTGCCGTGGCGCTGGGCGGCCAGCGAGTGGGCCGGGAGCAGCAGGAGCGCGGAGAGCGCCAGCACGGGGAGCTTCATGGGGGGATCTGCTGGAGGTGCGAGGTGGGTGGCTGCTCCGGTCTACGCGGCCTCTCTCCTCCCGGTTTCATCCCCTTCCCGAACGGCCGCGCGCGTGGCCTCGTCGCCGCCGGGACAGGCGCGGTGGCGCAGGATGAGAAAGCGGAGCTCTCCGCCCCGGTACTGCAGCAGCTCCCCGGTTCCCTTCTCCACCCAGTAGACGCTCGTCTCGTCGCCGGACCGCGCTTCCACGCGCCAGGCCTGGCACGTTCCGCCGGTGACGGTGCGGACGCGCTCGCTCCCGTCCACCCGGACCTCCACCGGCTCCACGCCGGCATCCTGCTCGCGCAGCGACTGCCACCGGAACACCCGCCCCTCCGCCAGCGGCAGGGCGGAGAGCACCACGTCCATCGCGTTTCCCAGGAACACGGGGGATGCGAGGCGCGCCGCGATGGGCGTCGTCTTCCCCTCGGCGGTGCGCTCGCCGCGGACGGCGAGACCCTCGAAGGTGAGGCTCCCCCCCTGCTCGCCGTCGCGGTCGCCGAAGGAGAGCGGCGCCAGCGTGGCCGCCGCGAGGGCGAACGAGTCGACCGCGAACTCGTCGCCCACGTGCGACGTCATCCGCTCCACGCGCAGCACCGCGGGCACCCCCGCCGCGGTCGCGCGGGCGGTGCGCAGCTCCAGGTACCCCGCGGAACGCTCGCGCCCGTCGCGCGTCGCCATCATCGCGAAGGTGTCGGTGCGGGCGACGACGCGCGATCCGTCCACCTCCGGGCTTCCCGGGCGGATGTCGGTCGCGCCCCCCTGGGCACGGGCGGCCAGCGGCGCGGCGGCCGCGAGGGTGGCGGAGAGAAGGAGGCGGAGGGTCATCGGCGGCGCTGCTGGGAGGGAGGGAGAGGGATGGCTGGCGGAAGATGCGCGCACCGGCGGACGGGCGGCAACCCTGCCGCCGCCACTCGCAGCCGCCGCGGCCGGCGCGTAGCTTGTCGGCCTTCCGCTCACCGACCTCGCACGATGACCGACGCACCGCCGCGCGCGATCCTGTTCGACCTGGACGGGACGCTGATCGACACCTTCTGGCTCTACGCGGAGAGCTTCCGCCGCGCGCTGAAGCCGTACCTGGGCCGCACCCCGTCGGACGAGGAGATGATGGCGCGCGGGCCCGGCTCGGAGCGCAGCTTTCTCCTCGGCTGGCTCGGCGCCGAGGCGGGCGAGCGCTGCCACGCCGACTTCGGGCGGCACTACGAGGCGCTGCACGGCGCGCTGCACGAGGGGCTCTACGACGGCGTGCGCGAGATGCTGGCCGCGCTCCGCGCCGCCGGCTACCCGCTCGGCGTGGTCACCGGCAAGGGCCGCCACGCCTGGACCGTCACCGAGCGGGAGATGGGGCTCGGCGCGTTCGCCGTGGTGGTGACGGACGACGACGTCTCCGCGCCCAAGCCGGACCCCGAGGGGCTGCTGGCGGCCGCCCGCGCGCTGGGCCTGCCGCCGGGCGAGATCGTCTACGTGGGCGACTCGGAGAGCGACCTGCTGGCCGGGCGGGCGGCGGGGATGCGCACCGCCGCGGTGCTCTGGCCCAAGACCGCCGCGGGCGAGGCGGAACGCTTCGTGAAGAAGGTGGAGCCCCTCGGGCCCGGCTGGGTGTTCGCCCGGCCGGCCGAGGTGACGCGCGCGTTCGCGAGATGGTGCTGAGAGTGACGATGGATGGAGACGTGCAGGCTTCCGCGCCCGCCCCGGCGGAGTGGAAGGACTACGAGATGATCGCCGAGGAGGGGCACACCGCCGTCGGCACCATGAAGGTGCTGGAGGGGGTGGAGAGCCCGCAGCTCGGCAACCGCCGCGACCTGATCGTGTACCTGCCCCCCTCGTACGGGCGCGGCGACCGGCGCTACCCCGTGATCTACATGCACGACGGGCAGAACCTGTTCGACCGCGCCACCAGCTTCGGCGAGGAGTGGGAGGTGGACCAGACGCTGGAGGAGGTGAGCGGCGAGGGGCTGGAGACCATCGTGGTCGGCATCCCCAACACCGAGGCGCGGCTGGACGAGTACAGCCCCTTCCGCGACCGCGGCCACCAGCAGGGCGGCAGGGGCGACGACTACCTGGACTTCATCGTCCAGACGGTGAAGCCGATCATCGACCGCGACTTCCGCACCCGCCCCGAGCGCGAGGCCACGGGGATCGCCGGCTCGTCGATGGGCGGGCTGATCAGCCTCTACGCCTTCTTCCGCCACACCGGGACCTTCGGCTTCGCGGGGGTGATGAGCCCCGCGCTCTGGTTCGGCGGGCGCGGGATCTTCGACTACGTGCGGGGACGGCCGCACGTGCCGGGGCGCATCTACCTCGACATCGGCACCAACGAGGGCCCCGAGGCGCTGAACGACGCGCGGCGGATGAAGGCGCTGCTGGAGGAGAAGGGGTACCGCACGGGGCACGACCTGCTCTTCTTCGTGGAGATGGGCGGCCTCCACAACGAGCGCGCCTGGGCCCGGCGGCTGCACCACAGCCTGCGCTTCCTGCTCGGGGCGCCCCCCCGCCCCACGCCGGCGCGCATCTTCTCGCAGCTGTAACAGAAAAGAAAAGAGGTTCTTTCGATTTAATTGCAGATAGGCTGCTCCGATGCCTGCACAATCTTCCAAACTCTCCCCCCCAGAATGTCATCCTGAGTGTCGCCGCTGGACGTAAGCCGCCTCTGCTACACAGCCGGGCGGCGACCGAAGGACCTGTAGCCGCGGCAGCACCACACCGGGCGGTCGGCAGGGTGATCCGCGGGTCACGGTGCGCTCCGGCCGCCTGGGTCCGAGCGCCGACTCAAGATGCTGTTCAGCACCCGCGCATCCTGGGAGAACTCGGGAGCAAGGTCGGTCGCCTGCCTGCGCAGACCGTAGAAGGAGCGCCCGCGTCGGTGCTCCACGCCGCAATCCCCTCCAGATCCTCGAACAGATCGCGCATCGCCTGATAGGAGGCGTGCGCCGTCGCGCGTCCTAGCGGCACGGAGCCGCCTTTCAGCTTGCCCGCCGGGAAGAGGAAGTAGTCCTCCACCTCGCCTCGCTGGAATGCCGCTTCCGCCTCGGCCAGGTAGCCAGTGGAAAGCACCTCATCCACCAGCGTGCGAAGCTCGGGGTGCAGGTCAACGGTCTCGCCGCGCGCGCACCGCCTGTCCCGCGCGAAGCTCGGCGGCAAGCTCGACCAGTGGACGGAGCCGGGGGTCCGCCTGCGGCAGATCCTTGACAGAATAGACCGATTCAGCGCCGGCGGCCACACCGTCTCTGCTTTCGCGCCGTCGCAGTACCAGACGGCCGGAGTCGCGGCGCATGAATTAGCCGTGCCGCCTCAGCCCCGGCTTACGAAGAGAACACGAGTTCTGTCGGCCCCGCTCAAATTGGAACGCCGCGGTTTGGCGGCCTTCTGCCTTTCGCACGCGGATACGTTCGGCAGGTAGGCAGGTGCGCACGTGGGCCGCCGGAAGCACGTGCACTCCGCTGCCCTTGGATTACTCTATCGTTTCGACATGACGAGGTGCACCACGTCGACTTTGCTGTTGGGCTTGTCGTCCCTCCTCGCCACCCGATAGTAACCCGTCATCGCGTGCTTCAACGTCACCTCGGCCTTAGAAGTCGACTCGTGCACTACAATGTCGACGTCGACTACCCAGTGTCCTCCCCGCCAGATCTGAAATCCACTCCTTAGATTTCTCGAAAACTCAAAGCTTGCTACCGACTGCTCGGTATTTATGAGCAGATCTTCGTCCCCCGTCGAAAAAGATAATTTATTCAGGTCTTCGAGGAAATTCGTTATGCGTATCAGCCTGCCGAGTTGTTCTCTCCAGCGCGCCGCGTACAAGTCGCCGCTCGCGCAACGCGCTTTGCGTATCCCAAACGTGAGATTGTCGTCTTCTGCGACGCTCATCGCGATGCTCACCATTCGTTCCATCGGCATACCCGTTTCGATATCCATATCACATCCCCTTCTTCAAATGTTCGGTTCGTAAGGCAGTACCTGGCTTGACGGCACACCAAGCGAAGCTCTGGTGCCGATCGCCTTCCCGGCATCTCCGGGCCGCGTCAGATGGCATGCGTCACGCAGGCCTGCGCGCAGGAAGCTCCCTCGATGCAGCGCCGACCGGCGCACCTAGTCCCTGCTATTGTTAAATGCGCTCACCTGAACGACGGTGTCATTAAAATCTCTATCGATGTCGCCATCGTCGTTCGCGAAAGCAAACGCCGCGTCCATCAACCCTTCAGATACGGAGATGTCGTTCGCTATCTTCACCTCAGAGGCCAACCACGTCATTCCGCCGTCATTTGAGCTGGAAATCGATACGTTCCATGACCATACGGAGTCAGTCAGTGCAGAGGGCGGCAAAACAAACTCATAGTTGAGGTACTGCTCTCCGTACGCCATCTCCTCCGTCGAAATCCCCACGACGGTGTCATTCGCCAGGCCTAAGCCCGTCACCCCGACCCGCTGCAATCGTTGGCTTGACGTAGTCGCCTGAATGAAGAGCACGATTGTCTGGCCGGACTCAGTCTCTTTCCAGGGAGGTGATAGCGTCAATGTCACTGAATCGTCGGCCATGTCAGTTCCCCTTTTGTGGGACTTGATCACCCACGCAGGCAGCGCGGAGTCTGCACTCTGCACACTTAGTCGCTGCTGTTGTTGAATGCGCTCACCTGGAGGACGGTATCATTGAAGTCTCTGTCCATGTCGGCGGCGTCGTTGGCCAAGGCAAAAACTGAGCACATCAAACCGTCGGGCGGGGAGATGGCGTCGGAGACCCTTACCGCGGATGGCAACCAGGTCTCTCCGTTGTCGTTCGAGCTGGCTATCGCTACCTGCCAATTCCATACGCCACTCTCTAGTGCAGAGGGCGGCAAAATGAACTGATAATTGAGGTACTGCTTCCCGTACGCCATTTCCGGCGACGAAATCCTCTCCACCGGCTGATCAGGCAATCCTATTCCCGTCACTCGTGCGCGTTGCAGTCTCACGCTGGACGTGGTCGCTTGGATAAAGAGCACAATGTTTTGACCGGAGTCGGTCGCGTTCCATGGAGCCGCGAGAGTCAATGTCACTGAATCGTCAAGCATGATTCTCTTTTCGTGTGGACGTTGGTGGGCGCTCGTCGCTTCCATCGCAAGAGCAGCGGTAACTCGTCCCAGAAGTCGCGACGATGTGGCTTTGTCACTGGGTCGTTCGGATGATAGAGTAGGTCAGGGCTCTGGAAATAGCAAGAGAATTATGGAAGGGCTGAAGAGATGCCTCGCGACACGGTCGCAGCCGATCAGTGACGAACGTCCCGGCTGCGCATTCGCGCGGCGGCGATAAGCCGACGGACGATGCCCTCCCACATTGCAATTCCTAAAACGAACGGGCGGCAGTTCGCCGCGCGGAAGCAACACCCGCGCTCGGCGGGGTGCCGCTCGGGATACTGGCGGCTGAAGGGATGCTGTCGCCCCAGACGATGCCTAGCATGGGGCCCCGCGTGCGGGCCTCGGACGCGGAACGCAACCACGTCGACCGGCTCCGCGCGTGCCGGCAGTGAGCGACAGCGAGAGAGAAGCCGCGTTCCTGATCGCCGCCGTGCGCTTGGCAGTCGCGCGCAGCTCTACCCGTGCGGTGGGCAAGGAATCGGGCGTAAGCCACGGCACTATCTCTAACCTCGTTTCCGGAAAAACGCGGCGCCTCTTCGGAACAACGCTCACCAAGCTCCGCGCGTGGTATCTTCGCCAATGGTCCGGCGGCGGGGCCGGGCTCACGCCGGAAGTTGCCGTATAGCTGATGGAAGAACTGGCTTGCAGCGATTGCCCCAGGCGAACGCACAGCCGCCGCGCTAGAGCTGGTGCAGGGGCTGGAGCGCACCTACGCAACCCACGGCGTACCTCTCCCGGCGTGGCTCGGCGCTGTTCGGGACGAATATCAGGGGCTACCGACACACAGTGTCGGGGGGCAGGGGGAGGATCCCACCGCGCGCGCGGCGCGATATCCGTCCTTAGTGGCGTGGCGCGGTCGGAGTTGAGCGCATCGGCGCGGCTAACTGCCTCAACGTAGACGCATGGCGCTGAATAATGGCGATTGCCATGAGGATCATCTCCCCATCTCGCCCGCCGTTCAATTGGCTTCGGTTTGGGCGCGTGAAGCACGCGCGAGTAGGCTAGTTTGTGGGATAGGTGTTGCGGTAAAGTCGGGCATTTCGGCCCGCGAAGTCCGGTAGGGCCTTCCGAAACATCAAGGACTTGCAAGTGTTTCCGGCATCCGGGCTGTTTCTTCGCCGACTCCGTGTGAGACATCAGTTGTTTTTCGGGTTGCATCGCGCCATCGTATCTGCCCCACCGAAAATCCACCTCCTCCGAGAGAACACCATGAGATCGCGCAGCACCCTTGCCCTTGCCGCTGTCGCACTGGCCGTGCTGGCGGCGGCTCCGCTGGCCGCGCAGGCGAACTTCGGCACGGCCGGGAGCACGCCCTTCCAGCTCCGCGGCCAGATCTACTACCTGGACGAAGGCGCGGACCACCTCCCCGACTTCTCGCGGCTCCGCCCCGTCGGCACCATCTCCACCACCGTGCTGAACGTGCCGGCGCAGAGCTTCGAGCAGGGATTTCCCGGGGTGACGGACCGCTTCGAGTGGTTCGCGCTGGACTACCACGGCGCCTTCGCGGTGCCGGCGCCCGGCACCTACCGCTTCCGCCTCTCCTCCGACGACGGATCCAGGCTGATCATCGACGGGCGGCAGGTGATCGACAACGACGGCATCCACGCCGATAACCCGGTCGAGGACTCGGTGCAGCTGGCCGAGGGGGTGCACTCGATCGAGGTGCAGTACTTCCAGGGGCCGCGCGTGGAGGTGGCGCTGGTGCTGGAGATGGCGCTGCCGGGCGGGGAGTACGAGCCGCTGGACTTCGCGCGCTACGGCGCGGCGCGCTTCCGCCAGGAGGGGAAGCGTCTGGAGGCGGAGCTGGGCGGCTCCGTGCTCTTCGACACCAACAGCGCGGAGCTGAAGCCGCAGGCAGTGGCGGCGCTCGAGGAGCTGAAGAGCGCGATGATCGACCCCAACCCGGCCGGCCGCATCACGGTGGAGGGGCACACCGACAACGTGGGCGCCGATGCCGACAACCAGCGGCTCTCCGAGGCGCGCGCGCAGTCGGTGGTGCGCTGGCTCACGCAGCACGGCGTCCCCGCGTCGCGGCTCACCGCGCAGGGCTTCGGGGAGACGCGCCCGGCCTACTCCAACGACACCCCCGCCGACCGCGCGAAGAACCGGCGCATCCAGATCATCATGGAAAATCCCTGAAACTACGTCTCACGCAGAGACACAGAGACGCAGGGAGGGCCGCCGTGCCTCTCTGCGTCTCTGCGTCTCTGCGTGCGATCGCTTCTCTTCAGACGGAGCGCTCACCAGCTACACAGCTCCGGGGGACATGAAGCGTGGCAGGTGTCGAAGTACGCCGTCTCAGGACAGCCCCCCGTGGGAGGCGGGCAGCAACCCGTGTTCGCGGTGGGGTTGCAGCAGTACGTTGGACCGATGCAGACAGGATTCGAGGGTCCCGTCGCGCCGCCCCCACCCCTGCAGTAGTCGACGCTCTCGTAAGGATCGAGATACTGCAGCTGGCCGTGTACCGTTCCGGCCTTTCCGGACGAGTGGAGGACCGAGAACGACTCCACCTCGAGTTCGTCGAGCTCGAGCTTCAGCTTGCGCATGGCGGGATCCTTTCGATGGGTGGGATGGGGAGGGATGTCCGTGGCGCGGGCCAACACGAATCGCATCTACTAACATTATAGTAGATAGTAATCGATGGCCCCGTGGCTGTCAACTAGTTTTTTAGTAGGTGATGAGTCCGGTGAAAAGTGCCTCACCCGGAAGACGCGGAGACGCAGGGAGGGGCACGGCGGCCCTCCCTGCGTCTCTGTGTCTCTGCGTGAGATTGCTGTTACGCGAGCGCGGCCGCGTTGTGGAACTGGTTGGCGGCCGCGATGAAGCCCTCGAAGAGGCGGCGCGTGCCGGCGTGGTCGTCGATCAGCATCTCCGGGTGCCACTGCAGGCCGACCAGGAAGTGGTCCTCGCGCGCCGCCTCCACCGCCTCCACCAGGCCGTCGGGGGCCCAGGCGATGGCCACCAGCCCCTCGCCCAGCTCGCGGAGCCCCTGGTGGTGCATGGAGTTCACCGGCGCCTCCAGCACGCCGAACGCCTGGTGCAGCCGCGACCCCTCGGCGATGCGCACCGGGTGCGCCAGGTGGTCGCGCGCCCAGCCGGCGCCGGGGAAGTAGTCGTGCTTGATGGAGCCGGCGAAGAGCTCGCCGCAGTCCTGCACCAGCGTTCCGCCCGCGGCCACGTTCACCACCTGCATCCCCCGGCAGACGCCCAGGACGGGCTTGAGGTCCTCCATGGCCCAGCGCGCGAAGGCGAGCTCCACGGTGTCGCGGGGCGGGTCGGTGCGCCCGCAGAGGTCGTGGCGGTCGCAGCGGTAGCTCGACGGGTCCATGTCCACCCCGCCGGGGAGGAAGATCCCGTCCAGCCGCTCATAGATGGCCCTGAGCGTCTCGGGGTCGTCGTCGAGCAGCGGCACCATCCAGGGGATCGCGCCCACCGAGGTGCACGCGTGGAAGTACCGCTGGTTCATCACCCACGAGTCCGGGAGGTCGTCCGGGATGCGGTCGATGGACTTCAGGTTCTGCGTGGGGATCCCGATGACCGGGCGCTGGTGCATCCTTCAAACCTCATCCTGGATACGAAAAACGGTCCCCCCTGCGCGAGCAAGAACGGGACCGGCCAACAAGATAGCCGGAAGGTCATGGAGCGGCAACGATCCTGTATACGATCATCCCGGCGCCGGGTTCCCCACCCTTTCGTCACCTTGAGCGGCGGACTGGACGTGTTGATGTTTCACGCGCCGAACCCTATACCTGAGGCAGATTCCCGGGGAGGACCGCGATGACCGTATCCGAGCTGGCCGAGACGCTGGGCGTGGGCGAGGCGGGGATCCGCTCCGAGCTCGACCTGCTCGACGCCGTGTCGCGCGGGCTCCCGACCGTCGCGGTCGACGCGGTGGTGCACAGCGGCATCCTCTCCGCCGACGAGGCCGACCGGCTGGTGATCGGGCGGCGGGTGCTGGCGGCGCGCAGGGCCCGGGCGCAGGACCTCACGCGCGAGGAGTCGGACCGGCTGGTCCGCATCGCCCGGCTCAACGCGGTGTCGCTGGAGCAGTTCGGGAGCGCGGAGAAGGCCGGGCGCTGGCTGCGCAAGCCGAACCGCGCGCTCGACGGGCGGGTGCCGCTGGAGCTGCTGGTGACCGGCGAGGGCGCGCGGATGGTGGAAGAGACCATCATGCGCATGGCGCACGGGCTCTTCATCTGATGCGCGTCTGGCGGGTCGCGCGCGAGGTGTATCCGCTCCTGGACGGCGAGGGCGCGCGCCGCTGGGGCGCGCGCTGGAACTCGCCCGGAACGCCCGTCGTCTACACCGCCTCCACGCCCTCGCTCGCCTCGCTGGAAGCGCTGGTCTACGTGGACCCGGACGACGTCCCCGAGGACCTGGTCCTGGCCTCCATCGACCTCCCCGACGACGCGCCGGTGGAGCGCCTCGCGCGCGACGCCCTCCCCGCCGACTGGCAGGCGCCGCTGCACGAGCGCTGCCGCGCCATCGGCGACGCGTGGGTGGCGTCGAAGCGGAGCCTGGTGCTCGTGGTTCCCTCGGCCGTGGTGCCGGAGGAATCGAACTACCTGCTGAATCCCCTCCACCCCGACATCCGCCGCTGCGAAGCCGTTTCCGCGCGCCGCTTCGCGTTCGACCCGCGGCTCCTGCGCCGCTGAAGCACCCAACTGCAATCTGATCGTTTGGACCGGCTACGCCGCGAGTCCCGCCGCGACGAGCACGGCCAGGGAGAGGAGCATGACCATCGCCAGCTTGCGCAGCAGCCTCTGCGGCACCCAGCGGCGGAGCGTCAGGCCCACGGTCAGCGCCAGCACGCCCTTGGTGACCAGCGCGGCGGTCGCGGCGGCCCAGACCACCCCCGGCGCCTGGTAGCGCACGCTGAGCATCGCGGCGGCGAGCTGCCCCGGGTCTGCCCACTCGATGAAGAACACGGCGGCGAACGACACCAGCACGGGGTGCCCGGACATGCCCCGCGCCTGCGGCGGCGCCTCGCCCCGCTCGCGCGCCTCGAGCCAGATCGCGCCGGCGGCCCCGAGCAGCGAGGCCACCGCGAGCACCCGGATCAGCGCGCCGGGGAGGAGCGCGAGCGTCTCTCCCAGCGCCACGGCGGCCAGCATCTTCAGCCCGAAGGCGGCCGTGATGCCGCACATCACCGCCGCGGCGCCGAAGCGCGTGGCCAGGCCGCCGATGGTGTAGAGGGAGCGGTCCCCGAGCATCTCCGTGAGGAACACCGCCGCGTAGACCACGCCGAACACGGTCAGGAAACCGGTCATCGCGGGAAGTCGAGAAGGGTTCCGGAAGGGATCGGGCGGGTGGGATGGAACGCCGGAGAGCCGGCCAGCGACGCATCAAGGATGCCGTTTCCCAGCGTCTCCGCGGACATCCATATGTCTCTGCACGTCCGCCACTTGCGGCGAGGCGGCGGTCCCCGCTCCCCTCCGGCCGGGCGATGGAGGGACTGGGATGGGGCAATTTCAGGGACACGAATTCCGCGACGGCAGCGCTTCAGGAGCCCGAGGCGGCGCGGTGACGGCCGAGCGCGGCGGAGACGGCGTCGCTCCGGAGCCAGGCAGCCACCCGTGCCTCGTTCGCGGCGGATTCCTCGTCCCAGAACGCGTTCGTGAGCTTGCCGCGGCGGATGCGGCGCGCGTTCAGCAAGTGGAGCGAGAACAGGTTCGCCCCCGCGGCGGGGGTGGGCTCCAGGAGCGGCGCGAGGAGCGGCACCACGTCATCCATCAGCCGACCGAAAGCGCAGACCCAGCCGTCCACCTCGAATGCATCGAGCTCCCGCCGCGCCAGGTCGTCCATCACCACGCGGGCAAAGCGTTCGATGGCCTCCTGCTCGGGCCGGGGCCAGCTCCGCCACTCCCCTCGCTTCGGCTTGTCGAAGACCACCTCGATGTCGGTCCACAGCTCGCCGCGCACCACGAGCTCCACCATCCGCGGCCAGAAATAGCGCAGGTCCTCCACGTTGCCCACCGTGAGCAGCGCCGAAGACGCGTAGCGCCCGAGCTGCTCCTCGCCCAGCTCGCGCAGCGGCGTCTCCGTGAGCGCGCGCAGCTCTTCTTCGGTGGTGCAGCAGGGGCAGCCGTCAACCTCTCGCGGCGCGGGCCTCGCGAAGGCGGCGTACATCTCCTCGATGGCTGCTTCCAGGTCGGGATGCATGATGTCTCGCAAAAACGGAGAGGCCTCGTGAGCCTCTCCGTCGTTCCTCCGCGGCTCCGTGTGAGACGAAATCGTCAGGAGCCCGTCTCCGCGCCGGCATCGGCGAACACGCCCTCCTCCGTCTCGGCGATCAGGTGGTCGACCACGGCGTTCAGGTCGCCGGTGCGCTCGTAGACGGCGAGCTGGCGGTCGGCGCTGGAGCCCTCGTCCATGATGCGGAAGGCGTACTCCACCGCCTCGCGGCTCCCCAGCTCGTCCACCACGTCGTCCAGGAACCACTCCAGCATCTCGCGGATCAGGTCGCGCGCCGGGCACTCCGCCTTCTTCCCGAAGTCGATCAGCTTGCCGTCGAAGCCGTAGCGCACCGCGCGCCACTTGTTCTCCTCGATCAGGTCGTGCGCGTACACGCGGAAGGTCATGTTGTCGCGCCTGAGCTTCCAGAGCTTCAGCACGATGGCCTGCAGCAGCGCCGCCACGCACACCGCCTCGTCCACCCGGGTGCAGACGTCGAGGAAGCGGAACTCCAGCGTGGGGAACTTGTGGTGCGGCCGCACGTCCCAGTAGATCTTGCTCCCGTCGGGGATGCAGCCGGTCTCCACCAGCGTGTTGCTGAGCGACTCGAACTCGCGCCAGTCGCGCAGCACCCGCGGCACGCCGGTGCGCGGGAAGTTGCGGAAGATCACGCTGCGGTAGCTCTTCAGCCCCGTGTTGCGCCCCATCCAGAAAGGCGAGCTGCTGCAGAGGCAGAGGATGTGGGGGAGGAAGTAGCGGGCCACGTTCAGGGCGTCGATCATGAACTCGCGGTCCTCGATCCCCACGTGCACGTGCGTGCCGAAGATCAGGAGCTGCTGCGCCAGGTCCTGCATGTCCTGCTTCACGCCCAGGTAGCGCTCCAGCGGCGTGATCTCCTGCGTCATCCAGCTGCTGAAGGGGTGCGTACCCGCCGCCCCCACCTTCAGCCCCTTCTTCGCGGCCAGCTCCATCACCATGCGCCGCAGGCGGATCAGCTCCGTCTTGACCTCGCCGGGCGACTGGCAGACGGGGCTCCCCACCTCCACGATGCTCTGGTGCAGCTCGGGCTTGATCTCGCCCAGGATCAGGTGGTCGTGGTCCAGGATCTCGGTGATGTACGAGCGCAGCTCGCGCGTCACCGGGTCGATGATCTGGTACTCTTCCTCGATCCCGAGGGTGAGCGATGGGGCCTTCATGCGGTTGCCTTCACGCGTGGGTGATTGGCCGGATCCGGAGTCCTACCGCGCTTCCACCAGCATCATCGCGACCGACGAGCCGCCGCCGGCGGTCACGTTCAGCAGCGGGTCGGTGGCGATGCGCGTCAGCGCGCCTTCGACGTGGGCGGCGTGGCTGACGAAGGGGGCGATGTCGACCATGCGGTCGTACACCTCCAGCCGCCCGTCCACCCAGCTGGGGAAGGGCTCGGTGGGGAGGACGATGCGCTCCTGCACCACGTACGGATAGTCGAGCGCCGACGCCAGCGCCGTCCGCCACGCGTCGGGCGACACCAGCCAGCCGAGCACGATCCCCCGCCCGCCGTAGTCGTCGTTGGGCTTCAGCACCAGCCGCTCGCGGTTGGCCTCGGCCCAGGGCAGCAGGTCGATCTCCTCGCCGTGGAAGCGCGTCTTCCGCTCCTCCACGATGCGGGTGAAGGGGATCGACGCCTCCACCGCCGCGCGCTGCTCCTCCGTGAAGAGGCCGGCGTTGCGCTCGTCGCTCAGCACGGCCAGCGAGGCCTTCTTGTACAGCACCTTGCAGCGGAAGGGGTTCACCATGCAGACGGCGCCGTCGCGCACCGCCCGCACCACCGGGTTGTCGATCCCCATCCGCTGCACCAGCTCGTCGATCAGCACCCGCTTGTAGATCAGGGTGATGGGGAAGTCGCCCGCCATCAGCCTGCCGTCCCTGTACTCCAGCGCGCGCGGGTCGGCGATCTCGCAGGGGATGCCGTGCGAGCGGAAGTAGTCGCGGAAGAAGACGAACTCGCTGTAAGTGGGGACCTCGCTCCAGTCCAGGATGCCGATCCCGGGGAGCTCGCGGCGGCCGCCCCACTCCTCGTAGGCGCGCAGCAGCGCGTGCAGCACGCCGTGCCGCGCGGGGATGGGCTGCATGGTGTGCGTGCGCAGGAACTCGCCGGTGACGGGGAGCGCCAGGAAGACGTCGGAGAGCTCGTCCATGTACGCCGGGCCCGCGGGGGTCTCGGCGTTGTACTCGGTGAAGCGGAGCGTCCGCGCGCCGGGATCGAAGAAGGCGTCGAGCCGCGACGTCGGCGCGGGCGAGGCGAAGCCCGGGTCGGCCTCGATCAGCTCGGCCTCCCAGTCGAGGAGGCGGAACTGCGCCAGGAGCGCCGGGTCCGCCATGGCCGCCTCGTGCGCGCGGCGGAAGGCGGACATCAGCAGGCCGACCTGCCCGCAGATCCAGCGGTACTGGCCGGGCGTGAGGAAGCGCGGGCGCAGCACGCTGCAGAGCGGCCGCTCGCCGAAGAACATCCCCCGGCGGCGGTGCTCCTCGTCCATCCGCTCCGCGCAGTCGGCCGCCAGCGCCGAGTCGTCGAGCAGCCCGTGCCAGGTCTCGACCGCGCGGTGCAGGACGTCGTCGCTCAAGCCTGATTCCCCGCGTCGCGCCCGCCGCCGCCCTCGCCCGCGTCCGCGGGAGACTCCGGGGCGCGGCCGCCGCGCTCCTGCCCGTCCGCGACGGAGGGCTGCGTCTGCGCGTCGACGGGCGGCTCCAGGTCGGCGGATGGCGACTCGTCCACGTAGGTGCCCGGCGCGTCCCGGTGGATCGGCTGTGCCGCACCGCCCGTGGACTCCGCGTCGAAGGTCATCTCCTGGATCTTCTGGTTCATCGCCGCCGTCGGTCCGCCCGAGGTCGTCGCCGCGTCGAGCTGCTTCGCCGCTTCGGTGCCGGCGGCGCCCGTGGAGCTCGCCGACCCGCGACCCGCCTCGGGCTCGCCACCCCGCAGCCCCGAACCCATGTAGCCACCGCTGTCGCCGGCGACCGATGCGCCACCCTCGGCCCTCCCGCCGGAGCTGCCGGGGCCCGTTCCGGATGCGGAGGCTGCCGCGTCCGACCGTCCGCCGTTCCCGCTTCCGAGCCCACTCTCGTCCGCTGTCGCGGTCGATTCGGTGCGCCCGGTGCCGCTGCCGTGCTGGCCTCCCTCCGCGAACCCGGCGCTCGCGGAGCCGGCGGTGCCGGTGTCGCCCGTCTCGCGGGAGCCGGTGAAGAGCGCGTCCCAGCGGAGGTCGCGGACCTGGCGGCGGGGGCTCTTCGCCAGCGAGATGGCCATGTCGGCCATGGACTGCACCGCCCACTCGAAGTAGTGCGGGGTGAGCGAGTAGATGTCCATGTCCGGCGCGGGGTTCATGAAGTCGATGGCGTAGGGGATGCCGTCGCGCACCGCCCACTCCATCGAGTTCATGTCGTAGCCCAGCGCCCGCACCAGCTTGCGCGAGTCGGCGACCACGCGCGCCCCCAGCTCGGGGCTGAGGTGCTCGTGCTCCACGTGGTAGCGCCGCTCCTTGGGGTCGTACTTGATGGGCATCACCTGCTCCTGCCCGATGCAGATGCAGCGGATGAACTGGTCCCACTCGATGAACTCCTGCACGATCATCGTGAGCAGCCCGGAGGTGTCGTAGTGGTGGATCAGCTCGTCGAGCGAGCGGCAGACGTAGACGTCCTTCCACCCGCCGCCGTGCGCGTCCTTGAGGATGCACGGCATCCCGATGTAGTCGACCAGCCCCTGCCAGTCGAGCGGGTACTGGAGGTTGCGCAGCGACTCCTCGTGCACCACGCCGGGGATGTACTCCTTGTTGGGGAGCACCACCGTCTTCGGGTGCGCGATCCCCAGCTTCGTGGCGAGCGCGGCGCCGAAGAACTTGTCGTCGGCGGTCCACATGAAGGGATTGTTGACCACCGCGCACCCCATCAGCGCCGCCTGCTTGAGGTAGGTGCGGTAGAAGGGCACCTCGTGCGAGATGCGGTCGATGATCACGGCGTACTCGGCGGGGTCGTCCATGTGCGGCGCGCCCAGCTTCACGTACTCCGCCACCACGCCCTCGTCGCGCCGGTTCACCTCCTCGATGAACGCGGGGGGGAAGCTCCACTCGCGCCCCACGATCAGGCCGACCTTCAACGTCATCATCCACCCCCCGGAAAAAGAAAAGTGCTGAGTGCTAAGTGCTGAGTGCTAAGTGCTGAGTGCTGAGTGCTGGTGCTTGATGCCAGTGCCGAGAGCCCGGCGCGTGTCCGTCGCCTTTGGCACTCAGCACTTAGCACTTCCGTTCCTCAATCGCTCCCGCCGACGTAGAGCCGAACCATGTCCCTCCACCACGGCCAGTCGTGCGCCCAGCCGTCCCAGAGGCGCAGCGCGTTGCCGATCCCCTTCTCCCAGAGCGCGCGGGAAAGGTACTCGTTGTTGCCGACGAAGGAGTCGTCGCGGCCGGTGGCCAGGATGATGTCCATCCGCCGCATCGCCTCCAGGCGGCCGGGGTCGTCGACCAGGCTCACGTAGTGCGAGGGGTTCTGGGCGGCGATGGCGTCGTCGTACCAGCCGTCGGTCTGCTCGCGGATGTCGTACAGGCCGCTCATCCCCAGCACCCGGCCGAAGAGGTGCGGGTTGCGCAGCCCCATGTTCACGGCGTGGTAGGCGCCGAAGCTCGCGCCCGCGGCGACCAGGAAGGGGTTGCCGTTCTTCGACTGGCTGAAGGGGAGCACCTCGCGCACCACGTAGTCCTCGTACTGCCCCTGGCGCACGGCGCGGTCGTGGGGATGCTTCCACTTGGCGTACCAGCTCTCGTCGTCCACGCTGTCCACGCAGAAGAGCTGCAGCCAGCCGCGGTCGATGTGCTCGCCCAGCGCCTCCATCATCCCCCGGTCCTCCCACTCGAAGAAGCGCCCCATGGAGGTGGGGAACACCAGCATCCGCGCGCCATGGTGCCCGAACACCAGCAGGTCCATGTCGCGGCCGAGCGAGGGGCTGAACCAGCGATGGTGCTCTCGATTCACCGGACCGTCGTCTTCCAGAGGGGGCGCGCTCGCGAGCCGAACGCAGGCTGGGCCTGCGGCCGGATGCAATCCGCAGGCCCGGGCCAACCTACGCGCCACGCCCGCCCGGGGGAAGGCGGCGGCGGAACGTGGGGCCGCAAAGGGGAGCCGGCGCGCGGCGATGCGGCTTCGGCCGCCCGGGGCGGACCCCACGCGGCAGGGTTCCGCGCCGGTCCCGTTGACGCCGGTCCCGTTAACGGGGTGCGTGGCGAAGGCGTCTTCTGGAGATGTGCGGAGGATGGCGCCGAGCGCGCTGGCAGACGCATTCCTCCGTCCCCTCGCCGACCCGTTGACACCCGCGTTTCCCCGGTGTAATTCACGATCCACCGTCTCCCATAAACCCTGCGACCCTCGCGCCCCGTGATGAGACCCCTGTCCGTGACCGCGGCCCTGCTGCTCCTGGCGGCCGGCTGCACGAAGAACCCTCCCCCCGCCGCGCCGCGGCCGGCGGCGAACGGCCCCGCCGCGTCCGCCAACCGCGGCGGCCCGGGGCGCCCCGGCGGGGGCCCCGGCGCCACCGCGGGCGCCCCCGGCGCGCCCGGCGACACCACCGGCCCCACCGGCGCCGGCGCCGCGCGCCCGCGGCCGTACGCCCGGGTGATCACCTCGGAGGCCCGCACCCGCCGCGGGATGTTCGCGGTGCACCAGGTGGGCGAGAAGCTCTACTTCGAGATCCCGGCGAAGGAGCTCAACAAGGACATGCTGGCGGTGGGCCGCTTCGCCCGCGCCTCGGCGCCCTCGCCCACGCCGCAGCCGGGGCAGTTCCCCGAGTACGGCGGCGACCAGTTCAGCGAGCGCACCCTGCGCTGGGAGCGCGCCGGCAACCGCGTGATCCTGCGCTCGCCGTCGTTCTCCATGACGGCCGACACCTCGCTCTCGGTGTACCGCGCGGTGCAGACGTCGAACTTCCCGCCCATCATCGCCGTCTTCAACGTGGAGGCGTACGGGCCCGACAGCGCCGCGGTGGTCGACGTCACCCGCCTGTTCACCACCAGCGTCCCCGAGTTCGCCGCCATCCGCGGCACCATCGACGAGCGGCGCAGCTACATCGAGCGCGCCCTGGCCTTCCCCGACAACGTGGAGGTCGAGGCGGCGCAGACCGGCACGCCCACGCCGGCCGCGGGCGCCCGCCCCGCCGGGGGCGGGGGCGGCGGCGCGCCGCAGACCGCGCGCAGCGTGCTGGCGCACTGGAGCATCGTGCGCCTCCCCGAGGTGCCGATGCAGCCGCGCCGCTTCGACGAGCGCGTGGGCTTCTTCTCCCTCCGCCAGGTGGAGTTCGGCGAGGAGCAGCGCGCGGCCCCGCGCGAGTACATCACCCGCTACCGCCTGGAGTGCTCGGAGCGGCGCGTGGGCGACCTCTGCTACCCGAAGAAGCCGATCGTCTACTACGTGGACCCGAACACCCCGGACCGGTGGAAGGCGTGGATCCGCCGCGCCATCCTGGACTGGCAGCCCGCCTTCGAGGCGGCGGGCTTCAAGGACGGCATCGTGGCCATGGACGTGCCGGCCAACGACCCCGACTGGTCGCCCGAGGACATCCGCCACACCATGATCCGCTGGCTCCCCAGCACGGTGGAGAACGCGGTGGGGCCGCACGTGCACGACCCCCGCACCGGCGAGATCCTGAACGGCTCGGTGCGGATGTTCCAGAACGTGCTCAACCTGCAGCGCGACTGGTACTTCACCCAGGCCGCCCAGCTCGACCCGCGCGCCCGCACCCTCCCCATGCCCGACTCGCTGATGGGGCGGCTGCTGGAGTTCGTGGTGGCGCACGAGATCGGCCACACCCTGGGCCTGCGGCACGACCAGATCGGCAGCAGCACCTACCCGGCCGACAGCGTGCGCAGCCCCACCTGGACGCACCGCATGGGGCACAGCCCCAGCATCATGGACTACTCGCGCTTCAACTACGTGGCGCAGCCCGAAGACCGCATCGCGCTGGAAGACATCGTTCCGCGCGTGGGGCCGTACGACAAGTTCGCCATCATGTGGGGGTACAAGCCGATCCCCGGCGCCGGCTCCCCCGCCGCCGAGCGGCCCACGCTCGACCGCTGGGCCATGATGCAGGACACCGTGCCCTGGTACCGCTTCTCCGAGAACAACGACTTCGGCGGCTACGGCACGCTGAACGAGGCCGTCGGCGACGCCGACCCGGTGAAGAGCACCGCGCTGGGCTTCCGCAACATCGAGCGGGTGGTGAGCTACATCCCGACCACCGCCATCCAGCGCGGCGAGGACAACAGCGACCTGCGCGAGCTGTACGACCGCACCGTGAACCAGTGGGCCACCGAGGCGGGGCACGTGGCCACCGTGGTGGGCGGCGCCAGCGTGCAGTACAAGTCGGGGAGCCAGCCGGGGGCGGTGTACGTGCCGCTCTCCCGCGCGCGGCAGGCCGAGGCGGTGCGCTTCCTGAACGAGCGGGTGTTCCGCACCCCCGAATACCTGATCCGCCCCGACATCGCGCGGCGCATCGAGGCGGGGGGGATGATCAACCGCATCAACGGGGCGCAGGGGCGCGTGCTGGCCCGGCTCCTCGACGACCAGCGGCTGAACCGGCTGATCGAGAACCAGGCGCTGGCCGCCTCGCCCTCGGCCACCTACTCGCTGGCCGACATGCTCGACGACGTGCGGGGCGGGATCTACTCCGAGCTGGGCGCCGGGAGCGTGTCGATCGACCCGTACCGCCGGGGGCTGCAGAACGTCTTCCTCACCCGGATGGACGAGAAGCTGAACCCCAAGCCGGACGACGACAACACGCCGCAGTTCCAGTTCGGGCCCCCGCAGCCGCCGCTCTCGGAAGACGCGAAGGCGATGCTGCGCGGCGAGCTGGTGACGCTGCGGGCGCAGGTCCAGCGGGCCATCCCGCGCGCGTCCAACCGCGAGACGCAGCTGCACCTGCAGGGCGTCGCGCACCGCATCGACCAGATCCTGGACCCGAACAAGTAGGCGGGATCCAGCAGGGCTGAACGGCGAAGGGGGCTCCCGCGCGGGAGCCCCCTTCGTCGTATCCGCGGCTGCTGCGGAATCGTCTCATACCGGATCCGGCGAATGATCCGGCGAATGATCCGGTGAATGATACCGTTTCCACGGATCAACTGTGCATTCAGGCAACAGCTGGGCTCACACGGAGTCAACGGAGTCAACGGAGTCAACGGAGTCAACGGAGTCAACGGAGAACTACTTGTCTTTCCTCCGTTTACTCCGTTGACTCCGTGTGAGAATCTTCTGTGCTGGTTTCCGAATGCACAGTGAATTGGCGAATTTGGTATGACTGTGCATTCCGAGGACCTTGTACCGAAAAGTCTCACACGGAGTCAACGGAGGAAACGGAGGACAGATGGGCCGTTCTCCGTTGACTCCGTTGACTCCGTGTGAGGCCTTTCTGTTTGGCTGAATGCACAGTCAATCTGCAGAAGTCAATCTGCAGAAACGGTATCACGCGGAGACGCGGAGGACACGGAGAGAACTGCCGGCCGGCCTCGCCGCGGACACCCCGGTCATTCGCACGGGGACACCTCGGGCCCACCCTCGACCCACCCGCGCGCGCCGTCCGGCGTCCGGATCTCGTACATCACGTAATCCTTCCCGATGGATTGGTCCACGGACTCGTATCTGCCCGGGCCGAGCTTGCGCACAACCGGGTTCGCGAGGGGCCGGCTGCTCGGATACCCCTCGGGATAGGGCTTCGCGAGCAGCGTTTCCGGCGAGCGGAGGTTCACGCACCCCGCGTCGCCGCACGCGGCGAGCCCCGCGAGGAGCAGCCCTCCCGCGAGCATCAGAACCTTGTCCACGGAGCGCTTCATCCGGGGCACCGCACCGCTTCCCCAGGAGACACCTGGATTCTCATACCATTTCCCTCCAGCGATTGTGCATTCCGGAAAGACGTTTCACACAGAGGGACCAGAGGAACCAGAGGAAACCGATTTGTAGTTCTCTGGTTCCTCTGGTCCCTCTGTGGCTGTGTGATACCGTTTCCACGGATCGACTGTGCATTTCAGGCAACAGCTGGGCTCACACGGAGTCAACGGAGTCAACGGAGAACTGCTTGTCTTTCCTCCGTTTACTCCGTTGACTCCGTGTGAGAACCTTTCTGTGCTGGTATTTCGAATGCACAGTTAATCAGCCGAAACGGTATGACACGTTCCGTTTGCCTGAATACTCGGCGCGAGCGCCGCCGTTGCGCTTCTCGCTGCACGGAACCCCGGCGCGCCCGGCCAGGTGTTCCCGGCACCGTGCCTCCGCGGGACTCGATCACCTCGACGACGAAAGACGGGCGCGGTGTTTCCTGATCTGCTACCGGATCACCACGACCACCGTGTCGGTCCGCAGCCGGCCGGCGCTTCGAGTGGAAGGCGCGGAATCACCGGGTTCCGAGATCGGCGCATAGGAGCCGACGATGCGGTAGGCGCCGCGGGCATCGAACGGGTATCTCCATGAACAGCGGTGTTCCGGTCCAGCGGACGCCGGAGCGTCCAGCCTCGATGCGCACGCCAGGTTCACGATGCCGCCGCTGAAGGAGTTCCGGGCGATCTCCACGTGGCGAACGGGGAAGTTCGTCTCCGCCAGCGGCGACCCGGAGATTCGCTCGGAGGTCCGGCCATCCGGCCCGATCACCTGGAACCCGATGAACGCGTCGCCGATCCCCACGTCGACCGGCTCGCCCCGGTTGAAGAACAGGTAGGCGATCCGGACCGTGCGAACGTCGCGCACGGTGTCCTGCAGCGGCACGATCCGCATCGTCAGCGGCGTGTCGCCCGCCCGCAGCAGGTGCGGCAGGTCGCGGTCCATCCCCCGTCCAGGTCGAGCTTCGCCGCTCCCACAGGCAACGCTCGTAGCGGTGCACACGATCGCCGCGAGGATCGCCGTCGCGTATTTCGAGGCCACTCGATCTCCGTGCTGCCGAATTCGCTGATCAGATGTGCATCCGATCGGCAGACACGAACAGGAATCTCGTTCAGTTCGACGTTCCACGAATGCACAGTCGAATTGAAGAAATCGGTAGGACGGGACAGGAGCCCGGCGTGACGTCACGTCGCAGACCTGCACTCTGCCGCCGCCGCACGGGCGTCCGAACTGCCCGTAACGGCAGTCTCACGCGGATCGCGCCGCCGTGCCTCTCTCCGCGCCGCTGCGTCCTCCGCGTGAGACCTTCTTTTCAGATGTGGCTCAGCCACTCGAGGAAGGAGACGCGCCGTTCCTCGAATTTCTTCCTGATCACGACCCGGGCGCTGTCCACTGCCGCACCGCGTCCGGCCTCCCCTTCAAAGTGGATCAAAACCGTTTGATCCTCGAACGGAAGATCCACGCCATCGGCGGTTGCGATCAGCGTAGCCGAATCGTCCAGAGCCTCGGGCGGCGAAAGCGCCGGGGACGTGACTCTGCCAGACTCGGCCCCGGTGAACTGGATCCTCGCCGCTTTCAGGTCTCGACCCTGCCGCCCCCTGACGTACACTCCGATCCAGTAGGGACTGCCGGTCCGGTCGATCAACACGCCTGCGCTGTCGTATGGGACCGACCGCCCCTCGGCCAGGAGCGACACTTCGCCACCCGTGGCGAGCCTTCCCACCCCGGGCTGGAACCCGTATGTGCGATAGGTCCGTCCACGGCAGCCGCTGGCGGCGATGGCGAGGATTCCCAGGGTAACCGCGAACGTTGATCTGGAGATGGTCAAGTCGTCTCTCCCTGCTCCCCAAAGTGAGCGGGCGGCGGTACCGGCCAGCGAGCCGGCCGGCACCGCGTCCCCCAGTGACCCCCGGTGAGCCGCCATCCGCGACGGCGGCTCCCATCCAGCGTAATTCGCCGGAGCTCGTCAGTGGGCTCCGAGCCCATCAGCGAAGTTGACCGGCTGCGGTATGCCCGCCGGCAGGTCCGGCAACGCCGCTACCACGGCATCCAGCAGCGTGCTAATCCGCCGGAGAGGCGAGGTACGATCACCCCGCCCGTTGCCGAGCACCAGGTAGGGGATCACGTCCTTGATGACGTGGCCCGCCGCGCTCGTGCCGTAGTTGTAGGTCCCGGCATTCGTCGGGTCGGTCACGAGTGCGCCGTTGGCGCTGTACACCGCTTCGCGGTGGCCGTCGGCCGACATGTACTTGACGTTCCCTTCATTCCCCCGGCCGTAACGGTGGAACGCGTTCTCGGACTGGGGCCGCGGCCTCCAGTTCGGATTGGACCGCGCCGCGCCTTGGGTGGCGGGGATGGGGGTATTGTGCTCGTTCCGTCGAAAGTGCGCCCGAAGCGCTGCCCGAATCTCGTCGAGGCAGCAATCGTCGTCGGCAAACAGGCCGTAGGGATCGGAATACGTGGCCGGATCGCCATTGGCGAAGCCATACACGTTCATACCGCCGGCCAGGCCGATGGGGTCCTCCTGGGTGAAGCGTCCGGTCTGGGGGTTGTAGTAGCGGTTGCGGCGGTAGAGGAGGCCGCTGGCGTCGTGGTGGTCCTCCAGCACGTTGCCGAGCCAGGTGTTCTGACTGCCGATGGTGCTGGTGACCGTGGCGTTGCTGCGCGCGCCGTAGGCCCGCCAGCCGAGGATCCAGTCGGTGTTCAGGCACTGGGGCGATCCCTCGCAGTGCGTGCGCGTGCCGTCGGAGAAGACGACGTAGGGCGCGCGTCCCTGGTTGTCCCAGACGGGGAAGACGGCGAACTGCTGCCACCGGTGCGACCCCATGGTCTCGTTCGCGGTGAGCAGCGCCATGCGGATGGTGCTGAGCGGCTGGTCGATGCCGGGGCCGTAGGTGTGCAGCACCCGTCCGGTGAGCGGGTTGGGGTCGAAGAGGTCGCCGCCGAGGGAGCCGGTCTGGAGCGGGATGGAGTCGTTCTCCTGCTCCACCTCCTGCATCTGGATCTCGTAGAGCGCCTGGTCGCCGTCCCAGACGGTGCGGCGCACCAGGTTGAGCGAGCATCGCCCGTACGTGTCGCTGCACCCGTTGAGCGTGCGCACCCACACCCGCCGCCCCAGCGCGTCGTAACGGTACTCCTCCCAGACGGCGGTCCAGTCGGCAGCCCCCGAGAGGGTGCGGCGGTCGACGGTGCGCAGCATCCCGTTGGAGCCGTAGTACGAGGCCAGGTCGGAAAAGTGCTGCTGCGTGTCGGCGCCCCACTTGAAGAGCGTGTTCCCCGCCGAGTCGTAGGCGAACTGGTCGGTGTTGTTCCCGAGCGCCGAGACGAGCAGCCGCCCGGTGAGCGGCTGGTAGGTGTTGACGCCGCCGCGGGTGCCGTAGGAGCTGTCGACCGACGTGGTCGAGCCCGAGCCGCTGATGGTGCGGTAGCTGTTGCCCAGCGCGTCGTACGAGTACTGGGCGCTCGACCGGTCCACCTTCACGTAGCCGGACTGGGTGACGCCGACCGCCTCTTCGGCGCTGCTCGCCAGGTGGCCGAGCCCGGAGTAGGTCGCCGCCAGCGAGTCCTGCATCCCCACGGCGTTGCGGCTGACGAGCATCTTGCCGCGCCGGTCGTAGCTGATGCTCGTCTGGCTGATGCGCCCGCCGAGGGCCGCCGGCACGTCGAGGTTGTACTGCCGCAGCCGCCCGTCTTCGTCGTAGAGGAAGGCGTCGAAGATGGAGGTGCCGCGCTGCAGCGAGGCGAGCTGCCCGGCGTTGTCGTAGCCGTAGCGGAAGACGTTGCCGAGCGGGTCGGTCACCGTCTCCAGCGCACCGGTCACGGCGTGGTAGCCGTAGGCGGTGGCCGCGCCTCCGGCCGGGGCGAGCCTCGACGGATGGGTGAGCGAGATCCGCCGACCGTTCAGGTCGTAGCCGTACTGCACCGCGTAGACGTGCTTCGTGGTGTCGTTGCGCGCGGCGGTCTGCACCTTCTGCGTCTCGCGCTCCAGCAGGCCGCCGGGGAACCAGCTGCGGCGCACCAGCGCGTCGGCGTTGTCGGCGCGCACCATCCGGCCCATCCGGTCGTACTCGAAGACCGAGCTGTCGGCGGGCACCAGGTAGCCGCAGTTCGCCGCGTTCTGGTACCGTGGGTATGGGCGACGGATGTTGAAGGTCGCGGTCAGCGTGTCGGGGCAGTAGGTGGGAGGAAGGTTCATGGTCGAGGCGATGCCGCGGCGCTCGGCGGCGTAGTACGTGGCCGAGTGGTAGCGCACCAGCGGGCGGTTCATCGCGTCGTAGCGGGTGCGCAGCGTATCCCCGCGCCGGGTGAGGGTCCAGACCGCGTTGCCCGCGAAGTCGAAGGCGGTGGTGTCGCGCTGCCCGTCGGGCGCGATCTCCTTCACCTGCCGGCCGGCCAGGTCGTAGGCGAAGCGCGTGACCACGCTGTCCAGGTGGGTGGTGTCGGGGAGCGACTGGCGCTTGACGGAGATGACGTTCCCCTCCAGGTCGTGGCGCGTGCGCACGACCAGGTGCTGCTCGGGTACGCCGTTCATCGCCGGGCCGATGCTCTCGGTCAGGGTGTCCTGGCCCACGGCGTCATACACGTGCCGCGTCGTCTGCCAGGTGGTGGAGGTGATCTGCTGGCGCTGCAGCGTATCCTGCCCCAGCTCGTCGGCCTTGCTCTCGCTGCGGAAGCCGAGGTGCGACTGCACGGCGCTCAGGTTGCCGCGCGTGTCGTACTCGTACGTCTCCGTCGTTCTCCCGCTCTGCCCCGCGCCCGCCGGGGAGGTGGTGGAAGCGGGGAGGTTGGGCGCGGTCGCGTCGTTCGACGCGCGGTAGGTGAAGTTCACGCGCCGCGTGGTGTCGGTGCCCGCCTGCTGCCAGGTTCGGTTGCCGGTGGCCGCGTCGTAGCCGGTGAGCGACACCTCGCCCAGGGGCGCCGTGGTGCGGGTGACGAAGTCCGGCCAGGCGGTGCTGGCGCGCTCAAAGCGCGTGGTGGCGTCGCGCCCGTCCCGGAGCGGATTCACGCCCACCGACGAGGCCAGGTTGCCGCGCGCGTCGTAGGTGGCCGAGCTGCTGGCGCGCGTGCCGTCGGGGAGCACGGGATTGTCCACGTGCGTCACCCGGCCGCGGAAGCGGGTGTCGCCGTAGGTGAGCAGGGTCTCGTTGCCGAGCGCGTCGACCACGCGCTCCGGCATGCTGTTGTCGAGCTTGGGCTGGATCCAGAAC